>ENA-UPSA01000036-UPSA01000036.1-bioreactor-metagenome-genome-assembly--contig:-NODE-36-length-203796-cov-31.206031_pt1 | contig 203796 bp, 191 predicted proteins | sample MGYA00238183_ERZ773288 | MGnify/ENA primary metagenome ERZ773288 (study PRJEB29028, sample SAMN07631243) | bioreactor metagenome | isolation source: Switchgrass digestor | place: USA: Dartmouth... | reverse complement strand
CTCAGGTGGCTGGAAAACGGATCCGGATTACAAGGACAAAAGCTCTACCTCATATACCACATCAGGCTTAAACCCCAAGATATACCAGTTCCGAGTACGGGCAGTTAATTCTGCAGGTACTTCCGAATGGGTAACAATAGCATATGACCATACCGGCAGTAATTCGCCGGCAACATCCAGACCAGCCAGACCCACCGGCTTTACTATGACCCGTGTTGACGAAAAGCATGCCAGGCTTTCCTGGAATCCGGTGTCGGGTGCAACTTCCTACGAGGTTGAATATAACAGTCCCACCTCAGGTGGCTGGAAAACGGATCCGGATTACAAGGACAAAAGCTCTACCTCATATACCACATCAGGCTTAAACTCCAAGATATACCAGTTCCGAGTACGAGCCGTTAATTCTGCAGGTACTTCCGAATGGGTAACAATAACATATGACGGATCAACAGGCAATTCATGGCAATAATTATATTATTTCTTGAAATAGAAGGATCTTTGTGAATATATTATCCGCACTATAAATATCGCTTAATCCGATACTATATTATAAGCCGCCCATGTCAATCAAGACTGGGCGGCTTATATTGTTAATTTAAGTTAACTAGATATTCTTTGTTTTTATCTGCTATTCACTGTTCCTTATCTGCTAAACTGCGATAAAAACCTCCATGCATGCTCACAGGTATGGTGTCTGAATTCATGTACCTGTTCGCTGATGCTTGCAAATGCGGTTCTGCAAACACCATCCTCGCTGTCGTAGTAATGAATGGTCAGATAGCTGCCTCTGGACTCATCGTATATCTTCTCGACGCGATCACCGGGAACTCCCCATATAGGATCCTCCCAATTGTCCTTATCGGCGTAGCTTAGCTTATCAAATTTCTTCTTAAGCTTATTAACCTCTGCGGCATACTGAATCCTTTCAAGAGCGGAATCGGCCTGGAAGGGCAATTCAGGCAAATGTGATTTCTCGCCTCCTGAATAGAAAATCGGAACAGCTACGCTTGTATTCAGCTTGTCACCAAGAGACTGACCGAAGGGATTGTTCCTTACCGGGAACAAGGCGCTTGCCGGAGCAAGGCCGGCGAAAATGTCAGGATACTCCTGGAATAGATCCCATGTCTTGCCACTGCCCATAGAAAATCCGGTAGCATAAATACGCTTCTCATCTACATTATAACGTTTCTTGAGATGCTCTATCACCTCTACTGCTTCTGTGGCTGTTACAAACTGATGATTCTCGATTGATACAAAGAGGAAATTATATCTGTGGGCAATTTCATACCACTCTGTAACAAAGGTAAAGTACATCGAAGAATCACCACCGCCATGGAAGCCCACAAGCATCGGAGCCGGTCCTTTATCAAACAGATCGTTATTGTAGTAAGCAAAATATCCAACCTTATGCTCAGTTGTATCCTGCAGCATCCTGTTATCGGGCGAAGTCTTTACTACAACGCTGCCAACATCCTCTGTCATATTCAATGCCTCAAAATCAGGCTCATACTGAATCTTGCCGCACCACATTTTAAATTTGCGGACAAAGGACTTAAAATCTGCCTTGTAGTCAGGCTCGGTCTTGATCAGCAAATGCTGGCAATCCTTGAAGGCCTGATTTATTTCATCGGAATTGCCTACACTCAAAATAGCAATATCCTTACGTTCCACATTAGGAACAACACTCAGATTCTGCATGGAGCACATGGCAGGAGTAATCTCACCGGGACCCCAGAGATATTCACCATTTATTGTTTTCAGCAGATTCTTTGCAACATAATTTGCTGACTCTCCGAAGCTGTAAATATCGGCCCTGAAGATTGCGCCTCTTATAAAATAGCCCCTGAATTCGCGTGTAAAGAAATTATGTAATTCGACAATTCCGTCCGAATAGCGGGGATCCATTTTTACCTCTGATATAAGAGATATATATAAATCCTCTGTCGCCTTCTTCCATCCGCCTTCATTGGTCGGATATACAAAAAGGACACTTGAATCCACTTCAGCCGCGATATCAGCCAAACCGCTCTTCCTGGCGAATTCAATAGCCTCATCCATGCTCTGCCTATTTTCCTCAAAGACCAGCAGCAGCGGAGCCCTGAAGGTATAATTGTTCGTCTGCCCATCAATATCATTTGCCGGCAGGTATACCTTGAGGTAGAATTTCTCGTACTCATGCTCCCAATACTTGCTTCCGTCACTTAATGTGGTGACAGAAGGTCTAACCATAATTCCCATAAATAACCTCCTTAATTCCTTTAGATATTCTGGTCAATCATAAATAATAGATAATGGTGATACTATTTTTTATAACTAATTCGTTATAGCAGCTGATCACCTTTTTTAATTATAACACAAGCTTATAAATATTTCTTCTATTTTTTTCACATAAACATAAATCTTTCCATAAGACTTTCCATCAGGACACTTGTGCCTCAAGATCAGTTAAGAAGGCTATAATATCATCAACATCCTCCTGACTTTACTCATCTCTTGAGTTACTTTTCCCTTAACTTTTGACAAAGAGCCTATAAAAAAGCCTGTAACCCCATTATTACGGAATTACAGGCTTATATCTGCACAGTATTTAATTGAAATGGATTCCTAGTCTTAAACTAATTTCCCATTTGCTTAGCTACTTCTTCAGCGAAGTTGTCCTGTCTCTTTTCAAGACCTTCACCAGTCTCATAGCGAACGATACGCTTGATTGTCAAAGGAGCACCAATCTGCTTTGATACGCTCTCCAGATACTTGCCAACTGTAAACTCGTTGTCCTTAACGTATTCCTGATCAAGAAGGCAGATCTCCTTAAGCTGCTTGTTGAGACGACCCTCAATCATCTTCTCAAGGATGTTCTCAGGCTTCTTGGCATTGGCAGGATCATTCTTAACCTGCTCGAGTATTATGCTCTTTTCATGCTCGATATAATCAGCAGGTACATCTGACAGGCTGATATACTTAGGGCTGAGAGCAGCTATCTGCAATGCCACATTCTTGGCAGCCTCCAGAGTCTCATCATTAACTACAGAGCATTCAACATCAACAAGAACACCGATCTTGCCGCCGCCATGTATATATGACATAACAAAGCCGTTATTCTCAACTATTCTTTCAAAGCGTCTGATGTTCATGTTCTCGCCGATAACAGCGATCATTGATGCCAGCTTTTCCTTAACTGTCATGCTGGGATCCTGCTCCCACTTCTCATCAAGGAACTCCTCAAGGCTATTTGCAGATGAATTTGCCACCTGGGCAACAACTGCTGCAACATACTCCCTGAACTTTTCATTCTTGGCAACAAAGTCTGTCTCGCTGTTAACCTCAACGATGGCAGCTACCTTTCTGTCATCGCTTACTTTGATATCTACAATACCTTCAGCAGCGATTCTGCCGGCCTTCTTCTCAGCTGCGGCAAGTCCCTTTTTTCTAAGGTACTCAACTGCTTTCTCCATATCTCCATCGGTTTCGGCAAGGGCCTTTTTACAGTCCATCATGCCGGCACCTGTCATTTCTCTTAAATCCTTTACCATCTTGGCAGTAACTTCCATAATGCTCCTCCATTCATACGGGTTATTTAACTTAACAATTTATGGCTTAAGGGAATTATTCAGCAAGCTCTTCCACGCTATCTGCCTCAGCTGCTTCTGCTGCAGCCTCTGACTCAGTTTCGCTTGTATCAGTTAACTGAACACCCTGATTAGCTTCGATAACAGCATCTGCCATCTTGGATACAATAAGCTTAACAGCTCTGATTGCATCGTCATTACCCGGAATTACATAATCAAGCTCATCCGGATCACAGTTAGTATCGGCAATTCCTACTAACGGTATACCCAGTGTATGTGCTTCCTGTACGCAGATTCTTTCCTTCTTGGGATCTACTACGAAAATGATGTCCGGAAGCTTCTTCATGTTCTTGATTCCGCCAAGGTTCTTCTCAAGCTTCTCCCATTCCTTCTTAAGCTTAATAACCTCTTTCTTGGGAAGAACATCAAAGGTACCGTCCTCGGACATTCTTTCAATTTCCCTTAATCTTTCAATTCTGCTCTTGATGGTTTTGAAGTTGGTCAGCATACCACCAAGCCATCTTTCATTAACATAGTACATACCGCAGCGCTCAGCTTCTGTCTTAACAGCATCCTGTGCCTGCTTCTTTGTACCAACAAACAATACGGTACCGCCTTCTGCAACTACATTCTTGATTGCTGCATAGGCCTCATCAACCTTAACTACAGATTTCTGAAGGTCGATAATATAGATTCCGTTTCTCTCTGTGTAGATGTACTCCGCCATCTTGGGGTTCCATCTTCTGGTCTGATGACCAAAATGTACGCCAGCTTCCAAAAGCTGTTTCATTGAAATTACGCTCATAATTTACCTCCATTTGGTTATTCTTTCGCATATATCACATCCCTCCAGAGCCGTCTCCGGCACCCCTTTCGGAATCAATATGCGTGTATAATATGACTTCGGTATTATATCATAACAATTTATAGTTTAGCAAGTACTTTTTTTGTTATTATTTGCTTTTGTTGATTGCTTTTTAATTTGGCTATTTTATATATTCACTGTAAATTATTCAGCCTTTATTTACTTATTGCATTCATTATCTCCCGGTAGCTGGAGCCCTTAGGCAGGCTATAGCTTCCGGTTCTAATTACAGCAGCTTTTCCCTGGGCAACTATATAATCATTGAAGTTGCCCGCATCATCAATCAGCCCCTTCTCTTCAAGAAGCCTTGCCACAGCTTTTGATGACATTCCCCTTTCAATGGTAAAGCTGATTTCTTCAGCCTGTGCTTCTTCCTCCGATGGCATATCTTCGCCAGCATCATTATTCTGATCAGGCTGCGGCAAGCTATCCTCTTCATCGTTCTTATTTGCATCATCTACATCTTCAGGCTGTGTATTTTCATCAGGGGTGACTGTTACTGCCGGCTCTGTAACCTTGCTGTCTGTACCTGCGGCCGACTGTGCAGGAGTGGCTGCCTCCGCAGGAGCACTGGGCTTTATTTCATCAATAAGCTTATCCAGCGATGTTCCCTCGTCATCCTTCATAACCATTCCCAGACTTGCTGCCCTTCTGATTATTTCCTCGTCGCTGAGCTCTTGCCTGGGATTAGCAAAGCTGAATACAATAGCTGTCAGTATTATTCCTACTCCGGTTCCTCTCAAGTAATACTTCAGTTTCATCTTACCGTACCAAGCCTTTCAATTACTTTTTTCCCTTGTATAAGTCAATAACCAGCTTGACCTCGCCCTGACCGAGTCCAAGCATCTTGGATATTTCAAGAACCGACTTGCCCTGCGAATACAGCTCAAGTATCTGCCGGTTATTTATCCTTTCTGCGTTGCCTTCGGAGCCGGATACATCCGCATCTGTTTTTGTGTCAGCCCGTTGCCTGTCTGTATGTTCCATAGCTGCAACGGTTCCTTCCTTTTCAGCATTGACAACATCAGCCTGATTAGTATGGCTGCCTTCCTTTGACTTCATCTCATGCATTGACTGCATTTTCTTTTTAGACAAATCAATTTCCTTTACAGTCGCCTTCAGCTCCTTTTCCTTTTCCTCAAGCATACTGTAAAGGAATACTACTTCTTCATGATTTCTTCTTATCTTCTCCAATATCTGCTCAGAAAAATCATTGACAGCCATAATTTTTTCATTGGAAAGTTTATCCAGAGCATCATCCGTCCGGACTATAATTTCTTCACTTATGTCGGATAAAACAGCTTCCGTCTTTTCTCTTATAAGCTTTTTGCTTTCATCGGTAAGATTATCCTCCAAAACCGCAGCCAGGTCGATGTTTTCCGGCTTGCCGGTATTTTTGTCCGCAATAAAGAAGCTTATTATAATTGTCAGAATGGCTATAACAATTAGCGTAATTACTATCGGATTCATATTATCTCCTATCCATTCTGAAGATATAATTCCATTCTAAAAATATTTATATAAGTACATCCAGTCTGCCTTCACCGGGATCCTTTCTGTTTTTGGGCCTCTCCTTTTCTTTTTTCTTTTCCTTCTTTCCTCCTGTGTCACCATGATACTGATTATTTCCCTTTTCCTTGGCGTCATATCTGTATTCATTGTTCTCAGTCTTGGTAAGCTCTGTAGGTTTACGCTTCTCATGCTCGATTATCTGCTGAAAATTTTTACCGAACTGATCCTGCATATACTGTGTTCTTTGATTTTGCATATGCTTGATCTGAGCCGCTTCCTGGGTCCTTATAATATCAATAGGATTAAAAGTCATCTTATAAACCTCCCTATGACAAGACTATGTTACCTTACCCAGTACCAAAATAAATCGTCATGCCCGAGTGGTCGGCTACTACAGAGGAAGAATCTTAATGTCGGCCCGATCCCGTACAAATTTACTGTGGTGTATTTTTTCCCTGACATAATATATTACATTTGATATAACTATCTTGGTACCCGGATATACAACATCCGATACTACAATGGAGCCTGATGTGTTGGAATCCATCTCAAGTCTTAGCTCCTCATAGCGTTTTCTTAGTTCCTTTATCTGAGTATCCAGCAAGATATTGGACTGTGTCATTTGCCTGAGAAATTTCATTCTTTCCTCAGTTACCTGAGCTCCCTGCTCCAATTTCTTGCGGAAGGTAATGAAGTTCTGTGACAGCTTTTCCTTTTCAGCCATCACAGCTGCAAGCTTTTTCTCAATCTCACGGAATTCTTCAACGATATTAGGATCTATACCCACCTCAAGAAGAGTTGCGGTACCCATCTGGGAACCTGCTGTTTTTACTGATATCAATGTGCCTGATCTGATTTCTCCGCCGGTTACAAAGCCTCTTTTTCCCCCTACAATGATATCTCCCTTTGCAGATACCTTGCTGTGCAGTATGGATTCGGTGGATATGTAGCCTCCGGCTATAACCTCGGCATTTTCCAGAAACTTGGTAATAATATTGCTTCCGGCCTTAAGTATTCCTTTGTTCATTCCCTGCATACCACGCTTGAGGACGATTTGCCCGCCAGCCTCTATATAGGCACCTTCTACCACACCGTTTACTACGATATCTCCCTTTGCCCTGATAGCAAAGCCTGTAATTACATTGCCCCGGACTACAACATTGCCCTCATAGGTAATATCACCGGTTGATGAATCAACGTCAGCCTTCACCTCAAAGGTGTCGGATACGAACACCTTGCCGTTCACCAGAGTTACATGGCCATCAACATCTGAAATCAGCTGCAGGCCGTCCTCCGAAAGATGGATGTTATTGCCATATCGCAGGGTCTTGCTTGAAACCTTGGCTGGCTTGATGACATTGCCACATACATCAATTCCAGGCTTTCCATAGTCCGCAGGTGTTAGTGTTGCCAGTATATCTCCTTTTTTGCAACTGCTTATCATATCCAGCTGATGGAAATCCACAGAGCCGTCCTCGTTTCTTTTAGGCTTCAGTGTAAGGTCTGTATTAAAATGATATGTAATATGCGCATCCTTACCCTCCTGTGGCATCAAGGCCTTGGCCAGCTTATAGTCTGTACAGTATCTTCTGTTTTGCAGAAAATCCTTGATTGCATCCTCATCTACTCCGTATTTCACTCCATGGCGTACCAGTTCATCGATTATGTCCTCTCTTGTCAGCAATCTTCCGCCATTGACAGGAGGATAAAACCTGGCTATCGCATAGCTACGGTCAGAAGCTATCTCTACCCTCATATGCTCTTCAATAGCTTGTATGTTCAGACCGCTAATCCTGACCTCAGCAACTCCTGTAAGACTTGTAAGTGCCTTACCTATGGCAATTTTATCAAAGTCAAAAATATTGTGTTCCACCAAATAGTCGCTAATTTCCTCATATAGCAGAAGATCACCATTACCTTCCGCTTCATAAATCCGTATATATGTTCCGTCATTTTTGCTGAACAGCTCAAAATATGAATTTTTATCCATATGAATTAACCCCCATTAACATTTTAGAAAAAGCACTAACAACAGCCAAATGTCCTAAGGTAATCAATTTATATTCCTGAAAAAAGCTGAATATATTTTCCCAGCTTAGCTTTCATTTTTTGCAATGCCTTTGTATGCAGCTGTGAGATGCGTGATTCAGATACTTCCAGAATTCTGCTGATTTCCTTCAATGTCAATTCCTCATAATAGTACAGGATAATAACCTTCTTTTCCTTCTCTGTCAGTGTTTCCAATGACTGAATGATCAATTCCTTAAGCTCGTTTTTTTCCAGTATCCTGTCGGGCTGGCTGTATTCTGATGTCAGGCTGTGCTCCACCTTGCCTTCAGTTCCTTGTTCCAAAAACTCGTCTAATGATATGATATTTGTTATCTTGGTCTGATTTTGCCAGCTTTCCAGCTCATCTACAGTTATATCCAGCTCGTCGGCCAATTCCTCATCACTTGCTGTCCTTCCATATCGCTGTTCCAGGTTCTTATATGCCTGCTCAATTTTTCTCTGCTTTTGACGAACACTTCTTGGTATCCAGTCCATCTTGCGAATTTGATCAAGAATTGCTCCCCTTATTCTAAGAGAAGCATATGTTTCAAACTTAACCCCTTTAGTATAATCATATTTATCTATGGCGTCAATCAAGCCAAAGGTACCATAACCTACAAGATCATCATATTCTACATTATTGCCTAAATACATGCTTAGTCGGCCTGCTACCAGCTTAACTAGTCCGGCGTATTCAATTATTATCTTCTCCTGAAGCTGAGGTGTTCTTTTTTTTGAATACTCTTCCCAGAGCTTTTGCTTGTTATCGTTATTCATAGCTCCTCCGTACATTTTCTGATATCATGCAGGTATATATATTAGGCCTTTCCGGCTTGTATGCCATCCTGTTTCTGATCTTTGCCGGTACCGGCTTGAGTACTCTCGCCGCCTTCAGGGCTGCCTTCTGTTTTGCTTTCGTCCTGCCCATCCTTATTCTTTTTGGCAGCCTTTACAACAGCGTGCAAATATATGGCCTTTACGATCAATCCGATAATATAAAATATTATCAGGACGATTAGCAGCGTCTTAAGCGCTGTTAAAACCTCCGTCTTATTTACAATATTGTAAATACTGGCTATTGCACCTGCCAAAAGCATAATAAAGGGCGGAATATATCTTTCACGCAACTGGATTACCTCCATATGTCTGAACTTCTGATAGATTATATAAGATTTATAATAATTTTTCAGGCCTTCCCACACTTTTTACCTTAAGTACACCTGTTTCAGGGTAAAATTCTATCGTTCTTCCGTAATTGGCCCCGGTATCTTCAGCAACAATAGGTATTCCAAGCTGTGCAAGCTTCAATTTTGTTGCTTCCACATTACGATCGCCTATCCGCATCATTTCTATATTATTTGAAAATGAGAACATCTGGGCTCCACCGGCTATTTTGGCAATAAGCCTGTTTGTATTTGCACCAAGCTTCTTCATATTACTTATCATCATATCAATTCCGGTATCTGCAAATTTTGCCTTATTCTCATTGTTTACTATCTTGGTACTGTCAGGCAGCATGATGTGTGCCATACCTGCCACTTTGCTGACCGGGTCATAGAGGACAATACCAACACATGATCCAAGACCCAGTGTAGTTAGTCCCTTCGGCGGGCAACATACATTAAGATCTGCCATTCCAACCTTTATTAGTTCGTTCATGAATTCACCTTATAATCCCAATGATGTTAAAATTGCATAGTATGACTCGATGGTAGGAATCAATATGAAGTAGCCATTTACTGCTCTTATTTCGTCTCCAAATTCTGTTTCTATCAGCAGAGCCTTATCGCCTATTTTACCAAACTCTATAGCCGGGACACTAAGTATTGCCCCCGCCATATCAATTGCCATATACGGAATACTGGAGGTTATTGTCAAATTAGTAAGTGCAGAAAGCGACGACAGATATGCTCCGGCAATAATATTGCCAATTTCATTAAGTGCGCTTTTCTCCATCTCAGAGAACTCGCCCGTTTCGGACACATATGCCCCGCCAAGCAGCAAATTCACCAGGTGTCTGGATGCATCAAGATCCATCATGAACATCATCATACCGTTAATATTGCCATCCAGCGTAAATAATATGCCCACCACCGGTTTCTCTGCTCCTCCTACAATATCTGACAGTTCCTTGAATTCAAGGAGATCAACCTTTGGAACCTTCATGTTGACTCTTTTGTTGATCATCTGGCTCAGAGCAGTCGTGGCATTTCCTGCACCTATATTACCTATTTCTTTCAATACATCATATTGAATACTGTTAATCTTGTTCAAATCAATCCGGGAATCCACTTTGCACCTCTCACTCAACCTTTGACCTATACTCAACAGTCTGAATGTAACTTTTTATGTGCGGGTAATCGCCGAAATATTAAGCAGGTCTATCAAATCATCCTCAACCTTGCCAATACCGGCATTAAACTGAGCCTTCTCATCACTCTCGTCATAGCTCATCTTTTCAATGCTGTCCGCTTCCAATGTAATTACTTCCTTTACCTGATCCACAACAAGTCCTACACATGCCGCCTGCGGCTCAGGCCTGATGATGATTATACGGGCTTTGGAGCCATATTCTTCATCCGGCAGGCCAAGCCTTTTTTTCAGGCTCATGACAGGTACCACCTCACCGCGCAGATTGATTACACCCATAAAATAATCCTGGGCTCCCGGTACTCTGGTGATTTTCTGCATAAAGATAATGCTGTCAATATATTTAATGTTGATGCCATATTTCTTTGAGTTTAAATAAACTATGATATATTGCTTCAAATTTGATGCTGCCATTTTTCCACCCCGCTCTCTATACCAGTGAATTGACATCAAGAATTAATGCAATCTCACCGTTACCAAGTATTGTCGCGCCGCTGATGATCTTATGGCCCTTAATATATTTGCCTATTGATTTGTATACTATTTCCAGCTGGCCAATCAGCTCATCCACCACCATGCCTGCCAGTCTTGATCCCTTCTTGACGATTATAATCAGCAGATCTTTGGGCTGCTCGCCACTTGCGCATTCCAATATATTTCCAAGCCGTATAATTGGAATTACATTGCCTCTGAGATTGATTACTTCCTTGCCCTGTATGGTTTTTATCTCGTCCTTGCCGATCTCTTCGATGCTTTGTATATTGCCAAGCGGGAGGGCATATTTTTCTCCTCCGATTACCACCATCAGAGACTGGATAATTGCCAGTGTAAGAGGCAAGCGTATGATAAAGCTTGAACCCTCACCCATCTTGCTCCTGGCTTCAATTTCACCGCCCAGAGATTCAATCTTGGTCTTTACCACATCCAGACCAACTCCCCGGCCTGATACCTCGGTAACCTTATCCGAAGTTGAAAAGCTGGGTCTAAAGAGGATGTCGATTACATCCTTATCCTCCATTCGCTGGGCCTGTTCCTCTGTTATAACTCCTCTCTGTATGGCAACCTTCTTAATTTTTTCAATATTAATTCCGCCGCCATCATCCTTAACCTCTATGACAACGCTGTTGCCGTCCTGATATGCATTCAGATATATAGAGCCAACCGGATTCTTGCCCAGCCTTTTTCTCTCCTCGGAAGGCTCAAGACCGTGATCGGCTGCATTTCTTAGCAAATGCATAAGAGGATCACCAATTTCATCAATAACCGTTCTGTCCAGCTCCGTATCCTCACCGGTCATATATAATTCCATTTCCTTATTAAGCTGCTTCGACAAATCCCTTATCATACGCGGGAAACGGTTGACAACGCTTTCTATCGGCACCATTCTTGTCTTCATGACAGCTTCATGGATATTGGTTGTCACCCGCTCAAGGTACTCGATATGCTCACGAAAAGCCGCATCCTGCAGCTCCAATATCTCCGAGCTTCTTGAAACCAGTCCATTCTTTGCAATAATAAGCTCGCTTACAAGATTCATAAGCACGTCAAGCTTGTCTATGTCAACACGAACCGATCTGTTGGTTAACTGCTTTGCGGTGGTCTTTTGTGCAGCGGCTTGTCCCTGCTTGGCATTGCCTGTATCTGTAAAGAGCTTGATCTGGGCTGTAGCCTCTTCCTTCTTTATGGCTTCGGTATTGCTGGCAATGTCGTCGTCGCTTAATTTGATATAATCGGCAACTGCTTCCTTTACCTCCGAAACCTTCATTATAGCATCGACAATCACTTCAGGGCTTTCCTTTGTGATTATAAATGCAGAGTAATCGAAATCGTATTTCTCATCCTCAAGATCCTGGGCACTGGGGAACAGCTTGATTATCTCACCGTGCTCCTCTATTGCACGGTTTATCATGAAGGCTCTGGCTCCCTTAAGCATGCAGGTCTCCACCAGATAGATCGTGACACCGATTACATTCAAATCCATCATGCCGGCTTTTACGATTGCCTTCTTTTCATGCTCCTCCAGCCTAATAGTCTTAAATTTCATCTTGGAGCTATCTCCTGCAGCTTCAGCCTGCTGCACATTTTCCTTTCTGCCAGCAACTTTAGTTGCTTCAACTTTAGTTGCTTCAACTTTAGTTGCTTCTGCTTTAACTGCTTCTGCAGGTGTGGCAGTCTCTGCCTTTTTGCCCTTCAGGATATTATTTAGCGCATTTATAATTTCCTCATTATCCTCCTCACCTTCTGAGGATGTTGCCTGTATATTTGCCAGATATGCCTCAAGTGCATCCAGACCCTTAAACAGGATATCCACCAAATCGGATGAAACCTTCATTTTTCCATTGCGGATCTCAGACAGGACATTTTCCATGTCATGGGTCAGGCGCTGCATTCTGGTGAATCCCATCGTAGCCGACATTCCTTTCAGGGAATGGGCAGCACGGAATATCTCATTAATAGTACTCTCATTCTCAGGCTCCCTCTCAAGAACCAAAAGATGCTCATTAAGATTTTGCAAATGTTCCTTGGTTTCATCAATAAAAATATCCAGATATTGGCTTACATCCATTTATTGCACCCCCACGTTTCTTATGATGGCATCAGAAATATCCTCTAGTGCTGCAACCTCGTTCACCAGTCCTGCCTCCTTTATTACCTTGGGCATACCGTATACGATACTGGTTTCTTCATTCTGTGCAATCACATATATATTTTTCTTTCTATATAGCTGCGAAATTCCGGCCGTACCATCCGCTCCCATACCTGTCAGTACTACACAGGTCACATCAAAATCGGTATCCACCAATGATTCATACATTATGTCTGCACATGGAAGCAAGCCATTACGCGCCGGTTCTTCGCTGATTGATATGACATAACGGCCTTCCGGTGCTTTTTTCACTCTCATCTGGCTGCCGCCCTTGGCAATATATACCGTGCCCTTACACAAGGGTTCTCCATCCTCCGCCTCCTTGACAGTCAGCTTGCTGATTTCATTCAGCCTGTCTGCCAAAGATTTTGTAAAGCCCTCCGGCATATGCTGAACTATCAAAACAGCCGCATCCAGATTCCTTGGCAGTTTAGGTATTACTGTATGAAGCGCCTTGGGGCCCCCGGTGGAGCATGCTATAGCCACCAGCTTGCCGCTGCTTTTGGCAGTAGTCTGTCTTGCTACCTCCTTCGGTGTTTCCTTGACAGCTCTGGGTCGGTTAAGAATTTCCTGAACCACTTTTACTACATCAAGCTTTTCTGTTGTCTTGCCCTTAGGTGCCAGCCTTTCGCATCCGGTTGCCTTTGCCAGGCAATCAAGCAACCTGTCTGCAAATTTATTGTCCTTAACTCCAAAATAGCTGTCAGGCTTTGTCACAAAATCATATGCGCCAAGCTCAAGGGCTTTGATCGTTTCCTTGGCATCTGCAGTTGCTATTGTACTGACTATAATCACCTTTGCCCTTATCTCAAGCTTCTGCATAACCTCCAGCATCTCAAGTCCGTTCATCTTGGGCATATTGATATCCAGCAAAACCAGATCTATTTTCTTATCCTTGTCTACAAGTATGTTCAAGCCTTCAAAACCGTTTGCAGCCATCGCTATAACATTGAAGCGTTCATCTGAGTTGATTATATCAGTCAAAACCCTTCTCATAAGAGCGGAATCGTCAACTATTAAAATATTTTTCTTCATGGATACCGAATTCTCTCTCCCTGCTATTCTCCCAATTAACGATTTCAGCCGTTATTACAAATCAGCCTTTTCATTCTTTCTTCTTAGCCTGTCCTGTTCAAAAATATACCTAATTAAATACTCTCTGTCTTTTTTGCTGATGTTGGAAAACTGTACCCTATGCTCGTAAAGATCGTTGCGGTTATCCACTCTGCTTGAAGCAAGTACTTCCGCATCCAGCTCCATCTGATGCAGCTTGTTGCCGATAACCAGGTCAAGCTTTATTCGGATTTTATCACCCTTTTGGTGGTGAATTGAGGAGTTTAATCTGGCACCTCCCCCGCTTATATCTATTATAGCACCTTTTGTCCAATTATGCTCGACTTTTTCGTTATTTTGCTCGATTTTATCATAATTTATCGGTATCTTATCATCATTTTCTGTTAAAAACCTGTATTTTACGTCATGAATGCACTCAAGCCGATAATATTGCCTCCGCTGCAGCTTTACAATCTTTGAAGTAAGCTTTATCTTCAAAACTACCGTTTTATTGTCCTTATAATGGCTTATTGAAGTACATTTGCATTGGAACAAGCCTGTTTCCGTATAAAAGGTCAAATGATACTCCCTGCCTGTGTGCAATAATACTACCTTGTTTTGAATAATTGGCGCAGTTATATGTATCGTCTCTTCATCCTCAATGTTAACCAGCATACTTGCATAAGGCCTGGTTCCATACATCGGCTTACCTTCATGATCCAACGGCCTGATGTCAATCTTATCACCGATTAATATTATGTCATTTAGCATTATTACACCACCTGGTCTATTTCTTTATTCTGGAACGAAGAAGATTTGTAAACAATTGTGCAATACCCTTTTTTTCAGGTTGATTTTCCTGTTTATTGTTACATAATACGTCTGCAAATGCACTTACCGATTTTGCAAACTGTGAATTCGGATATAAAATTATCGCAGGCTTTTGCTTCATCACAGCTTTTGATACACAGTCATCTTTTATAACCGCTCCCAAAAAATCCAGTTTAATATCAAGAAATTTGCTGACCACCAGATTCAGCTTATTGTACAGCTCCTTGCCCTCCTCCTGGCTGTCAACCCGGTTAGCCACCATCTTGATTACCATATCCTGCACCGAAATGTCTGTTCTGCGATTTAAGGCCTTCAAAAGAGCATAGGCGTCAGTAAGGGAAGTAGGCTCCGGTGTTGCCACCAAAAGCACCTCAGTGCTTGCCGCAATAAATTCCATTACGGAATCTGAAATACCTGCACCTGTATCAATAATTATAATATCTGCTTTTTCGTCAAGCTCAACAAGCTTCTGTATTAAATAGATAATCTGATCCCTTGTAAGGTTTGTCAACTCCTGAATACCTGAACCACCTGATATAAAGCCAATATTTTCAGGGCCAACGGTAATTATATCCGACAGGGATTTGCCTTTAAACATTAAATCAGCCAGGTTATATCCTGGTCTGATCCCCAGCATAACCTCAACATTTGCAAGGCCAAAATCCGCATCAAATATAATAACTCTATTTCCAAGCCTGCTAAGGGCGATAGCCAGGTTCACCGAAATATTGGATTTGCCGACTCCACCCTTTCCACTGGTTACAGTGATCACTCTGGAAATCCTTCTTGGCGTTGTCTGCTCACTTACCATTTTTCTTAATCTTTCAGCCTGATCCATAAATCCATCATGCCTTTCATAGTCTGTAACATATTTTCTGTCAAGCCAAAGCTCAGTTATAGCAGGCATAGCTCACCAGTCAAATGCCTATTGGCCTCTGAGCAACTGCTTTGCAATGCTTTGTGTATCAATCTTTGAAATATCGTCCGGAACATTCTGTCCATAGGTCGCATATGACAAGGGAGCCTGGGTCAGCATCCTGATATTGAATATATTGCCGATAGTTGAGGTTTCATCAAGCTTCGTGAATATAATGCTGTAGTCAGTTATATCCTTATATACTTCGGTTATTTTTATCAAATCCAGATACTTGGTTGTAGCGCTGAGTACCAGATAAATCTCCCTGTCTTCCTCAGGTATGGCATTAATAAGAGCCTCAAGATCATCTCTCTGCTCCTTGTTGCGGTGAGACCTACCCGCCGTATCCACAAAAACAAGATCAAAATCTGTAAAATCAGCAGCTGCCTGCTTCATTTCCTCGCTGGAATATACCACACTCAAGGGTACTCCAAGAATATTAGCATATGTCCTCAGCTGCTCTACTGCCGCAATTCTGTAGGTATCCGCCGTCAGTAATGCAATATTGCATTTGTCCTTTATCTTGAATTTAGATGCAATCTTGGCTATAGTAGTGGTTTTCCCCACACCTGTAGATCCGATAAAGATTATAAACTTGGGTCTTCTTTCGTCAACCGTAATCAGCTTTGGCTGCCCCAGCTTCAGAACTATCTTCTGATATACACTTGCCAGAAGGTTGTCCATTGACAATTCCTTCTTAAGGCTAAAATCTATTTCCGACAATAAGGCATTGGCATACTTTTCATCAACATCACTGTTGATCAGCTGCTTATAAATCAGCTGAAGATAAGAAAAATTTTTGTTTCCTTCAGGTTCAGCCCCATCCATAGCTTTATTATCATCCTTTTCCTTGCCTGTAATTTGCTTTTCTATAAGACTTTGTAAACTATTGAGCTTTTGCTCAATTGCCGACGGTGCCGTCAGATTATGCGGTTGCTCCTGAAGCCTCTCGTAGGTTTCCTCCTGTTCCGTTTCATCGCGTCTGGCTCTTTGTGCCTGTATCTGGGATAATGCTTTTAGCTTGTCTGATCTGTAGCTGACATTTTCATCCACCGCAGCCGTAACCTCAACCAGCGGCTTTTTAAACAGCTTATAGATTCCCTTCGGTGAAATCGTTTTAATGTTCATTACTATAGCATCCTTGCCAAGCTCTTCATTAGCCAGCATGATAGCTTCCGTTTCCGTTCTCGCCTGATATTTTTTGATAATCACTATACCGTCACCATCCCTACAGACTGTAATTCAACATTTGATTCTATTTCATTATAGGACACAACGACCAAATCCCTAAAATAATCCTGTGTAAGACGTTTAAAATACATACGTACTATAGGTGAAGTTATTATAATAGGCTCCTTGCCCAGCTCCTGCAGCTTGCTAAGCTCGTTTTGCAGGGATTCCATAACTCTTCTGGTAATCTCAGGATCAAGTGCAAGATATGAGCCCTGCTCCGACTGTTTGACAGAACCCATGATTTCCTGTTCAACCTTGGGATCCAGGGTTATAACGCTGGTAATTTCGTTAGCAGGAAAATATTTGTTGGATATAGCCCTCTTAAGGCTCTGTCTTACATATTCGGTAAGTACATCGGTATCCCGGGTGGTTGGCGCATAATCAGCCAGAGTTTCAAGAATAGTAACCAAATCCCTTATCGAGATACCCTCCCTTAGCAAATTCTGGAGTACCTTCTGAACCTCGCCAATATTAAGCAGCTTCGGAATTAACTCCGATACCAAAACAGGGTGGGATTCCTGAATGTTGTTGATAAGATTCTGTACATCCTGTCTGGTTAAAATCTCATGAATATGCTGCCGTATTACCTCAGTCAAATGGGTCGCAATGATTGACGGCGGGTCAACCACCGTATAGCCGAGGGATTCCGCCCTTTCACGCTGGGCTTCGGTAATCCAGACGGCTGGATTATGGAAGGAAGGCTCAAATGTCGGTATACCTGTTATTTCCTCCTCAACATAGCCGGGATTCATTGCCATGTAGTGGTCAAACAGGATTTCTCCCTCACTTACCTGGACACCCTTAATAACAATTACATATTGGTTGGGATTTAGCTGAATGCTGTCCCTTATTCGGATTGTTGGAACAACACAGCCCAGTTCCAGGGCTATCTGTCTTCTTATCAATACTATACGATCCAGTAAATCGCCGCCCTGACTGGCATCTGCCAGTGGAATCAAGCCATATCCTACCTCCAGCAGTATCGGGTCAACCTGCAGTAGTGAAACAACATTTTCCGGTTTTCTGATTTCGTTGGCACTGGCCTCCTCCTCAGAAACCTCGGTCTCTATCTCAGCCTCCTCAATCTTGCCCTCTATGGTTTTTCCACTTACCAGAAATATAGCTCCATAGGCCAGAAAGAGAAAGGTGTTAAGCGGTGTTACCAAGCCCATTATCATCATGCTTCCGCCAACCATGTATAAAACCTTGGGTATGGAGAATAGCTGCTTTACTACCAGATCGCCCAGCTCCGCCTCCTTGGAGGCCTTGGTTACCAGAATACCTGTTGCCAGTGATACCATCAGTGATGGAATCTGGCTTGCCAAACCATCACCGATAGTAAGTATGGCAAAATGTTTAAATGCCTCCATGGCATCGGTATAGCCAAGCGAGGTCATTCCCATGATTGTTCCGCCTACCAGATTAATTACTGTAATAATCAGACCTGCTACCGCATCTCCCTTAACGTATTTGGTAGCACCATCCATTGAGCCGAAGAAGGTAGACTCTTCATATATTTTCTCACGTCGTCTTTTTGCTTCCGCATCATCAATAATTCCGGCGTTAAGATCGGCGTCTATTGCCATTTGCTTACCCGGCATGGCATCCAGGGTGAACCTGGCGCTAACCTCGGAAACACGATCCGAACCCTTGTTGATTACAAGAAATTGCACTAATGTAAGTACAATAAATATAATTATACCTATTACAAGATTGCCTCCGCCGACGAATTCACCAAAGGTGGAAACTACGTTACCGGGGCTTCCTGAGCTCAAAATAAGTCTTGTACTAGATACATTCAAGGAAATTCTGAATATGGTGGTGAAAAGAATTATTGAAGGAAATGCCGACAGACTCAGTACTTCCTTGGCAAATATGGCATTAAACAAAACTACCATTGAAACTGATATATTTAAAGCCAGCAGAATATCCAGCATCGTGGAGTTCATGGGTATTATCAGAAAAATGATAGCTGACAGTATAAATAAGCCTACAACAAGATCATTTCTTTTCATTCCACTCCTCCAAATGTATAAATTAATACGCTATATACCCACATGCCTGAGTCAGACTCAAAACTACTGTATTACCTTGTTCTTCAGGCTGTAGACATAGGCCAGAACCTCTGCCGTCATCTGATAGAGCTCCTGAGGGATCTGGTCGCCTATTTCCACATTATAATACAGCATTCTGGCCAGCGGCTTATTTTCAACAATCGGCACGTCATTATCCTTGGCAATCTGCTTTATCTTCTCCGCCAGATAATCTGCTCCTTTTGCAATCAATACAGGCGCCGCATCAACATCCCTTTCATACTTGATGGCAGCGGCAAGATGGGTAGGATTGGTGATGACCACATCGGCCTTAGGCAGGCTTTGCATCATTCTTCTCATTGATACCTCACGCATCTTTGACCGAATTCTGCTCTTGACAAGAGGATCTCCCATATCCTCCTTCATTTCCTTCTTAATCTCTTCCTTGGTCATCATCATTTCCTTTTTGAATTTAATTTTCTGATATAAAAAATCACCTAATCCGATTACCAAAAATATCAGGCTTATCTTTAGTCCCAGATCAATGATTAAATTTCCAACCAGTATAATTGCAGGCTGCAAATCCATATCATACAGCAAAAACAGACTCTTCCATTCCTTTTTGAGAGTGTTGTAGGCAATGATGCAGATTACTGCAATTTTTATAAGCTCAATAACCAAATTAACGATCTTTTCCTTTGAAAAGATTCTTTTAAACCCGTTTATTACGCTAATCTTTGAAAGCTTGGGTGTGAGTAATTTGGGGGTTATCATCCATTTAACCTGAAAAAGCACAACAACAAATGATACCAGCATTCCTGCAGCAAACACAGGCAAACACGTAATAAGTATAATCTTTATTCCATCCCCCAATATACCCTCGGCATTTGCTGTCGAAAAACCACTGTTTGCATACTTGTCTATAATCTGATAATACTTTTTGAAGGTATCAATAAACCTGTTACCGAAATACCCGGTAAACACCTTTAAAACAATGAACAGGGTCGCCAGTCCTGAGGCTGTTATCAGCTCCATGCTTTTTGCAACCTGTCCCTCTTTTCTTGCATCCCGCAGCTTCTTGGCTGTCGGTTCCTCCGTCTTTTCAGGACCGTCTGCAAAAAACTGCAGCTTGTATGACAGGCGCAAATTATTCAAATCCAATTGCTCATATTTAATCATCTGTTCCAACCTCAATGCAACATATTAATAGCTCCCTTAAGCATTTTCGACATTTCTTTGAAAATAAAATCCGCAACAGACGGAACCATTTCTATAATAAGAAACAAAATCAAAAGCCCTACAAATACCTTAAGCTGTATACCAATAACAAACATATTCATTTGCGGAGCCATCTTTGAAAGGATAGCCAGTATTGTATTGACAACCAGTATTGATGCAAATACAGGAATGATTATCCTAAAGGCAATAATAAAATAATCCGCAAGAAATTCCCCCATCAGCAGATAAAGCCGGGTATTTATCTGTACCTTACCCAACTCAATAATTTTGAAGGAATCGATAATTGCCCTGATAAAATATCTGTACAATCCGGTAACCATCATGGTTAAAAGCACCAGATACCCATAGAAATTGGCTGTTATTGTTGTCTGAAGGTTAGTGGCCGGGTCAAATTGGCTTACCATTGAAAAGCCTATATCCATATCTATCATCTGACCGGCAAATGAGAGTATCTGATAAGCAATATTCGCAAAAAACCCCATTATGGCTCCTGCCAGTGCTTCAATTGCCACCAGCAGTGAAAACCCAATTACACCGGTATAAGCAGGAGGAGTATAAGAGGTTGAATAAAACAGGATTGCAGTCATATAAAGCGCCAGTCCTGCCTTTACTTTTCTTGGAACATTGTGCAAAGAAAAAAAAGGGGCTGTGAACATAAAACCGCTTATCCTCACAAGTATCAGGAAAAAAACTTCAAATTGAACAATTGAAAAGGTCATAAGCTCTTCAGATAATAGCTAAAGTTGGAAAATAACTCCACCGTGTATTCCCTGAGGGAATTAAAAATCCAACCGCCAAACAGCATTATTACCAGAAAAACTGCAATCAGCTTTGGTACAAATGTGAGGGTTTGCTCCTGTATGCTGGTCACAGTCTGCAGTATGCTTATAATCAAGCCCACCAGCAAGGATGCCAGCAGCATCGGAGCAGCGGTTTTCAACACAATATATAAGGCCCTTCTGGCAATATCAATAATTACTACATCATTCATCTATAACTCCATTCCTTATGCTTTTTTATCATACATATCTGCTAATGACACTTATGCTACTCTAATAAAATGTTTTGACAAGCTGCCCGATAATCAGATTCCATCCATCTGCTATTATAAAAAGTAAAATCTTGAACGGCATGGAAATCATGGTAGGTGGCAGCATCATCATACCCATTGACATAAGGGTTGATGCAACCACCATATCTATAATAATAAAAGGTATATAAATCAAAAATCCGATTATAAATGCCTTTCTCAGCTCACTTATCAAAAATGCAGGTATTACCACTGTAATAGGTATATCATCAGGAGTTTTCACTTCGCTGATGCCGGCAATATCAAGAAAAAGCTTTAAATCCTTGGCATCATCCATCTGTTCAAGCATGAAGGTTCTTATAGGCGCAATGCCTGCCTGCCATGCTTCCTCCTGAGTTATTTCACCGGCAGATAAGGGTTTTATTGCCTCATTATTCACTTTGGTTATTACAGGTGACATAATAAACATTGTTATAAACAGCGCCAGTCCAATCAGTACCTGGTTAGGCGGAGTTGTTTGGGTTCCCAGTGCCGACCTGACAAAATGCAGTACAACAATGATTCTGGTAAATGAGGTTACCATTATCAGTATTGATGGAGCCAGGCTTATTACTGTGAGCACCATAAGCATCTGCAGTGTTGAGGCCAGTCCCTTCTCGTCCTCGCCGGTATTGAGTGAAAACTCAAGAGGTCCTAATGCCCCTCTGACACCCTGGGTACTTCCGGTATCTTCAACAGCCGGAACACCCACCTCGGCCGCATATGCCGGCTTTGCATCCGCAAATGCTAATATCAGCACCGCAATAACAATAATCAGCACCATATTGCATATTGTACGTCTGTTTCCATGTACGTTCATCCTAACCAACCTTTACCTGTTGTTTCTGATTTTAGAAAGAAGTGCTTCAAAAGAGAGCTTCTCCCTGCTTTGATACTCCCTGAATATTATATGCTCTTCATCCAGCTCTGTAATGTAATTGATCGTATCCTTGCATATTGCCAGTACAATATACTTGTTGCCTATCTTGACTATCTGGATAATCTTGCCCGGACTTATCCTGTAAGCATCAATCAGCTTAAAGTTGCTGTTCTTCATTTGACCAAGCTTTATATTGCCAATAAAGCGGGTTGTAAAATAGGTAGCAGCCAAAATCAGAAGCAGCAGGATAATCAGACCGGCTAGCTGGATGAAGCTGTCCCAGGTACTTCTTGAAGACACAACAGACTGTGTCACATCTGCTTCAGGCTCAGGAGTAATCTTATTTATCTTGTCGACTATTGCCTGTAATATAACCAACGCTTTATCCTTCATGGCTAAACTAACCAATCACTTTCTTAACTGCCTCAAGCACCCTGTCATGCTGGAATGGTTTCACAATAAAATCCTTTGCTCCTGACTGGATTGATTCTATAACCATAGCCTGCTGTCCCATAGCCGAGCACATAATTACATTTGCATTGGGATCCAGAGCTTTGATTTTTTTCAACGCCTGAATGCCATCCATTTCTGGCATTGTGATATCCATCATAACCAAATCGGGTTTTGTCTCTATATACTTATCTATAGCCTTATAGCCGTTCTCAGCTTCACCTACTATGTTGTAGCCATTCTTAACCAGTATATCCTTTATCATCATCCTCATAAAAGCAGCATCATCACAAATAAGAACATTCTTTGCCATTTTCTTCTCCCTCACTATTCATGTTAATTTAGTGTTACTATTTGGTATTTACTAATTTGCTTGTTTTTGTTTTATGATTTCGGTAACACGGATACAGAAGTTTTCCTCTACAACAACCACCTCGCCTTTAGCTACAAACTTACCGTTTACAAGTATATCAATTGGCTCACCTGCCAGCCTGTTAAGCTCTATTATGGTTCCCGGTGAGAAATCCAGTATCTCCTTAATGGATTTGCTGGTTCTGCCAAGCTCAACAGTCACCTCAAGCGGCACATCCATCAGCAAGTCTATATTCTCCGGCTGAGCTGCAGGAGCCATTACCTGGCTGAAGGGTGCAAATTGAACCGGTTGAACCTTCACATCCTGCATCGGAGGTGGTGCATACTGTCCGGCTGCAGGCTGCTGATAAGGATTGTAATACTGCTGCTGCATATATGTCTGTTGCATAGGTGTCTGTTGCATCTGACCAAAAGGCGCTGCCTGATTTGGCATACCTGTAGTCTGCTGAACGGCTTTGCCGGTCTGACCGGATGCTGCCTGCTTGCCTGAGCCTGACGGAGTCCCCGGTTCCATCTTCGTCGCCTTGACAAACTGACTATACAGGTTTCTAGCAAATTCAAACGGATATAGCTGCATTAATACGCTATCAACAAGATCTCCTATTTCCATATGGAAGGATACCTTAACAAAGCTGCCCTTCAGGAAATCCGCTATATTCTCACCGCTAACATGCTCGTCAAGGTCAACTATTGATGCTATCGGTGGAGTAATACTAACTTTCTTTTCCAGCATTGACGAGATCGATGTAGCCGCTGAACCCATCATCTGATTCATGGCTTCACTGATAGCAGACAGATGTAGCTCAGAAAGTTCACCATCTGTATTTGTCCCATCTCCGCCCATCATAAGATCAGCTATAATTTTTACATCTTTTTCCTTAAGTATCAATATATTGTTGCCATCCAGACCTTCCTTGTAATAAATCTGGATGAAAACACACGGCTTGTCATAGATATTAACAATATCTTTCCATGTTGCGTATTCAACAACCGGAGTAGTTATGACCACTCGCTGGTTTACCAAAGAAAACAGCGTTGTCGCTGCAGTTCCCATGCTGATATTGGATATCTCACCGATTGCATCCTTTTCAGCATCGGTCAAAGTGTCGCTTGCTGAATCAGCATTATAATCATCCATTCCTATACCATTCAACAAGGCATTGATCTCTTCTTGTGACAGCATACCATCCATATACCGTTACTCCTCTCCTCTGACAATTGATGAAATCTTTACCGCATAGGAACCTGAGGAAGCACCCGGAAGAGCGGTAAATTTATATATATTGCCTACAAAAACAGCCAAATCATCATCTACCTTGGTATTCAGCTTAATGATATCGCCTACCTGCATATTCATAAAATCATTGACTGATATTGTACTTCTTCCCAATACGGCCCGGATAGGCACCTTTACCTTGCCAATTCCTATCTCTATTATGTCCTTGTAAGACTTGTCCTCACTCGACTTCATAGTCGAATACCAGTACTTTGTATTCAATTTATCGATAACCTGCTCCAGGCATACATAAGGCAGGCATATATTCATCATTCCATCAATATTTCCTATCCTCAGCTTTAGGGTAATGATGGATATCATTTCGCTTGGGGATATAATCTGTGCAAATTGTGAATTGGTCTCTATCCTCAAGAGTCTTGGCTGCAGCTGTATAACATTCGCCCAGGGCTCCCGAAGTAAAACACAGCATATGTTAAATATACGCTCGATTATAGAGTGTTCTATTTCCGTAAAGTCCCTGACCTTTTCAAGGGGATAACCGCCACCACCCAATAACCTGTCAATTATTGCATATCCGAGATTATTTGATAACTCAATTATGATATTGCCCTCTAAAGGGGCAAAGTCAACTATCCCCAATAAAACCGGATTAGAAAGTGCATTAGTAAATTCTGAATATTGCACTGCTTCAGAGTTAACAACTTCAACTTGAACATTCTTTCTAAGATACGCCGGAAGGTTTGTGGACAGTAATCTTGCATAATGCTCAAAGATGATGTTCAGTGTTCTAAGATGCTCTTTTGAGAACTTCGATGGTCTGGCAAAATCATAGTTTTTAACCTGTTTTTCAGATGGTTCTTTATAATCATCCGCATCCAGTTCACCACTTGACAATGCAGCCAGAAGATTATCTATCTCGTGTTGGGATAAGATATCTCCCATTTAAACTACCTCCCTGAAATGCTATCTAAATGATAGCATAAAGTCAGAATAAAATCACCATAATTCTTGCTTATACTACAATTTGCGCCTTTAAGATACCACCATGTTCCCAAAATTTACATTGGTTATAAAATCGGATTTAAAATACTCATGTAGTCTGGTAAGGACCGCATTCTTGATCTCATTTTTCTTGTCAAGAACCTCATCATTGGTGTGTTTTTGTATCTCATCAGCTATAATTTCCTTAATTACTCCCTCATAATCACCCATTTTATCCTTATATATCTCATAATCAGGATGCTTGCTGTTCATAGACAATGACACCGGAACAAGTGCATAATGTGTCTGGCCGTCGCTACTCTTTTTCAGATTTACCGTAAGCTCATCATCCAGCTTATAGGTAACCAGATCCGCTACAGATATTTCCTTATCCTTATCGGTCTCCTCAAGCTCCAGCTCAATTACCTGTGCCACCTTGTTTACCAGCCTGGTGGTTTTGTTGGAGGCCGGAACTATTACAAATATCAAAACTCCTGTAAGAATAGCATTAATCAAAACAATAGCCAATATTATAATAGTCAGAATGTTTTTCTTCATATTTACCCTCCGTCCTTTGCATCAGTGACATCACTCTTAATGCCATATGCAATAATCTGGTAATATTTTAAAACCATGTTAAGGTCAGAATTACCATCCGCTGTATTTTTCATATTTATCTGCTGCTGTATTTATTATAAATTTTAATCTCTATTCTTCTGTTTTTTGCCCTGCCTTCACTGGTAGCATTGCTGCTTACCGGCTCATATTCTCCTCTGCCTGAATACTTGAGATGAGCAGGATCCAAATCACAGTTGTCTATCAGAAACTGGGCCGCATTCAGCGCTCTGGCGGTTGAAAGCCAATTATTGTCCTTGAAAGCGCCGCTGACCATAGGGACATTGTCGGTATGTCCAACAATTTCTATTTCATATCCTTCAAACCTCTTAAGCAGCTTGCCTATCTTTTTTAATACAGGCTCTGCTTCCTTTCTGATATCTGCAGAACCTGAATCGTACAGAACCGAACCTTTGAGTTCAAGCTGTACGTACTGGTACTGGGGATCCATCTTAAGCTCCGTATCACCGGTCAGATTATAAAGCTCCCTTAAATCCGATACCTGGTCATACATCTCGCCTGTAAGCTTCTTCTTTTCCTCCTGAAGCCTTTCTATGGCCTCATCCAGCCCTATTTCCTTATCCTGGCTGTCGTTTTTTCCACCGATATTGCTTCCGTCGCTGCCGGAAGCATCAGTTCCTTCAGTAATCTTGTCCCCCGTAACACCCTGGTTTCCCTTAAGGACATTGTCCTTACTGCCTTCTTCCTTAAAATTATCGCCTGCCTTAAGTGATGCCTCAGGATCTCTGGTTCCATGGACTCTTTTACCAACAGAATCGAACATCTTGCTCAAATTGTTGAGCTGTGACATACCTGATGAAATTAATTGCTCCTGTCCTACGGAAGAACCACCGGCTTCCAGGATTCCTATTGAATTTGCCATAGACATTGATAAGGCCTCAAACTTCTCCTCACTCAAATCCGAATAGGCAAAAAGCATTACGAAGAAGCAAAGCAGCAAATTCATCAAATCCGCAAAGGTATTAAGCCACGGGGCATTACCACCACTGCTGCTTTCAGGTCTCTTTCTTTTACCCAACGCTTTCACCCTCATCTTTCTTAAATGCATTTCTATTATCAGGAGACAGGAAGGATTTCAGCTTCTCTTCAATAACTCTAGGGTTCTCACCTGCCTGAATGGATAGAAGTCCCTCAACCATAATTTCTTTTATCATTATTTCCTTGGCATTATTGGCTTTTAACTTGTTAGCAATCGGTAAACAAATCCAGTTGGCCAAGACCGAACCATAAAATGTTGTTACCAATGCAAGAGCCATATTAGGACCAATTGATGCAATATCATCCAGCTTTTTCAGCATGTTAATCAATCCTATCAGGGTACCTATCATACCCCAGGCAGGCCCCATCGCCGCCATCGTCTCCCAGAAGGATGTCTTACTGGCATGTCTGGCCTCGATACAATTGAGCTCCGTCTCCAGAATATTGCGAACCAACTCGGGATCAGTGCCGTCTACTATCAGCAGAACACCTTTTTTAAGGAACTCATCATCTATATCGTTGGCAGCCTCCTCAAGGGCCAACAGGCCTTCCTTTCTGGCAATATTGGATAAGTCGATTATACTCCTTATTGTCTTTTCAGCATCGGAGGAATATGGCTTTAAAATCAGCCTTATGCTTCTTATACTGCCCCAGAAATCCTTCAGACTGTCAGTAGTGATCATGGTGCAGAAAAAAGCTCCTCCTATCGTAATGAAAATAGAACCTTCATCGAAGAAGTTCCACAGCGCTGCAGCGCCTTCATCACCAGATACAATACCAAATACAACTACTACCGCACATAAAACTATTCCTAAAATTGATGATAAGTCCAAATACGACACCTTCTTTATCTGTTTTATTTATAAAATATATATCGGAAAAATATACTATAACTCGCGATTAAATATCTCTTTTTTGTATAATATTACAAGATTTTTGACCTCTTGTCTACTTTCTTTTACTACTATTTTATTCCCAGAAGTAAGTGTAATCACGGTATCCGGAGACTCTTCAATCCTCTCTATCAAGTCGGCGTTGATGATTATCTTACTGTCATTTAGCCTTGTAACCTCAATCATTGTATACCCCCTCCATTCAAGCACCTGAAAGCTGTTAACCATATCAGGCGACTTTTTACTAATTCGGCAAGCCTTGCTTTCGAAAAATATTGCAGTATATCTGAAATCATGTATCTTCTCAAAGCTTTGAAGATAAAGATCCCCGCTAATTTCAGTCCTCACTTGTCCTGCCATGCTTTGGCTCTTTTATAAAACGGGTGGCAGCCACTTACTGCCACCCGCCATTACTGACATATGGCAACGATATTCATACATCAGTCCTGTATTATCTCTTCAGATTAATCAGCTCTTCCAACAGGGTATCAGATGTTGTAATTATTCTGGAATTTGCCTGGAAGCCTCTTTGGGTTGTTATCATATCTGTAAATTGCTGTGAAAGATCCACGTTGGACATCTCCAGCACACCTGTAGATATGCTGCCGCCTCCTGTGGTAGGATCCTGGCCTATACCATCGAAATCTCCTGAGTTTTGGGTTGCGGCAAACATATTATTACCAATAGCCTCAAGACCTGCAGGGTTGGCAAATGTAGCCACTGCAATCTGGCCCAGAAGCTTGGAATCTCCGTTGTCATACTTTCCGTATATACGGCCGGAAGCATCGATGCTGATTCCGGTCATATTACCGACCTTCTTTCCTGCTCCAAGACCGTTGAGATCTCCCCTGTATGCCTGCAGGGAGGATGATCCTGAAGTTGAGTACATGGTCAGGGATGAGAAATCGATGTCTATCTGTCTGAAAGGATTCGGATCAGCATTTATGACTAAGCTCATCTTTGACATAGGATTCTCGGCATCGCCCTCACCAACGGATACAAAAGCACCTGTGGAGCCGTTGAAGGTAATTCTCGGTCTGTCGGTAAGATCTATGGAAACCTTGCCGTCTATTTCATTAACCTCTATGTCACTGTAATCTACTCCACCGAAGCTAAAGGAGGTTATGGCTGAGTTGGTATAGGTAACATTGCCGTCCGCATCAACCTCTTTTAATACAAAGATTGATTGTCCGGACTCATCCTTAATATCGGTAATGGCAATTTCATATATATTGGTGGCTTCGGCTGATTGCCATACCCGCATCTCAGCTGTATATGCATGACCCATATTATCAAAGAAGGTCAGATTAACAACTCTTCCGGTCTCACTGGTAAGCTGTGTGTCCTTGCTGTCCAGATTGCCTGTAATATATGCTGCAGTGGTTGCCTCCGGTGTTGCATACAGATTTTCCGGAGACATGATTCTAAGCGGTGACACTGCATCCGGAACAGTCTTGGTTGGATCATTGGGATCCACCTGCCATCCCATAACGAGGGCACCTGCAGGAGTACAGAGATTACCCGCACCATCTACACCAAAGGAGCCTGCCTTGGTGAAGTAATTGCTTCCACCATAATTAACTATGAAAAAGCCGTCTCCATCAATCATCAGATCAAAGGGATTATCAGTTCTCATGGCAGCTCCGTTTGTGGTAACGGAAGCAGTTATTGATGCCACGTTGACACCCAAGCCTATCTGCATAGCATTGCGTCCGGCTGTGCCTGTAGTTGCATTGGGACCTGTTGCGCTCTGGGTGGTTTGATAAAAGATATCTGAAAATGTAACTGTACTTGATTTAAAACCAATTGTATTAACATTGGCTATGTTATTACCGATAACATCCATTCTTGTCTGGTGAACCCTAAGGCCAGATACACCAGAGAACATTGATCTCATCATACAATAATGACCTCCTTTTTATAAGCCGGTAATTATATCCCGTCTGTCAGTCAGGGATATATAAAGCTTCCATAAAGGTCCAGCTTTACATTATTACCGCTCCATCAATATTTGTAAACACCTTGCTGTCATCATCACCTACTGCAGTAATAACCGTATTATTAGTGATGCTGACTATGAATGCCAGGTTGTCTACCATTACCAATGACTCTTTAATTCCTTTTTCTAAAGCTTTTTTTGCACCTTCCTCAAGTCTGATTAACTGCTCATCGGTCATATCGATATTTCTGCTGGCCAGACGCTCATAAGCATGCTTGGAAAATTTCAGCTCCCTGGCCTGATCCTGCTCCTTGCTTTGCAGTATCTCACTAAAGGGAACCCCATTTAGCTGCTTTGGCACATTGCTCGTTCTGGCGCTGCTTAGCTGATGGGTCATTTGCTCTATGGAAGGATAACCGTTCACCGGAAAACTCATACAGCATCTCCTCCCTGATCTGCATTCTCTGTATTATCTTTATAATCCGCTTCTGCTCCCTCAGTTGCGGATGAACCCTGCTCTGTCGGCCCGGTCGCTTCCGGCGAATTTGCCGGCTCCGTCTGCTCAGTATCCTCTATCTGGTCGTCATCACCCGTTGGATTTTCATCGTCGTCATCCTTGGGTATGACATTCTGGACCTTCAGGGTTACCTTATCCGTAATAGTAGTCAAATAAGGATCATTGAAGGTTATAATAAGCTTGTAAACGCCATTTTCCAGTCCTTCAAATGCTTCCTTCTTAATAGTTACCTTGTTGTCCTTCAGCTCAACCAGATTCATATCAATTAGCTTTTCATTAAGTATTACCGCTACTTTATCGGCTACCGTATCCCCTGCTCCAAGCTTTACAATAAAGCTTTGATCCTTGGGATCTGCAGCATCATATAGCAGCTCAACCATATTAGGTACCCCTGGTAAATTCTGCTCAAGGAGATACTCGCTTGATATGACGCTTTCCAGCTGATCAATTGAATATAAGCTGCCGTTGACGGATAGCTTTGTTGTATTGCCGGTTATGGTAACAAAATCGACTCTGCCATTTATATAGCTGGTATTGCCGTTAGCATTCTCAGTCTTGATAACAACCTCTCTTCCTACCAGACTAAATGCCATGGTATTGGTGGATATGGTGCCCAAATTCTGCAGCTGCTCAAGCTGTGAAAAGGTTGCAAGCTGTGCTACATATTCGGTATCCGTATTGGGATTTAACGGATCCTGATACTTCATCTGTGTTGTCAGCAGCCTGAGGAATGCGTTTTTGTCAAGCTGATTGCTTCTTTGGCTGGAGCCGGTACCAGAAGATTTTGCTGTCTGAACTAATTTTCCATCCTTAACCGGTTGTATCAGCTCACTCATCCTGCTCCTCCTTTCCATGCAAGATTTCTTATCTTAAATAAATTCTGCCATGCTATGCAACATAATTAATCTGACTGTTGACAAGCCCATTGCCGGCAAGCATTCCGGTTTCCTCCGGAATATCCTCGGACATGGCCATTGCTTCTTCCAGACTGATATGTCTTCCTGAGTTGCTCTTTTCGGATTCTGACCTGTTCTGATCCGAGCTGCTGCTTTGGCTTTGATCAAATGTATAAGCAGAAACAGTTACCTCTATAGCCTCCACCTTTATTCCCTGCTGGTTTAAACTCTCCCTCAGGCTTGCTAGCTGGCTCTCTATAGCCTCCTTGCTAATCTGGTTTTCCACTACAAAGCGGGCTGTCATTGCTCCTTCCCTTGATTCAATGGTAAGCTTAACCCTGCCCAGGCTTTCCGGACTTAAGCTTAACTCCAGCGTGTGTTTATCAGGCCCTATTTCCAATCTTATTCTGTCAATAATCTGATATGCTATCTCTCTCAGATTGGCTGCAATCGCCTGATTTTCGCTTACTGCCGCCGTCTGGTCGGCCACACTGTTTACCATGTTGTCAACAAAGCTTTTGAAGGAGTTCTGCTCCAAAGCAGCACTGTCCTGGCCGGAGGCTGCACTGTCTTTAGCTGCCCCTCTGTCGGCAACTACCTCTATATTGCTTTCTGCTTCCGTATCGGTTGCAGCCTGCGCCATATCAACGGCAGTACCACTGCCCTCAGGATTATATGCCGCTTCACTGCCTGCCAGGCTCTCATCGGCAAGCTCCAAGTTATAAAAAGTATCAACAGACCCTTCAGCTTCAGGAGCCTCTGTCATCTTCCCGATGTCCGCCAGCATTTCCTTAAGCCGGTCAGTATCTATATCCTGAGGCAATCCTGCTTCAGCCTTTAAGCTGTCGATCTGCAGATTCAGCTCCTTCATTACTGATGAAAGCCTTTCATTGGTCAAAAGCGCGAGCACATTTTCCTCAGAACTGCTTGCCAGAACAAAACTCTGCAGCTTATCGGTGTCAAGCAAGTCAAGTGCTGTCATATTCAGCTCTTCCAAAAGCTTGTTAAACTCCTCGGCATCCAGCTCCAGCCTGTCCATTACCAATTCGCTTACCATCGCCAGTAAAGCTGATATTTTTTCCAGCAAAGCTTTAATGTCCAGCTCATCATCTGATTGGATATCCGCTTCGCTGTCCAGCTTGTCAGCATCGGTATTTGCAGCTACAGCTTTCTGTGGATTAAGCTTTGCTTCCTTTTTTGCCTCCACCTGGCCAGCCTCAGCCCCGGCATCTGTCCTTGGCTGCTTATCTGCAGACTCCTGTGTCCTTGCCTTTTCTGCTGCATCAGTCTTCTGGCTTGCGACTGCAGCGCTGTCCTTTTTTACTGCTCCTGTGGCATCCGAAGAATCCTTCAGTCCCGAAAGCATCAGGTCAAAAGCGTTTGCAGACTGCTTCCTGTTAACACTGCCGGCCTCGGTTCTGCTGGCTGCTACATTACCAACCCTGTTTGAAACATTAGGCATCAGCATATCTTCTCTCCCTCCTTTCCATTTTTGGCTAACCATCCAAAGAGCGGTCGCCTTTATTATCTATAATAAGAAACATCGCAAATGAAGCTTCGTCTTCCTAAATAAAGCTTCGCTTCATTAATAAGCTTTGTTTCTTATTGGCTTGATTGATTAGCACCGATACTCTGAAGTCTTTCTTCATCCATATCAAGCATTTTCTTGGTGATTTTTGCGGCAAATACATTATCCATTTCAGCCAATATTGCCGCGCTTTCCTTCGGCTTCATTGCCAGCAGGATTTTAGCTACGTATTCTACATCTGCAGTCATAGTCTCAAGAATTCTGGCTGCGGGTCTGGGCTCCATACTCTTGTATATATTGGCTTTTTCAACGATAGCATCCGAATATTGCAGCTGTTCAATAACCTGCCTGTAGATTTCTTCTGCATTGGCAGGATTAATCTCCTCATAATACTTCTTATATTCACTGATATCGGGTGCAGCTTCTGCAAACACCACGTTTCTGTCAAATTCCTTTACCCTTTCCTCAAAGGCCTTCTGATTTTCCTCAAATACCTTAAGCCTTTCTACCTCGGCCAAAAGCTCGCTGTTGCTTGCGCCAGTGTCATCCGCCGTCTTTTGCAGCTGGGCCAGCTGGGCCTCCAGCTCCTGTATTCTGGCTACCGCTTCATCCAGTGATTTATAAGGATAATTCTTTTCCTCCGCAAGCTGCGCATCACTATAATCCGGAAGTATCATATTTATTATAGGAACATCCTTCAAAATAGGACGCAATACCCCCGAACCGAAGCCTCCCACGTCTGTTTTTATCAGAAATCCAAATAAAGCCAGCCATATAATAACTATTAAAATGGCAACTATGATGGTCAGGACCTTACCCCCGTCTTTTGCCTCAATGCTTCCTGCATTATCCTTCTTTGCCATTATTCGTCCTCCTTGATTCCTATGGGACCACTGTATTTGTAACTGTTAAGCTCATCTACCACTTTTCTTTCTTCAGCCTCATATTCAAGCATGTACTCCTCGAATTCCTTTTCCTTGAGCTTTTGATGGGTTTTGCGGTTAATCATGGCTTCATTCAAACGAATTCTTGCCACCTCCAGCCTGTGCTGTGCGTTTCTGACTACTGCCTCCTGGCGCAGGATCTGCTCTTTAATAATCTCTATTGCCTGCCGGCATTGATTAAGCAGCAGAATATCCAGTCTGTCAGAGCTTAACCGCCTTAACTCATTTTCATATGATAACTTCCTCTGTCTCAGCATCTGAAGCTTTTCTTCTTCCTTTGTCAAATTTCTTCTGGCGATGCTGTAGGCTATCTTCATCTGCTCCTCAAGCTTCAGCTTGATTTGCAGGATACTTTCCATACTATATCTGAATTTCTTCATTACTCCCTAAATATCTCCATCAGCAAATTCAATTCATCCTCAAAATTGTATTTATCATATGTTTCCTGCTGAAGAAATGCATTTACAGCCTTTATCTTTGATATTGCATAATCTATATCCTCATTGCTTCCACTCTTATAGGCGCCTATATTAATCAAATCCTCCGCATCCTGATATGTAGCCAGCACATTCTTAAGCTTACCTGCTGCCAGCTTGTGCTCCTTTGTAACAATGGAGCTCATACATCTTGATATACTCTGCAGTATATCAATGGCAGGATAGTGATTTTTATGGGCCAGCTTTCTGGACAGCATTATGTGTCCGTCAAGTATGCTTCTTGCAGTATCAGTAATCGGTTCATTAAAGTCATCAGCGTCCACCAAAACCGTATACAATCCTGTAATAGAGCCTCGTTCGCTGTTGCCTGCCCGTTCAAGAAGCTTTGGCATTTCTGAATATACGCTTGGCGGATATCCTCTGGATACGGGTGGCTCACCTGAGGCCAGGCCAATTTCTCTCTGGGCCATGGAAAAACGTGTCAGTGAGTCCATCATTAGCAGAACATCCATACCCTGATCTCTGAAATATTCAGCTATAGCGGTAGCTGTCTTTGCCGCCTTTTTTCTTATCAGAGCCGGTCTGTCGGAGGTTGCCACCACCAGCACCGAGCGCTTGATACCTTCCTCTCCAAGATCCCGCTCTATAAATTCTCTTACTTCCCTGCCACGCTCGCCAATCAGGGCTATAACATTGATATCCGCTTTTGTATTTCTTGCAAACATACCCAGCATTGTACTTTTTCCAACACCGCTGCCGGCAAATATTCCTATTCTTTGTCCCTTTCCGATGGTTAGAAGGGTATCTACCGCTTTAACTCCAAGAGGCAAGACCTCATCTATCATCTTGCGCTTTAAGGGATCAGGTGGTGCAGCTTCTACCGGATAATATCCGCTGCATTTAAGACTGCTTCCGTCGAGCGGATTTCCAAGACCGTCAAGTACCTTTCCCAAAAGCTCATGTCCTACAGGCACCTTGAAATCGCTTCCTGAGTTTTCAACAAGATTTCCAATACCTACGCCTGTCATCTCTTCATAAGGCATCAGCAAGACTCTGTTATCACGAAAGCCTATAACCTCAGCAGGTATTTTTCTTGCCTGAGTATCCGCCATTATGAAACACACATCATTAAGATTCGCGCTCAGGCCGCTCGCCTCCACAGTCAAGCCAACCATCTTGACCACCCGGCCAAATTCTTTTTCATAGGATTTATCCATTAGCTGTCTGTAGCTGTCCAAGCTTATCGGAATCATGATGGTACCTGCCTTCTCTAAATAGGAATTTACATCTTCAAATCTATAATCTATATACCGCCAATCAGTCTTATATCTGTCAGCAAGCTCTCCAGCTGAAGATCCAGACTGCAGTTAATTATCCTGCTTTCAGTCTCAATCAGACACTGGTTCTTAAGCAAGGCCGGATCCTCTGTGATATGTATTGCAACCTCACGGTCCAATACCTGCGCCAGCTCATGTCTGCGATTTAGTAAATAATCATAATCCTCAGACGATACCCTGATATTAAGTTCATTGCATTTATCAAGGTTTTTCATCGCCTTCTCTACCAGATAAAGGATAACATCCTCCCTGTTTTTAATGACTATGCCGGTGATTTTTTCAACCAGGCCGGCAATTATCTCTGCTATCTGCGGCTGAAGCTCATTAAGAATATTCTCTCTTTCTTCCTCAAGCCCTTTAAGCTTCATATTATATTCTTCCTCAAGCCTTTGCGCCTCCTGCCGCACCTTTTGCATTCCCTCTTCATATCCTCTTTTCTGGGCCTGGGCAAAGGCTTCGTTTTTTATTCTGGCAGCCTCCATATTAGCCTGCTCCAGTATCCTCTGTGCTTCCATCTGTGCTTCCTGAACAACACTTCCTGCCAGATTTTTTTCATTCTCCTGCTGCAGAAGCTCCACAGCTGCCGCTTTGAGTCCTTCAACGAAGCCATCCTGTGCCTGTCCTTCAGCCTTTAGCTCCTGCTTCAGTCTCTTTTCAAGCGCCATATCCTTAAGACGAATGTCTATGAATTTCTTGGTCTTCTCATCATATCTTACTGTGTATGCCTTAATTACATTAGACAATTATCTCGTCACCTCCGCCTCTGGATATGATAATCTCGGAGGAATCTTCAAGCTTTCTGATAATATTAACAATCTTCTGCTGTGCCTCTTCAACATCCTTCAAGCGTACAGGACCCATGTATTCCATATCTTCCTTAATCATAGCAGCCAGACGCTTGGACATATTGTTGAATATGACATTCTGTACTTCCTCGTTGCAGTTCTTAAGGGCAACAGCCAGTTCGCTGTGATCAACCTCACGCAGTACTCTCTGGATTGATCTGTCATCAAGATTGATGATATCCTCAAATACGAACATCTTCTTCCTGATTTCATCAGCAAGCTCGGGCTCTTCGATCTCGAGAGTCTCCATAATATGTCTTTCTGTACCGCGGTCAACAGTATTGAGAATCTGTACAATCGAGTCAACGCCACCAACAGCTGTGTAATCCTGATTAACCAGGGATGCCAGCTTCTTCTCCAGCACTCTTTCAACCTCCTTGATCACATCAGGTGTGGTGCGATCCATCTGTGCGATTCTTTTGGCAACGTCAGCCTGCTTTTCCGGAGTCAGTCCTGAAATAATAGTTGATGCCTGTTGAGGCGACAGATATGCCAAAATCAAAGCTATAGTCTGCGGATGCTCATCCTGTATGAAGTTCAGAAGCTGTGAAGCATCCGTCTTTCTAACAAATTCAAACGGTCTTACCTGCAATGATGCAGTCAGCTTGCCAATAATTTCCTTGGCCTTATCCGGCCCAAGAGCTTTTTCAAGAAGCTCCTTGGCATATGCAATTCCGCCCTCCGCAATATACTGCTGGGCCAGGCAGAGCTCATAAAACTCATCCAGCACCTGATCCTTGGTAGCCGGTGATACACTTCTTGTATTGGCTATCTCAAGCGTCAAGGTCTCAATTTCTTCTTCCTTCAGGTGTTTAAATATGTTGGCGGACCTTTCCGGGCCCAATGTAATCAGTAAAATAGCAGCCTTTTGCAAACCTGTAATTTCGCTGTTTCGAGCCATCTGTATCACTCTACCTTTCAATAAATGTCGATTATCAGGATCTTATCCTATATGAGGATTTATCCTTCCCATTCTTCATTCAGCCAGTTGCGCAGCAATTGAGCAACAGCCTCCGGCTTTTCATCAACAAATTTCTCAATCATGCGCCGTACCTCTGACACCTGCTCAAAATCAATATCTTCAATAGTCTGTGACTCCTTGGTAGTTGCAAGCAGCTGCTCAACCGAAAGCTCAGGTTCAAGCTCGGTAACCTCAACCGGTGAAACTCCCTTGAAGACTACAAATATCAGCATTGCAAATATCAGCACAGCCAGTATTATCTGCAGATAATCCTGCCAGTTTCTTACCTTTACAGCCTTCGGAATAAATATGGGCTGTTCATATGCTGTTATGAATATATTGGATTCAGCAATGCCTGTAGCCTTTGACACCAATGAATAAAGATTCTGGTCCACCTCGACCGGTTTTAAGCCGCTGTTTATGGCTGCGTACTCATCAAAGGTCATATCGTTAAGGACGCCTTCCAGCTCAAGGTTTTCCTCCTTGTAGGTAACTGCTCTTCTGAGCACTATAGAAATGGAGGACTCCTCAGGAATTACAGCGCCCACCTCGTATTCGGTGTTTGTTATCTTTTCGTTGGGTAAATAATCATATTCCTGTATATTAACCGTTCCTGAACTGTTGGAACCATCTATCATCTGATAAGATGTTTCATCATTGGAATCGGTTCCGGGTACTCCGCCGGAGTAACCGCTGTTTTCTGATTTGTAGGTATAGCTGTGACTGTATAAGCCCTGATCCTGCCCGTTTGCCGGTGTATACTCAGTACTCATCTCAGTCACCTTATTCATATTGAAGACCAGGTTGGGCATAATTACAGCATCATCAAATCCGCTCTTTATCAAGCCTGCATAGAGGTTGTTGATGTATGTATTGCGGAGCCTTTCCTTATAGTCCTCCTTGTTGCTGGGACTGCCCGAATACAAATCCTCCTCGCCGCCATACAGCAGATTACCGAATTGGTCTGCCACCTTGATAAGATCGGCATTTTTATTGCCGATTAATGAAGCCACCACCTTTGCTATCGTTTCCGCAGTCTTGGGCTTGAAGCTCTCGTCCACTGTCAGAATAACACTGGCGCTGGTATCCTTGGCTTCACCAAAAATGCTGTCATAGGATTCGGAGGGCAAATAGTAAACCTCCGCATCCTTTACGCCTTCCATATTTAAAATGCTTTTTCTTAATTGATTCTGGAAATATAGATTAACCTTGAGAGTGCGATCATAATTTGTCACACCTAGACTGTTATTGAGAAGATCATCAATAGTCAGTCCGGTTGACGGCATATCATTCTCTGCGAGAAGCAATACCGCATCGGTCTGACGCTTTGAGTCCACTGATACAGTTAGATTATCTCCACCCACCTTGTATTTGATACCGGCATCCTTGAGTATTGAAGCAATTTTGCTGGTATCGGCTGTATTTTCAGCTACGGTCAACAGCTTGTAATCCGTCTTTTTCATCAGTATAACTAGTAATGCAAAAGCTATCACAATTATACAAACAGCACTTATAATTAATGTTTTCTGTTTAGCTGTATATTTATTCCAAATTTCGATAACTTTCTTAAGATATTGCTTTACCCTTTCAGCCATTTATTGATACTCCTCTGTGTGTATAATTTCCCATAATAAAGCCTGTCGGGTTTGATAATGCATAATAAAACTAATCTATATTTTTAGAACTGAAGGTTCATGATTTCCTTATATGCATCCAAAACACCATTGCGCACAGCTACAGTATATTGCAGGGCCAGCGATGCCTTCATCTGGGCAACCTGCAAATCGGCCGTACTGTCGGTCAGTCCAAGTGCAAAAGCTATCTGTGCTTCTTCCGCAGCATTGGTATATCTGTTAGTTTCATTTATCATATTCATCGCTGCGTTGAACATACTTTCAAAAGAGGCATTTCTGCTACTGTCGGCTGATAAAGCCTGCTTTCCTCCGTATCTGCTTAAACCGCTTAAGCCCTTTAAGCCGTTTAATCTATCCAATGATGTTATTTCCATACCTGCTTCCCCACTCCCGTATCAGCCTGAATATATCAGACTAAATCATTATAGTAATTTTAGATAATATAATTAAGTGTTTGCAATCAAAATGACAATATTATAAATGACCACAATCCCAGCTGACTTATTTTCCTACCTCAAGGCCCTTCATAGCCATGCTTTTAGTTGCGTTAAAAGCAGTGACATTTGCCTCATATGCTCTTGTTGCATCAATCATATCTGTCATTTCCTGAACAATATTGACATTAGGATAGGATACATAGCCTTCATCATCAGCATCCGGATGGGATGGGTCATATACTTTTCTCATTTGAGTATGAGTATCCTCTACAATTTTTGTTACCTTAACCCCATTTCCTACCTTGCCGGCTGTCCTCAGCAAAATATCGCCAAATGGAGTCATATCCTTCTCCGCAAATACCACAGTTTTTCTACGGTATGGATTGCCGTTTTCATCGCGTGTTGTATTTACATTTGCTATATTCTGTGAAATTATATCAAGCCTTAGCCTTTGTGCTGTCATTCCGCTGGCGCTAATATTCATCCCGCTATAAACTGACATTTCTTAACCACTCCTTCTACTAGACTGTAAATCTGATTAAATCAGCTTTATCAATATTTTGTATAAATGGCTGCTCTATTTGGATAACACTGTTCTTATCCTGCTAAACTCCTGCGTCATCGACTCAAGAATAGTATTGTAATAGATCTGGTTCTCTGCCAGCATTGCAGATTCTGTATCTATATCCACATTGTTACCGTCAAGCCTGTAGCTCAATGAGCTGTTGTCAGTATAAACAGTGGGTTCTATGCGGCCGTTTCTGGCAGCCTTTGCAACCCTCTTGTCCAGCGAACCTTCTCCAATTAAAGCGCTTTTCAGATAAGGCGCAAACTGAATATCCTTCCGCTTATATCCCGGCGTTGATACATTGGCCAGATTGTTTACCAGAAGCTCATTACGTTTCCAGCTGGCCTTCGCCGCTTTATTAAGAACATCTATATAATTGAATGCACCGGATCCCAACATAACAAAAATACTCCTTTCGCCATATATTTTATATTATATTTATTTTTACAAAAAATACAAGATATATTTCCGAAATTGGTAGAATAGAACTATACATTGTAGAAAGTTGATGATCAAATTAAAATTTTGATGTATTATATCACCTCTCTTTGACGATTTTTATCGGAAATTGCACAAGCGCTGTTCCACCACTATCCAGTCAGGCTGTCGTATATGTTATTTCAGAAAAGCAATAAAAGGACTTATGAGATAAATGTCTCACAAATCCTTTTGCAAATTTAGCTCCATAAAAGATATTATGTTGTCTTGCTTTGATGCTTTTTCCCGATTAATTATTGCTCAGATTTTTAAGCTCATCAAAAATAACATCATTAAGCACCCTGATATATGTTCCTTTCATACCGGATGATCTTGATTCTATAACACCTGCGCTTTCAAACTTCCTGAGAGCATTCACAATAACTGATCTTGTGATTCCCACACGGTCGGCTATCTTGCTGGCGACAAGTATCCCTTCATTGCCCTTAAGCTCCTTGAAAATATGGATTATAGCCTCCAGCTCCGAGAAGGAAAGCGTACTGATAGCGGATCTTACAATCTGTATCTTTCTGTTTTCCTCAGCGTTCTCCTCATTAACAGAACGCATCATCTCTAGTCCTACCACGGTTGTTCCATATTCGCTTAAAATAATATCGTCAATTGTATATCCGGCCCCGGTCTTATATATGAATAAGGTACCAAGTCTTTCACCCGCTATATCTATCGGGGTGATAATAGCCTGATAATTATCAACTGTCTCAAATTCAAAGCCAAGAGTACGAAGATTGACATTCTCCTTAGTAGACAAAATATTCAATAATCTTTCATTCAATAAGGAATCAATATACCTGCCAACCGTATCCTTAATCAATTCCCTGATTTCTTCTATGTCGCTCCTGTTTTTAACTCCAAGAACCTTCCCCTTGCGGCTGATTACCAGGATATTGGATGCAAGTATATCGCTCAGGACCATGCAAATGTCATTGAACACAACCTTATGGGAATTGTTGTTATGCAGCAGATTGTTAATCTTTCTTGTCTTATCCAATAATTGAACACTCATTAATTAGCCCTCCCGGCTTATTATAATAGTACCCATCTGTATAAGCAAAAATATCCCTAACCATGGAACAAGGTAATACAATCAATAAGTCAATTGTACTACCTTTTAGATTTTATCATACATTATTCGTAAAAACAATAGTTTTTTCTGCATTTTGACGCACATTTACAGGTAAATTTCTGTTTTTATATCCAATTTGATAAATTTTCCGTCCGCCATTGACATGTATAAAGGCTGTAAATTGTCTAAAAACTGCATTTATTCGAATGCATTTGGCAGGCTTATGTCTTTTTTCCGGCAGCCAGGTCTACTGCTTAGCCGTTACGAATCCACAGGAGGCATTTTCACATACCAGCTTGCTTCCCTTCTCCAGCAATACCCCGCCACATCTTTCGCAGCTTTTGCCGGAGGGCTTCTGCCATGTCATAAAGTCACACTCAGGGTTGTTTATACAGCTATAATATTTGCGACCCTTTTTAGTCTTGCGAATAACTATGTCCCCCTGGCATTTCGGACAGGCCACCCCGATTTTCTCAAGATAAGGCTTTGTGTTCTTGCAGTCTGGAAAACCGGGACAGGCAAGGAATTTGCCATGAGGACCGTATTTGATAACCATGTTTCGGCCGCATAGCTCGCACTTTTCGTCGGATACCTCATCCTCTATATGGATTTTTTCCAGCTCATTATGGGCATTATTGACCGCTTCCTCCAAATCCGGATAGAAATTGCTTACAATCGTCTTCCAGTTTACGGTTCCATCCTCGACACAATCCAGCAGGGATTCGAGATTGGCGGTGAAGTTTACATCAACTATGCTGGGAAAGGCTGTTTTCATAATATTGTTCACCGCTTCCCCCAGCTCCGTCACATACAAATTCTTGTTTTCCTTGGCTACATATCTTCTGGTAAGCAGCGTGGTAATAGTCGGGGCAATTGTGCTGGGTCTTCCTATACCCAGCTCCTCAAGTGTTTTTACCATGGAAGCTTCGGTATAATGCGGCGGCGGCTGGGTGAAATGCTGGTTCTTTTTAAGCTGCAACAGACTCAGCTCATCACCCTCCTGCAGTCCCTCAAAGATAATACCTGTCTCCTCCTCATCCTCTTCAGGAGTGTAAACACTCAAAAAGCCTTCAAACACCAGCCTGGAGGCGTTGGATGTAAAGCGAAGGCCATTTGCCTCTATTCCTATTGAAAAGGTTTCATATCTGGCAGGCTGCATCCTGCTGGCAACAAACCTTTTCCATATCAGACTGTAAAGCCTGTACTGATCCCTGCTGAGGGAATCCTTTATTGAATCAGGAGTAAATTCAACATAGGTTGGCCTGATGGCTTCATGGGCATCCTGAATTTTTTTATTGCTTTTTGCCTGATTTTCCGATGTGGAGACAAATTCCTCCCCATAGGAGCTTTTAATATATTCCTTGACGGCCTTATCCGCTTCATCGCTTACACGGACGGAATCTGTTCTCAGATAGGTAATCAGACCCATTGTGCCATGGCCCTTGATATCTATACCTTCATACAGCTGCTGTGCCAGCTGCATGGTTTTTTGTGTTGAAAAGTTCAGTGTCTTTGCCGCCTCCTGCTGCAGGGTGCTGGTGGTAAAGGGCAATGGAGATTTTCTGAGCCTTTCGCCCTTCTTTAAATCCTTCACCAGATATCGGGCATTTTCCAAGCCGGACAGTATTTCATTCATTTCTGCTTCGGAGCGGATTGTGTTTTTGTAGCTGAGCTTGGCAACCAGAGGCTTTTTCTTGTCCCTGATTTTAAATTCAGCCTCCAGGGTCCAGTATTCCTCAGGTACAAAAGCGTTTATTTCCTCTTCTCGGTCGCATATTATCCTGAGGGCAACAGATTGAACCCTGCCGGCGCTAAGTCCACGCTTAACCTTGTTCCACAGAAGCGGGCTTATCTTATATCCCACCATACGGTCAAGTATTCTCCTCGCCTGCTGGGCATTGACCAGGTTCATGTCTATATCCCTGGCATTTTTTATGGATGCCTTTATGGCATTTTTTGTGATTTCATTAAAGGTAATCCTGCTGGTTTGCTTTTCATCCAGCTTCAGGGCATTGTACAAATGCCAGGATATGGCTTCTCCCTCACGGTCAGGGTCGGTAGCCAGATAAACCCTGTCGACCTTCTTGACCTCCTTGCGAAGCTTGGCAAGGATTTCACCCTTGCCCCTTATGGTAATGTATTTAGGCTCAAAATCGTTTTCAATATCTATACCCATCTGGCTCTTAGGCAAATCCCTGATATGACCGTAGGAGGCACATACTTCATAGCTCGCACCAAGAGCCTTCTTTATAGTCTTTATTTTAAAAGGAGATTCCACAATTACTAGATTTTTAGGCATAATGCTCTTACCTCATTTCCTGGTAATGATGTGATGCTAAGGAGAAAAGCTTTACGGAATAAAAATACTAATCTGAGTATTTATAGCTTATGTTATTATAATCAAAATCACAACTGCTTCAAATAGTAATTTTTAGATGTCTGCCTGATCAGCCCCCGCAAAGCCAGCTTACAAAGGATCTGGGCCAGCTCCTGCACAGGCAGACCCGTGACTTGTGCTATCTCTTCTATATGCTTGGGTTCCAAACATAAAGAAGAATACACTATTTCTTCATTTAATTCAAGAACATTATTTGCTTTTTTATCATTTTGGACTCCCCCTTTATAATCCGGCATCAGCTCCTCCAGTATATCCTCAGGTGCTTCAACTAATTTTGCCCCCATTTTTATCAGATTATTACAGCCGGCACTCAAGGGATCTGTCGGCCTGCCCGGTATTGCAAAAATATCCTTTCCCTGCTCCAGGCCGAGATCAGCCGTGATTAGGGAGCCGCTCCTTTGTCTTGCTTCAACCACCAGTATGGCATCCGCCAGGCCGCTTATAATCCGGTTGCGCATGGGAAAATTGCCTGCTATCGGAGCGGTACCCGGAGCATATTCGGAAATAATTCCTCCCCTGGCCTGCATATCCATATAAAGCCCTAGATTTTCCCTTGGATAACAGATATCTATTCCGCAGCCCAATACAGCATAGCTTATTCCGTCTGCCGCCAGTGCTCCCTTATGGGCATATGAATCAATCCCCCTGGCAAGCCCGCTTATAACCGCTATTCCTTTAGCGGCCAGCTCCCTGGCAAAATACATGGCCGTTTCCCTGCCATAAACAGAGCAATCCCTTGCACCGACTATTGCTATGGTTTTTTGTGTTTTGTCAGGCATTCTGCCCTTGTAATACAGAGCGAAGGGGGCATCATAAATATTATGCAGCCTCTCAGGATAGTGTTCATCTCCTTTTGTAACAAAATATATGCCCTTTTGGATAAGCTTAGTATAGCCTTCATGTATTCTTTCAGGATTTTTACTGTCAACTATTTCTTTTATATCCTTATGTGTAAATCTCAGGCTGACGGGACAGAGCTCCGATCTGAAGTCCATAAGCTCATCCGCCGATGCATTGTAGACTCCTTCTGCATCGCCAAAAAACCGTAGCAGCAGCTCGATCTTTTTCTTTCCTATATTATTTATGTTGGCAAGCCAGTAATTATATTCATTCCTGGTCATATCTGATCCTTTCTTATATAAATACTATATTTTTTCTTTCTTAGTCTATAGTCATTTCTTATCTATAGTCATTTCTTCTTATCAATAAATCAAGTATCGAAAAATCCAAATATAAAGGCCTTAGGAAGAAGCTATCGCTGCCATTTCACGCTCTTTACTCCACCGCCATTTTCACAGCCTTTATTCTCCCCAGTACTTATGATCCAGGCTTCTGTAGCATATGGCCTCGCTAATATGCCTGGCAGATATCCTGTCGCTATCGTCCAAATCGGCTATTGTCCGGGCAACCTTCAGGATTCTATGATAGGCTCTGGCGCTCAGATTCATCCTGATAAAGGCCTCCTCCAAAAGAGCCTGCTCCTCCGCCTCCAGATGGCAGTATTTTTTTATGGTACGGGGAGTAAGCTGAGAATTAAAATATATCCCCTGCCCCTTATATCTCTCCTGCTGGATTTGCCTTGCCTTACTGACTCTGGCGCGTATCTGGGCAGAGCTTTCAGGCGTCTTCTGCGTATTCAGCTCCCTGTAGTTTATCTGCAATGCTTCAATGCTGATATCAAACCTGTCCAGCAGAGGCTGTGATATCCGGCCAAGATACCTTTTGACCATATTTATGGAGCAGCTGCAGCGGCTCCGATCCGGGTAAAAGCCGCACGAGCATGGATTCATGGCAGCCACCAGCATAAAGCCTGCAGGATATTTATAGGATGCGTTCAGTCTTGCTATGGTAACAGATTTTTCCTCTAGAGGCTGTCTTAGTACCTCGATGGTATTTTTCATAAATTCGGGAAGCTCGTCCAGAAAGAGGACACCCAGATGGGCCAGGCTGATCTCGCCCGGTTTGGGACTGGCTCCACCACCTACCAGAGCGGTGGTGGTTATGGTATGATGGGGATTTCTGAAGGGCCTTTTTGTGATAAGGGCTTGCTGATCCAATAATCCGGCTATGCTGTAGATTTTGGATATCTCCATGCTTTCATCAAAGGTCAGCTCGGGCATGATGGTAGGGATGCGCTTGGCCAGCATGGTCTTGCCGGAGCCTGGCGGGCCAATCATGAGGATATTATGCATGCCTGCCACAGCCACCTCTATTGCCCTTTTTGCCGCCAGCTGTCCGACAACCTCGGAAAAATCCACCGATTCCTCCGTCCTGCTGTTATTAAACAGTCCACTGACATCAACATGCTCAGGCTCTATCTCGCTGTTTCCGTTAAGGATACTCACAGCTTCACTTAAGCTTGAAGCCCCGTATGTAAGTATTCCTTCCACAACCGCCCCTTCCCTGGCATTATCTTTGGGAACGATGCATTTTTTAAAGCCCTGCCGCTTTGCCGCATAGACTATGGGCAGGATACCGTTTATTCTGTTGATCTTACCGCTTAAGCTGAGTTCTCCGACGATGAGATAATCACCGAGATTTTCTTCACAGACATGACCAAAGGCTGCAAGAATTGCTATTGCCACCGGCAGATCAAAGGCCGTACCCTCCTTACGGATATCTGCTGGTGACAGGTTTACCGTTATTCTCTTGGCGGGAAGCATAAATCCTGAGTTTTTCAGGGCTATCCTTACCCTTTCCCTTGCTTCCTTTACCTCGGATCCAAGAAGTCCCACCATGTCAAATGCCGGCAGCCCGTCGCTTACATCGGCCTCAACCGATACAATGAGGCCTTCTATTCCATGTATGGCTGCACTGTATGCCTTGCAAAACATTATTATGCTCCACTCCTTTCATTGCCTCTCCCACAATGAAGGAAACATTTGCCTGTTAAGCAGTATAGCAAAATATGTTAATTTTTGCAATATTTCATGACTTATTTTTATAATCGATTATCCAAGCCCGGCTGCATATAATAAATCAGGATAATATACACAAAAGAATGTCGCTTGTTGCAACAGGTTGGCCGCATAACAGCATCCGTACCCGGATGTCTGCAATGCTTTATATAGAAGAAGGTGATTTAATGCGCATATCGGAGCTGCGTGAAAAGGAAGTTATTAATTGCAGAGACTGCACAAGACTTGGATATGTATGTGATATAGAGTTTGATATCTGCACCGGCCATATAACCCACATCATAGTGCCGGGTCCCTGCAAGGTCTGGGGCATACTGGGCCGTGATCAGGAATATGTCATCAGCTGCAGCCATATCAAGCAAATAGGAGTTGATATTATTCTTGTTGATGTGGATGCCGAAAAATGCCTGGTAAAATGTATTTAGAACTGCCAAAGAAAAAGGAGGCTTTTAATCCTAATTTTATTTAAAAATTCTAAAATTTACTAATAAGCTATAAATTCCTTGACCATTGTCATTTTCTTCAATATAATCCTAGATAGACAGATATTATCTTACCTTATCCTGAATATGATTCATAATTCCGTTCAAGGATGCAAGCTCTTTTACCTGTATAAAAGCCGGCTTAAGATTGAGCCTGCATAGACTGTCTGATTTTTCAAATGATTTATATGCTGTTTACTGTTTGATTTTGATATGCAAATGAGGAGGAACCGTAAAATGAAATGTCCATACTGCAACAATCCAAATACCAGGGTTATTGATTCCAGGCCCTCTGATGAAAGCAATTCAATCCGAAGAAGAAGACAATGCGATGAATGCAGCAGAAGATTCACCACATATGAAAAGATAGAAACCATACCCCTGGTGGTAATTAAAAAGGATAATAATCGCGAGCCCTATGACCGCTCAAAGATTGAGGCCGGCGTATTCCGTTCCTGCCACAAAAGACCCATATCGATTGATCAGATAAATGCAGTGATTGATGAGATTGAAACCCAGATTTTCAACCTCGAGGAAAAAGAGGTTCCCAGCCATGTTATAGGTGAAATGGTAATGGAAAAGCTCAAGGATCTCGATCCGGTGGCATATGTCCGTTTTGCTTCGGTTTATCGAGAATTTAAGGATGTTAACACCTTTATGGAGGAGCTTAAAAAGCTGCTGGGCAACAATAACAATAACTGAGAATAGCATCAGTACTCTAAAGGTGGTACAGTACTGCTGCATGCTGTTAAGGTACAATAAAGCCAGGCTGAAGGTATGGGGTAAGGCTTTTATAATCCATTTCAAATTCAGCATGATCCCCAAGAAAATTGGGCAGGCCAAGGCTGATGCCAAGTCTGTCCTCCGTCAGATACGAAAAGATTCCCAGCCTGTTTTCTGATCCGATTATATCCGCAGACTTCATGCCGGACAGCAAAGTTTCTGTTTCCATACCTGATATAAAATCCTTGATACCCTGTTTGATATATTCAGGGTATTTTTTTTCATTTACCAGTCTCCAGCCCTTGAAATCTACTGCAAAATCCGTATCAAGCCTGACAATATCACCTAATGTCAGCCTTTTGCTATTTTTACGATCTATATTGCTGGTATAGACCAGGCGGGTGGGATGGGCTGCATACGGACTATTGAAGGCGGCAAGATAAAGAATGCTGATTATTCCCGGATTATTTAGCTTTATCTGATAACTTATATCCAGTATGACAGACGCCTGCCCGGGGGTAGGAACAGGCTCAAACGGAGTAAAGGAATAAATCTGCAGTATCCTGTTAAAATCCTCCAGTATCAATTCATTCAGCCTGTCTATGCTTACGCTTTCATCGGCAGCAATAATTTTTGGGTAGGAGGCAGTTATGCCCTCGTTTACATATTCAACCCTTTCAATCCTCTCTGCCCCGTTATTGCTGCCGGTCTGTATATATCCGGCAAAATCGGTTGCCAACACAATGCATATTATAAAAAAAGTAACTATCAGACAAATACCTGCCAATCTCATTATACCGATTACCAAATATGTAATTACTACAATTTATGCCCGTTATTTGCGTTATAGTAATATCATCTAAACAGTAGTATAAAATTTATGCCTGATATCCGATCGATAAATACTGTATGATATTATTTTTTAGTCTATTTGAGATCAGCTGTTGCTCTTCTTTTCCAGTCTTATCAAATCCTGCTCGCTGTAACTTAATCTGCATGTATGGCATGCAAAGCGGGTGTCATATACCTTCATGCTTGGTGATGAATTAAGACCTCCTCCTTGTGGCGTGCTGATATGCTTTTGCTTGGTAACCACCTTCAGTTGTCCTCCGCATTTGGGGCATCTGCGGTTTTCGCGTTTTCTATGTATTGATAAGTTACCCACATAAAATTTCGACATTATAATCACCAGACCTACTTGTATACTTCTTTGTTTCTCCACTAAAATAAGCTCTTGCCTTATGCAGTCTTTATGCAGCCTGAACCACAGACCGGTGCTGCCGCCTTCTGCAATATAAGAATCCCCTGGCCTATCCGAACTATTTGACGGATAAGCGGCCAGGGTTTTGCTCCATAAAAGTATCAAGATTAACACTTTCACCTATATAATACTATTTTTCTGGTAAAATGCAATACTATAATTATAAAATACTATTACTGTACACAGCTGCAATAAGTATAATAAACTGTAAGCCTATGAATTAAGAGAGATAATTTCTCATGTTCTTAAGTGCCGATTTTTCCAGTCGGCTGACCTGCGCCTGGGAAATGTTTATTTCCTTAGCCACCTCCATCTGGGTCTTGCCTTCAAAGAAGCGAAGCTTAATTATATTGTGTTCCCGAGCCGGTAGCTTTTCCATCGCCTCCCTTAAGGATATCTCCTCTATCCAATTCTCCTCCTTATTCTTTTTGTCACTGACCTGATCCATAATATAGAGAGCATCCCCGCCCTCAACATAAACAGGATCATATAAAGAAACAGGACTTTGTATCGCATCCAGGGCATAGACTATTTCCTCCTTGCTGACGCCTATTTCCTCGGCTATCTCGCTTATGGTAGGCTCCTTGTCGTTCTTTTTGGTCAATGCCTCCTTGGCATAAATGGCCTTATAGGCGGTATCCCTGAGAGACCTGCTTACCCTGATTGCATTGTTGTCCCTGAGATATCTGCGTATTTCACCAATTATCATCGGTACGGCATAAGTAGAGAATTTAACATTCTGGTTTATATCAAAATTATCGATTGCCTTCATCAGACCGATGCAGCCAATCTGAAACAAGTCGTCAACATTTTCATTACTGCCTGAAAATCTCTGTATTATTGACAGCACCAATCGTAAATTTCCTTTGATATATAGCTCTCTGGCTTCCTTGTCCCCCTGTAGAATTCTTTTGAACAATTCTTCCTTCTCATGGTTTTTTAACAGCGGCAGTTTAGATGTATTTACTCCACAGATCTCAACCTTGTAAAGAGCCATATCAAAACCTCCAAAGCTATCATTTAGTATGTTCTTATTCATACTAAATGATTCACTTTTTGGCTCTTGTTTATACTGCCAGCTTCTATGAAATAATTTCCATCATTATAACTTTATTCAAACCTTACCATTTCTTTTTTAAGTCTTTTTATAATCTTTTTTTCCAGTCTTGAAATATATGACTGGGATATTCCCAAAAGATCCGCCACCTCCTTTTGGGTACGTTCGATACCGTCATCGGTGTTAAGGCCGAAACGCAAATCCACAATAACCCTCTCTCTGTCCGACAGCTTTGACAGTGCTCTGCGCAGCAGCCTGCGGTCAACCTCCTCCTCAATATTGCGATATATGACATCCTCCTCGGTTCCAAGTATATCCGACAAAAGGAGTTCGTTACCGTCCCAGTCCACATTCAGGGGCTCATCTATAGAAACCTCAAGCTTGGTTTTATTGTTTCGTCTCAGATACATAAGTATTTCATTCTCAATGCAGCGCGAGGCATAGGTGGCAAGCTTTATGTTTTTGTCAGGATTATAGGTATTGATAGACTTGATCAGGCCTATGGTACCTATTGAAATTAAATCCTCAACACCCACTCCCGTATTGTCAAATTTTTTTGCTATGTACACAACCAGCCTGAGATTATGCTCCACCAGTATGGATTTGGCTTCGCTGTCCTTTTCCGTCCCCAGCTGGGCAATTATTTCGGCCTCTTTGTCTGCATCCAAAGGTGGCGGCAATACCTCCGCTCCTCCGATATAATGTATCTCACCTTTATTCCGGCGGAAAATAATCGATCTAAGATTTGGTATCATCCTTAATTTAAATCTGTTTGGTATAGATAATTTAAACAGCATTTACAGACCTCCCATGCGATTTTAGCTGACTTACACCGTAATTTACCTGCCTTAGGCCGCCTATAGCAGCTCCTTGTGCAAGATTACATGATAATCATTACAGACAGAAAGCACGTCATCACAAATAGCTGCAGTGACCTTTTCATTGCATATGGCATCCTTGCCCTGCCTTACCAATACCTTGTCAAGCACCAGCCCCAACAGTATGCCATTTTGCCTGCCGACGGACCGGTATGGTATGAATCTGAGCTTAAAGGGCAGTGTATCCATTTGCTCACAATTAGCAGGAAGCTCAAGGCTAGCAGACTCCTGCCCCTTATCGGCAATTAGTTTATTTATGGCTAAAAGACTTTCGTATTGCTCAGCCGGCATCAAATCCATAAGCAGCATCCTCTCAATTATAATGACAGGCCTTCTGAATACCGGATCATATAGACAATTACCTGTGTCCACCAAGCCTTTTGTAGATACCCTCATATCACCCAATATCAGTTCCGTATCAAGGGTTTGACGCCTTTTGCTGTTAGCCCTCCTGAAAAGCCAAAGTCCTAAAAAAAACGCAGGACATGCAATTGCGATGCAAAGTGCAACAGCCTTCCATGTCAGGTTGCTGCTTATTAAGCTTCCCAGCCGTATCAGTTTTATTCTGAAGCTGCTGTGATAATATATGGAATTTATAAAACCGCCCAAAAAATATGTAAGAAGATACAGGCATATCAACTGCCTGATAAATTCGGCTCTGCTCGATATGCCATAGGCAATGAGCAGCATAATTACCGAAGCAGAGACATTCATTATAAAAAACCGGATAAATACATTCATCCATGGAAAGATACCGACTACCATCGCTATCAGGCCACCTGCTGCTGCAGCCAAAAGAAGCCTGCCTGTGCTTGTGCTTCTTTTGCAGATCATTTTCAAAAGCAAAAGCAGAATAAAGTCGATAGCGAAATTAATAATGAATATAATATCCGGATAAATCTCAAGATACAAATTTCACCTCCAGCACCCCGTCTAAGTCTTTACAGGTTGATTATAACCTGTTTCATTTTCATTGTTTGTCATTTTATGGTAACAGAAACCTTGTTTTCATTTACAATTATTTACATTTTGATTCACCTATCATACTTCAGCGAGGATATACTTTGGCAAGATGCAGCAGCCCGGCCTGCCTGCAATTACGAATATGCCTGATAAGCCAAAACGGCTGTCAGACTATTGCAAATGCAATAATCTGACAGCCGTTATTTTTAACAATATGTAATTTAGAAATCTACTTATTATGACGGTTCTTTTGAAGGAATTCCGGTATCTTGATTCCGTTGGGATCCGTATTAATATTGGAAGGTGCCTTGCCTGGCCGGCTCACCGGGCGTCTGTTGGGGTCGGTGGTAAATGCCGGATGACTGCCTGTAGCTTGCTGGGTCTGACCAAAGCTGCCAATACCGCTTGTCGAATATGACGGTCTTTTGATTCCCAAATCCGGCTTGTATTGAGTTCTGACACCGCTTCCTGTAGAATTTCTCAAAAATTCCGGTGTCTTAACCAGCTCCTTCTGATGGTTGTCCAAACCGGTTGCTATAACTGTGATAGTCGCGGTATCCGGAGTAGTGTCATCATATACGGCACCGAAGATGATGGTGGCATTCTCTCCTGCCAGCTCCTGTACCAGTGTTGCCGCTTCATTGGCTTCAATGAGGCTGATATCACCTGAAATATTTATAATAACATGTGTTGCACCCTGAATGGTTGTCTCAAGCAGCGGACTTGTTATTGCCTGCTTGACGGCATCAATACACTTGTCATCTCCTGTTCCGACACCAATACCGATATGGGCGATACCCTTGTCCTTCATAACAGTCTGCACATCTGCAAAATCCAGATTGATCAGACCGGGTACATTAATAAGATCAGTTATACCCTGAACACCCTGCTGGAGGACTTCATCAGCCTTGCGTAAGGCTTCCGGCATGGTTGTTCTGCGATCTACAATCTCAAGCAGCTTGTCATTCGGGATTACTATAAGTGTATCTACATGCTGCTTAAGACGCTCAATACCGTTAAGCGCATTCATCATTCTTGTCTTTGCTTCAAACTTGAAGGGCTTTGTCACAATACCTACTGTGAGAATTCCCATATCCTTGGCTAACTGGGCAATCACAGGTGCTGCACCTGTCCCGGTACCGCCACCCATTCCACAGGTGACAAAGACCATATCTGCACCTCTGATAACCTCCGTAAGCTGCTCCTTGCTTTCCTCCGCAGCCTTCTGGCCAATCTCAGGCTGTGCCCCCGCACCCAGCCCCTTGGTCAGCTTTTCACCAATCTGTATGCACAGCGGTGCCTTGCAGTTTTTAAGATGCTGCTTGTCCGTATTTACACAAACGAACTCAACACCGACAATATTTTCTTCTATCATTCGATTAACGGCGTTATTACCCGCTCCCCCTACTCCGATTACGAGTATTTTCGCTGTGGTGTCCGCCTCATTGTTCCTGATTTCAAGCAAGGCCTTTTCCTCCTTTTATCCTATTTCTATTTCTTTTATGCATATATAAAAATACGAAGTGTAAATTAATGTAAAGTCCGATTCCAAATTTTCCTGAACCACATTATAATGGGATTTTTTTGTGACCTTATACAATTTGTGGTGTTGCTATTCTATCTATATGATATCTTTAAACCTATAAATAATCAAGCAAAATTTTTTAAAATTTATATATATTTCAACTCTTTATTCATTTTAATGTCATTTTTTCGGTTTTGCAATAATCCCCCCGGTCTCCTTCAGCCTGTTATCCATATCAATGGTTATTTCCATGCCTTCAACTTCCTTCATTATATTCCCCAGCTCGGAAAGAGTTTCATCATATGTACTTTTCTTTCCAAGAAGCACCGTTACTGTTCCACACTCCAGGGTAATTTCATAATTGCTGTTGAAGATTACCGTATCTACATTAATGTTATATTTGTCAATCAGCTGTGTCAGCTTAATTATCGTGTCGAATATATAATCATTTACCGTACTTTCCTGGCTGTCACTCTGCTTATTTCCGGCTGATGAAGCCTCTGCCTCATCACCATCTGCCTCCATGGCTGAAAGCTCCTCATAGGGGATATAAAGCCTTTCCTTTTTAATGCTTAGCTTTTCATAAAGGATGATTTCATTGAATTTCAGCCCCTTTATCAGTGGTACCTTATCCAGCTTAACAGGTGAACTCTCGACTACAATCCCATCCTTGTCAAAGTAAAAATACTCACCCATCATCTCCACACAGCCGGCCACCATTTTTTCATATACATTCAGTTTAACATAGCCCGGCTTTTGCAGCCTTATGTCTATCCTTTCTATAAAAGGATGCTTCGGCTGCGGAAGGTAATTGTACTTCAGATAAAGGTACAGGGAATTGGAGTCAAGACTTGTGTTAAACACCATTTTCTTAATCTGCTCCGGATCATAATGCTGCGCTCCTGCCACCTCAACCTGCCTGATACTAAAGCCAAACCATAGCAAGCAGAAGGGCAGCACAAAAAAAGTCAGGAACAAAATCAGTTTTTTTAAAATTCTGAATAGTACACTATTGTTTCTCAGCCTTCGATAAGTACCCACTTCAACCTCCGAAATTATTGTACTGCATCTATAGCATGCCGCTTCATCATGTATTGTTCATTGTCACTGCAGTATCTCAATTTTGCCCCCAATACGCCAAAATCCCTGCAGATATCCTCATAGCCACGTTCTATGCTGTCGGCCTCGGTAACAACTGTTGTACCTTCAGCTGCAAGACCGGCAATCACCAGGCCTGCTCCACCTCTTAGATCATGAGCCTTGACCAGGGCACCGTGCAGACTTTTGACTCCGTATATAGTCGCCTTGTTGCTTTCATTATCCAGCTCAATCCTTGCACCCATTTTCCTAAGCTCATTCACATTGTGGAAGCGGTATTCAAAAATCTGCTCATGTATAGCGCTTACACCATCGGCCTTGCACAATACGCTCATAAGCTGGGACTGCATGTCTGTGGGAAATCCCGGATAGGGCTGTGTCCTGATAAGCTCGATTGGATTGGGCCTTCGTCTGGCCACCACCCTGACCCTGCTGCCATCTATATCTATCAGACAGCCAGTTTTTCTAAGAATTCTTATGGTTGATTCCATATGCCCCACGGGTACATCATTAAATACCACATTTCCCCCTGCAGTCACAACTGCAGCCATATATGTTCCGGCCACGATACGGTCGCTGGGAAGACTGTACTCAACATCATGCAGCCTTTTAACGCCCTCAATCTCAATAAACGCCGTACCCTTGCCGCATATTCTGGCCCCTGCCTCTATCAGATAGTTGCACAGCTCGACAACCTCCGGCTCTCTGGCCGCATTGTAAATCCTTGTAGTACCTTCGGCATAAACCGCTGTCAGTATAATATTTTGCGTGGCCCCTACACTGGGAAATTCAAGAAAAATGTCATTACCTCTAATCCTGTCTGTGTGGCAGTGGATAATTTTTTCATCCTCATCTAGAAATTCCTGGGTCACATTCAGCTTTTTAAGGGCGTTCAGGTGATAATCTATGGGTCTGGCTCCAATGGAGCAGCCACCTGGATAAGCAATCGTCACCTCATGGAATCTGCCCAAAACCGCCCCGAGATATAATATGGAGCTGCGCATTTTTCGTACCGATTCCTCGGATACATGCGTAACGCTCGCCTGCCTGCTGTCTACGATAAGTGTATTGTCATCCCAGCTGACAGCACACCCCAAGTCCTCCAGTATTTGAACCATATGAAAAACATCAAGTATCTTAGGGCAATTTTTCAGAACAGATATTCCTTTGTTTAAAATGGTTGCGGCTATCACTGGCAGCGCTGCATTTTTGGAACCCTGTATTTTTAGTTCACCCTTTAACTGTTCGCCGCCGATGACCTCTATACTCGACATAGCACACCTCAGACATTGTAGCAAATATAGTATACTATATGAAAAGAGGCTTGCCCGCGTGAATGGGCGGCATGACAGGGCATAATGCAGCTTTAGCCGGATTCGCAAAATGCTTGTCCTTTGCCGCAAGGAGCTTATTTTTCTCCTTTGATCTGGTTTGAAATGCTGAGCACTATCCCCATTTCAAAAAGGATTACCATGACCGAGCTTCCACCGTAGCTAATGAACGGAAGCGGAATACCTGTTGAAGGTATTGAATTGGTTACTACCGCTATATTAATCAGTACCTGGGTAGCTATATGCGCCAGTACGCCGGTTGCCACCAGGCCTCCGAACAAATCCACGGAGTTGATGGCGATTATGAAAATTCTCCATATCAGCAGCAAAAAAAGCAATATCAGGGCTATCGCTCCAAAAAGGCCAAGCTCCTCGCAGATTACGGAGAAAATCATATCATTGTGGGATTCGGGAATAAAGCCCAGCTTTTGCATACTCTGCCCCAGTCCCTTGCCGAAAAAACCGCCTGAGGCTATGGCATATAAGCCCTGCAGAATCTGGTAGCCCTTGGGCTCCGTTTCAACATTCATCCATATTCTGATTCGCTCCGAGCGATAAGGGAACAGTATTATGAACAAGGCGGCAATTCCTACAAATATCAGAGCGGATATGATGAAATATCCCTTCTTTTTGCTGGCAACAAAGCATATGGCAACCATAATAACGCCAACAATAAGGGCTGTGGAGAAGTTCTCCACCACTATCAAACCCAGCAACGGAGCTATAAATATAACCACTCTCAAAAAGCCGCGGAATTTGTCAAGTCTTCTTGGGGCAAGATTGACTATGTATGCTGTAAACAATATAACTGCAATCTTTGTAAGCTCCGACGGCTGGAACCTTCCCAGCGGCCCCATGTCAATCCAGCGCTTTGAACCGTTGATCTCAACCCCGAAGATTAATACATATATTTGCAAAAACAGGCACAAAAGATACAGCAGGGTAATGGGCTTCAGTCTGATTACCGGCAAATTTCTGATATAAATCCTGTAATCTATTCTGGACACAAAAAGCATAATCAGTATTCCGGCTCCTGTAAAAAGTGCCTGTCTGGACAAAAAATGCATGGCATCCCCATAGATTCTCTGGGCATTATAGGAGCTGGTGCTGTAGATCATAACCAGACCGAAGCAAACCAGGAACAGTATTATAAATAACAGGCTATAATCGTAATAGCTGTGCAGTTTTTTTGATTTTACCCCCGCTGCTGTTCTGCTCATAACACATTCCATACCTTTCATTGCTTCTGATTAATCTGCTGTTTCGCTGCTGCCTTTTTGCTTATCCAATAATTCCTTTACATATTCCTTGAAGAGATTGCCTCTCTGCTCAAAATTGTCAAACATATCCCAGCTGGCACAGGCAGGAGATAACAGCACCGCATCACCCGGCTGTGCATATAAGGAGCTTATATAAACAGCCTCCTTTAGATCGTCGGCAAATATTACATTTGTAAAGCCCACTCTCCTGGCTGCTTTTGCTATCTTGTTCCTGGTCTGACCCAGAAGGATTAGCAGCTTTATTTTCCCTTCAAAGGCCCTGACCCATCCGTCAAAGGATAAATGCTTGTCATAGCCTCCCGCTATAAGTACGGTGGGGGCCTTCATGGCCTGTATAGCCTTAATGCTGGCCTCGGGATTGGTTCCCTTAGAATCATTGAAATAATCAACACCCTGTATGTTTGCCACATATTCTATCCGGTGGGGAACCCCTTTAAAGTTCAGCACCGTTTTTCTGACCAGATCAATTGGCACCCCCAGTGCCAGTCCTATAGCTGCCGCCGCCATGATATTTTCATGGTTATGCCGTCCAATGACATGCAGCATGTTTATATTGCACAGCTGCTGCAGCCTTCCTTCAGATGACTTGCATATTTCCTCATCCTCCAAAAATAAGCCGTCCTCCAGCTCTCTTTTGGCTGAAAAGAACATAATCCTGGTTCTTTGCCTGATCCTGTCCGCCATTTCTCTTAATATCGGATCCTCATAATTCAGAATGCATAAATCATCCTTGCCCTGATTAAGGCTTATTCTTTCCTTCATTGCTATGTACTCTTCAAGTGTATGATGGCGATCCAGATGATCAGGTGTAATATTAAGTATCGTGCAAACATCAGGTTTAAATTTATGTATGGTTTCCAGCTGGAAGCTGGAAAGCTCCAGCACGATTACCGACTTTTCTGTTGTTTCAAGGGCAATATCTGAAAAGGAGGTCCCTATATTGCCCACCACATATACCTCCGGATAAAAGGATTTTAATATTTTTCCGGTAAGGATTGTGGTTGTGGTTTTTCCGTTGGTTCCTGTAATAGCCGCTATCCTGCCCCGGCAATTACGAAAGGCAAGCTCAATTTCTCCCCATATAGGGATATCTGCGGCTTTGATCCTAAGCATGTCAGGACAATCCAGGCTGACACCGGGGCTTACAACCGCCAGCTGTGCCCATTGCAGCAAATCATCTGTCAATTGTCCCGTTATGAATCTGAAATTTAAGCTTTCACCCAATCTGTCAGTAATATCATCCTTGGTAAGTGCAGTATTATTATCAAACAAAATCACATCTGCACCTAATCTGCAGAGTAATCTTGTTGCTGAAACACCGCTGACTGCAGCACCATAAACCATTACCCGCTTACCTGCAAACTGCATAGCTCCCCTCCAAAGCTCAGAATAAACACTGTTCTTTTGTAATGGTTCTCTTTTGTCTACAATCAGTCCTATACTTTAGCCAAGTAGTATCAGTTATAAGTGCGCTTTCTGTATCAGCCCAGTCCCATCAGGGATATCAGGCAAAGTAAAGCTGTAATAACCGAAAATACAGCTACAACCCTTGTCTCCGACCAGCCCATCAGCTCAAAATGATGGTGAATCGGCGCCATCTTGAAAATCCTTTTTCCACCTGTAAGCTTGAAATAGCTTACCTGCAGTATTACAGACATAACCTCCACCAGATATATCAGAGCCACCAGAAGGATAAACAGTGGCATCTGCAGCATGTATGCCGACATGGCCACAAAGCCCCCCAGAGCAAGAGAGCCTGTATCACCCATGAAAACCTTAGCCGGATAAACATTGTACAGTAAAAATGCCAGCAGGCTTCCTGCCACCGCACCTGTTATCGGTGATATGTTGCTGCCCATACCGATTGAAACCACTGTAAAAAATGTAGCTATCAATATGGTTACGCTGGCCTCCAGCCCGTCAAGTCCGTCTGTGAAATTGGAGCCGTTGACGGTACCCAGTACCACTATAAAAAATGACGGTATAAACAGGAATGACAAATCCAGATATTTGCCTCCCGAAAACGGAATCAGCATTGCCGTGCCGATATCGGTAAAATTCAGCAGGTAATAGCACAATATTGCAGTTACCAGAATCTGCCCGATTAGCTTCTGTACTACACTGAGTCCCTTGGAACGCTTCATCACCACCTTGATGTAGTCATCCATAAAGCCTATTATGCCAAAGCCTATGGTTGAAAAGAGTACGGGAATGATATCCCGGTATTCATTCCTCCAGATATATATCAAGGATGTGATGGCTATGCTTAAAACAATAACAATACCGCCCATTGTGGGGGTTCCCGACTTTTTAAGATGGGTCTGCGGCCCTTCCTCCCGCACGTGCTGGCCAACCTTCAGTCTCTTTAAAAATGGAATCAGAATCGGGCACAATATTGCGCATACCAGGAATGATATTATTACAGGCAAAACAAGTTTAAAATCAGCAAAATTCATACTATAACTCCATTCCGCCAGATGCAGGCTTATATTAATTTTTCATATGTTAATTTGCAATAGCCTTTGGTATATTGACCAAAGATTATTTAGCCTTATGGCTACCTTGTCAAAGGCTATTTAGCCAGAGGCTATTATACTGTAACAGGATATAATAATCAATATCAAATGAATTACCATATAATTCTTTTTCTGTTATTATTAACCTGAAGACCGGGTCTCATTCTGCCCGCCATAATACAGGATAATATCGCTTTTTTTATTGACCTTCTCACCCGGCAGGGGAAATTGCTCAATGACAATGTCGCCTTCTCCAATGGTGTAAGCTTCCCCGAATTCATATATTTTCATAAGCTTTTTAACTTCATCCCTGCTTTTGCCTACAAAATCCGGCACCTCGATACTGCCGGCATTGAATTGCTTCATCTCTTCCTCGGTATATCTCTCCTCTATTCCCAGATAAGGAAGAATGTTATCAAACAGTTCTCCTATAACCGGGGCTGCAATGGCTCCCCCGTAATAGATACCGGTGGGCTCATCGATCAGAACTATTGCAAGCACCTGAGGATCATCTGCAGGTGCAAAGCCGACAAAGGAGGAGATATATTTGCCGTTGCCTCTCGGCAGCTTTTCAGAGGTAGCTGTCTTTCCACCGATGCGAAAGCCGGGCAGATATGCCCTTTTGCCTGTTCCGTCATAAACAACCGCCTCCAGCAGCTCCTTCATTGTTTCTGAGCTTTCCTTTGATATGGCATTTTCTATTACCGGATAATCCAGCTCTTTTATATAGCTTCCATCTGCAGAGCGGATGGATACGCCAAAATGAGGTGTTATTAATTTGCCTCCGTTTATAATTGCGCTTACCGCCCTCAAAAGCTGCAGGGGTGTTATCTGGAAGGACTGGCCAAAGCTCATTGTAGCAAGCTCAACAGGCTTTATATCCTCCAGCTTATGCATTATGGAGCCTGCTTCTCCGGGCAGGTCGATGCCCGTTTTGTCAAAAAGTCCAAATTTATCATAATAATAATAGGTTTTTTCAGGCCCCAGCCTGGCTCCTATTTCCATAAATACAGGATTGCAGGAATTTTTAATACCATCAATGAAGTTCTGGCTGCCATGGCCTCCCTTTTTATGGCAGCGAATAATCCGATCCTCCACCTTTTTATAGCCCGGGCAGAAAAAAGAATCCGTCAGCTTTACCAGATTTGCCTCAAGAGCTGCTGCCGCTGTAATTATCTTGAAGGCCGAGCCGGGTTCATATGTATCGGATATACAGGAATTTCTCCACATTCCGTTAAGCAGCTCGTTCAGCTTATTAGGACTTAAGGTCTGACCCTCATAATCATCTGCTATCTCATCCAGCAGGGTGTAAGGATCATTGAGGTTAAATTCAGGTACATTTACCATGGCATAAATCTCACCATTTTGAGGATTCATGACAATCAGCTTAACGCTTTTTGCATTCTTTTGCTCTCTTACCTTAAGGGCCGCCTGCTCTGCATATTTCTGAATATTTATATCCAGGCTAAGATGCAAATCATTCCCTGCCTGCGGTTCGATTCTATCCTCTGCCGCATTTTTGATTTCAACTCCGTAGGCAGTTGTCAGAGTAAGGATTCTGCCGTCTATACCCTTCAAGTATTTATCATATTTTACCTCAAGGCCTATTACGCCCTGGTTGTCGCTTCCTGTAAAGCCTAATACCTTAGAGGCAAGGCTGTCATATGGATAATAACGCTTATAGTCCTCATCCACCATGACGCCATCCAGGTCATATTCCCTGATCCGGTCTGCTATTTCCTTGTCAACGTTAGATTTTATGCGTTCAATGGAGGATACCTTTTCAACCCTTTTTCTTACTCTTTCCTCACTAAGTCCCAGCTCCTTCGACAAGACCTGTATAACTCTTTCCGGATCAGTTATCTGGGCATGTATGACGGATATGGTGCATACAGGCTTGTTGGTAGCCAGTAGAATGCCGTTGGCATCATAAATATTGCCGCGTTTTGCCTTGATTGCCCTTTCCCTTTCATGTAGAGCCTTTGCCCTGGCCGCATAATCCTCTGATTTGAAGATCATCAGATAGCCAAGCCTTACGGTAAGCGCTGCAGCAACCAGCATTACCACGACTGCAACTATAAAAATATTCCTCCTGTTGTAAGTCCTGCTTCGGCTCATTTACAGCAACCCTTTTAGTCTTGTCGTTTCATTTTATTAAAAAGAATGCTGCTTTATTCATAAATTACTCCAAAGCATCAGGATTAAACTCATCATCTATAAATAAATCACCATCTGATTGATCATTTCCATCATTAATTCCCTCACTCACTCCGGCCCCGTCCTGTCCGTCATCGGCTATAGGACTGCCATCCTGTTCGGCATCGCCGGCATTTGCATCCTGACTGCCGGCATTATTACCTGCTGTCGAATCAGTCCCCTGTGGATTAGTGCCCGTATTGCCGGCGGAAGCGTCTCTATCTGAGGTGTTACCGGTGCCTGTACTGTTGGTTGTGTTACCACTACCGGAGTTTGTACTACCGGAGGAGCTGCTGTCGGTACTTGTACTACCGGAGTCGTTTCCGGCATTACCGGCAGCATTCGGGCTCTGAGTATTTGAGCCGCCTGTCTGATTGCCCTGCCCTGCTTCATCATCCAGCAGATAATCAATATCACCTTCCGGATAGATGCCCAGTGCAGGAAGCAGCTCAGCCATTATCCTGCTGGCCAATGTTGTAGCTATAGAGCTATTGTCCTGCCTTTCAACATTCTGCGGTTCATCAATCATTACATATATAACAACCTCAGGATTAATAGCCGGTACATGTCCAATAAAGGATACTATGTAGGTCTTTGCGTCACGGGGCAGCTTCTGGGCTGTTCCTGTTTTTCCTCCTATCGAGTAGCCGCTGACCTTTGCATGCTTTGCCGTTCCCTCTTCAACAGTCAGATACAGATACTTCTGGAGCAGCTCACTTGTTGCCTCCGATACAGTCTGGCGAACCAGCAGCTTGTCAATTTTCTTTACGGTGGCTCCGTTTTCATTGATTATCTCTTTTACGATATGGGGTTGATAATAATAGCCTCCGTTTACTATTGATGAATAGGCAGCTGTCAGCTGGAGCATAGTTACGGTAACCGACTGGCCGAAGCTGCTGGTTGCCAGTTCAGACGCATTTAGTTTGTCTTTGGCTATTATAAGGCCTGACTGCTCACCCGGCAGATCAATACCTGTCTTTTGTCCGAAGCCAAAGCTTTTTTCATAATTATAGAAAATTTCCCTGCCCTCAAGGGCAGCAATCTGCATCATAGCATCATTACAGGAAAGCATAATCGACTGGGCCAGAGTTATATGCCCATGACCGCTTCTTTTATTGCAGTGAATGGGTTTTTCCAGTCCCGGAATTATTTCCTTGCCATCGCATAAATATGTGGAATTATCATTTGCCAGGCTTTCCTCAAGAGCCGTGGCAACGGTTATGGGCTTAAAGGTTGAGCCAGGTTCATAAATGATACTTATTGCGTCATTTTTCCATATGCTATTAAGAGCAGTCATCTTCTGCTCATCTGTCATTACCGCCAGCTCTTCCTCTGAATAAAAGGGGCTCAGGTTTCTGGGATCATTCAGGTCATACTCCTGATTGGATGCCATGGCCAGTATTTCACCGCTATTGGGATCCATCACCAGAACCCCTATGTTTTTACTGCCGAATTCCTCATTGAATTGACGGATATACTTCTGTATTATACGTTGAGCATTGATATCTATCGTACTGACAACCGAGTTGCCGTTTACTGCTTTTTTTACAATTCTTTCTATATTCAGCTCGGCATCATAATAGCCATACTCTCTTCCGTTAATGCCGTTCAACTCATCATTGTAGTATTCCTCTATGCCGTAGTAGCCTACATTGTCTGCGGAGGAAAAGCCTATAACATCACAGGCAATGGTGGCATAGGGATAGGATCTGACATACTCCTCCTCAAACCAGACGCCGAGAATCTTCTCCTGGCTCTTGCTGTTTTTATTTATTTGCTCAACGGCCTTTTTAAATTTATCCACATCCTCGTAATTCAGATTCTTCTGCAATACTATGTAATGGCTTTCGGCCCTTTCCGACAGCAAGGTTCGAGTGCTTTCAATGTCAATGCCAAAATACTTATTAAGGGCTGTCAGGGTCGGAGTAACACTGTCCTTATATTGAAGCAGAAGCTTGGCATCCAGAATAAGCCTGTACTGCAGCTCGCTTCTTGCCAGCACGGTTCCCTTCCTGTCAAGTATTTCCCCTCTCTTATACGGCAGTATGGCGCTGACATATGATTGTCTGGAGAGAACCTGCTTGGCGTATCTTTCCCCATCAACCTGCATGATATATATTAATCGGGCTATCAAAGCCGACATAAAAAGCGCAACAACACAAAATACAAGCAATAACCTTGCTTGCATTCGTGAACTGAATATTTTGGTTTTAGGCGGATTTACCCTACCGGCTGATTTCTCCATCGTACCTTTCGCCTTTCTAATTATTATGCTTGTTATTCCATATCCTCATACTGTCTTACATAATCCGTTCCGCTGCTCTTGTATGTGATAACCTTATTATCCTTGGGATATACCATGCCCAGCTCCTCAACAGCAACCCGGTAAACATAGTCAAGGTCAAAGGCTGTGTTGATAGCCTCATAGGCTGCATCATTTTCATTGGTTAAGGCTGTCAGCTTCTTTTCCATGGAAATAATGTTTTTATCCATTGCAGTTACCTCATATTGCAGCTTGAGATATTCTATGCACAGATAAACTGTGGCAATGCTGGCTGCAGCCAGTACCAGCAAGGATGTAAAGCTGATGCACTGCATACCTCTTGGTTGTCTGCGCACCTGTCTGTCCGGCCGCTGCTGTGGCCTGCTTTGCGGCTGTCTTTGCGGCCTTGTATGCGTCTTTGGTTTTTTAACTACTTCCTCATCAGGTATATCAGGGACTACGCTTAATTTACGAGCGGCATTGCCGTTAGTATAGCTTGTCCTTATATTACCGTTATTATTGTATTGACCTCTGTATGCCATGCATGCATCCCCTCTCTAAGCTTTCTCAAACACCCGCAATTTTGCACTCTTGGCTCTTTTATTTACTTTAATTTCAGCCTCCGATGGGCAAATCGGCTTTTTGGTTATAACCCTTCCTGAAGACCTCCTGCCGCAGACACATACAGGAAAATCAGGCGGACAAACGCATGGATTTTCATTTGTCCTAAAGCAGTTTTTAACAATTCTGTCCTCAAGAGAGTGGAAGGTTATTATGCATATTCTTCCACCGGGCTTTAATATATCAATCATATCCTGCAATGTATCCTTAAGTACCTCCAGCTCCCTGTTGAGCTCTATTCTTATCGCCTGAAAGGTTCTTTTAGCCGGGTGTCCTGCGCCAGCCCAAAGCTTCTTTGGTATTGCAGCCTTAATAATATCGGCAAGCTCCAGTGTTGTTTCGATTGGCTTAATTTCTCTTTGTCTTACAATATGCTTTGCAATGTTTTTGGCAAAATTATCTTCACCATAATCTCTTATAATTCTGTAAAGCTCGGCTTCGGAATAATTATTCACTATATCCCTTGCCGTACTTGTGGCCCTGGTATCCATTCTCATATCAAGCGGGGCGTCCTCCATATAGGAAAAGCCGCGCTCCGCTGTATCCAGCTGATATGAGGATACCCCCAGATCCAGTATTATTCCGTCCACTGAATCGATATTTAAGCCGTCAAGTATCTGCTTTATATTGCAGTAGTTGCTTCTTACTATCGTTACCCTATCCTCAAATTCTCTCAGCCGTTCTTTTGCCGCCATAATGGCAGCCTCATCCTGATCTATTCCTATCAGCCTTCCGGCTGTCAGGCGTTTTGCAATTTCATACGAATGGCCGCCTCCGCCCAGGGTTCCGTCAACATATATGCCATCCGGCTTTATCGACAGATTCTGTATTGTTTCCTCCAGCAATACTGATATATGCTCATAAGACATAAAAGTCGCCTTTCCTTTCAGCTTATGTAAAGCCGGCTAATGCCTGCAGGCTTAAGCTAAGCCCTAGAAGCTGATGCCGTACTGTGACATATGCTCTGCTATTTCATCCATATTCTTGTAATCATTATTGCTGTCCCAGCGCTCCTTGCTCCAGATTTCTATCTTGTTCAGAACACCGACAAAAACGATGTCCTTTTCCAATCCGGCGCTTTCCCGGAGCTTGACTGGTATTAATATTCTTCCCTGCTTGTCCGGCTCACATTCAGCAGCCATTGCGAAAAACAAACGCTGAAGCTGTCTGGCTTCTTTTGTTCCAGGGAGCTTGGCCAGTCCTTCGGAAAAGGTGCGCCACTCCTCCAAAGGGTACACGAAGAGACAGCCGTCAAGACCCAGGGTTATTACAAACTTGTCCCCCAGCTCATCACGGAATTTGGAAGGTATTATTATTCTGCCCTTGGAGTCTATCGAATGATTGTACTCCCCCATGAACATACGGCTGCACCTTCTTCATCCAAACTAACTAACGCCTCACCACTTTTGTGGTTTTTTGCACCACTTCAAACCACTTTGCTCCACTTATAGCTACATTTTATATTAATTATGGGAATTAATCAAGTATCAAATCAAAAAATAAAGCACGTAAAAGCCTTATGAAAACAGGCTTTCCATGCTATCCTGACAGGAAGCAACAATATATTGTGTAAATAAAAAAATTCGAACAAAATGTGTCAATATCTAGTCATTAAAAAAAGACATAGGAAATTATTCCTATGCCTAAAATTTTCTTAAGCTTATTTGAGTTTCCTTATACAATACACTTATACTTATATCTTTTACTTATACCTCTATATTTATGTGCTTATACCTTTCTTCCCTTTTCCTCTTAGAATACCTGGAGGGTAGTTCTACGTCTGCTTAAGTCTTGCTTTTGCGAGCCCTTCCTCCCATCCAGATAATTATCACAGTGGAAACCAGAAGCAATATTCCTGACAGCAGCTGGGAAACAGCCAAATCCGTCCCCCATAAAAACAGCTGATCCGTTCTCAGCCCTTCGATCCACATACGGCCCAGACTATAGCCGGCAAAATACAAAAGGGCTATCTCACCATCAAATCTTTTGCGCTTGGTATATAAAATCAGGAAAATGAGCAGACACAAATTCCAGACCGATTCATACAAAAAGGTGGGATGAACCTGTATATATTCAACACCGTCAACCAATACCAGATTGCTTCGTATCTCCAGGATTCTCTGCAGGGCCTCCTGGCGGCCTGCATAGATTTGCTTAAGCCCTTGGACCGATACCCGATCAGTAAACACATAATCGACACTTCTTCTGTCCAATTGCATAGCAAACAAGGAGTTTGTATACCTGCCGAAGGCTTCCCGGTTGAAGAAATTACCCCATCGGCCTACTATCTGGCCGGTCACCAGGCCAATGCAGGCGGTATCCGCCAGCAGCCAGAATGAATATTTTTTAATCCTGCAATATATAATTGCCGTCAGAACTGCTGCAATTATTCCTCCAAATATGGCAAGGCCGCCTGTTCTTAGGTTAAGGATGCTTAACGGTTCGTCTTTGAATTTATCCCATTCAAAAATCACATAATATATTCTGGCTCCTATAACCGAAAAGACAATTGCATATAAGGCAAAATCCAGATAAAGCTCCTTATTTTGCCCGGTTCTTTTTGCCATCCATTCGGTTATAAAATACCCCAAAAGCATCCCGACGGCAATAACCAGACCATACAAGGCAATCGGGTAACCAAAAAGATTGAAGGAAATTGGCACATTCCTCAGCTCTATTCCTAAATTGGGGAAATTAATATTTGTACTTATCGAAAGCAGATTTCATCACCACTTTCTGCAATGAAGCAAATCCTATACATTGAAACGGAATAATACAACATCTCCGTCCTGAATTACATAATCCTTGCCCTCAGATCTGACCAAGCCCTTTTCCTTGGCTGCATTAAAGCTGCCACATTCCACCAGTTGATCGTAGCTTACCACCTCTGCACGTATAAAGCCACGCTCAAAATCAGAATGAATTTTACCGGCTGCCTGCGGAGCCTTAGTGCCAATTTTAATGGTCCAGGCCCTTGTTTCCTTCGGTCCGGCTGTAAGATAGCTCATCAAGCCCAGGAGACGATAGCTGGCCTTAATCAGCTTTTCAAGACCGGACTCAGCCAGACCCAGCTCCTCCAAAAACATCTTCTTCTCATCATCGTCCAGCTCGGCTATTTCCTGCTCAATCTGGGCACAGATAACAAAGACCTCCGAACTCTCCTGCTTTGCAAATTCACGAACCTTTGCGACATGCTCATTGTCGGCACCGTCATTAGCAATATCGGTATCCTTGACATTTGCTGCATAAATAACCGGCTTGGCTGTCAAAAGGTTATAGCCTGCAAGCAGGCTCTGTTCCTCCTCATCATCTGCAGTAAAGGTCTTAGCCAGCTTACCTTCCTCAAGATGGGCCTTCAGCCGCATCAGCATATCCAGCTCCTTTGCCTGTGCCTTATCGTTCTTTGCCCCCTTTGCCACCCTGGCAATCCTGCGCTCCAGTATCTCCAGATCAGAGAATGTCAGCTCAAGATTTATGGTTTCTATATCTCTGAGGGGGTCAACTGAACCATCCACATGTATTATATTTGCATCCTCAAAGCAACGGACCACATGTACAATTGCGTCCACCTCTCGGATATGGGATAAAAACTGATTTCCCAGTCCCTCTCCCTTTGAGGCTCCTTTTACAAGTCCGGCTATATCAACAAATTCTATAACTGCGGGTGTAATCTTTTCCGACTGATATAAATCTGCCAGCACCTTCAGCCTTTCATCCGGAACAGGCACTATACCCACGTTAGGATCTATCGTACAAAAGGGGTAATTGGCAGATTCAGCACCTGCCTTGGTTAATGAATTAAAAAGTGTACTCTTGCCGACATTCGGCAAACCTACTATACCTAACTTCATCTGTGTCTTCCTTCCTATCGTTATATATCATAAATCAACTAATTGGCCTATTAATTTATATTTAGCTTCTGTAAAAGCTCTGCCTTAATCCTGTTATTTCTTCTCATCGTCTTTATGGTTTATATTCCGGTTAATCCCTGCTTTCCACCACCAGTAGTATGCCTTCCCTGAAGGATACCATTCCACAAGCCTCCTCTATTTCATTGCTGACACCAAGACTGCTTCCATTTGCCAGTTCAGCGTTATTTAGAGGATACTTAAAGCCGGTCAGGCTTATACCGCTCACCCCGTCTGTAAAAGGCAGCAGGGAAACATATTTGCCGTATTGCTCCGACTTTTTTATAGAAAAGCTCTTATTTCTTAAATATATTTTGTTATTATTATCAATTATGCATGCATCAATACCTGCACGTAAAGGATGCAAAAGCAGATGAATATTGGCAAGCATATGATCGGCCCTGCTTCCTGTCGCCCCACAGATTATTATCCTGTCAGGCTTATGGGACATAGCCAGCTCTATGGCTATCTGGGTATCCGTCATGTCCTTCTGGGCCGGATAGCTTATTATTGGAAGCTCCATGGCCTTATATTTATCCAGCAGCTTGCGACTGACAGAATCAAAATCCCCCAGGATATAATCCGGTATCAGCTTAAGCTGATCCACAGTCTCCAAGCCTCTGTCAGCCGCTATTATCATCGAAAAGCTCTCCTTGCTTAGCAAAAGAGATATAGCCTCGGTGCAAGCCTTCCCTCCGGAAACTATTAACACAGTTTTTATATCAGCCACAACATAATCATGCCTTTCTGGATTAAATCTGTGATTTATTCTATTTATTTAATATTAATTCAGGCGACTTTCAAATTCCCTGAAAATCCTCCTAAAGCCCTTTATGTTGCTTTGTATATCCCCACCAAATACTGCGGTTCCGGTAACAATTACATTTGCTCCTGCCTCAAGTACCAAATCAACATTATCCAGGGTTATGCCGCCGTCTACCTCTATATCAACATCGAGTCCTTCTTCATTTAAAGTTTTTCTGAGCGCCCTGATTTTATCATACATGCTTGTGATAAAGGCCTGTCCACCGTAACCAGGGTTTACGGTCATAATCAGTACCATGTCTATATCCTTGAGTATATAATCCAAAACATTCAGAGGGGTTGACGGATTTAAGGATACTCCGGCCTTAAGGCCCAGCTCCTTTATCTTTGCCACAGTCCTGTGCAAATGGGTGCAGGCCTCCGCATGTACAGTTATGATATCTGCGCCTACAGCTTTAAACTCCTCCAGATACCTGATGGGCTCCTCAATCATTAGATGAACATCAAAAATTAGCTTCGAATTTTTTCTGATCGAAGCTATTACAGGCATTCCAAAGCTGATACTGGGCACATATTTCCCATCCATAACATCAATATGAAGGTAATCCGCTCCGGTGCTTTCCACCAGCATAATCTGCTCCCCAAGGATATTAAAATCTGCCGCCAGTATTGACGGAGCAAGCTTTATCATTTCAATCTCCCTCTTCCCATAAAAAGGTGGTACAAAGCAAGGATTTGCTGAACGCTTTGTACCTTTCCCAAAATTTCAATAACGTTTTATGCTGTTTAATTCCTCATACAAAATAAGGTAATTTTCATACCTTACCTTGCTTATTTCATTTTTCGCCAGCGCTTCCTTGACAGCGCAGCCCGGTTCGCTCCTGTGACTGCAGCCTATAAAACGACAGCCGTCCTGATAGCGGGTAAACTCCTGATAATAATCCTTAAGCTCGTCCTTGTCTATTTCATCAATATAAAGGGAGCTAAAGCCCGGAGTATCCATAACATAGCTATCTTCCTCAACAAAAATAAGCTCTGAATGCCTTGTTGTATGCCGACCACGCTTGATTTTTCTGCTTATATCTCCTGTCTGCATATTGGCTGTCGGCGACAGCCTGTTAATCAGGGTGGACTTCCCTACCCCGCTGGGTCCGGCAAGCACAGTAGTCTTTCCCTTAAGAGTCTGCTTCAGTCCGTCCAGCCCTTCATTGGTCAGCATGCTCATAAACACCAGATTGCTGCCACTTTTGCAATACACTTCCTTAAGGTAGGATATCTTTTCATCCGTTACCCTGTCTATCTTATTGAAGCAAATAATAGTGTCAAGCCTCTGCTTATTCATCATTGCCAGGAAGCGATCCAGCAGATTCAGGTTCGGCTCCGGCTCAGCTGCCGCAAATATAACCATAGCCTGGTCGACATTTGCAACAGCCGGCCTAATTAATTCACTTCTTCTTGGCAATATTTCTACTATGGTACCAAAGCCTTCAGGCTGGTCATCGGTATTTATCTCCACATCATCACCAACAAGAGGCTTTATACTATGATATCTGAATATTCCCTTTGCCTTGCATTCATATATCCTTGAATCCTCTTGTGTGTGTACAAAATACGATCCTGCAATACCTTTGATTATTTTTCCCTTCAAGCTATTCCTCCACAGCAAATTCAGCTATCCAAGTTGCAGGCTCTGACTCTCCAGGCCTCGAGTATAATATTCCGTCTATATACATCACTATAGTTGCGGGACTATTGCTGCTACTATATATTTCATTAAAGGTAAACGGAAACTCCGATGAAGACATGGAGCCCTGGTAAACCTCCATTCTTTCACCGTCCTGCTCCATCTCCAGGATTATCTCCGCCATTTCACCCTCTTCCAGATATGAAAGAGGATTTTCGTTTATTGTGACACTACCTCTGTACTGCACCTGTCCTGTGCTAACCTGTATATCTATCTTTGTGCCCTTTTCAACCAGATCGCCTATAGTATAGCTCTGATATGAAACCAGGCCTACGGAATAGATGTTTGAGCTGGCATATTCCACTTCACCCAGCTCCAGTCCCAGCTCGACCAGTGTATTTCTGGCCTGCTCCTCCGTCAGACCGAGCAACCTCGGTACAGCCACCTTAGTGCTTACAGGTTCAGTAGTCGGTGTCGGAGTTGCATTTTCAGGACCCTTGCTGACAAATACAGTCACTGTATCACCGGCCGCAACCGTTGTACCCCGCTCAGGCATTGTTTTTACAACCTTGTCAGGCTCAAGATCGCTGAAAATGTATTCATGCAGGGTCTTTAATCCCTTTTCCTCAAGCTTTATGTCCGCATGCCTCTGGCTAAGCCCATAGACGTCAGGCAGTTCAAATTTTCGTGGTCCTATACTTATTGTCAGATGTACTATATCATCCAGCTTGTTCTTGGTTCCGCCGGGCGGATATTGCTCTATTACCTTACCGGCCTCAACAGTATCCGAATAATCCTCGCCCGTCCTGATGTCGGCGTCAGCATATTCATTCATGATTCTGGCCTTTGCATCAGCTTCAGTCAGACCGACTACATCAGGAACTATATAAGTATTATTGTCTGCTGCAGGCTGAGTAGGAGCCAGAGTAATCTCTGGTGTGGGTGCCTGGGTTACTACCGGCGTTAAATTAACATCCCCATCTCCCTGATCAGGGCTCTTCTTGGGGAATATAAAGTATAGAACTATTCCTATTATAAGCATGCATAATATTACTATTGTAATTATGCTGCCGATAAATACCACCTTTTCCATCTTGGAATCGACAGCATCCAGCTCATCATCCTCTGACGGGTTTTCCTTGAGCTGGGATATGTTCTTGGTAGGTCTTGTATCCTCTGTATTAAAGCTGTTCTTTTTTATTCTGCCCAAATCATCGGAAATATTTATCGTAGGAGAATCCGGTGCAGCAACTGCCGGTATCTGAACAAAATCACCGTCCGGATTGGTAAGCGCCCTCTTTAAATCCGCAATCAGCTCTGACGCTGAATGATATCTTTTCTCAGGCCTTTTTTGCATACATTTCTGGACAATTTTATCGATACTTGCCGGAATGGACGGGTCCAGCTCCCTAAGGGGCATAGCCTCACCCTGAATATGCAGCAGGGCAACGCTGACAGTGTTATCTCCGGCAAATGGAACCTTGCCTGAGAGCATCTCATATATGGTTACACCGAGTGAATAGATGTCGCTTTTTTCGTCACTGTAACCGCCTCTTGCCTGCTCCGGAGAAAGATAATGCACCGATCCCATGGCATTGGAGGTTATTGTATTTGAATTGGTTGCCTTTGCGATACCAAAATCGGTGACCTTAACTTTACCGTCTCTGGAAATAATAATATTCTGAGGCTTAATATCCCTGTGGATGATACGGTTATCATGAGCAGCCTCCATACCCTGGGCTATCTGTATGGCTATACCGACCGCTTCCTTGACCTCAAGCTTGCCCTTTCTTTCGATAAAGCGCTTGAGGGTTATACCCTCCACCAGTTCCATTACAATATAATATAAACCGCCATCATCACCTACATCATAAACATTTACGATGTTAGGATGTGACAAACCTGCGGCTGACTGGGCTTCTCCTCTGAATTTGTTAACAAAGCTTTTATCATTAGAATATTCCGGCTTTAATACCTTAATCGCTACAAAACGGTTTAACCGGTGGTCTCTGGCCTTATATACATCAGCCATGCCACCGGAACCGACCTTATCAATTATCTCGTAGCGATCACTGATAAACATTCCGGGTTTAAGCATAAATTCACCTCATTTTCATACTATATATAAAATCGGGCCAAACATTAAATCTTAACCAGTATTATCGAAATATTGTCTATTCCGCCGTTCTTGTTTGCTGTTTTAACCAATGCATCTGCTGCAGCCTGAGGATCCTCGTGAGCTCTTATTATGTCGACAATATCCTCATCATCCAGCATATTCGTCAAACCGTCAGAACACATAAGCACAGTATCCCCTTCTTCAAGGTCCACCTCAAAAAAATCAGGCTCTACTTCCGTATTGGCTCCCAAAGCCTTAGTTATAATATTTTTATTAGGATGCTGTTTGGCCTCCTTGCGATCCAGCTTGCCGGTCTTGACCATAGCCTCCACCAGGCTGTGATCCTCAGTAATCTGCTTCATCTCTTTACCGATAACATACAGCCTGCTGTCACCGATATTGGCTACATACATTTTATTATCCATTATGGTAGCTACGACAAAGGTAGTACCCATACCCTCATAATCGACCTGTTCCTGCGCCTTTTTCAGCAGAGCTTCGTTCGTTTCCCTCAAAGCAGTCTCTATGGCAGAAATGGGTGATGACTGATTACTCTCTCTTATCCTGTCCGTAAAATACTCCACACAGAATCTTGACGCATAATCACCTGCATTATGTCCACCCATGCCATCAGCCACAATGAATAAGTTAGGCAAATTGCCGATTTGATTATTACAGCAGTAGACATAATCCTGGTTGATCTTTCTACGCTCTCCGATATCAGTAATTGAATATGCTATCAAGTCTGCACCTCCTTGAATTCACAACCAAAAAAAGAAACAATCAAAAATATGCACTGACATCATCACCGAGCCTGAAAAATATGTACATGGGCTCATAGTGAAGCCCGTTTACTGCTGCATATTTTCAATAAATCTCTTCCTTAGTTGTCCACAGGCAGCATCAATATCCGTGCCCATTTCTCTTCTAATAGTAACATTTATTCTATTTTTTTCAAGTGTATTTTTAAAGAATTGTATTTTTTCGGTCCTTGATCTGGTAAAATTACGCTCCTTAACCGGATTTACAGGTATTAAATTAACGTGACAATTGATACCCTTTATAAGCTTAACCAACTCGTAAGCATGCTCTTCGCTGTCATTTTCCCCATCAATCATGCTGTATTCAAAGGTTATTCTTCTGCCGGTCCTGTCAAAATAATAGCGAACCGCATCCAGTATCTGCGACAGACTGTAGCTGCGGGCAATCGGCATCAGCTGCTTTCTTACGTCATCATTTGGCGCATGAAGCGACAAAGCCAGGGTAACAGGCAGGCCCTCTTCAGCCAGCTGTCTTATTTTGTCAGGTATACCACAGGTTGAAACGGTAATGCTTCTTGGGCTAATATTCAATCCTTTAGGATCAGATATCAGGCGGATGAACCTGATAAGATTATCATAATTATCCAGAGGCTCGCCTGTTCCCATAATAACCACATTGGATACCCTCTCGCCTGCCAGAGCCTGTATCCGGTATACCTGATCCAGCATTTCTGAAGGGGTTAAATCTCTCTCCTTGCCACCGATTGTGGATGCGCAGAATTTGCAGCCCATACTGCAGCCTACCTGTGAGGAAATACATACGCTCATTCCATGATGATACTTCATCAGCACGCTTTCAATAACCCTCTTATCCTGCAGCATAAAGAGATACTTAACCGTCTCATCGGCAGAGGATCGCCTTTCGTCCACCGGCTCAAGGACAGTTATGGGCCAGTTCTCCTTAAGCCGGCTTCTGAGCTCCTTTGGGATATTTGTCATTATATCATAATCGGTGGCCAGCTTTTCATGCAGCCAGCCAAATATCTGCCCTGCCCTGAAGGCAGGCTGGCCATAGCCTTTTATAATACTTTCCAGTTCATTTATATAAAGTGATTTTACATCTAAGCCATCCAAAATAAAACCTTGCCTTTCCAAACCTGTAAATCTTATCTGTAAATCTTATATTGATATAGTCATACGAAAAATTTCATTATCAGCAATGCTTTTAATTAACAGATACTTCATAATACAATACTATTTTAAAGGAATATCTGCAGTCAGATCAATCTATTTTTTTCTGAACTTTGAAATAAAAAAGCCGTCCGTATCATACATGCCCTGTATCAGCTGCAGATAACCCTCCTTTGCCGTATCGGTCCTCAAAGTGGCAGGCAGCGCTTCATAAATACTTACTGCCTCAAAATCAAAATTATCTAAAAACCACTCCCGCACGCCTGTGTTTTCATCAGGATTGACGGTGCAGGTGCTATAAAGCAATATACCACCCGGCTTTAGATAGCCGGCTGCAACCTTAAGAATTTTTCTTTGCAGCTCTATTAGCCCATCAATCTGTTCCCTTGTCAGCTTATATTTTATATCTGCCTTTTTGCCTATAACCCCCAGACCTGAGCAGGGTAAATCGGCTATCACAAGATCTAGCCGGCCTGCAAGGCGCTCATCAGGCACAGTCGCATCCCAAAGCTGCGTCTCAACATTTCCACAGCCCAGACGCCTTATATTTTCTTCTATAAGGCCAATCTTATAATCGGAAATATCCCTTGCGTAAACCTTTGATGCAGTCTGGGCCGCATGCAATGCCTTTCCTCCCGGAGCAGCACAGACATCCAGCACCAAATCTCCTTCCTTAATGCCTGCTATATGGCAGACCAGCATGGAGCTGACATCCTGAACTATAAAATATCCGGCTTTAAAGGAATCCAGCTTTTCCAGGTAGTCATAGTTTTTAATTTTAAAGGCATAATCCAGATAGGGGCTTTCCTCAACCGTTACCCCCTCCTGACGCAAAAGCGCCTTCAATCTCTCTGGTGAAAGCTTGCCTGTGTTGCAGCGGATACTTGTCTGTCTTTCCTGCAGGGATGAGGCCAGCATCGCCCTGGCATTGTCATATCCATAGCGATCGGCCAGCATAGAAGCTAGCCAGATTGGACAGGAGTAATATACGCTTAGGTATTCCTTCGGGTTTTTTGCCGGATCGGGAAATTGAATTCTTCCGGCATTTCGTGCAATATTGCGAAGAATAGCGTTTACAAAGCCTGACAGCTGGTAAAAGCCCCGCCTCTTGGTCAGCTTAACCGCTTCATTGCAGGTGGCTGAGTGCGGCACCTGTTCCATGTAAAGTATCTGATATGCCCCCTCCCTAAGTATACAGCGTATTTGCGGCTTCATCCTTCTTACCGGGAGGGATGAAAATTGATCAATTATATAATCCAGTCTCATGTATATCTTAACTGTACCAATAAATAATCTGGTTATAAATGCACGTTCCTGTTTGTCAAGCTGCTGATGCCTTTTTAAGGTATCCGCCAGCACCTTGTGGCTGTACCCATCCCCCTCAATTACCTCCATCAGCATGTCCAAAACCAGTTCGCGCCCACAAGGCCTATCTGTCACGCTTTCTTCCTCCGCCAAACAGGATAATCAGTCTTAATAGCTGCAGAATAGTGGCAGCTGCTGCAGCAACATAGGTCAAAGCAGCCGCATCCAGCACCTTTTTTGACTGGCTCAGCTCATCCCCGTAAAGTATACCGGTTTCAGAAAGTCTGGCTATTGCCCGTTTAGATGCATTGAATTCCACCGGCAGGGTAACTAGCTGGAACAATACTGCTGCAGAAAACAGTATAATACCGAGATTTATCAAAAACTGATTGTAGCTTAATATAACTCCAAGAATTATTATAGGCCAGGCCATCATCGAACCGAAATTGGCTATCGGCACAATGGTACTTCTTAAAACCAGTGGGGCATATGAGGTCTGATGCTGAATTGCATGTCCGCATTCATGGGCAGCTACTCCTATTGCCGCCAGGCTGTCCGACCCATAAACCGAATCCGACAAACGCAAAACTTTTCTTCTTGGATCATAATGATCGGTCAATGAGCCGGAAACCCGTTCAATCCGTACATCATATATGCCACAGCTGTAAAGAATTTTCTCGGCCGCCTGGGCTCCGGTCATTCCTGTCCTGCTTCTGACCCCGGAATAGCGGGAAAAGGTGCTCTTAACCCTAAATGAAGCAAATAAGGAAATGAGTACGCCGATCAGTACCAGTATATAGGTCGGATCAAAATATGGATAATAGCCGTATCCGTAACCATATAACAATACCATTATATACACCTCTTTCGTCACATATTACGATATAATCCTATGCCTTTATAAATCCAAATATATTCAAATATAATAAAAAAATTCAGCCCAGCAGGCAGCCGCAGGCCAGCTTATAGCCCCGCAGGAAGGCATCTGCCGGGAGTCTTTTCTTACCTTCAAGCTGCAGCTCCTTTATCAGCAGCTTGCCCTCTCCGGTCTTGACCACGATGGCATCCCTGCGAAGCTCTATTATCTCACCCGGCCTGGCGGCGTAGGATGCCTCATCATCCTCTTCTACTGCAGCCTTCCATATCTTCAGGGTCTTGCCGTCAAGGAAGGTAAAGGCGCTGGGCCAGGGATCAAGGCCTCTTACCATCCGTTCAAGCTTTACTGCAGGCTGGGAAAAATCAAGCCTTCCCATATCCTTGCTGATCATCTTTACATATGTGGCCTGTTCATGATCCTGCTTTATCCTTACAGCAGTTTTATTTTCAATCTGCTCAAGGGCGGTAAGAAGACAGCTTGCCCCCAGGGCAGCCATCTTCTCAAAGAGGCTTCCGCCGGTTTCATCCGGCTCTATGACCAGCTTTTCCTGCAAAATAACATCTCCAGTATCAATACCCTCATCCATATACATAATGCTGATGCCTGTTTCAGTCTCTCCATCAAGTATGGCATATTGTATGGGGGCTGCTCCCCTGTATTTGGGCAAAAGGGAGGCATGCACATTAATGCAGCCGTATTTCGGAATATCCAGCAATGCCTTTGGCAATATCTGTCCAAAAGCGGCAACAATTATTGCATCCGGCTTAAGCTCATTTAATAAATCAAGAAATTGCGGCTCCTTCACCTTATTTGGCTGGTATACGACTAGCCCATGCATTAATGCCAGCTCCTTGACAGGTGAGGCGCTAAGCTTCTGGTTCCTGCCCTTTTTCTTGTCAGGCTGTGTAACCACAGCCAAAATTTCATGTCTTGAGCCAATAAGGCCCTCCAGTATCGTAGCCGCAAAATCCGGTGTACCCATGAAAATCAGCTTCATCACTAACACCCTTTCAAGAATTTATCCCTCGTCCTCTTCTTCTGTTACATCCCTCAGACCGCCTTCAGCCTTCTCAGGATAAAGTATGCCGTTTAAATGGTCAATCTCATGGCAGAGGGCTCTGGCCATAAGCTCTGTTCCCTCCACCCTTATTTCCTCCATATTTTCATTGAAGGCCTTTACCTTAACATAATTTGGCCTTGTTACGGTTCCTACCTTGCCGGGAATGCTAAGGCAGCCCTCATCTCCTGTCTGTTCACCTTCGCTTTCCAGAATTTCAGGATTAATTAATACTATTGGATTATTTCCTTCCTCAGATACATCTATTACAATAATCCTTTTCAAAACTCCCACCTGCGGAGCAGCCAGTCCGACACCACCGGCATAATACATGGTATCTATCATATCCTCAATTAATTCCCTGGTCTTTTTATCAACTTCCTTAACCTCTTTGCTTATCTTGTTTAGTACCTTGTCTCCATATTCCCTTATGTTTCTGATTGCCATAATATCATTCCTCTCATACTTGTACTTATTTACATATTTTATTCTATAGGAAAATTCGGAAATACTTCATGAAAATAGTTCATACAGAACAAAACAGCTCCTTCTAATAATGTTATACCATATTATTATGAAATTTTAGTGATTTAATTTAATTTTAATGATAAATTAAGCTATTGTCCTAATAGCCGCTCATCGGATCAAAATCAAACATGAGGTTGCAGCCGCTAAACTGCTGCGAATATATAAAATAACCCTCAATATAATTCTTAATATTTACCAAACTATTATAATCATCGTGCTTAATATAAATAAGCTGTCGGTAGATATCATTCAGCTTTGACAGGCTGGCCGGTGCAGGCCCGATTATGTCCGCATCTATTTTCTGCTCCTGGATAAACAGCCTGGCTGCCTCCCCCAGCAGGGATACGGCCCGCTCTGCCTGCTCCAGGCTGGCAGATGTAACCAGCATCAACAGGATATGGGACGTTGGAGGGTATTTCATCAGTCTTCTGTACAGCAGCTCCTGTTCAAAAAAGGCTTCATAATTTCCATCGGCTGCAGCTACGATGCTGTAATGCTCCGGATGATAGGTCTGTATAACCACCTCTCCGGGAAGAACGTCCCTTCCCGCCCGTCCTGCCGCCTGGCACAAAAGCTGGAAGGTCCTTTCACCGGCCCTGAAATCCCCTGTATAAAGTGACAAGTCGGCAGCTATTATACCCACCAGGGTCACAGCAGGAAAATCATGCCCCTTGACTATCATCTGAGTACCAATCAGGATATCGGCTTCCTGCCGGGAAAAGGCTGATAGTATAGTCTCATAGTCTCCCTTGTTTTTTGTGGTGTCGGCGTCCATTCTGAGTACCCTGGCGCCAGGAAACTCCTTCTTAACCAGCTCCTCCACCTTCTGGGTTCCGGTGCCAAAGGCGGCAATATATTTTGAACCGCATTCAGGACAGAGATCAGGCTGGCTTATGCTGTAACCACAATAGTGGCATATCAAAAGCCTGTTGTTATGGGCCGTCAATGATACGTCACAGTGGGGACATTTAACCACATAACCGCAGCTACGGCAGGATACAAAGCCTGCATAGCCTCTTCTGTTTAAAAAAAGCATTATCTGCTCCCGTCTGGATAGCCGGTCATTAATCAATTCCTTCAGCTTTGCGCTGAATATTGATTTATTCTTCCTTTTTAGCTCATCACGTAAATCAACTATCCACACGGTAGGCTGCCCCGCCGCCTTGGCCCTGTGCCTTAGGGTATAAAGCTTAAGCTCTCCTCTGCTTGCCTTAAGGTAGGATTCCAGCGACGGGGTGGCGGACCCCAGTATCACGCAGCTGCCCGTCAGCTGCGCTCTTTTAATGGCGACATCAACCGCATGGTATTTGGGTACGGACTCGCTTTTATAGCTGTATTCATGCTCCTCATCTATAATTATCAGTCCCAGATTCGGAAAAGGCGTAAACAGTGCGGATCTGGGGCCTATAATAATATCTATTTCACCGTTTTTTGCTCTGATGCTTTGATCATAACGTTCTCCCTGGGACATTCTTGAGTTCAAAATGCTGACCCGATCACCAAAACGCCGCCAGAAACGGCTCACCGTCTGATAAGTAAGGGCAATCTCCGGTATCAGCATTATCACCTGCTTGCCCCTGCCAATAACATAGGATATTATCTCCATGTAAACCTCGGTTTTGCCGCTTCCTGTAATTCCATGAATCAAATAGCCCAATCTTTTGCCTTCTTCATAATCCCTGATAAAATCATCAACTATCCTTCTTTGCTCCTCGTTCAGCTCAATCCTGTTGTACTCAGACGACTCTAGCTTTACAGGATTTCTGTATATCTGCTCGGAGCTGAGCCTGGCTATTCTCATATTGCATAGATAGTCAATGCTTTCTCTCGGTATCCTTAAATCCTTTACCGCCCTGTTGTAATCGATGGTTCCTTCCTCCAGCAAGGCCTCCAGCAGTCTCAACCTGGCTTTATTGTTCTTTTTGCGAAATTCCTCACACAGGCGGGCTGCTTCCTGCTCCGAAACTGCCAGCGATAAGCTGCGCACCTGTTTTGTCTTAACCGTCTTGCGGACAGGCATCACGCTTTTTAGCGCATCATTCATCGTACCCCCGAAATTTTCCTTTATCCAATAAGCAAGCCAGATAAGATGGCTTTCTATAACGGGGGCATTTTCCACCTTTATAATGGGCTTAATCAGCTGTTCATCTATTTTGGGGCTGTCGGAAAGACCAACAATATAGCCGTTTATTTTACGTGACCCCTTGCCAAAGGGAACGAGAACCGGCGCACCGATGACGGCACTTTCCAGCAGCTCATCAGGTATTCCGTACTGATAAGTCCTGTCAAGACTCTCAAGGGATATATCGATAATTATATCGGCATAGCTCCTATACGACATGGTGCGCTCTCCTTTGTTAAAATTTTTGCTTCAGCCCTCAATACCTGACAGGGCCTCAGCCACCAGCTCCCTGTCATCCATATGGTGCTTGACTCCGCGAATTTCCTGATAATTTTCATGTCCCTTGCCGGCGATAACGATAATATCGCCCTCCATGGCATTGGTAATGCAATATTTAATGGCTTCCCTGCGGTCAATTATCTCTACATATTTGCCTGGGCCCTTTTTAACACCGGTGACTATATCGGCTATAATGCTCTCCGGCTCCTCCCACCTGGGATTATCACTTGTTACCACAGTAAGATCGGCCAGTCTTGAAGAAACCTCTCCCATCTCAAAACGCCTGTCCCTTGACCGGTTTCCACCGCAGCCAAACAGGCATACCAGTCTTTTCGGATTATATTCCCTTAAGGATTTTAGCAGGCTCTCCAAACTCATGGCATTATGGGCATAATCGATCATTACGGTGTAATTGCCCTTTACAGGTACCAGCTCAACCCTGCCTTTTACCTTAATCCGGCCAAGTGCCTCCTGTATAGCTTCATTTTCAGCGCCTAGCTGCCTGCATATAGCTATGGCACAGAGTGAATTATAAATATTAAATTTCCCGGGTATGTTCATCCTGACATCCATACTGACCATACCCTCAGCCCGGTAAGAGATACCTAAAAAGCCGGGGCCCTGAATAAGCTCTGCGTCAGCTGCCCTGAAATCCGCTTTCTTATCAAAGCCGAAGGTAAAAAGGGCGCAGCTGTGTCCCTGCAAAATTTCCTCGGCATGCGGGTCGTCGATATTGACCAGTCCGGTTTTGCATTTACGGAACAATAAGCTTTTACTTCTTAAGTAGTCGTCAAAGTCCGTATGCTCCGCCCCTCCTATATGATCCGGCTGCAGATTGGTAAATACTCCGTAATCAAAGGTAAATCCGTCAATACGGTTGTGCTTCAGCCCCTGTGATGAAGCCTCCATCACCACGCTGTCGCAGCCGGCCTCAACCATTCTGGCCATATATTTCTGAATCAGATATGATTCAGGAGTAGTATTATTATTGGGTATTGCCTCATTTCCTATAATGGTTTCAATAGTACCTATCAGGCCCACCTTCCTGCCTATATTCTCCAGTATAGCCTTAATCATGTATGTAGTAGTCGTCTTGCCCTTGGTACCGGTAACTCCTATAGTAACCAGCTTTTTTGCAGGATGATCAAAAAAGGCGGCCGACATATACGCGAGTGCCTTGCGGCTGCTTTGAACCTTAATAACCGTAATCGGAGCGTCCGGCCTGACATCCCTTTCCACCACCAGGGCAGCCGCTCCTTTTTCAATCGCTTCCTCGATATGCTTATGGCCATCCGTTACCGCGCCTGATATGCAAAAGAATACCGCTCCCGGTTTGATTTCATTTCTGGTATCATAAGCCAAATCTGTGATCGGAATATGAAGCTCTCCCTGCAAGCATTCATATTCCACTTCCTTTATTAAATAATCCAGATACATAATTTTGTCCTCCCCGATAAAAAGTCCATACTGCCGATAATACGCTTGCAAACGGCAAGAGCCTTCAAACTGGCGGTTATGTCCTATCCTGCAGATAGTCTCTTTATATTTATATGTACTAAAATTTAATTTCGCATATATAATTATAGGCATTTCATTTTTTTTGTAAAGGAAAAACGGCTTTTGTTAAAAATAACTAATTGATAATAATGTCAAAATGTGTTATAATAATCCAATCATTCCATTGAAGAGACATTTTACATTAACTGATTGCATAAATTCCTGCCGGGATAAGCACCCTGGTCCTGATTAGGCATATCATTTTACGAAAATTTTCAGTTTAATTTTATATAAGATGGCTTAATTTTCCTAATAAAAGTAATATTTTACTTGAAAAAATTTTTTAAAATTAAGTAAACATTCCCTTTTTTTATAAAAATGATAAAAAAGTCCTATTTTAACAATAAACCTCTTTTCAAATTATGTTAAATTTTGTATAATAGCAACAGATGCATAACCAACATATGCACGACATATTCCCCAATACACATAAGAAGGCTGTCACAGAACGATCGGAATAGTGACAGCCTTCTTTGTCTCTATATTTCACTGCCAAAAATTTTTCTGGTATACAGGACAGCTTCAACCCTGTTATTAAGGTTAAGCTTGCTTAGAATATTGCTGATATGCTTTTTTGTAGTCCCTTCCGAAATAAATAAAGCATTGCTGATTTGTGCATTGGTCATTCCCCTACTCAAATGCACCAGTATTTCCTTTTCCCTGTCGGTCAGGCCCAAAAGCTCCTTTGGCATAAAGCCGTTCATGGACTGCTGCACAATCTGTGGGGAATAATACTTGCCTCCCCTGCTGACAACCTGCAGGGCATACACTATATCCTCGATAAAGGCATCCTTGATAATATAGGCATCCACATTTAATTCCATGGCTTTTTTATAATCAAAGACATTCACCGACGATGTCAGAATAACTCTCTTTATTTCAGGATAAGAATCCTTTACCGCAAGTACCAGCTCAAAACCATTCTCCTTTCCCAGGTTGATGTCTATTATGATAATATCTATCTGCTGCCTTTTCAAAGCAGTCATCGCAGCAGCAATATTGCTGGCTTCATATATTTCATGCTCTTTATTCACTGACAGAATATCGATAATACCTCTCCTCACCAAAGGATGATCATCCACCACTAATATACTGCTAGCCATTTATGCGTTCCCCTTTCATTATTCTTCATTTATATCAAGTATGACTAAGAGTTAGACAGCCGGCTTGCAGGGTATTTCCATGAAGATTCTGGTGTTTTGGTCGTTGCCTGATCTTATAGTGATCTGACCGTTCATCATCTCAATTATCCGGTGAATATTATTAAGTCCCAGCCCTTGCTCCTTTTTTTGCCGGACAGCCTCATAATCAAATCCGGCTCCATCATCGGAAATTTGAATTTTTAGCATATCTGTTTCTATCATAATCTGAACGTCTATATGGCTTGCCCTGCCATGCCGGATTGCATTGTTCATTGCCTCACATATAACCCGGTACAATCCGCGTTTAAGGTTTAAGCCTATCATATTGGTATCTCCCAAAAAGCTTATATCAATTGATACATCATGCATTTTTTCCAGCTCCTTCGCATAATCGTCCAGCTTCTGCCGCAGGGGGTCCTTGCCCTTCTTATCCCACGCTAAACCATAAATGGTTTCCCGAAGCTCCTTCATGGCCATATCAATTGCCCTTTTAATCTCCAGCAGATTCCGGTTGAGATTTTGATAATCCTCAGTTCTGCTCAGGACATACAGCTTGCAGGAGATAGCAAACAATCTTTGAAGGACAATGTCATGTATCTCACCTGCAATACGATTCTGTTCCTCACTAATCAAAAGCTGCTCCTCGATTTCATTAAACTCCAGCTGTTTTAATGCAATGCCTGCTATTTTCATAAAAAGGGAAAATATATCATTGCTTTGGATTATGCCATCCTCCCTGGAAAAATTCATACCATCGGCATCCCCGAAAATCGGCCTCTTTTCACCTGCGGTCGATATCTCCTCCTTCCTGCCAAGGGAAACAAAGGCTCCACAGGGACTGTCCTCATACATTATATATTTAATAGTCATGTAATAATCCTCATATCGGCCCTCAAGCTGCCTGGATTGCTGATGATCCTTTTCGATCATTTCCATAGCCTTAGCATAGACTTTACCGGCCTCATCGGAGGACAAGCCGTAGCTGATGAAGCCACCATAGGCATCTATCGGAGTCAAGCGGATAAGAAGCAGCTGCTTTATGCCGCTTAAATATGAAAAATGCTCCACCAGCTTCATCATAATATTCTCATTTTTGTGGTTGTTGAAAATATTTATGGTTTCATATACCTCGATACTGTATTTTAAGGTCTCTTCCACCTTGGCATTGGCTGCCTCCAGCTGTCTGTTCAAGGCCGACAGCTTCCTGCCCTTTTCCTCAATCTTACCGGCATAACGAATCAGCTGCAATATAACGAAAACAATAATAATACAGCTGATGGCTGTGTTAAGCTGCAGCCTTTCCACCTCATAATTATGTATTGTCCCTTGAAAATAAATGCTTGAGGCAGCTGCTATCATAAAATAGGCCGCAGAATACAATACTGCCAGAAGGTAGGATAGCTTGACAGCGGTGATAAAGACGGTGCTGATGAAATACCAGATAAAGGGACTGGCAAATCCGCCTGATATCATAATAAATATCCCGTTTTCAACGGCCTCAACGATGCTTAATATCAGGGTGTTACGCCTGTCATCCTTGTTTTCGAGATAAAGATAGCCCATAGTGCTGTAGACTATAACCAGCATACATATGATGCCGATTTTCATTCCGATATTGCTCTGAGGTGCTGTGATATAATACAATAGCAGACATACCAAAAAAGATACATAACGATATATTATTAAAATTTTCAGAATGCTAAAAGGTTTTAGAGCTTTAGTGTATAATTTCTTCAATAAATCCTTTATTTCCCTCATATTATCCTTCATTTCTTTTGCTGTAATATATTAGTATTATTTACATTTATTTACATACCTTATTCTATTATATTTTGTAAATTTTTTCAAACTCATTAGTGCGACAAATATCAGCATGATCAACAAGAGAAGGAAATAATCCATCAGCCTTCGACCCCTCACGAGCAATTTTAAATTAACAAGGAAAGAGGATATCTTCGCCCGATATCCCCTCCTTTACTTATATAGCTTTATGTTCTGCTACCTGTAATTTTGCATGATTGAGTTTAGTACACAGTATTCATATAGCTCTTCCCCATTCTGAACAAAAAATTTGAAGTCCTTGACCAGCTCCTTGTCATCCCTTTCATAAAGGATAGGCTTTTGAATTTCATCCGAAACCTTTACCAAATCCTTTATACTGTATAATTCGTATATCCTGTTGAAGGATTTTGCAGTATTGCTCTGCAGGGTAACCATCCTGCTGCCATATTCCCTTTGTATCTTTTTTATAGAAAGCATTACAATATCATTCAAATCATAATCCCTGGTAAAAATCAGAATATATAATAGCGCCAGCAAAGCAACTCCGGATACAGATATGTAGATTGCCAGCCTTGTTTGGTTCAGGGGAACAGGCTCCACCTGCTTTTGGGTGAGCTTGCCGCTTACTGCATCCATTCCATTCTTGCTGAACTTGCATACATTGTAGAATACCGAGCTTATGTCAAAGCTGAAGGACTCCTCCACCTCTCCGTAGGCAGTGCTGGCTTTTACCATACCTTCCATGGAAAAGATAATGTCAAAATCAATGTTTATTCCCAGCTCCTCCTTGGCCTCATTAACAAAAGTTATATATCTGCCAAGACTGACGTCAAATTCCTCATTCACAGCAAGAGCTCTGTCGCTTACCTCCAGGCTTTGCTTTTCATTAAGCGGAAAGGACTTTGTCCAATAAATTTCCTTTATATTTTGCTGGATAACAAAGCCGCTGATTTTTACAAAGCACTGATAATCTATTCTGATAGGCACCGTATCGCTGCCTGTATATTCAAAATCATATTTGAGCCTGATATAATCTATCAGCTTTCTGGGATAATACAATCCTTCCTCCATGTAATCCTCATCATAGATGATGTTATCCTTCAAAAAAACCTTATAGGCAATATTTTTGCTTATTTTGTAGTCATATTTGACTATATCCTTTTCTGTCATTTCCTTTTTGCAGGCAGTAATAAAAACCATGGCTAAAGCTGCAATTAAGGTGCAGCTCAAAACAACTGTGCAGGCTATCTTCTTGCCCCTTCCCAGCTTCATATGTACCTTCATCAATCCCGCTCCTTTATGTATATTATTATAAAATGTAACCTCTGACCTGAGAGCTTTTTCAATTGGATATTCATATCATAAGAAATTTATTTTATTAGAAATATAAATAATCCAACCTCACCACCAGCCTGTGATGGTGAGGCAGGATTCATATATATAAACTGCTTGCTCTTGCTTACTCGGCTACTGCTGCCTTAGCATTGTACTGATCCCACAGGAGCTCAAGCTTAAGGGTTCCGTTCTTGTTCTCTGTGTTATCATCGGATACACCGCTAACATCGCCATTCAGCCATGTGCCGCTGGTGTACTCGCCTTCAGCATCGGGATCCATAGCGATATCAAGCTCTATCACCATTTCAGAATATGAATTGTCGGTATCAAGGAACAAAGTATTGGAAGCAATATTAATATCTTCTATTTTGCTCAGAGCAACGAAGCCATTATTCTTGATTTTGAAAGAAACATCGCCATCAGGAATGTCTGCTACTTCTGTCTCATAGGTGACGCCTAATATCGGATGAATAACATAAACTCTGTCCTTTATTGTTGCTGTAAGCCTGATTCCAATAACATTCTGCAAATCACTGATGCCTGTCTTATCCAAGCGGATAGCACTTAATTTTGCAGCAACATCTCCCAGGTTCTCTGCCTTGAATTTGAACTTGTAGCCATAGCCCGGGAACAGCTTTTTAATTTGCAATGTTACAGCGCTGCTGGGGGTTTTTACCTTGTCAACATTTGCTTCTGCATGGTTATACTTATCAAGCAGATCAACAGGGTACAAATCACTAATGGCACCTTCAAGATCACTCTCAGTCAATTTGACTTCAAATTTACCGGTGTTTACGCTGCCGGTGATTGAGAACATGTCGGTCCAGTAAGCGTAACCGGTTCCCATCAGCAGTAATGCGCATGCTATAACACATGCAATAAACCTTTTTTTCATCTTTCTCTACTCCTTTTCTTGATATGTTTTTTGCACTTGCAAGGGCTATTATAGCATCGCTCCCAATTATTTACATGGCCCTAAAATGGAAAATTTGATTTAACAAAGGTTTAATCTATATACCACTAAAGGAGTATTAGCTTAAGGCTAAAATTCTATATCATCATAGCTGATATTCTTTCTCTCCTTAATCAAGAGGGTGGGATAGCCCAGCTTTGGTATGACCCTTACCAGGCTTCCCTTAATATCCTCGGGATAGACCAGTCGCAAATCATGGGTGGAATTATTGTCACCCTTGGTTCTGAAGGCCATTCTGCCGTCATCATCCTGTTCAATACCGATAATACGGTGTGTAATCAGAATATTGTCCTGCGCAAACTGTATTACATCTCCGACTTCAAGCTTATTTATTTCATCAGGATCTCTAATTTGCCTGATGAGAATAATATCTCCCGGATAAATCAAAGGCTCCATGCTTCCGGTGGCAACAACGGATGGATATATAGGAAACACACCTACAACAAACCAAATAAGCAAAACAGAAAAGGTTAATACAAATGTCGTTTCTATCTGCTCCTTTATACTTTTTACCTTTTCCCTGTGCCGCTTGCGGTTATATCTGGTGGTTATATAGGATATCATTATAACTGGTGCAATAGTACCCAATATCCCTTCGCAAAACCAATTCAAATCAGGCAGGATAGGTATTAGCCATTCAAATGCGAATGTCGTCATAATATATATGACTGGTGTGGAGACAGACCCGTAAAGGGCCAGAAATGATAAAAGAATGCTTTCACACAGATTTGGCAGCACTTCTCTGGCAAAAAGCTGTGTCAAATCTATTAAATCCATAGAGGTCTTAATCAGATTCCAGTTAAATTCACAGGCTGCCAGAATAAATGACAGGCTATAGAAGACGGGCTCATTATTCCTTCTGCTGCAATATGTATTAATCAGATGATATCTCACCAGCTGGCCTGCGACAAGCTGTGGGACAACATCAGCTATATTATATAAAATTCCAGTGGGGGTAAAGGCATAAGGGCTCCTGCCCAGATTAAAAATCAGGATTCCGATTAAATAGCGTAAGGCATAATAGGCTATTGTCATAATAAGAACCTCAAAATTTATCTTGTCCAGATAGCCTATTCTGCCCTTTGAATTTATTTTGGGAGCCAATCTGATATAGGCGAAAATACCTGGAAGCCACAATATAAGCATAAAGCGGCTATCCTTAATCAAACCTGCTTCGCAAACTGCTGAAAGCAGAAGATAAACAAGCATCATAATAATGCCTGTAAGCTTATATTTTTTATCAACTATATATCTCATATATCTTAGGTACCTTCTCCCAAATCAACTTTTATTCCTGAAGGTTTTCTTCAGCTAATGCCTTGTCAGCCTGCAAATTGCTGCCCTGCAGGTCATCTGCCGTTACCTGTCCTGTATCAAAAGAGCTTCCCCTATCAGCTTCAGTGTCCAAACCCTTTTGGGCAGAGCCTTCGTCCATTTCTGAAGCGGTATCCTGCGGTTGATGAAGGAATGCGTCGCTTTCACCAGAGACTGATTTAAGCAAAGAGTCATTATCAGCTCCTGCTTCATCCGGGGAAGCTGAAGCTTTTCCTGCCTCTGCAGGATCAGCTACAGGTTCAATTGCAGAATTGGCAGATGTAACAGCTGTTTCCCAGTCTGTTGCTATCCCATCGGATGGTGGATTGTCAGGAAATAGCTCACCTGCTGGTTCATCATCAGAAGAAATTTCTCCTGCAGTTCCACCCGGACCGCCTTCCATTGTATCCTGCTTATCATTATCTATATCATCAGCCGGCTTATCATCTGTCTTATGAGCTGGAGCATTGTTCTCCAAAACAGTATCATTTATGCCGTTATCAGGATATGACTCATCTCCCCTGCTTTCATCATCAGCCTGCTGCTCTTCCTTTGCTGCTTCTACTTCCTCAACTACTGCATCAATGCGAATCAGTTCAATGCTATGCGTATATCTGGCATTGCCGCTTATGGTTACAGAATCTGTCCAATAGCTGTAGCCTGCATCCAGTGCGCAGTAGGCAATAAATACCACAATAACTGTAATAAGTAAATATCTTGATCTTTTCAATGTGATACCCTTTCTATTTAAATTATTAAAATAGCTTCACTCAGTCTCGGCATTAAACTGGTCAAGCCTCAGCGGTATAATAAAGCCATATTCAGCTGAAATGGATATAGTTTCCCTGCTAATCAGCAGCTTTCTTTTTATATTTTTGCCCCTATCCTTTTTACCATTTACATCCTTATTTTCATAATCTGCATCCTGCATATCCTCTGAGCTTTCCTCACCTTTCAGTGGGTCCATTTTCTCCATTGATGCCTCATTATCAGATGAAGCAGCTGGCAAATCCACCCCTTCCCCTGCAGCTTCCTCCCTGTGTGAAAATGCTTCCTCCGACTCTGTTATGCTTAAGTCCGGCTCAGAAGCAACAGTATCAAAAGCATACGCCTGATCCTGAATGTCCAGTTCCGGATCCGGAGCACTTTCATCATTTTTTGCAGTCACAGCTTCACTGTAATCATAGGTGATGGAATCTATCGGCTTAGCAGGTAAATAAACAGGTGTAAAATCTATCATCCCACCTGTACCGTTAAAGCTGTGATAGGCTTTGAATACTCCCAGATTTTCAGGAAGCAGATTAAGATAATCACTGGCATTATAGTCGCCTCCGGACAAATCCCATCTGACCGTGTCCCTCTTCAGTTCGATACTTATAATGCCCAGCTCCTCTTCTTTTGCCTTTAACGGTACATTTCCGTTTTCACCATTCTTGAGCGCATAATATATTCTTAATTTATCGCTACCCGTCATATTCATAATCGGCCCGGCGTCCAGAATATCAATCCTGAGATATTTCCCTCTGTCAACTGTTATGGATGCAGGTATTGGGATTGTTGATTCATTTCTGATCAAAACAAGAGAATTGCCCGACTCCTGAAAATCATAATCCAAAAAGCCGGTTGTTATACTTGCCAACATTTTGCCTATATCTGTCCACCCTGCATAGGATACCCCCAGCAGACCGATTATAATAATGCATAGGTATATAATCCTTACCGAAGAATACTTTCTCATATATATAACCTCAACAAGATTTAATTATTAACTCGGGCATTTTTCACTATACATGTTTTCCCAATATATGTTAATTGTATTAGGCTTTATTTTATTATTCAACATGATATTGTCGACATACTGATAAGCTTAAGCTTTTTCTCTGTCATAATTACTTATAAAATTACATTATCTGAGATAGCTATCCGGTAAATTATCTCAGCTTTTGCAGTTATATGCCCGTATTTGCGATTTTTTTATTGATGCGGGACCTTATCACAGGCAAGCCTGCATAAAAAAACCGGCAGCTAATACTGCCGGCAAAGCATGCTTTCATTTACTTATCGTTTCTAAAATTAGCAATCAGTTATTCTCCTACCATACCGTCTCCGTCCCGATCGTCCATATATGGATATAACCAGTGATCCGCATAAATCGGCATCCTGTAACCGGCAGCCTTGGCCTCGGCTATTGTGACCCTGCCGTCACCATTTTTGTCCACCTTCGATAAATCATGTTCGTCTGATAACTCCTGTTCCTCTTTCTTCTTTATATCATTGGCATCCTGACCGGTTTTGTCCTCTAATATGATCCTGACATTTATTTTATCAGGGTCCACGTTGTCAAATTCGTCAACTATATCTTCACCATTTAAAATATACTCATAATGGTAATGTGACGGTATTTGAGTATTTGCATCAGGATATGTAATAACGGCGAAAAATTTCTCACAGCCGCCGGCATCCCTGATTACCTTCTCCATATATGCCTGATTACCATGTCTGTTTAATACACTGTTCTGTGGAGTGATATTATATGCATTTGATACTCCACCCAGGGAATCGGCTATTACATGCCCCTCATCCATATCCTCCAGCTCGGTACCCGGTACCTTGGCCTCATCATTATAATATCTCCCATTTGAAGTTACCGGCTCATTTTCCTCATCCTGTGGGATTAGCCTGTCTGCATATACAAAGACAAGCTGTCCATATTCATTGGTAAACGCCCAGTATTCCCTCTCACCATAACCGATATCGACTGCCACAAGCGCCTTTCTTTCTCCTGATAAATCTCCTCCGTCTACTTCTATAATACTATAAGTTACATTATTAAATTCTATACAGCCGTTGCTTCTGTTATCTATTGCTTCCTTGATAAGCTCCCTGAGCTTTGAGTACTCATCCCGTTCTGTCGGGCATTTTACTGTATCAGATCTGTTTTCGAATTGATTTTTTGCAGTCCGATCTGTATCGGACAGGCCTTTTTTTTCCTGCACTTTGTCAGCTTCCTGTCCATCCTTACCGGATAAAGAGATGCTGTATACCTCACCGGTATTTATTTGATTACTGACGCCACAAGCCTTTAAAAGGGCAAGTGATAATATTAAAGTTAGGGCAAATAAGGTTCTAGCAGGTATTTTCAGTCTAATCATTCGGTCTAATCACCTCTTGCATCGCAAAGGCTAAAGCCTTATAATAAAATATTCCGTCAAAGCATTAATAATTCTGCCATAGTAAATAATCATAATTGTTTTGTCATATTTAAAATAAAATCTTGCCTTACTATCGGATTCTTAAGAGTATACCTATAGAGCTACCATCCGGAAGGCTTATTGTACGAGAAAATCCGAAGGAAGCATCCTCGACGATATTTATATTTACACTAAGCAAAAATCCCCCGGCCTATCTTCAACCGAGGGTATATCATCAGATCAACCATAGAAATTCTGTGTGTAGTATGGATATCCATACTTATCGATACCTATACCGACACCTAAATAATCGAGTCCCGGATCTAATATATTGCTTCGGTGTCCTTCAGACATAAACCAGCCATGACATGCATCAAATGATGTTCTGTAATATGCGGCAATATTTTCTGCTCCTATTGTATAATAAATACCTTCACGCTTCATTCTTTCGAATGGTGATGCTCCTGATAAGGAATAATGATCGAAGTAATTATTTGTAGCCATATCCTGGCTATGCTTTCTGGCACTGGCGGCTGCTTTATCAGACCATAAAAATGCCTGCAGGCCATTTTGCACCCTGTATGAATTTGTGATATCAAAAATTTCTTTTTCCATATTGGCAATGACTTCATCAGTACAAGGGTTCAGCTCAACCTGGCTGTCAATCACAAAGACTGCATCTACATTTTTCTTCCCCAGAGTATCAATATATACGGTATATTTATACCTATAATTCCAATCCGATTTTTGCTCTGTTTTACTTTCCTTGCTATAGCCAAAAAATTCAAAATCAACCGAATTGGTGTACCATCCCACAAGTCTATTGTCCTTCATATATAACAGCAGCAGCCTGTTATAGTCATCGGCATAAATATATGTTTCATCACCATAGTTTGATTTTGCAATTCGACTTGGCTGTCCAAGCCTGGCAACTATTTCTTCCCTGCCTTCTCCCAACACAAAAGTAGCATTGCGGACAGTCAGGACCGGCCGCGCCAGGATTAAAACCGTAAGAGCATCGCTTATTCCGTTATTTACGGTAACAGTGATATCTGCAAAACCAGGATTAACTCCCGTTATCACACCATTTTCATCAACCCTGGCTATGCTTTCATCACTGCTTTTATAGCTGATAGTTTTTACCTTTTCTGAAGAAGGATAGGTCTTTATTGTTATTTGGCTGTTTTCTCCCGGATACAAACAATCATTTTCCAGATATGCGCTTATTCTGTAAACACCCTTAACATCCACCTGACAATTATATTTGCTGTTTCCAACCTTTGCAGTTATAGTTGCGGTTCCAATATCATGGGCGGTAACCTTACCCTTGCTGTCCACGGAAGCAACTGAGGAATGATTGGAGTACCATTCAACCTTCCCTTTGGTCCCCTCCAGCTTCAAAAGCAGAGTTTCTCCCAGATCCAGGGTGACAGATTTATAATTTAAGACCGCATCCGTTACAGTAAGCTTGCATATATAAATCTTATTGCCTACATATGCATAGATATCTGTTTTTCCAGCCTTTAGAGCAGTAACCTTTCCCTTTGAACTGACTGATGCAATATTTGAGTTGGCCACCATCCATTTTACTTTCTTTGAGCTGCCCTTGACCTTAAGAGTATAGCTATTGCCTACTACCAGGCTCAGCTTACTTTTATTTAAGGATACCGTCGCTGCCTCTGCAACAGCTGTGCCATAATCAAATACCTGATTAATCACAGGAGCAAGAAGCAAAGCCAAAATCAGATATAATAAAAACAGACCTTTTTTGCTTTTCACCGGCAGTCAGTCCTTTCATGGTCATTTTTATAGCAAAATAAACTTATCTGATTAATTAAACATATTTTGCCTAACCCAATCCAATTCTTAGTAAGCGGGTAATCACTTCGACAAAATATAAGATAATAATACCATATTCTATTAAATATGACAATCCATCCTGCGACTTATATGTTCTCATTAATTGTCAGATATACTTTATCACATTCCTGCTTCCTTAAGCTTTACTATAGTATCCTCCAAAACAGCCTGTCGCAGGCTCTTCAGATAATCCGAAAAATCAACATCATTATTTGCATAGGTTAAATTGAGCTTATATTCTTCATTTTTATCACCTTATCCATATCGGCTTCGGGAAATTCATCCCGCATAAAGTAAGCCATAAGAACAGCCATCCAGAAATACTCCGCAACAGATTCAGGTCTGTTTGTGGATGTAAAACAGTATCTTATTGTTCCCTTAAGCCTTTCTGCTGTTATAATAACATCCAGTAGTTTTCTTGCCTTCATATAAACCTCCCTGTATGAAGCCTACAAAGCCTGTTATGTCAGATTTCTTCAATTAGCTGCTTATTTTAAATTTCGAAAATATATCATAATAAGGCCAAATTTACAATCATTTCATGTTGCCGGCTTAATAGCACAGCTTTTTCAACTGCTCTTTTATAATCTAACTACAAACTTTCGACAATACATAACATGTTTCTTGCTAAATCGCTGCCTTTTTGTTATATTTTAGATGGAACATTATTCAGGCTCTTGCTATAAATGCATTGATGCAGGATGGCCCACCTTAGAACGTTATATAATAATAGGAGTGAACAGAATATGTACGGCAAAAAAATATCTAAAATGTTATCTTTTATTCTAATCACAGCTGTTGTTTTTTCATTACAGTATACCGCACCGGTATTTGCAGCAGCTAAAAATTCTCCTCCAGTTATTTCAGAAGGGAAATCTCTTGCGTTATCCACCACAAAGAGTAAATCCATATCCTTTACTATCAGCGCTAAGGATTCCAATGGAGATAAAATATCCTTTGCCATATCCAAAGCAGCAAAAAACGGAACGGTAAAGCTGGCTAATCCCACGTCAAAAGGAAAGGGCTCTGCCAGGGTCTATACAGTTAAGGTTACATACAATCCCAAATCATCTTTTACCGGTTCGGATTCCTTTTCTTTAATCGCCAAGGACAGCAAGGGAGCAAAGTCAACCGCTATAACTGTAAATGTTACCGTTAAGAAGGCTGATAAGACCTCAGACAGCACGGACAAACTCAAGGCTGTAGAGCTTATTGCACCGAAGTATGAAAGCATAGGTTTTTTTTCAGAGGATCTGGCACGAGTCTATAAAGATGGTAAATTCGGCTACATCGATCTTAACGGGAAGCTTGTTATTCCCTTGAAATATACATCAGCCAATGATTTTAAGGACGGCTATGCACAGGTTTCTATCGATGGGAAATTTGGCTATATTGACAAAAAGGGCAAGGTGGTAATCCCGCTTAAGTATAACTGGCTAACGGATATAACTGAGGGATTAGCATCATTTGTAACTGATGGGAAATATGGTCTTGTAGATATAACCGGAAAGGAAATAGCATCGGCAAAATATGATAAAATATATGGATTCTCAAATGGCAGAGCAATGTTTATACTTAACGGTAAATACGGTTTTATTGACAAAAACGGCAAAGAAATAGTTCCTGCCAAATATGATACTATTTCTGAATTTATCGGTGATATCGCTGTTGTTCAATATGATAAAAAATACGGCATTGTGGACAAATCAGGCAAGGAAATTATACCTGCCGAATATTATACCTATAAAAAATTATCGGATGCAATCATAGCTCTTCAGAAGGAAGGTCCATATGACAGATACCAATTGGTTGACACAAAGGGGAATCTGCTTTCGGAATACAGCTATATCAATGTTGAGGATTTTTCTGAAGGCCTTGCTTTGGTTAGCAGGGAGGACGGGTACGGCTTTATAGACAAGACAGGGAAGGAAGTTATACCGGCACAGTTTAAATCTGCTCTTTCCTTTTCAGATGGTCTCGCAGCAGTAAGCGATAACGATCATGGTTTTGGCTATATCGATAAAAGCGGGCGTCTTGTAATTCCATACAAATACGAGATTGCAGGCTCCTTTTCAGAAGATCTGGCTATGGTCCGCTTGGACGGCAAATATAAAATCATAGACAAAGCTGGTAATGAAATAGCAGACATCAATAAACCGGCCGGAACCCTGATATTGGGTGTATTTAAGGATGGAGTTGCATGGTGTACAATAACCAATATAGCCGGGGGTTCATATTATGTTTTAATTGATAAAAATGGTAATGCACTGACCAGCTCCAAATATACTGAGGTTAATGATTTTAATAACGGTCTTGCCAAGGTTTATAACGGAAATTACGGCATGGTTGACAAGAACGGGAAGGAAATTATTACATCCAGATACGCCAATATAATTCAATATGACAATGGCTGGATTGTAGCAAATGGAGCCTTCAGCTTCAACCATCCTACCTGGTATGCGGTTTTCAACAAAAAAGGTGAGTTGATTATAGAGGGAAATAATCTTAGCTTCTCTCCGCTGTCTGAAAATTTATTGGCTGTATCTTCTGTTTCAAAAGATAACGATATTTTTAACAGATCTATACACCTGATTGATATAAATGGAAAAACCGTTGTAAAATCGGGGAAATATCTCGATGTTAGTGAACTAAACGACGGTTATGCCTTAGTTCGTGCTTATACCGGCAAAAAAGGCAGCAAGGACTATTCATTGCTGAGATATGGTGTAATAGACAAGAATGGTAAAGAGCTGCTGGCTCCCTCACTCAATTACAATACAATGTATTATGCAGGCAAGAATAATATTTACATAACCGTAATTAACGGAAAATATGGATTAATTAAATTAACCGGCAAATAGCTCAGATATAAAAACCCCGGCTTAGCTGCAGCGCAGCTCAGATTTAGCTGCAGCAAGGCTGGGGGTTCTTATTACTTTATTTTTATTTATACTTCACACTAATCACCTCAAATGCATTACTGCCTATATATTCAACGCTTTTTGGTACTGTTACGCTTTTAAGGGATTTGCAGTTACAAAAACAAGGTTTTGCACATCCGGATAACTTTTATCATTTTCTCAGTTGGATATTGTCTGATTTGTTTTCCAAGCTCTATTAATTACATCCATCCTTATTTTAAATAAGGACATGAAAGCTGTTGCCTTCATGTCCTTATTAGAGTCTTAACCTTGCTTCTATTACTATCGTAAACCTCATCCCTTTACACTGCCGATAGCTACTCCCTGTATGATACTCCTTGACAGAAAGGCATAAACGATAATTACCGGGAAGATAGATAAGCTAATCAGCATATATACCTTCCCTATATCAAACTTCAGGAAATCAGCGCTTCTTAGCTGTGCAATCAGTATCGGCAGGGTCTTCATCTTCGCGTCATTTAGTATCAGGCTCGGTATAAAGTAGTTGTTCCAGGAGCTTGTAAATGTAAATATCATCTGCACTGCAATTGTAGGCTTTGTGATAGGTAATATTATCGTATTAAAGGTCCTGAATTCATGTGCTCCGTCAATACGGGCAGCCTCCACAATTTCCATCGGGAGCGAATTTTCCATGTACTGCTTAATAAAAAAGAATACAACCGGTGCAGCAATTGTTGGTATTATCAGAGGAATAAAATTGTTCATTAAATTCATTCTCCGAATCAAATTGACAAAGCCCAGTGCCGTGACCTGGCCGGGAACCATCATAATCATCAGGATAAATGTAAAGGCAGCCTTTTTAAGCCTGAAATCATATGCATATATTGCATAGGCGGTCAAGGTGGAGAAATATGTAGAAAGCAAGGCCGTTGCCGCGGATATGATGAAGCTGTTGCGCAATGCCCGAAATACCGGCAGGTTAGGATCGCCCATTAGGTTTTTTAAATTATAAAGGAAAGCCTTCCCCGGCAGAAAGGAAAAGCCCTTCTGAATATCCGGATGATATCTGCTGCTATTAATTATCAGTACATAAAAAGGAAATAAGCACAGAAAGGTTAATAAAATCAGTATGGCATGAACGATCATGGTTTTGATTCTAATTTTATTTCTATGCCATCCTGCAGCCGCCATATTATCCCCACCTCTTTTCGCTTCTTTTGGATATTGTGAAATATACCAGCAGGCTAAGGATTGCAGTTAAAATGAACAGAATAACCGACAAGGCTCCCGCCATACCATAATTTTTGCTGTAAAGATGCTGATTCAGATACATAATCAAGGTTTTTGACGTACTGTTGGGATTACCTGAACCGTTGGTGAGAATCTGCGGAACATCAAACATCTGAATTCCACCAATCATGGATGTTATCAAAACATAAAGCAGGATAGGTCTGAGCAATGGCAGGGTAATTAGCCTGAATGCCTGAAACTGGCTGGCTCCGTCAACCTCAGCAGCCTCAAACAACGAGCTGTCGATTCCCAGGATTCCTGCCATTAAAAGGATGGTGGTGTTACCAAACCACATTAAAAAATTCATTGACGCAATCAGCCCTCTGGTTCCTCCTATACTGGACAGAAAGCGGAAGGGCTCATCAAGTATTCCCATCTTAACCAGCATATCATTGATCGGTCCGTTGTCACTGAACAAGGTAAAGAACAGCATGGCAAAGGCCGATGCCATTATTAAATTGGGCATATAGATAACAGCTTTGAAAAAGCCGGCACATCTTATCCTCAATCTTGTATTTGCAAACCATGCAGCCAGCAAGAGGGATAATAAAATCTGCGGGATGAATCCAATTATCCATATTATAATTGTATTTTTGGCATAGGTTAATAAATCCTTATTTGACAGCAATATCTTAAAGTTATTCAGTCCAACAAAATTGGGTCCGATCTGGTTAAGTCCCGATCTGTAATTTTCAAAAAGGCTGTTGTAAAAAACAGATATCAGGGGTATCAATGAAAATACCACATATACCAGGAAAAAGGGTATCAAAAATATGTAACCCCATTTTGTATAGCTTACGCAGCTCTTCCTTCTTTTTATCATATCTATACCTTGCCTTCCTCTAAAAGCTGTGGAACATGCGCCCATCGGGCATATGTTAAGAATACAGGATGAAGACTAAGCTTCATCCTGTATTCAATTACCCGAATTTAATCCGTCACCAGTTCAGGATATTTTACCTTAATATTGGTATAGAAGTTCTGCAAAGCCTCTTCCTTTGTAACGTTACCATCAAAGTAATCCTTAAATGCCTTCTGGAATTCCTCATTGCAACCCTGGTCATATGGAGATGTATTGCTCATATCAATCTTGTCAGCAACTTCGGTAAAGAGGGCAATGTGATTCTGTCCGCCCAGGAAGTCAAAGCTATAGTCGCTATTTGCAATCTCAAGCATAGCTTCCCTGTGATTGGTATAGTCGGCAACCTCCTCGGTGATCCTCTTCATTGTAGCCTTATCGCAGGTCATTGTATACATGATATCCCTGATGGTGGCTATATTGTCGGTACCTCTTGCGGCACAGATCCATGTTCCGCCCCAGTAGAAGGGTTCGGGTCCATAACAAACTGCCCAGTCACCATAGATACCATTACCAACCTGCTTAGGTCCTGTAGCATCTGCCAGTGAGTAATCCATTAAAGTGAAGTTGATACCCCATGTGGAATAGAAGAAGCCGAAGGTCTTACCGTTAGGCCCCTGATCTGCGCCCCATTCTGCGTTCCAGAGAGAGGTTCTGTTATTATAGCCTTTTTCAGTAAATTCCTTGGTCTGATCTACCCATTTCATTAGGTTGGGATCAACTACCACTTTACCATTTTGTACCCATGGCCCGGATACATTATTTGAGAAGGTTCTGTAAGCGTCATCATATCCTGACAGCATGGTATAGCCTTTTTCCTTCATTTTTGCAGCCACTTCATTGAACTTATCCCAATTGCTTAACATTTCCTGAACCTTATCAGGATCATCGGTTCCAAGCACATCCTTGGCAATGGAACGTCTGTAGGCAAATAAGCCGGGAGTGGCCTGCCATGATGTTGCCTTAATTTTGCCCTTGCTGTCGGTTACAATTTCCTGGGTGTACTTATACTGATTCTTCAAATCCTCAGCAGTAATACCTACTTCCTCAAGACTCATGGTATAATCCGTATCAACATACTTCAAAGCATAGTCGGCTTCGATAAGGAATATATCAACCTTATCATCTGCTGCTGCACTTTCCTGTGCCAGCAGAGCCTCATCCAGCTTGTTCTGATAAGCATTATTTTCATTTGGTGTTATAATCCAGTTGACCTTGATATCGCCGATACTGCCTGTACCATCGCCATTATCCTTATATTTGGGGTAAAAAGCAATAATCCTGTTCTGGAATTCAGTATTCCAGCAGTAAATATTCAATACCTTTCCTTCCTCCACCTGAGTCTTTTCAGAACTGTCGCTTTGGCTGCCGGAATCCTGCCCCTTATCCGCCTGTTCCTTATTCTGTGTTGTTGTCTGCTGATCAGATCCGCTCTTGTCATCAGCCTTTGATCCACAGCCTGCCAATAATGCTATCAACATTGCAACCATTAATAAAATACTGATTACCTTCTTCTTCAATGTAATCCTCCCTCTCTTTTTTTATAAGATACAATAATACCTTCCTTTCCTTTATCATTGGTGCATTACATTGAACCTTGCAATCCTTCGGTCGCAAGCCTTAGCGGATATGCATATAAATCCAATCTCCTTTGTACATCTGGCATTAAGCAATATCAAATAGTCAGGCCGATAGGATGTCTTAGTTTTGCTTTTTTACGGAATTACCAATAAGAATCCTGCCCTCTACCACCACCCTTTCAATTATGGATGCTTTGGGATTTTCAATCATAGCTATTAATTTTTCTGCTGCACTTCTGCCTATAGTTTCCGTATCCTGTCTTATTGTTGTAAGCTTTGGTTCCAGGAATTGTGACAAAAATATTCCATCATATCCGGCGACAGAAATGTCATCCGGAATTCGTAAGCCATACTGCTTAATTGCATTAATTCCACCTATACAGGAAAAATCATCAGGGAAAAGAATGCATGTGGGTCGTTCCCTAAGATTAAGCAATTGCCTGGTAAGAAACGCAGTTGATTCAGGGTCCCTGTATATTCCGGACAGAACATAGCTGTCAGGAATTGCAAGCCCCAGTTCTCCACAGGTTTTATAAAAGCTGCCGACACGGTTTCTGGTAACGGATGAGTCCGCTCCATGTATGTAGGCTATTTTTCGATGTCCCATCCCATATATATATTTCACCAAATCCCTTATGCCCTTAATATTATCGGAAACAACAGATGTTCTATTGTCAAAAACATGGTCTATGGTAACCACCGGAATATCACTCTGGATCAGCTCAATGACATCCGGATCGTAGAAATTGATACAGGCAATAACTATTCCGTCAACACCCCGATATTTGGCGTGCTCATAATAGGACAGGCATTTTTCTCCAACATGCTTATTAATAAAGGTAATGTCATAGCCTTTGCGTTCAGCCTCTTCCTTAAAGCTGTTCAAAACCCTGTTAAAATAATCATGGGTCAGGCCATTATTTGCTTCATCTGCAAAAAGCACACCCAGATTATATGTTTTGTTGGTTTTAAGGGCCCTGGCAAAGGAATTCGGCAAATAACCCATTTCCTTTGCAGTCCTGTTAATCAGTTCCTTCGTAGCCTCAGAAATATCCTTATGGTTATTGAGTGCCTTACTTACGGTTGCTATGGAAACACCACACTTAACTGCAATATCCTTTAATGAAACCAATGATAATTTCCCCTTATCTTTGCTTAATCGTTTCCTGTAATAAATAATCTGCTTGCCTCGGTTTTTTATATGAAACCATTCTGATTTTACTATGATTGCTATAATAGAAACAACCAAATACAGTACTTATACACAATAAATTTCAAATTTTAAGATTGGAATTGTAAATTTTTACCATATTTATATCTTAAACTATTTCTGCTATAATTGCAATCACTTTTGTTAATAATTTACTTAAACGTTTGCGACAAAGAATGCGCTTTTTTGTAGAATTATAAAAATTATTTCAATATTATACCATTATGCAAAATGTGTCAAGGCTAAGACGGCCTGCATATGCCAGTATAAGTCTGCAAAGCAAGCGCCAAAACCGGCGCACAAAAAGCCATGCAACAGTTTTGAGCTATTGCATGGCATCATATGGTGCGCCTGGTGGTCGCACTTTCCATATAAAGCAAGATAAAATCCCGTGCAAACCGGTAAGGCTGCGATCTACACCCTGCGATTCATCACATAATCTAGGCGGCCTTTTTCTTGGAGATTACATCGAATATAACCGCTCCCAAAAGGACTCCACCCTTTACAACCTTCTGCCAGTTAGTATCCACTCCCATAATACTCATACCCAGGTTGATAACACCCATTAGCAAAGCACCGATGATAACTCCCGACACCTTACCGGTTCCGCCGTAAGCGGAGGCTCCGCCGATGAAGCATGAACCTATGGCATCCATTTCATAATTTTGTCCATAGGTAGGCTGGGCGCTTGTTAAGCGGGCAATTGTTATCATTCCGGCCAGAGCAGCCAAAAATCCCATATTGGTATAGGCCAGAAAATAAACCTTTTTTGTATCAATTCCGGACAGCTTGGTAGCCTTTTCATTTCCACCTACTGCATAAAAATATCTGCCCAGTGTCGTTTTTGATGTTATGTATGCATATACAAGAACCACAATCGCAACAATTATCAATACGGTTGGCAATCCCCTGTGCCTCGATAGCTGGTAAGAGATGGCTAAAATTGCGGCTGATACTACAATCGCCTTCATCAGCATATTCTGCAATGGCTCCAGCTCGTAGCCCTTTTTTGCCCGGATAAGCCTTCCCCGAATTTGAATAAAAAGATATATTGCACAGGCTATGACACCTGTCAGCATGGCTGTTAAATTAAAGCCTTCAAGTCCAAAGAAGTCGGGTATATAGCAATCTGCTCCACCTCCGAAAACCTTTACGAAGGTGTTATTGGTAATTGATACTGTCAAGCCATTCAGTACAACATTTGACAGCCCCCGAAAGATCAGCATACCGGCCAGGGTGGTAATGAAGGGGGGAACCCGTACATAAGCAATCCAAAAACCCTGCCAGGCACCGATAATAATTCCCAAAATCAGCATAAAGATAACGCAAATAACCCAGTGTACATTCATGTTTTCCATCAGTGTTGCTCCGGTTGCACCCACGAAGCAAACTACACTGCCTACACTAAGATCTATATTTCCGCCGGTCAGGATACAGAGCAACATACCTGTGGCTAAGACAAACACATAGGCATTCTGTGCTATCAGGTTGCTTATATTTTGTGCCAGAAGTATCTTTCCCCGGGTTCCCAATACAAAGAATGCTGTGATGACAATAAGTGCAATTATCATTGTATTAGCCTTAAAAAAGGATTTTATTCTTGCTTTATTCATTTCCTACGCTCCTTTATTACCGGTTTTCAAAATATGTGTCATTATAAGCTCCTGACTGGCTCCTTCCCCTGAAAGCTCCCCGACAATCCGGCCGCTTTCCATAACATAAATACGGTCACACATGCCGATTATCTCGGCAAGCTCCGATGAAATGAGAATAATAGATTTTCCTTCAGCCGCCAGCTGATTGATAATACAATAAATTTCATACTTTGCACCTACATCAATTCCTCTTGTAGGTTCATCCAAGATAAGAATGTCCGGATTGGCAAACATCCATTTTGCCAGCAATACCTTTTGCTGGTTGCCCCCGCTTAGGTTCCCCACATATTGCTCTACAGTCGGGCATTTGATATTAAGCCTTTCCTTCTGCTGCTTTGCCACTCCAAATTCCTTGTCGGCATCGATGACTCCTCTCCTGCTGACCCATTTCATATTGGCCAGGGTGACATTATGCTTTATGGAGTTGGATAGAATAAGTCCATTTACCTTTCTGTCCTCTGTAACATATGCCAGCTTATGCCGAATTGCCGAGCGAACACTGTTAAGCTGGACCTCCCTGCCATGTATCTTAATCCTGCCGGATATCCTGCTGCCATAGCTTTTGCCGAATATGCTCATGGCCAGCTCCGTTCTACCGGAGCCCATAAGTCCGGCTATTCCCACAACTTCTCCCCTTCGGACGTACAGGCTGACATTATCCACTATCTTGTGATCGTCATAGATCGGATGATATACATTCCAGTTTTCAATTTCCAGGGCTATATCGCCGATACTTTTATGCTCTCTTTTCGGAAAACGGTCGGAAATACTTCTGCCAACCATGCCCTTTATGATGCGATCCTCCGTAATTTCGTCCACACCCTTGTAGAGGGTTTCAATGGTTGCTCCATCTCTTATAATAGTTATGCTGTCGGCAACATAGGAAATCTCATTAAGCTTATGGGATATAATAATTGAGGTCATGCCCTCCCTTTTAAACTGCAGCAGCAAATCCAACAGAGCCTTGGAATCCTTTTCATTTAGGGAGGCGGTAGGTTCATCCAATATCAACAGCCGTGCGTTTTTTGCCAGAGCCTTTGCGATCTCAACCAGCTGCTGCTTACCAACCCCTATATCCTTTACGAGGGTTCTTGAGGATTCTGCAAGACCCACTACTTTTAGATATTTATCCGCCTTATCGTAGGTTTCGTCCCAGTCTATTGCATATGCCTTCCCTCTTTCATTACCCAGGAACATATTTTCACCAATAGTCATATAGGGAATTAAGGCCAGCTCCTGATGTATTATTACAATTCCTACTTTCTCGCTGTCTTTAATACTCGAAAAGCGGCAGGTCCTGCCGTTATATATGATTTCACCCTCATAGCTGCCATAAGGATATATGCCGGACAAAATATTCATAAGCGTGGATTTGCCGGCGCCATTTTCGCCTACGAGCGCATGAATTTCCCCCTCTTTTACCTTCAAATTTACATTATCCAGTGCTTTTACTCCGGGGAAGGTTTTACTGATATTTCTCATTTCAAGAATTATCTTGCCCAATGCTATCCCCTCCAAATATAGCCATCACCGACCTGTAATCAGCCCTGCTGCCACTGTTTACATCCTTTTATGTTTAACAGGCAGGATGTGAATCCTGCCTGGGATGCCAATCCTGCCTGGTGCTAATCCTGCCTGTATATTTTATGCTATAAGATATGAGCTTAGGCTTATTTTAGCTGATCCTCGGTATAATAACCTGAATCAATCAGCAGTTCCTTATAGTTGTCTATTGTTGCAACTACAGGCTCGCAGAGATAGGACGGAACAATGCCTTTTCCGTTATTATAACTCTTCTCATCGTTAACAGGAGCCTTTTCACCCTTCATAATGGCCTCAACCATTTTTACAACCTGGGCAGCCAGGGTACGGGTATCCTTAAATACCGACATGGCCTGTTTTCCTGCGATCATATTTTTCACATTTGCAATATCACAGTCCTGTCCGGTGATAACGGGCCACTGCCCTGTATATGAAGCGGTTAAAGCATTGGTAACACCGAGGGCTGTCGAGTCGTTATTGCACATGACTGCATGAAGTGTCGTTCCATCTGCATAAAAGGAAGAAATAATATTTTCCATTCTCGACTGGGCGTTTTCAGTCTTCCAGCCGGCGGTAGCAACCTCTGCAAACTCGGTCTGACCGGACCTTACTACCAGCTTTCCGGACTCGATATATGGCCTTAATACATCCATAGCTCCGTTAAAGAAGAATTTTGCGTTGTTGTCCCCGGGATCACCGGTAAAGAGTTCTATGTTGAATGGGCCGGCTGCATTTTTAAGATCCAGAGCCTGTTCAATATATTCACCCTGTTTGGTTCCTACCATGTAGTTGTCAAAGGTGGCATAATAGGTAACTGCATCCGTATTCATAATCAGGCGGTCATATGCTATAACCGGTATATTCTTGATCTTTGCCTGAGCCAGAACTGTTCCCAGTGAATCAGCTTCGATGGCAACTATGACCAGCACATCCACACCGTTTGCAATCATATTCTCAATCTGGGAAACCTGTGTGGGAATATCATCATCGGCATATTGCAAATCAACCTTATATCCGGCAGCCTCCAGCTGCTTTTTCATATTGTCACCATCCTGATTCCAGCGCTGCAGGGTCTTTGTTGGCATGCAAACCCCGATAGTCTTGGCAGCTGAGCTCCCCCCTCCTCCACTGGTCTCAGTATCCACCTTCTTACCGCAGGCCGTTAGCACAGCGCCGGCCATGGCAATACAAAGCAAAAGAGCGATTAGCTTTTTCATCATGCATAAATCCTCCCTTCTTTAAAATAAATGAACGGCATCTTTACGCAATCAATATACCATAAAGGTCATAGTACTTCCTTGCAAGTTGCTGTACATTTTTGAATAGGGAGGACTCTGTCTAAATGACTTGGAATTTTTAAAGCAAAAAAATGCTAGGTAAAAGTCAAAATTTTACTATTATAATTTTCTTTTTGCTTCCCTTGTTTACTCCTCATGGGCAGAAGGTACATTCAGATAAACCTCTTCCCTTTTTTGAAAACCGCCATCTATAATAATTTCGTCGATATTATCTCTGGTGACTGCAATGGGTTCAAGCTTTACAAAGGGAACATGAAAACTTCCGTCAAATATTGTGGAGCTGCTGTATATCCTTTCCCCCTTAGCCATTCTGACCGCATATTCGGCTGCTGCCTTTGCCAGCTTATCCACAGGCTTGTAAACCGTCATAGTCTGGGTACCCTCCACTATTCTCTGGCAGGCGGCCAAATCCGCATCCTGCCCGGTCACGACAACCCTTCCTGCCATACGGTTCTCACTCAGGGCCCGTACCGCTTCCGTCGCCAGATTATCATTTCCGCAAAACACCCCATCAATATCTCTGGTCAGCGAAAGAGCATCATTTACGGCGCTGTAAGCCTCCTCTGCCAGCCAGTTTATCGCATTCACACTATAAATGATATCCAGGCTGCTGCCTTCAATTACCGACCTGAAGCCGGCTTCTATCTGCTGAACATTATTATCGGTAGTAGGGCCGAAAATTGCTATGATATTGCCGCCCTCCGGTATATTGTCCACCAGAGCCTGAGCCATCAGGGCACCTACCTTCTCGTTGTCAAAGGAAATGTATAAATCCACATTGGAGTCCTTGAGCAAGCGGTCATAGGCAATAACTATAATCCCTGCATCCTTCGCTCTTTTTATCACATCGCTGCAAGCCGCCCAATCAACTGCTATTACAACTATCACATCCATTTTCTTCTCAATAAAATATTCCAGCTGGGAAAGCTGCTTCTTTACGTCCCCGTTGGCATTCTGGACATTAACTTCAGCTCCAAGCTCCTCAGCGGTAAAAACAAAGACATCCCTGTCCCTTTGCCATCTCTCTATAACAAAGGAGTCAAATGACAGACCGATTTTTATTTTATCCTCATTAACACCTGTTTGTGTTACCTGCTCCTTCCTGTCATTGCATGCTGCCAGTCCCATGATTAGGACGATGCAAATCAGCAGCAAAAACCCCTTGCTTTCATAACATGCTCACCCTTCCTTGCTATACCAGCCTTTCCCGATATTCGGTAGGTGTGAGCCCTACCTGCTTCTTGAATATTCTGCTGAAATAATTCGGGTCGCTGTAACCGATGTCCGCACAGATATTTTTTATGCTTAGCTCCCTGTTGTGCAAAAGTTTCTTAGCCTTTTCAATCCTAATATTGGTGAGGTATTCAATGAAGTTCTCCCCTGTTTCTTCCTTAAAGAGTTTGCTGAAATAGTAGGGGCTAATATCAACAATCCTTGATACATCATCTAGGGAAAGATCCTTGTAATAATATTCTTCTATATAGGCCTTGGCCTTCTTAATCAGGCTGCTTGACTGCTCCTCTTTTTTACTGATGATATTGCAGCAGGCCTCAGTCATTTTATCAATAAACCATTTACGCAGATGCTCATAATTGTCTATTTGTATCAAAGTCGGCAGATAATCCTTACGATAAAGAAAATAGTAAGTCATCCCCCCGCTCAGGAATGCCTTCTGTTCAGCAAAAAGAATAAACTCCAGAACCTTCAGCTTGATATCCATCATACAATCCGGATAATGCTCTATCATCCAGTCAAAGAAAAGATTGGCCTGCGTCCTGGTTCCTTCCAAATCTCCCTTGTAGATAGCTGTAAATTTTATTTATATATAATGAAATCCTGAGCCGTCTTACCTTTGTTTTACTTGAGAAGATACACTCAATGATATATAATTAATGAAAAGGTACAGAATTTACCGTTACGGAGAAGGGTATGGTTAACTATAATGAAAAAATTGGGTAATTGGCTTATTATTATCGGTGTTTTTTTCTTATCAATCGATATTGCGATTCAAATGGGAAATGCTTATCCTGAAATGGTAAAGACACAGCTTCTTGGTGAGCTGTTCCAGAATAATGTAATCAATAATTTCATTGGAAACAAGCCATCCATCGATATATTTAATGATTTAATCGGTCTTGTTTTCATCTTCATTGGAAGTGCCCTATTAGTAAAGAGAAGCGGTATATTCATCGCAGCGATACTGCTTGCCCCGGTTACCTCTGTTCTGTATGTTATTATTCTCCGGCTCCCCTATTATTTTCAGGCGAGGGAGCTATATGTAAGAGTTGCAGGATGCAATTTTCTGCTTGTTTTCCTAATAATTCTGATAGAATATATCGTTATGAACGGATTTATAAAAATGACCAATTGTGTGGAGAACAGATGGCATAGCAATGAGATGCAGATTGGTTTTATGGTCGTAATGATAAATAAGGGATTACTTATTGGCATTAGATTTTTCTTTGGCTATAATATACTGTATATCGTCTATTCCATAGTCATGTTTGCTGCCGCTGTATTTTTTGCAAATCGTTTGCTTAAAACATTGGAATATGAACCGGAGGTTAATTTATAGTAAATAGTCTTAATCCTTACAAGGATTTTGTTCCATCACCAATTAACACCCCTTAGTAAAAAATGCACACCTATGATTTAACCGCTTGGTTGAATCGTAGAGTGTGCATAATTTATACTTCATCTTCTGCCGAGCTATGGCAATATTTCACCAATCATATGAGTCACAGCCGTTCCGCTAATCTCCACTCTTTCACCCAAATCCTTGCAAAGGATGGTCCCCCCTCTTCTGGACAGCTGCCTTGCCAGCAGTTCGTTTTTGTTAAGCCGTTTGCTCCAGAAGGGAATTAATGTAGTATGAGACGAGCCTGTTACAGGGTCCTCAGGAATACCTGCCCCCGGTGCAAAGAAACGGGAAACAAAGTCGCAATCCAGACCTTTTGCTGTTACTATAAATCCGAAAACATCCTTAATCCGTGCCAGTTTTAAAAAATCCGGCCTAAGCTCTCTAACGGTCTTCTCATTATCCAGAAGAATCAAAAGATCTCTTGCCTTATGTGTCTCCACGACTGAAGCGCCCAATGCTTCCTCCAGCAGCTCAGGTTTATTGTAAGGCACCGGTGGTCTGGACGGAAAATCCATAGCGTAAAGCCCATCCTTTCTTGAAACTGTAAGCACACCGCTTTTGGTGTGAAAATCCACCTTATCCAAAGTCGTATCCGTATAGTTCATCAGAACATAAGCGCTGCCCAGGGTTGCATGACCGCAAAGATCGATTTCCACTTCAGGAGTAAACCATCTTAAATCATAACAGTCATCCCTTTTTACCAGGAACGCAGTTTCAGCCAGGTTATTTTCAAAGGCAATGCTTTGCATTCTCTCATCCGGAAGCCATTCATCAAGCAGGCATACTCCGGCAGGATTTCCTCGAAAACGCTCCTCGGTAAATACATCCACAACAAAATATTTCATATTATCACCCCTTGATAAACTGAACACGGTTTATGGAAAATAATCTCATCCGTATTGTTCATCTATTATAAATATTTTCTGAATTTAGCGCAAGGAGAAAATAAATATGCTCACCCATATCATATCCTTGATGGGTTAACCAGTTTTTAAATAGCTATGTAACAATTACTTGTTTAATAATACGAGGTGGGCTATAATAAAAGCTATATTTTTTTGATTCAATTCTATAATTTTTATTTAAATACAGGAGGATTAATAATGCTTGAAAAAGAATGCGCAAGGGAGCTAATTTCCTTTATACAGGAAGCCACCTCGCCATATCATGTGGTGGAGGAAAGTATAGATTACTTAAAAAAAGCGGGTTTTACAGCTCTTGATTTGAAAGAAGAATGGAAATTAGAGAAGGGAATGGGATACTATATTAAACCGTATGCCACCTCCCTGTTTGCTTTTACCATTGGAGAGAACTGGGATAACGGACAGAGCTTTCGTATAGCTGCTGCTCATACAGATCATCCGGGCTTTCGAGTGAAGCCTAATGCAGATATAAAAAGCGGTGCCTATCGTAAATTAAACACAGAGGTCTATGGAGGCCCGATCTTAAATACCTGGATAGATCGACCGTTATCTCTTGCAGGAATAGTAGCGCTAAGAAGTGATGACCCTTTTCACCCGGAAATGAGATTGTTGGACATTAAAAAGCCCATGCTCATTATTCCTAATCTGTCCATCCATGTAAATAAGGATGTGAATAAAGGAGTTGAATTAAACCGACAGATAGACATGCTTCCCTTGCTTTCTATGGCCAATGAAGATATATCAGAAGAGCAATTCTTCCTCGGTTTACTGGCAAAGGAGCTTGGTATAGAGAAATCCAGAATACTGGATTATGATATGTATATCTATAATAGAGAAGATGGTTCCTTTGTAGGAGCTAATGACGACTTTGTATCATGTCCCAGGCTTGATAATCTAACTTCTGTATGGTCATTACTAAAGGGAATTCACACCGGCAGAAGAAAGGAAGGCATTAATCTAATAGCGCTCTTTGATAACGAAGAGATTGGTAGCAGAACAAAGCAGGGAGCAGATTCATCTCTGTTAACCATCATACTTGAGAAGATAGTGACAGGCTTGGGCTTTGCAAAAGACAGCCTTTATAGAGAATTAACAGATGGTTTTCTTCTATCAGTCGATGTTGCTCATGGTGTGCACCCCAATCATCCGGAGAAATACGACCCAACTAACTATACTGCACTCAATGAAGGAATTGTATTAAAGATTGATAGCAACCAGAAATATACCTTTGATACTGAGGCCGTCGCAATTGTTCAACAACTTTGTGAGGCGGGAGGAATAAAATACCAGAAGTTTGTTAATCGTTCAGATATGCCAGGAGGTATGACTTTAGGTCCTATTATATCATCCTGGTTACCTGTTAAAACAGTGGATATCGGAATTCCTTTACTTGCAATGCACTCCTCAAGAGAACTTATGGGAACAAAGGATCAGGCTTATATGAATGCATTAATCAAAACATTTTTTGAATATTAAAAGTTCTTATATAAATTCCTCCGGCGTATAGCTTCAGTTCATATAAAGCTTACGCCGGTATCTTTTCTGTTTTTTAACGAATCAGCTGCCTCTGTCAAATTTATTTGCGTAAAATGTTATCTCAAATTATCAAGATACCCATCCACCGACAACTTCTTACCATCTGTACGTAAGCTAATTGCTCCCTCCTCATATGTAATTAAATATCTGCTTTTCAATTTATCCAATCGTTCTAACAGCTCCTGATGCGGATGCCCATAGCGATTATCCAAGCCACAGGATATAATCGCTATCATCGGCCTTACATATGACAGAAACTCTTCAGATGTTGAGTTTCTTGAACCGTGATGGGCTACCTTAAGAATATCATATCCAGGAATGTCATTTTCATGGATATGATTAATATAATCAGCAGCTCTATCCTCCATGCCACTGTCTTTTCTCTTTGAAAGCTGCTCAATCACCATAGTCTCTCCATCTGCTTCAAGATCTCCGGTAAGCAGCATGGAAAAATCATGAAATTCAAGGCTTAGTACAGTTGAATATGCATTGCTATTAGACGGATTATAGCCATCCTTTGGATGCAGGCAGGTTATCTGCATATCACCATCCCTGATACTGTCCCCGGCACTGATATAGCCGACGGCTATATTTTTTTGATGTGCCAGCTCCTCCAGCTTGATAAATGACTCATCCTTTACTGTAATATCAGGCAATATTATATGCCTGACCTTTATGCTGCCGTCATTTATTATTTCAATTAATCCGCTCGTATGATCCTTGTCCGAGTGAGTAATAAGGGCATAATCTATGACATCCTTCCCTCTTGACAGTAAAAATGGCTTTATTCTGTTTATTCCTGCCTTGCTTACATCAATGCTGCCTCCATCTATCAAATAAGTGGTACCAGACCCACTCTCCATGTAGATGGCATCCCCCTGGCCTACATCCAGGAATGTAACCAACAGTCCATCATTTCTTTTTGGGTAGATAAGCAGCAAGAGGCCGGCTGCCACCAGCAACAGAGCCGCCTTGCTTTTATATCTGCGCAGGATTGTCAGAAATGCACACAGGCAGATGCAATATAATATAAATTCAGTCCATCCGGGCCTGCCCACTGTCAGCATATTGCCTGGCAGGGCACTGCCGAGCCTGCATATGAGCTCATAAAGCTTAAGTATAAAGCTTGCTCCTCCTATAATAAATACACCGGCCGGCAGGTATATAAGCCCTGCTATTGCTCCGAATATGGCCAACAGCACTAGAACTGTAACAAGCGGGAGAATAATAAGATTAATTATGATGCTGTAGACAGGAATTTGATAAAAGAAATACAATAATACCGGAATTGTAGTTAGCTGTGTGCTGACACTGATTATAACAGAACTTAAAAACTTGTCCTTGACTTCTGCCAATATATTAGACTTTTTCATACCAGTTGCATGAGTATTTTTCTTCCCGTTTTCAATTGCAATAAGCCCTTTCTCCTTACCGGCTTCCTTCAGCGGATTGCCTACCATAAATATCTGTTTTATGGCAGGATATATTACAGCAATGCCCAGTACCGCCCCGTATGACAGCAGGAAGCCTGCGCTAATTATCTGCATAGGATTTTGCATCAGAATAATCAGGGCACTCAGACAGATGCTTGACAGCATATCATAGCATTTGCCTGAAATAGGCGCCAGTAAAGATATCACCATCATTACTATAGCCCTGTTTGTAGACACGCTAAAGTCCGTCAGAATTCCATAGCTGTATATAAAGAATATAGTTATTATGCTGGCCGGTAAAATCGGACATTTCAGTTTTCGCATAAGCTTAAAGAAAAACATGGCTATAAGCCCTACATGCAAGCCTGAAATGGCTAAAATATGTGATATTCCATTTTCCTGATAAAGCCTTTTAAGCTCTTCATCCAAAAGACTTTTTTCGCCCAATAGCATAGCAGACAGGGCACCAGCCTCCTTACCGGACAGTAGCTGCTCAAAGACCTTTTTTACTTTCTTCTTTATAGTGTAAAGTATCAAATGATATCGGGAATAGGATGAATCGGTAATTGTGATCTCATCCGGGTCAAGATAAAAGAAAATACCTTCGATTTGATAATAGAGCTGTTCATTGAAATTTCCGGGATTTCTGGCTGCATGGAATTTTTTCAGCTTGCCGCTTGCACGAATTTTATTACCGACACGGTACTGATATGTATTATCTGGGAATTTATAATCAACTTGCCTGTCCTTGTCCCTTATGATTATTTTCTCGCAAATGTACTCAATATTATTCGGAGTTATAACTGAGCAATCCTTAAGATACAAAGATATGTAATATTTACTTTCGACTATCTTAACTATCTCGCCACTTAGCTCACAGTCTGTCTCCTGTGCAAAGCTATTATACAGCTCCGGCTTTTTCAGCCGGTCATTCATAGCCAGATAGCCAGCCAGAAGTAAAAGCGGCAAAAGCCAGACGAATCTGTCATGCCGGTTTAATAGCTTTAACCTTCCTCCGAACATAAGCAGGCATATTAAAATATAACCAATCAGGGATATCATTATAAGGTAAAAAAATGAAATCTGCTGCCATGCCAGACATATGCCTGCGGCATAGGCCGCAAGCATCGGGCACAGCGGACGTTTAACCAATCCGCACCACCTTCTTTTGCATTATTTCGGTGTCTGGATAATATCAAGGTTGCGTTCAAACATTACGTCAAAGGGCATATCCTCCCAATATATCTTCACAGGCTTGCTGTTAATTGTAAACTGCACCTTGTTAATATCCGGCAGCTCCACCAAAGTATTTACCACAGAATAAATAGCCACTTCCTTTGTGACTCCGGGCAGCTTTTCAAGAAACACCTCATTAAAATCTACCGTGCATATTCCTTCACTTTTTGAAATGTTCAGCAGAACCGTACCCTCCGGTATGGTATTATACATTCCCAGCTCCGTCGGGCCGTTTATCAGCTGCTTTATTACCAGCTCCTCAAGGGAAGCTGTCCCGGAGTACTGTATCTCCGTATCATATTCAATAAGCTTGTCGCCCTTCCTATTGGCAAAATAGAGCTTGGCCCTGAATGTGGTACTTGCCTCTATGCTGTCGATAAAATCGTCAGCCGTCAAAATACCTACAAAGCTTCCGTTTACATCCACCAACGGATTTCCGTTCACAGTAATCTGTATATAATCAACACCCTTAATCTGGGTCAATGTTTTTACTATAGCAGCCCTGCACAGGACCTCGACTATGCCGGTCTGCTGGCTGTAGGCCGTATTGAAATCAATCGTCAGGCTCTTATCCTTGTCTAGGGTAAAATTATAGGTTACATTAGCAGGCAACGCACTCCGGTAAACCAGATTTTTCGGCTCGCTCTGTAACATGCCCATAAGCTCACTTATCTGGTCATTTGCTTCCTTGCTTTGCATGTAATATTCTTCACTGACTATGCCTGAGGACTTTGTGTCTATATAATATATATTTACAGCTATTCCCTCAGTTTTTTTCTCGTCCCTTTCGCAGGCTGCAATCAAAACTGTAAATACAAATATAATTGCTAATATAACCAGACCTTTTCTCATACTGACCATGCCCTTCCTGATAAGCAGCCGGCACTAAAGCCGGCTGTGATGCTGCAGACCATAGTATAATAAATAAAGATTTATGATACATAGTTCAGAGGAATTCTTACATTAAATGTGGTACCTTCCCCTTCCTTGCTGTATACCTTGATTGCACCATGATGCATCTGGATAACACTTTTGGTTATGGCAAGACCCAATCCGGTTCCTCCGCTTTCTCTTGATCTGGCCTTGTCGACCCTGTAGAACCTTTCAAAAATAAAGTCCTGTTCCGATTCCGGTATACCTATACCCGAATCCGCCACCTTAATAAAGAAGTACTTATGGTCGGCGTTTAAGGATACTCTGACCCAGCCGTCCTCAACATTATATTTGATGGCATTTTCTATAAGATTGCTGATGGCCAGCGATAGCTTTACCTCATCCACCTCGGCTATCACAGGCCTGAAGCTTTCAAAAATCATCTCAATGTTTCGTTTTTGGGCAATGGGCCTTAGACGCTTGAGAATTAACTCCAGCAGCTCATTGATATTAACCTGGGCAATGTGCATGTCACCGGCTTTCTTGTCCAGCTTTACCAGGGACAGCAAGTCATTTATAATCTTATTCTCCCTGTCAATCTCATCCACTATATCCACAAGAAATTCCCGGTATAGCTCCACCGGCGCATCCTCCTGGGCCAGCAAGGAATCAGCCAGCACCTTTATTGATGTAATTGGTGTTTTCAACTCATGGGACACATTAGAAACAAATTCCTGTCGAGAGCTTTCCAGCTTCTGCATCTGACTGAGCATGTGATTGAAGGCATCCGATATTTTTTCAATTTCATTATAGCCCTTGATAGAAATGCCCTCATCCATATAACCTTCGGTAATATGGTTAATTGAATGCATAAGACTTGTCAGCGGCTTTGTAAGAATGCCGGAGAAAAACACAGAAAATACCACAATAAGAACAGCCAGGGTTATCGCAAATAAAAGCACCCTCTGTTCCATACTGCTTCTTATACTGTGGATATCCTTTGTTGAAAAGCTCATGACAATGGCACCCAGAATTTCCTTTGTATCCTTGTGGGTGATTGGATATGTCAGCTTAAGATGGCCAGCTTTTCTGTCATTGACAGGTATTACGGTATTGCCGCTTAAGCACCTGATAACATCATCCGATATCAGATACTTATCCTTGGCAATTGAATAGGTATCCTTGACTATCATTAAGGTGTTGTTGACAATAATAATTCTGCCGTCATATATATCCGCTATTCTGTTGATATTCGCATCAATGACAGGATCACTGCCGTTGGTCAGGTAAACAGATTTATATAATATATTGGACAATATCATGCCCTGGCTTTTTAGCTCCTCTATTCTGCTGTTAATGGTCTTTTCCTCATAGGTATTCAGCAATACATAGGTAAAAAAGGACAAAGGAACTACTCCCAGCAATATAAATGCCAGGAGCAGATATATCCTCATACTGTTTAAAATTTTAATCTTACTCTTGATTTTGGAAAAAATAGCCCACACCCCATTTTGTATGTATATATTTTGGTTCGCTAGGATCGCTCTCTATTTTTTCACGCAGCCTTCTTATATGAACATCGACTGTTCTGATATCTCCCGGATAATCGTATCCCCATATTATATTAAGAAGATTCTCACGGCTGTAAACCTTATTGGGATTAAATATGAGAAGCTCAAGGAGATCAAATTCCTTAGCGGTCAGATTTACCTCCTTGCCTGCTATATAGACTCTTCTGTTGTCGCAATCTATCTTCATATCGCCAAAGGTGACTGTTTTGGAATTAGAGTTACCCACGGACGCTGACTTGCTGTTACGGCGCAGGATCGCTTTAATTCTTGCTTTAACCTCCAAAATATTGAAGGGCTTGGTTATATAGTCATCTGCACCATACTCCAGACCAAGAATCTTATCCATGTCATCGCCCTTTGCTGTAAGCATGATGATCGGCATGTTTGAAAATTCCCTGATCTGCTGGCATACCTCAAAGCCGTTCAGCTTCGGCAGCATGACGTCCAGCAATACAACATCATATTCCTTCTTTTTGGCAGCCTCGACTGCTTCCTCACCGTCATAGGCACAATCAACCTCCATACCATCCTGCTCCAGGCTGAATCGTATGCCCTTGACAATCAGCTTCTCATCATCTACAACAAGTACTCTTTTTCCCATTTTCATCACCTCATTATTTTTTGAACATACTATATTTATCCTGCTACAATTATCTATTTATTGTGCTGTAATTGTATTCCTGCTTCATACTTAACCTTATGCTCCGGTTATTATGCCGGCTTCTGATACTGCCGCAATCAATCTGGTCCAGCCCAAATAAAAGCAGTATCCATGCATGTGTCACACGATTATCACAGCTATATATTATGCTGCAGCCGGCCCAGTTTTGCCGCAGCCAGCCTGCTATTCTGCCACAATTCTTGACGCTATGCGGTTAAACAGCCCTTCCTTGATGCCGGGTATTTTCATCAAGTCCTCTATGGTTTTGAATTTGCCGTTAGTATTGCGATATTCTATGATGCTGTTTGCCTTTGCCTCACCGATTCCCGGCAAAGTCATCAGCTCGGCTGCGTCCGCAGTATTGATATTAACCTGCTTCTCCCTGCCGTCATCTTCATCATCGTTTCCGGTACCTTCAAGCCTTTCAGCGATAGATAAATCCTCCAGCTCCTTAACAGTCGGTATATAGTAGCGCTTACCATCTGTCAATTTCTGAGCCTGATTGATATAATCCCCGGCTGCATCCTCATTCAGGCCTCCTGAAAGTACTATCAGATCATAAAGTCTTGCGCCTTCCTCAAGCTCATAGACACCAGGCTCCTTTATCGCTCCGCAGATATGTACGGCAATCATTTCTGTCTGTCGGGCCTGCTGCCTGATACCTGTCGGCTCATCAGCCTTTATATCTTCTTCTGTAACTGATTTATTCAGCGAATTGCCTGAACCAATCCCGGAATTGCTGCCTTTATCCTCGATGCCGGACAGTATAACCGATTTGTCCGCATTATATTTACAGCTGTAGAAAAAGCCTGAAGCTATGACAAACAGAAGAAGCAAAACGACTACTATATTTCTTTTTATCATAACAATCTCCTTATAAAAAATAAGAAGACTTAAAAAGTACCCCTCTATACTTTTGCTATGATAATTAATTTTACATAATCTGCACTTCATTTACAATAGGTATTATAGACATAATTTTTTTTTTTTGATATTTTATGCATTTTTTTGATTTTCATAAAATTTTTCAGACGGTGCTGCTGTTATACTCCCTTTTCACGATTCCACTCAAATATAATTATTCCTGCAATAATAAGTATAAGTCCCATTAGCTTCTTCCATTCGAAGGGAACCTTTTCGCTGCCGCATAAACCGAAAAGCTCAATCAGATAGGCCACAATAAGCTGGGATGTAATTATAAACATATTGGCTGCCGCCGGTCCGAGTATGTCTACGCTTTTTATTACGGTGTAGGTAATAAAGGCTCCTATAATACCACCCAAAAGAAGATATTTCTGTTCAATTTTTAACAATGCTCCAAAGCTGCCGTCTCTTCCTGTAAAAAGCCAGGCAGCCAAGCAAACCAGCAAGGCTGAAAACTGTACAAAGCTCGCACTGACCCATATACTTGTCTGCTTTGTAAGTCCGGTGTTTAATACCCCCTGTATACTCATCAGTCCGCCTGATATTATCGCAATCAGTATTCCCCACATATCCGGTTACCAACCTTTCATTTTGATATCCTTCTGCTTATACCCTTTAACATTTCCAGAAGGCTGGTCAATTATACCGATTAATATAATTTAAAGGCTTATCACAGCGACATAAAAAGCAGCTTTACTTACATTACAATTCCAAAAAGTGCCAGATAAATAAGTAAAGGCAAAACTCATCCTTACAGATATTAAGATTATCCTGGATGAATTTTGCCATATAGTCCGAATAAGTTGCATATCCCGGTTCATATGCTCGGATTTAGCAGATGACCATATGCCAAAGATCTTATGCAAATCTTCCTTTCTTCTTTATCTGATCCTAAATCTCACTTAAGCACTGATCCAGAATAGAATACATTTCATCTACGTGCTCTTTGCGAACAATAAGCGGAGGTACGAAACGGATTATCCTTTCTCCTGCCGATATCAGAATCAATCCCTTTGAATGAACCTTTGGCAGCAAATCCTTAACCGGCATCCTAAACTCCAGTCCCTGCAGCAGACCCATACCGCGGCGTTCGCTTATGAAGTCGTATTTTTTAACCAGCCCATCAAGCTTTGATATCAGATAAGGAGCAACCTCATTAACATTATCCAGCAGCTTCTCGCTCTCATAGAGGTCAAACACCTTGCTGACCGCTGCTGCAGCAAATGGATTGCCACCATAGGTAGTACCATGATCTCCTGGCTCAAATGCATTCGCAATCCTTTCAACAGCGGCAAATGCTCCTACCGGAATCCCGCAGCCAAGAGCCTTTGCGCTGGTCATGATATCAGGCTTAACACCATACTGCTCATAGGCAAACATACTGCCGGTACGTCCCATTCCGCACTGGATTTCATCAAATATCAATACGATATCCTTCTCTGTGCAAAGCTTTCTAATTCCCTGTATAAATTCCTTTGTTGCCGGATAAATGCCTCCTTCACCCTGAACAGGCTCCATAATGATGGCGCAGGTGTTATCATCAACCAGCTCCATAACACTTTCCAGGTTGTTGAACTCGGCAAATGCCACACCGCCGATTAAGGGCTCAAAGGCTTCACGGTATTTTTTGGTTCCTGTAACGCTAAGTGCCCCCATGCTTCTGCCATGGAAGGAGTGGTTCATTGCAATAATTTTGCTGTCGGCCTTGCCCTTCTTCTTATAATAGTACTTCCTTGCCAGCTTTACCGCTCCTTCAACTGCCTCCGTACCGCTGTTGGTGAAAAAGCCCTTATCCATTCCTGAAGCATCAAGCAGCTTTTTTAAAGCTTCAATGGCCGGTATATTAAAAAACAGGTTTGATGTATGCAAAAGCTTGTCAATCTGGGTTTTGAGGGCATCGTTATAGGCCTTGTTGTTGTAGCCTAAGGCAAATACGGATATCCCCGCAGCAAAATCCAGATATTTTTTTCCTTCCGTATCATAAAGATACATCCCGTCACCATGATCCAATATTATTTTGTATCGGCTGTACATAGGTATAAACAGTTTGTCAGCATCTTCAAAATAGCCCATCATCCTGCATATGCCTTTATTATTTATTTATAAAGGCACTTTCCTCCTTCCTTATATTAACCAAACAGTTCATTATTCATGTTCCGCAAACAGTTCAATATTTGTATTCTGTTTATAATTAATCCATATTCTGCTTACAGTTCATTATCATAGATACTGTTTTCATCTACTATTGCCGTTCCTATTCCTTTATTGGTGAAGAACTCCAGCAGCAGACAGTGGGGGATTCTGCCGTCCAGAATATGTACCCTTGATACACCGTTTCTGACCGCATCAACACAGTTTTTCAGCTTAGGCAGCATTCCTCCTCCTATAAAGCCGCTGGCCAGAAGCTCATCAGCCTTTTTAAGCGTCAGCACCGAAATCAGGCTGCTTTTATCGTTGGGATCGGCATATACCCCTTCAATATCTGTCAAAAATACCAGCTTTTCAGCCTTCATGGCGGTAGCTATGGCGCATGCCGCATCATCGGCATTAATATTGTAATTCAGATATTCATCGTCAATTCCTATAGGGGCTATGACAGGGACGAAATCGTTGTCCAGAAGTGTATCAATCAAATCCGTATTAACATGCTTTATATTCCCAACAAAGCCAATATCCTGACCGTTGACCAGTCTCTTTTCAACCTTGAGGGTGCTGCCATCCTTGCCGCTAATACCGACCGCCTTGACTCCCAGCTTTTCCACCAGCTGAACCAGATACTTGTTGACTCTTCCCAGCACCATTTCAGCCACCTCCATGGTCTGGGCATCGGTAACACGCAATCCTTCGACAAATCTGGATTCATGCCCCATAAGGCTGAGCCATTTTGTTATTTCCTTGCCGCCCCCATGTACAATGATCGGCTTCAGTCCTATCAGCTTTAAGAGGGCAACATCCTTAATCACATTGTTCTGGAGATTATCATCCAGCATGGCGCTTCCGCCGTACTTTACCACAACCTTTTTGTTGTTAAACCTCTGAATATATGGCAATGCCTCAATCAAAGTATGTGCCTTGAACAACAACTGCTCCATCTGCATCATGATACTAATTTCCTTTCAGTTTAGTATTTGTCTGTTTATGACCTGTAATCGGCATTAATCTTTACATAATCATAGGTTAAATCGCAGCCCCAGGCGGTGGCTGTCGCGTTGCCTGCCTTTAAATCGGCAATAGCCTTGACTTCCTTTGCGGAAAGTATTTTTGTGGCAAATTCCTCCGAGTAGTCACAGGCCACACCGTTTTCCACCAGCTTAAGCTTTCCCTCACTGCTTTCAATATACAGATCCACCTTATCCGGATCAAAGTCTGCACCCGAGTAGCCCATAGCGCACAGGATACGGCCCCGGCCCCAGTTGGCATCGCTGCCGTACACAGCCGACTTGACAAGATTTGAGCTTATAATGGACTTGGCAAGAATGGCTGCTTCCTCCTCAGTTTTAGCGCCAACAATAGTAGCCTCCAGCAGCTTTGTTGCTCCCTCACCGTCGGCAGCCAGCATTTTTGCCAGCTGGGTGGTAACATAATTTAAGGCTTCACAGAATTTATCATAATCCTCATTCTTCTCCTTAATCTCCTCATTGCCTGCAAGGCCGTTGGCCAGTATCAGCAGTGAATCGTTGGTTGAGGTATCCCGATCTACTGATATCATATTAAAGCTTTTCTTGACATCTGCGCTTAAGGCCTCCTGCAGCAGCTCCTTACTGATTGCCAGATCAGTTGTTATAACCCCCAGCATGGTTGCCATATTGGGATGAATCATTCCCGAGCCCTTGGCCATTCCTCCAAGTACAACCTCCTTGCCTCCGACTGTGAAGCTGACTGCACATTCCTTGGCATATGTATCGGTAGTCATAATTGCTTCTGCTGCAAGTGTGCCGGCCTCAATATCATCCGACAGGGACTGGGCAAGAAGCTTGACGCCATTTTTAATAACATCCATCGGCAGCTGCTTGCCGATAACTCCGGTTGACGCCGTATATACTGAAGTAACCGGAATATTCAAAGCCTGGGCTACTGCCTCAGCCATCTGCCGATTATTTAACTCTCCCTGGCTGCCGGTGCAGGCATTGGCTACCCCGCTGTTTAAAACAACTGCCTGTATATGTTCACTTTCCTTTGTTAGCTTAATATCCCATTTTACAGGAGCCGCCTTAACCACATTGGTGGTAAAGGTGCCTGCTCCTTTGGCAGGCACACCGGAATAAACCAGTGCCATATCCTTTCTTTTCTTTTTAATTCCAGCATACACTCCTGCCGCATAAAAGCCCTTGGCTGCGGTTACTCCACCTTTAGTTATATTCATAATAGTTCATCCTTTCTTTTTAAGCCACATTTATTCAAATCAAAAAAGCCTGTAAACTGCATTCAACAATAAAACCACTTCAATATGCTTTATATTTATTCACTCAAGTAAAGTCTGTAGCTAATCAAATCCGGTCTCTTAATCCAGCCGAGCTTGCTCCAGAAATTATTGCCTGTTTCATTATCTGCAAAGCATACCAGTGATATAGCAGTGATCTTTTCATCCTTCATAGCCTCTATTACCTTATCCACCAGTTGCCTGCCAATTCCTCTTCGTCGATAGCTGTCGTACACACACAGATGATATATATTTCCTCTTCGGCCGTCATGTCCGCTCAAAACAGCTCCTATAATCCGGCCGTCCTCTTCGGCAACAAAATTTGTGCGCGGATTTCTTCGTACAAATCTTTCGATTCCTTCCCTGGAATCATCAATGCTTCTTAATCCTACACCGGAAGTATTTTGCCACAGCCGATATACCCTGTCATAATCACTCATTTCAAAAATCCGGATTTTAATAATATCACCCCCGAGCCATTCCGAAAAAAGGAATGAAAGTGTTTGAGTATTTATAATTATACATCTGGATTAAATTTTATGCAATACCCTCTTTATATTTTTATCTGTGATTTTCATACTTTTTTCGCTGCCCGGGTTTTTACTTCCTTTTAATTTTGCTTCTTCAAGTCTATTCCCAAATCAAGCAGAACCTCATAAATCCTGGATATCGGAAAGCCTACAACATTATAATAATCCCCTAGTATTTCCCTGATATATAGACCGAACTTACCTTGAATTGCATAGGCTCCAGCCTTGTCCATAGGTTCTCCTGTTGCAATATAATCTTTAATTTGCTCATCCGTCAAATTCTGCATCATCACCTTGGTGGACACAGCAAAGGACAATCTTTGTTGCCTGCTATCATTTATAATTATACTTACTCCGCTGATAACCTCATGACTCTTTCCCGACAGCATCCTAAGCATCCTGAAGGCATCAGCCTCATCCTTAGGCTTGCCTAAGGCATGTCCATCAAAAAAGACCATAGTATCGGCACCTATTATAATAAATTTCTCCTGCCCTGCATTAATATTATCAGCTTTATTTCCCTTATTATCTTTATTATCCTTATTGTTCCCATTGCACCCATCATGCATTATATATTTGGACAATACCGCTTCCGTCTTAAGGGAGGCCAGGGCCTGTACCATCCTTGATGGTTCAGTTTCCGATACCGTTTCCTCCACATCGGCTACCATCACCTGATAAGGTATGCCCATCTGCTCCATTATTTCCTTCCTTCTTGGAGAAGCACTAGCCAGAATTATTTTGTAGTTAGTCATAGCTTAATTTCCTTTCTGTGATAATAATTTATAATAACAGGAATTCTATAATCATAATAGAGGCTTTATCCTATGTCATTGTATTTAGTTTAAAGTTCACTATAATTGGTATTTTGAATCATAAATATAATTATTAAAAGCAGTCCAGGCTAAAACCAGCTTATAAAGTCATACACTCATAAGCAAGCTAAAACAGGCATATGCGGAATGAAATTTATGGTTGCCTGTCCTTACCGTAATCAATTATAATAAATTATAGTAAATAATATATTCTTGTAAATATCTTTACTGATTTTCCGAGAAATTTTTCTTGCATAAAAATAAAATATGTTGTATATTTAATCATACAATTACAAATCAGTATACCCGCATATGCATTTTCATATAGGTTATGGGGTCGTACATATTTAACTGTTTTGGACATTATAAGGAGGTTGAATTATGAAGGAAAAGGTTATACTTGCCTATTCAGGCGGTCTTGACACAACTGCTATCATACCCTGGCTTAAGGAAAATTATGATTATGAGGTAATATGTGTATGTATTGATGTTGGCCAGGGAAACGAACTGGACGGATTGGAGGAAAGAGCTAAACTGGCAGGAGCCAGCAAGCTTTACATCGAGGATCTGGTGGATGAGTTTGTAAATGAATATGTAATGCCTTGCGTTAAGGCTAATGCAGTATATGAAAATAAATATTTGCTGGGAACCAGTATGGCAAGACCCGTTATTGCCAAAAAGCTTGTTGAAATAGCAAGGCTTGAAGGAGCCAGCGCCATATGCCATGGAGCTACAGGAAAGGGCAATGATCAGGTACGTTTTGAGCTGACCATCAAGGCTCTGGCACCGGATCTGAAGATTATTGCTCCCTGGAGAATCTGGGATCTGTCCTCCCGTGAAGAGGAAATAGAGTATTGCAAAAAGCATGGAATTGATCTTCCCTTCTCCGCAGACAACAGCTATTCCCGTGACCGCAACATATGGCATATAAGCCATGAAGGCCTTGAGCTGGAGGACCCGGCAAATGCTCCTAACTATGACCACCTGCTGGTGCTTGGAGTAAGCCCGCAGAAGGCTCCCGATGAGGGTGAAAGCATAAGCATATCATTTGAAAAGGGTGTGCCAACCGCTCTAAACGGCAAGAAGATGTCTGCAAGAGCTATCATTGAGCAATTGAATATTCTTGGCGGTAAGCATGGAATAGGCATTGTTGATATAGTAGAAAACCGTGTGGTAGGTATGAAATCCCGCGGCGTATATGAGACCCCTGGCGGGACTATTCTGATGGAAGCCCATATGCAGCTGGAGGAATTGATTCTTGATCGTGACACCCTGTCCGCCAAAAAAGAAATCGGAAACAGATTTGCCAACCTGGTGTACGAGGGTAAATGGTTCACACCACTTAGGGAGGCATATCAGGCATTTATCGAATCCACCCAGCAGTATGTTACCGGCGAGGTTAAGCTGATGCTTTATAAGGGAAATATTATAAAGCAGGGCACAAGCTCACCGTACTCATTGTATAACGAATCCATCGCCTCCTTTACAACCGGCGATTTGTACAATCATCGTGATGCCGAGGGCTTCATCAACCTGTTTGGCTTATCCTTAAAGGTACGTGCCATGAAAATGGCTTCACTTAACCAGGATGAAGAATAAGCCCGGAGAATTTCATAGGGCAAATTGCAAAAAACCTCACTGACAGCTCATATGAGCTATTAGTGAGGTTATTTCATGTATCTGTTCAGAAAATGCTCTACTCTTCTTTTATACTCTTCCTTATTGCGGCAGTAGCTTTGTGCATGCCTGGCCTTTGCCACCAGAAAGATGGCCTTGTTTTTTTTCTTGTGTTCATACATATCCCTGGACATATATGAAGGAACAAAGTTGTCTATTTTGCCGTGAATGAAAAGCACAGGCGTTTCCACATCAGCTATAACCTTAATGGGTGAAACCTCCTTATACCAGAAGCCTGCCCGAAGGTAAGTCAAAAAGCTGACTACAGGAATGCAGAAGCAGGGCAAATGATAAAACTGCTTAAGCTGATGCCTGATCAGCTGCTGCAGATCCGAATATGCGCAGTCTGCAATGGCACATTTTACCCTGTCATCAATAGCAAGGTGCAAAAGTACTGTGCTTCCTCCCATTGATTCACCATGGGTTACCAGCTTTATATCCTCACCATAGCTGTTGATACACCAGTCAACCACCTTTTTTAAATCATATTTTTCATAATATCCCATCGAGGTATGAGCCCTGCCGCTAAGACCGTGGTTTCTGTGATCATACATCAGGACTGTAAAGCCAAGCTTATAAAAAAGCTCCATGTATTTTATCGAGGTATATTTGGCGCATCCCAGACCATGGCACAGAATCGCCAGCTTTTTATCCCTGTTATCAACAGCCTCAACCAGCTCGCAGGAAAGCTCATATCCAAAATCCGACTGTATGGTAAATACCTTTTTAGGCAGCCTTTTATAATAATCCAGGTCAAAGGACTTGCAAAGAGTCTCCCTCCTGAAGCCCTTTTCATAGGGTATCACTCTGGGCTTGATAATCAGATCCGACAGGCACCAGAGCATTTCCAGAAAGCATACAGAAATTAACTTGAACATATATCCTCCGATTAGCTTCCTTATATGTTCTATTAATCTCCATATGCTCGTTTTTTATACCAAAGGGTGGTTTATTGTCTGTTCTGATTGCTGAAGACGTATGCTCCAATACCAACCGCAATGGTCAGATTCAGGGAATCCACATAGGGCGACTGCGGTATCATAATGCTTGTGCCAACCCTCATGAAGGAATCATCAAGTCCGCTTGCCTCATTGCCAAATACAAGAGAATACAGCTTTGCCTTTGGACAATTATCAAGGGTAAGGGTTTTCTCGCCGTTCAGCATGAAGGTATAAATCTCATGCCTGCCAAATTCCTGCCGGTAGCTGTCAAAGCTGTCATAGTGGGCAAAATTTAATCTGAACAAGGCCCCCATCGAGGAGCGCACAGTTTTGGGATTGAAGATATCCGCACAGGGCCGTATTATTGCCAGATTATATATAGCAAATCCTACAGCCGTTCTGATAATTGTCCCCAGATTGCCCATATTACTGGGATTAACAAGTACTATATGGGGCTTATCCGCCTCCAGTTTGCATTGATACTTGTCAAATACCCCCGCCACATAGCAATTTTCCTTATCGCTGAGCCTATTGATAAGCTTATCATTAAGCTCTATACCGATATTGCTTCTACTGCATATGCTTCGCAGCTTCTCCTGTTCGGTAAAGCTTGAATGGACTATGACCTTTCTTACTATTTCAGGCTTTGCATTAATAAGCTCGAAGGTAGGAAAGGCTCCCAGAGTATAGGAATAGTCAGCATCCTTTTTATAAGGCTTAATCTGCTGGTTGCCTATGCTGTTTATATTTCCTTCGTTCTTCATAAATCATGCCTTCCCTCAAAGCCTTAATAAATGTCTTTATCAGCTATGCCTCATTTCCCACAAAGGTCAGAGCCAGCATGCCCGGACCTGTATGTGTGCCGATGATAGGACCTATATTTGCAATAATTATATCCTTAACAAGATCTTTTTCTCGTATAATTGCTTCCAGTTCCCTGGCCTGCTCAATATTATCCCCATGGCCTACTATTATTGTCTGATTTTTTGTATCTATACCTTCGTTTTCCAGCTTGCCCACCAAAAGCTCCAGCTCAGCCTTTGAGCCCCTGATCTTTGATTTTACAACCAGTTTACCGTAATCGTCGGTGCTCAGTACAGGTCTGATTTTTAAGGCTGTTCCCATAAATGCTTCTACAGAAGATATTCTTCCGCCACGCTTCAAATAATATAAATCCTTCACAGTAAACCAGTGGCGCACCTTTTTCTTGTTTGACTCCACCCAGTCTCTCAGTTCCTCAATTGACAAGCCCTTTTTCTTCTGCTGGGCGGCCAGATATACAAGAAGCCCTTCACCTATTGATGCACATAATGAATCTATACTTATAATCTTTCTGTCGGGATACTCTTCAGCCAGCTCGCTGATAACCAGCTGTGAGGTATTATATGTTCCGCTTAGTCCGGAAGAAAAAGCTATGTATAATATATCCTTGCCCTCTTTTAAAATCTCACTGAAATATTCATGAAATGCAGCCGGTGTAATCTGAGATGTATGGGATACCGAACCATTTTTCAGCTTGCTGTAAAATTCGCTGACTGACAAATTTCGTTCATCAGGATAATGCATGTATTCCACTTCGTCAACGATTAAGCCCATCGGAATAACATGTATATCATTTTCTTCGATCACCTCTGCAGGCAAATCAAGCGTCGCATCACTTACCAAAATATAATCTCCCATAATAACCTCCATGCTGTAATTGACCAGTTATACATCTTTATTAAAAATATAATAATATTGTACTATGAATATACCTGTTAATGCAAGCTAAACCGCTAAAAGCCGATATAGTTTGACCTAAATTTCGACATGTAAATTCAGTTATCAGAGGATAAAATTGGAAATAAGCATTACCAGTGGAATTGTTAAAGAGCACAGGATCGTAGTCACTGCAAACATTTCCGAAGCATATCTGTAATCCTTGTCAAACCTCAGGGCAAAAAGGTTAATGGTTGCAGCAGTCGGACAGGCTGCAGCCAGTACAATCGTAAGCAGGACAATTCTGGGTATATCAAAGAGGCTGAATACTGACAGGATCGACACAGGCACCAAAAATAGCTTTAAAAAGGCTACATAATATATGCGCCACCTGGTTAGCAGCTTTTTTATATCTGTCTGGGCAATCGTAGCTCCAGCCACCATCATTGCCATCGGAGTATTCATTTCACCGATATAATTGATTGCATCATGCAACGGCTTGGGCAGTATTATTCTAAGGATGAAAAATATAAAGCCGGATACTGTGGCTATGACACTTGGAGACAAGAGGGCTTTTACAACAGACCGAAAATCTCTTTTTCCTGATACTGTTATAGCCCCATGGGTCCATACAGACAGATTGAAAATAGTCATATATGCTGTCAGATAAAATACACCCTCGCTGCCGAATATGCCATTTACAAGAGGAATTCCAATAAAGCCGCAATTGGAGTAAGCAGTTGCAAACCTCTCAAGTACCGCCTTTTGCGGATTCTTCTTATTTCTTATTATCAAGCTGGCGAGTATTATAGCAAATACATGTGTTATCAGGGCAAGCAGCAGCGAAATTAAAAGGCCCCTGGCCAGCTCAGCCTCAAATTCTCTTTGATAAGAAATAAATATAACAAAAGGATTTACCAGCATCAGCACCAGATCGGCCAGCCTTTTGTTGCTTTCTGCATCTATCAGCTTCAGCCTGAAGCATACGGCTCCAATAACAATGATGAAAAACATTATCAATATTTGATTAAAGGCTGCATATGCAAGTGACATAGGTTTTCCCACTTTCTTATGTATAATTTTTCTGTAATTCTGTAACCATTTAATTATGCACTCTTTATGCGTCAGGTTCAAGCTTTTCCTGAGCCGGTATATTCTTACCTAATAAACTTTTATACGTCATTATATACTTATTCAAAAGTATGAGCTGATAATATAACTGCATATAAATCAAGTCAATAGAAAATTTCATATGAATTATGTATTAATTTGACTGTACTTTTATTGCGGTATATCTGAGTAAATCTGCTGTCAATGCGATTAATATATTCTTTTTGATGGATTATAATAAAATACTCTTATGCTGAATAATGCAAATTCATTTTTCCTGCTTGTCAGGTAAAGCAATTTATAAGATAATTAGCTTACTAAAAGGATAACAGGCTTAGCGATAAATGGCACGGTATATGCCTTAATTAGATGAATAACAGAAAGGCATGATTAGCGATATGGGATATGAAGGCTTTTTTAAAAGGATGCCGATTATAGAAACAGAACGACTGATTTTACGTCAGATAACTGAAAGTGAAGCAGACGGCAGGGATTGTCTGGAATTTATAAACGACTACAGTGTATACAGGTTTTGGGGCACATACGATGAAGCTGCCGATATAAAGGGCCGCCGTCCCAGGAAAAAGACAAGGCTGGACTACCATTACAACTACACCATGAAGGAATATAGGGCCCGCCGGGAATTATCCTGGCTTTTGGAGCTTAAGGACAGCGGCAAGGTAATTGGCGAAATCGTTTTGTATGATTTTCGTCTAAATAAGCAGGCCGATATAGGTTATCGGATTAACAGCAGCTACTGGGGACATGGCTATGCTCCTGAAGCGGTAACTGCAATTATTAAAACCGCCTTTGAGCTGATGGAACTGGAACGGTTGCAGATAAGATGCTTCACCAATAACCACGGCTCCATTCGAGTAGCACAAAAGCTTGGCTTTACCCAGGAGGGTTTAATCAGGCACGGGGCTATCGTTGATGTAATGAAGGATTTTTATATCTTCGGGCTAATCAGGGAGGATTATATTAAAAACCCTGTAACCGCAACGGTAAAATACCTGCAGCTGCCGGGTGACGAAGAGTAAGCTTTACCGAATGGCAAAGAGTGTAAACCCAAACAACTGACCTGGCAAGAGGTATGATGCCTGTACAGACCTGTATATAGTAATTAATTCTCTGCAAGGCGTCCTGCCTTGCAGAGAATTTATTTTAGCTGAAGCTCTCAACAGAGCTTCGCCATATTCTTTAGCACAAAAGTAAAAACGAAGTAACGATTCGAAATCATAAAATCTGCTTAAGTTCATTTAGGGATGATATTCTGATTCCTGTATACTCCCTGTAAGCGTCAGGGCTCTTGCATATCCATATGGGAGTAATTCCGGCGCCAATTGCGCCTGCTATATCATTAGGATAAAAATCCCCTACATATACCGCTTCCTCCGGCCTTATACCAAGGTTATTGCATGCCATATAAAATATCTTCGGATCCGGCTTTGCGACTTTACTTTCTTCGGACACAATTATGTCATCAAAATAAGCCTCAATTCCTGCTACCCTGATTTTTTCCCTTTGTACCTTTGAATAACCGTTTGTGATTACTCCCAGCTTATACCTGGTTCTCAGATATTCCAGCACATCCTTTGCTTCAGGAAAGGCTACGGCAAAGCTACCAAATACAGAATTCCGCTCCTGTATAAATTCCTGCGACGTAAGAGGCAGGCTCCATACCTTATTCAGCTCAGGCATAAAATTCTTCAGTCCGCCATAGCCGCTGGCATCTATTTCTGTCATGTAGCTGATTAAATCGTCCTTATCTATGCTGTAAGGATATAAAGCTGAATACTTGTCGATAAAGTAATGACAAAAGCTTAAAAATGCTGCCTTGCGATCAACCAAGGTATCGTCTATATCAAAAATAACTGCTTTTATATTATTCATTAGCCTTGTTCCTGTAACCTCTTTCTAACTAAACAGCGTTATAGCATCCCCGGGCCAAAAATTCAGTGGGAACTAAGTAAACTTATGAGCCTTATGCTTATAATAACAGTATTCCGTTCCTTTCAGCCTCCTGTACTACCTCCGGAGGCCAGATGGATGATTGAACCTCTCCTATATGGGCCTTCCTCAGGTAGAACATGCATATTCTGGACTGACCTATGCCACCGCCTATAGTATATGGCAGCTCCTTGTCCATTATAGCCTTTTGGAAGGGCAGCTGCAGGCGATCCATACAGTTGCTTATCTGAAGCTGCGACAGCAAAGAGTCCTCATCCACGCGAATACCCATACTGGACAGCTCAAGCGCTATGTCCAGTACTGGATAATATACTATAATATCACCATTTAGGCTCCAGTCATCATAGTCAGGGGCTCTTCCGTCATGACGCTGGCCTGATTTCAACGCTCCGCCAATCTGCATGATAAAAATGGCTCCATATTCTTTGGCTGCCTTATACTCCCTTTCCTTTGGAGTCAGATCCGGATATCTGTCCTCAAGCTCCTGGGAGCTGATGAAGGTAATGTCCTCAGGAAGAATTGATCCTATATAATCATACCTGGAGGCCATATATTTCTCGGTATTCTTTAAAGCCTCATAAACCTTTCTTACCACTTCCTTTAAGGTGGCTTCATTGCGGTCGGACTTATCTATAATTTTTTCCCAGTCCCACTGGTCTACATATATTGAATGTATATTATCCGTTTCCTCATCTCTTCTGATGGCACTCATATCGGTATACAGGCCTTCTCCCACTGCAAAGCCGTATCTCTTAAGGGCATATCTCTTCCATTTGGCAAGGGATTGAACAATTTCAACCTCCTTGTCGTTTTGCTCCTTTATGCCAAAGCTTACAGGTCTCTCAACACCGTTCAGATTATCATTTAAGCCTGTTTCCGGCCTGACAAACAAAGGAGCGGAAACACGGGTAAGATTAAGCTGATTTGCCAGCTCCCTTTCAAAAAAATCCTTAACCAGCTTAATTGCGATTTCCGTTTCCTTAATATCCAGCTTGGGGCTATAGCCCTTGGGAATAGTTAGCTTCATATACTTTCCTCCATTTTTATGCGATCTTGCAAGTAAATCCATATCTTATGCATATTTATAAGTCCGCTAGTAGTTATGTAGCACATTTTACATTTATAAAGCTGATTTGTCAATAACAGCACCGGCAAATAAAGCTAAGAAAAAGGATTCTGCTCAAAAGCCGTCAGGCTTAAGGCAAAATCCCTAATCAGTGATAATTATTTAGCTGAGTATAGCTGTCGGTTTTACTCCTGCAGACTCATTGTCCCGGTAACCTTGCTTGTACTATCCATGCTAAAGGAATCCTTGTATTCCTGTTTTGTAAAGTATACATTACCGTCTACCGTAGCATCAACCAGGGCAAAGTTATCTGCATCAACATACAGGTCCCCCTTAAAGGTACCATGCTGAATGCTGGCATTGGGGCTTTTTATAGTCATCTTCGGAGCCGTTAGGACATATCTGGCAGTAATGTTGCGGTTTTCATCCTGTGAATACAGGGCAATTTTTCTTTGTATTATATCATTGCCTGCATCATCCTTCTTACCGTTCTTGAACTCACCCTCAAGCACCAGCTCCTGATCTACTGTCAAATTCTTTGTAAGACATATAATCCAGGTTCCGGTATTGCTTATAGCATCAACAAAGGCCTGCTCAGTGTCAACTATGGATGCGGTGGTAACGGCATCAGTATTATCTTTATTATCTGTATCATTCGTTTCATTGGTATTCTTTTTAATACAGGCAGACATAAACGATAAGGCCATGATTAATGCCAATATAATAAAACCTAATTTTGCTTTCATATGTTCCCTCCCATGGAGATAATTATAGATATTATAATTATTTCCATAAGATGAAAAAGAATACATGCCATTACTTATGATAAGGCTCATTTCTGTTTATTTTAAATGACCTGTATATCTGCTCCAGCAGAATCATTCTCATAAGCTGATGGGGAAAGGTCATTTTTGAAAAGCTCAGCCGGTAATTGGCCCTTGCCAAAACCTCATCCGACAGGCCCAAGGAGCCGCCTATAATGAAGCTTACATGGCTGTTGCCTGAAAGGGCGAGCTTGTCCAGCTTGACGGCAAGCTCTTCGGATGACAGCATATGTCCGTCTATAGCCAGGGCTATGCAATAGGAGTCATCCCTGATAGCCTTTAAGATCCTGTCGCCTTCCTTCTTTTTTATAGCAGCCACTATGGCAGGCGGGGCATTGTCAGGAGTGCTTTCATCAGCCAGCTCTATTATCTCAAGACTGCAGTATCTGCCAAGCCGTTTTGCATATTCATCTACACCCTGGCTTAAGTATTTTTCTCTTAGCTTTCCGACACATATCAATGATATCTTCATTTTCTGCTACTTCCTTCTGTTCTGCTACTTTTTTCTGTTTTTGTTACTTCCTTCTGTAAACATAGCTTACTGTTACTTTAACTTCCTGTTGTTACTTTAGCTTCCTGTTGTTACTTTAACTTCCTGTTGTTACTGTAACTTCCTTCTGAAATTATAAGGGTACACAAATCTTTATCTTCACTTTTTGTATCCTACGACTTCTGTTATAATTAAAGTAGTTATGAAAAATTTCATAATGCTCTCGACTGTTTTGTCTCAACTGTTTTGATTTTGCCTAAAGGTTTAATGCCCTTTGAGGCTTTCTGTATAAGTAAAATTCACTATCCTATTATAATCTATTATCAACATGCATTTCAATCTTTATGACCCCCCATGAATAAGCTAATAAATATGCTGCCGTTTTTTTCTCAATTGACGGCAATGCAATCCAATGTTATATTGTGTTAAAGACGGCAGATTGATTATAAAAGGCAGCAAATTTGATTTGCGGGAGAGGCTGAGCAATGAAGGTTGTAGGACTGATTACCGAATATAATCCATTTCATAACGGACATAAATATCATATAGAAGAGGCCAGGCGCATCACAGGGGCAGACTATTGCATAGCCGTGATGAGCGGCAGCTTTGTCCAGAGAGGGGCTCCGGCTATTATAGACAAATACAGCAGGGCCAGGATGGCCTTACTCAACGGAGTGGATCTTGTACTGGAGCTTCCTGTTTGCTTTTCGACCGCCAGTGCGGAATATTTTGCTCATGGAGCGGTATCGCTACTTAACAAGCTGGGGGTAGTTGACTTCATCTGCTTTGGCAGCGAATGCGGAGATATTAATATTCTTGACAGGGCTGCAGAGCTGCTGCTGGATAAATCCGGACTTTTTGATGAATGCCTCCAGGCATATCTTAAGGAAGGCAAGAGCTACCCTGCCGCCAGGTCGGCAGCTATGCAAAAGATTATCAGGATAAATCAAGCAATGGATCTGTCTGATAATGATACCGAGCTGCTCAGTCAGATAATAAATGAGCCGAACAATATCCTCGGCATTGAATATATTAAGGCTATTCGCCGCCTGAATTCCAGGATTAAGCCTGTCACCATACGGAGAATATCCGCCCATTATCATGATCGGGAGCTTGCTGATGAAAATACAGCCGGCTCTGCAAGAGGAAGCCTGTTTGGCGCAGACATTCCGTCAGCCAATATAAACGCATCTGCAATTAGCTCAGCCACAGCAATCCGCAGCAGCATCCTGGGCACCTGCCATACGGAAGCAGATAAAAGCATTGAAAAAATAAAAAGCAGTGTTCCTGATAATGTATACCGGATTTTGATGGAAAATTATTTAAAAAGCTTTCCCATTACAGAGGAGGATTTAGCTCCGCTTTTGCATTACCGTCTTATATATGAGGATAGCCAATCCCTTAGCGAATATATGGATGTATCCGAGGATCTGGCTGACAGAATCATAAAGATGAGGAATCTAAACTGCAGTATTGAGGAATTCTGCAAGACAGTAAAATCAAAGAATTACACCCTTACCAGAATTAACAGGGCTCTGCTGCATATTGTATTAAATATCCGCAAGAGCAGCGTTGATGCCTATTGTCAGAACGGCTATGCACAATATGCTAGGATTCTGGGCATTAAAAAAGAATCCTCCCGGCTTCTCAGGCTTATTTATAAAAAGGGCGTCCTTCCTGTAATTTCCAAGTTATCAAAAGCAGAAACTATGCTGGACATACTTGGAAGACAGATGCTGACGGAGGATATCAACGCTACCCATCTGTACAACCGTATAGTATATGGCAAATTCAAAATCGACATCCCAAATGAATATAAACACGGTATATGCATTATATAATGCAGGCATTAAACCCGGGTTAGCTTTGGCTGCCCGGGTTTATTTTTGCACTCGTCCAGTCATCTACCGATGATATCTTAATCCAACTGAAAAGATACCGGCTTTATGCATGACAAATATACTTAAATTAGCAGACTTAAATTCTAAGCAGCATCAGCTCATTACAGCTGATAGTAGCTTTAGTTCATCAGCTCTTCCATTTGATCCAGCAGCTCAGAGAAGAACTGCAGGGCATTGTTGACCGGTTCTGTGGTACTCATATCGACTCCGGCAATCTTGAGCAGCTCAATCGGATAATCGGAGCAGCCGCTGCTTAAGAATTTGATATAGTCATCAACTGCAGGCTTGCCTTCCTCAAGAATTCTTCTTGAAATGGCAATGGCGGCTGAGAATCCTGTTGCATACTGATAAACATAGAAGTACTTGTAAAAATGAGGTATGCGGGCCCACTCCATATCAATTTCAGGGTCCACTACTATACCGTCTCCGAAATACAATACATTCAAATCATGATAAAGCTTGCACAGGGCATCGGCCGTCAGGCTTTCACCCTTTTCCACCATTCTGTGGGTCAGCATCTCAAACTCTGCAAACATAGTCTGGCGATACAGTGTTCCCTTGAATTTTTCAAGAAAATGATTTACCAGGTAGGCCTTCTGCTTCTTATCCTGGGTATTCTTAAGGAGATAATTAATCAGCAGGGCTTCATTGCAGGTTGATGCAACCTCGGCAACAAAGATCTTATATCCTGCATACCTATACGGCTGGATCTTATCCGAGTAATAGCTGTGAATGGCATGCCCCATTTCATGTGCCAGTGTAAATACATTACTTAAGGTTTCATTGTAATTTAACAGGACATAGGGATGGGTACCATATGCGCCCCATGAATATGCTCCGGACCGCTTGTTCTCATTCTCGTACACATCAATCCAGCGGTTGCTAAAGCCCTCCCTGAGTATGGCCAGATATTCCTCACCCAGAGGCTGCAGGCCCTCTTCAACTATTTTCTTGGCTTCCTCATACGGAATATCCATCTTGATATCCGGAACAAGAGGGGTATACAAATCATACATATGCATCTCATCCAGGCCAAGCAGCTTCTTGCGCAGTTTGACATAGCGATACATCAAATCCATGTTCTTATGCACAGCCTCAATCAGATTGGTATAAACCTCTACCGGAATATTGTTGGCATCAAGTGCACGCTCAAGTGTGGAATTATATTTTCTGGCCTTTGTATAAAATACCTCCTGCTTAACGTTGGCACTATATGTTGCTGCCAGGGTGTTGCGGAAGCTGTTATAGGTATTATATAAGTCCATAAAGGCATCTTTTCTGACTCTGCGGTCTCTGCTTTCCAGCAGCTTTACAAATCTGCCATGGGTAATTCTTACGCTTTCCCCGTTTTCATCTATGATCTCAGGGAATTTGATATCCGCATTGTTGAACATGGAGTAAATGTTATCAGCCGCCTCGGTAACCTCACCGGCGCTGGCCAGCAGGCTTTCCATCTCTGCAGACAATACATGGGGCTTGATGCGTATTATATCCTGCAGATAAAATTCATACAGCCTCAGGCCTTCGCACTCCTGAATATATTGCTTGAGCTTTTCTTCAGGTATTGAAAGGATCTCAGGGGTGGCAAATGCCGTCGCGCTGCTAACCTGCACATACAGGGTGCCGGCTTTGCTTGACAAATCCTGATATACCGGATTGGCCGTATCCTCGTGATTTTTTTGGTTGGCATATACATAGACCCTCTCCATCAGCTGATACAGCTCATCCGATAATTTCAGATAGCCCAGCAAGGTTTCAGCCGACTCTGAAAGCTTTCCCTGATATTCAGATATCCTTGGCAGCATCTCCTTAATCCTGTTATATTCCTCCTGCCAAAGCTCATCTGTTGCATACAGGTCCTCAATAGCCCAGGTAAAACGCTTGTCTACCTCGCTTCTTTTGGGAATGTTCTTGTTATTCGCCATATTATACCTCCATTTTGCTGTAAACCGGCTCATCAGTATATCGGAAGGCCCAGCTATAAATCCTGAGCTCTTCATGCAATCCATTTTGCCGGCATATTACAGCCTTATTATTTTATCTTTGAAAATATGATTATGATATAACTGCAGTCTAAAATATAAGATTATTATAGCCTGATATAGCCGTATAATGAATAAAAGCGGAAATGTCCCAATAAATTATATAAATAAGCCTTATCATATCAGGAGTATCCCATGAATACGCTCAGCATCTATAAAAGCAAAATAATAAAGGCTGCCATCCTGCTTTTTGCTCTTGCCATTCTGCTTCAGCCGGCCGCTGCTTATGAAGGTGCAAGCTTTGGCCTTCTTCTGTGGTTTCATAATCTTCTGCCCAGCCTGCTTCCTTTTATTATATTATCCAATCTCATGGTTAAGCTTGATATTGCCAGGAAAATAAGCAAGGTGTTTTATCCTGTACTGGGCAGGCTTTTTGGCATTAGCAGCGAGGGCTGTTATCCCATACTCTTCGGTTTTTTATCCGGTATACCCATGGGGGCGAAGGCCACGGCTGATTTGGTCAGGGAAAACAGACTTAACAGACGACAGGCCCAGTTCCTTATCGGCATGTGCAACAATGCCAGCCCGATGTTTGTTATAGGCTACATAAGCATTAGCCAGCTAAAGCTTCCCTCTATTAAATATGCCCTGCTGGCGATAATTTATGGTTCGGCCATTCTTTCCGCCCTGATTTGGCGCTTTTTATCAGGCCTGTATCAAAAAAATAAAACCGGGGATAAAGAAAGCGGCAAGTCCGATTCCGAAATTATCGTCCTTAAAAAAAGCAGCAGATTTTCATTTGAGCTTCTGGATAGCTGCATTATGAACGGCTTTGAAACGATAACCAGAATTGGGGGCTATGTCATTCTCTTTAACATACTTGCCCAGATGCTGAAGGTATTAGGTGGTTCATCAGGTATAATCAAGGCCATAGGGATGGGGCTGTTGGAAATAACCACCGGAATAAGCCAGCTATGCTCGCTAGATATTGATTATAAAATTAAAATAGTCCTGACAGCAGCACTAAGCTCCTTTGGAGGTTTATCAGGTATTGCCCAGACTAAAAGCGTGCTGCAAGACTCAAGACTATCCATATCCTCATATCTTGCGGTAAAGCTTATGCATGCCCTTCTCGCAGGCATCATCAGCCTTCTCTATGTATTTGCCGGCAACTACTAGCTAGTCGATATCCTTCAAAAAAGTATCAGCATTAAAATCATAGTCATCTTCATTATAATCGTTGCCTTCATTTTCGTTGTCAGCCTGGCTGTATTCGTTGCTTTGAGCATACAGCTGCTCGTTCAGCTCCCGTTTGTTGCTGTTGATGATTTCCAGGTTGGTCTTCAGCACACCGATAAAGCTGTCATACTTAGAAACAGCGTCATCATATGCCTTGGCTAAGATCCTCTCAACCTGGCTCAGGATCTCATTGGAATATAATAGAGCGCTGGTTCTGATTTGCTCTGCCTCCTCTGCAGCCTCCTTACGAAGCCTGTTGGCTTCCTCAGATGCCTGCATTATCATTTCATTTGCCTGATAATAGGCCTGTTGCGTGATTTCATGCTCATTAACCAGTTCCTTGGCCTTTTCCTTGCTTTGGCGAATAATCATTTCTGCCTTTTCTTCCGCATCGGCAATAATCGCATCTCGATTGGCAATAATTTTCTGATATCTCTTTATCTCATCAGGCGTCCTAAGTCTGAGCTCGTCCAGTAAATCGTAGAGCTGATCCTTGGGAACAATCACCTTAGTGCTTGATAAAGGCTGCATCCTGCAGCTTTCAACGAACTCATAAATATCCTCAATTATTTGCTCTATCCTGCTTGCACCCATATCATACACTCCTTGATTTAAATTTATCATAAATGTCCTGCACTATAGCTTCAGGAACAAACTGCCTGATGTCTCCTCCATGGGATGCGATTTCTTTGACAACACTGGAGCTTAAATATGAAAATTCAACACTTGTTGTAAAAAAAATAGTATCAACCTGGGGATTTAGTTTATGATTTGTCTGAGCTATCTGAAGCTCATATTCAAAATCAGTTATAGCCCGCAAGCCTCTGACAATCAGCTTTGCATTCTTCTTGCGGGCGAAATTGACCAGCAATCCATCAAACGCTTCAACCTCTATATTACTGACATTACTATTCTGCCTTATTACCTTTTCTATAAGAGCAACCCTTTCCTCTGATGTAAACAAAGGCCTTTTTGCGCTATTTTTTAAAACTCCGATTATAAGTTTGTCCACTATACCGGAAGCTCTGATAATTACATCAAGATGCCCCAATGTTATAGGGTCAAAGCTGCCGGGATATATTCCTATTTTCATGTCATTCCTCCATCGTGCCATCATGCGGCAGCACAAAAAGCTTTTTCTCGTATGTAATTGATTATTCTACAGGCTTAAGCCTATAGAATAAGCTTGTCCTATTTGCACTAATAAATACATGCTGGCTTGTTTTGTATTCCTTTTTTCTGTAAATTCTGAATCGGGTATCATCAAGATAGTCAAATTCAGTCTTAAGGGATGCTTCAACTATTATAATAGTGTCACAATAAACAATATTGGAATTATTCAGGGCAAGCAGCACATCCCTCTCCAAATTGTGGTCATATGGTGGGTCCATAAAGATAATATCAAAAACCTTACCTTTAATTTCCAGCATTCGTATGGCCTCAAGTGCATCCATCGGAAACACTTCAGCATCCTTATCCAATCCGGTAGATTTCAGGTTAGCTTTGATACATTCAAGTGCAATCCTGCTGTTATCAACCAAGGCTGCATATCTGGCACCTCTTGACAGTGCCTCAATCCCTATAGCACCACTGCCTGAAAAGAGATCGAGGAAATCCGCGCCTGCCAATTGTGGATTTAATATATTAAACAAGGTTTCCTTAATACGATCGGTGGTCGGCCTTGTTTCATATCCCGGAGGTGTCTTAAGTAGCAGCCTTCTTGCTTTACCTGCTATTACTCTCATACTTTTTCTCCAAAAAACAGCAATTTGATAATACTAAATTATATTTTATAATAATAAAAACATTTGTCAACTTATTTATTGTATGGAAAATCCATCCATTTTCAGAAGTTAACTGCAGGTTTGCTGTGTATAACATCTGCCCTATCCGGCAGCTGTTAATCTGCTTTTGGAAGCTGCTTAGCGAAGCTTTATAAATATATTTACAATATTTATATTTAGTAACATATATGCTTTTTATTTATTATTAGTTTATCCGATTCATTGGCAGATTTCAATAATTTTCTTGTAGCTACAGGATTTTTAGAGGTTTTTCCATTATAATTTCCAGGCTGCCGGCGAAACCGGATTGCCTTAGACCGCTAATATAAAACGGTTGCCATTTTAGGCAACCGTTATCTGAAGGTTTGTCAGATCCGGCTGTTATTTACCAGCCATTCTCTGTTCATAATCCTGTATCATTTTCTTAACCATATAGCCACCAACGGAGCCATTCTGCTTTGAGGTCAAGTCCCCGTTGTATCCTTGTTTTAAGGGAACACCAATTTCATTGGCAACCTCAAACTTGAAACGGTTCAGTGCTTCCTGTGCTTCAGGTATAACTGCTCTGTTTCTGCTAGGCATATAAACTCCTCCATTTCATATTTTGAATTAGCTTCAAAATAGTTGCGTTGTTTACTGCTTAATGAAATACTACATATTTCATTAGAAACATTCATATTTCAAATGAAATATTCATATTTCATTAAGATGTTACATTCTTATTATGCGCAAAATGAAATATATTATTCTAAAAAACAATCTTTTTATCATGAAATTTATGGAGGAGAATGTAAAATTTGAGCATAGCAAAAATTATTAAATTTAGTTATTATAATTTTTTTATCTTTCACTCATAGGCTTATAGGGCTTAAGCTTGGCAACGCATTTATATGCCGGACGTATAATCTTGCCTGCATTCACCAACTCCTCAAGCCTGTGGGCGCTCCATCCTGAAATTCTTGCAATAGCAAATATAGGTGTATACAATTCCTTAGGCAAGCCAAGCATATGATAAACAAAGCCGCTATAGAAATCTACATTTGCACTTACACCCTTATACATTCTGCGTTCCCTGGCTATTACCTCCGGAGCAAGTCTTTCTACCAGTTCATATAAGCCATACTCCTTCATAATGCCCTTTTCTTCAGAAAGCTGCTTCACATATGACTTCAAAACATTTGCCCTCGGATCGGAAATAGAATATACCGCATGACCCATACCATATATAAGACCTGATTTGTCGAAGGCCTTTTTATTTAGGATATCCAAAAGGTAGGCACGGACCTCATCCTCATCGGTCCAGTCCTTAATATTTTCCTTCATATCATCAAACATCTGCATTACCTTTATATTCGCCCCGCCATGTCTGGGTCCCTTCAAAGAACCAAGCGAAGCGGCAACAGACGAATATGTATCAGTACCGGACGAGGTAACAACATGGGTTGTGAAGGTGGAATTATTACCGCCTCCATGCTCGGCATGCAGCACAAGGGCTACGTCCAGTATTTTTGCCTCAAGCTCTGAATATTTCATATTAGGTCTGAGCATATAAAGAATATTTTCGGCAGTCGACAGGCCTTCCTTTGGCGGATGGATTACCAGACTCTTGTTATTGTAGTAATGGCTGTAGGCCTGATAACCATAAACTGAAAGCAAAGGAAATACCGAAATTAACTGAATGCTTTGACGAAGCACATTTTCAATTGATATATCATCCGCCTGGTCATCATATGAATAAAGGGTAAGCACACTCCTGGCCAGGGTATTCATCATGTCCTTGCTGGGTGCTTTCATGATAATATCACGCACAAAGCTGGGTGGCAGCTCTCTGTAGCGTTCCAAAAGCCTTTCAAAATCCTCCAGTTGTTCCTTTGTAGGAAGCTCACCAAAGAGCAACAGATATGTTACCTCTTCAAAACCAAAGCGGTTTTCACTGGTGAAGCCTTTAATAAGCTCCTCTACATCATAGCCACGATAATAAAGCTTACCTTCACATGGCACATAATCATCATTAACAATAGTATAGGAAAGGATTTCACAAATTTCAGTAAGCCCTGTCAGGACACCCCTGCCGCTGATGTCGCGCAAGCCACGTTTAACATCATATTTTCTATATAATTCCGGATCAATCATCGAGTTTCTTTTGCAAAGGTCGGCAAGGTCCTTGATTTCAGGTGTAATCTCAGTATATTTATTCATACTTCCTCCATTCTGCCGCCTGTTTGCGGCCATTTGCAATTGAATTTTACAACTACAGCTGAATATTCTTATCAGATGTAAATAGAGCATGTTCTGTTCCGTAAAAGGCGCAGATATGCTCAGCGGGCCTGTATGACACATACTTCCCGTTGGGCATCAAGGAATCATTATGGATAATAGAGAAAATAAATATAGTGTTTTCATTATAGCATAAAATTTATGCTTTGAAAACACTAAAATGCTTATTTATGCATTTATGTTGATTGCATTTATGCACTTATTATTGAAGCCAAAAGATCAATTGTGAACAAGGGCATAAAAATTTTAAGTAATGCTTTTGTTAACCTTGGCGGTACACATTCATTAAGGAACTTCTCTAAAAAAGGATGGAAGTAGCATAAAATCAGAACACCGAACAGGCCGAAAACCAAAGCCGCTCCAAGACATACCCTGCCGTTTATATTAAATAGCTCATTGGAATAATCCCACCATCTTCTGTTAAATATGAGTTCCATCCACCAGGAGGTCACATATTCAAAGGCGGAGGCAATAAAGGCACATATTCCAAATAAGGCTATCTTGTTAATTTTCTTTTCATATAGCAATACAATTGCAAACACTATACATGAGCCATAGATAGGAATTATGGGTCCGTACAGGAAGCCACGGTTTACATAATGTCCCTCTGTCAGAGAGCAGTAGATGGTTTCATATATCCAGCCAAAAAAGCTGTATATGAAAAACCAGGATGCCAAATCCGTTAAATCTACACTTCTGCTTTTCACCTTAATTGATATCATATGTAAGATCTCCCCTTTAATTTCTTAATCATATCATATGATATGTTTTATCAATATAAAATGCTCGCTTCTTTTACTGCTATATTTCCTGCCTCATCCATAGCTTCATAAACCGCCAGCATTTTGCCGTCTTCATCCTCCACTAAAGTAACGCTAAGCCTTATTTTTTCTTTATCGGAAAAATTGTCGCTTACGCTGATACTCTCCAGTAAAACCCCCTCACTCGGTATCTCGCCTTTCTCAAGATATAGGTCGCTGACCCCGTTTATCTGTGGAGCCTGCTTATCAAGATAAAACCTGGCCTGCTCAGTTACCGTCTTGCCGTCACAGCTAAGCCTGTAAATAATCCGGTATTCATTTTCGCCGCTCTCATTAATTTGCACTTCAATATTCTTACTGTCTACCGCTTTGCCGTTATATGATGCCTCTATGCCGGCCAAAACCAGCTCCCTGTCGATATCCTTATTTACTACCCTGTCAGTGACTCCCCTGATCACAGGTATTACTGATGCAGCTATTGACTCAGAAGCAGCATCCTTAGGCTTACCCTTTATTGTAACTGTAATTGTTTTTTTAGCCTCCCGGTTCAGATTGTCCGTTACTGTGTATGTAATCTTGTATTTCCCCGGTGTTTTGTAGTCAATATCACCTTCAATCTGCAGCTTTGCAGTAATGTCGGCACCGAGGGATGACACTGCCTTAACGCCTGATTTAAGATCAACTTTTTCACCGTAATTTACCGTAATATTTTTGGCTCCGGTTATTTTAGGCATTTTATTTTTATATGGATTCTTCTCGTTGGGATCTGTCGGATCCCATCTGACATTTAAGGGCAGGGTTATCGGTTCAGGCTTTCCAAGAGGTCCCGGATTGTTCTTATCATCATAAATAATGACCTGGGTTCCTATCGGGCAGTTATCATATATCCATTTGGCATCCGCTACCGTCAGCCTGATACAGCCCTGGGAAGCCGCCGTTCCCAGCTTGTTATATTCCTTTGTAGCCAGGGTGGAAGGATCGCAATTACCATAATAGTATACGGAATGGAAAAGAATTCCGCCCACTATCCTTGTGGCATATTGTCCCCATACATTGCCGTTCAGCAGCTTCCAGCGGTATTTTTCCTTTGTAGAAAAGCTGCCGGTCAATGTCCTTGTTCCTGTTCCCACCGAACAAACCATAGCCTTTACAGGCACGGTATATTTGCCCTTCTCATCCTTTTCATAGATGGTTACGGTATTACAGGCCCTGTTTACCTTTATCAGATATGGCAGCTCGCTTTTTTCCTTTGCATCTGCCTCCTTCCTGCTAAAAATCAGCATACAGGCAAGCAGAAAAAGCAATATCAGCCCACGTAAAGCAGTCAGAGCATTTAAGCTTCTTTTCATTTTGTCACTCCTCAAAATTTGATGCAAGATATTTTTGGTCCGAATATCGGTTATATTGCAGAATTAGTCTTTTAATTTTGATGCAGTTATTTATCTATCTCTATTATATAGGTTTCGTTTCCGTCTGTTCCAACGCCGGAATACACCTTCCTGCCCAGCCTCCTGATTAAATCCTCATTAATCAGAGGGAATTTCTCCCGCTCAAGATTTCCGACATAAATGTAAGAAACTTTGTATTCCTCAAGGAGGCTTCTTACTTCACTCTCGTCTGCAGAGCAATAAATCCTCTCCACTATGGCTTCTCTGAACTTAACCTTTTCTTCATCCGATTTCCACAGCCATTCATGTGTTCTCCATCCAAGAATTGTAGGAAGACCGGTCATTACGGATACCCTTTGATAATCTGTATAGCTGTTTCCGTTTGCCTCAAGGACTACAGGCATTCCTGAAATATTGGCATTCAGCCATTCTATCGCAGCCATATCCTCAGGCATTTCCTTGTACATGAAGGCTGTTGCATCCAACCCCTCATAGCCCGACGGTTTAAAGATATTGCCGTACCAGGCCCCTACGGCATTCTGGGAATAGCATACTGTCATGGCAAAAAGCACAAGTCCTGCCAGAGAATATCTGATACGCTTCCATGTTCCTCCGTATACCATAAGGCGTAATAAAATATAACCAATGCAGATACCAAAGAGGATAAATGCCTGATAGGTCAGCTTAAACATTGTGTTTGCCCTTTTATAGTCTCCGCTGTAAATGTCCTCTACATAGACAAGCTCCGGAAGCAGTACCAGGCCTGCTGCACAAAGCCCCAGGGTAATGATGAACAAATCAGAGGGAGTAAGCTCCAAAAATATCCTCCTGACAGTCTGGCCCTTTACCGGCTTACTGTCGTTTGCTTCCGTAACCAAAGCCGACTTATATCTATTCTTAATTATATCAGTTATCATGAAGCAAATATATGAAAAAATAATAAAATATGGCAAGCCCCAAAGTATTATCAGCTGATTAAGGGGAGTACGTGCTACTGTCAGGCAAATATTCGTCGCAATCTTATCAAAGCTTATCATAAAAGGCAGGCTCACTATGGCGCTTATCCCCATAACAAAGACTCCCTGCAGGGCAGTAACGACAAGTATAGCTTTTCCCTTAAAATTATATACCACCAGATTGGTAAATAGAATAACAGCCCCGCTTACAACATAATAAATCGGAAAGTCCCAATAGTTGCTCATGCGGAAAAAGCCAATAAAAAATGAAATCAGTATAATAGCCGGATTTAAAAGCTCCCTGGTCAATGTGTATTTACTAGCGTCATTTTTCCTTCTTGTTACCATCCAGGCAAACAATATTCCTACCACGGTAAGTACAAACATTATGTTCACTACATGGGCATGCAAATCCCCCAGAACAAAGGAATAGCTGGGAAACTCATGTATTGTCTTGTCATTGGTTTCGGGATGATAGCCTATAAAGCGGGTTGCATCCGGGAACCAGTATTTGTATGTGCCCTTTTCCATTCCGAAAAATTTACGCACCAGAGGCTCAAACCATTTATATGTGGGATAATGCATGTTGCCTGCAATACATACCGCTATACCCGCCATTACTCCGGAGGCAGGAGGCAGGAATCTGCTTTTTTTACCTGTATCCTTTATATATTGCAGAATAACATTATAAACTATCGAATAGGGAAGAGTTGCCGCCAAAGCTCCCACCATCATCAGCATAAGATTGTAGGCCACACTTACCTTAACAAAGGATATCCTGGTCATAAATGTGGCCAGATACTGTCCCAGATAATAATAATTCAGACTGGTACCGGAATACCAGAAATCCTGCGGAGGCATATACTCAGACCTGAGCATGCTGGTCATAAAGCCATAGTCCATAAATTTTTCCGTACCATATGCCTCCGGTTTAAAGCCCCTGATATATACAAATAACAAAAACAATATCAAAAAGAGCAGCTCCTCGCCCAACATGGCATCAAGGCTGTTCGCCAGATTATGCAGCATATCTAGCAAGCCTGCCCTGCTGCTCCTTGTCCTCCAGTACAGGAGCAGCAGATTCAAAAGCAGGCATACCATTACAGATATCAAACTGTTAAGGGTATTAAACTTCATCAGATGCAGAGAAGCCGCAAGCCAGATCAGGTATCCGCTAACAGCCAGGCCTATAGCCTTTGAAAACAAGTAGCCCTTATCATGAAAACCGCCAAAGATCCATGTGGTCAAAGGCATAAAGATTATTCCCAAATACAATATGGTCAGCCACCATTTTATAAAGGATATAAAATCCTCCTGCAGCATAAATTTTCCGGCCATAAGCGCTCCTGCGGCCAATATCAGATAAGTAACACATTTAATTATCCTTTTCATAATTCAATCATGCCTTTCGTTTAATCAAAAAACATGCATTTTCTGTCTATAGAAAATATTTCCAACTAATACTCAAAAAAATGATCCCACATTAATCCATGATATTTAAACCATGCTTTTAACCTGACTTTAATCCATGATAATAGACCAGGCTTTAGCCTGACTTCACAGCATTGCTTAAATACCTGTTGATATGTCTGAAATCCTTAAAGGCCTTCCTGCCTATCCTGATAATCTTTTTCATGTTTATTGAATTGGTACCTCCCTGCCTCGGCCTGAAGGTGATCGGCAGATACTTGACCGCCAGCCTTTTTTTTGCATAGATTACCGAAATCAATACATTGGACAGATTATAATTGTCAGGAATAAGGCCTATCTGCTCCTTTAATCTGGACGCCTTCATAAGCCTGAAGGGAGTATTGGCATCCGGGATATTTACATGGAAGCAGAGCCGCAATACCAGTTTCAGCACCTTTGTTACAAATACCCTGGCCAGGCCGTCCTGCCTTCCTTTTCGCTGACCGATAACCATGTCGTAATCTTCGCGCATCTCCCAAAACTGCCAGAATTCATCAGGCAGGGTCTGTCCGTCTGAGTCGGTCTGGAATATATAATCAGCACCGGCCTCAATGGCGTATTTATATCCATACAGGACTGTCGCCCCATGACCACCATTGGGCTTTGTTACAGGCTCAAAGGCAGCAAGTCCCTTTGCTGCCTCCTGCATAATCTGATAGGTCGCATCCTTGCTTCCGTCATCTATTATGACAAGCCTGCTTTCATTACCTATTTCTTCCACAATAGGATACCAGTCGTTTATAACATTTTTAATATTCTCCTGCTCATTGTATGCAGGTATTATAATATATAACTTGTCCATAATTATATTACCTTTTCCTCAGCTTTTCAAATTCATCCAGTGCCCTTCTGACAACCGCATCCATGTTGTAATAGCGGTACTCGGACAGTCGTCCGATGAAGATAATGTTCTCCTCCTTTGCCATGTCTGCCGCATACATCTCATACTGCTTCCTGTGCTCCGCTGTCGGGAAGGGATAATAAGGCTCTCCGCCATCATAAGGGAATTCCTTGCTGATGGTGGTCTTATGGTGTACCTGGCCTGTCAGCTGCTTGTATTCCGTTATTCTGGTATAGTCATAGTCATTGGGATAGTTTACAACAGGGGCCTCCTGAAATTTTTCCGTATCATAGGTCTCGAAGACAAATTTAATGCTGCGGTAGGCCAGCCTGCCATATTTATAGTTGTAAAACTCATCCACCGCTCCTGTGTATATCATGACATCATATGAGATGTCACCAACTATTTCCCTGTAATCGGTATTAAGCAGTATCTTTATATTTTTGCTGGCTGCCATCTTTTCACACATTTTTGTATAGCCGTGCAGAGGCATTCCCTGATACTTGTCATTAAAATACCTGGTATCACGATTGGTTCTTACAGGAATTCTTGATATCACCGAGGTATCAAGCTCTGCCGGATCAATCCCCCACTGTTTCCTGGTATAATTTTCAAAAATCTTTGCATATATATCCGGCCCCACCTTGCTTAAGGCCACATCCTTGCTGGTTTTTATCTCATCAAGCTCAACAGCCTGCTTCCTTAAAAAGTCTTCTACCTCAAAGCAGTTAAGATTGAGATTGTACAGCTTATTTATGGTTTCCACAGTAATAGGCATAGGAATAAGATTGCCGTCAACATAGGTAAGGACCCTGTGCCAGAAATCCCGCCATTTTGTAAAGCCGGAAAGGTATTCATATACCCCCCTGTCATTGGTGTGGAAAATGTGAGGCCCATAATTATGGATAAGTATACCATCCTCATTGTAGGAGTCGTATACATTTCCTCCAATATGAGAACGTCTCTCAACCACAAGTACCTTTTCATTCAGAACGTTGGCGATGCGTTCAGCCATAGTCAAGCCTGCCAATCCTGCACCCACCACTAAATATTTGTAATGCATAATGCTACCTCCAAAGTTTTTTATCTTAATTATTGCCTGTTTATCGGCTTATCTGCATCATAGATTGATAATTTATATTCACCATCGCCTTCAGTGTAGACACATTCATAGCTGTTTTTTATATTCTCCTCATTGACTGTGTAATAATCGCTGCTGCGGTTATCATAGTCAACTATTATAAACCTTATATTGTTGGCCTTCACCAACCGGTCAAGCTCTTCCGGGCTTTTGGCCTCATACATGGCTATAACCTGCTGCTCCCTCCTGTCCGTATCATAGCCTGCCGACCAGGGAAAATACGGCCATCCCTCATAAAGCATGGCCCCACCCAGCACAACCTGGTTTAAGGCATACCTGTGGGTCAGGAAAATATCTTTTGAATCGCTGTTATTCTTAATCCATTCGGTCAGAGGACTGTCAAGGTCAAGTATTATCGCCGACTTGGGCTCGTTTCTCTTTATAACAGTACAAAAATCGTATACTCCTGTTGCTGTCAGCATGAAAATCAGCAGTACTCCCAGCGCCCTGACCATATACTTGCCACTTTTAAGCAGGCGCATTATTAAACCTGCCGCATATATCGACAGCAGAATACAGCTCATCATAATATACTTGTGGTTTACCGTAACATCAACCGTAAGAGATACTGTAAATGCAAATAAAAGCGGAGCTGCAAAGGCCAGCATCATCCATCTGCCCACTCCATTTTCAATGCAAAATGCCACCAAAAGAACCGCCGGCAAAACCCCCAGCAGGCGCTCAAGATAGGACAAGACACCAAAGAGGGTTTTATTCTCGGCTATAAAGCCAAAGAAGGGCTGAAAGGATACGGCCGAGCCATCAATAAAGAAGGATGTCTGGGCAAAGGAAAGGGCCATGGTAATAAGCGCGGTAATCAAAAACTCCAGCCTTCTTGAGGATATTATCGCCATCACAAAAAGCACCAGTATGCATCCTATCAATGTCGCTCCATGAAAAAAGCCCAGGCTTCCCAGCAAAATTCCGGCAGCAATGCTGGTCCTCAGATCTGCTGCCAGCCAGCCCTCCCTGCTGAAGAATAGTGCCTTAGCTCCTTGCCAGAGCCATCCTGTAAGGAGGCTTCTGTCTTTATTTTTGCCTGCCTGACTGTCTGTCTTCAATCTCTGATACATATCAAAGGGATGCCCGATATACAATATCAGGATAAAAAACATTACCGCAAGCCCCAGGGCAAAATGCCTCTGGTTGCAATAAACATTCAGGTTCCACAGGCCCCAGTCCTCATGGGGAGTATCCGATATAAAGGCTGTATTTTCCTTTAAAGTTTTAATTATTCCCTCATGCGGCTTTATCCCGGTTAAAAATGTATACAGGGTCTTGGAGCTGCGGAAGGCAAAAAAGAGGCAGGCGAAAATACCGGCTCCCTGCTTTCCCGTAAGCTTAAGGGCCAGTACATAAAGCAGCATAAAGACAACTACAAAGCACATTATGCTGGGCAGGTTAAAGGCATAATCCAGCCTCAGCCCCAGAAACTCCAGATTGCCCACCATAAACTGAAACATAAAATGATATCTGATATCCTCACCTGCATAATGGGAATATGAGGTGGGAAAGTTATTGCCGTAGGAAAAGGATCTGATCATTCCGATATGGGGCGAAAAATCACTGAAAACCGTCAGACCCACATGCAATTTGCCGTCACTTACAAAGAAGGTTCTCCACATAAGGATGCAAGCCAATAAAATAACGGCACCAAATAGCAGCAGCTCAAGGCACAGTACTCTTCTGCTGCCACAAAGCAGTACCAATGAGCCATCCTTTCCAAAAGCCGCCTGGTTAGCTCTCCTTTTGGCATACACCCTTCTGACCAGCGTCAAAATAAAGATCAAGGCTGCTATAGGCATTACCAGCAGATTGGCATAAAACAAAGGAGAGGAGGCACCTCTGAAAAGGTAGGCAAATATATAGACAAGCCAGGTCATGGCCAGCACACCGCTTATAAACCAGGCCGGAATCAATAATAATACCGGACTAAGCTCTAGCTTTCGCTTATAACAATCAACGCCTGCCAGATCAGCAAGATTTGGGAATGCATATAAGCAAATGACCCAGCCTATTCCTATAGATAATAAAATATATATCAGTCCAAGCATTATAAAGCCTCCTGTTTGCCGCTCCTGCCATCATCCGCATTAATGCTCTTTGCTACCAGATATCTTGGTCTATGCTTAACTTCCTTATATATTTTGCTAAGATATATCCCTATCATACCAAGGCTTATCATCAGAGAGCTGCCAATGATAAGCAACAGCAGGATAACTGTTGTAAAGCCACTCAATGCCCTGCCGGAAAACTTCATATACAGGGTCTGGATGCCCAGAATTATAGCTCCCACAAACATCAGCATCCCCAGCACCGTTATGCAATGAAGGGGGACCGAGGTGTAAGAGGTTATTGCATTTACCGCCAACCTTATCAGCCTGATAAGAGACCACTTGCTTTTACCGTTAACCCTGTCAGCCACATCAAAGGGAATCTGCTTTCTGTCATATCCCAGCCATGCGGACATCCCCCTGAAAAAGGTCGCCCGTTCAGGCAGCTCCTTCCAGGCCTCCACCACTCTGCGGTCCATCAGCTTAAAATCAGAGGCCTGTCCCAAATCAATATCCGCAGTTTTATATATAATGTAATAAAAGAATTTGGCACAGATCCGGTAAAAGGGATTTTCCCTGCCTCTGGATTTTTTAATCCCTTCCACAACGTCGTAACCCTCATCTCTCCAGGCCTTGACCATCTCTGGAATCAGTTCCGGCGGATGCTGCAAATCGGCATCCATAACAATAACCATATCCCCGTCCGCATAATCCAGACCGGCACAGATTGCTGATTCCTTGCCAAAATTTCGACTCAGACGCAGAGCGGTAATATTATTATTCTGCCGGGCCATATCCTTAAGCTCTGACCAGGTATTATCCCTTGAGCCGTCATCCACCAGAATAAAGCCATATCTGATCTTGTTGCTCACCAGTACATTTTCAATTTTGGCAATACTGCTTCTGATATGGCTCCCCTCCTGATAGACCGGAATTACCAGGGAAAGCTTTGAGTCTGTATTTCTATTGTATTCCAAATCAACTCCCATGATATCCCTCTTTATCTTAGTTTATATCATGCTTTTCATATACTAATATTATAATGTATCAAAGCTCCTGCTAAACAGCTTCTCCTCAAGATAAGAATTTGCCTCAAATACGGCATCCGCCTCGGCATCCGTCAGGCTCTTTACCGCCTCCGCAGCCGCCTTTAGCAGACCGGCGTCTGTAAAAATGTCTCCCAGCTTGAAATCCATATCGCCGCTTTGCCTGATTCCAAATATATCACCCGGCCCCCGCAGCTTCAGATCCTCGCCGGCAATGTAGAAGCCATCGTTGGATTTATTAAGTATCTGAAGCCTCTCCCAGGCCTCCCGGCTGCTGCTCTGGCATATAAAGATGCAGTATGACTGGTGCTGCCCTCTTCCGACACGGCCTCTAAGCTGATGAAGCTGGGCCAGGCCGAATCTTTCGGCATTTTCCACCATCATCACTGTTGCATTGGGTACATTTACACCGACCTCAACAACTGTTGTTGACACCAGCACCTGGATTTTACCCTCTGCAAACCGCTCCATAATATCATTCTTTTCCCTGGGCTTCATCTTGCCATGGAGATATTCAACCGTAATACCGGGGCTTAGCGCTTCCTTCAGACGCTGGGTATAATCTATGACATTTTCAGCCTCTATTTCCTCACTCTCTTCAACCATAGGACATATAACATAGGCCTGTCTGCCCTGTTCCACCTGCTTGCTGATAAATCTGTAGGCATTGGGATAATAGCTTGTATCCACCACGCAATTTTTTATAGGCTGCCTGTTTGCAGGCAGCTCGTCAACGACCGATATATCCAGATCGCCATATAAAATAATAGCAAGTGTCCTCGGTATGGGGGTTGCGCTCATAACCAGCACATGAGGGTTTAGCCCCTTGTTAATCAATGCCTCCCTCTGCCTGACTCCGAAACGGTGCTGCTCATCAGTTATAACAAGCGCCAGCTTGTCAAAATCCACCTTCTCCTGTATTATTGCATGGGTGCCCACCACAATATCCGCTGTATGGTTTTTTATTTTTTCATATGCTTCCTTCTTTTCCTTTGCGCTCATGGAGCCAACCAGCAGGCAAATACCTACTCCAAAAGACTTAAGCAGCTCTTCAATGGATTTATAATGCTGCTTTGCCAAAACCTCCGTAGGCACCATTAAGGCGGCCTGATAACCGTTTTTGACCGTCATAAGAAGGGCAAGGATTGCCAGAATGGTTTTACCTGAACCGACATCTCCCTGTATCAGCCGGTTCATGATGTATTCAGCCTTCAAATCGGCTTTTACCTCCTCCCAAACCCTTTGCTGGGCTTTGGTCAGCCTGTAGGGAAGCCCCTCTATAAGCTGACAGCATTCAGGCCTGTCCTCCATTCTATAGATAGAACGCAGTTGGCTCCTTTTTTCCTTCAGTTTTCTGAGAGCAAGGGCATAAAGAAAAAATTCATCAAATACCAGCCTTTGTCTGGCCTTAATCAGGCTCTCCCTGTCCTTCGGGAAATGTATCTCCTTTATTGCCTTGGTCCTGTCCATCAGCTTATTGGCCTTTGCTATGCTCTTTGGTATAAAATCTGCAGCCAACTCAAGCTGTGATAAGGCCTCCTTTATCGCCTTTGACAGGACGGCATTGGAAAGCCCATCCGTCAAGGGATAAATCGGCTGCAATATCTTCAATAATTTATAATACTGCTCCTTTGCATATATTTTTGGCTGTTCTATTACAAGAACCCCGTTTCTTCTTATAACCTTTCCCCTGAAAATATAATGGCTACCCATCCGAAGCGTTCTCTGCAAAAAGGGCATATTGAACCAGGTCAAATTCAATCTGCCGCTGGAATCTCCAACTGTAATATTAATTATCTGCAGATTGCGAACCTTCCTCAGCTTGGGCTCGGTAACCGGAGCCGCCTCTATGCTGGCTGTCATGCCCTCCTGCAGACCGGCAATGGAAACCGGATAATCAAATTCCTCATAAGCCCTGGGATAATGCTCCAGCAGATCCTGAACAGTTCTTATACCCAGTTTTTCAAGCAGTTTGGCTGTCTTATCTCCGATTCCCTTAATCACCCTGATATTATCGCCCGCTTGTATGGGTATCACCTCCATATATTGTTATATCATGCATCTCTACTATTATATACCATATTCAGGCAATAAAAAAGTAAAAAAGTTGTGTTTGAGCAAGCTATATTCTTTCTCCAAATAGAGCTTATTTTTCTATGTTTTAGATAGGCCCTAAATTTATTTTAAAAGCTCTTGACAGATTATTATCAATACTGTATTATTGTATTAACCACTTAATACAATAATACAGTAATACGTTTTTATTGGGGATATTAAGACAAACCCATGGCGCCGTATCCCCGTAAATAAAAGCAATATAATCAAATAACGAAGAAAGGAGTCCATATGTGGGAGCTAGATTCTGAACGGCCTGTCTATATCCAGTTAATAGAAAAGCTTAAGGCTGATATCATATCCGGTTATTACAAAGCGGGCGACAAGCTGCCTTCGGTAAGGGATCTGGCAGCCCAGGCCCTGGTCAATCCCAACACTATGCAAAAAGCTCTGTCCGAACTGGAACGAACAGGCCTTATTTACACTAACAGAACAGCCGGCAGATTTATCACTTCAGATGAGAGCATCATCAGAAAATTAAAGGAGGAGGCGGCTGCTTTGCAGGTTAGGGAATTTATTAATAGCATGAAGCAGCTAGGTTATGAGCCCGAGCAAATTATAGAACTGGTGACAAGGCTGCTTAAGGTTGAAGGTAATCAGGATTAACGCAAGTTTAACAACAGCCTTTGGGCGAAATGGAGGTATGTATATATGAGAGCAATTTTGGAATGCAAATCACTGAACAAGAAATATGCCAACCTTGTGGCACTAAACAATGTCAATCTCACAATAGAACGGGGAAAAATCATCGGGCTTCTTGGACCCAACGGCAGTGGTAAAACTACGTTGATTAAGCTGATAAACGGTTTACTGGTGCCCACATCCGGTGAGATTCTGATTGACGGAAAAAAGCCCGGCCCTGAAACCAAAAGGATAGTCTCTTATCTGCCGGAAAGAACCTATCTGCCGGAATGGATGAAGATAACGGATGCAATCAGCTTTTTTGAGGATTTTTATTCCGACTTTGACAGAGCCAAATGCATGGATATGCTGAAGCGGCTTAATCTTGACCCCGGCAGGAGGCTAAAAAACCTATCCAAGGGAACCAAGGAAAAGGTTCAGCTGATACTGGTTATGAGCAGGCAGGCTGATTTGTATTGTCTTGATGAGCCGATAGGAGGCGTAGATCCAGCCGCCAGAGACTATATACTTAACACTATTATCAGTAATTATAGCGAAAATGCCAGTGTAATCATTTCAACCCATCTTATATCTGATATCGAAAAGGTATTGGATGAGTTCATATTCATCAAAGACGGCAATATATCAGTTCATGCCGCTGTAGATGATGTCCGCTTGCGGGAAGGAAAGTCCATAGATACATTGTTTAGGGAGGTATTCAGATGTTAGGAAAATTAATAAAGCACGAATTTAAAGCAACCACCAGGCTTCTGCTGCCGATATATCTTGTACTTATAGCCCTAGCTATGATATGCAAGCTGGTTCACAGTCTGGATATTTTTAAGGGGATACTGTCTTTAATTCCCGGTACAATTAAAATTGTATATATAATCTCAATATTTGCATCCTTATTAATTACAGTCGTACTGACAGTAATGAGATTTTATAAAAACCTTGTCAGCGATGAGGGCTATCTGATGTTTACCCTTCCTGTAAAAGCGTCGGGGCTTATTAGCTCCAAGCTGCTTGTATCTGTATGCTGGTTGCTGATTAATGCTGCATTGGTTTATTTGACCTATCTTTTTGTATTTCCTGGCAAGACAAAACAGATTATAGAATCCTTATTAAGCATTATCGAATTGGAATTCGGTTCACGAAGCACATTTTTAATCACCGAATTTGCCATTGTAATGCTGATAAGTATTGTTGATACCATATTGCTATTCTATGTATCAATAGCTATCGGTCAATTGTTTTACAGGCACAAAATTGCATTTTCTGCGGCAGCATATATCGGAGTTTATACTATATATCAGTTCATAGCTGCTATCATTCTGCTGATTGTAAGTTTATTCAGCAATGACTTTATATTCAGTATAACAGCATTAAGCAGGATAATATTCCCCTTCTTTATATTCTTTTATCTGGCCCTTGCTGTGGCACTTTATACAGCAACCAATTATATATTCAGTAAAAGGCTAAATCTTGAGTAAGGGGTAAGAATTTTATAATGAATTTCCTTATATTGTAGGATATAAGCAACAAAAGCTGGTCTTTGCACCAGCTTCTTTTTTCATTTTTATTATTGCTTTTCAATCAGTGTTTATGTGAATCACTCTTTAATCTGACCAAAATGTGTTACTTAAAGCTATAGGATCAATCAAATCTATTGCTCAGGTTTTTATTACCTCAATCGCTTTTTTTCAAATCGGCTGAGAGCCTGCAGGCAATTAATCAGGCTTTCAATTCTTTCCTCCAGCGTTCCGTCCTCAACTGTGCAATCCAGCGCCATCGACATATCATTAATTATTCTGTCATTGAGGTACTTTTTGCCCGAATATACAACATCAAGCTTTTCGCTGTAGCTGTCTGCCTCAAGAAATCTCATCAAAACAGCATAGGCCCCTTGGTCAGACGGACTTTGAGCATCCTCTTGCTTTTGATTTGCCGTAGTAACCTCATCTATAGCTGTTCCACCAGATACTACTTCTGTACCTGTTTCGTCTTTATCACCGTCTGCCGCTTCCGTAACCGCTGCAGTCTTATTATCCGACAGGCTTACATCCTTGTCCGTCAAGATTATATCTGCGGTCTGTACCAGCTCAAACCTGTGCTTTTGACTTGCATCAGGATATTTTGACGAATCCAGCTCTTCGATAAATGATCTAAGAGGTCTTGCATATATCCTGAAATCCCCATATAGAGCCTGGTAAACCACCAGCAGCTCGTTGCTTTCGCTATGCTGTGCAAGTGTTATAGTCTGATAAAGCTTGCCCTTGAAATGACGATATATTTCCTGTGGTCTTGGTATCCTATCATACTCCATACAGCCTCTCCCATCTTCCGAATATCAAACATTTATAAATCCAATATTTAAAAAAGTGGCTCGTTTAATCTTCGAACCACTGTTTGCAGCGTACGAAAGGCTATGACCTTCCGTACGGAAATTTATCAGATGTACCTTATTCAACAGATAATACATAATAATATATCGGCTGTCCTCCGTAGTGAACCTCCACATCCATGTCAGGATACCGCTCCATCAGCTCATTGGCCAGCTCGTTAGCATCCTGCTCGCTAACTTCCTCACCGTAATAGAGGCTGATTAACTCGGAATCCTCATCCACCATGGTACTGATTAACTCCAATGTTGTCTGCTTAATATCAGTACCCACAGACCTGATAGATGAATCGCCTATTCCCATGATATTACCCTGCTTGATCTCTTTTCCGTCAAAGCTGGTGTCCCTGACGGCATAGGTAACCTGGCCGGCCTTAACCCGCTTCATCTCCTCGGCCATTCTGGCCGCATTTTCTTCAGGAGACTTATCATAAACAAAATTAATAATCGCTGTTATACCTTGAGGTATATTTTTGGAGGGTATTACAAACACTTTCTTGTCTTTAGTCAATTTGACCGCCTGCTCTGCAGCAAGAATTATATTACTGTTGTTGGGCAGGATGTAGATATTGTCTGCGTTAACCTCACTAATGGCATTCAGCATATCCTCGGTACTTGGATTCATGGTCTGTCCGCCTTTAATTATATAGTCAACGCCCAGTCCGGTAAATATCTCATCCAAACCGTCACCCATGGATACAGCAATAAATCCGACCTTCTTTCTCGGTTTATCCGGGGCATCAGTCTTCTGCCTGGTGGCCTCCTCCTTCTTTTGCTCCTGAGAATGCTGCTCCGGATTTATAATAACCGTTTCGTTATGCTGCTGGCGCATATTATCTATCTTAATATTTGTCAATGAACCATATGACAACCCCTTCTGAATGGCAAGGCCCGGATCATTGGTATGAACATGTACCTTGACAACCTCATCATCGGACACAAGTACAATAGAATCACCTATTGACTCCAGATAGGATTTGAAGGCTTCCTCTGCTGCTTTGTTATAGTCCTTCTCAAGGTTTACAATAAACTCGGTACAATATCCGAACTTTATATCGTCAGTTGAAATTCTTTCCCTGACCATGCCTGAAGCTGCAGTCTTTGCAGCAATATTTGACAGAGATATCTCCTTGCCGATCAGAGCATCATACGCTCCCTTTACGATCTCCAAAAGTCCCTGCCCTCCAGAGTCTACAACACCGGCCTCCTTTAAAACAGGCAACATCTCCGGGGTGCTTTTAAGCACCTCCTCCATATGGGCAATAATCTCCTGCCCGAAATATACCAAATCATCGGTTCTGGAAACCAACTCGGCCGCCTTCTCCGCTGCACCTCTGGCTACTGTCAGTATGGTACCTTCCTTTGGCTTCATAACAGCACGATAAGCTGTCTCCACCGCCTTGTGGAAGGCGTTGGTCATTATAGTAACATTTATCTCATTATAGTCCTTTATCTCCTTGGTAAAGCCGCGAAACAGCTGTGACAGGATAACTCCGCTATTTCCTCTGGCACCTCTTAAGGAACCTCCCGATATGGCCTTAGCCAGCTCCTCCATAGTCGGATTTTCCAAGGCATTGACCTCTTTAACTGCACTCATTATGGTCAGGGTCATATTAGTTCCGGTATCACCATCAGGTACAGGAAACACATTAAGCTCATTAATCTTCTCTTTATTGGCTTCTATGTTAGCGGCTCCTGCAAGAAACATTTTCTTGAGAGTGCTCGCATCTACCTTTTTAATAACCACTGGTTTCTCCTCCTCATAATGCTGTTATCCTCAGGATTAGTCAATTACTCTGACACCTTCGACAAACACATTTATTTTCTTCACTTCAAGCCCTGAGAACTCCTCAACATTATATTTTACATTACTGATTAGATTATCTGCCACCGCAGAAATACTTACACCATAGGAAACGATAATATGCAGGTCAATAGTAATCTTATTGTTCTCGATCGTAACATTGACACCATGGCTCAAATAATCTCTTTTCAGGAGCTTTGCAATACCATCCTTCATATTAACCGAGGCCATGCCAACTACACCAAAGCATTCCACAGCAGATGCACCGGCATATTTTGCAATTACTTCATTATCAATTACTATTTCACCAATTCTCGTATTCATGTGTCCTTTCATATTAACCCTCCTATCCATGCACTTATCATATGAAAGCCTCTATATAAATATAAGCATATTCATGCGTAAATTTTCAAATCTGATTAATTTCGTCTTTATTCTGCTGTCAGGAAAGACATCCGCAGCTCAAGCTCACATAGCATTCGGTTTAAAACTTACAATATTTATTAATATTCATATTCATAAATTGAGATATACCTTGCCTAATTTGCATAATATATATTACTCCAGTTTTAATTCGGAAGTGACAAATATGAAGAGAATGATAGGCTTTATCCTGTTCTGGATTGCTATAGGCATGACCATCATGCTGTTTATTACAAACGGCATTGTGGCAATATGTATAATTATCCTGTGCCTGCTGCTGGGCTATAATTTATTCTGCAGCTAGCAATCGAGTTGGTGCTATATCAATAGTATATAATAAAATGGACATAACAGCAACATATTCCATACATAACCAAGCAGAATGTTGCAGAGGCAAGTAAAAATCTGACAAGTACATCGGTCTTACGGAGAGCTACCGACACAGTATTATTTCAAGTAAAAATGGGTAATAAATGGTACTGAATAAATAAAGAGATAAAAAATGAGTGTCAAGATCCAACCTGACACCCATTCTTAACTTAAGCGCGTTCTACTTTACCGGATCTAAGACATGAAGTACATACATACATTTTTTTTGCAGCGCCGTTAACCTTAACTCTTACTGATTTGATATTGGACTTCCACATCTTATTCGTTCTTCTATGAGAATGACTCACAGCGATTCCAAAGTGAGCACCTTTATTGCATACTGAACACTTTGCCACGGAAAACACCTCCTTAAGGTATATTAGGGAATGTCAGGCAATCCATTATTTTAATAGACTTAACCTACCCTGCAAACACATACATTCTACCAGAATATTTTTTATATTGCAAGCAGATTTTATATTAAACCCTCATTCTTTTATTTACTTTCGCCCTGTTCCTTTAATATATCCTCAACCCTCTCCTCCAGGTTATCCTTCTTTTTTGAATTTTTGGAGAATTTATCAATTAAATCCGGAATCAAATCTATAATCTTGTTTACGCTATCCTGAGCCTTCACGTTGACAAGCCTTGAGCTGCCGTTTTGGATAACAAGAACTGAGCTTGGTGTAATTTTTCCACCCATACCTCCACCTGCATTATTCTTGGTCTCACCTGCAAATGCGCCAGCTGCCACACCAAAAGTAACCTCCACCAGAGGCAATACCAGGGTATCGTCATCAAGCTTTACAGCATCGCCAACAACTGTTTTGCTTGTTATAAAATTGTCCATCCCCTTGAACAAGGATTCCACCGTTGAATTAAAATTATTTCTTTCCATCTTATAGCGCCTCCTTCAGCAACAGAAAATTTCTCTTTAAGCTCTTGAACCGTTCATCCCTTATGAGCTTGAGTATTATTAAAAGAATCGTTATCAGTCTTATTCTTCCCCTTGCATAATGCTTACCCTCAAACACCTTGTTTTCAAAGTCAGGAGTGATACTTATATTATCGCCATAAAAGCTGTAGAGAATGCTAAATGCTCCCAAGGCCTGTCCTGTCGAACAAGGATCCCCTGTACCGAATCTTATCGTGGACTTGAGCTTGCCGGGAAGAATATGCTTTAATATATTTTTGCTTTCCGTAAATGTCAGTCTAATTCCTTCACGATTCTGTGTATCCTGCAAAAAGTCAGTAACCAGCTTAATCTTTGCCCTTATGTCGGACGCAGTCTTAAATATCCTTGCAAATTTATTCCATAAGGCTGTAAAAAATGCCTTTATTTTTTCGATAACAGAAATAATCTTCTTCTTTATTCGCAATAATATCGACTTATCATCCTCAAAGGCATCACTGGATTTTCCGGAAGCCTGTCCCTCGTGTGTCACTTCCTTCCCTTCCATTTTTTTATCTGCCGGATATACAGTCTTATCACTGTCAGATATTATTGCCTCTTTTTGCGTATCAATACCGGTGATGTCTGAGCTTTTTTTCCTGTCAGGCTCAGTATCCGCCATTTTGCGGTCGGCTTCAGAAAATTTAGAGCCTGTTTCCTTCAGCTTAGCATTTTTACCTGAGGATAAATCCCTATTATCCGGTTTTTTTCTGCCCCCAGATAAAGCTGACAGCTCTGCCTGCTTTCGCTTTGCGCCCCTTTTAGGCTTCAGGCTGTCATACAAAGTAAAAATTAACAAGCGCAGCCTTATATGCAGCTTTTCATCCTTGTAGGATATCCTTGCATTTAAAAGATGAAGCAGCCAGTTAACCCTTATGTCCGCATATAAAAGGTCGCCATGCTCCAGCCTTACTGTATAGCGAATCGGTACAACAAGCACGGTTATTATTATCAGCAATATCAGGGCAAGCACTGCAAGCAGCAAGATCCCTATTAGCTTTAGAACAAAAAATAATATATTAAAAATCACCTGTATCAACCGCCTGTTATTAATATATACAAAAATACCGGCAAAGGCTGTATGGCAGTATAGAACAGGAATACTTATGTAAAATATGTCCTTACGCCAAATTTTCCTGTCTTTTTATATACCTCCATAAGCATATCCTGTACCAGTTCATATGCCTCCATCTTGCCTCCTGCCAGCCCGACAATATGGATCTGTGAATTTTGGTAATGCGGATATAGTAATTCATGGGCACTGATAATGTCAAATAAGTTGTCAGGGTGAGAAGCAAATGTTATGCAATAGACTCCATAAACAAGCTCCTTATTATTTATGGAAGCAATTATTTTATCCCTTCGTCTTTTTATGCTTTTCCCAAGATAAATATGTGATGACCATGATATCATGCTATTCTAACCCTTTAACCTATTATCGTTAACTCGCTATCATAATAAATAATTTGCGGGTCTCTCGCAACCGAGAGAACGAAGCTCTCAAACTCGTAGCTTTTAAACTTATTCAATTCATATTGCTTGTATTATGTGGTGAAATTAGCCGAAGCTCCTGCCTAATATTATACCACAAATTACCAGTATTAATACAAGCCTATTCTGACATAATTTTATTAATTATCTCATAGCTGGCAGCTTTTTCATGCATATCAAAGCAGTGCTCTATAGTATACCGTACATAATCCATAACCTCGGTGCGGTTTGAGAAAAACACAGGCATTTTATTAAGGGTATTGGCCATTATAGCCCGGCAAACCATGCGATCAAGACTGTCAAATGCAGCAGAAAGCTGCTCCTTCAGCTCATTTAATTCCCTATTGATTAGCTGCTCATCAACCTTACCCTCTTCATATACCAAATCAAGATCTATAAAAATACTGTCGGAATTCAGCTTCTGTGATCTGGCCAAAACCTGCATCAGCGTATCCAGCATCAGGCTTTGTGTAAGCTCTTTATAGTTCATGCCAACAGTGTATAGGGTATCCTCCAGGATAGTCAGATCATATGCGATATCCTCCTGAATGCCTTCTATCTCCGATAGTTTGTCGGCTATTTCCTCTGACAAATCATCCTTCTCTCCCTTTATAAAGCTGGCATTAACCTTTCTGATTATTTCAAATGCACTGTCCCAGGCCTTATGCTCCTCCGACTGGGACATTCCCGCATAAGGATAGCATATCAAAATAATATAAATTGAATTAATAATTTCCTGAAGGGTAATAAAGATAGTTGTTTCCTTCTCAAGAATTGAGATGGCGGCTTTCATCATATCAAAGGCTTCATTGAACTCCTCGTGAGAGAGATTCTTAAACTGGAGCTTCTCCAGATAACTCTTTTTATCCGCCAGCTGGGGATAGCACTTATCCATATCCTCATTCTTATGAAGCATCGCACTGGTTCTTATCATATAAAGGAAGGTATCGAAGGTATCCCTCTCGGCTCCCTTATAGGCATGAGCGCTTTGTCCCAGCAAATCAAAATATTTCTGTTTTGTCATGCGGACCGGAAGCTGGCCGATTATTTCCTTGATTTTCTCGTTTATTGCGAAGTTATCCTCCGTATTGAAAACATAACGGAGTATTTCCCGTGCAAATTCCTCATCGTCAATATTATAGGGATTTTCCTTGTACTTGTATTCTATACGGTTCAGGACATATTCATAAATTTGAAAAATATCGGTATAAGCGGTCAGGACATCCATCCTTTTCATATTGTCCTTGCGTATTGCATCTATGGTTAATACGGCTTCTTCATGCTCCTGCCCGCTTTTGAAATCAAACAGATGCTCCCTTATAAAGGTGTTGACTGATTTAGTCCTATCAACTGCATCCCCGCTCCAAAGCTCCTCTTCATCACAATAATCCTGATAAAGGGTATAATAATTCATAGCAAGCTGCAAGCCGGCATAAACGTAATAAACATCTGCAAGCTTGTTTAAAAGTACAGGTATACTCTCCTCAAGCCTCTTTCCTCTCTGTATAGTCCTGCAAATCTTCCTTAGCTCGTTATCCATTAACACTTATCCTTTCATCTTGTCGGCTGATTTTATTCAATAATCTTTAATTTATGATGCTGGTCTTAAATTGGATTAATATTGCAATCCACTAATTAATATGCTTTTATAGTTAGCTTTGCTGTCGAAAGCTTATCTGTCTTATCTGAAGATATCCTGATATAAAATCTCCTTATACAAGAAGTGCCTATTATTAAATAATAAGCACTGCCCGGTTTCTTTATAGCTCTGGTCGTTCCAGCATATATCATTGCTGATTTGACAATTATGACTTTTTAAAATGCTCATGAGTAAACAGATGATCCATGCAATACTCATAGTTGCCGTCACATTTTGAGCAAAAACGAAATTCAAGATCATCACCATCCAGCTCTGTTCTGCCGCATATGGCGCATTTATGTCTGGTGATGACGCTTCGCCCTTTGCTATATGAGCTACCACTCTGATAGCCTCCGCTGTTCATCTGCTTGCGGAAATTGGCCTTGCGGGCAAACTCATGAGGTGAAAACCTGCGATAATTCCTGGTGGCAAAAAAGAATATTAGGAAATTGCCAAAGGCAACTACAAGCGGAATTATAAGCAGATACTGCCCTCTGACAATATAGTTGTAAATGTAGAAAAAATAAATTCCCGCTTCAAGTATTGCAAAATATTTTGCCTTTACAGGTATTATAAAATAAATGTAAAAGGTCGTATTGGGATACAGGGTGGCAAAGGCAAGAAACAGGGTACTGCATATAATGCTGAAGGAGGCCGTCATAACTATGCTCTGCCTCGTTATTAAATAGGTAATAAAGGCTGCAATAAAATTAAATATAATACCTGAAAAGAAATAGAGATTCAGGCGGAAGGGCCCCCAATGTCTCTCAAGAGTGTTGCCGATAAGATAATAAAAATAAACGGATATGGCAAAAAACAGAATGTTATCTGTCTCCACAGGAATTATCCAGGTAATCAGCCTCCATATCTGCCCCCTGGCAACCATCTCAAAATCAAGCATTAAGAATCTAAAATATACAAGTGGATAGAAGGTGCCTAAAACAAAACCTATTATAAACAGTCCTACAACATACTTCATAAGGTCTGGTATTGCATATCTGCCAAACCTTCTCTCAAGCCAATTCAATAATTTCATGTCTTCACCAAAACCTTTCAAGTAAAGCTTGTACAATTCCTGCATACAGGTTTATACAAGCTTCATAAGTCATGCCTAAAGGCTTTATTATGCAGAAAATTACAAGTATCCTGCCCTGCAGCTTCTATCGTCTAAAATCTATAAGAAAGTTCTATACGATATATAAACCAGCAGGCTATGCAAAGCGATTTGATACTTTTATCTTTATGGCAATGTAAAAGAGTTCCCTGGAGTATAATTAATTTATATATTCAATTATAAATAGACCTAAAACAGCTTCTTCTTTTTAAATACCAAAACTATGACGAATGTAAGAAGCAAAGCTGCTCCGACAGTCAGGTAAAATCCCAAAGGACTTCTGGCACCGGGTATGAAATCAAAGTTCATTCCATAAAAGCTGGCTATCATGGTCGGTATGGACAGTACGATGGTTATTGCCGCCAGGAATTTCATAACTATATTCTGGTTGTTGGAAATAATTGATGCAAATGCATCCATTGTACCGCTTAAGATACCGCTGTAGATATTGGCCATCTCAATAGCCTGCTTATTCTCTATAATCAAATCCTCCAGAAGATCCTGATCCTCAGGATAGTGCTTGATGGAATCCAGCTTCAGCATCTTTTCAAATACCACCTCATTGGAACGCAGGGATGTGGTAAAGTAAACCAGACTCTTCTCCAGCTCCAGCAGCTCAATAAGCTCCCTGTTTTGAGTTGATATATGAAGCTGACGCTCCACCTCTTCACTCTTCCTGTCAATGGAACGCAGGTTCTGCAGGAAGGTTGAAGCATTTCTATACAAAATCTGCAATATGAACCTTGTCTTTTTATTGGTATAAAAATCCCTGACACGGCCGTCCATAAAGCATTTTAACACCGGAGTTTCTTCAAGACATACTGTTATAATATACTTTTCAGCCACTATTATTCCAAGTGGTATGGTAATATAGCGATCCTTGTCATAACGCTTCTCAACAGCAGGAATATCAACCAGGATCAAGGTATAATTATCCTCCACCTCAATTCTGGCTCTTTCCTCTTCATCCAGCGGTGCTCTGAGATGATCAATCTCTATTCCTGTGTCTTCAGCTATTTTTTTAAGCTCTGTTGCCGAAGGCGCAGTCATGGCTATCCAGCAGCCCTCCGTGATCTCATTGATCCTCTGTAAAGAACCGTCAATCGTTTTAAAAATATCGATCATAAAGCACTCCTTTCCACTGCATTTAGCAGTGGGTAAATGGGTATGTATTATGACCGATAAAGGGATAAAATGCCTACACAGCCCATAAGAACCTACTGCCTAATGCAGTCCGTATTCAGTTTTTTAATCATTTGCCTGGTACTTTCGGGCCCAGCATCCATCCTAACCAATTCCTCCTTATAATATGAACAAAACAAGGTGTGTATAGATTATAGACAAAGTCACCTTGCTGTAACCTGTATGCCCGCAGCTAATGCTTACATGGGCACATTTGATATAGATAAAACCGTTTTGGAAAATACACAAGGCACCTTCCTTCCGGTCGTACAAAACTATTATATGTTTTTATTTTTGCTTTGTCAAACAAAACAATTCCTTTACAGATTAAAAACAAATGAAAAATATTAATTTTAAATATATTACTCAATAAGCATTTTTCCGTCCTGAACCCTGACAGCCACCTGCCAGTCATCCTCATAAACAATCTGTCCTACAAAATTAGTATAAACAACGTCGTAAGGATGCCTGTACTTTTCAAGAAGACCTATTGCAGGCTCCAGCATTTTTAACATTTCCTGTGTCGATTCAGTTTTAAAAAAGGTTATGACCTGCTCGCCGTTTTTACAAGGCTCAGGCTCAGGCAGATGCTCCTTAAACCAGTCATCTATTCTGCGAAAGCATTCTTCATCCTCTTTACTCATTTTCCCGTCCCTTATTAATCTCCAGCAGAGACTGAAGATCCCCTTTGGATACTAGGTTAGATATGACGGCTCCCTGCCCTGAATTCTCATGTATTTTTGCTGCATAAAAACCTCCAATATGTATTTATAAATTCCATATAGATTATGCATTGATATATTTATTAAAAATAATATGATGATATTTACCATAAGCAATTAAAAAGAGCTGCTATATCTCAACTATATCCGAGTTTCCTTCAGACCTGTCTCCATCCAGCCATTGCCACTGCTCATGCAATTCTATCTTTCCGTTATCCAGTAATTTCGGTATGCTTTTGCATTTCCCTGTTCTTGCTTCATGATTGCTGTTAATATGATGATAATAAAAGCTAAGCTCTCCATCAGCTTCGATCCTGCCCAGCAGCTGTCCCTTTATAATATCTCCTCCGGAATAATCTGCCCAAATGATATTACCCCTCTGATGATATTCAAATTTAGTCCTTTTATCCACCTCACCATTTTCTGAATTGACTTTCGGGACAAATATCCGCCCATCGTAACAGAGCTCAGCAGTTGCTTTTGTCAGAAGCTTTTCCATGATATCATAAACAAGAACCGCTCCGTTTTCCAGCTCAAATCTCTCATGCCTTACGGATTTGTAGCCCAGTTTCTCATAAAATATGCAGGCAGGAGCATTCATACAGTTCTGCTATTTCATCCTCCATGCGCTGCATGATATAACGTCCAAAGCCCTGCTTCTGAAGCTCCGGCCTTACAAACACTCTGGTTATATGATTCTCTATAATAGTTCCGGTTCCTACCGCCCGACCTTTGTCATAGAGGATTCTGCTACAGCCTTCATTAATATCCCTGATGGTATTTTCCTTACTATGATGTCTGCTAAAAAAGTCTACTACTTCCGCAGGGTAATATTTTGGATATGCCGCCCTGATGGTATCCTGAACCAGCTCATAAATCAGCTCCGTATCCGTTGTATCAGCCTTAATATACTCCACTAAAAACAACTCCTTGTAATAAAAATCGCACCAAACATTGCTTTGTCCAGTGCGATATTAAAATTATTTTAATTATGCTAGCATTAACAGGTATATTTTGTCAATACTTCTTTGCTCTCGTTTCCTGAAAGTTCTTTTACTCATTCACTGGCCAGTTTGTGCTTCCATGATAGGTTTATCTCATATCCTGATACAGCTTCTCATTCATGTTCGGGTGCAACAGGTATCTTAAGGGTACTGCCTGCAGCAGGATATATTTCGTCAAGACCGTTAAACATCATCAAATCGGCCAGGTTTATCCTGTTTTTATTTAGTATGCTTCCCAGGGATTCATTTTCCTGAACGACATAGCTGGTGTAATCCGTATATTGATTGCCGGGTATGCTGACGGGAATACAGAGGGTCTGGCCTGGAATAAGATTGTATACATTTACCAGGGGATTGGCATTCATTATTTCGTCTATGCTGACATTAAAATGTCTGCTAATCTTATATAAAGTGTCACCGGCCTTGATTACATAGCTAATGCAATACATCCGCCTTCTCCTTCCACCTGATGAAGAATGTAACGCAGCTTTCTCATACATTATATTCAGACTATATGCCCTGTGTTCAGGGATTAGACATTGTTTATTAAAAGATTTTATGCGTTGATAAGACTCTCAAATTATGCCTCAAATTCAGCCGAGAAATTTACAAATATGTATATTATTAATAAATTTTTAATGATTTGCGCCGATTTTATTTTGTTGAACTTAATTATCCATTATCGTATAATATATAGAAAGTCGATTTTTAGAAAGATAGTTATAAAATAGTGGGAGAATGTAAAATGGCTAGTTATAGATTAGGTATAGATATAGGTTCAACTACTGTAAAAATAGTAATAATTGATGATAAAAAGGAAATTATTTTCTCCGATTATGAACGCCATTATGCCAATATACAGGAAACCCTGGCCGGCTTAATAAAGAAGGCTCTTGAAGGACTCGGTGACATATCCGCATCACCTGTTATTACCGGATCAGGCGGTCTTACCATATCCAAGCATCTGGACGTGCCATTTGTACAGGAGGTGGTTGCCGTAGCAACCTCCCTGCAGGATTATGCTCCTCATACGGATGTGGCTATAGAGCTGGGCGGTGAAGATGCCAAGATTATCTACTTTACCAACGGTATAGAGCAAAGAATGAATGGAATCTGCGCCGGAGGCACAGGCTCCTTCATCGACCAGATGGCAAGCCTGCTTAAGACCGATGCCGCAGGCTTAAATGAATATGCCAAAAGCTATAAAGCCATTTACCCAATTGCAGCAAGATGCGGTGTATTTGCCAAGTCAGATATACAGCCCTTAATTAATGAGGGAGCAACAAAGCCTGACCTTGCAGCCAGTATCTTTCAGGCAGTGGTCAACCAGACAATTAGCGGACTGGCCTGTGGAAAGCCTATCCGTGGCAATATAGCCTTTCTGGGCGGCCCTCTGCATTTCTTAAGCGAATTGAAAAACGCCTTTATACGTACCTTGAATTTAAAAGACGAGCAAATAATATCTCCGAAGCATAGTCATCTGTTTGCAGCCATCGGATCGGCCATGAATGCAAAGCCGGAAAGGGAGATTCTCCTAAGTACCCTGTATGAGAGGTTGAGTACAGGCATAAAGCTTGACTTTGAGGTTAACCGTCTGCAGCCCTTATTTAATGATGAGGAGGAATATAAAGAATTTAAGGAAAGGCATTCCGTACATACCATCAGGAAGCGAAGCCTTGCCGATTATACGGGAAATTGCTTCCTCGGTATTGATGCCGGGTCGACCACCACCAAGGTTGCCCTGGTGGGTGAGGACGGCTCCCTTTTGTATTCCTTCTACAGCAACAATAACGGAAGCCCGCTTAAAACCGCTATTCGTGCCATAAAGGAAATATACGAGCAGCTTCCGCCCGGAGTAAAAATTGTCCGTTCATGCTCCACCGGCTACGGTGAAGCCTTAATCAAGGCTGCCCTGATGCTGGATGAGGGTGAGGTTGAAACTGTTGCCCACTATCATGCCGCTGCCTTTTTCGAGCCGGATGTAGACTGCATTCTTGACATCGGCGGCCAGGATATGAAGTGTGTAAAAATAAAAAACGGAGCGGTTAATAATGTTATGCTTAATGAAGCCTGCTCCTCAGGCTGTGGTTCCTTTATTGAGACCTTTGCAAAATCCTTAAATTACGAGGTGGAGGAATTTGCAAAGCTGGCCCTGTTTGCAAAAAATCCGATTGATCTGGGAACCCGCTGTACCGTATTCATGAATTCCAAGGTTAAGCAGGCACAGAAGGAAGGCGCCACCGTCGCCGACATCTCCGCAGGCCTTGCTTATTCGGTAATAAAAAATGCCTTGTTTAAGGTTATAAAAATAACCTCCCCCAAGGATCTGGGAGAAAAAATAGTGGTTCAGGGAGGTACCTTCTATAATGATGCCGTTCTGCGCAGCTTTGAAACTATCTCTGGCTGCAATGCGGTAAGACCCGATATCGCCGGCATCATGGGCGCTTTTGGTGCCGCCCTTATAGCAAGGGAGCATTATGACGGCGAAGAAAGCACCATGCTTACAATTGATCAGATAAACGAGCTGAGATTTGATACCTCACTTGCCAGATGCAAGCGCTGTGCCAATAACTGCCTGCTGACCATAAATAAATTTACAGGCGGCCGTCAGTTCATATCCGGCAATCGCTGCGAACGGGGTCTTGGCAAGGAAAAGAATGCTGAAAACATTCCCAATCTTTTTGATTACAAGCTCAAGCGCTACTTCGATTATGAGCCTCTGCCGGAGGAAAAGGCAAAACACGGCACTGTTGGTATACCCAGAGTATTGAATATGTATGAAAACTACCCCTTCTGGCACACCTTCTTTACGGAGCTGGGCTACAGGGTGGTACTTTCGCCTCCATCCACCAGGCAGATATACGAGCTGGGTATTGAATCCATTCCCAGTGAATCCGAGTGCTATCCGGCCAAGCTGGCTCACGGACATATCAAATGGCTGATAGATCAGGGTATAAAATACATCTTCTATCCCAGCATTCCATATGAACGCAATGAAACCGAGGATGCCAACAACCATTATAATTGTCCCATTGTTACCTCATACCCTGAAAATATAAAGAATAATGTCGAAGAGCTGAAGGCACCTAGCATATGCTTTGAAAACCCCTTCATATCCTTTGAGAACGAAGAAATAGCCACAGCCAGGCTAATAGAGCTGTTTGCCAAAAAATCCGGCATATCCAGGGAGGACATAAAGCGGGCTGCCGCTGCGGCCTGGGCTGAGATGAAAGCAGCCAGAGAGGATATGCAAAAGAAGGGCGAGGAAACAATGGCCTACCTGCATGCCTCCGGCCGCAAGGGTATCGTGCTGGCAGGCCGTCCATACCATATCGATCCTGAAATCAACCATGGTATACCTGAGCTGATAAATTCCTTCGGAGTTGCCGTGCTTACTGAAGACTCCATCTCCCACCTGGCCAGGGTGGATCGGCCAACCATCGTAGTGGATCAATGGATGTACCATTCCAGATTATACAGGGCAGCCTCATATGTCCGCACCCAGAAATGTCTGGAGCTGGTTCAGCTCAATTCCTTCGGCTGCGGTCTTGATGCCGTTACCACAGATCAGGTAAATGATATTTTGTCTGCATCAGGAAAGATTTACACAGTACTAAAAATAGATGAGGTCAGCAATCTCGGTGCTGCCAGAATCCGTATCCGATCCCTTCTGTCGGCTGTCCGGGAACGTGAGGTCAAGGGAATAGAAAGCCGGGTTGCCAGCTCGGCATACAACAGGGTAATATTTACCGAGGAAATGAAGGAAAACTATACCATCCTTGCGCCGCAGATGTCTCCTATTCATTTTGAATTACTGGAGCCTGCCCTGCGAACAGGTGGATACAATATAGTGGTGCTTCCTAATGACAACCGCAGGGCAATTGATGTTGGCCTGCAATATGTCAACAACGATGCCTGCTTCCCTTCCCTTATGGTAGTCGGGCAGATTATGGATGCATTGCTGTCGGGTAAATATGATTTGAACAAAGTAGCCGTAATAATTACCCAAACCGGAGGCGGCTGCCGGGCCACCAACTATATCGGCTTTATAAGACGTGCCCTTAGCAAGGCCGGTATGAGCCAAATACCGGTAATATCCTTGTCCGCCTCAGGACTCGAAAAGAACCCGGGACTGAAAATTACACCCAAACTGCTGATAACAGCCATGCAGGCTCTGGTTTACGGCGATGTATTCATGCGGGTGCTATACAGGGTAAGGCCTTATGAAAAGGTACCCGGATCAGCCAACGCCCTGCATGCAAAGTGGCGGGACATCTGCATAGAAAGCATTAAAAAGGGTGCCAGCTGGAGAAGCTTCAAGAAAAATATCCGTGGCATAATCCGTGATTTTGATAAGCTGGAAATATATGAGGACATGAAAAAGCCAAGAGTGGGTGTTGTTGGAGAGATCCTGGTTAAATTCCTTCCTGCAGCCAACAACTATCTGGTGGAACTGCTGGAATCCGAAGGAGCCGAGGCTGTAGTGCCTGATTTACTGGATTTCTTCATGTACAGTGCTTACAACAACAACTTCAAGGCCCGTTATTTAGGAAAGAAAAAATCCTCCGCATTCATCTCGAATATGGTCATTTGGGCCCTTGAAAGATTACGCGGACCTGCCAGAAAGGAGCTGGCAAAGAGCAAACGCTTCTCACCTCCTGTGCATATTAAAAAGCTTGCCGAATATGCTGAGGATATTGTATCGGTGGGCAACCAGACCGGTGAAGGCTGGTTCCTGACAGGGGAAATGCTGGAGCTTATACATTCAGGAGTATATAATATAGTATGTACCCAACCCTTTGCCTGCCTTCCAAACCATATCGTTGGAAAGGGAGTTATCAAGGAGCTCAGGAGGCAGCATCCGGAGGCAAATATTGTAGCTGTAGACTACGATCCTGGAGCCAGTGAGGTTAATCAGCTTAACCGTATTAAGCTGATGCTGGCTACCGCCGTGAAGAATCTGAACAAGGCAGGGTAAGATAATATATAAATTTAAGTCTGGTATAGATTATGCCTGTTAAAGTTAAGTTATTAAACACAAAATAAGCAGGATGCTTAATTAATTTATAGTAAGAGCTAACAAAAAAAATTGCAGGCAAAATTAAAATAGGGCTGAAGGCGACAAGTTCTGTGCTTCAGCCCGTTTTTTATTATATATTCTCTATCTGCCAGTCTATTGGCTCAAGTCCTTTCTTCATCAGAAATTCGTTTGTCTTGCTGAAATGCCTGCAGCCAAAAAAGCCCCGATAAGCCGATAAGGGGCTCGGATGGGGTGCCTCCAGTATCAGATGCTTTGGATTATTCAGCATGGCCTTTTTCATCTGGGCTGGTCTGCCCCAGAGAAGGAAAACCACCGGCCTGTCCAGGGAATTAACAGCGTTAATTACCGCATCGGTAAACTGCTCCCATCCCTTTCCCTGATGCGAATTGGGCTGATGAGCCCTGACGGTAAGTACCGTATTAAGCAAAAGCACACCCTGCTGTGCCCATTTCACCAGATATCCGTTGTTTGGTATGTAACAGCCTAAATCATCATGCAGCTCCTGATATATATTAACAAGTGACGGAGGTATTTCCACATCCGGCTTAACGGAGAAGCAAAGCCCGTGCGCCTGCCCCTCGTTATGATATGGGTCCTGACCGAGTATTACCACCTTTACCTTACTGAGCGGAGTCAGGTGAAAGGCATTGAAGATGTCATCTGCCTTTGGATATATCGTATAGCTTAAATATTCGGATTTTACAAACCTGTACAAATCAGCATAATATGGCTTTTTAAATTCACCACCTATTGCCTGAAGCCAATCATTAACTATAGCTCCCATTACGGATAACCTCCTGTTGGTCAAAAGACAAGCCGGATGAGAATATACCCATCCGACATTATTTATATAATATAATTAAATACTTCTCTAATCAAGTTAAAATGTTTAGTTCAGCTGCTATATCAACTGCGCTGCTTCTATTCGAGCTTTGAATAGCAATTAAATAGCAATGGTATAAGCTCCTGCCCGGATAACCTAAGCTATAACCTTACACTGATGCCTCTGTCCCTTAAGTATTTTTTCAGCTCCATAATTTCCAGCTCCTTATAATGGAACAGGGAAGCGGCCAATGCTGCATCAGCCTTGCCTTCTGTCAGAGCCTCGTAAAAATGCTCCTTCGTGCCCGCACCACCGGAAGCAATAACAGGTACTGGAACATTTTCGGAAATAACTCTGGTAAGCTCAATATCATAGCCGTTCTTGGTACCGTCACAATCCATGCTGGTAAGCAGGATCTCCCCTGCTCCAAGCTCACAGGCCTTGATGGCCCACTCCACAGCATCAATGCCGGTATCAATGCGGCCTCCATTTTTATAAATATTCCAGCCTGAGCCGTCCGCCCGGCGCTTGGCATCAATAGCCACTACCACGCACTGGCTTCCGAATTTGTCTGCGGCCTGGCTGATTAGGTCGGGATTTAATATAGCCGCTGTATTTACAGCTACCTTATCGGCGCCTTCGCGTAAAATCATCTTGAAATCATCTACCGAACGGATACCACCGCCTACCGTAAAGGGGATAAATACCCTTTCCGCTACCCTGCGCACCAAATCCACCACTATATTTCTGGAGTCGGAGGTGGCGGTAATATCAAGGAAAACCAGCTCATCAGCCCCGGCGGTATTATAAGCCTCGGCTATCTCCACCGGATCTCCTGCGTCCCGCAGGTTAACAAAATTAACGCCCTTTACCACACGTCCATTATGGACATCAAGACACGGAATAATTCTTTTTGTATGCATGCTTCAAATCTCCAATCAAACTATTCTTATATACCATATATTTAAGATTACTGATATATCAAGCGGGTAGCTTAATCAAGATGCAATCCATAACAGCAGCTAGAGGGCTGCAAAATTCTTAAGTATCTCCAGACCTACATCTCCACTTTTTTCCGGATGAAACTGGCAGCCGAATATATTGTCCTTTTCCACTGATGCATGTATCAGGGTACTGTAAAATGTGCTTGCCGCCACATCATTTTCATCCCCGGCCTTAAGATAATATGAATGAACAAAGTATACATATGAGCCGTCCGGTATTCCCTTATATAATTTCTTGTCGGGATTAATAGAAAGGGAATTCCATCCCATATGGGGGATTTTCAAGCCTTCACTGTCGGGAATACGCAATATTTCTCCCTGCAGTAAAGATAATCCCTCTATTCCATCGCTTTCATCGCTGCGTTCAAATAAGAGCTGCATTCCCAGACATATTCCTAGAAAAGGAGTTTTCCTGGCCGCAATCTCCTTAATCAAATCCACCAGCCGGTAATGCTTTAGCTTATTTATGGCATCACCAAAATTGCCTACTCCAGGGAGTATTACCTTATCAGCTCCAAGCAGAACGTCTTTGTCCCGTGTTATAATAGCCTCTTTGCCTATGTAATTTAATGCGTTTACCACACTCTTCAGATTGCCTGCATCATAATCAATAATTGCTATCATATTCGGTTCCTTTTAATTTAACTGAATTACATGTCTGTCTGCTTTAATTATTAATCCTTTCCTGAGCTATTTTGTGGATCTCCTGGCTGTACTCGTATGCATCCTTAATGTCAAGTAATTTTTTAATCTCATCATCAGACAAACTGAATACATTTTCAAGCTCAGCCAGAATTTGTCCTCTTACATAATCCAGGTCAGATTTAATACCAAGCATTGTAGCATACTCTATATATTTATCATATCTTTCAATACCTTTCAAGAGTGAATCCAGCGCCTGCGGATACATGCCCAGGTAATAATAATTATTGTATGAGTTCAGCTGCTTGTTAACATACATTACAGTCATTATTCTGTCGTATATTTCCCTGTCCTCATCCTTAGGCTCAATACCGCTTATTTCATTATAGGCCTCATTATATTTTTGTCTTTCAAAGTAATCTGTCGCATGCTGGATACTCAGCGAGTATGACACCTTCTCTGTGCCAAAAAACAGTACCAATGCAAGAATACCGAAGAAGCAAAATACAATGCTGGCTCCTATACGGTTGATTCTGCCTTCATCCTCTACCTCATCGATAACCTCGATGATTTCCTTTCGCCTTCTCTTCTTTTCCTTCTTTTCTTCTTTTGCATTCCTTCTTCTCTCAGCATTAGCAGCCCGTCTGTTTCCTGCAGTCTCCTGCTCATCACCTTCTGCGCCGCCGGCAGCATTTTTACGCTTAAAGAGTCGGGCAAATAAGCTTCCTTTTTCCTTCTCCTTTGCCTTGTCGCTGTCTTCGCTTGCTTGCTGCTCCATTTCCTTCTTTTTTGCCGCCGCCTTTTCATCATGTACATTTCCGAACAGGCGCTGCAAAATGTTTTTCTTTGCCCGCTTTGACTGTTCATTAACAGGCTGCTCCTCATCAGCCTCAGGCTCAGACTGCTGTGATTCTTTATTGTCTATAGCTTTCTTTGCCTTTTTTTCTATCCTTTCCTGTGCCTTTTTCTCTTTCTTTTCCTGCCTTTTTGCCTTCTTCAGTGCCTTTTTTTGCTTCTTGTTCTCAGCTTCATCGGCAGCTTCCGTCTGCACATCAGCTATAGCGGCATTCTCCGCTTCCAGGTCATTTAGTGAATTAACTACCTTGAGCGTATTGGAAAATACCTCTTTGACAGTTGGGGTATCGTCTACTATATCGGCCTGTCCGGATAAAAGCTCACTTATTGCCCTTGCCTCCTCCGATAAGGGATCATCTGACGGTATTTCATTCAACAGGCTTAAGATATCCTCTTCCTGCATTTCCTCCTCATCAGATGCCTCCACAACAGAGTCTGTGTCCAAATCATCCGCTTCCTCCTGTTGCCAAAGTTCAGCTTCCGTCATAATGCCTAAGGCTTCTGTATCATTGACATCGGTATCCACAAGCTCTTCTGTATGAAGGCTATCATCCATGTCAAGAGTCTCAAATAAATCCGCAAAATCCTCCATATCTACCGTATAATCCACATAATCATCGGACTGAGCCTTGAAGGATGCCTGCTCCATATCATCCTCTGCCGTGGCTTTTTCTTTATCTCCAGCCTTATCCACATTCTTCTTTTTATATATTCCATCCACATCCGGAGATGAGTTTTGGACAGAATTCAACAGACTGTCGAGATAGGATTCATTTTTAAGCATTTCCTCATCAAGACAGTTGCCGCAATATTCTGTTCCATCAGGTATTGTTGCATTACACCTTTTACAAATCGCCATTCGTGCACCGTCCCACTCATTCGGATAATCTTATGTACCCTTTATATTTTTAAGCTGATTAGTTAATCAACTGTAACGTTCTGATTAATATTTTTAATGATCTGTCTGAAATCAACGATCTCAATTCTGCGATCCTCGGTCTTATATATGCCTGATATTACGTTTTTCTGCTTTGTGGTCAGCTTTCTGCCTGGCTTTTCAATTAATGAAGCATCAACTCTGTGTATTCCTCTGACGCTGTCCACATGAAATGCTATATTATGATTTCCTATGCTGGTCACTATAAGCATATCCTCATTTTTACCAAGACCCAAGCTTCCTTCAGCTGTATTATCAGTCGTTTTTGCCTCCTCCTGCTTGTCCAGCAGAATACTTGCGCCAAAATTAATAATAGGTATTATAAAATCTCTCGGCATTATCATTCCCTCAAGGAATGGATGTGAATTAGGTATTGGGGTAGGCTTGCTGCTATAAGGCAATATCTCACGTATATCATTGATATCTGCTCCATAAGAATTGCCGCCGGCCTTAAACTCCAGCAACTCAATATCCTTTGTGCTGTTTGAAATATTCTTATCCATCTTCCTACCTCCGGTTAATAAGCAAATATGCTTATGTCATAAATCCTCTGCTTATGTTGTTTCCAATTTCTATTATAGTGATAATCACACGTTTTGTAAAGTAATACTATATTAGGGGCAAAGGCCTTCCAGTTTATCTGTAATATGCAGATATTCCTTAACGGCCTGTGGCATACTGCTATATCATTATATCGGCATCTTGCGGCTTATTAATTACATTCCGCCATAATAAAATTCTGCGTGATATTTTTCCTATGGCTCTATGGTGACAGGAGTCCTTAAGGGACAATATCTCCACAATATGTCCATCACATCATTGTCAACAGCAATACAGCCAGCCGTCCAGTCCGAATGGCTTCCCATACCGTGAATCATTATTTCTCCACCCAGAGGCGTATTCCAGGGCGGGCAGGCTTTATTTTCTATGGCCTCAGCTATCTGCTCATATGTTTCTCTGTCAATAGTGCCGTTATCAAGCGCCTCGCGAGCATCCTCCGCATTTGGATAGGATAAACCCAAAGACAGATAAAATCTGCTTCTGTCGTTTCTTGTGCAGATATAGTATTCGCCTTCAGGTGTACGGCCGTCACCTTCTCTTTTTTTGTCGCCCTCCGGCTCCCAGCCCAGACCTATGGTATAGGATGCAATCAGGTCTCTTCCGTCCCACAGCTCCAGAATTCTTAAGGATTTTTTTACTATGATGGCAGGTGAGCTTAATCTGTCAGGCAATGTGGCGCTGCTCGACGGTACTGTCTCATCATCCCCAAGCTTTGACGAATCCGTCAGATAGTCATTGTGAATATAACCGACAATCCCTTTATATTCAACCATGCTCCATATGCCCTCATCCTGCAGCAGCCGTACCTTTGCGCCATCATTAAGCTGAAGTAAAACAGTAGAATCCAATCCGGGCGCCTCTCTCATATTTACCGAATTTCCTTTTACATATTTGGTGATTTCCTGATCCATGTCTTCTTCACCGGCCTCCGTCTGCCCTTCTTCTGCTGCAGGTTCGGATTCTGCATCTGCTTCAGACTTCCATTCGGATATTGACTCTGCTTCCTTTACTGCAGGCAAGCTTATAACTGCGTCTGTGCCTGTCCCGGGTTCCGGGGCTGCCTCCTTCCTGTCAGCCCAATTGCAGCCGCCAAGGGCAATTATCAGCATACAAATCACAGCAAAAACCAGATATGAAGATAGTTTGTTCATAAGCAGCCTCCACCCCGCCATAGTACCATAATTCAATAATTCCCAAAAAATAATCGATATTTGACAATAAGAATTTAGATCGAAAATATATCCTTCCAAACATTAATCAAAAGTATTAAATGCTTCCTATCGGTTACTTATATAATCCTCAACCGATTCCCTGCACAGATCAAGGAAGTTTTCCTCACCAAAGGTGTTGAATTTGAAGAATACGGCCTGACTGCCTCCTGAAGCTATCGCTGAAATAAAAAGATTATTGTCATGACCCACCAGGGTAACATTCAGGCTCACTCTGTTGCCGCCGGTCATGCTGTATCTTTCATATACTCTGACAGCAATCCTTACTCCGTTAATGCTTATATCACTTCCGTCCTCATAGCTTACGGAAATGCTTCCGTTAATAATATCGTTGTGAATCTTGTTCAGCAGCTCATTAAAATTCCCATTGAGCCTTCTTTCATATTTAGCCATAAACAGCTCCTCCATTAACTATTATTGCCAGAAAAACTATAGTCACATATCCAGTCCTTTACGGCTTATCCTTTGCACAGGAGCATATATCCCAAGTGACCAGTTGCTTATACCTGCAGGAATAACTATCATTCCACCAAACTATATATCGAATAATGGGCTTAAAAGAATAGCACATTTCATATGCTATTGATCATTTAACAGCTCCAGTATTTGCAGCGGTGAGTCCAGACTTTCAAATCCCTCGATTTTATAGTCCCTGCTATACTCCTTAATATACCAGCCTGCCTGAACAGCCCTCATTCCAAAATCCCTGGCACCAAACAGCTCATTACAGCCTCCATCGCCTATATACAAGCATTCCTCAGGCGATACTCCAAGCCTGCAGGCGCATTGCTCATATATCCGTCTGTCAGGCTTTGCGTATCCGACCTCATATGATAAAACCGCCGCATCAAAATAAGGAAGCAAAATACTTTCACGTATTATTATTGCTTCCTCTGAAAAGCAATTGCTTATCAGACCGATTTTATATCCCTCCATCTTAAGCTTATCCAGCACAGGGATGATATCCTTATGCAAATAATTGAAGCAGTCGGCTTTTGTTTCATACCTCTTTCTTATTACGGTATCATATGCTTCTTCATTTTTGCAGCCAAGCTGCTTCATGATAAGACCTATGACATCCTCATATGATATTTTTCCTATCGAGCGGTCATGCTCAAGATCGTGCCATATCTTTACAAACTCCTGCCAGTCCAGCTGCAAATCCCGGCTGATTTCCCTGCTTTTATATTCACTGTGACCGTATTCTGTTATTAGGGTTTCAAACATATCAAATATGACAGCCTTCATTAGCAACTCCTTCTGTATGAATTATTTTACAGAGTAATTTCCTCACCTGCTTTGACAATCAGTCTGTTTTTGGCAGTAAACTTTGCAGCCATTTCCTCATCAAACAAGGCACCGGGCTTCATATGGATAGGTATGGAGTACCTGGCTCCTATAATTTCAGCACATTTTGACGCTTCGGCAGGGTCCATATTGTAGATGCCGTCTATAGGCAGCAAGGCATAATCCAGCTTAAGCTTTGCAAAATCCTTCATCTCTTCGGTTGTTGAGGTATCTCCTGCTGCATAAAGCTTTATTCCGTCAAACTCCAGTATATACCCGACACACTCATTTCCGGAATGGTTCCTGTTGTATGCAGGAACCGCAGTTATAAGCACATTGCCAAGCTTAAAGCTCTGATGCTCGCCATCCTTTATGACATCGTAGCTTTGAATAACTGTGCAGCCAGCCTTTTTGACAACCTTGTCAACCTGATTGTGATCCCCATGCTGATGTGTAACCAGGATAATATCCGCCGGCAGATCATAGCCCTCTCCAATAAAGGGATCAACATAAATTACAACATTTTCATCTGTAGTAATGCGAAAGCTTCCATGTCCCTGAAAAAGTAGCTTTGCCATAAAATCCATCTCCTTTTTAATATTAATTTATATAGCTTGTATTTATTACCTTGATTGTAAACTCTGAATCTTTACGGCTTAATTGTAATCAGCTGAAATGTCTTATTTGCAGGTTTACTTATGATTTACTTGTATCGAAGCTTGCCAGGCAGTGTTAAATTACTATGATCTATTATAAATAAGCAAAATATAAGCCTGCATATATACCTATGCACATTAATTATGCCTAATTAAATAAATAAAGCAAAATCAGCCTTTCTTCAGCAGGCTCTTTGTGTACCTTATAAAATCCCTGATAAACTGCTTTTCATCAAGACTGCGTATATTCCTGTAATTAAGAATCAGCATAGCTAAAACCGCCACTTCAAACACAGTCAGATATACATCCTTAAGGTCAAAGGTAAATAAGCCTCTCAACTGTATGTAATCCAGGCTGCCATCCCAAAATATCTTGTCTATCAGTGAACAGATGATACCTGATAAGACAAATATAAATATAAATTCCGTCAGCCTGCTGCAGTTATTCATTTTTCTTATATAGGCAAAGAACAGACAAATTAAAACCAGGAGCAGAATATTTAATGTTATATGTGCTGCCTTACCTATTCCCAAATCAAAAAGATTATTAAGCCATGAATAATTTCTGTTGAACTTAGGCTCGAAGCGAATGAAATTAAATATTAAATCAAGACTTTTATCCATATGGTTATGGTAGATATACAGCTTAATTGCCTGATCCAGCAGAACCATAAATGAAAGAATACTCATAAGCCTAATACGAGTCTTATTAAGTACTATCAAGTAAAAACCCTCCGAAATTCATTTAAATATAATTTAGCAAAGTATATCTAACCGAAAATTTCTCCTGCAAGCTACTTATTATATCCGGGCTTCTGCTGCCTTTATAAAAATTTCCTTATGAAGTTAAGGCTTTCATTACCCCTGTCTGTGTCCAGATTTCCATATTCATCAGTCAAAATAGCATAAATTCCCATGGCTGAAAATTATGTGCCGAAGGGGCATAACAGCCCGCCTTCAAAGCAATCTCCTAATCCTGCTCAGATATCGGCTCACCGGTAAATTTGCGTATGCTCCTTCTGGTTAAAATGGCCTCAATTATATCCATATTCCGTCTCCTTTCTAAAGTCCTTTTTACTTTCTCTTTTATAAAAAATTTGTATCATGCTTGTCATTTCATTCTGATCTTATATGACAAATGCAGCTATTATATCACTATGGCAAAATCCTTGCCTTAATAGCCTTTTGCCTTGATAAAATTTTATCATGCATTCATCAGTAACGGAAGCTTAATCCGGCATCTGATACCACTATGTTTTTTACAATTTATTTTTACTCTTTCTGCTGCCGGTTACATCAGGCGCCAGCTCCAGCAGCTCAAGAGCGTCACCTTCGCTTATAGCCACCAACACCACCAAAAGAATTCCGCCAAACATGATCAGGGTTGAAAGAGATATCAGATTAATCCATGCTTCATTAAATTTCTCCACCAGCAGCTGGGCTATTGCAAAGCAAAGATAGACAGTCAGCATGAAGAAAAGGCTGCTTCCAAGGCTTTTATCCTTTGCCCCCCATATATAGCCGGCCGCACACAATAGTATTATAGATACCGCTAAATTGATAATCGGAAATACCAGTCCCTTTCTTATCAATAATGATAAAGCCAGATTTGCCAGCAATAATCCTGCAAATACGAGAATCATTAGCTCCACTCTGTAAGGCGTGACTTTTTTTAAGCTGTAATATGCACTGCTTGTTATGCCACTAATCAAAGCGTTAAAGATAGCATAAATAATTATGGAGTATCTGTTCCTGCTCTTTCTCAGATTAAGCATATAAATTATTACCGTAAGGAACATCCATACAGATCCGGCGGCAATCGCCAGTCGTCCATCAATATAATTAACTGACAGGAGATTGATAAGGCTAATCACAATAAATAAGAGAAAATAAAGCAAATACATTTTAATCATGCCAGGCTTCTCCTTCATAAGCTATAGCTCCTCTCATAGAAAGCGTTTTTGATATTCCTCCTTATCCTATATACGATGCTTCACCGGTCCGGGACTATTTGCTTTGCCCTCTATTATTAACTGCCTTTTTCAGATATAAGAATAAAGGTATGTATGATATCAATAATAGCGCAAGCATTATAATCTGATGAAGCATAGCCGCCAGGAAGAGGGGATCGACACTACCGCTCAAAAAAATGGCGGTCGGTCCGTCTGCACCACCAATAATTCCTATATTATTAATCTTATTAATATTGCCCGCCTGATTCATTAACTCCGGCTTAAAATTTAATGAAAATAAATTAATGATCTTTGTTGCAGCTAATTCACTTATAAAAGATATGCATATGATGATACCCGACAAAATCAGATGCTTTCCAAAGGTCCATTTGAACTTCTTTTCCATTAGAAACTCCTTTTCCATTTTATTAGCCATATATTTACTATAAATCATCCTTACCTGTAATTATATTGCCATAGTCTATAATAATCTTTTTGCATTTGTCACAGCAGTAGGCTTCCACACTTGAGCCTCCGGTAAATGAGAATTCAGATAACACAATTGCTTCCTTATGAAAGATAGCCGCTCCAAAAAGCCTGGCTTTCTTAGGCTTCCAATTTATTTCATGAGGACTTTGTATCACCCCATACCTCATAGTCCCTTTACAGTATGGACATTCCATACTTATTCCCTCCATTTGCTAAATATTAAAAATACTTTTCCAGTCCAGAGCCGGATAGCCGTTTAGTCCGTAGCCCATCACAGCTGTAATAAATGCCAGCAATCCTGTCAGCATAAGTATCATGCCTATAATTTTTCTATTGCCTGCCGAACCGCTTTTTACAAGCAAGGACTCGCCTTTTGTGAAAAGCAAATATATTCCATTATAAATCATCAGCAAGCCAAAGGCTCCTCTGAGCAGGACACCAAATAAAATCTTCTGTTCCTCAAGCGCGAATATCAGCAGTACAAAGATCATGCAGATACCTATCCCTATTATATTAATTACATTATATAAGCTTTGTTTCTTCATCCTGAAATTCCTCCTGCGTTATTTTAAGTCATTATAGTAGCCTAGCCATCTTAGCCTGCCTTATGTATTAACCTTTACAGGGTAAATTGCTACAGCTTAAGAATTGCTTAAGCTATTAGGATGGTGTTTGGTCTAAAATCTGATAATCTCATTGAAAATTTTTATGGCATAATTATCTGTCATGCCTGAAATATAATCAACTATGGCCTGAATATAGCTGTTCTTATCAGGCAGATCATATATCTTCTCATTATGCATTTTTTCATTGGCTTTAATCCCCACACAATATTTTTCCAGCCAATTGCCAAAGGAATCAGCCAGCAGCGGATATATTTTCTTATTCTCATTTATTATAGGCAGCGTATTTTCCCCATCATAAAATTCCTCCAGTGTTTCAATTATGGTATTTATCACCAGCTCGGCATACTTTTTAAACTTCTCCAGCCTCTTATGGGCATAGATGTTCTTATAGTTAAAGTCCTTAACCATATCGATGAAATCCAGATATTTATCGGAGAAAACCAATCCCTTGTCCGGACTGCTGTGCTCGCACAAATCAATCATAAAGTTATGCATAAGCACTGTATTGTTTATCTCCCTGAAGTCGGCTACACCCAGGGTACCCTTGACAATGCTGCGTAATTGTCTTAACTGGCTTTCATCTAAAATATTTAAGGTTATTGCATCCTCGATATCCCGTCCCAGGTATGATATTTTATCAGCGATTTTTACTATACAGCCTTCCCAGGTAAAGGGTGAGACCTGACCGGCCTCCTCTATGTCATATAAATCAATATTTTCATCCCGGGGAAAAATGGCTGCAGACTTAACCTCTCCACAATGACAGATTATGCCGTCACGTACAGCATAGGTCAGGTTAAGATTCTGTTCTCCGCCCTCCGGGTCTGTCAGGGTTTCTATACTGTCAACAAATCTCAGGCTGTTTTTTTCATGCCAGAATTTATGGTTAAGCTTTTTTGCAATATATCTTTCCAGTATCTTTTCTCCCTCATGGCCGAAGGGGGCATGCCCCAGATCGTGCCCTATCGCTATTGCATTGGTCAGCTCCGTGTTTAGCCCCAGATAATTGGCTATTGTATAGCTGACGGATGAAACATGGTTGACATGCTCAATTCTGGTGCATATATGATCATTTCCCGTCGCAAAAAAAACCTGGGTCTTGTGCTTAAGTCTTCTATAGGCGGTACAGTGCAGTATTCTGTTGTAATCCCTTAAGAACTCAGTTCTTATATCATTATCCCTTCTATATATAGCTTTTCTTCTGACTATACTCTGCTCCCACCTGGGATTGCCCTCCAAGGTGGCCACCTTGCTGAATTTTTTATCTCCCATGCTTAATCTCCCTGGATTATTGTTATTTCATTTGCAATAAAATTATATAAAAACTGTCCTTCAAAAATATCGGAGTCATCATCCATCCATTTAACCTCCACCAATACCGTATCGGAATCTTCAAAGTCAAGTATTCTGATATAGGGATCAGGGCGGTTCTCTTGGGGTTTGGGCGCATTTTCATAGCAGGATACAATTGCATCTAACGAAGGTAAATTAATCACTTTCCTATCCACCAGATCCAGGATGACACTCTCACCCCAGATACGACCTGTGTAATAGACACTAAGATAACGGCTGTCTGCCGACCATATGAATTCTACCGTATATCCTGCCGGCCGCATCCCCCAGATAATCTCACCGCTAATTATATCCCAAACATATATTATTTCGTATGGATACAGACCTCCTGCCGGAACACCGAACACAGTTCCAGATGCTTCGGCACAATATTTACCATCAGGTGAATAGGATACAATAGGCTCATTTTCCTTCTCTTTTTCTTTATCCTCCGCCGCAAAGTCCGCAGCCTTATCTGCTTCCTCCAAAGGCATGCTTTCCTTCAGCTTTTCATTCTCCTCCAGCTTCACAGCCAGCTCTTTTTGCAGCTTTGCGATAGTATCCTCCAGCTGCTTGTTTTCATCGCTTAGTTGAATGCTTATGGCCTCTTTTGCTTTCGATTCATCCAGCATTCTATTAAGAAGAAAAATGCAGCTGACCAACAATAGGACATTTACTATTGTAAGCGCAACAATGATTGAATAAGTTGCTTTTTTTCCCATAAGTAATGCACCTCATATCATTTACAAACGACATATTAAAATTAATCTTACATATGACATGCCCTTTGCTGTCTGCAGGCTCCGTAAGCCTTTAGTCAAATTCCTTCTCATGGGCCGTGTGTTTCTTCTGGCGTTATTTACCTTCTTAAGCTGATCATAATCGGCCAGGGACTTAAGCTGAAATTTGGAGTATTTGGCATCCAGATACTCCTCAAAAAGCTCCTCCCTTTTTAAATCGATTCCTTCATTCAGGTTGCGTATGTTCAGCATATAATCAAATACATCGTCACTGGTTATTATTCTGCTGTTTTCGGGAATCCCCTCTTCATCATCCATATTCATATCGCACAAGCTCACATAATCAGAGAAAAAGCATGACTTATTAAAAACAGAATCCCTGCTGATGCCGGTTTTTTCAGCAATTACGTTCAAGGCGGTCGATTTGCCTGAGCCGTTGCCTCCATACAGAATGGTAATCGGCTCAAAATCCAGCCTGTCCAGCTCATGTCTTGACAATATTTTAAAGGGATAGAAGGAGTCGTAGCAATTTCTTTTGATACTTAGAAGAAAATCAAATTCCCTGTCTGCATTGGGGAAGGTAAAGGATTTTAAATAAACCATAATTTTCTCCTGAATTTCCTGCTTTCATTTATCCATCAACTATTCATAAAAGACCGTCGATTAATCAGCAAGCCTTCCTTTACTATTCCTGCTTAACTAAAGAAGGCTTATCATATAAAATATCATATTATAGCAGGTATATCCTGTCAATTTTTATATAAAAAGTATTTTTAGATTTTACTCCATTGGAATTAAATAAGCCCAAAGATATCTCTTTGAGCTTGTAAGTGCCTTAGTCATCTATACAGGCAATAACTCTTGCCATGGATGCCTCTGCCCTGATTTTTAGAGGCAAGGCGATAATCCGTATCTTCTTATGTCCTGCCAGTCTGCCCAGGTTGGTAAGATTTTCAATAATCAGAATATCACTGTAGAATAATTTTTTATGAATTGTAAAGGGATAGCTGTCCGGTGAGGGTAAATCCATACCCAGAATCTTTATTTTTCTTTGAATAAAGAAATCCGCTAAGGCTTCACTCACCACAGGGTGCTCTGTATAGTAAGCGTCCGTTCCGTATTTTTTGCTGTGGTCGGTGTACAAAATTACTATATCATTTTCAGCAACCATATCAGTATATTCATTTTTGAAATCTATAAGCTTTTCCCCTCTTACATCCAGCAGACATCCTTTTCCGATAAAGCGCTCCAGCGGAATCTCATTGATATAGGTCAGGCGGTTGGTCAAATGCATCGGGGTATCGATATGGGTACCGGCATGCATACCTATTTCAAGCTTATAGTTATTATATTCATCCTTATCAAGGAATTTATCCTGATACAGCCAAACCTTGTCATCATAGGGATGAACAGGCATCCCGTTAAAAATATCATAGCTTAAGTCAATATATTTTGACATTATTCATCATCCTTGTCTTATATGTTGGTTAAAGAAACCAATGATTACTCAGGTAATTTCAAGTTAAGAATGCCCAAATCTTTTCATAAAGCACTTGCTGATGCAGCCAAAAAAGAGGGTGTAAGCATGAATCAATATTGTATATATCTTCTAAGCAGAGAATTAGCAAAAGAACATACCACACATGCATAAGCTTCATGTGCTTTTACTAATCCTCCATCCACAAATTCCAGTACTCAACGGAGAAATATGCAGCCGGAAACATCAAACCCTCAAAGATAATATGCAGGAAACGGTTCTTGGTTAATGCAGATATTATCAGGTTCGTAATTGCCATGATGCTAAACATGGTCCAAAGGATTGCATTAAACAGCTTGGGTCTTTTGGCTCTCATCCTCAGGCGGGCAAAAAGTTTAAGCTCAATAAGCTGAAATAATCCGTATCCTGCAATTATTGCAATAAGCTCTACCAATGCGGTGCAGTCTCCATTTAGCAATTCACGGATTATCTGAAACAAAACAAGAGCACATAACAGGACTAAAAGCAATATTTTTAAAAGCTTCTTAGCTATAGGACATCATCCCTTCTTTTTATTAAGAAGTCTCTGACTCTATTTGCCTCCACCTCATCGCAGCTAAAGCCAAAATACTTAGCTACCGTCAGCTCTATTTCATGAAAATAATCATATATAATAAATAGCTTATCCCATATATCTTCATATTCACCGTTTGGGAAAATTCCCTGCAGGCGTTTCATTTCACTGTCTGAAAGATATCTTTTTAGATATTTTGAAAACTTTCCGGTGGTAATATTAAAGCCATACTGAGTTCCCACCTTCCAGTTAAGCATTTTCATAAACATATCCATCATAAGTACATCATAGCTATATTTTGCATAATACAGCTCTTTTCTGCAAAGGCCCTTGGCAACATAAAGAGATAGCCAGCGAAACTCATTGCATGTATTGCTAAATTCCATCTGTGTCGGTGCCTGAATATAGAAGGCCTTTTCATCCTCCACCGGTATCAGTTCAGGATAATTGTCCTTATTTAGCAAAATAACTCTGGGTTCATTATTATACTTTTCCTGTGCTATATTTCTTATGTCCACAAGAGTCAGATCAATCCTGTTACCGTCTGTAAATTGCATCAGATATGCAAATCTATCATGGCTGCTGTAATCATAGGGATGGTTATACCAATCATCAGGGCATTGGACTATTAGAATATCTCCGAAATAATTTATCCAGCCCTTATCCCTTGTAAATTCACGAATATCCCTCACAAAATATACAATATCAAAGTCGCTGTATTTATCATGAACCGCACTCCTGATTACCCTCGAGCCATCCAATGCTACAGCCCTTATTCTATCATCCTCAATAGCCTTTTTCATAATTAAATCCATCATTTCTTTTTCAGAACGCAAGCTCAAACCTCCTCAGACGGAAGCGGTGTATCATTCAAAAAGAAATTAATTAAGTCTGCCACTGTTTCCAGTATATAATCCGCACCCGCATTTTCCAGCTCATTTCTGTCACCGTAGCCGTACAAAACGCCTATTGATTTGATACCCTGCTTATGGGCACCAAAAACGTCATATTCCCTGTCACCTATCATTATCACCTTTGATAAATCATAAATGTTACAGCCATTAAGAGCGTAACAAATAACTTCATCCTTGTTGACCCTTCTTCCGTCAAGCTCGCTGCCGGCTATAAAATCAAAATATGAAGAAAGCTGAAAATGCTCCAGAATCTGCTTAGCATATAACTCAGGCTTGGATGTAGCAAGAATGATTGTCCTTTTTCTTTCTTTTAGAAGCTGCAAAAGCTCTCTTATTCCATCATAAACTTTGTTTTCAAAAATACCCTTGTCCCTGTAATATTCCCTATAGTATTCTACAGCCTTCTTTGCTTCTTCTTCGGAAAAACCATAAAATTTTTCAAAGGATTTCTGCAGTGGCGGCCCTATAAAGCTGTAAAGCTCGCTTCTGTCATTTACCTTAATTCCGTACTTATTTAGTGAATACATTATGGAATTGGTTATTCCTGTTGCCGGGTCCGTTAAAGTTCCGTCAAGATCAAACAATATATACTGAAAACCCATTCGTGCAATCTCCTTTTGCAAATTCCATGCCGATACATCTGTATCATATATTACCATCATCTGCAGCAAAGGTACAGATCTTTTTCCCTTTTGCTTTGCATAAACGATTTGGTATAGGACGACAGCATTAAGCTGTGATTAAAGCAACTAATGATACAAAAAAACCGGCTCAGTTATCATTCCTGAACCGGCCAAATTTTTAAAAATATGCACTTCTTATAATTTACCCAATATTCCGGTTTAATTATTCCGGTTAAATTTTTCCAGCTGATATTAATCCATCACCTGATATTAATCGATCTTATCAATTCCCTCTTACAAGCTCATATTCATGCTCCTCTATACCCGGAATTGTATAAACAGCCGTATAGCCTGCATTTATCAGGATTCTGGCAGCTATTGCACTCTTATAGCTTTTCCGGCAGTAAAGGATAATAGGAGTATCCCTTCTGTCTGTCAGCATATATGGATTAATAGTTATGTCATTCAGCGGGACGGATCTGCTTCCTGCTATATGACCATTCCTGTATTCGTCATGGCTGCGCACATCAACCAGCATTGCCCTGTTGTCGCTATCCAAAAGCTTGCGGGCTTCATCTGGACTAAGTGTTTTTATCCTGCTTGTCCTCACTCCGCTTTTGGGAATCCGCTTCTTTTTGTTAAGCATTTTAATAATAGCATCAGCAGCCTCTGCCCGGCTTAAATTCAATTCCGGCCCAAAAAGCCTGTCTTCGCGAGCTGACATTATTCCCTTAACATACACCTGGGCTATATGCATAACGCAGGTGCGGCAGCTGTAAAGATCAAGCAAGTGCTCCGCTGCCGACCAATCCTGCTCATCCTTTTCTGCCAATTCAGAAATAAGCGCTTCATGTATTATCCTGGCAGCCCGACGACGCTCAAGAGGTTTATTTTTATTTAACAGGTCATAATCTTCGATTATTCCTTTTCTCAAGGCATAATCCATATAAAATGACTCATCATGCTCCGTCCCTTCTTCGTCCCGGCAACTTCGCATTATTAGGCTTACAAATTCCTCTGTAGTAATCGTTTCCTCAGGCGGCAAAGTCTCCATAAGCATTTTTTCATTCATATTTTTCATGCCTTAGATTGGACTAACTCTAAAGGTTAGGTTGTCATAAGCTTCTATACCTTTAACAGAGATAACTCCTGTTGTGTTAACTGTCTGCTCTCCTGTCCACAGATTTCTTAGGCTATAGCCTGAAGCGTTTTTAAATTTATCGCAGTATGCCATTTTATGCCCAATATAGCTAAGAATGCGCTCAATATCCACCGAATATTCATTGTCATCCCGGTTGTCGCTCAGATTAATAAATGAAAGGGCAATATCTCCATTTGCCAGAGGCTTGGCTAAAATATCCACCCGGTTGTTGTTGGTAACATAGCTTGTATCGGGATTGTCGTTTGCTATTGAGCAATAAATTCTCTTAGCCTGAATGCCCAGAGCATCCTGGTTCAGAGCAATAAGCTCTTTATTGGCTATAATCTGCCACAGCTCATCTCCCTTTTTCACCCGTCTTAAATCCAGTCCCAGCATAAGCGGGGAATTCATCATGCACCACATGGTCATATGGGTTTTGCTCATTGTGGTTGTTATGCCGTTCATTCCGATTACCATCATGTCGGGATCATTCCAGCCTCTGTCCAGTCCGGCAAATTCATCCATTATAACAGCCTTATTATACTGGGAGGTTATACTGTTGGTGTAGTTTGAGCTCCAGCTGCAGGAGCCGGGATCACCATCAGAGCCTACACTGAAGGTTATATCATTTAAAATACGCCAGGAGTCACCAACCTTATAGCCCCAGTGATGAGGCTGTGTCTTGCCCCATTCGCATATGGACAGCACGACATCATGATCAGGCTTTGCCTTATTCAGCCCATCCAGCAGTGCGGCATATGAATTCAGGGTATTTTCCTGCCTTCTGTGATTCATAAGGCGAATTATATTATCCCCTTCATTTAAATCCACAATTACTTCCTCAGAATCTATAAATGTACTTGTAGTCTCTGTAAGAGGCAGCAGGTTATCAAAATATCTTTTTTCATTTTCTACACTGCCTACAGCCAGCTGCAGCCAACGTCCGACTCCTACCTCCTCGCCGCTGGCAAAATTAATTGTAATGGCATATTTGCCTGCTGCCGGTGCCTTCACAGTAAACTGCAGTTCGCTCCAGAGCTCTCCCACAGGAGATACTCCTCCATGGGTTCCGTCAAATGTTCCTATATTTGAAACATAATCATTTTCATTCCTTATTGCACCCTGTCCCAGCAAAACGCCGTCCCGGACAGCATTAAGGGTGATATTCATTCCATTACCCTTCACAGTAATACTTCTTATATTGGGGGCATAGCTGTACTTGGCATTCTTCTCATCAGAAAATGTTGCATTATCCCACAGATAATAGCAGTTATCAACCTTTAAGAAATCAACTCCCCAATCAATATAGGTCCTTGCATCGATATCCTCATACCCGCAGGTGCCGACTGCAGCTCCGGCGCAAAGATTTGTACCTATATCATTGTACATGCCAAACTTAAGCCCTTTACTGTGGATGTAATCGGACAATGCCTTAAAGCCGCTGGGAAATTTAACAGTATCATTTGCCAAAAGGCCGTCCACCCGCTCTGATCTATAGCAGCCATCATCCAGCACAATATATTTATATCCCAGCTCAGCCAACCCCAGTTCAATAAAGGCATCAGCCATCGCCTTTGTAAGCTCCTCGTTGTTTTTACTGCCAAAGGCGTTCCAGCTGTTCCAACCCATGGCAGGCAGGCGGCCTGTCCTTTTATTCAAAAGAACCTTGCCATTAGAAAAAGCCGGAAAGCTGTATTCCACATCAGTGATAGCATCCGGTGCAGTCCTGGAAGTCCTTCTTCCCATGCCGGAGATATTTACATCATTTGTATTGCTCATAATATATCCTCCTGAAAAAGAATAATCAATAATTTCATACAAGCTCAAGTTTATCACATAAATCAGGTAACATCAATTAATATTGCTTCAGCCAGCCAAATTTGGCCGTCCAATCATTTTCCGAAATATTTTAAAAGCAGCTGCTGCAGTACTAAAGTCTCCCTGTCAACCCACGGGTTCAAATCGTCTGCCTTCGCTGCTATTAATCCGGCATTCTGCAAATACGCATTGTCCGGTTCAACCCATACAGGCTTAAATTCCAGTTCATTTTCATAATCATCCAAATTCTGTTCTTCCTGCTTGCTTCCTATATCACATAAATAATAAAAGGACTTCATCTCAAATATTTTAACGCTGTCATATTTGTCAGGTCTTCTTTCGATTACAACTCCCAGCAAATCATTAACCCTTTCTATCTTATAACCGGTTTCCTCCCTGACCTCACGGACTAAGGTCTCAGCATGGCTTTCTTCCCGCATGGCCCCACCACCCGGAAATTTATAATCACCCTTTTTTGTCCTTACAAGCAGCAATTTACCTTCCGAATAAATTACCGCCCTGATTGCCTCCCTGCATAAGGAGAGCTCCTTGCCTGCACAATCTGCCGTCTCAAAAACAATGTTAAAAATCACCTTGCTTATCCTCCACCGTTTGATATTCTGTCAAAAGTATATGTTTAAACTCCATCTCTGTCTTATATATAACTACTTTCACTTAAGCTCGATAAAATCATAAAATAGTCTTCACTTAGTCTTCATAGTTGGTATGTACGCAGAAATCAACCTTTTTGCATGCGGGACATTTCAATCTAAGCTCTCCGCTGCCATCCTTTACAGGTGGAGAACTTTTAAACATCAGGGCATACCATTTTTTTATGAAAATATGACCGCAGTTGGGACATGCATAGGGTTTTCTGGAGTTGACTAATCCTTCAATTGCCAAAAAGATGAATATGAAAACGATGCTGACAATTTCAGCGGTTTAATCTCATCCATCAAAGCCTGCAGTCCCTGTGAATTTATCGATATTACGATGACCTCCGCATCAGCTATGCAGTCAAGGCTTGTTTTGAGACTTACAGTTTCAGGCAGGGTTAAAAGATCATTGCACCTTTCCTGCAAAAAACGCTGCATGTGCTTTGATGATTCGCGACCGTATAGTGTAACCTCATGCTTAATCCTGTCCAGATACCATGATATTAAGGAGCCCCATCGTCCACAACCGATTACTGTTATTTTCATTCCGTCATTTCCCTTCCGTATTACAGATTTAATCGACAGTCCGTTTCTTCTGCCACCACAAGCCTTATTTAGCTAATTCATCTATATTATATCATGAATTCTTTCTGATATAAATCTGCAAAGCTTTGATTGCTAAAATAAGAGCCCATATAACCAACACTGTGATACCTGTCATCACCGCATAAAACAATATAGTAATAATAGACCATAAGCCTATAATACCCATACTTATTTTACCTCCATATAATTTTGAATATTATATTATCAGAATAAATTCGTCTCCCGTGTCATTCAAAATAAATCAGCCCATAACCAGTATGGCTTCTTCATATTTTACTCAGTTCTTTCTAACTATATCCAGACTATGATGGCTTATTCCCACCATATCAGGCCGCTCACATATGGCAAAATGATATTTCAAATATGTATCAAATGTTTTGTCATCCATGGCATCAACAGTATCCCGCATATAGTTGGTAAAAAGGTCGGTTGCCACATAATGAAGCCTGCTGACCTGGAAATGGCTCATAAGTTCTTCTATATCCTCCTTGCGGACCAGCTCAAAAACTTCCGCCGGTGTGGAATGTGTTTTATATGTTTCAGTATCAAGCAGCCCTTTTTCAATTAAGGTATGTATGTTGCCCTTGAGGAAGCCATAACCGATAATTGATGCATCACTAAGGCAGTATGCCGTAAACAGCAAACCTCCTTTTTTAGTAACCCGCAAGGCCTCGGACAAGGCTTTAAGCTTGTCATCCTTTGCATATAAATGATACATCGGGCCAAATAAAAGCGTGATATCATATAGCTCGTCGTCCATAAAGGATAAGTCAGAGGCATTTCCCTGCCGTATGCTTACCTTTAGCTCCGGAGTGATCTTAGACTTGAAAATATCTATATTTCGCTGAATCAATTCCACAGCATCAACGCTATATCCCTGTTTTGCAAGCGCAAGTGAGTACCTTCCGGTTCCGGCACCTATTTCAAGTATCCTTGCACCGGGAAATAGGTATTTATCAATATAGCGCATGGTTGTCATATACTCCACCATCCCATGTCTTGAAAGCAGACGGTTTTCCTCATCATGGGTATGATAATAATTCTCAAGGAAGTTCATATTATCCATATATATTCGTCCCTCTCTTATTAAATTCAAATGCTGTGATTCTTTACATACTCCACGATTTGCTTAATCTGGCTTCTGTCGGTCCAGTCACGGCTTGAACCGATTGTCTCCATCAAAGCAGCCTCCCAAGGCTCATATTTAGCCGGGTCCTTCTTTGCTACCATTTTCTTAAGCAGCCTGCCCAGCATTCGGTCTGCCCATGACATCCTTTCTTCATTCCAAGCCCCTCTGAAATAAAAGCAGGGAATATCGGACAGATGACCCTTTAAATTGTGTTCCTTCAGGGCGGTGAGCCATTCCTCGGAAAAAGGTGATGCCCCTACGCCAAATACTATAATCTTCTTATTTTTAAGCCTGTCATAATTCTTACTGATATAGGAAAAGCCTGCTATACCTGAAGCATAAATACCTCCGCCGTATATGATAAGGTCATATTTTTCTATATGATCTATTTTAGCATTCTTTAGCTCAATTACATCAGCAGATAAATCCTCCCCTAACCATTCGGCATATTTTTTTGTAGCCCCATACTTGGACATGTAAATAACAGCTATCTTGTCCATGATATCCCCCTTCCGCAAGTCTCTGATCAAACGTGTAACTGCTACGTGAAAAAATTGATGTCAGAGTGGTTTTCACTTATTTGGATTTAATGCTATTAATTATATTATATGTCATCTCATATTATATCATGTATAATAATAACCCAGCATATTTTATATGTCAACCGATGGATCTATTTATGTTTTTGCATATCAGGCTTTACCTGCCATTCAAATAGAATTGAAGAATTAATATTGCTTATAATTTGAATATAAAAGTCCCTATCGAAAATATCCTAAGTATAGGTTATAATACTGTATTATAATTTTACTTTATACATACGGGAGCTAGCTATGCACGAGGTAGAGGTAAAGGGAATCTTATCATCCACAAACGGTATGAATATCTACCGTGGATGCAGTCACGGCTGCATTTATTGCGATTCCAGAAGCAAATGCTATCAAATGAAGCATGATTTTGAGGATATCGAGGTTAAAAGCAATGCAGTCCTTCTGCTGGAAAATGCTCTGCGCAGAAAAAGGAAAAAATGCATGATAGGAACAGGCTCCATGTCGGATCCTTATATTCATCTGGAGGAAAAGCTAGGTAACACAAGAAAATGCCTGGAGCTTATCTACACCTATGGATTTGGATTGGCTATCCAGACAAAGTCGGCAAGAATTCTAAGAGACCTGGATTTGCTGAAGAAAATAAACGACAAGACAAAGTGTGTAGTACAGATGACCTTAACAACATATGATGAGAGCTTGTGCAAAATCATTGAGCCCAATGTCAGCACAACAAGGGAACGATTTGAAGTATTAAAGATTATGCGTGACAATAAAATTCCCACTATTGTTTGGTTAAGTCCAATTCTTCCTTTTATAAATGATACTGAAGAAAATATCAGAGGGCTTCTGGACTATTGCATCGAGGCAAAGGTATATGGAATTATATGCTTCGGAATAGGCATGACCCTGAGGGAGGGAAACAGGGAATATTTTTATGAGAAGCTGGATGAGCATTTTCCCGGCATGAAGGCAAGATATATAAGAAGCTATGGCAATTCCTATGAAATAACCAGCCCAAATCATAATAAGCTGATGCCTATAATAAGAGATGCTTGCAAGGCACACGGAATTATATGCGACGTCCACCAATGCTTCAATTATCTTCATGAATTTACTGAAAAAAAAACATATCATCAATATACCCTGCCGGGGTTGTAAGAAACAGCCTGATTCCCAGTTTGTATTGCTGTGGCTACCATGATAACCTTACAAATTGATATTGCATCAAAAAAATCCACCCCTGATAAATAGAGGTGGATAACTAATAAAAGCTACAATTTCAATCCCTCTTTAAGTTCCTCATGGAACAATAAGTAAAATATAAAAACAGGCACCATAAACATGACCGATGCGGGCATCATAACACTTTTATCATATTGATCTGCCTGAACAATGAAGGTTGACAAGGTTCTTAGCCTATCATCATCCAGGTAAATCATGGGCTGCTCCACCATATTCCATATATCCGCATATACAAATAAGGCTACTGCTGCTATACAGACTTTGATTTGCGGAAGAACACAATGATATATTATCTTTAGCACCGAGTTGGTATCAAGCCTTGCTGATTCGATCACCGAACTATCTATTTCTTTCATATACTGATGAGTTACTACTACAGCAAAGGGAGAGAATATCAGGGGTAAAATGATACCAATTCGTTTATACAGCAATCCCATATCCCGCAAGCCTATGTAATTTGGCAGAAGCATTACCTGCAGGGGCATCATCATTAGAATAATATATATCACAAAGAGTACACCTTTCCCTTTAAAACTTGCGAATTTAAATGCGAAAGCTGCCGGTACACTAATTAATACTGTTCCTATAGTTATTATCACAGAATAAAAAACAGAGTTCCAAAACAGGCGATAAAAGGGAAAACAGTTAAAGAATAATTGCTGGTATCCTTTTAGGGAAATCTGGTTGCCATTCCTAAAAGAGGCCAGAGCCGTCAATACTACAGGGATAAGAAAAACCACTGCCAAAAGAAAGACTGTTGCCTTTATCGCTGGAAACGTAATCTTCTTCTGTTTTTTTATTCTCATGACTGGTACCTCCTTTGCAATCTAAGTCCTGCTCCCACAATCAGCAGTATAAGCAGGGTTGTCAGGATAGAACCTGAGGCCAGAGCTTGATAGTTAAACTTAAGAAAATTGTTGTTCATATAATATTGCAAGGTATAACTGTGATCCGGCGGATACTTGTTGCCATAATATAAATAGCTTTCCTTGAAAATCCTGAAGCTATTGACAATACTAAGCAACACAGTAAAGAAGATCGAAGGCAGAATCATAGGCAGGGTAATTTTCAGATGCAGCATAAATGCCCTTGCACCATCAATTTTGGCTGCCTCCAGTGCATTTTTATCCAGGGTGGTCAGCGCTGCTGTCAGAAGTATGATACAGATTCCAATATTTTTCCATATAAACAATAGATAAATCGGTACAGCAGAATGGAATCTGCCAAAAAGCTCCTGCCAGATCAGTACAATACTGGCTGTAGGAATTAACATGGGGAGGATAAATGCATCCTGTAAACTGGGATACCGTTCCAGATAATAAGCCAGAAGCAGGGATATAATCAAAGCCAAAATAACCAATAAAGGAACCCCAATCAGAATTAGCAAAAGGCTGTTTTTCATTGCTAGCTGAAAATGCGGGTTTGATAAAGTATCTAAATAATTTCTAAATCCTGCAAATTTCTTATTAAACTGATCATTAATCACCGAATAATACAGCACACGAAGAAAAGGCCAGAAGAAAAAGATTGTCATTCCAAGAAGACTTGGAATCAGACACAGGATACATCTTCTGTTCCAGTTGGTTTTCCCTAATGCCCTATAATTTAGCGATTTGGTAAATGCTTTAGCCTTATATTTTTTCTCTGAATTATTAATTGCTTTATTCTGTGTCATCATATGTTTTTTCCTCGACATATACTTCACTTCCATCCTGTATGTACTCCTGGCCGGTAAAAACCACCAGATCTATCATTGAAATTCCTTGAAGTACTTCATAATACTTTTCATTTGATTGACCAATTTCAAGATTTTTAACCTCCCTGGCGATATTTCTTTCTTCCCCGTTGACAATTTCCTTTCTTATAACATAAACCTTATGATTATCATAAATTTCCTTCGGAATTCCTGCACCTAGCCTGAAACTCTTTCTATCTGCATCAGAATTCTCATCATAATAATCAAACTCTTCAAACTCCAGAGTTCCAACAGTCACTCTGGGCAAGGATGCATTATGAATTCTCCTTGCGCATAAAGTCAGGATCAATAATATCAGGTAATAGGATATGCATACAGCTATAATAATTTTTTTCGATTTTGCCATGTACATCCCCCATCATTCGTTAAAATACTTATCCAGCTTTCTCTCGGTCTCTTTTATATATGCTTCAATATCGGCTCCATTTTCTACAACTTCAAAGAAACCGTCTATGTAGACGTCTTTATCCATATAAAAGCTTATCTCACCATTCTTATATAGCTCATAAATGGAGCGTCTTAAAGTTCCTTCTTCCGGTATCGGTTCTTTAAAATGAAAAGGAGCTTTTTTCTGCGCCATTATATATGAAATCAAATCGGCTATATAAGTCAGGGTATCTTTCAAATTTTTGGAGTTGGGATTAACAGCAAGAAAAGAGCATGTACCAATGTTTTTGTCAGACGCGTTTAACTTTGGCACCGTATATACATCCAGGTTACTCTCTTGCTTTGTTAGATTTAATGTTACTTCATACCAAAAGGACGAATCACAATAATTATATATATATTCATCATCCGGATAAAAATATTTTCCATCCGGCAAAAGCGAGTCATATTTACGGAATAATATCAACTTATCTCTTAAAAAGTTATAGTCTATATCCCTTTTCTGGTTAAAGTATTGGGCAAAAAACGATCTATATAATACATAAGGCCCAAAATTTGCTTTCTGATATAAGTCCTGTGTCATCTGATCTTGCATCTGATAGAATTCTTCATATGTCATATTATTTTTCAGTCCAATATTTGTCTTTGCCACAACCTCTTTATTTATGATTAGGCCAGGAATATCCACTCCAACAGGAAGCATCCAGATGTCACCAATCTCATTAATCGCCGCTTCCTTCACATAAGGGAAGCAGGCATTAAGGTACTCTTGAATTCCTTCCACCTCATTTAACGGATAGAACACACCATTTTTCCGGATATTATAACTAAAGTAACTGGATGTATTCATAAAGCATATATCATAATCCTTATCCTGGGACAGGATCTTTAATGCAAATTCATCATCTTCCAATTCTAACCGTTCCATACGATATCCGCATCCAAAGGGTTCACCCTCCAAACCTTTTGGAGAAATATATTTAATAATCCGATTCTCTTTGAGGTATTTATCAAGAGTAAATCTTACGATGACTCTTGCATTATTCATGCAGTAAACCTGACCCTTAACATAATAGATACCAAAGTTGGCGAGGGTCGCATCAGAGAAGATTTCAGCCTCTTCATTAGTTGCCTGGAAATCCGATAACACTAATCCTCTGTCGAAATTGATATTGCTGATATATATAAGTTTTTTCCCCTGATCACAAGCTGCAAAATAATGAAACAAACCGGAATCAAAGTTTGACACTAGCTTTAGTAAATCCTTTTTAGGGTCATATTTTAAAAGACAATATCCTTCATTTTCAAGATAGCTGTGAATCAGAAGTGTCCCATCCTCACACGAAGTCATACTTATTGGAATATTAATCCCCAGATCATATCCTAAATTATCCTCCAAAGAATAGTATACTAATCTTTCTCCTCTAGAACGAAATACTCCGGTATAATCTTTTGAATCTCTTACCATCTCATAAGAGTTATTTCCCAATATATAAACCCGATTATCCAGATATATTATTTGCTTGGCATATTCAAAGGAAGAGAAATCATACAGATGTTCCATAATTCCTGTGTCCATATGATAGATATAAAGGCCGGACACAGCGACTCCCTGATCATTATGGCCCGGTATTGACAGGTATATCTTCGTTCCGTTTACAGCAAGGCAGTCAATGCGCCCTATATCCTCAAAATCGTGTGTAAACACTAAATTCCCATTCAGATCATATTTATGTAAATACAGAGTATAATGTAAATGTCCTGGAGCTACTTCATCACTATTTTCATGATTACAGTCGGCACTTTTAGTACCAACCAAATACAAGGAGCCTTCCTCATCTACTGTATAAGCTTGTATATCCTCAACCTCATATTGCAAAAAATCACTTTCAACTTCAAGATCTATTATATCTTTATCTTTCCTGTTACAGGCAGTCCCAAAAAGAATAAGTAAGATGAACAGGAAAAATTGGTATAAATAAAGTTTCTTCATTTTTTACTCCTTCTCCCCCATAGGCAATGTATGGTATACATATCGATTTATTTCGTAGGTTATTCCATCTTCGTTCGTAAGTATCCTTGCATTATCCGGATCTTCTTCAATAACAATTCTTCTTATATAACCTTTTGCATAAGGTGGATTCACTACACCATACAGGTTTTCACCATCAGTATATAATTCATATAGCACTTCTGCTTCATTTTCTGGAGTTATTATGCTTTGCATCCCAGTTTCCGGATTAATACATATCAAACTATCCAAATAAATCATTCCATTATTTAATACGATAAAATCCTTATAGCACTCTTTTGCCAAAGGGATTTCCTTTATTTCCTGTGTCTCTAAGTCGCATATGTTAAAGCTTTTATTGTCGTATACATAATAAAGCTTGTCCCCTGCGATGGAATAATTACTTGAAACCTGAGCGTCTGTCAGCTTGATGGATTTTGATTGATCCAGTGTTTCAAGTTTCATGCTGGTTGCCTGATATAATTTTTCTCTTATACCGTATAATTGGTATACCTCTTCCTCATCTACTTCTCTGACCTCAAAAGCTAAATGATAATCTTTCCACTTTAAGAGCGAGATATACTTTGCATTAATCTTCTCACTGTTCTTTGTCAGGAAGGAATAATAATACATATTCCAAGATGTTATTCCATTGCTGCTTTTTGTTTCGGTGTTTGCATCTAAATAATAAATTCCATCCTGATAAACAAACATTTTATAGGCATTCACATCAATAATCTTCTTTGCTACACCACTGACAGGATCATAGCAAAATATATTTCCATTCACCATGCCATTTATAGTACCGGTATCATATGTTTCCAACATAAAATATAACTTGCCATCCATACAAAAGAGCCTTTTTGCAGGCAGTTCCAACACAAGCTCTGATTTACCATCCTTTATGCGGTATATGAAATTATCCACACCAAGATTAACGTAATACAAAATATTATAAACAGGGTCATTGCAAAGCAGACCATAATTTTCTTCTTTTATATTTATACTTAAATTAATGTAATCATCATTTTTACCTTTAACCACCAGGTTTTCATCCTTTAATCCCTGTATCAAATATGTATCGCTTTCGCTATTATTTGAATTGTCTATAATTTTGCTGACATTTTTGAATATCTTAGGGTTGTCATCGGAATTATCTTTTGTATCACCAACATTAAAACTAGAGCAAGCGCTCAGGAATATACTCAAACATATAATACTAAATATTCTTATCTTAAAAGTTTTTATCATATCGAATAATCTCCTTTATTAACCTTGGTTTATACTTCAGTCTAAAATTATTATTTAATTATTTGTCTTTATTTATCTTTGCTAATGAAGATCACGCTATTAATACAATAGCGTGATCTTTATTAAGTGCGTAATTATTGTCCGCAAGCAGTATGATTATACGTTCTGGTTTGACTGTATGGAGCTGAAATCGTTGTGTAGCATGCTCCGCAAACTATGTAGTATACTACTACTTCCGCATCAAAAGAACACCAGCCTGTAATTGGGTTTCCATTACCGTCAAACATATTAGGATAATTAAACTGATGGCTACCCCTATAGTTACTAACACTAGATACAGCGTTTACATAATAGGGATGCATTCCTGGACAAGCTGCTGAGACATAATTTGCGCCAAAACTAAAGCTTAACAGTAATGAAGTAATAATCCTGAATTATTCATGAGGGTAAAAAATCATAGATTTATCCATGGAATTATT
>ENA-UPSA01000035-UPSA01000035.1-bioreactor-metagenome-genome-assembly--contig:-NODE-35-length-205112-cov-44.771844_pt1 | contig 205112 bp, 183 predicted proteins | sample MGYA00238183_ERZ773288 | MGnify/ENA primary metagenome ERZ773288 (study PRJEB29028, sample SAMN07631243) | bioreactor metagenome | isolation source: Switchgrass digestor | place: USA: Dartmouth... | reverse complement strand
CGGTTTAATGTCCGGATGTTTCCGGAACTGCCGTCCGGATAATCCGGAATACGCACCTTAATAACTTCCCAATATCTTCCTTTATCATTCCATATATCTCTTGCCTTCTATACTTCGGTGCAAATACTATATGATATTTGCAATTCCACTTTGTATGTGCTAATCTATTATTATCCATACGGATAGTACCTCCTTTTGCTTTTTATGCGGTTGGCTAAACCCGCTTTATTTTAGCAAATGGAGGTATTTTTATCTACTCATAGCTATAAGCTTTTTGGAACCACCTGCATAGCAGGTGGTATTCATTCCACAACAGAAACTCGTTCAGCGAAAGCTGAACGAGTTTAAAATCTCATAAACAGATCATCGTTGTTATATCAGAGACTCGAGCTCACAGAGCACTTCTTCAAATACATTTAATGCATCCTGTACAGGCTTGGGTGTAGAAAGGTCCACACCGGCAATTTTCAATAATTCCAAAGGATAATCGGAACCTCCGCCTTTCAAAAACTTTATATATCGGTCCACAGCAGGTTTTCCTTCCGTAAGAATCATGTTTGATATGGCAGTTGCGGAGGAGAAGCCTGTTGCATATTTATATACGTAAAAGCTACTGTAAAAGTGGGGTATCCTTGCCCATTCTATGGCTATTTCTTTATCCACATTTACCTCACTTCCGAAATACTTCCGGTTTAATTCAAGATAAATATCGTTTAGTGTTTGAGTTGTAAGGGCTTCACCGTCCTTGTATTTTGTGTGAATGATTTTTTCAAATTCAGCAAACATGACTTGACGGAAAATGGTTCCCCTGAACTCTTCAAGATAATGGTTCAAAAGATAAGCTTTTTCCTTGTGGTCGCCGGTTTTTTCCAAAAGATGCTTCATCAGGAGAGATTCATTAACTGTTGATGCCACTTCGGCAACAAATATTTTATATTCGGAATAGATGTAGGGCTGAGTTTTGTTTGTGTAATAGGAGTGAATTGCATGTCCCATTTCATGGGCAAGGGTAAAAACATCATTAATCATGCCCTGATAGTTTAAAAGCACATAGGGATGGGTTTTATAAGCACCCCACGAATAGGCACCGCTGGTTTTACCCTCATTTTCGTATACATCTATCCAACCGTTGTTAAAGCCCTCCCTGAGAATTCCGAGATATTCGTCTCCTAAGGGCCTAAGTCCTTCTTCCACAAGTTTTTTGGCATCTTCGTAGGGTATGTTTTTCTGGGACTCTTCAACAATCGGTACATAAAGGTCATACATATGAAGGTCATCCAGATTTAATGCTTTTTTTCTAAGCCTCAAATAACGGTGTAGAAGCGGAAGGTTTTTATTTATCGTTTCAATCAAGTTGTCATAAACGTCAACAGTTATGTTGTCGGAATCAAGGGATGCTTCAAGGGAAGAATTATATTTTCCGGCTTGGGCATAAAATTTGGAGGCTTTTATGCTTCCTGTGAGAGTTGCCGCAAGGGTATTTTTGAACTTGTCGTATGTACTGTAAAGTGCATGAAATGCGTCCTTGCGTACTCTTCTATCTTTGCTTTCCAAAAATTTCATATATCTGCCTTTGGTCAGTTCTACCTTTTCTCCGTTTTCATCTAAAATATAAGGAAATTTTATATCGGCGTTGTTGAGCATTGTGAATATTTCCCGGGGGGAGCCGGACATTTCCGATGACAGAGCCAAAAGTTCCTCCTCTTTTTCCGAGAGTATATGCTCCTTTTGCCGCAGAATCTCGTTAAAAAACTGCTGATACAGCTTAAGCCCGTCTTCCTCCGCAATGAAGGCAGACAATGTGTCTTCGGGGATAGATATTATCTCCGGTGTTATATAGGATGCGGCAGCATAGGCTTCGGTCGCAAGGACGGAAGCTCTGTCTGCAAAGGCCTGATACAAGGATATGGAATTGTCCTCATCCTTTTTCATTTTTGCATAGACAAATACTTTGTCGCAAAGAGACATTAACTCGCTGTAAAGGTTCAGGCATTCTAACAGTTTTTTAGAGCTTTTTCCAAGGGTGCCCTTGAATTCGGTTATTTTTGATATATATTCTTTAACGGTACCAAAGTCTTTTTCCCATTGGTCGGTACAAGAATAAATATCCTCAAGCTTCCATTTGTATTTATTATCAATATCCTCTCGCTTTGGAAGCGATTTTTCCTTTGATTCAGACATGTCAAAAAGCCTCCTTCATGTAATAGTAATTAAGGATTCATTTATATTGCTTTAATTATTATAATACTTTAATTCACATTATAATCCAATATACTCTATTTTCCTAGAGCAATATTTGCGGAAAAACGAGCAAAACAATACCCTCCCAATATAAATTTCAAATATTAATAAGGAGGGTATAAAAAGAAAATAAATAGGTTTAGGGAAGTTATATGAAAAAAACTATTGTTTTTCAAGAATGTTATAAAGCATAACAGCTGCTTCAGCTCTTGTTGAATAATCCTTTGGAGCCAGTAAATTATTACTCTTGCCGTTTATGATTCCTTCTGCATTGAGTATGGCCATGCTGGAAAGAGCGTAAGGGGAAATATCTCCCTTGTCTTTGTATTTATCAAGAACGGAATCATCGTAATAGGGAAGGGGCTTGCCGATGATTTTACAAGTCTTTGCAAGAATTACGGCTATATCTTCCCTTTTAATCGGTTCATTGGGATAGAAGTAGTTGTCCCCCGTTCCTGTGACTATACCCATGTTTTTAGCTGTTATAACACTTTTATAAAACCAATGGTTCGGCTTAACGTCAGTGAAGGTTCCAACCGGTGTTCTTTCAATTCCAAAAGCTTTTACCACGAGGGTTATAAATTCTGCCCTTGTTATTCTGTCATTGGGAGCAAATATAGCCGGTTCACCGGGTTTTTGTGACCTGCCCTGTATAATTCCACGGGCCGAAAGACTTTCAATAGCTGTTTTGGCCCATGGCACGGAACCCAGGTCGCTGAACGTCTGACCGGATTGTGTTCTTACAACTCCGGTATTGGAATAGTTGGTGTTTATACTTCCGCTGTAAGACCTGACTCTGTAGTAGTACAGTTTATTAGGCGAAACCGTTTTATCTGTAAAATTTCTTATATTTCTTCCGACTCGTGCAATTTCAACGAAGTCCTTTTGATTGGTTCCTCTTTCGATTATGTATCCTTCTGCGTTATCGGAGTTATCCCTCCACTCCAACAGAACCTCCAAAGGAGAAATACTTTTTACAATGAGGTTTGACGGCGGAGTAAGAGGCTTCATTACAAACTCTATTTCATCGCTGTATGCCGTAACCTTATCGGATGAAGATTTAATTATTGCAGCTACCCTGAAGCGGTACAAGGTATTTTCCTTTAAATCCTTTATAATAAGGTTTTTAATACCTGATGTGAGGGTAGCTATTTCCTTCCACTCCTCACCTGCTTTAGATTTTGTTTCCACACGAAAACCGGAAACATTGGTACTTTTACTCTCCCAAGAAAGGCTGATGGAATTATCCGAAATAGTGCTTATATTAAGGTTTTCCGGTGCATTAAGCAAAAACTCATCTACATAAAACTCGTTGGAATAATTTGAAGAATTATAAGAATTAACTGCCTTAATTCTATAGGTATAACTCATGTTCGGAAGTACATCAAAGTCATACCATTCGTCAGAGCCGGCATTTTGGGTTGCAACTTTTGTAAATGAACCTTTTCCGGCCTTCCTTTCAATTATGAATTCGGTTTCGTCACCGATCATATCCGTCCAGGTCAGTTTTATTGTTCCTGAAGACAGTCGAACGGCTTTTAGGTTAGTGGGAGGCTCGATTTTTGTATAGGCACCCATTCCTTCGGGATTATCCGGATAGGATATGGAATATACTTTATCTGCAAGGACCGTTCTAACCCTGTAAAAATACTGGGTACTCGGTAGAAGATCTATGTCGCTGTAGTTGGTAATTCCGGCTTCAAGTACCTTTACCACCGACCACTCTCCGTTTTTGCCGGATTTTCTTTCAATAAGGGTACTGTAGTTTGACAGATCGGCATACTCCCAGGACAGATCAATCTGTGTATGGGAGACGGGAGTAACCTTCAATGAGCGGGGAGGTTGCCGGTTAATGGATGTTGAGCAATTAACGGTGTTGCTGTAAGAGGATGCTTTACCTGCCGGGTTAAAGGGAATAACCCTGTATGTGTAAACCGATGTACCGTTTACACTGTCCGTATAGCTGGTAGTGTTTGCAGGCAAAGATGCAATTTCCACAAATGCTCCCGAATCTACCTTTCTTTCAACCTTGAATCCGGTTTCGTTGCCGGAGGTATCCTGCCAGTATAATGTGATCAAGGTAGGACTTGAAATTTCAAGGTAGAGAGATTTTGCCGGGGACGGCGGACCGGTGTAAACATGATAGGCAGATGTTGATGCACTGCTTTTTTGGTCATAGGCTGTAACTTTATAATAATAGGATTTGTTGAGTTCAATATTATTGGTATCGGTGTAACTTGTTATGTTGCTGTCCAATAAAGCAATGGTAACATAATCTCCGGAGGTGCCGTCCCTTCTTTCAATTTTAAGGCTGAAGTCGTTGCCGGGAGGGTTTGTCCAGCTAAGGTCAATTCTGCCGGGGCTGGTAGGGACGCACTGAAGATTGGAAGGTGCCAAAAGCCTTGCAACGGGTTCCGAGATATTGCTAAAGCCTTTATAATTTTTATTGTCTATGCTCAGCCTGTATCTATAGATTCCGTGGCCTATACTGTCTGTGGTTTTAATACTGCCTTGCGCAAGATTGCTTTTTATTATTTCCCATGGTCCCCAGGAATTTTCCATGTATTTTGCTCTTTCAAGGCGAAATTCCTGTATTTTCGGGTAGCTATCCCACGAAACGGTAACGGTGCTGTTTTGTATGGATGCACTGATAAAGGGCAAGGAAATCGGAGTTATGGTAACGGGAGACGATTCGTCCGACTGGTGTCCGTTTCCGTCATAGGCTGTAAGAGTGTATTGGGTATCGGTACCTGGGGAGAGGGACGGGTCAACGAAGCTTACGCTTGTTTCATCACTGCTTACCGTAGCAATTTCCTCTCCGTCATCCCTGTTTACAGTAATGCTTTCTGCAACAAGGGAATTGTTTACCCATGTAAGGGTAACCTTTTTGTTGTTAATATCTAAATGTGCGGAAGTTATGGAAGGAGCCTTCATTTTTGATGTAGAGACTGTACGGGATGCAGATTCAATGGCTTTTCCATCCGAAGATACGGCAGTGATACTATAGCTGTATGATGTCTCAGGCGAAAGGCCTGTGTCCTCGAAGCTCAGGTAGTTTTTTTCGATATCGACATCTATATTTGCAATAAGGACATCATCTCTTTTTAGACTATAGTATACCGCATTGGTTACCGATGACCAGCTAAGGTTTATTTGGCTATCGGAATTCAGCAATGCCGGACCGGCATTAAAGGTAAAACCGGCTTTAACGGTATTCATCATAATAAAGGACATAATCATTATGGTTAGCAGAAAAACAGCAATTTTAAAACGATTATCTATGATTAGTTTCATGGCTTGCCCTCCATTATATACGATAAAAGAAAACAAAAAGATTTATCAAAATTTTTATCGAATAATTTTATGATAAAATTAATGGGTTGTTATAAGGGTAATTCGAATTTAAAGGTCTGACGGTTTTTTAGACAGCGTGGTCAAATGAGCGCAGTTGGCAGGTTTAAAGGTTGAATGTCGAAAGTTTTGCTGGGGAATGTAACAGTCTTGAAACATAAATTTAATATTGGAAAAAAATACTCTTGAAACTTACTTGTTTTTTTAGTATACTATTAATCGTTGATTTTGGACATATTAATAGTATGTGCCCATAGCTCAGCAGGATAGAGCGTCGGTTTCCTAAACCGCAGGCCGGAGGTTCGAATCCTCTTGGGCACACCAGAAAGTCGCTTGAAATAAATTTAAGCGGCTTTTATTATTTAGCTGTATATTGGCATTAAATCTTTAAATTCTAGTTATTCTTGCTTTTGTTGGATATAGTATTATATTGGCATAATTTTTTTACTTTTGATTTTACCTAAATTGTATGGACTGAAAATGAAAATAATAACATATAATGGGTTTGACAATTGAAGTTTAATTGGTTATAATTTATTCGCAGCACATATATTAAACTTGTGATTGGTTTATATGGAGTTTACCGGAGGTTGCGGCACAAATTGAAGTTTGAAAAGGGTTCCAAACAGTGGTTTATGAATGAAGCCTTGAAGGAAGCGTACAAAGCATACAGGAAGGATGAGGTTCCTATAGGGGCGGTTATAGTCAGAGACGGCATAATAATTGCCCGGGGACATAACGAAAAGGAAGCTAAAAAGGACCCTACCAACCATGCCGAGATTGCCGCGATAAAGAAAGCATGCAAGAAGGTTGGCTCGTGGAGGCTCAACGGCTGCGACATGTATGTTACACTGGAGCCTTGTGCCATGTGTGCCGGAGCAATTATACAGGCCAGGATCGGGAGGCTTTTTATCGGAACTGCCGATCCGAAAGCAGGGGCTGTCGGTTCAGTGGTAGATGTACTGAGCGTTGATGAGTTCAATCACAAGGTTGAAGTGATATACGGATTACTGCAGGAGGAGTGTTCCGGAGTTTTAAAGGATTTTTTCAGAGAACTCCGTCAGAGGAAGTGAAAATATTTATACACATTGCCATACTTTTATGTTGGCATGGTGTATCATAATAAAGCATGGAGACGTATCGAAGTGGTCATAACGAGCCTGACTCGAAATCAGGTTGTCGGGTAACCGGCACGTGAGTTCGAATCTCACCGTCTCCGCCAACGAGCCTGTTTGCGGTCATTGTCCGCATCAGGCTCGAAAATTATAAAATGAACTTGTCTATAGAGTTTTTTCTAAAGCAGTATGCACTTTACTAACTTCTTTACTATAGACTCCCGCATAGAAAGGGAAGAATTTTCCATATAAAAGTTATAGACTTTATAGCCTTTGTATGTAGGTTAAGCATGTCCGTTATTTTGATTCTGCTCCATAAGGGATTTTAATCTCTTTTTTATAAATATCAATTTATTAAAATTGTTTTTTTTGACTTCGAGAGGGTATAAATATTATTATATAATTAATATATCCCATGACACTAAAAAAGGAAAAGGAGGCAATAATTTAATGAAAGCAAAGGTATCTTTTTATCGCTGTGAAATTTGTGGAAATCTTGTAGGTCTTATCCATGAAGGTGGAGGAGAGCTTGTTTGTTGCGGTCAGCCTATGCAAAAGCTTGAGCCTAATACTGTAGATGCTTCAAAAGAAAAGCATGTTCCGGTGGCAGTAAGGAAAGACGGCAAGATCTATGTAGAAGTAGGGTCTGTAGCTCATCCGATGACAGAGGAGCACTATATTGAATGGATTGCAATTATAACCGATGAGGGGACAGAAAGGATTTCTCTTTCTCCAAATAGCGAACCAAAGGCTGTGTTCTGTGACAGGGAAAATGCAGAAGTTTATGCATACTGTAATCTTCACGGATTGTGGAAATCGGAGGTAAAATAAAGCATATAACTTCCTTTTGCAACTGTTTATTGCCGTCACGAAAAATGTGGCGGCTTTTGATTTTGATTTATGCAATTTTAAACAATTTAATGATATAATTATCTATAAATTACATAATATTTAAGGGGGCAAGAGTCATGAGTGATTTTGCTAAAGATGCAATAAATCCGGGAAGAGACCCCATCGAAAGGCAGATGATAATATCGGAGGCCATATGGGAGCTTTTGAAGGAAAAAACCGGGCTAACGGACAATGACTTGGTTAGAAAAGTAAGAGAGATAGACCTAAGAGACGGGGTATTGGATGGCAGAGCAAGATCAGGTCCTCCGAAAGCTTGTCCTAAGTGCGGTAAGAATATGGATAAGGGATCCTCAACATGCATTTATTGCGGGCACAATGTTCCGGCCGATGTTTTCTCCAGATAAATGGGCAAAAAAAGAGCCCGAAACATTTTAATAAGAAGGGAAAATGTAACGGGTTTTATAGGGGAGTATTAATTTGTGCATTATGTATATCGAATCAAAGGTAAAAGGACTTTAGTGTTTTTTTAAAAAATTTTAAAAAGCGATTAGCAATTGTTAAGTAAGCGGGATGTATCCGGTGAATGCAGGGCGGCAGAAGCTTTTTTCTTCATCAGGATCATATCAATAAATGCTTCCAACCTTGTGGTATAACCGGCTTCACCGGTCATCTCATCAACAATCAAGGTCATGATGGGAATATTATACTTTTTTTGAACTTCGTTAAAGGTGCTTTGGGCTACTATTTCAGGCATGCAGGTAAGGGGATAAATATGGACAACACCGTCAAATCCCATTTTTGCCCTTCTAATGGATGCACCGATTGAGCTAAGTCCATGGCCTCCGATATCATCGGTTTTCATGAACTCCTTTCCCGCTTCATGATCCCTGTTTTTTATTTTGAAGGGGAGCAATTTTTTTATAAAATGTTCCTTGATCCAATAGCTGATGCCAAGGGTGTTTTGCACCTCTACGCCCATGCTGCCAAGTTTTTTTTCAATTTCAAAGTTGATTTGAGGATGGGCAGCAACATATATCTCACCCACAAGAGCAACTCTTAAAGGTTTGAACTTTTTGTCCAGAGGGACTTTTTTTAACTCTTTTACGGTAGATCGAATTATTTTGTTTATGTCTTTATAGCCCCGGGCTTTTTGAACCTTGTTGTGAAATAGGGAAATTATTTTATTTGTTTGTTCTTTGTTAAGTTCCCGGCATCTTGTGAATCTGGACAGCTTGTTGATTCTGTCTACCTTGAAAACGGTAATGACCGCATAAAATATTGCTTTCAAAAGAGTCAGCATACTTTTTCCCTTTGTTAAGGGCTTAATCTTCTCCAAAACCTCTTTGACAGAAATATTGCTAAGATCCAAATAAATGAAATTTACATTGTATCCGAGGCTTTTTAATATTTCATCTTGAAGCTTTCCGAAATAACCAAACCTGCACTGTCCGCATCCTCCCCCAAAGAGAATGCAATCGGCGCCATGTTCGATGCCATATAAAAAGTCTCCCATTATTGTTTTAAAGGGAAGACATGCAAACTCCGGTGAGTGCAGAATTCCCTGTTCCAACAAGCCTTTGCCTGAGACGGGAGGCATGATATATTCTATACCTGCCGTATCCAGAAGTACCTTTACGGGTATATAAGCATCTCCCATATGAGGAAAAGTAATTTTCATAATTCATCACCCTACCATATCCAAAAATGCTTCCAATCGGGTATCAAACCCGGCTTCTCCCGTGTGTTCGTCAACGGTAAGCTTTAAAAGGGGTATATTATACTTGGCTTTTAGCTGCCTTTCAATAAACTCAAGGACAAATGCGTCAACACCGCAGGCAAAGGGGGTTATATATATAATTCCCTTTATGCCGGGGGTTGAGGCAAAGGTAAAGGCACTTCCAAGAAGCTCAAAGCCTATATCCCAAAATACTTTGCCCTGGAAAGGATATGCGTTCTTCCTTTTGGTTTCGTGGTCGATATCCTTTGGAGTAAATACAGTTATATTTCTTTTTTCAAGCTTTTCAATCAGCTTCATGTTAAGATATCGGTCATAAACCATATACGGATGTCCCAATAAAGAAATTACGGTTTTTTCTGATTCGTTATCCATATAGCTCTTAAATTTCAAGGTTTGTTTGCAGATGCTATCGTAAGCCTCAATTGCTTTTTTAAAGGCTTCAACAACATCGGAATACTTAAGATTAAGAATCGATGCTAACTCTTTAAGGCTTTCAAATGTTTCTTCGGGCATCAAATCTATATGTATTTTTACTTCCAGCACTCTTATCTGCCTTTTTAAATTAAGCAGGGTCATATCGGGAAGTCCGCAAAATTTTGGACAGGTGTATTCGTTTTTATCGACACTTGTATACCTGGGGATAAATACATAATCTACCTTGTCCTTTAAGCTATAGGCATGTCCGTGAAAAACCTTTACCGGCAGGCAGGTTTCATTGCTGCAATACTTTACACCACAGTCAAGAATTTGCTTATTGGTGTCGTCGGAGACAACAACCTTGCATCCAAGATTGCGAAAAAACTCTTCCCAGAGTATGCTGTGTTCAAAAAAGAATAATCCTTTTGGTATACCAATGCTTATCATTTTAATACTCCTTTGTTATTATCTTATATATAAAAAAGAGATAAGAAAGTGTTCCACATCCCTAATATAATCTAAATGTGTTTAGTACTTATTTATTATGTGCAAAAAGTGAAAGTATATATATCTTATTTACATATTTAATAGGATATACCGTTTTAGAAGATGTTAAACCTTTTAAAAAATCATTTGAAACATATTAATTGGCTGTTTAAAATAATTATATTTTGTAAGCAATGCCGTAACGATAATATCCATTTATCAAAAAGAAATTATCTTAAAATAGACCGATTGTAAAAAGATGCAATAAAAAAAGCAAAGCAAAATCAAAGGAAGTTACCTTTTCATTGCTTTGCTTATTTCTTACATATTTATTTTTTTAATAAAATCCGGCATGACACGGAAGAAACGTCCCCCTGTGCTATCCTTGGGCTGCGGCTTTTCTTGCCTGCTCTATCATCATGTCTTTGACCTTCATCAGCCTTGTCAGGTTTCCTCTTTCATTTTCATCCAGCTTCATGGTTATATACTTGATGGTTTCCGAAAGCTGGGGTATCATGACGTACTCTAAAGCGTTAACCCTTCTTCTTGTTTTCTCGATTTCCTGGGCAAGAAGCTGGGCCGATTTTTCGGTCTGGGCAAGCTCAAGCATGTAGGGGAGTGCTTTTGACAGGGCTGCGATAGCTCCGTCAAGCTCCCCTGAAGTTGTTGCAAAGCCATAGGGATATATACTGCTTTCGTCGTTATTGGAGGTTTTATAGTTCAATATCGGCACATCCACGCTCATTATGTTTTTGGTTGATACTTCGAGGGATATGCTCTGCTTTGGAAGCATGAGCGCAGCATCAAGTCCTTCCGAAGACATAACAGCTCTGGCTATGAGAAAGTTCTGATGTACCTGCATTAACATTTCTTCAACCGTTTCTCGGAGCTCCTTGTTTTTCCTCACCAGATCAAGAAACTTCTTCATCAGCTCATCCAGCTTATCTTTAAGAAGTTTATGCCCCCTGCGGGCAACCTGCAGACGTTTTTTGAGGCGGGAGAGCTCCATACGGGTCGGATTTACACGCATAATTGCCATAGTATGCTTCGCTCCTTATAAATCATTCTCCTTTGGGAAGGTACTTGTCAAGGTACTCATCCCTGATACGTTTAAGCTCTCCTCGAGGCAGGATTGAAAGTAGCTTCCAACCTATCTCAAGGGTTTTTTCAATGGTTCTGTCTTCTTCAAACCCTTGGGAAACGTATTCCTTTTCAAAAGCGTCCGCAAACTTTGCATACAGCTTGTCGGTGTCGGTAAGGGCGGCATCACCCAGAATAACTGCCAGCTCTTTTGCTTCCTTACCCCTTGCATAAGCGGCAAACAACTGGTTCATGGTATCGGCATGGTCCTCGCGGGTTTTACCCTTTCCTATACCCTTATCCTTCAAACGGGACAGGGAAGGCAAAACGTCTATTGGAGGAGTTATACCTTTTCTGTGAAGTTCTCTTCCCAATATTATCTGGCCTTCGGTTATATAGCCCGTAAGGTCTGGGATGGGATGAGTCTTGTCATCCTCGGGCATTGTGAGTATGGGAATAAGGGTTATACTTCCTTTGGAATCCAGCTTTCTTCCTGCTCTTTCATACAAGGTTGCAAGGTCTGTATAAAGGTAACCGGGATAACCTCTTCTTCCGGGAACCTCTTTTCTTGCTGCAGAAACCTCACGCAGCGCTTCGGCGTAGTTGGTTATATCGGTAATGATTACCAACACATGCATGTCTTTTTGGAATGCCAAATACTCCGCTGCAGTCAACGCCATACGCGGTGTGGATATACGCTCAATGGCCGGGTCATTGGCCAAGTTTATAAACAATACGGTACGGTCTATGGCACCGGTTCTTTTAAAGTCACTTATAAAGAAGTCCGCTTCCTCAAAGGTAATACCTACTGCCGCAAACACAACGGCAAACTTGCTGTCGGTACCCAAAACCTTCGCCTGTCTTGCAATCTGGGCCGCAAGCTGTGCGTGGGGAAGACCGGATCCGGAGAATATGGGAAGCTTTTGTCCGCGAACCAGGGTGTTCAGACCGTCAATTGCCGAAACTCCGGTTTGTATAAACTCCGAAGGATAGTCCCTGGCAGCAGGGTTTATAGGCGTTCCGTTTATATCAAGCCTTGCTTCGGGTATAATTTCCGGTCCGCCGTCCAAAGGCCGGCCCATTCCGCTGAATACCCTTCCCAGCATATCCATTGATACGGGAAGCTCGATACCTCTTCCTAAAAATCTTACCTTGCTTTCAGCAACGTTTATACCGGCAGAGCTTTCAAACAGCTGTACCAGTGCATTGTCTCCGTCGACTTCAAGTACTCTGCATCTTCTGATTTCACCGGATGCCAGCTCTATTTCACCGAGTTCGTAATATTTTACTCCTTCAACCTTTTTAACAAGCATCAAAGGTCCGGCAACTTCGGTTATGGTTCTGTATTCCTTTAACATTTAGTGCACCTCCTTTGAGATGAGGGCTTCTATTTGGTCGTTAAGCTCTTTTTCGATTTCATTGAAGGAGCTGTCAACCTGATTTTCAGGAGTATATTTTGCCCTACCTATTCTTTCCCTTACAGGAAGATCAAACAGGTCTTTGATGCTTACTCCCGCTTCTATAGCCTTTTTGCCCTTGTAATAGAATCCCAGTATAAGCTTTAGCATTCTGTACTGCTTATTCAACGAGGTATAGGTGTCCACCTCATGGAATGCGTTTTGATGGAGGTAATCCTCACGAATGGATTTGGCTGACTCCAGGGTCAGTCGGTCGCTGGGGGAAAGGGCATCGACACCTACCAGACGTACAATTTCCTCCAGTTCCGATTCTTCCTGAAGAATTCTCATTGTATCACTCCTAAGGGAGTCCCAATCCCTTGCCACATTTTCATTAATCCATTTGTCCAACCTGTCAAGATATAGAGAATAACTTGTTAGCCAGTTTATAGCCGGGAAATGTCGGCGATAGGCAAGGCTGGCATCCAATCCCCAGAACACTTTGACAATTCTCAGTGTTGCCTGGGTAACCGGCTCGGATATGTCACCGCCGGGAGGTGATACGGCACCGATTGCCGTCAAGGCACCTTCTCTGCCGTCGCTGCCAAGGCATACAATTCTTCCTGCTCTTTCATAGAACTGGGCAAGTCTTGAGCCGAGATAAGCTGGATAACCCTCTTCACCGGGCATTTCTTCCAAACGTCCGGACATTTCCCTTAGGGCTTCTGCCCAACGGGAGGTGGAGTCCGCCATCAAGGCCACACTGTAGCCCATATCCCTAAAATATTCAGCTATGGTCATACCCGTATATATGGAGGCTTCACGTGCTGCAACGGGCATGTCGGAGGTATTTGCTATCAGAACGGTTCTTTTCATAAGGGATTCCCCGGTTCTTGGGTCTTTAAGCTCCGGAAATTCCCTCAAAACGTCGGTCATCTCATTTCCCCGTTCACCGCATCCGATATATATAACTATTTCAGCATCGGCCCATTTAGCAAGCTGATGCTGAACCACCGTTTTTCCGCTTCCGAAAGGTCCCGGTACGGCAGCAACTCCACCCTTGGCAAGGGGGAAGAGAGTGTCTATAACCCTTTGGCCTGTAACCAAAGGTGAATCCGGGGGCAGCTTTTCTTTATAGGGCCTTCCGACACGTACCGGCCATTTTTGCATCATTTTTATTTCCACCAGTTCGTTTTTGTCGTTGCGAACTTTTGCAACGGTTTCTTCGACGGTGAAGCTTCCTTCATATATTTCTTCGACGGTACCGCTGACTCCATAAGGAATCATTATTCTATGCTCTACTATGGAGGTTTCCTGAACCTTACCGATTATATCTCCGGCATTAACCTTTTCTCCTTTTTTAACTGTAGGCTCAAATTTCCACTTCTTTTTACGGTCCAGGGAGGGAACATCTATACCTCTCGTAATATTGCTTCCTACCATTTTCCTCATGGTTTCAAGAGGTCTTTGAATACCGTCAAAGATAGTCTCAATAAGTCCTGGTCCCAACTCAACGCTTAAGGGCGCACCGGTGGAAACCACAGGTTCGCCGGGACCTAAGCCGGCTGTTTCCTCGTAAACCTGAATAGAAGCTCTGTCTCCATGCATTTCTATTATTTCGCCAATCAGGCGGTGTTCGCTTACACGTACAACGTCAAACATGTTTGCATCCCGCATACCTTCGGCAATTACCAAAGGACCGGAAACCTTAACTATTGTTCCTTGGCTCACGCTTCATCCCTTCCTTCGAAAATGTATTAACCTTACGCTATTCATCCCTGAAAAGTATGTCAGCTCCCACGGCCCGTTCCACATTCTTTTTCACTCCCATCATACCGATGCCTAAAGAACCTTGGTTGCCGGGTATGGGTATAATTGCGGGAAATCTGTCATCACTGTATTTGTCTATTGTAGAAACTATATCCTTGGCAAACTGCTCTGTGATGTATATCACCGCATATTCTTCCCGGGCCAATTTATCCAATATTTCTTCGGCTTCGTTGGAGGTAGTGACGGGGAATACCGACATACCTATGGCTTTAAATCCTAAAATACTGTCCTTGTCTCCAATTACTCCTATTTTATACATAAGCCTCTCGCAGCCTTTCTCTAATGATATCATTAGAAATATTATTGATTTTGCCCACCATAATGATTCTGGCGTTTTTAATCTCGGTTTCCTTTGCCATGAGATATCCTATCAAAGGCTCGATACCGAAAGTTACATATCTTGCCTTTTTAACAAAAGAGGTTATAAAGTTATCCGACAGCTTTTCAAAACCTGAAAGGCTTCCGGTACGATTTATGCTTTCAATGCTGTTCTCAAGCAATGAGCCGTACCGGGAATACTTTATGGCCTGAACAAAGTTTTCGAGAGGAGCGTCAAGGTTTTCGAAAAACACCTTTATATCAATACTGCCTCCCGGGATAAGAATCTTTTGAAGAAAATCCCATGTCTTGTTAAGGTTTTTTGCCCTTAGAAAAATCTTTATATTGGTAAGGTCAACAAGGCTCAAAACCAGTTCATTTATAAATTTGTTGCAAAAAGAACCCGATATGCTAAGCATATGTCTGTATTGTGCTTTGTCCAGAATCAGGTCTATTAACTGAGGGTCACCGGTTCTGTTGTAGGTGTCAATGCATTCTTCTATAGCCTTTTGCATGATTTCAGGTAATTCTTTCATATTTCTGTCCTTTATCATAAGCTTAAGCTTTTCCACAGGAACGGAACCCGGCTCAATAAATATTGAACCTTCCGTTTGCCCTGAAAATTCAGCCTTTAAGATAACTTTTGCATTATGGTAATCATTGGATAACAAAAACATGTTTATAACTTCCTGACCGGGAGCCAGCTCGTTTAAAAGCTCATACACTTTTTTACTTTCATCCTTAAGGAGCTTTTCATATTCAAAAACACTTTTAACTTCAGTGCCTGTCCGGCCATAGCCCGCTTCCAAAAGAACCTTTAAAGCTTCATCCGGTGTTTTTGCTTCGACCATTCTGTCAAACTTGGTTTTATCCAAAAGTCCTTTTTCAATTGCACGTATCCTTGCTACTGCGTAGTTAAATTCCGATTCTTTGATTTTCTTTTGATTTGGCAAATTCATCCCTCCTTTTCCGGCAAATAATAGGTATAATCAGAACAGCGCTTTTATTACTTCGGGTTCTATTTCTTCTCTTTTTGCCCTAATTAGTGCCTCAAAGGAGCTGTTTGTTTCGATATCACCGGATTTTAAAACAAAGCCTCCCTTTATATCTCTGGACTCATCGGAAAGGGACAGGTTTCCCTTGATTCCTTTTGCAATCAGCTTTTTATTGATTTCCTCAACAAAATTCGGTGAAAGTCTTTTTTTGTCCCGAGAGGAAAAAATAATCTCTTCGGACCCGCTTTCAACAGAATTTAAAAGCATTTGTGATATTATTTGCTCATATTCCTTGTCAGGTAAGCTGTAAAGTTTTTCAAGCGTTTTCTTAAACGCTTCCTCAACCAATTCCTGTTTTGCCTGAAGCTTTTTCTTTCTTGCTTCCAGCTCGGCAACCGACTTAAGTCTTTTTTTAACATCCAGAGCTTCTTTTTTTGCTTTTTCAAGAATATCAGCCTTTTTTGCATCAGCCTCTTTTTTAGCTGATGCAATTATATTGGCTGCTTCTTCCTCAGCACGCTTAATATTTGACTCTGCCTGTGAGCGTGCTTCTTCAAGTATCCTTTCTTTTATTTTGTCTACTCCTGCCATAGGGGAAACACTCCCTTTTATATAGTTTGAAATTTTCATCACAATAGGTGAACAAATTAAACCTTACCCAGCATTAATATTGAAATTATGAATCCCAGAATTGCAAACATTTCAACCATAAGGGCCATTACTATACCTCTACCCATACCGTCAGGTCTTTTAGCAACCATGTGTATTCCTGCGGTTGCAACCTTACCTTGCCATATTCCGGAAATCAAACCGACAATACCAACGGGAAGGGCAGCAACAAATAACGAAAGACCGTTTTGAAGGGGCATAGTCAATTCTACTTTTTGCAGGGTCAAAAAGGCTATAACGAATGCATATATTGCCTGGGTACTGGGAAGAGCTTCAAGTACCATAACAGCTCCGAACCTTCCGGGTTCTTCCGTTAATACGCCAGCTCCGGCTTCACCGGCAGTACCGACACCCTTTGACGAACCAATACCTGCCAGAGCAAAACCTACTGCCGCACCTAAAACAGCTAAAATACTTCCACCATAAGACATAAAGAAATTCATAATTATTACCTCCTATTGTTTTAAATTAATATACTTTGTATTTGCTTTAAAGGGTTCAAAGGATGTACCTCCGCCCTTGTAGAATTTACCGAAAAATTCAATATACTGGAGCCTGCTGGAGTGAACATATGCTCCAAGGGCATTGATGGCAAAATTGATTAAATGGCCTGCCAACAGTACAGCAATGATTAAGGCTATTTTAAATATGTTGTTGAAGCCAAGCATAAGTGCCATCTGATTGACTATAGATCCTATAACGGAGGTTGCCAGTCCCAGGGCTAAAAGTCTTGAGTATGACAGCACATCACTCATGAACCCAATCAGATCATAAAGGCTTCCTACTCCTCCGATAAGCTTTGCAAAAATGTTTTTGCTGTTGCGGCCCTGAGTAAGAATCAGAAGAACCACACCGACAAGAAGAATGTACTTTCCGGCGTTTACAAGGCCTGACACCTCATCGGCATTAATTTTTGGAACGTAGGGCAGCAAAAAGAGAATAAACCCTATAAATGTAATGTACCAGAATACTACGTCAAATAACACATCCAGATATTTTTTCTCCTTTATAAGGTTGGCAGCCTTCATTCCAAGAGCAACAAAAATATGGATTACACCAAAGAGCAAAGAAAAGCTCAGAAGTAATTCCGGATCGTCCACAGGATTGAACCACAATGCCGGTATGTTGGGTATACCGAACCATCCGCCGAAAAGAAAACCCCAAAGCATTGTGGAAATACCGCAGTAAAGCATAAGCTTCATAAACCTCTTCATGCCTTCGTCAAGCTTAAACATCTTTAGTATAATACCGGAACCTATAGCCAATATGGCACCGTAGCCACCGTCACTTAGCATAAGACCGAAGAACAAAATAAAAAACGGAGCCATTACTGTGTTCGGGTCAATCTCTCTGGAGTTAGGCACACTATACATATTGGTTATGGATTCCACTGACTTACCGATTTCGCGATTTGCAAGCAGAACAGGAAATTCTTCATCTTCAGCAGGTTTTATAATGTCAACATAGCAATCACAGCTTTTTTCCATATAGCTTTTTACCTGCTCAGACATATTTTCGGGAAGCCATCCTTCCAGCATAAATATTTTATCTGTTTTGACAAGGCTACTAAGAACCTTTTTTCTGTCCCGTTCAATAACCATGTGGTCATGGAGAACTTCCAGATCATCCTTGTAACTTACATAATCGGACATCTTTTTTTGAATGTCTTCAATTTGCTTGTCAATGCTGTCTATATTCTTTGAAGCTTCATTGATATTGTGTTTGGCTGTACCTTTAAGATCCTTGAAGGTAACTTTTGAAAAACCGTATTGCTTTAGAATTTTTGATACTGCCTCTTCTTCAGAAGTCAGATAAATAATAAGGAGATAGCTCTGATCCTTGTCCTCTCCAATAACCTCAAAATAGCATTCGGGTACCTCATCGGCTATTTCCTGTTTCATTTTACCGGTATCAGCTATTTCAGGAACAACGCCGATTAAGACGGTGGATGCCTTTGTTGAAGTTAAATCGAGAGGAATATCTAAAGATTCCCATGGCTTGAGACTTAAAATCAGGTTTGAATATTTGTTTTTTTCAGATTTCAGGTCGGACATGGAACGGTCATATTGATTAATCTCTTCAATTACCGACCAAAGCTTATCCTGGTTTTTTAAAACAAGACTGTAGTCATTTACGCTAATGTCGCGTTTTGAAGAGAATAACCCTTTTTTACGGGTATCATATCCGTCCAAATACTCAATGATGGTCGAGATTTTTTGAATCTTGGCTTCAATTTCCTGCATTGCTTCATTGTCCCCATCGGTGTTTACTAAGTTGTTCCATTCCTCTTCAGACATATTTTCACTGAGGTCTTTGATCTCTACCATTCCGATTTTCATTAAGTTCTCAAGGATGCGTTCTTTATCCGTTTCAAGGCCTATAAGAGAGATTTTGTTCATTTTAACTACTGCCATCCGGTCTCACTATCCTTCCTATGATTATCTCTACTGCCCTGTCAAGCTTTTTTATTGCTGCTGATTTTATTGCCTCACATTCCGAGAAAACATCATTGTTATACTTCTCAATTTCGGCAGCTGCCTGCTTTTCTGCCTCAAGAATGATAGCCCTTGCCTCTTTTTCGGCATCTTCAAGAGACTGTAAGAGAAGTTTTTCAGATTGATTGGATGCGTCAGATAGGATTTGTCTGGCATCCTCTATAGACTTTTTATTAATCTCCTCAGCCTCAGCTTCTGCCTGCTTTATGCTCTTGATTAAATCTATTGACACTTTTATCACCACCTTGTTTATTTATTTCCCATCTACAGCCGTTTATGATATGAAAACCGTTTCTGCTGCTGTGGTCACTTCATAAAACATGAATGTAAGGCTTATTTGGCCAGATTGCAAATACTGTCAAGGTGCAGGCTTAGGCTTTTAAACTTTAATATAGTTCAATAAATTTTATTATGAACCTTTTTATTATCGTAATTTTATTATCGTAATTATTGTAAAAAAAATTATTATAAATTTACTAATGCTTATGAAGAATATACATCAAAATAATAACATTATGAAAAATATATATCAAGACGCATGCTTGTATGTTATGTACAAAATATTTTACTTTGGAGAAGCCTCTTTTAATTTATATTTCCTATATATATCGTAAAGGTTTTTTGCCGACACCTTTGCAGCAGCATATAAAGGTACTGCAAGAAAAAGCCCTAAAAACCCGTAAAGGGATGCTCCGACGGTGATGAGGAGTATAACCGTTACAGGGTGAACGTTGAGCCTTTGGCCCATAATATAAGGTGAAATAAAATTATTGTCGATCTGCTGTACAATAACCATCACAGCAATAACCTTGGCAAACATAAGCAAATCATTGGTGGCAAGGCTTAAAAGCAATGCAGGAATTATTCCTATAGTGGGTCCGAAAAACGGAATCAATGAGCTTACCATGGCAAATATCCCCAACAGGAAGGAATATTTCATTCCTATTATAAGGTAACCGATGAACATCATTATTCCGACAAACAGTGCGATGAGCATTTGTCCTGTAATATAAGAGGAAAGTGTTGTATCCACGTCCTTTATTATTTTGCCGGCGTTATCCCGATATTTTACCGGGATATGGGAAATAACATTTGATAGAAAATATTTATCATCCTTGAGAAAATAGAAAAGTATAAAGGGAATCATAAAAATCAAGGTACCGATATTTGTAACGGTGGATACTATTCCGAGGAGTATGGTTTTCAGATTTTCGGGTACGGATTTTAATACATCTATTAATTTATCCTGAAATTTATCAAGGGGTAGAGATTCAAGCCAATCACTGTTTAGAAAGCTTAGGGTTTTTTCCCATGCAATATCAAAGGTCGGAAGGTCTTTTAAAAGCTGATTGAACTGTTCAACAATGATGGTACCGGTGTAGGTGCTCAAAACAACGAATAACACCAGTACGGCTGCGAAACTTAAAAGTATTCCGAAGGTTCTTCTGACTTTGATTTTTTCAAGGAGATTTACAAGGGGTCTTAAAACATAATACAGCAGTGTAGATATTAAAAGAGGTGTAAAAATTGATGCAACCAGCTTGCGGAATGGTTCAAGGAAGAAATCAATCTGCCCCAGCATATAAATAATTAAAAGAATAAGGAGAATAGCCGAACCGAATTTAAAAAATTTATGATTGTACCACATGATCGCACCTCTTATTAGTAAAGTCTTCATAGTTATATGTTATATAATATATAAACTTAACATATTATTTAATAAAAAGATATATTTTATCATAAAAAATCGATGTGATGATAATAACAGGCGCTACAACTTACTTCACAGTGTTTTCTTAAATATTTTCTTTACAATTAATATTATTTCACAAATAATATGTGTCCTGTCCCCTCGATAATAGTTGGAAAAAGTACAGAATGATGTTATTATAATGTATGATGATTCAAGCTAGAAATATCGTGGGGAGTGTTTTATGATAAAAACCGGATTTTTAGGACCGAAAGGGACTTTTTCCCAGGAGGCAATGATAGTTTATACCAAAGGAGGCAGTGAATACACAGGCATTGACTACAACACCATGACAGATCTGATTGCGGCAGTTTCAAAGGACGAAATTGACGAGGCAGTGGTGCCGATTGAGAATTCACTGGAGGGGGCTGTGAGTGTTACACTGGATATGTTGGCCACAGAACCCGATATTAAAATAAAAGCAGAGGTTATTATTCCAATAAGCCAGAACCTTTTAGCAAAAAGAGGAACACAATTTAAAAATATTAAATATATCCTGTCCCATCCACAAGCGATTGGACAGTGCAGAAAATACATTGATTCCAATTTTCCCGATGCAATGATAAAGTATTTGTACAGTACTGCGGAAGCGGCAAAGGAAGTTGCGGAGGGGAATGGAGATATGGCTGCTGTCGGCTCAAAGGCGGCTGCCGGCGTATATGACCTGGAAATTCTTCAGGAGTCCATACAGGACAATAACAATAATCTTACCCGGTTTATTGTTATATCCAAAAAAGAGGCTCCAAAGAGCAGGAAGAGCAAAACTTCAATTGTTTTTTCAACGGAAAACAAACCGGGAAGCCTTTACAGGATATTGGATATTTTCAGCCTGTGGGACATAAATATGACCAGAATAGAGTCAAGGCCTGCTAAAAACAAACTGGGACGATATATATTTTTTGTCGATATAGAAGGACATGTGGAGGATGAAGATGTCAGGGATGCCCTTACGATGGTTAAAAGAAAGACATCCTTTTACAAGTTCCTGGGTTCTTACCCGGAGTTTGAAAGACAGATGTGATACGCTTTTTGAGATTCAATGAACTTATTTTATTGGGAAATGCCACACCGGTTATTATTTTAGTGGTATAATATATTGCACATGTATGTTTACCATACATCTGCCAGTTGAACTCTGATTTTACTGTGATACGATAATAGGGTTCAATATAAAGAGGCAATAGATGTACCGCATTTTATAAAATAATATTTATGCTGGAGTGGTTATATGGCATTTTTTGATAGGGAAATTGATATTACAAGGAATATTAAAATAATAGAATGGCTCAAAAGTGAGCTTCTTACCGACATAGCGAATCTTTTTAAGGCATTGGTTAATGGGGTTAGGGAAGAAGTACATGAATCAATTTCGGAGACTCTTTCCAATATAATTTTAATATCGTATATGCTGGGAAGACGGTTGGGTATTAGCTATAATTCCATTGAATTAAAGATACACAACAAGATAAGGCTTGGTATAATAGAAGAACATGATGTGGAAAAGTATTACGGGGATTTATCCGAATTGGCCAGACATCTGAAATCCTCAAGGATTGAAAGCAAGGTTTAATATAATAAGTCTTGGAAGAAGCTGCAGCCGGCGTTTTATTATGATTTTAAAGCATAAAAATGGGAGAAGTGTGATGGGAAGAAAAAAGATTTCCGGATTATTCTTACCAAAAGCAAGTTTTTATCTTTTTGTTATTTTTATTCTGTTAATATTGATTGCTGTTCTAAAATTTATGGCAGCAATACCCGGTTTTATTTTGTTTATAGTTCTTTTGTTTTATAACTTTAGATCGAATTATGTAAGACACCGGGAACTGACCAAATATATTGAAAATTTGAATTTTAATATTGATACGGCTTCAAAGGACACTTTGCTTAATTTTCCTATGCCGTTGGTGGTTGTTGAACTGGACGGAACAATAATCTGGTATAATTCATCCTTTAAAAGGCTGTTTGACGGGGAAGAGCTTCTGGAAAAAGAAATACATTCTTTTGTAAAGGATATGAATCCCGACAATCTAACCGGTGAAGGGGCAATGAACTTTACAAAGGATATATCAATAAACGGAAGAAGCTACTGTGTGCTCGGGAACTTTGCCAAGGTGGACAACAAGATAAATGAAGACGGATTTATTATTATGATGTACCTGATCGACAACACTGAGCTTGTGGAGATCAGAAAAAGGTATGACGAAGAAAAAACAACGGTGGGAATTATCGTTATAGACAATTATGACGATTTGATGCAGAGTATAGAGGATGCGGGAAGTGCACAAATCCTTGCGGAAATCGATTCGAAATTAACCCGGTGGATGGGATATACCAACGGAATAATTAAGAAATTTGAACGGGACAAATATCTGTTTATTTTTGAGCAAAAGTATCTTAAGGACTTTGAAGAGAAAAAGTTTGATATCCTTGATTCTATTAAAGAAATAAACATGGGAAATAAAATTCCTGTGACCCTCACTATGGGATTTGGCGTGGGAGCATACTCTTTGCAGGAAAAATTACGTTTTGCAACTGCTTCTTTGGACATTGCCTTGGGAAGAGGCGGCGACCAGGTGGTTGTAAAGAATGGAGAGGACATTTCGTTCTTCGGCGGAAAGACCAGGGAATTGGAAAAGAGAACAAGGGTTAAGGCAAGGGTTATTGCCTATGCATTGAGGGAGCTTATTGAACAGGCATCGGATTTGTTGATAATGGGACACGATAATTGTGACATTGATTGCCTCGGGTCGGCCCTTGGAATTTACAGAATTGCAAAAAACAAAAATAAAGAGGCTTTTATCGTTTTAAACAGCTCCAACCCCACAATTGACGGTTTGGTTTCAAGGATAGAAAAAAGCGGTGAATATGAAAATATTTTTATATCGAGCAGTGAAGCAATTGACAGAATAACCAAAAAGACACTTTTAGTTATTGTGGATACCCACCGGCCGAGCTTTACCGAAGCGCCGGAGCTTTTGAAGTACACCGACCAGATAGTTGTTATCGACCACCACAGAAGGGGAGCGGATTATTTGCAGGAAGCGGTGCTTACTTATCAGGAAACCTATGCATCGTCCACCTGTGAGTTGGTAACGGAGATACTTCAGTATGTGGAGGATAAAATTAAGCTCAAGCCCATTGAAGCCGAAAGCTTGTATGCGGGAATAGTGGTGGATACCAAAAACTTTACCTTCAAAACCGGGGTTCGTACCTTTGAAGCCGCAGCCTTTTTAAGAAGGCAGGGAGTGGATACGGTTCAGGTAAAGCAATTGTTCCAGAATGATTTCAATACATATATAAGCATTGCCAATGTTGTAAAGGATGCACAGATAATAAGAAACAACATGGCAATATCCGTTTGCCCTCCAAACATGAAAAATGCAGCTTTGGTGGCTGCACAGGCCGCAGACCAGCTTATCAACCTTGCCGGACTCAATGCAGCTTTTGTATTCAGTTATATTAATAACGGAATAGCAATAAGCGGTAGGTCCTTAGGTGATGTAAATGTCCAGGTGATTTTGGAAAAACTCGGAGGAGGAGGACATATGACTGTTGCAGGAGCACAGCTTCAGGGTGTGACTTTGGAGGAAGCCCAAAAAAGTTTGATGGCAGTGCTGGATGAATATTTTGATGAAATTAGTAAGCAAAACGGATAGAATTTTGTTATTATATAGATATGATATACACTCGGTATTCAGTAAAATGAATTTTATAAAATTAAGGAGAGATACAAATGAAGGTCATTTTAAAAGAAGATGTCAAGGGTCTGGGTACTAAAGAAAGCCTTGTAAATGTGAGTGACGGTTACGCGAGGAATTATTTGATCCCCAAGGGACTGGCAGTAGAGGCCACATCTGCAAATATGAATGTTATGAAATCAAAAAAAGAGGCGGAAAAGGCCAAAAAGGACCGTGAACTGGCGCAGGCAAAGGAACTTGCGGAAAAGCTTAAAGACGTTGTGGTTGTTATCAAGGCCAAGGCCGGAGAAAACGGAAAGCTTTTCGGTTCAATAACCGGCAAGGATATATCCGATTACCTGAAAAAAAATCATAAATTTGATATAGACAAGAAAAAAATCGCCCTTCCTGATTCCATTAAGGCATTGGGAACCTATGAAGCGGAAGTTAAGCTTTATTCGGGAGTAAGTACGAAGCTGACCGTAAAAATTGAACAGGGCGAGTGATTAATTATGGATCTGGGTTCTTTAGGAAGAATACCCCCACAAAACATTGAGGCCGAACAATCGGTTTTGGGAGCCATACTCCTCGATAAAGAGGTATTGTCAAATGTAACTGAGATTATTTCTGCTCAAGACTTTTACAGGGATGACCATAGAGAAATATTCGAGGCGATAGTTGACCTTTACGATCGGGCTGAACCTATCGACCTTATTACCGTGTCGGAACAGCTCAAAATGAGGGGAAGCCTCGACAGCGTGGGGGGGATTGAGTACCTTACAAATTTGGCCAATATGGTTCCTACGACAGCCAATGCCAAGCATTATGCCAAAATTGTGGAGGAAAAATCCATATTAAGAAGGCTCATAAGGGCTTCTTCCGAGATAGTGAAGATGGGTTATGAGGCCTCCGAAGAGGTTTCCTATGTTTTGGACAAGGCTGAAAAAAGCATATTTGATGTACTGCAGAAGAGAAATAACCAAGGCTTTTCTCCCATCAAGGAGGTTTTGATAGATACCTTTAACCGGCTGGAGGAGCTTTATAACAACAAGGGCTATATTACAGGAATAGCTACCGGTTTTACCGATCTTGACTATAAGACGGCGGGACTTCAAAACTCCGATTTGATTTTGATAGCGGCAAGGCCTGCCATGGGTAAGACCTCCTTTGTGCTTAACATAGCACAGTATGCCGCAATTCACGGGAAGGTGCCTGTAGCCATATTCAGTTTGGAGATGTCAAAGGAACAGCTTGTAAACAGGATACTATGTTCCGAGGCCATGGTGGACAGTCAGAAAATAAGAACCGGTAAGCTTGAGGACAGTGATTGGCAGAAGGTTGCCCGGGCACTGGGGCCTCTTTCGGAGGCACCTATTTATATTGATGATACACCGGGTACCACAGCCATGGAAATAAGGGCAAAATGCAGGAAGCTTAAAATTGAGAAAAATTTGGGTTTAATAGTGATAGATTATCTTCAGCTTATGCAGGGAAGGGCCAAAGGCAGCGAAAGCCGCCAACAGGAAATTTCAGAAATATCAAGGTCTCTTAAAATACTTGCAAAGGAAATAAATGTTCCTGTACTGACATTATCGCAGCTTAGCCGTGCGCCGGAGCAAAGAACGGACCACAGACCGGTGCTCAGTGACCTGAGGGAGTCGGGAGCAATAGAGCAGGATGCGGATATTGTAATGTTCCTTTACCGGGATGACTATTATAATCCCGATACTGAAAAAAAGAACATTGCCGAGGTAATAATTGCAAAGCATAGAAACGGTTCCACGGGAACGGTTGAGCTAGCTTGGCTGGGACAGTATACCAAGTTTGCAAATCTTGAAAAATTCAGAGAATAATAAATAGCGGATTGGAATTTCAAATAAAAGTATTGGTATGGATCATATGATTGATAAGGTTTTAGATGCAATTGAAAAACATAAACTCATAAACAAGGGGGACGGCATAGTAATAGGAGTGTCCGGAGGACCGGATTCCCTTTGCCTTTTGCATATACTATATTCACTGAAAGATAAGATGGGCCTTAAGCTTTTTGTTGCCCATGTCAACCATATGTTAAGAGGGGACGAGTCCTTAAAAGACGAATCCTTTGTTGGAGATATCTGCAGGAAATTAAATATAGTGTTTGAATCGGTGCATATAGACATAGGAAAGCTGGCAAAGGAACGGGGATTATCTTTGGAGGAAGCGGGCCGGATGGAAAGATACCGGTTTTTTGATTCTGTGGCGGACCGCTACGGAGCGGAAAGGATTGCTGTTGCCCATAATAAGAATGACCAGGCGGAAACGGTACTGATGAATATTATAAGGGGTTCCGGACTGGACGGACTCAAGGGTATGGAATATAAAAGGGGCAGAATAATAAGACCGCTTCTGCAAATTGAAAGAGCAGAGATTGAAAATTATTGCAGGGAGCATGGCTTAGAGCCCAGAGTAGACAGCTCCAATTTGGAGAATATATATACAAGAAACAGAATAAGGCTGGATTTGATTCCGCATATTGACAGCTTATTCAAGACGGATATAGTAAAGAGCATTGGCAGATTGGCGGATTTGGTTAGAGAAGACAGCAGTTTTATTGAAGAACAGATTGATAAAGTATATAATAATATAAATATTGAAGTAAAAGAAAGTGAAGCAACCTTAAATATTTCGAAAATTAAAGGGTATCATATTGCTGTCATTAGAAGGATTATCCGCAATATAATAAAAGAAATACGGGGAAATTTAAAGGGAATCGAAAGCATACATGTGGACAGTATAACGGATCTTATTGAAAACGGAAGGACCGGGGCGATGCTGCATCTTCCCGGCGGATTGAGGGTTTTAAAATCCTACGAAATGCTAAAAATTTATATGGGTGAAAAAGAGGCCGGTGTCCCGGATTTCAATAAAAGGGTTACCGTACCGGGAGCTACCCGTATTGACGAGATAAACAGCTCTGTTGAAGCTTTTATAATAGATGAACCAAAGAACATAAAGGACTTTAATAAAGCAAAGAGTGACAGCATGGTTCAGTTTTTTGATTATGACAGGCTAAAAGACGGTATAAATATAAGGTATCGCAAAGACGGCGATATTTTTAAACCGTTGGGATCAGTCGGAACGAAAAAGCTAAAGGAGTTTTTTATAGACAGCAAAATTCCGAGACATATTAGGGATCGGATTCCGCTTATTTCTAAGGATAAAGAAATTGTATGGATAATAGGGTATAAAATAAGTGATAAATTTAAAGTAACTGAAAATACTAAAACCATATTGAAGTTAATCTTTAAACGGGATATGAGTGCGGACGATTAATATCCTGTATTTTAAAACGGATTGTAATTATAATCATTAAAGAAATAAATTTCAGCGGGTTTTTTTAAAATGGCACTTAAAACAATATAAATAATCAATATAATTCGGGAGGACAAAATGATAGAGGAAATTGAAGAGATACTGGTTAGCAGGGAGGAGCTTCAAAAAAATGCAAGGGAATTAGGGAAGAGGATTTCTTCGGACTATGAGGGAAAAGACTTGGTTCTTATCGGGGTATTAAAAGGAGGAGTGGTATTTTTTTCGGACCTTATCAGGGAAATAACCATACCTATTGAGATAGACTTCATATCGGTGTCAAGCTACGGCAATTCCACAAGATCATCCGGGGTGGTTAGAATAATCAAGGATACCGATATTGATGTATCGGGCAAACATGTATTGATTGTTGAAGACTTGGTGGATACGGGGCTTACCCTTCATTATTTGAAGGATTTGTTCAAAGGCAGAGGACCTAAAGACGTAAAAATATGTACTGCCCTGGATAAGCCATCGAGAAGAAAGGTTGAAATTGAAATTGAATACAAGGGAATAACCATACCGGATAAGTTTGTAGTGGGATATGGCCTGGATTATGGCGGCAAGTACAGGAATCTTGCGGATGTATGTGTTTTGAAACCATGGGTTTATGAAAAGGGCGAAGAAAATTAACAATTTATTAATTTTTTAATTATTAAGGTTTCTTGTGTTTTAAAAATCGTTATGTTAATATAATGTAATAAATAATTGAGAACATATCGAAACAATAATAGATTTTAGTGTATTACTATTTAAGGAGGGAAGCTATTTGAAGTATTTTAGAAATATAAGCTTCTATATAGTGTTGTTTGTAATGCTATTGGCTTTTTTAGTTGTTATTCAAATCGGTCCGGATCCGAAAAAAGGAAAGTATTCAGACCTTGTACAGGATATACGCGAAGGAAAGGTTCAGGGAATTGTACTGGAGGAAAACAAGGCTACAATAACCTATAAAGATAAACAACAAAAGGAGCAATATGTCTATATACCCGATACCCAGACCTTTATGAATTTGGTAAGCAGCTATATTGAAGATAATAGTCTGGAATTTGAGTCTATTGATACTCCGGCACCGCCTTGGTGGCTTTCAATAATTCCTACGCTGGCGGTCATACTGATTTTTGTATTGTTCTGGATATTTTTCCTTCAGCAGTCACAAGGTGGCGGTAACAGGGTAATGTCCTTCGGTAAAAGCCGAGCGAAAATGACTATCGACGACAAGAAGAAGGTTACTTTTAACGATGTTGCAGGTGCTGATGAGGAAAAGGAAGAATTGAGGGAGATTGTTGAATTCCTGAAGCACTCTAAGAAATATTTGGAATTAGGTGCAAGAATACCGAAAGGAGTTCTTTTAGTAGGCCCTCCCGGTACAGGTAAAACTTTGCTGGCAAAAGCAGTATCAGGAGAAGCGGGAGTACCGTTTTTCAGCATAAGCGGTTCCGACTTTGTGGAGATGTTTGTCGGAGTCGGCGCTTCGAGGGTTAGAGACCTTTTTGACCAGGCCAAAAAGAATGCACCGTGTATAATCTTCATTGACGAGATTGATGCAGTGGGAAGACACAGAGGAGCAGGTCTTGGAGGAGGTCATGATGAAAGAGAACAGACCCTTAATCAGTTACTGGTGGAAATGGACGGTTTCGGTGTTAACGAGGGAGTAATAATCCTCGCAGCAACAAACAGACCGGATATTCTTGACCCGGCTCTGTTGAGACCCGGAAGGTTTGACAGAAGGGTTGTTGTCGGTTTGCCGGACATAAAGGGAAGAGAAGAGATATTGAGGGTTCATGCAAAGAACAAGCCCTTGGCAGAAGATGTTAAGCTTGATGAATTGGCAAAGAGTACCCCGGGATTTACAGGGGCTGATCTGGAAAATCTTCTTAATGAAGCAGCATTGCTTGCAGCAAGGAACAATAAGACAATGATAACAATGACGGAAATTAAGGAAGCGGTGTTCAAGGTTGTTGTAGGTCCGGAGAAGAAGAGCAGGGTTATGAGCGAAAAAGAGAAAAGGCTTACTGCATATCATGAAGCCGGCCACGCAATTGCTGTAAAAGCTGTATCCACCACCGACAAGGTGGACAGAATATCCATCATACCGTCAGGTATGGCCGGAGGCTTTACTGCGCATAAACCGGATGAAGATAAAACCTATGAAACCAAGTCTCATCTTCTTGAGAAAATTGTTGTTTCTCTCGGTGGTAGGGCTGCGGAAGAACTTGTTTTGGGAGAAATCAGTACCGGTGCTTACTCTGATTTGAAGCAGGCTAACGGCATAGCAAGAAGCATGATTACCAAATACGGTATGAGTGATACCTTGGGCAACCTGGTATTCGGCAATGAGAATGATGAAGTATTTATAGGAAGAGATTTTGCCCAGACAAGAAATTACAGTGAAGAAGTAGCTGCTCAGATAGACCGTGAGGTTAAGCATATAATAGATACTTGCTATCAGAAGATTAAAAACATATTGACCGAGAATATAAATAAGCTCCATACCATAGCCAATGTGCTCATGGAGAAGGAAAAAATTGAGGGACATGAGTTTGAAGAGTTATACGCAAATGCATGATGAATCCTGTTATTTGAGATGCATTTTATGCGAATGAAAGGTGTAAGTGAAGAAAAATAGGGAAGAATCGTTAGGAAGTTCAAGTTTCCGGAGTATTTTTCTTCACTTTTATTTTTGTTTATTGACTAAATTTTATGTATATGATACATTATAGTATGACAATATAATACAGTGAAAGCCTTATCAAGAGAGGTGGAGGGAATGGGCCCTATGAAACCCGGCAACCGGCTTAATTGTATCGGTGCCAATTCCTACAGGTAATAGACCTGAAAGATGAGGATTAATGGGGTCCTCTTTGCTGCAAAGAGGATTTTTTATTAGTGGGATTTCACGAAGTGAAATGACTAAAAAGCGGTGAGGGTTCAGTGCCCAGGAGCTTTTGTTAGTAGGATTTCACGATAGAAATTAACTAATAGTAGTTGGAATTCGATGTTCCCAACCTCATTATGGTTTAAAAGTTAGTGGATTCACTGGTAGAATTTATTTAAGGAGGAAAAAATGATGGCTAGAAAACTATTTACATCAGAATCTGTTACTGAGGGACATCCGGATAAAATCTGTGATCAGATATCTGATGCGATTTTGGATGCTATTTACTCAGAGGATCCCATGGCAAGAGTAGCTTGTGAAACCTCTGTTACCACCGGACTTGTATTGGTATCCGGAGAGATAACTACAAGTTGTTATGTTGATATTCCCAAAGTTGTTAGAAACACCATTAGAGAAATAGGATATGACCGGGCAAAATACGGTTTTGACTGTGATACCTGTGCGGTTTTGACTTCCATTGATGAGCAGTCTCCCGATATTGCAATGGGTGTGGACAAGGCTCTTGAAGCCAAAACCGGAGAGATGACGGATTCCCAGATTGAGACTATTGGAGCCGGGGATCAGGGAATGATGTTCGGCTTTGCTTGTGATGAAACCCCGGAATTGATGCCAATGCCTATTTCTTTGGCTCATAAGCTGACGAAAAGGTTGGCCGAAGTAAGAAAAAACGGAACGATAGATTATCTTCGCCCCGACGGCAAGTCCCAGGTTACTGTTGAATATGACGGAGATACTCCTGTAAGGATAGACGCAGTGGTTATTTCCACTCAGCATGGTCCTGATGTAGATCATGAAACTATAGAAAAGGATATAAAGGAACATGTTATAAAGCCGGTTATACCAGCCAATCTTATTGATGATAAGACAAAATTCTTCATAAATCCGACAGGAAGGTTTGTTGTGGGAGGACCGCAGGGAGATGCAGGACTTACCGGCAGGAAGATAATAGTGGATACATACGGCGGATATGCAAGACACGGCGGAGGAGCTTTTTCCGGAAAGGATCCCACAAAGGTTGACCGTTCTGCTGCGTATGCTGCCCGTTATGTTGCGAAGAACATTGTTGCAGCAGGACTGGCAAAGAAATGTGAAGTACAGCTGGCTTATGCAATAGGTGTTGCAAGGCCGGTATCTGTCAGAATAGATACTTTTGGAACCGGTACTATTTCTGAGGAAAAGATTGAGAGCATTGTTACAGAGCTTTTTGATTTAAGGCCTGCGGCAATAATCAAAAACCTTAATTTAAGAAGACCTATTTACAAGCAAACTGCAGCCTATGGACATTTTGGAAGAGACGATCTGGATCTTCCATGGGAAAAGACCGATAGGGTTGAGGATATAAAGAAGAAAGTGAAAGAAATACAATAGAATAGGCATTATAATAGAATAATTTGAAAAAAAACACCTGTAACAGTTTAACGGTCTATTTCATAGACTAAGACTGGGGGTGTTTTTTTATGCTGCAAATTGTTTTGGAAGTCTTGGTATGTGTTCTTGCAGCCTATGGTTTGATAATACTCTTGCATGAACTGTTACTGTCTGCAAAGCAAAGCAGGAGCTACAAAAACTCCATGGTAAAGCTGGTGCTGATAGTAAAAAATCAAGGAGAAACCATTGAAGGGGTATTGAGAAATGTTCTGCCCAGGGATTTTATAAGAAAGCTTATGCCGGGAGGCAAGCTTATTGTGCTGGATATGGGTTCTAAGGACGATACGATGGATATTTTAAGGAAGCTGGAAAGAGATTATGAATGCCTTGAGGTACTGAAAAGAAGTGAAATGGAATACTTATTCAAATGTTTTGAGGATGAGAATGAAAGAAGTCGGGTTATGGAACATGTAGAAAGAAACACGTAAAGATGAGACTTACATAATTTGAAAATTCATACAGAAACCTTGTTCTTTTCTAAAACACAAATATAAGATATACTTTATATGTAGACAGTTGAAAATATAAAGAATCAGGTGGATGGATTGATCACAATTGAAGGTACGGTAGAAGAGATAATATACTCAAATGAGGTTAACGGATATACGGTTTGTGAAATCAGAAAGGATAAGGATGTAATTACGGCAGTGGGGTTTATGCCCTTTGTGAATGCCGGCGAGGTTCTGAAAATCTCCGGTAGGTGGGTAACCCATCCCGATTATGGCGAACAGTTTAAGGTGGAGATGTATGAAAAGCTGCTTCCGAAAACTACCGAGGCCATAGAAAAATACCTTTCTTCCGGACTTATTAAAGGGGTTGGCCCGGCAACGGCAAAAAAGATCGTAAAAAGATTCGGTGAACAAACCCTTGAGATCATTCAGCATTATCCTACAAGACTTGCTGAAATAAAGGGCATTAATCTGGAAAAGGCTAAAAAAATCGGACAGGTGTTTGAGGAGCAAAGGGAACTTCGCGATGTTGTACTGTTTTTTCAGGAGTATGGAATTAGTCCCACCTACTGCGCTAAAATTTATAAGACTTTTGGCACAAATACCATTGAACAGATAAAGGAAAACCCCTACAGGCTTTGCGATGAGATTTTCGGTATAAGCTTTAAAACGGCCGACAGAATTGCAAAAAGCTTGGGAATTGCTCCCGAATCCAAATACAGAATATCCAGTGGGGTTAAATATGTTTTGTCCCAGGCGGCAATGGACGGACACACCTTTGTTGACGAGGAAAAGCTTAAGGAGTATACCTCCCAGCTTTTAGACGTCGGCATAGATAATATAGATGATGTTTTGATATCTCTTATGCTTAAAAAGGCCATTTATGTGGAAAGGGACGAAGGTATTTCGAAGGTATATTTGAGTGCTTTTTATAATGCGGAGCTGGGTGTGTGCAGAAGACTTTTAGAGCTTTCAAATATAAAGTTTGACGGCAATATTGATGATTTTGACGAAAGAATCAAGGAGGTTCAGAAAAAGGAAGGAATTATACTGGCGGACAAGCAGAAGGAAGCCATTAGGGAGGCATTGAAAAACGGAGTTCTTGTAATAACCGGAGGACCCGGTACCGGTAAAACAACCATAATAAAAAGTATAATTGCCCTTCTAGAGGCCGAGGGATACGAGCTTGCACTGGCGGCACCCACCGGCAGGGCTGCAAAGAGGATGACTGAGGCGACGGGATATGAAGCAAAGACAATTCACAGATTGTTGGAAATCGGGTATACAACCGATGAAGAAGAGCTTGTATTTGCAAGAACGGAAGCCAATCCCCTTGAAGCCGATGTAATAATTATCGATGAGATGTCCATGGTGGATATAATTCTTATGAATCACCTGCTTAAAGCGGTACCTGTTGGGGCCAGACTTATTCTGGTAGGGGATGTGGACCAGTTGCCGTCGGTGGGACCGGGAAATGTACTGCGGGATATAATAAGGAGTGAAGTCATAAAGACGGTGAAGCTTTCGGAAATATTCCGACAGGCTGAGGAAAGCATGATTGTTGTTAACGCACATAAAATTAACCGGGGAGAAAAACCCATATTAAACAACAGGGACAAGGATTTCTTCTTTGTATCCCGAAGCTCCTATAACGATATTGTAAAGACAATTGTGGACTTGTGTCAAAGAAGGATACCCGATGCCTATGGATTTGACCCCATGAAGCATATACAGGTGCTTACCCCGATGCGAAAGGGGCCGGTTGGGGTCGGCAGCCTGAATATAGAGCTGCAGAAGGTTTTGAATCCCGAGAGCAAAAGCAAGAATCAAAAGGTTTTCAGGGATTATATATTCCGTGAAGGTGACCGGGTGATGCAGATAAAAAATAATTATAATCTTAGATGGGAAAAGCCCGCAGAAAAGGGGCAGAGCGGTACCGGGGTATTCAACGGTGACATGGGAATTATTCAGGAAATAGACAATGAGGATCAAAGAATTGTGGTATGCTTTGACGACGAGAGACTCGTGGAATATGACTTTACAATATTGGACGAGCTGGAGCCGGCTTTTGCGGTTACAATTCACAAAAGCCAGGGAAGTGAATTTCCTGTGGTAATACTTCCCGTTTTTCCGGGACCTAAGGTTCTAATGACCAGAAACCTTTTATATACCGCCATAACGCGGGCCCGTGAAATGGTGATACTTGTAGGAGCCAGGGATTGTCTTGACGATATGATTGAAAATGACCGGGAAACCAAAAGAAATTCGGATCTTTCGGGGAAGCTTAGAAAATGCATACTGGGAATAGATAGTTATTACTTGTAAAATTAAAATATATTTTACTTTGTTATATATTTGGGGAGAGTTGGTGAAGGTGTATGCTAAAACGTCTTCTTAATTTAATATTTCCTCCTAAATGTATTTTTTGCAATAAAATTTTATATTTAAATACCGATATATATATATGTAAGGAATGCTTTTCGAAAATTGAGTTTAGGGAAGGCGGAAGCATAAAGTCCGGCACCGGGGACGACTATTTTGACAGCATTGTGTGTGTTTGCGAATATACGGGGATTGTGAAGGATGCTGTGAAAAGGTTCAAGTTTTCAAACAAGCCGGCTTATTATAGGGCTTTTGCAAGACTCCTGTCGCAAAAAATAAAGGAAACAATGGATTACCGGTTATTTGATGCAATTATAAGTGTACCCCTTCATCCGGTAAGAGAAAGGACGCGAGGTTACAACCAGTCATTCCTGATATCCACGGAATTGTCCAGGGAATTGGGGATAAAAGAAGAATCAAATCTTTTATCCAGGACAAGGAATACGCACAGTCAAAGCTTGCTGCCGAGACAGGACCGCCTGATCAATGTAAAAGGTGCTTTTACGGTAACCGACTCATCTAAGGTAAAAGATAAAACAATACTTTTAGTAGACGATGTTTTGACAACCGGTACTACATTGAATGAGTGCAGTAGAGTGCTAAAGGAGGCAGGAGCCAAAAAAATTGTAGTTGCTGTAATTGCATCGGGCAGAAGGTTTTAATGGAAGAAACTCTAAAGGGACTTTAAAATACTATTGGATGTTGGAATTATATGGATATCAAGCGTTGATATGGCGATAGGAGGTATCAATATGCCGGATGTTAGAAATTGTAGACGTTGTGGAAAGATTTACAGCTATATTGGAGGAGTTCCTCTTTGTAATGAATGTAAAAGACAGGATGAGGAAGATTTTAAGAGAGTTAAAGAATATTTATATGACCACCCCAAGGCTACAATCTATGAGGTGTCTAACGAACTGGATATAAGTGTGCAGAGAATAAAGAATTATTTAAAGCAGGGAAGGCTTGAGATTATCGGCGATGAAGGCAATTTGATTCTTGAGTGTGAATTGTGCGGCAAATCCATAAAAACAGGGCGTTTTTGTGAGGAATGTACCAATTCGCTGAGCAGGGATATAAAATCAACCGTCGACGAAATTAAGAAGCCGATATATGACAATTCAGGCAGGAAATTGCACGGAGGTATGAGATACTTGCATAAAGGCGATAAGTAGTGTTTATAACATGGGCTGTCTACCGCTAAATTGTAGGCAGCCAAAGTTTTAAGGAAAATTATAAATATTTGTTAATTTAATAATTTAAATGACGATATAATTAATGAGGGAAGGGATAGAAACCAATGACAAGTTAATACTGCAAAGTGTTAATATATAAGTTTTAAAGAAGGTGAGTGGTAATTATGAAAATTTGGGACGGAATCCCAAAGGTCGGTCATGTTTATGAAGGCCCCAAAGGCGTAAAAAAGACGGAAAAGACCGGCAATGTGGCCTCTAAGAGGGATGAGCTATCCATCTCAAGTCAGGCAAAGGATATCCAGACAGCAATGAAGGCATTAAAGGACATACCGGATATACGCAAGGACAAGGTGGAAGCAATTCAAAAAAAGATTGAGGCAGGTACATATCAAGTGAGGGAGGAGGACATAGCGGACAAGATTTTAAAATCAATAGCGGAAAAGAAAAGCATAGAATGATATTATAACAAGAATAGTAAGTTTGCGGGTTAATGAGGACAATTCCGAAATTATCCCGCAATATATTTATATTAAAGGTATTTCACACATGAAAAATTCTAAAAGTGAGGGTGAAATATATGAACAACCAATTGATAAATGATTTGATTGACATTCTTGAAAAGGAATTAAAAATATATGAGGATATATTGGAGATTTCCAAAAACAAGACCGATATAATTGTCAAAGGGAAGGTTAAAGAGTTGGAGAATATCACAGAGCTAGAGCAGTCCTTTATTGCACAAATAGGCAAGCTCGAGGCGGCAAGAGAGGATCTGGTTGATAAAATATGTTCCGATATCGGTAAAGACTCGTCAAAAAATATTACCGTTACTGAACTGATGGGATATATTGAAGCATCCCAGGCTGAAAGATTGAACTCTTATAAAGAGAACATGGTTTCATTGCTAAAAGAAATTAAGGATAAAAACGATTTAAATGCAAAATTAATAAAAAGCTCAATTGATTATATAGATTTTTCGATAAATATTATGTCCAACGTCAGTGTAGAGGGAAACAATTACAGCGGCAAGGCGCAGATAAATGATTCCGAAAAGAAAACATACTTTGATGTTAAATTGTAGGATATTTGGAGGCGGTATAAATGGCAATGGGTTTTGGCAGTTATGAAATTGCACGATCGGGAATGTTTGTGAATGAGAGGGCTTTGTTTGTGACAGGGCATAATATTTCCAATGTAAATACTCCTGGTTATTCCCGGCAGCAGGCGATGATAGAAACGGGTCCATACCAAAATTACTGGAAATTTCAGCTGGGTCTTGGTGCCGATATACAGGAAATAAGACAGATTAGGCACATGTTTCTGGATAATATATATAGAGATGAAAATACTTTGTTGGGTTACTGGGAGACAAGAAATAAAACCTTCCAGGAAATACAGACCATTCTTGGCGATCCCATGGAAGAAGGACTTCAAAATATGTTAAACCAGTTTTGGGACTCATGGCAGGAGCTTTCAAAGGAACCGGACAGTTTGACTGTAAGAGCTCTTGTGAGGCAAAGAGCCGAAGCCCTTGTATACCATATTAATCATGTCGGAGAGCAGTTGGACAAGCTGCAAAAGGATTTAAACTATCAGGTTTTTGTGAGGATAGGTGAGGTTAACGATATAACAAAGCAAATAGCTGCCCTTAACAAAGCCATATATTCGGCTGAGGTAACCGGAGATAATGCCAATGATTACCGTGACCAAAGAAATCTTCTTATTGACAGGCTTTCAAAGCTTGTGGATGCTGAGGTAACCGAAATGAAGGATGGACAGGTGGATATAACCTTGTCGGGGCATTATCTTGTGTATAAGGGTGAGTACACAGAACTGCGTGCGGAGGAAAGAAACCCGGGAGATATATTTTATGTTCCGAAGCTTGCGGGGTCAAATATTGAAGTTCAGGTTAAGAGCGGTATAATAAAGGGACTTTTGGACTCAAGAGGAGATTCCATTAACTCCCTCGGAAGCATGGACGGCGGAATCAGTGCCCTTGAGAATTCCACCAGCATTATACCTGACCTTAAAAGAAGATTGAATGCCATTATTAATAAGATGGCAGAAGAAATCAATAATTTGCATAAGAGCGGAAAGACTCTTAGTGTTCCACCGGAAGACGGACAGGATTTCTTTGTTCCGATAAATCCGGCGTATCCTATTCAATTGGGAAATATCCGGCTGAACAGCAATCTTATAGATTTAAACAACATTGTTGCATCTAAAAGCGGCGACAGCGGGGATAATACCATTGCTCTTGAAATCGCAAACCTGAGAAATGTTCAATTAATCGATGATATTAACAGGGTATTGAGCATAGACGATGCTTACCAGTTTATAATATTGGGAGTCGGCAGTGGAGGAGCTGAGGCTGAGAGAATGAGCGAGAATCAAAGTTTTCTCGTGCTCTCCACCGATTCGCAGAGGAATTCCATTATGGGGGTTTCCATGGATGAGGAAATGTCCAACATGATGAAGTTTAAATTTGCTTATACTGCATCTTCAAGGGCAATAAATGTTATAGATGAGATGATTGAAACAATAATAACAAAAATGGGAATAGTGGGCAGGTGATAAACGGTGAATCCTGGATTTTTCGGATTGGATATTGCGGTTAAGGGTCTTTATACAGCGCAAAGAAATCTCGATGTAATAAACCATAACGTTAATAATATCAATACCCCCGGTTACTCAAGACAGGTTGCCAATCAGTCGGCTTCAAGACCGATTGCTCTCTTGAACGGAACCGGAATGCTGGGAACCGGATCGGATGTTACCGGCATCAACAGAATAAGAGATGAATATCTGGATTTTAAATACTGGAGCGAAAATAAGACATACGGTGAGTGGGAGATAAAAAGGACTCTGCTGGCAGATCTGGAAGCCACATTCAATGAACCTTCGGATAGTGGCTTTAGTACGATGCTGGACGAGTTTTTCCATTCCCTGCAGGAGCTTGCCAAGGACCCGGGAAGCGAGGCGGTGAGGGCCTTGGTAAAGGAGAAGGGGGTTACCCTTGCGAAGTATTTTAACAGCATGGCAACTCATTTGGAAGAGCTTCAGGTGGATTTAAACCATCAGATTAATACAAAGGTTAATAGAATAAATTCGTTGGGAGCCCAGATTCAACAACTGAACAAGCAGATATACCGCTCGGAACTTGACGGAAACGTTGCCAATGACCTTAGGGATCAAAGAACTCTTTTAATAGACGAGCTTTCAAAACTAATTAATATTGATGTGACTGAAGTGGTGGCAGGGAAGCTTCCCAACGGTAGAGAAGACAAGAGAATGCTCATAACAATAAACGGCAAGCCTTTTGTTGACCATTATGATCTTACACAGTTGGCTGTAAAGCAAAGAGCGGACAAGTTGAATCCTGAGGAAGATGTCGTAAACCTTTATGAAGTGATGTGGGAAGACGGAAATACACTTAAGGTAAGGGGCGGAGAGTTAAAGGGATTGCTGGATGTAAGGGACGGGAATGAGGGGGAAAACGGAAGTCCGCTTTACAAAGGCATACCCTTTTATATAAAAAAGCTTAACGAATTTGTGCGCACCTTTGCCAAGGCTTTCAATGAGGGAATTATCGGCAGTGATGATTTGGAAGGGCATGCTGACGGTGTTGGAGCCGATAACTCCACCGGAGTAAGGTTCTTTACCATGCTGGGTATAGGCAATATGCCGATGAGCAGCGATGATTTTATTGCTATTCCCGATTGCTATAACCAGCTTACTGCGAAGAATTTTTCCGTGAGCAGCGATATAATAAATAATATTAATAAAATCGCTACCTCCGATACACCGGATCAGATCGGTAACATAGAAAACTTGAATAAATTAATAAAAATGAGGAATAACACCCATATGTTTACCGAGGGGGCACCCGAGGATTTCATGAAATCCATTATTTCCACCTTGGGTATAGATTCACAGCAAGCCATAAGGATGTCGTCAAATCAGCAGGCTATGATAAGGCAGGTTGAAAATCAGAGACTTTCGGAATCCGGAGTTTCCATGGATGAGGAAATGGCAAACATGGTAAAACATCAGCAGGCCTATAATGCTGCGGCAGTAATGATAAATACAATGGCGGAAATCTATGACATATTGATAAACCGGGTAGGATTATAAAATGAAAAATACTTTTTGGTACAGTTTGGAGGGATCATATGAGAATAACAAACAGTATGCTTGTTAATAATATGATAGCAAACTTGGGAAAGAACCTGTCAAGGATGGAGAAATACCAGCAGAGGCTTGCTACCGGAAAAAAGATTTCAGTTCCGTCGGATGATCCTGTTGTTGCAGCCAGAGCATTAAAGCTTCGTACCGATGTATCGCAGATAGAACAGTATAAAAAGAATGTAAAGGATGCATTGTCGTGGATGGAAATAACGGAGTCTGCAATTGCTGATGTCGGAGATATATTGCAAAGGGCAAGGGAACTGGCGGTACAGGCAAGCAACGGTACAACCACACCGGAGGATACCAAGAAAATATGTGAAGAGGTAAAGCAGCTTAAGAACCAGCTGGTTAACCTGGGTAATGCAACCTATGCAGGAAGATATATCTTTTCGGGCTTTAAGACCAATCAAAAATTATTGAATGATGACGGAACCTTTGCCATTAATGTTGATAATTCGGAGATAATAATTTATCAGATAGGTGTTGGAGACAGCATTAACATTAATGTTACAGCAGGAGACTTTTTTAACAGTGGAGGAACAGCGACAGCCGGAATGTCGGGATCGCTTTTTGAGGATTTCGATGATTTTATAACGGCACTGGATACCGGAGATTATGCTGTGATTGATGCGACTATAGCGAAAATTGATTTGCAGCAAAACAATCTGCTTCGCATAAGAGCTGACATAGGAGCTAGATGCAACAGGCTCGAACTTACCGTCAACAGACTTGAAAACGACGCGCTTAATTTTACCAAGCTTATGAGTGAAAACGAGGATATTGATCAAGCGGAAAACATCATGCTTTTGAAGAGTGAGGAAAATGTGTACAGGGCTTCTTTAGCAGGTGGAGCCAGAGTAATTCAGCCGTCTCTGGTGGACTTTTTAAAGTAGTAAGTAGTAAAAGGTTAATTCGGGTGGTTTTATGGGTATAAGAATAACTCAGACCTATGCAAAAATCGGAATAGACACGGTTGCGGCCGATCTTAACATGAAGTCTCATAAGCCTGAGCTTGAGATTCACCAGAACCATGCCAGGGTAAAGATTAGGACGGAATTTCCGAGGGTGGAGATCGACCAGTATGAGGCGTTTGCCAGTACCGGTCTGAAAGGTCCCATTGATCTTACTCATGAAATTGCACAAAGAATTTATCAGCAAGTTATAGAGCAAATAGGAAAAATTGCTGAAGACGGGGATACCTTTGCGGCTATAGAAAACGGTGTAGATCCTATTGTAAGTTTGGCAGAGGAAGATCCGGATGCAGAGCATGTGTTTGACGTAGACTGTATACCCAAGGTAAGGCCACGGATAACCGTTAAGGGATCACAGCAAATTGAGGCCGGAAGAGAAGGCGAAGGGGTGCATAATGGTGTAGAATATTCAATTATCCCCGGCAGGGTCGATTATAATTTTGTTCCTGCCCAGGTAAATATTTATTTGAGACAGTATGCATCCGTTAAATTCAGTTATGTTGAAGACAGCAAGATTGATATACATATTTAGATACATATTTAGGCATAGAAATGCCCATGTTATTAAATGGAGGAGATTAAATGCGTTTAAAAACAAAACACTTTGACGAAATTGAGATTGAAGAGGAAAAAATAATATATTTCAAAGACGGAATTCCCGGCTTTGAAGAAATAAAAAAGTATATCGTGCTGTTTGACGGGGATGAAAACTCGCCCTTTAGATGGCTTCAGGCAGTGGACGACGGACAGCTGGCTTTTGCGGTTGCTGACCCGTTTATGATTGTCAATGATTATGACATAGAAATTCCTCAGGAAGTTGTGGATGTTCTCGAAATTCAAAGTCCCGTGGATGTTATGATATTATCGATTCTTGTGGTACCGGAAGACCTTTCAAAAATTAGTATGAATTTGAAAGCGCCCATAGTAATCAATACAAAAAATAAGATGGGAATGCAGGTTGTCCTTGACACAGATAGATATTCTGTGAGACACTATATCGTAGAAGAACTCCGCAGACGGGAGGTAAATATTGGTGCTGGTTCTCACAAGAAAGAAGAATGAATCTATTATTTTAAATGACAATATTGAAATTACTATTGTTGATGTTCAGGGAGATCAAGTGCGTATAGGCATTAATGCTCCTAAAAGTGTTTCTATTTATAGAAAAGAGATATTTTTAGAAATACAGGCTGAAAATAAAAAGGCTGCCGATGTAAAGTCGGTAGACCTGAAGAATTTGTTGAAATAAACACAATTGGTTGACAAAAAGCAATAAAATGTTTTTTTGATTATTATTTTCGCTTTGAGTAAAGGTGGCTTTGCTCTTTCGCACTACTGTATGGGGATTGGTAATGTCTCTGCTAGTAACTCCTTAATTGGTATCCCAGAAATTCTCTGACATATTAATAACGTCATCATTAGAGAATTCTTTGGTAATATCAATAGTAGGGGTGGGAGACGGTATAGTCTTTTCGTCGGTATCCCAGAAATTTTCGGACATATTAATAACGTCATCGTTAGAGAATTCTTTGGTAATATCAATAGTAGGGGTGGGAGACGGAATGCTCTTTTCATCGGTATCCCGGAAATTTTCGGATTTATTAATAACGTCATCGTCAGAGAATTCTTTGGTAATATCAATAGTAGGGGTGGGAGACGGTATAGTCTTTTCGTCGGTATCCCAGAAATTTTCGGATTTATTAATAACGTCATCGTCAGAGAATTCTTTAGTAATATCTACATTGTCAGAGGAATCTAAGTCAGCTTTATACTTGCATGATACAATCAACAATACAACTATTAATAGAATTGGAAATATAGAGAACTTCATGAACTTATCCTCCTTTATTATTGCTGATTAGCAATATCTTAATTACATTAATATTATATACTGCTTATAAGTGAAATGCAATTTTTATTTACATATTATAACTGAAGAGTTGCAATAGTGTTGAAATAGTAAAAACTTATTTGAGCGACTTCTTTATTTCTGAATAATGATTATTTCTTATTTCCAAAGAATTGCTAAAATTTTACCAAAAAATCTATTGTATATTATAATTTTATGGTATAATATACATGATGTTTTTCCACATATATACAACTACAATTAAATACTTATTTCTAAAGTGTAGTTTGAGTAATTTGATGGTATTAAAATTTTTATTTTTCAGTGAGATACAAAATAACTGGTGAAAGCCAGTGAAATAAAGATTTTGATCAAAATTTAATTATGTTTTAATATAATATTAAAAGGGGAGATAAAAATGAATCACAGTATTAAAAAAGTTGTATCATTCTTATTAGTTTTTACTATCCTTATTACAACCTGTACTACGGTTCTTGCTTCCACAGGTACAAGTGGCAGTATTACCGGAGGTGTAATAGACTTAAGAGTAATGATACTGGATGACACAGATTCAACCGACAAGTACGGTCAGGATCCAAGTGACATAGTTGAAAAGGTAAAGGAAAGTTTTATTGAAGCTTCAAATTACTTGTATGAAGCTACAAAGGGACAGAACAGATTTGGCAAAATAACAATTTATGTTCCGGCAGCAAGAGAAGGCGGATGGCCTGAAATTCAAGGTGCACTTCCAATGGACAATTTTAACCCTGAAGATTCTGATGTTTATATAAGACCCGGAAAAGGAGCGTCTGCTAATCTTGCGGGATTTATGGGTTCAAAAGAATCGCACATGTATATTGGAATTGACGAGGCATTTGATACTAATGGAACTCATTCATTAGGGAAAATGATTGTACATGAGTTTGGACACTATGGTTACGGCCTGGGAGATGAGTATTGTGATTATGAAACCAAAAATGAAAGAAGTTATCAGGTGTTCGGCACACTTAATGCTGATGGGAGTATTACGTGGAACACTTGTGAATCGCAGGCCAGTATGTTAATGAGAGATTCTAACGGCAATACAATTACAGAAGTTGTACATGGAGAGAATTATATACCGAGTTATAATTCTAATGGTGCTAAAGCAAGTATTATGTGGGTACAGCATGAAAGCAGCATAGTAGATTTTTGCGATAGCAGCAGCCATAATTCATCGGCTCCCAGTCATCAAAACAGAATTCATGGAAACAAATCTTGTTGGGAAGTAATGGTTGAAAATAAGAAATTTAATTTAACTGCTCCTGGGGGAAATATTCAACCAATTGAAAAGAAAGATCCGGTGTTTGAAGTAAGGCAAAATAATAAATGGAACGATATAGCTTTAGTTATCGACAAATCAGGGTCGATGAGTGGATCAAAAATTCAATTAGCCAAAGGTGCAGCGAAAATGTTTGTAGACTGTTTAGAGCTTCCGCAAGAAGGACAGTTGGGAGACGGCATTAGTGTTGTTTCTTTTGAGAACAGTGCAACATTGAATCATTCATTGACAAGAGTAGCTACGATATCGGATAAGAGTGCCATAAAATCAAAAATCGATAATATTTCTTCGGGTGGAGGAACCAATATAGGAGCTGGCTTATGGAATGCCTTAAATGACATGATATCTAAAGACTACAGAAAAGGTGCAGGAGCTATTATACTTTTATCAGACGGAAAAGCTTCTCTACCATCGACAGAGATTTCCAAGCTTAAATCCGAAGGTATACCTGTATATACTATCGGAGTGGGAAGTGGAGCTGATGCGAATTTACTGACTAGTATTGCTAAAGAAACAGGAGGAGAATACTATTTTGTTTCTTCTGCCGGTGATATTAGCATGATTTACAAGACAATAAAGAATAAGTTAAGTATCTTTGACAGGCCAATAAAATTCATACGTAGAGTATTTAGTTCTATGGAAGAATCAACCGAAGTTGTTTTTGTAGATAGCTCAATGAAACAGGCAGTATTTACAATAAGTTCGGTAAATGCAGGTAATGTTTCTTTCACATTAAAAGCTCCGGATGGTACTATTTATTCTCCGGACAGCACAAATGGTGCATCTTATATAATTGAAGATACATATCAGATATATATAATAGATAATCCCCAGATAGGTGCTTGGGAGGTTAATATCAAAAACAATTCTCAAGCCAATACGGAGATTTCCTTTGATTTTTCAGGTAGAACAACTCTGTCTCTTCAAGGTAGTACAGATGATATTACATATACTTATCCGACTCCCGTTAAGATAACAGCATTATTAAGCAAAAACGGAAAGCCCGTGATAAATGCAAATGTGTATGCAAAAGTAATAGCACCTGACAACTCAGAAACAATTGTAACTCTTTATGATAATGGTCAGATGGGCGACCTTATGCCGGGAGATGGTTTATATACAGCCTTTTTCTCGGAATTCAAAGGTGATGGGGGATATCAGATATCAATCCATGCTAATAATGATGATTTAAAGGCCATAGAAGGTGAGGCTTTTGTTGATATTGAGCCTGACGAAAACGGAATGGTGAATGTGCCGGAAGTAGTTTATTTAAATGAAAATTTCACCAGGAGTCTCACTCTTCCCACCATAACTGTCAGTGGAACTTCCAACCAGGTAAGTATTGTGCAGCTTGACAATGATGTGTATACGTTGGATGAATCGAATCAGAGTGCTTTAGTGACTGTTCGAAGGAGTGGTAACCTGAGTGGAACTATGAGTGTAGATTATTCTACAAAAGACGGATCGGCAGTTGCTGATGTTGATTATGCTGCTCCCAGCGGAACACTGACTTTTGAAGCCGGAGAGGCTGAAAAAACAATTGAAATAAAATTACTTAAAGTACCTTCACAGAATGAAGCAAGAACCAAGAATTTTAAATTAACTTTGGAAAATCCGGTTAATGCTGTGCTAGGGGTACCTTCTGTTGCGGAAATATATATTAATAGAATAAAGCTTTCAGATAATGCAGATCTTAAGAACCTTGTAACCGATTGTGGTTCTTTTGATAAGCCTTTTTCACCTGATGTAACTGACTATAAGATTTCTGTTCCATATAGTACCGATAAGATTAGTGTAACTGCTTCAGTATATGATATTCGTTCTAAATTGACTATCAATGGAAATCCTGTTTTATCGGGAAATCCCTCCGCAGGTATTGACTTGAATACAGGTACAAACAAGATTCCCGTTGTGGTTACAGCTGAAGACGGTGTAACTAAAAAAACATACATGATAACAGTTTATAGGGCTTCAAAGCCATCCGGTGGTACTTCTTCCGGCTCAAAAAATACTCCTGAACCTACTTCAACACCTACGCAGTCTCCTACGCCTACCCAGACATCTACACCTACATCTACACCGACTGCCACGCCGGATATTACGGAGAAACCGATTGAAGATATTCCGGGAATAAGTGGAACCGATGCAGAAGGACATTGGGCTGAACCATATATATTAGATTTGCTTGGCAAAGGCATTATAAATAAGTATCCGGACGGTTCTATAAAGCCTGATTCCGAAATAACAAGAGCAGAAGCTGTCACGATACTTGTTAACAGCTTAAATTTAAAAGCCCAAAATCCGGATAAATTAGATTTTTCTGATGCGGATGAAATTCCTGAATGGGTTAGAGAGGCTGTGGCTGCGGCGCAAGAAAATGGAATTATAAAGGGATTTGAAGATAAGAGCTTCAGGGCTGACAGCAAACTGACCAGGAATCAGGCCTGTGCCATGATAATGAATGCGTTTAATTTGGGAATTTCAGAAGGAGAAACCGATTTTGAAGATGATAAGGATATAGCCCTATGGGCAAAAGGCTTTGTTAAAAAGGCTAATGAGTTAGGAATAATTAAAGGATATGAGAATAACTATTTCTTGCCAGAAAGAATCGTCACAAGAGCAGAAATGTTCACAATGATTTACCATACGATGAAGATTGTTAATGCGGAATAAATATATTATTGTATGATGAGCATAGCAATTTAGCGGTTTTAAAATAATTTTCAAAAAGCTAAGTTCATAATAAGATATGAATTATGAACTTAGCTTTTTTAACTAATATTGCACGGATGACAGGCTTTTTGCTATTAAAATGGCAGCTTGAAACATAAGGTATATTTTAGTAATATTATATTAGTGGAATTAGAATAATTTTGAAACAGTAATATGGGAGGATTGGATAATGAACATGAAAAAGTTTTTATTGATGACCGTAGCGGTTGTTATGATTATGTCAAGCTTGTTAGTAAATGCAAAGAGTATTGAAGATATAGTGGGAAAGGATCCTGATATAAACAAGGTAAATGAAAAGTTGGAAGAGCTTCAAAAATATACAGTGGAAAAGTTTTCGGATGTTAAATCCGATTCATGGTTTTTAAGCAGTGTATCAAAGCTTACTGCTTTGAAGGGTATAAGCGGTTATCCTGACGGAACATTTAAGCCGCAAAATCCCACAACTACAGCTGAGTTTTTGGCAATGTTATTGGCATCAATGGGGTATAAGCAGGAGGCAGGAGAGAAAGAATGGTATGACAATTATGTAAAGAAGGCAAAAGAGCTATCGGTAATAGACCCTTGGGACAATTACAATTACAAAGAAGGAATCAAGCGTAAGGACATGGCAAAAATGATATGCAAAATGTTAAAGATTAGTCCAGTAACCAGACAGACTGTGTTCACCGATGTTGAGGGTATAGACACAAGGTGGATAGATGCAGGTTTTGAGGAGTACCTGATAAGGGGATATTACAGCAACGGAGTGCGTACTTACAAACCGAATCAAACGGCGACGAGAGCAGAAGTAAGTGAAATGGTAGTAAGGGCAATAGAGTACCATAATGATCCTGAAGGTTTTAAAAAGAAGATGAAGGAAATATATGAAGAATCGGAAAAGAAACAGGGACAGCCTACAGAAACGACTGTTAATATGAACGGATTTATTGTGCCTAAGGAAGGATATACTGATTTAAGTTTGAGTTGGGATACAATACAAAAAAGCAAAGAACTACACAGAGTAGAATTAGATATTGCAGTTAATATATTTAGGCCGTTGGAGAAGCAATATGAACAGTTAGAGGAAATACTTTTGCAGAAATTTTCTAAAAGCTCTGTAGACACTATAATGAATTTAGTAAAGAAAAAGAAGGAACGTTTTGATGTATTTCCTAGCGAGCGTTTGATTCTTGAAAACAGACTGATACACATAGATTATCCACAGCGTTCTGTAAATATATTGATTTACGAAGAAGGCGCATATATTGATTAAGCTATATGGGGTGAATAAAAAGTGATTAAGAAGATAATCGCTATATGTATTATATTTTCTTTTGTTTAAGCTTACAATGTAGTTTTGCTTATGCAAAGGATGAATATATTTTTCATTCATCCCCGGAAGGATATCCTAAGAGCGTCCAAGAAGGAATCGAATTGGCTAATGAATATGTTTCAAAAAAATTAATTGACTATGACATGGACAATTTATATTTTACCGAATGGATGAGATTTAGTGTTATTGAAAATGATAAGGAAGTAACAGGTAAAGCATATTTAAATAACTTGTATGGATTTGATGAAGCATCACAGGATGAAAGATTACCCGATACGCTAAGGAATAAACCGCTGACAAATAATGTTATGGAAAATTTGCTTAGCAAGGGTTTCTTTTCAATTGTATACCAATATCCGCTTGAAGATTGGAAAGGCACAGAGCCTAGGTATTTGGGAAGGTCTATTTTGGGTCAGAGATTTAGTATATATATTTTCCTCCGGACAGTACATCAAACACTACATATATAGAGGAAAAGAATTGGGTGGAAAATCCTTGGGATGATACTTATATACGTAAGCATTTTGGAGTGATCAAAGACGAATTTCACTTTTCAAGCTTTCTTACCGATCCAAACTACCAAAAACGGTTAGAGAAGCTCATAATAAAAGGAATTGAGTATAAAATTAACAAAGTGGCTGAGGATGCAAAGAAATACGGATACAACAACTATTTCAAAAGCAAAAATGAAGGATATAAAAATATGGGAGATGACCTGTACTGGTTCAACCGAGTGGTAATTATTCAGCCACCAACCAAATATACATGGGGCTTGGGTGTAATTTACCACAAATCCGGAGGCCAATATTGGTACATGGATATGTATATCCATCCGGATACCCTTGTGGATTTAAACATGCTGATCGAGCTTGAGGATAGGTATACCGCAATAATGGATGAAGAAGAGGAATATGTGGTTATTGATGATGCAGTAGTTAATGCTGCCTTAGATACGGAACTGATTTTCGGTGCCAAGGGAGATAGCAACGCGGACGTTTATGTTAGTGATGTTGAGGAATTCAAGGTGGTTTTTCAAACAACTGCCCTGAATGAAACAACCGGAGAGGAAATTATTATTATAGTTGAGGGTGGTCTCAATAGTATTAAGGATATGACTGATGCGGAAAAGATAAATATTTTACAGTTTAACAAGGGGATAAGCCTGAACACAACCTTGAAAATTCCCGTAAAAGGTCTTAAGCAAGGCAATAACAAAATAAAACTAAAAGCGGAAGGACTAATTACAATAAAAAATGAGGGCAGTGCATCGGCTGAAGCGGAAAAAGTAATTGAACTGAGCTATATTAAGCCGGTTAAGACTACATATGTTTTAGATTATGACGAATATACCAAGAGTATTATTCATCCGTATAATAAGGGCAATGCAATTGAAGCTACTTTAACAAGACCTAGTCCTTTTGACCAGTGGACAAGTATTACAGATATAAACTTTAACAGAAAAGATTTGGACATTGCAAGTGTGGTAGACGGTCCCGTAGAGTTAAAAGGCGTTGAGTCGTCTTCAAATTCACTTAGTGTATCTCTATACCCCAAAATTGAATTTAAGACAGGGAGGGCTTTCTTGGGAGATAATCCACTCAAAGCTTTATATCATGTAAATGGAGAAACGCCGGGCAAGGGATTTGGTCAGGAATATTGGGGTAATATATCGAGGGACTACAAATACAGAGAAGCCCATGGTAAAGGCCACGATGAAAACTGCCCTGAGGGCTGTACTTTAAATCATACATATTATATAGACAGAAATGGTACAGCAAGTGAAGATTTTCCCAGTGGGTATGAGTACATAGACATAAAAGCCAAAGTATACAATGGTACCAAAATGGCTCCGCAGAGCATAGAAAAGGGAGAAGAGGATACGGGCAATGCTTTTGTAAAGAAGATATTCTGGGAAGGTGACAGGTACGAGATACCGGTACAAAGATATATGAGAAATGTGGATGCTGACGGAATATCAAATAGTTTAGTAGCTGTTGACGGACAGTTCAAAAGACTGTTTCAGCATAGGGATACAGCCCAAGTCACATACAGGATTGAAAAATCCATGGCACAGCACTTTGCAGAGGACCGGAAAGCAGCAGCAAGCGGAAAAACAAAAAGCTTTAAATATGCACCCTTTGCCACGGATAAAAAGCTTCAAGGGTTGCCTTTCCCGTTAAAGTCGGGTTACAACTATACACCTTATGGAGTATATACTGCAACGGTTAGAACCGAGATATACAAAAAGGGTGGAGAAAAAACAGAACATCAAGCCATAGTGGACAGTGTTATAAAATCCTTTGGAATTCATGTGGAACTGCCTACTGTTAATTTAAAGGGAGAGAAGGTTACAACCTATCCTGTAGCAGTTACAACGAATTATAAAAAAGTTTCCGATGAAGTGCTGAATTACAAGACAGGGCCAAAGGATATAAATGAATACCTTAACGGAGACGAAAACACACTGTTGGGTAATACCGATAATTTATTCAAGAAAATACTTGAAGGCTGGAGCTTTTCAGGGACACAGAATTCATGGACGGACAAGAAATACAGGGAATATATAAAAACTGCAGACATCCACAAAATTGTAGAAGAAACCACTATAACATTTACAGTAAATCCAAAGCTGGAGAAATTCAATACTCCGATAGTTTTAGACGGCAAGAATGTCAGTGACGGAGACTATTTTATCCGTGTATATTTTAACGGATTTGAGAATGGCCATGCCAACAAGGTAGTATCAAGCGCTGTTAACCCCAGCAGCAGTTGGACAAAGAAATATAATCCCAACGACGGATGGAATATGGTTATAAACATTCGGGGAACAAGATATGAAGACACGGGTTATTCGGAATAAAACAGAGTATAAGTAATGATAATTGTGTGATTAATAAGGCTCTAAAACTTATATTTTTAATTAGTTTAAGAGCCTTTTTTTCTGCATATTATGCCAGGACAGGCAAACAAAATATGGATTAAAACATATATAAATCTGGTGATAACTTGAGATGTAAGGAACATTTTGGTAATATTATGTTAATGGAATTAGAATAATTTTGAAGCAGTGAATGTGGGAGGATTGAATAATAAATATGAAAAAATATTTATTGATGGCCGTAGCGGTTGTTATGATTATGTCAAGCTTGTTAGTAAATGCAAAAAGTATTGAAGATATAGTAGGAAAAGATCCGGATATAAACAAGGTAAATGAAAAGTTGGAAGAGCTGAAGAAATACACAGTGGAAAAATTTTCGGATGTTAAATCCGATTACTGAACAATTCTAATAAAATAATATAATTTATTGACGATATTATATATGCTACAAATTTTAAGCATAGATTAAGAATCATACAGTTTTTATCCAGTGATGCATTGCAAGCCGCTTAAATGATGAAATTCCAATACATTTGATTTAATTATCACATTTGGTATGTTTGAAATGATTGAATCACATACCTAAATTATCCATATGCTTATAAAAATCTATTAAATAATTGTCCAATAATGACGATAAATTAATTGAGCGGCTAAGGAGGCATATTTTAAACCGGCCGGATTAGATGCTTCTTTTGCCGCTATAATGGGGAATGGATACCCCAAAATCAAAAATCAAGGAGGAATGAGTTATGAGAATTAACAACAACCTGATAGCAATGAATACCCACAGGCAGTTAGGAATTGCCAACACCGGAGCTTCAAAATCAATGGAGAAATTATCATCAGGGTACAGAATTAACAGAGCCGGTGACGACGCAGCAGGTCTTTCCATTTCGGAAAAAATGAGAGCCCAGATAAGGGGACTAAACATGGCATCAAAGAATGCCCAGGACGGTATATCCCTTATCCAGACAGCAGAGGGAGCGTTAAACGAATCCCATTCAATCCTGCAAAGAATGAGGGAATTGGCAGTGCAGGCAGCTAACGACACAAACGTTGATGTTGATAGAGCATCACTTCAGGCAGAAATAGACCAGTTAGCAGAGGAATTAACAAGAATTGCACAGAATACTGAGTTCAATACACAAAAACTATTAGACGGTACTTTCTCAGGTGCCAAGTTCCATATAGGTGCTAACGCAGGGCAAAATATATCTCTGTCTATTGGTAATATAGATGCGTTAACATTAAAAGTTGGACAGAAATTTATAACTGCTTCGAGTGCAGGGGTAGGTCTTTTAAAGAATACAGCAGGTGCCACATTTGCAAAATTCTATACAGCAGGAAAAACTCTTTCATTTGGAACTGGAAGTCCTGCTGTCACAGTTACAATCGAAACTTCCGGTTACCATACCGGAACTTCTTCAGCAGGTACTATTGCGCTGTACCGTCCGGTGGGTGCAAAATATGACGATGGTCTGACTATGACATTAGGTATCAACATAAGTGATCAAAAATCAGCGGACAGCGCAATTACAACAATAAACAATGCATTGGAAACAGTATCGGCTGAAAGATCCAAACTTGGTGCATACCAGAACAGGCTTGAGCATACAATAAGTAACCTTGATAACGTAGCAGAAAACTTGCAGGCATCTGAATCAAGAATCAGAGATGTAGACATGGCGAAGGAAATGATGGAGTTTACTAAGCAGAATATCTTGCAGCAGGCAGCTACAGCTATGTTAGCTCAGGCAAATCAAGCACCGCAAACGGTACTTCAGTTATTAAGGTAATTAATAGGATAAACAATCGATAGAGGTTGAAGATACTCTTTGACCTCTATCGATGTAATAGTTTGAACCTATAATAGAAAAAATACGGTTTTTTAAGTAATTATTGAGGGGAATGGACACCCCTAAAACGAAATCAAGGAGGAGCCTCTTATGAGAATTAACAACAACCTCATAGCAATGAACACCCACAGGCAGTTAGGAATTGCCAATACGGGTGCTTCAAAATCAATGGAGAAATTATCATCGGGATACAGGATTAACAGAGCCGGTGACGACGCAGCAGGTCTTTCCATTTCGGAAAAAATGAGAGCCCAGATAAGGGGACTAAACATGGCATCAAAGAATGCCCAGGACGGTATATCCCTTATCCAGACAGCAGAGGGAGCGTTAAACGAATCCCATTTTATCTTACAAAGAATGAGGGAATTGGCTGTACAGGCAGCTAATGACACTAACGTTGAAATAGATAGAGGATCACTTCAAGCTGAGATAGACCAATTAGCAGAGGAATTAACAAGAATTGCGCAGAATACTGAGTTCAATACGCAGAAGTTGTTGGACGGTACTTTCTCAGGTGCTAAATTCCATATAGGTGCTAATGCAGGTCAAAATATATCTCTGTCTATTGGTAATATTGATGCTATAGAGCTAGGTGTTGCAAAGAAACTGACAGTAGCTGGCAATGACTTGAAGACTACTGCAGGAGTTACAGTTGCTACATTCTATGCAGAAGGAGCCGAAATCGGATCAGCAGGGTCAGGGCTAAAGGCTGCTGTTTCCGGATATTATGAAAATGGTGGTACAGCCAATGCGAGATTGTACCATATGGCAGATGCTCTTTATACTGCAACTGAAGTAGTATTAGGTATTTGTATAAGCAATCAAGCTAAAGCGGATTCAGCTATTACAACAATAAACAATGCCTTGGAAACAGTATCGGCAGAAAGATCCAAACTCGGTGCATACCAGAACAGGCTTGAGCATACAATAAGCAATCTTGACAATGTAGCAGAAAACTTGCAGGCATCTGAATCAAGAATCAGAGACGTAGACATGGCGAAGGAAATGATGGAGTTTACTAAGCAGAACATCTTGCAGCAGGCGGCTACAGCCATGTTAGCTCAGGCAAATCAGGCACCGCAAACGGTACTTCAGTTATTAAGGTAATTAATAGAATAACATCATATTGGATAGAGGTTGAAGATATTTTTTGACCTCTATCCAATTTAATAGCTTGGACTTTTAATTAAACGACGACAGTTTTATTAGTACTTGGTGAGGGGAATGGATACCCCTAAATAAAAAATCAAGGAGGAGTAGTTTATGAGAATTAATAACAATCTGATAGCAATGAATACCCACAGACAATTAGGAATTGCCAACACCGGAGCTTCAAAATCAATGGAGAAATTATCATCAGGATACAGGATTAACAGAGCCGGTGACGACGCAGCAGGTCTTTCCATTTCGGAAAAAATGAGAGCCCAGATAAGGGGACTAAACATGGCATCAAAGAATGCCCAGGACGGTATATCCCTTATTCAGACAGCAGAGGGTGCATTGAATGAATCCCATTCAATCCTGCAAAGAATGAGGGAATTGGCAGTACAGGCAGCCAATGACACAAACGTTGAGATAGATAGAATATCTCTTCAATCTGAGATAGACCAGTTAGCACAGGAATTGACAAGAATTGCTCAAAATACTGAGTTCAATACACAAAAACTATTGGACGGCACATTCAAAAGTTCCAAGTTCCATATAGGTGCTAACGCAGGTCAAAATATATCTCTATCGATTGGAAATATGGATGCTGCAACACTGTCGGTAGGAGATGAGTATACAGCAACCTCGTCTACTACATTAAAAGATAGCAATAGTGTAATTTATACATTCAAGTCAGCAGGAGCAACTCTTGGATCGACAGGTTCAACTCTTAAGGCAGCTTATTCGGGATATTATAAAGGGATTTCTACTGTTGAAACTGCCAAACTATATCGTATTGCAAGTGAAGCTTATGCAAAAAGTACAGTGGCTATAACATTGGGTATAAATATAAGTGATCAAGCATCAGCGAATAGTGCAATTACAACAATAAACAATGCCTTGGAAACAGTATCGGCAGAAAGATCCAAACTCGGTGCATACCAGAACAGGCTTGAGCATACAATAAGCAATCTTGACAATGTAGCAGAAAACTTGCAGGCATCTGAATCAAGAATCAGAGACGTAGACATGGCGAAGGAAATGATGGAGTTTACTAAGCAGAACATCTTGCAGCAAGCAGCTACAGCCATGTTAGCTCAGGCAAACCAGGCACCGCAAACAGTACTTCAGTTATTAAGATAATAGCAATTCTTAACATAATGTTAAAGGGTCAGAGGACATTTCCTCTGGCCTTTTTAAGTTTGTCTAAAGATTTTATAAAAATAGTCGATATATAGCATGTAGATTTCATAAAGGGGGGTAGAATTTGTGAATAACCAATTGTTGCAAAATAATATCAAGATTCTGAAAATGTATGGCTATGATGAAAATTTGATTAATAAACCTGTTATTGATATTGAAAAAAACAATGAAGGCTATGATAATATACGTTATCAAACAGAAGACGGGAAAAAGATATATGTTCACAGCAAATACAGTATCGAAAGAGAATGGCAAACTATAGAAAAAGATCTTGGTGTGGAAGAAAAAGATGCTTTCTATATTGTGTATGGTTTAGGAATGGGATACCATATAAAAAAGCTAAAAAAGAAAATCAGCAGCAGAAGTATAATATGCGTTATTGAAAAAAACATGGATATCCTTTCTACTTATATACATACGCAGGATTTTTCAGAAATAGTTGGTCCAAATATTTTCTTCTCTTTTGGGAATGATGAGGAAATAATTACACAAATAAACAGGAGAATATTTGCAGTTAATACGATAACTCTTCTTGGTAATCTTACTAATGTGATTCTTCCGTCTTATTATTCTATATATGGAAATTGGATTAAAACTATTCAGGGTAGAATATTTGATACTATTCGGCATGCCTTTTTTATATTGGGAAATGATATGGAAGATACCATAATAGGAATAAAGAACAATCTGGAGAATATTAATGTTTTACTAGAGAGTCCCAGCATAAAAGAACTAAAAAATTCATATGTCGGTGTTCCTCTCTTTATTGTATCTGCGGGTCCTTCTTTGGATAAAAATATTCATGAATTAAAGAATGCACAGGGAAAGTCTTTGATAATAGCTACTGACGCAGTATTATCCACTCTCAAGAAGAATGGAATAACACCTGATGGAGTTGTAAGTATTGAGAGAATTTTGAAGACTTACGAAAAGTTTTATAAGGATAAAGAACTTGACCCTAAGACTGTTTTTATAGGGCCTCCGGTTGTAAGACCTGAAATTTTTCACACTCTTAAGAATAACAAAAAGCTAATTTGTTTAAGACAAGGAGAAAAAATAAACGAGTGGCTTAATGATATTTTAGGAGATGAGCGTAAACTTTGTATGGGCTCATCATGTGCCCATATAGCTTTTTCATTTGGCAGATATGTTGGAGCAGACCCCATAGTGTTTGTGGGTCAGGACTTGGCATATACAAAAGACGGTATTACCCACTCTGAAAATGTTGAAGTAAAAAGCAAAATTGACATGGAGAGAGAAAAAAACATTATTTATGTTAAGGGAATTGATGGGGATTTATTACCTACTAACGAAGCCTTTAAGCAGTTTTTAATGTGGTTTGAGCTGGAAATTGCAGAAGCAGGGAAAGATAGAGAATATATTGATGCAACAGAAGGAGGAGCGTACATTCAAGGAACTAAATTGATGACATTGAAGGAAACTATTGAAAAATACTGTAATGGTACAATAATTCCTTTATATGACAAAGTTCCAGTGTGTGAAAAAAATCAACAGAAATTTGATAGAGTTGTTGAAGAAGTGGAGAAGCTAATTGGAGTTTTTGAGAAAATAAAAAGTGAATCCGAAATGCACATAATCCGGCTTGATAAGCTTCAGACGAAAAGAATTAGAGATAAAAAGGTTTTCTCACTGCAGGATAAAGAAAAGATCTATAAAGTCCTGAATCAAGCTAAGATAGTAGAAGATTTAATAATTAATAATGATATTGCCAGAAACTTATTCCAAGCACCATTAGTAACGGCAACAACTAGGATTAGAATGTTGGGAAATGCTTTAAGCGAAGAGAACATAAAGGAAAATGTTGCAATCCAAAGAAGAATGGTGGAATCCTTTTTTGTCGGTTGTTGCAGTGTTATTGAGGTATTATCGGATATTCTCAATAAGATGAAAAAAGAACAGGAGGAGAGAATATGAACGAGTATGAGAAGCTGGTGGAAGAAACTTTGGCAGAAATAAATATTTACCTACCTAAAATGATAAGGGGAATAGATGAATTTGTAGAATGTGCAGTTCAATCGAGGGAACAGGATGCTAAGAAGCTTCTGGCAAGTATTCTTGAAGGACTGGAATGGATTGCTCAAGCGGTTTGTCTGACTGGAAGATTTAAACCGGGACCTATGAATGGTCAGGACCTTATGGAAAAATTGCCGGAATTGGTGGATGCATGTGAAAATAATGATTATGTTCTGATGAGTGATATTTTAGATTATGAAATAAAACCCGTATTGGAAAAATGGGCATCTCAAGTACATTAAAAAGACTGTGACATGAGAAGTTTTTGCTTAAAAATCTGGAATAACTGTGTTTTTTAACTTAATTATTCTGAGGTGACTCCTATGGAATCAAGGCAATTTTTTAAAGATAAAAAAATACTAATAATTGGTGGAACCGGTACTGTAGGAACCGGGCTTGTAAAAGCTCTGTTAGGGATGGATGTAAAAACAATAAGGGTACTCAGCCGTGATGAATACAAGCAGTACATAATGATGCAGGAAATGAGCGGTATCAAAAACATAAGGTTTTTGATAGGGGATGTGAGGGATAAAGAAAGAATTGAAAGAGCAATGGAGGACATAAATATCGTATTTCATATAGCGGCTATGAAGCACGTTCCCTCATGTGAGTATAATCCCATGGAAGCAGTAAAAACCAATGTTATTGGGACACAAAATGTTATCACAGCGGCAATTAATAATAATGTGGAAAAGGTAATACTCACATCTACCGATAAGACCATAAACCCAACCAATACTTACGGTGCAACTAAGCTTTTGGCTGAAAGACTTATCGTATCTGCCAATTATTACAAGGGGACATGCAACACGGTTTTTTCAGCGGTGAGGTTTGGCAATGTTATGGGGTCAAGGGGTTCGGTTATTCCATTGTTTAAAAAACAAATACTAGAAAGTAAAGAAATAACAGTAACCGATTCTAATATGACAAGGTTTATGATGACTCTTTCTGAGGCGGTAGACTTGACGTTGGAAGCATGTGTGAGGGCGCAGGGGGGAGAAATTTTCGTGTTAAAGATGCCTGTTATATGTCTTAAAGATCTGGTGGATGTTACCATTGAAGAGGTTTCCAAAAAATACAATGTAAATAGTGAGGAGATCAAAATTAAGGAGATTGGATTAAGACCTGGGGAAAAGCTTTATGAAGAGTTGATGACATGTGAGGAGTCAAAAAATGCTGTTGAGCTAGACAGAATGTTTGTTATACCTTCCCTTTATTCCAATAAATTCAGCGGAGAAAATGAAGGAGCTCCTTTAGCAAAGGTGCAGAATTATTCTTCTCATAACCAAATTCCTTTAACAAAGCAGGAATTAAAGGAACTTATATTGAAAGAAGAAATAATATAATATTTTTTTGATTATGTAAACATCTGTGAAGCTCAATGTATATATTGAAATTTAAATTTAATAAATTGTCAATGATTTAGTATTTGATGACGAATGCAGGGACTAATTTTGGACAAAGTACATTTCCTAGGGGATTGGATGTTGAGGTGTTTTCCTTCAGTACATTGGAAAACGCCTTTAATTATACTTAAAAAAGTTATTTAATGACAGTATGATCAGGCAAATATGCCAAAACGGAACGTTACTGTTTCCCATTTATAACTGAGATTTTTATAAAGGAGAAACCTTTGATTATAAAATACCGTTTTTCGGACGGGTTCATTGCTTTTCAATTTTTTCAACCGTAATTATAATGATTCTATCATATTCCTATCTGATATACCATGTCACTTTCTTTTTGTCACTTACCATATCCTTTGGTTTGCAGTTAAAGTAAGTACTAAAACTATTAATAAAAATATTAGCGCAAAAAAGTTGAAACCAGCATAATAAAGTTAAACTTAGATGGTAAACATATATAATAGTTAATTTTGTCCTATTACTGGAGTTGTGCATTGAAAAGTAAATAGTTACATTACCAATAAGATGGGAAGCAAAAGCATAAGTTAACCGAGTGTGGTATTGTTTAAATTGATAAAGAACCTAACTATTTCCATGGGGGTAATTTTGTGCCTGAGAAAGTGATAGAAACAAACACAATTTTAATCAATTATATAAAACGGTTTTAGGCATTGTTACTTCCGAAGGGAGCAAAAATGGTTCCAAAATCTATTCAAAATGCACTTGTAAAGGGGATAGAAGTTGTGGCTCAAGATTTCTCGGAAAATATAAACGGAAAACTATATGGTCACATTTTGTAGTTACTTCATACTATAAAATCTTCGAGAATTCACTGCCGCAAAACTTTAAGATCTACCTTAGAGAATAATATTTGAACAATAAAGCGAAGAAACATTTATAAGAATAAACAAGGTAATGATCTATAATGATTAAAATTATTACACCTTTGCACAATTGTTCTAAGGAGGGAGTCTTTTATAATGAATATATGCATTAAGGATATTGCGTATTATTTGCCTGAAAAAGTGCTGACGAATGAAGAACTGGAAAAGGAATATGATAAGTGGGATTCGGAAAAAATATTTAATAAGATAGGTATAAAATGCAGACATATTGCATCTGACAATGATACTGCTGTAGATTTGGCTGAAAAGGCTTCAATACAGCTTTTTAATAGGAATCCTGATTTAAGAAATAAAATTGATTTTATGATGTTATGTACTCAGAGTCCGGATTATTTAATTCCTACATCTGCTTGTATTCTTCAGGATAGGCTTGGTATTCCAAAGACCTGTGGGGCACTAGATTATAATTTAGGATGTTCAGGCTTTATATATGGGTTAGCTTTGTCAAAAGGCTTAATTGCTACAGGAATTGCTAATAACGTTCTATTACTGACGTCTGAAACCTATACAAAACATATTCATCCAAAGGATATGAGTACAAGAACAATTTTTGGTGACGGTGCCGCAGCAATATGGATATGTAAAAGTTCAGATGGAGGTTCGATAGATGAGTTTGTACTTGGAAGTGATGGATCGGGTGCACAAAACTTGATTATACCTTCTGGAGGTTTAAAACTTAGTCGAAGTAATGAAACAGCCAGAGAGTATGTGGATGAAAATGGAAACATCCGTTCTAAAGATAATTTGTATATGAATGGATCTGAAGTATTTAGCTTTACAATAAACGTTGTTCCAAAGCTTGTTGAGCAAACACTAATAAAAAACAATTTGGAAATGGGTGATATAGATTATTTTATATTTCATCAGGCAAATAAATATATGCTGGATTATTTGAGGAAAAAAATTAACATACCGGAAGAAAAATTTTATTTGGATATGGAAACTACCGGAAACACAGTGTCTTCAACTATTCCTATTGCTGTTTCACAGGCATTAAATAAAGGTTTTATTAAAAAGGGTTCCAAATTAATGCTGGTTGGTTTTGGGGTGGGCTATTCGTGGGGAGCATGTGTTGTTAGCTTGTAGTAATGTGATTTTAAACAACAAAGAAGTAAGAATTTCAATTTTTAATGGAGGTATTACTAATATGGATAAAAAAGAGATTTTGAAGATGATATTGGATAATTTAGAGATAGAAGATGATTTGGGGTTTGATGCTGAATTAGACAAGTTGGAACAGTGGGATTCAATGGCTGTAATCGCTTTTATTGCTTTTGCAGACGATAAATTTAATAAAAGTATTAGTGTTTCAAATATTAAAAGTTGTAGGACAATAGGAGATTTAGTTGATCTTCTTTTGTAGTTCAGTATTAGTAAAATTCATTATTATTAGAAAATTATTATTTGGAGAGAACGTATGCCATATGATCCAATAGACATTAAAGGTAAAAGAATATTGGTAACGGGTGCATCATCGGGTATTGGTAGAGAAACATCTAAGTTATTATCTCAATTAGGAGCACTTGTTGTTCTTGTATCCAGGAACGAGTATAATCTCGAAAATACAAAGAATATGTTGGATGGGACAGGACATATTTCTGTTCCATTTGATTTAACAAATATAAACGGAATAGTAGAATTAGTGGATGGCATTGTTGCAAAAGCAGGGCCAATGGATGGCCTTGTTCATTGTGCCGGTATTGATTATACGGCACCTTTGAAACTTACTAAATATAAAAATTATAGCCAACTCTTTGACTTAAACTTGTTCAGCTTTATTGAATTGGTTAAGGGTTTTACAAAGAAAGACAATTACTCGAAAAACGGTGCAAGTATTGTGGCTGTGTCTTCAGTAATGGGCTCCATTCCTGCTCCGGGATTAACTGCATATGCTGCAAGCAAGGCAGCTATGGATAATGTAGTAAAGACATTTGCACTGGAATTTGCACCTTTGAATATCAGGTTTAATACAGTAGTGGCAGCATACGTCAATACTGAGATGTTTAAAAGAATGAGTCGAATGATTACAGAAGAACAAATAAACGTACTTATGTCAAAAATACCTCTTGGTTTAGGAGAGCCAGCTGATATTGCAAATCCTATAGTATTTTTGCTATCTAATGCAGCAAAATGGATTACTGGTACGAATATGGTTGTGGATGGCGGTTATCTGTTGAAGAAATAAATATTGATTTGAGTTTATCCGATAAAAGACTCAATACATGTAGAATTTAGATAAGGCAGTACGAATAATGGATATTGGTAATGTCAAGATACAGAAAATCTATATGCTTCCCAAGTGTGAATTTTAAAAAATACTATTTTCTATGGATACTAATTAAAATTTTATTAAAGAATAGTAATCATTTTGCCGATAAAGATAGAAAATTGAAAACTTTATGAAAAATTGATGACATGCGAGAAATCAAAAAAGTTGTTGAACTCGATATATGAAAGGAACATAAATTGTAGGGTTTATTACTTTTGAAATTTTAATTAAAGAAAAGTAAATGACTTTATGTAAAGGAAAAGATAATACTAATGATTCCAGGAGGAGCATATGAAAACAGGGGTTATTGTACAAACAAGAATGGGGTCAACACGATTACCCGGTAAGGTTATGATGGATTTATGCGGTAAACCTGTTATAGATCATGTAATAGATAGGTTAAAGCGGTCAAGACTTTCGGATGAAATAATCATTGCGACAACTACACTAGAGAGAGACAAGGTAGTTGTGGAACAAGCTAAAAAGAACGGAGTAAAATGGTTTTGCGGTAGTGAGGATGATGTATTGTCAAGGTATTATTGTGCGGCTAAAGAAAACGATCTTGATGTAGTAGTTCGTGTTACGTCAGATTGTCCTTTAATTGATCCGGTAATATTAGATAATGTTGTTGACTTCTATATGAGCAACAATTATACATTGGTTACGAATGCAGGAATTAATTTTGAGCAAAGGACATTTCCAAGGGGATTGGATGTTGAGGTGTTTTCCTTCAGTATGTTGGAATACGCCTTTAATAATGCTCAAAAAAGTTATCAGAGAGAGCATGTTACGCCTTATTTATATGAAACATATTTTGACAGTATCTACTATTATAAAAATGATGTTGATTATTCTAATTTCAGGTGGACTTTGGATACCGATGAAGATTATGCATTGATTAGTGCAATTTATGATAGATTGTATAAAAAGTATGGCAGCAACTTCGGTCTTTATGAAGTTTTAGAGTTGATGAAATCTAATCCTGAGTTAAGCATGATTAATGCTCATGTTCAGCAAAAAAGCTGGTTTATAATTAATAAATGAAATTTTTACAAGGTCGGTGAGAATATTGTCTGACTATATTCCTTACGAAAAAGTAGTTGATTATTTAGACATTAATGAAGGAGATATCCTTCTGGTTGGTTCTGACATAACCCTTTTGGGATTAAATGCTTATTATAATGGTGAACAATTTGAGCCAAACAAGTTTATAGACAGTATAATCAGGAAAATAGGTCAAAAAGGAACGTTACTGTTTCCAACTTATAACTGGGGATTTTGCAAAGGAGAAACTTTTGATTATAAAAACACCGTTTCTCGGACGGGCTCATTGAGCAATGCAGCTCTAAAGAGAAAAGATTTTGTACGAACAAAACATCCCATATATTCTTTTGCGGTATGGGGACGAGACAGTGATAAGCTGTATCACATGAATAATATCAGTTCTTTTGGGAAGGATTCTCCCTTTGCGTATATGAAGGAAAATGGTGCTAAAATGCTTATTATTGGGGTGTCATATCAAAACTCATTCACTTTTATGCATCATGTAGAGGAAATGGAAAAAGCACCGTATAGGTATTTAAAAAGTTTTACAAGTAAGTATATCGATGAAAAAGGAGAAGAGAGCATTAGAACTTATTCCATGTATGTGAGAAATCTTGAACTGGGAGTTGAAACTAAATTTGATTTGGAAAACGAAATGAAAGAAAGTGGTGCAGCAAAGCATTACACGATAAACAACGTAGAGATTATTAATGTGGATCTTAAAAAGGCTTATGAGGTAATAAAAGATGACATTATAAATAATGAAGGCAAGAAGTTGCACAAACGGGAAAGGGCGGCTGATGTTAAATGACCTCAACTGAAATGGATTATTCAAAAGTCGGGGAATATATGTATCAGTTATTAAAGGAATTGTTTCCAATATGCCGCAGTATAACCGGAGAAGGTGTGAGGGAAACATTAAGAATTATTCAAAAACATATCCCTATAAAAATACATGGAATACCATCGGGAACAAAGGTTTTTGATTGGGAGGTTCCTAAAGAGTGGAATATAAAAGACGCATATATTATGGATGAAGAAGGAAATAAAATAGTCGACTTTAAAAAGAACAATCTTCATGTTGTAGGATATTCAATACCGGTAGATAAAACTGTCAACTTGGAAGAACTTGAGTCTCACTTGTATTCAATAGAAGATCAGCCGGAGGCCATCCCGTACATAACTTCTTATTATAAGGAACGCTGGGGATTTTGCATATCGCACAATCAAAGAAAGAAATTAAAAGACGGTAATTATAGAGTTTATATTGACAGTAGCCTTAAAGATGGATATTTAAATTATGCCGAGTTGATTATTCCGGGAAGAACCAGTAAAGAAATATTTTTATCGACATATATTTGCCATCCTTCAATGGCAAATAATGAACTGTCAGGTCCTGTGCTTCTGACTTATTTGGCAAAGTGGATTATGAGTGAGCCGCGAAAATTTTCTTATCGGTTGGTTTTTATACCTGAAACAATAGGTTCGATTACTTATTTGAGCCAGAATTATAAAGAGATGAAAGAAAACATTATTGCCGGTTATAATTTAACATGCGTAGGAGATAACAGGGCATATTCTTTTATGCCATCCAGATATGGTAATACCTATGCTGACAAAGTGGCGTTGAATGTATTGAGATACAGTCAACCGGATTTTATACAATATTCATATCTGCAAAGAGGAAGTGATGAGCGTCAATACTGCAGTCCAGGTATAGATTTGCCTGTTGCCAGTATAATGAGAACTAAATATGGAGAGTATCCTGAATATCACACATCATTGGACAATTTAGATTTGGTTTCATCAGAAGGATTGCAGGGAAGTTTTGATATATATAAGGAATGCATAGAGTTGATAGAAAGAAATGAAAAATATAAGATTAAATGCTTAGGGGAACCTCAGCTTGGGAAGAGAGGATTATATCCTACATTAAGTACAAAGGATTCAGGTCGGATCGTAAGGGATATGATGAATTTTATTGCATATGCAGATGGTAAAAACGATTTGATTGATATAAGTAATATTATAGGAGTGCCGGCAAGAAGTTTGTATCCTATTATAGAGAAACTTGAAGGTAGTGGATTGTTGACTAAAGAAGCAGTAGAAGTGATGTAATATACAGATTATTAAGAAAAAAAGTGTATTAACAAATAAAGTGGCAGGGAGGTACATTTTATGTCACCTTATAGCACAAAAAACAATAGTAGTGATAAAGAGAAATGTATACGTAGTGAGTTTTACAATTTATTTAAGAATAGTCCTATACCGGAAAATGAATTGCTTTCAAATCTGGGCCTTTACACCAACAGGCAAACCTTATCAAGAATACTTTTTATGAATGAGATTTATAAAAAAATAATTAATGTTCATGGAGTTGTTATGGAGTTTGGGGTAAGATGGGGACAGAACCTTGCATTATTTGAGAATTTCAGAGGTATGTACGAGCCGTTTAATTACAACAGAAAGATTATAGGATTTGATACCTTTAACGGTTTCCCATCGGTTACATGCATAGACAAAGGACTTAAAAAGGGTGATTATGGTGTATTTGAAAACTATGAGGAATATCTTGCGAAGGTGCTGGATTATCATGAGTCAGAAAGCCCAATTTCACACATGAAAAAGTATGAATTGATTAAAGGAGATGCAACTGTAACCTTAAAAGAGTATTTAAAGAACAATCCCCATACTGTAATTGCATTGGCTTATTTTGATTTTGATATTTATGAGCCAACCAAGGAGTGTTTGAAATTAATAAAAGATCATATTACAAAAGGAACTATAATAGAATTTGACGAACTAAACACAAGTGATTTTCCGGGAGAGACTGTAGCCCTTAAAGAAGTTTTAGGTCTGAGCTCTTACAGAATACAAAGGCTGCCGATAAGCCCATTACAATCTTATATTGAAATTGATTAGAAAGATAATATGTAGAGGTGATTTATGAAGAACAAAAGAATTAAAATTGGGAATCGGGAAATCGGTGAGGGATGTCCCTGTTACATTATTGCAGAAATGTCTGCGAATCATGCAGGAGATTTGAACAGAGCAGTAGAAATAATACATGCAGCAAAAGAAGCCGGTGCTGATTGCATAAAAATACAGACTTATACGCCGGATACTATGACTATAAATTCTGATAAAAAGTACTTTCATATAGATGACGGAACTTGGAAAGGCGAAAATTTGTACGGTTTGTATCAGAAGGCCAATACCCCCTGGGAATGGCATGGACGGCTCAAAGAAGAAGCTGAAAAAACAGGAATTCATTTTTTTTCAACTCCTTTTGACAAATCGGCTGTGGATTTTTTGGAGGAACTGGGGGTTGAGTTTTATAAAATAGCATCTTTTGAGATTGTAGACATTCCCCTGATAAAATATATTGCGTCAAAGAAAAAACCTATTATTATGTCAACAGGTATGGCAACTTTGGGAGAAATTGAGGAGGCTGTGGAAACCATTAAGGCACAGGGAAATAACCAATTCTGTCTTATGAAGTGTTCCAGTGCCTATCCGGCGGTACCGGAACAGATGAATTTAAAAACCATATCTCATCTGAAGAACACATTTAATGTTCCGGTAGGTTTGTCAGATCATTCTTTAGGTTCGGTGTCTGCAGTTGTGGCAGTTGCCATGGGAGCAAGCATTATTGAAAAACATTTTTGCTTGAGCAGAGAAATTAAAAGTCCCGATTCTACTTTTTCCATGGAACCGGACGAGTTCAAAAGAATGGTTGAAGATATAAGGGCTGCGGAAAAATCAATAGGGAAAGTAAGTTACAGTATTTCAGAAAATGAAGCTGTCAGCCGCAGCCACAGAAGATCGATTTTTGTTGTGAAGGATATAAAAAGGGGGGAAGCATTTACAGAGGAAAACATAAAAGTAATAAGACCTGCAGATGGTTTGGAGCCGAAATACTATGAACAGGTTTTAAACAGGAAGGCGTCAGAGAATATTGAAAGGGGGACACCGCTGAAGTGGACAATGATAAGCTGAAAGACGGGTATGTAAGTTTTATAAATATTCTTGAGCTTGACGATATATATATTAAAAATTTGCGAGACTGGCGCAATCAGGATTTTGTAAGACAAAGAATGTTAAACCAGGAGATTATTACGGAAGAGGAACATGCCGGATTTATTGAGCATCTGAAGAATAATAAAGAAAAAAGATATTACATAAGCTTTTTGGGAAGCAGGCCTTTTGGTGTATTGTGTTATGATTTCGATAAAAAAAATAATAATCTTGAATTCGGTTATTACCTGATTGAGCAAGATCTTATAAATAGCGGACTCGGAATAGTTATGGAGTATTCGTTGTTAAATCATGCGTTTTATGACTTAAAGGTAAATAAAGTGTTTTGCAGGACGCTTGCGAGCAATGAAAAGGTTGTGAGTTTGCATACGAAATTTGGTTTTGTGACGGAAGGAATATTGAAACAGCATGTAAAAACAATTGGGGGTTATGATGATATAACTTTACAGGCTATAACTGAAAGCATGTGGGCGCAAAAAAAGGAAAAGATTGAGAAGTATATTAGGGTAATAGTGGACATTGACAGAATTGGTCCTATAAACAGGGAGGGTTGATTTGAATGGAAAAACTGATTGAATTGATGGCCGATGTATTAAATCTTGATAAAGAGAGTATAAGTCTTGAAACTACAAGAGAAAACATTCCTGCATGGGATTCACTAAATCACATCAGATTGGTGGCTGAGGTTGAAGAACAGCTAAACATAAAAATTCCTTTTGAAAAAGTACCGGATATAAAAAAAGTTGGTGATTTTCTAAATTATATTAAGGAGTGATTGCTTTGAGACTGTCAGTGCTTTCTAACATAAATCTGGATTCTCTTGTCGGCAGGTTATCAAAGCTCAATGATGTATACAAAACCGAAGGGTACGGAACGTGGGTACAGGAGATAATCAACCCTAATTCCGGGTTGTATTCTTTTGGACCGCAGGCGGTTTTTATTATTATTGACGGAGAAGAAATGTTCAAAGGTCAAAGTAGAAATAACAGCACAATTGATATGAATATAAATTATATTGAAGAAACAGTAAAAAACAATCCTGATATAACCTTCTTTGTAAGTAATATCGATTTATGGACAAGAAAGATTGATAGTGCAAAGGCCGGCTCAAAGGAAAGAGGGCTTGAATTCCTGTGGGAAGATGGCCTTTTTTTGCTAAGCAGGAAATATAGAAATCTATATGTTTTTGATTTGAAAAGCATTGTGGAGGATATAGGAAGAGAACAGTTTTACTCTAAGAAGTTATGGTATTTAGGCGGAATAAAGTTCTCGATGAAGGCAGAAAAAGTGTTGGAGCAGTATATAAACAGATGTGTTGATTCTGTTAAAGGCAAAAGGAAAAAGTGTATGGTCTTAGACCTAGATAACACCTTGTGGGGTGGTGTTGTAGGGGAAGTTGGTATGGAAGGAATAGAACTATCGGATTATAAGGAAGGAGCCAGATATAAGGATTTTCAAAAAAAGCTGAAAGAAATAAAAGATTTAGGAATAATACTTGCTGTGGTGTCTAAAAACAATTTTGATGATGCGATAAAGGTTATAAGAGAACATAAACACATGGTACTGAAGGAGGAAGATTTTGTTGCACTAAAAATAAACTGGGATTTGAAATCTCAAAACATAAGGGATTTATCCGAAGAGCTCAATATTGGTCTTGATTCCATTGTATTTATTGACGATAATCCGGTGGAAAGGGAAAGCGTAAAAAGAGAACTGCCTGAGGTAACGGTTCCTGGTTTTCCGCAAGATACTTCGGAGCTTTTGAATTTTGCGGTTGAACTTTATCATAATTATTTTTATACATTAGATATAACGGATGAAGATACGGTGAAAACCGAAATATATCGTCAGAACATGAAGCGAAGGGATGCACAAAAATCCAGTGCTTCTTATGAAGACTTTTTAAAATCTTTAGAAACCAAGATCGAGATTCGTAGGATAAGTGCAGAAAATGTTCAAAGAGCTGCTCAACTTACGCAAAAAACTAATCAATTCAACTTGACTACAAAGAGATATAGTGAACAGGAACTCTTGGCTTTGATAGATGAGGAGGGGTTTGAAGGATTTGTAGCTTATGTCAGTGATAGATTTGGCGATAACGGCATGGTCAGTGTTGTAATAACAAAACGTAAGACCGACACTGAAATTGAATTGGATACGTTTTTGCTAAGCTGCAGGGTTATGGGCAGGTTTATCGAAGAGCAGATAATAGGTTTTATTGAAGATTTATATAAAAAGTCGGGATATAAAAGGTTGGTTACATACTATAAACCCACGGAAAAAAATGCTCCGGTAAAGGATTTTTTTGAAAGATTGGGCTATTCGGTTTTAGATGTGGATTCAGCAGGCAACAAAAAATACATTCTGGATCTGGAAAAATCAAGCATAGACTCCAGAAAGAAATTCGGGGAGTTGATGATATTATGAGGATACACCATCTTGGTTATGCAGTTAAAAGTATGGATGTTTCCATTGAGGAATTTGTAAAATTGGGATATGAGAGAGTAGGAGAAACCGTAGCTGATGAAGCAAGAGGGGTTATGATTCAGTTTATGAATCTTGGGAATTACTGTATAGAGTTGGTTGCACCGAGAATGCCGCTTCTTCAATAAACGGCATTATTACCAAATTGGGCAATACTCCGTATCATATATGCTATAGTGTTGATAATATAGATGAAGCGGTTGAGAGACTGAAAAATGAAGGCTATGTTTTGATGGAGAAACCCTCCTGTGCGATTGCTATTGATTCCAATAAGGTTGCATTTCTTTATAACAAGCATATGGGAATAATTGAACTGGTAGAAGAAAACGAACATGTTTAATGAGAATAACATATGTGAGAGGTTAGTATGCTGAATATAGGAATTAGAGCTGACGGCAGTACCAATATCGGCATGGGTCATATAATGCGTTGCCTGTCACTGGCCAAGGGATTTAGAGATGCCGGTGCCAAAGTATATTTTATGAGCCGGTATGAACAGGGAACAGCAAGAATACGGCAGGATGGGTTTGAAGTTATCGAAATGCCATACCGAAAGAGCGAAAATCCAAAAGGCTTTTCCTATGGAGATATTTCCGAGCTAAAAGAGGATGCACAGCAGATAATAGCCGGTATTAAGGCATTTAACTTGGATGTGTTAATCGTTGACTCTTACAATGTAACCGAAGAGTTTTTTTTAGAGTTGAAGACCCATGTAAAAAAACTTTGCTACATTGATGATGTGAATAAATTCCCATATCCTGTGGATGTTTTGATAAATGGAAATATTACCGGAACGACCTTAAATTATATCAGATACAGCAATGACCAGCTTATGCTTTTAGGCTTGAAATACAATCTTATAAGGGATGAATTCAGAGGCTTGCCTGAGAGAATAATAAACAGGGAAGTAAAAGAAATAATGATAACAACGGGGGGCTCCGATCCCTTTAATCTAAGCCTAATACTGGCTAACATAATTCTGTCGGATGAAGGATTTAAAGGTATAAGGCTTAATATAGTTGTCGGAAGCGGGTTTACCGATGTCGATAATCTTAGAAAACTGTGCAAAATCAATAAAAACGTAGTTCTGTATGAGAATGTATCGAGGATCTCTGAAATAATGCTCAGGTCAGATATGGCCTTATCGGCCGGAGGAAGTACATTGTATGAGCTTTGTGCCTGCGGGACACCTACCTTGGGGATTGTGATTGCCGACAATCAGAGGGAAGTAGTGGATATGTTGGCTTCTGAAGGCTACATTACCAGTCTTGGATGGTACAGCGAACTTTCAGACCGTAAAGTATTGGATAGTTTAAAGCTTTTGTGTAAAGATTATGACAGGAGGGTATCCGTTAGCAGAAAGATGCAAAAACTGGTTGACGGAGAAGGAGTAAGGCGTGTAGTTGAAGAAATAATGAGAACAGGGAGAAACACAAATGGACAGAATTAATAATGCAAAGTTTATTCCTTACGGACGGCAGTGGATTGATGAGGATGACATTAACGCTGTCATTGAAGTATTAAAAGGCGATTATTTAACCACCGGACCGAAAATCAGGGAATTTGAAGAGAAGTTGGCACAGTACACCGGTGCAAAATATGCTGTTGCAATTTCAAACGGTACTGCGGCACTTCATGCTGCTTGTTTTGCAACCGGAATAAAAGAGGGGGATGAGGTAATTACAACCCCTATTACCTTTGCTGCTTCAGCCAACTGTGTGCTGTATATGGGGGCAAAGCCCGTATTTGCCGATATAAATCCTGAGACTTACAATATTGATCCGGACGAAATAAGGTCTAAGATAACTGAAAGAACCAAGGCTATTATTCCGGTTCACTTTACCGGTCAGCCTTGTGATATGGATGAAATACAAAAAATTGCACAAGAATATAATCTTACAATAATTGAAGACGGAGCCCATGCTCTTGGAGCAGAATATAACGGGAGAAAAATCGGGAGCATAGGAGATATGACCACTTTTAGTTTTCACCCGGTGAAAAATATCACAACCGGTGAAGGTGGAGCAATTACAACAAATAATGACGAGTTATATAAGAAACTTGTACTTTTCAGGACCCATGGTATAACAAGGGACAAGGATATTTTATTAAAAGATAAAGGTCCGTGGTATTATGAGCAGCAACATTTAGGCTATAATTACAGGATTACGGATATTCAGGCTGCACTGGGTATCAGCCAGTTGGACAAGCTGGAAAGGTTTCTTGCCGTAAGAAGAGATTATGTCAGAAAATATAATGAAGCTTTCAGTGCGGTAGAAGAAATAGAAACTCCTTATCAACTTGAAAACACAAATTCTGCATGGCATTTGTATATTATAAAGCTTAAACTGGAAAAAATGAATTGTGGCAGAAGGCAGGTGTTTGAAGAGCTTAACGAAAGAGGAATAGGAGTAAATGTCCACTATATTCCGGTATATTACCATCCTTATTACAGGCAGTTGGGCTACAATAAAGGCTTATGCCCGAGAGCGGAAGAGCTTTATGAAAGCATAATAACCCTTCCGTTGTTTCCTAGAATGGAAAAAGAAGATGTTGAGTACGTAATTTCAAATGTGAAAGAGGTAATCCAAAACCATGCAATATAGAGAGGATGATGTGATTTGAATATACTGGTTACAGGCGGTGCAGGATTTATCGGCCGTTGGGTGGTTAAGAGGCTTTTGGATGACGGTCACAGGGTTTGGGGTTTAGATGACCTTTCAAACGGCCGGGTGTCAAATTTAGAAGAGTTTTTTGACAACCCCAACTTTGTTGAATTTATTGAGGGTGATATAAAAGACATTTGTGCTCTTGAGAGGCTTTTCGAAAACAAATTTGATATTTGCTATCATTTGGCGGCTAGTATTAATGTGCAGGACAGTATTGATGATCCTGGAACGACATTTCAAAATGATACGGTAGGAACCTTTAATGTGTTGGAGCAATGCAGAAAACACAATACCAAAATTGTATTCATGAGCACCTGTATGGTTTATGACAGGGCAACCGATGAAAACGGGATAACCGAAGAACATCCTGTAAAGCCGGCTTCTCCTTATGCTGGCAGCAAAATTGCAGGGGAGAATATGGTGCTTTCCTACTGGTATGCCTATAAGCTGCCGGCAGTGGTTATACGACCCTTCAACACTTATGGCCCCATGCAAAAGTCCAGCGGTGAAGGTGGTGTTGTAGCGATTTTTATTAAGAGAAACCTTGAAGGACTTTCTCTCAATATTTACGGTGATGGCTTCCAGACCCGGGATTTGCTTTATGTTGAGGACTGTGCGGATTTTGTTGTAAAAGCCGGTTATTCTGACAGGGTAAACGGCGAAATAGTCAATGCGGGGCTTGGAAGGGATATAACCATAAATGACCTGGCACTTTTGATAGCTCAAGATAAGAGTAAAATAAAGCATGTTCCTCATATACATCCTCAAAGCGAGATACCGAAGCTTTTATGTAATTATCGAAAAGCAAAGGAACTTTTAGGATGGTCGCCGAAGACGAATTTAGAAGAGGGAATAATTAAGACAACCGAGTGGATAAAGGGGCAGATGGAGCGTGAAACTGTAGGAAGTTACGGAGGATAACATATGTTATGAACTGATATTAAAGAAAAAAGATGCAGGAAAACTTGCCTGTTTACAGAAACCATTATTTATTAAATTGTGTACTTGAATATTTTAGATTTTATAATTGAAGATTAGAAATTAATATGGTAACATAAAAGAATAATACATGTCTATGAATAAAAATTTCAATTCTTCCTGGGTGTGAAATGCCTAAGGTTGAATTTCGTAAGGAAAACTTCAGGAAACAATGGTGGAGAACGAATTGAATAGGGATTAGATATAGTGCTTTAACAAACTCAAAATGGTAGCTGCTGGAGATTTAAATGATTAATTAACACAAGCAAAGGAGCACTAAGAAATGAGAGCACTTGCAATTATTCCGGCCAGGGGTGGAAGCAAAAGAATTCCCAACAAAAATATTAAGCTGTTTTGCGGTAGACCTATTATAGAGTATTCGATTTCTGCAGCCATTAGTTCTAATCATTTTGAAGAGGTAATGGTATCAACGGATTCTGAGGAAATATCACAAATTGCCAAAAATGCAGGGGCCAAAGTGCCTTTTATGAGAAGCAAGGATACATCAGGTGATTTTGCTAAATCATCGGATGTTATATTGGAAGTGGTGGAGAATTACAGAAGAATAGGCAGGGAATTTGATTATATATTCTGTATTTATCCGACTGCACCGTTTGTTACGGCTGACAAATTAAATGAGATGATGAAGATTATAATTAAAGAAGAGGCAGATTCGGTTATAACGGTATCTGAATTTGAACATGCCCCGCAGCGTGCACTAAAGATAGATGAAAATGGGTATATTTGCTTTGAAAGAGAAGAATATCAGAATGTACGCACACAGGATCTGCCCAAACTCTTTTATGATTGCGGACAGGTGTATGGGATGAGGACCGGAACTGTAGAAAAATACGGAAAGATGTCCGGGGGAAAATGTGTTCCGTATATAGTGAACCCATTGGAGGTACAGGACATAGATACCGAAACTGATTGGATACTGGCTGAATTAAAATACAAATTTTCGAGGATTCAACATGGGAAATATTAGTAAGAGAGCAAAGATTTATAATTTAACAACAATAACAGATTCTGATATAAGCGATGAATGTGTGGTTTCAGATTTTGCTTGTGTTGATAAAACATATATGCAACATGGTTCAAGTGTGGGAAAATTTTCATATACGTATAATTCTGAAATTGGGAGATATTCATATACTGGTCAAAATACGATGGTTTTTTGCACCAGCATCGGAAATTTCACGTCCATTTCATGGAATGTAACGATTGGTGCGGGTGAGCATGACTATAAGAGAATGACAACTCATTCGATATTATATAATAAAAATTTAAGTTTTGTTGAAGAACCTGTATACAACAGACTGGGAAAAAGAACAATTATAGGAAATGATGTCTGGATTGGTTCAGGGGCATTTGTTAAAAGTGGTGTTGTAGTCGGTGACGGTGCTGTTATTGGGGCGAATTCGGTTGTATTGAAGAACGTAGAGCCATTTTCTGTTGTTGCCGGAAATCCGGCTAGAGTAATTAAGTGTAGAGCTACCGATAAACAGATTGAACGGCTTTTGAATCTCCAATGGTGGAAATACGATGATAAAAACATAAAAACATTTATTCCGTTTTTATCACAAGAAATAACAGACGGGATAATAAATGAATTGGAGAGATGTATCAATGAAATTAATGGAGTACGTTCGAAACAATAAAACATATATTATTGCTGAGATGTCAGGTAATCATGGGGGTAATCTGGAAAATGCCTTGGAATTGGTGAGAAAGGCAAAAGAAGCAGGTGCCGATTGCTTGAAAACCCAGGCATATTCTGCCGAGTCATTGACACTTGATTGTGATAACGAGTATTTTACGGTTACAACAGGATTATGGGCCGGGAAAAAGCGTTTTGACGTATATAAGGAAGCTGCTACACCTTGGGAGTGGCAGATTGAAATCAAAAAGGAATGCGAACGGGCAGGGATTGATTTTCTTTCAACTCCGTTTGATAAAAAAGGAGTCGACTTTCTTGATGAGCTTGGTGTAGAAGCATATAAAATTTCATCCTTTGAGCTTGTAGATATTCCACTTATCAGATATGTTGCCAAAAAGAATAAACCTGTCATTTTATCATGCGGGCTTGGAAGCAAAGATGAAATAGAAGCTGCAGTGAAAACTATTCGTCAGGAGAATGACAAGGAGCTTATTTTGTTAAAGTGTTGCAGTGAGTATCCGGCACCGTATAGTGATATTAACATGTTAACTATGGTTGATATGAAAAACAGCTTTAATGTTCCGGTCGGCTTTTCAGATCATACTATGGGATATATGGCAAGCGTGGTGGCTGTATCAATGGGGGCATCCGTTATTGAAAAACATTTTTGCCTCGACAGAAACATTAAGACTCCGGATTCTGATTTTTCAAGTGAGCCGGAGGAATTCAGAGAAATGGTGGAAGCTATCAGGACGGCGGAACAAATCAGAGGAATCGTAACCTATACAAGGACAAAAGGAGAAGAAGACAGGGTTATGACAAGACGTTCGTTATTTGCAGTGGAAGACATTTGTTCGGGAGAAAAATTTACTGAAAATAATGTAAGGAGCATCAGACCCGCAAATGGCATTTCGCCAATATACTATGATGAGTTGGTGGGGAAGATTGCTAAAAGAAACATAAAAAGAGGTGAGCCTATTACCTATGAAGATCTCGGTTAATGGAAATGATTTGGAACTGATAAACATACTTGATACAAACTATAAGGACGAAATGCTTTCATGGAGGAATCAGGAGTTCGTACGTAAAAATATGAGAAATCCTGAGATTATAAGTATTGAGAGTCACAGAGCTTATCTTGACAGTCTTAAGAGTGGAAAAAGGGAGGTACTGCTATTCTTAATTAACGGAAACCCTGAAGCTGTTATAAATATAGATGTGGATAAAGAGAATAAAGTAATTGAAAATGGTATGTATTTGATTAATGAAGAACAACTGAATTCCGGAATAGGTGTTGCCGCTGTCTGGATGAGATATAATTACATTTTTAATAAATATCCGGAATATGAACTATATAGCTATATACTGGAGCATAACACGAAGAATATAAGTCTTCATAAAAAGTTGGGTGAGATTGAAGTTGGAATGCTGCCTGTTAAGAAAGCAGATGGAGAAACAGAAAACCAGGTAAAATTTGTGATGGTCTCTTCAATATGGGACAAGCAAAAGGAACGTGTTGAAAAAATGGTAAATCTGATAATGAGAAATGAATTTGTTATGGATAAGAAGAACAAATTAATTAAAATATTCGAGAATTTATTTAATGTGACTGCGAAAGAAGCAGTTATGATAAATAAAGAGAATAATGGAGATTGGAATTCCATAATGCATCTTGAGATAATCACAGAGATAGAGAAGACTTTTGAAATTGAATTGACCAGAGAGGAAATGTTGAAATTAAACTCATTTGACGCAGCGTTGGAATTAGTTTCAAGGAGGAATAAATAAGTGTGGAATTTAAGACAATATGGTAACAAAGTTGCTTTGTATAGCAAAGAATATGGAGAAATATCATATGAAGAAATGGCCGGGATATCAGAGGAGATATCTGGAAACATTACTGGCAGAGAATTGGTATGCGTAATTACCGAGAATTCTGTTGAATGTTTATGCGGTTATATTGGGTTTATTAACAACAGAATTGTTCCGCTCATGATCGATGGAAAAACAAATGCTGAGTGGATACATAATCTGATCGATCAATACAAGCCAAATTACATATGGTGTAATAAGGAGATGGAGGAAGCTTTCAAGGCGTATTCCAAGATATATGCAATGGAGAACTATGTTCTTCTAAAAAGAAAAGTATTAGTTGAAATAGACTTATATAAAGATTTGGCATTACTTTTGACAACTTCAGGTTCAACAGGAAGTTCTAAATTTGTAAGACAAAGTTACAAAAATATAAAAGCTAATGCCGAATCAATCATAGAGTATTTGAAGATTACAGCCTCAGAGGTTTCTATTACTACATTACCGATGCATTATACATATGGTCTTTCAATAATCCATACTCATCTTATGGTTGGGGCTAAATTGGTTCTTACACAAGAATCATTGGTAAGTCCCGAGTTTTGGAAGTTGTATAAAGAATGTAATGTTACTTCATTTGGGGGAGTTCCCTATACATATGAAATTTTGAAGAAAATTAAATTTTTCCAAGAGGACAATTCAAGCTTAAATACTATAACACAGGCCGGCGGGCATCTTAATATTGAACTGCAGAGAGAAATAGCAGAGGCGGCACAGAAGCAAGGATACAAATTTGTAGTTATGTATGGGCAAACTGAAGCGACTGCACGTATGAGCTATTTGCCATCGGAAAAATGCCTGATAAAGTTAGGCAGTATCGGCATACCGATACCGGGAGGTAAATTTGAATTAGTTGATGCAGACGGCAGTGTAATAGAGGAAACAGACAAGGAAGGCGAGCTGGTATACTATGGGGATAATGTTACCTTGGGATATGCAGCATGTCGGGAGGATTTGGCTTTGGGTGATGAGAGAAAAGGCAGACTGCTTACGGGAGATATGGCCAAAAGAGATGCTGACGGATTCTATTACATTACTGGAAGAAAAGAGAGATTCCTTAAAATATATAGTAACCGGGTGAATTTGGACGAATGTGAAAGGATTCTGGAGAGAAAATTTGGATTTGGAGTTGCCTGCACCGGAGAGGATGATGCTTTGCATGTGTTCATAGATAACAGTGATGAGCAGGAAAAAGTAAAACTTTTTATAAAAGAGAAATTTAATATTAATACCAAATCGATATTTATTCACTATATTAAAGAGATACCGAAAAACACTTCAGGTAAAAAATTATATAAGGAACTGATATGGAAATAAAAGTTGCGTTTAGACTCGATGCCAATTCAAAGGTTGGATTCGGTCATATCATGAGATGTATTGCATTGGCACAGGCATTTGAAAAACAGAATATTGCTCCCTGGTTTTTGGTATTTGATACTGAGGCCGTTAAAATTCTCAAGGTACATGCTTGCAAGTACAAATTGCTTTCAAGAGAAGAAAATGAAATTTCTCAGATTAAAAGGCTGGTTTCGGATGAAAAAATAAGTTTACTTATTGTCGATACGTACGAGTGGGGCGAAAGTGAGTATAAGGAATTTTGCGGCTTGGTGAAGGTGATTGTATTTGACGGAATTGAGAAATATCCGTCTAACGTTTGGGGGGTAATAAACTATAGTTCTACAGCCTCTATTAAACAGTATGAGGAGAGATATTTAAATACGGATGTAAATCTGTTCGTTGATAAAAAATATGTTCCAATTAGGTTAGCCTTTTTTGAGACGAAACCAAGAAAACGGCTGAAATGCTCGAAAGTGTTGATTACATTGGGCGGTACAAAACAGACAGACTATTATGCAAGAATAGTGAACCGCATTTTTGAGGTACATTCCGATATTACTTGGTATATAACTTGCGGGGATATCATTTTAGATGATAAATGTTTAGATAAAAATATACTTCCGGTTAAAGAGACATATGATTTGAGTAAACTTGGAAATGAAATGGATTTGGTAATATGTAGTGCAGGAACAATTGTGTATGAATTAGCGGCGATGCAGGTGCCGACTGTCGCTTTTGCCATGGTTGAAAATCAAATGGTAAATTGTAAGGCAAATCCCAATATGAAGTGGGTTGGGAGGCTGGATGTTGATTGCAGCCTGGAAAAACTAATTGATCTTGCTGTTGATTTGAATGAAAAAGAAGATAAATACTCTTTGTGGGCAAGCAAGTGTGAAAGTTATAAGCCGGAAAACGGTGCAGAGAAATTGGTTTCTGAAATAATAAAGTGTGTATAGATGAAAAGAACAACTTTTGGGTTGTTCTTTTGTTTGCCTGGACTGAATAGCGACTTAGTGCAAAAGTTTACTTAGTGAAAAACAATTTGCTGATAAGTTTGATCTTTTATAACTTGGAGATGATTGTATAATTCTTCTATCAACATTAAGTTTTTCAGTATATTAAAAGTTGTTGGTACAGAAGAGAAAAAACTGAAGCATTAATAAAATGATTAAGCAGAAGCAATGACGAAGCAAGAGCCGGATGCATATGAATAATAAAACAAAGACGATCAATAATAATGAACGGAAGTTGATATTTAGTCAATGAAACATTGACAAAAGAAAAGTAAAAGCATATCATTATATTAGTAGGATGATTGAAAACTGATTAGAAGGAGAAATTTATATGGGTATTAATATATTTCAACAAGTAGGTAATAATATACAAACTGTTTTAAAGGAGAAAAGCCTGACTCAACAGCATTTGGCGAACAAACTTAATATTTCTAAGCAGGTTATGAGTAAGATTGTAACTGGGGCTAAGTCAATTAATGTTTCTGAAATTTCTCAGATTGCTTCTGCTTTGGAAGTGTCGGTGGAACGGCTAATAGATGTAAAAACCGAACCTGTAACTCATCATAGTTTCTCATTTATGGGTTGTGTGAAAAATGAGAAAACAAAAGAAAAAATAGGAGAGTTGGAGACCATTATTGATGAAATTATTATGTTAGAGGAGTATGCAAATGATTAATACCGGCTTAAATAAAAAAGCAATAGATGAAATAAAAAGTTTGGCACGACAAAAATTGATCGAGTATTCCAAGTTAAATGATGTGATTGGCGGCCAGATATTTAGCATATTGGAATTACAAGCCAAGGTTTTATATTACCCCATCGAAGATGAAGAAGTATGGGGCTTTTTCGAAGTAATAAAAGGCAAATCTTTTGTATGGATAAATACAGCTATACCCTACGATAAGCAGGTATTTGCTGCAGCTCATGAGCTGTATCATTTGTGGTTTGAAAAAGGTGGGGAGATAATTCTCAGAAGTGATATTGAGGAGACGAATGATACTGAGAATATACCAGAGAATGAGTTGAGGGCTAATCGATTTGCCGCAGAGTTTTTAACAAATGAGGAACTGCTTTTGCAGGAAATAAGAAACTATAATATGGATAAAAACAAACTTGACATAAAAGATATTTTGAGACTGTCCAATCTATTTATTGTTCCGTATAAAGCAATGGTAAGGAGATTATATGAAATTAAGCTGATTAATAAAGAAAGATATAATCAATTTATGAAATTGACAAATGAACAGATTGAAATTTGGAGAAACAGACTAGGGTTATCAATACCAATACGGGATAAAAAGATAAGTTTAAGTGATTTGATTGACAGAGCAATGGAATTATACGAAAGAAAAAAGATAACACGAGAAAAGTTAGAGCATCTTTTGAATTTTGCAGAATTAACTTTGGAAGGAATGGGAATTGGGAAAGAGGAACCATATACACCTCCAACGGATGAGGAGTTAGATGCGATTATGGAGGAATAGAATTGTGAGATTTAAACAGATGATTGTTGATGCGGATATATGCATTAAAATAGGTGGTAGTGCTAAATATAGATATTTAGAAAAGCTTTTACCCGCTATGGCAGAGAAAATTTATATGCACAAAGCGGTCTATGATGAAATAATGATACCAGCATGTGCCAAAGAGCAAGTTGATGAATTGATTAAATCAGGAATATTAGAATTAATTGATGAAGAACAACTAAATGCCATCGAAAGGCATATATATAATGCAATTTATGAAAGCTTGGCAAGAGTCATGATTAATCCCAAGCGGGAGAGAAAAAACAGAGGTGAGGTATCTTCCCTTGCCATGGCAAAGACGAAGTCTATAACGTATTTTGGAACTGATGAGAAGGATTTGCAGCTAATTATTGATGAAAAGCTTAATAATGGAATGGACGATATATATTGCATACGGATTATAGATATTATTTATATGATTAAGAACGGTGAACTCGAAGGTTTAAAACGAAAAGATGCAAAAATGTTGTGGAGATTGTCCGGAAAATCTGTTGAGCGGTTTGATAGAGAAATTTGGATTTGTGCTGATTAAAGTAATTGAAAGTGTGGGAAAAAGTTTGGCAGAGTTGTATGAAAAAGAAGAAATGAAGGCAGGAGATTTTGAAAGAATACTGTTAGTGCTTAAAAATATATCAGATTACACATACAATAAATATGGAGTATAGGCAAAGGGAAAAGGAGGTAGAAACTATACTAATAGGTATTTGGGTTATTATCACTATTTATTATGTTTAAAGTTATATTCCTAAACTGAGTAAAGATAAAGGATGGCACGTTTATGGGGGACCGTCCTTTTTTATTGATATGAAAGATGAATAGGTTGAACTGGATAGAGCATATGGATTTTGAACAATGATGTCATCCGTGGGGAAATCTTCAATATATAGAGAAGATAAACAGGGAAAATATAGCCTAAATTGAATTTTTAATATGCCGAAAAAGTATATAAGAATATATTAATAATTATTTACAACTAAAGAGAGGTAATGTTTCATGGATAAGGAAGGACTAAATAAAGTAGATGCAGCAGTTCCTGAGATTATTGAAAAGCCATCGGATTTGGTGGATCAGATGTTAGGATTTGTGGATACTATGAATCATCCGGATTATGAAACTGAGGTTACCCACCTTGAAAAAACTTTAGAGGCTATGGAACGAGAAATTGAGAAGTTGGAAAATGCAATTGAAGAAACAAGGCAAAAGCAAAAAGAAGTACTGACAAACTGCGATAGTGAAAGCAGAAGAGAGCTTTACATTTTTTCTAATTTACAGAAAACAGATTCAGAATATCTATTGAAGATAGAAAATGTTTTAGATTCTCCTTACTTTGGCAGGATTGATATTAGAGAGGATAATTCGGATGAGATCGAAACATTTTATTTAGGTGAAGTTGGCTTTAAACAGGGCTCAGAATATGGTGTTATTGACTGGAGAAATCCTATCGGCTCCCTGTTTTATGAAGGTGAGACAGGAAGAGTGAAATATAAAGCACCGGGAGGCGAATACAGTGGAGAGCTGAAGCTAAGAAGACAATACGATATTAGAAATTCAAAGTTAATTTATTTTTCTGATGACGTCATGTCCGATAAAATTATCGATGCTATAAATTCAGACACTTCTTTAAAACAGGAAGCAGGAAGTGAGGATTTAATAGCTGACCCATTTTTACTGCATAAATTGACACAAAATGCAGGGAAAAATCTTAAAAACATTGTCAAAACAATCAGAGCAGAACAAAACAAAATTATCAGGCAGGATTTAAATAAAGTGCTTGTGGTTCAAGGGGCTGCAGGCTCAGGCAAAAGTACGGTAGGACTACATAGGATATCATATATTTTATATAATTATAAGGGAATTAAGCCGGATAAGATATTGGTTGTAGTGCCAAACAGAATTTTTCTTGACTACATATCAGAAATATTACCTAAAATTGATATTAAAGGCGTGACACAGACAACTTTTGAAGAGCTGGCATTTAGCATAATTGGAAGTGAATACAATATATTCAATGATGAGAAAGTGAATCTCTTTTTGAACGCTCCAGAGAAAAACCTTCTTTACCGGTTTTTAAAGGATGTAACACTTAACATATCTAAGTTTAAAGGAAGTTTGTCTTTTATTAACTTAATTGATTATATTATCAATGAAAAAACTAATGAAATCATAGATAAATTAACAGATATAAGCCTATTTGGGGATAGGCTGAATATCAGCCGGGAAGAGCAGATTGGCCATTTAAAGAGTGAAGCACCTCTAAACTATAGAATTGAAACAATAAAGCATACAATAAAGTTTAAAGTAAATAATTTTTTAGAACAAGAAGCCTTTCATATGAAGGATACGACAGTACTAAAGCAAGAGGCTGATGTGTTTTTAAAAAAATATTTAAAAAATATAAATCAAATAAATCCAATTTCCTTATACAAAGAACTATATGAAGATGATTATATTTATAAGGCACTTTATAAAAACAGATATTTCTCTTCTGTAGCCCAATATACCTTAAAATTATTGGAAGTTGGTTGTGTAGAAAGGGAGGACCTTGCTCCCCTGTGTTATATCAAGTATAGAGTTGATGGTATTAAACCGGAACAAAAGCATATGCATATTTTTGTCGATGAGGCACAAGACTTGAGTCTTTTAGAATTTGCTGTTTTAAAGCTTATTTTAGAGAATAATTCGATGACAATTATGGGTGATATGAATCAGGGAATTAATTATCATAGAGGCATAAACGACTGGAAGGATTTGATTGATAAAGTTTTTAAAGAATCAAAGCCTACTTATTTTGAAATATTGAATAGTTATAGACCAACAAAGGAGATAGTGGAATTTTCAAACAGGTTGATACCTGAAAATCTGCCAAAAGCCATACCTGTACCCAGGAATGGAGAAGAACCAAAGATTGAAAAAATCGAATCATTTGAAAACGGCATTATTAAACTGAAAGAAACAATAAAATATTGCGAAAATAGAGGGTGGAAATCCATTGGGATTTTGGCAAAAAACAAAGAGCAATGTAGTGAGATCTATTCTGCCCTTTCAAAGTCGGAAAATGAAATTGAAAACCTAACCCTTTTAGACGATACTGTAAAGCAATATAACGGAGGGATTTCAATTATTCCCATTACTTTATCAAAAGGGCTGGAATTTGATGCAGTTCTTTTATGGGGTACATCCGATAAGAATTTCAGTGGTACGGACTTTAATTTAAAGAATTTATATGTAGCTGTAACCAGAGCCATGCATTATCTGCATATTTTCTACATGGGAAATATAACATCCCATTTATATGTTGCTGATAATGATGAAAATGGGAGCATTATGAAAAAGGGGGAAGGTGCGGCGTTTGCGAGAGAATCTTTTCTAAAGGAAATATCAGAATCTGAGGAGTTTTCAAAAATATTAAACAAGTGCAGCCCAGAGTTACAGGAATTATTAATAAACTTGACTATTGAAATTTCACCGTATTCCTGTAACGAAGACGGATATGTGAAAAATATGACTGAAACCAGCGTGAGGTTTGAAAAACCATATCTAACCGGGAGGAAAAGACAAAATTATTGCATGTTAACTTTACGCCCAAGCCTGAATCATATTATTGTAGATGTAAGGACAGACGGTAAATTTGTCAATTCTGAAACCCTTAGCTTTGAAAATTTGGGCAATAGATATAATGGCGGATTTGAGTGGCATCGTTTTATCATTAAAGATGAACGAGAGGTTGAAGAAGCAGTTCGGTTGATCTCAGAACTTTATAAAAATTGATCCTGGTCGATAGCTATGATTTTCATATAATTTTTATTCATTCATTAAAACCTGTTTTCAAGGCTTTTGGGAAATCGATTTAGTGCCTAATTGTCTAAGATCTCTTTAGTTCCAACTGGAGTGTAATTAATATGTATTTATTTCAATATACCATTCGCAATAATTTTCCCATTTGGTGCCTTTTTCAATTTTTTGAGCATTTTCATTATCGAACTTTGAAAAATACAATTTATTGCTGTATTCATTTAGATCCCAATAGAACGTTTTTAACTCATTTGTAAAGTTGTCAACCATTTCACTGTCTCTAATTGAAGTGATAAATTTGTAGGAAGGCTTGGCATCACCCCATACTTCAACCGTTGTTGAGGCTTCTTTTCCTAAAAAGTTTTCAAAGCCGTTTGTTGTATAAGTTTCACCTTCTGAAGGAGTGGTATAGATATTCCCGGATTCTTTGAACAGGGCATACCTTCCATAATTTTTTGATGTGGGAAGCATACACACATAAGAAGTTCCCATGAATATATCCGATGTAAATTCAAAATCTGTTTTAAGGGTTATTTTATTCGGTGAAATAGAATATATGCGTTTTACGTTGGCATATTTGCTATTGGAAGTATCGTCAAAACTCAAATCGGTTTCTTCTTCGATTTGCAATTTTTCAAGCCTTATCATTTTACCTTTCTCTAAGTTTATTTCCGAATTATCCATGGGATTAATCAGCTTAAAGGATTTCATTTTTTCCAATCCATGGTTGCCGCCGGAAAACACATAATTATTTCCCAAGTCTTTTCTAACACGGAATACATATTCCCAATCAGACCCCCCTCCAACCATGAGAGTTCGCGAGTCTGAAGGTATAAAACCGTCAGTGGAAACGAACCAGCCTTCAATATTCCATGTTCCCCATTCCTTTTTATTAAATTGTGTGATTAAAAGGTTTTTATCAGGCAACAAACTATATATCTGAATTACACCTTCGCCGGGAATTGTCAGTATCATCTCATTTTCATTCAATGAAGGTCCACCGGCACCTAGAAACTTTTTTGTATTGTTTATTGCACTTTTAACAAAGGATTTGGTGGCTTTACCCAGTTCCGTGTTTTTAAGCGGTGTCTTAACCAAAACAAACACAGCGAATAAAGAAAAGACCAGTAAAGCAGTAATGACAATTAATACTTTCATATATAGCTTTTTGAACAATTTAACACCTTCTCCGTATGAGTAACATGCTTTAGTAAATTCCGAGAGCATTATTTGCTCTAAAAAGACAGATACTTTTTACATTATAACACAAAATTTATATAATATAATTTCATATAGTATTAAAGTAAAAAATAGGCTCAACATCGAATGTTGACCGTAGTATGTAACAGTCCACTACAACATTTGATATTTATTCCATCGAAGGAAGCTGTAGTATCGGAGAAAACTGTTTTATTGAGGGAGGCGGTTACGGAACTGCTATTGGTATTGTATAATAGAATACGGATTTTTATGTTAATGCCATATTTGTTCCGATGATCATTTTTAAAGTTGACAGGCTGATTTACTTATTATAATATTATTTCAAAAGTTTGCTAAAGTTTGGAATAATTATATACAATTTTAAAGAGGTTACCTATGTCAAAAATAGCAAGTATACTGATAAAAATAAAAAACGTTTATTTAGTGTTTTTTGCATCAATACTGTTATATTTATCAATAATAAACATTCAAAAAATAGAGTATAAAGTATACTATATTGCAGGTATAGTCTATGTTATCGGTTTGCTTTTTTTGTTTATCTTGGCTGACAAAGTAAATAATAAGGCTTTATTCCTTATTGGTATAATCTTAATTTCATTTTTGTTAAGAATGATTTGGATACTTATAGCAAACACAAGGCCTGTGTCGGATTTTTATCTTGTAAATCGTGCCGCAAAGCTCATTTTAGAAGGTAGTTTTTCAGAACTTAAACAAATTGAATATTTTAATATGTGGGTTTACCAACTGGGGTTTTCTTCTTATTGTGCATTTTTATATTCAGTTTTTTCCGTTAATATTTTATCGTAAAACTGTTCAATGTCTTTTTCTCAACCGGATGCGTACTGCTAATATATTTCATATCCCGCAAAACCTTCAATGAGAAAGCTGCACGGATTTCCAGCCTGCTTTACTGTATATACATACAATCGATCATTTTTAATTCTTTGCTCACCAATCAAGTGATTTCATTGTTTTTCATATACCTTGGTTTGGCGGTAATTTTATATAAACCCAATATACCAGGTTACATTTTATCCGGTATCTCTATGGCAGTAGGACACATTTTCAGGCCCGAAGGAAATTTTGTACTCTGCATAGTTGTATTTGCTATACTGATATACGGTGTTTTTGATATTTTAAAGGATAAGAATTCCCTTAAAGATATAAAAATAAAGAGCTTAGTTCCCATATTATCCAAAACGGCAATACTTATAATATGTTTTAATGTATTTGTCCAATTATTCGGGTATTCTTTGAGAGCAGTGGGAATAACCGATTATGAATATAAAAACCGAAATGTATACTGGAAATTTGTTGTGGGATTGAATCCGTCAACAAACGGAGGTTATTCATATGAAGACGAAAAAATCCTGAATCAATATCCGATAGGGGAGTCCCTTTACGAAAAGGAAATGGAGCTGATAAAAGAGAGGATTAGTAACAGAAAACAGTTGATCCGATTAATGCATAGGAAATTTGAATTAATGTGGTCAAATAATGATTATTCCATTAATTTTATATCTCCGGGTACTAATCTTAATAAAAAGATGATAAATTACATGGTGAAATTTGAAAAAATTCAATACACCCTAATTATGATAATGTCCTTTTTGGCAATTTTATTTATCTTAATAGATAGGAATAAATACGATTTATCTATTTGTATATTAATTTTGCTCATATCTTCAAACTGGCTTATATATCTTATTATAGAAATCCAAACAAGATACAGGTACTTTATAATGCCTGCTTTCTTTATCTTGGCTGGATTCGGTTTCAAGAGAATTATATGCCGGGCTACGCATCTCAAAGTCAGGTTCTAATGAAAAACTGAAAACTATAAAATTTTTATAAAAAATATTACTAAAATAAATGACAAATCATATGCTATACTGTATTATATTATTGTGTTAAACATAATCTGCATTTTTTAGAATTTGAGTTCGACAGACAAATACTGACAATTCCTCAGAATTCTAAAATGAAATGTAAGTTTCTTTAAATGTTTAAGCATGTAAATGGGGGTATAATGATGAAAAAATGTCCGAGCTGCAACTCTTATAATGATGAATTAAATGCTATTTGCGAATATTGCGGGGAAAGATTTCCGGATTTTCTGAATGAGAATTCTTTTGACGAAAATAACCGTCGAAATAACAATCAAGGTTACTATAACGACTTCGGACAAAACACCTATAATAATCGAGAAAGCTTTGACATGAGTAACTATCGCACAACCGAGGAAGACAAAGCCGGTGTTGAAGCCTTGGTATTCGGTATATTATCGTTCTTCTGTTGTCCATTGGTTTTTGGTCCTTTGGCAATTTCACGGGGTAATGAGTCAAGAAGCGCCATGGGAACAGCAGGAAAGATATTGGGTATAGTAGGCATCTGCATATGGGCGCTGGGATTTTTGGGAAGAATGTTTCTTGGGTTATTTAATTAGAATAATACTCAACTGAACATGCAAAGTAAGGAGATTCAATGAACCTGAGTTATAGTTATCGATAATAGGTACATATAAAAATTGCCTGGCAAAAAGTAAACTGGCTTATAAATAAATATAAATATTCGAAGAGACGGTAATGAGGCCATGAAGATTAATACTGGAATAATTGAAAATAATAGAAACGACAGATCTGGAGAGATTAATACTGAAGGTCAGAATCTTAACACAAGAAACAGAGGAGATTTGTGGGTAATTATATATCTGGCTTCTATACTGTTATGCTCTTTTATTTTGGTTGTCCGGGATGATTACACTTATTTATCTGTGTTCGGATTGGACTACCAGATCTCGTTTATATGTCCGTTTAAGTTTGTTACAAGACATGACTGCCCCTTTTGCGGCATGACAAGGTGTTTTGTTTCTTTAAGCCACCTTGATTTTGCAAGTGCCATAAGGTATAATGCGGCCGGCATTTTGGCATATGTATTGTGTATTTTGGAAATAATATTTAGAGCGGTAAAGATTGTATCCCAAAACTGCGGGCGTATTATTAAGCCGATGGAATATATGAGAAAAGCTTTATTTGTATTGATGCTTGCTGTTGCGATGGTGGACTGGATTATAACTTTCTAAATTTAATAATATCAGATTAAAAAATAAATTTTTGGGAGTAATCCTTGGTTTTCTGCGGATAACGAATTCTACGGCAAAGCAATTTACTTGATGGATATCAAATATTGTTTTGCTGTTTTTTTGTAGAATAAAATAAAGATACGTGGTATAATAAATGGTCGTAAATTTATTAATGATGGACTAAGAGGTGTGTTATGTTTGAAAAATTTGAGGCTGCGGTAAACAGATATGATGAAATAAATCATAAGCTAAGTGATCCGTCGGTAATTGCAAATCAGGACGAGTACCGGAGGCTTATGAAGGAACACGCAGACTTGGAAGAGCTTGTTACTAAGTATGGTGAATATAAAAAGGTAAGTCAGGAAATTTCCGATGCCAAGGAGATGCTGAAGGAAAAGCTTGACAAAGAGTTTTATGAGATGGTTGAAGCGGAGCTTAAAGAGGCGCAGGAAAAACTTGAGATTATTAAAAAGGAAATGAAAATACTTCTTATTCCCAAAGACCCCAATGATGAAAAAAACGTAATTGTTGAAATAAGGGGAGGAGCCGGGGGAGAAGAGGCTGCCCTTTTTGCAGGGGACCTTTTTAGAATGTACACCCGTTATGCCGAAAGAAAGGGATGGAAGACAGAGATGCTTGATTCCAACCCCACAGAGATAGGTGGTTTTAAGGAGGTTGTGTTTTCCATTGAAGGCAGCGGTGCTTACAGCAGGCTGAAGTTTGAGAGCGGTGTTCACAGAGTGCAGCGAATTCCGGTTACGGAAGCCGGAGGAAGGATACATACTTCTACGGTTACAGTAGCAGTTTTGCCGGAGGTTGAAGAGGTTGATGTGGAAATTAACCCCAATGATTTGAGAATAGATACCTTTAGGGCATCCGGAGCAGGAGGACAGCATATTAACAAGACCGATTCAGCAATAAGAATAACTCACTTGCCCACCGGGCTGGTGGTAACCTGTCAGGACCAGAGATCACAGCATAAAAACAGGGACAAGGCAATGGCAATTTTGAGATCAAAGTTGTATGAGATAGCGCAGAATGAAAAAAACAATGAGATAGCCCAGGAAAGAAAAAGCCAGGTCGGTACCGGTGACAGAAGTGAGAGAATAAGAACCTACAATTATCCCCAGGGCAGGGTAACGGACCACAGGATAGGACTTACCCTTTATAAAATAGATGATATACTTGACGGTGATATCGATGAAATAGTGGATGCACTGATAACTACCGAACAGGCCGAAAAACTTGCCGCTGGTGGGGATTATGAAGATTGACGGATACTATAAATGTTAATAATATGTCCCCGGTATGAATACAATTTAGTAATAGCTAGAATAATTATAACCGGGGGCGAACATGTATAATTTACTTAAGGTTACATTGATAGGCCTTATCTCCGGTATTTTGGGAACAAGTATCGGAGGATTGACGGCTTTTTTTGTTAAAGGTATCAATAAACGTTTGTTAAGCTTTACACTTGAATTTGCAGCCGGTCTAATGACATCGGTTGTGTGTTTTGAATTGATTCCCGAAGCCTTTAGTTACGGGGGAACGGTTATGACCTTTGCCGGTGTGTTTGCCGGTGTAATGACGATAATGACGGTTGAAGAGTTTATAAGAAGGTTTGAAGCTCTAAAGCCACAGAATGAAAAATCGGGTCTATTAAAGGCCGGAATATTAATGGCAATAGGGATTTCGCTTCACAATTTTCCGGAAGGCTTTGCGGTAGGCTCCGGTTTTGGAGCTTCATTGAGCCTTGGAATTATGATAACTACTGTTATTATAATCCATGACATTCCCGAAGGAATTGCCATGGCGGTTCCTATGCGAGCAGGAGGCTTCAGCGGGTCCAAGGCATTTTTGATTACGGTAATGTCCGGGTTGCCCATGGGTATTGGTGCTCTTTTGGGGGCTGTCCTGGGTGGAATTTCCCGGGGGTTTATCGGTGCGTGCCTGGGGTTTGCTGCAGGTGCGATGCTTTATGTGGTATATGGAGAACTGGTGACTGAATCCAAAAAATTATATTTGGGTAGACTGCCTTCTTTAGGGAATGTAATGGGCATTATTTGTGGTATAATAGTTACATTGTTAAATTGATGCCAATAGATAATGTTAGGAAGTAATAAAATGAAGACCGAAATACTGAAGATGGAATTAAACGATGTTGACAAAGAGAAGCTGAGGTTTGCCGCAGAGGTTTTGCGAGGCGGCGGGCTTGTGGCTTTTCCTACTGAGACGGTTTATGGTTTGGGAGCGGATGCTCTCAACGAAAATGCCGTTAAAAAGATATTTGAAGCCAAGGGAAGACCGTCGGACAACCCTCTGATAGTACATATAACGGGAAAGGAATGGGCCGATAGCTTAACGGCATCTGTTCCGCCGGCGGCTGAGATTTTGATGGACAGGTTCTGGCCCGGGCCTCTCACATTAGTGCTTCAAAAGTCAGACAAGGTACCCGGTGCGATTACAGCCGGACTTTCAACTGTGGGATTAAGGGCACCGGCTCATCCTGTGGCTCTTGCCCTGATAAGGGAGGCAGGTATTCCCATAGCCGCTCCCAGTGCCAATATATCGGGAAGGCCAAGCCCCACTACGCCAAAGCATGTTATAGATGACCTTTACGGCAAGGTGGATGTTATAATTGACGGGGGATGTTCCAAGGTTGGAGTTGAATCTACGGTTTTGGATGTTACTGTAACTCCTCCCATGATATTAAGACCCGGAGGAGTCTCTTATGAACAGCTTTTAGATGTTTTGGGAGATGTAGCGATAGACCCTTCGCTTTTAAAAAAGAGTTCGGAAAATTTTGTGCCGAAGGCACCGGGAATGAAATATAAGCACTATTCTCCCAAAGCAGATGTAATTGTAGTTGAGGGGGAGACTGAAAAGGTTGTCCGAAAGATAAACAGCCTTATTGAGGAGTATAAGAAAAGCAATACTTCTGTGGGGGTGCTCTCAACAGATCAGACAAAGATGCTTTATGGAGATGTACCGGTAATTTCTTTAGGGGACCGGCTAAAGCCTGAAACCATTGCAGCGAATCTGTTTAAGGCATTTAGGGATTTTGACGATATTGGTATAGAGGTAATACTTGCAGAAGCCATTAATAATCAAGGCATTGGACTGGCAGTTATGAACAGAATGAAAAAGGCCGCCGGCTATAATATAATCAAGGTATAATGAAGTGAAAGGAATGAAGGTATTAACATGAGAAAAATCCTTTTTGTATGTACCGGAAATACATGCAGAAGCAGTATGGCTGAAGGATTGTTTAATCATATTGCGAAAAACGGGGTCGACGGTATGGAAGATTATACGGCTCTCTCTGCCGGAATATTTGCTTTTGAAGGTGATGGCGCCAACCCTAAGGCGATAAAGGTTTTAAAAGAGGGTTATGGGATCGATATCTCTTCCCATAGGGCCAGGAGAATAAAAAAATCCGATGTTGAAGATGCCCATATAATACTTACAATGACAAAAGACCATAAAAACACCCTGGTCGGAATATTTCCCGAAGCCAAGGATAAAACCTGGACATTGAAGGAGTATGCTTCCGGGAAAAAATCGGGAGAAAACACGCAGGATAGCTTTGAATGGGATATTCCCGATCCCTACGGTATGCCGGAAGAGGTATATGAAAGATGTGCCCTGACATTGAAGGAGGCAATTGACAGGCTTATATTGAGGTTAAAAGAGGAAAAAAGTTTATAGCTGTTTTGAAGAGGCTTGGTGGTTTTATTTGCTCTAAACTTTTTTTGACATAAAGATCTTATTACTATAAAATATATTGTTGGAGGATAGTATGAAAATTGGTATTGGAAGTGACCATGGCGGTTACAATTTAAAATCAAAATTAATAAGCTACCTTAAAGAAAACAATTATGAGGTTTTGGACTTCGGGACTTTCGGTACCGAATCCGTGGATTATCCGGATTACGGGCTTAAGGTTGCTGAGGCTGTTAAGAATGGAGAATGCGACAGGGGTATTGTAATATGCGGTACCGGCCTTGGTATATCAATTTCGGCAAACAAGGTTCCGGGAATAAGGGCAGCTGTGTGTACCAACAGTTATATGGCAAGGATGAGCAGGGAACACAACGATGCAAACGTATTGGCGCTTGGCGAGCGGGTTGTGGGATTGGATCTTGCCATAGATATTGTTGATGCATGGCTCAAGGCAGAGTTTCAGGGAGGAAGGCATGAAGCAAGAGTAGGTAAGATTAGTGAAATAGAGAAAAAATACAACAAATAGGAGAGATATAATCTATGGATAATGTTTTTGTTATGGATCATCCGCTAATCCAGCATAAGTTATCACTTTTGAGGGATAAAAACACCCAGACAAAGGAGTTCCGTGAATTGGTATCCGAGATATCAATGTTGATGGGTTATGAAGTAACCAGAAATATGTCTCTTAAGGAGGTTGAAATTGAAACTCCTGTCGGTGTTGCCAGGACAAAGGTTTTGTCCGGCAAAAAGATGGGAATCGTACCTATTCTTAGGGCTGGCTTGGGCATGGTCGATGGAATGCTTAAATTGCTGCCTATGGCGAGAGTTGGACATATAGGTCTTTATAGGAACCCGGATACTCTTGAGCCGGTGAATTACTATTGCAAGCTTCCTTTTGATGTTGCAGAGAGGGATATTGTGGTATTGGATCCCATGCTTGCAACGGGGGGATCGGCGTCTGCTGCCATAAGCTATCTTAAGGAAAAAGGCGTGGCTCATATCAAGCTGATGTGCCTTATAGCTTCGAAGGACGGGATAAGGAAAATAAACGAGGATCATCCGGATGTATCTATATATTGTGCTGCAGTGGATGAGAAACTGGACAGCCACGGATATATACTTCCAGGATTGGGAGATGCGGGAGACAGGCTTTTTGGAACCAAATGATACTAAGTGTATAGTTGGAGGGGGAAAGCTTATGAGACCATCCTGGGATGAGTATTTCATGGAGATAGTTGAACTGATCAAAACCAGATCCACTTGTCTGAGGCGGCAGGTAGGCGCACTCATTGTCAAAGATAAGAGGATTCTTTCAACGGGTTACAACGGAGCTCCGGTAGGCTGTAAACATTGCAGCGAAATCGGTTGCCTGAGGGAAGAACTCAAGGTACCATCCGGTCAGAGGCATGAGCTTTGCAGGGCAATACATGCTGAGCAAAATGCAATAGTTCAGGCGGCATACTCTGGTACCAGCGTTAACGGAGGTACGCTGTATGTGACAAATCAGCCCTGCGTATTGTGTTCCAAGATGATCATTAATGCCGGTATAAAAAAGATTGTGTTTAAGGGCGATTATCCCGATGAGCTGGCCATGGAGATGTTAAAAGAGGCCGGAATAAGAGTTATAAAATTTGAGCCTGACAATAAATTTTAATATAAACTTAAATTTAGTTTAATACTATGGAATGATATAATTAAACAGAGGGTACATAAAAGGGACAGAAGGAAATGCACTTAATGGAAAGGAGATACTAAAGACAAATATTATTTACAAAAGATTAAAGCGATTATAAAAGGAGAAGGTGTTGGTCGTGTTTTATGAATATATAATATCCTTTGTTCTGGCGTTTATAGTAGCATTTTCTTTTACACCGATAGCAAAGAAAATTTCTTTCAGTGTAGGAGCTATTGATGTGCCAAAGGACTCAAGAAGGATGCATAACAGGCCCATCGCAAGACTCGGAGGTCTGGCTATATTTGCAGGATTTATTGTATCTCTGACATTCGGCATAACTTGTACATATCTTAATATTTCGGGAATTGTTCCCGACAGGCAGCTTTTGGGGCTTCTTGCGGGGGCAGTTATAATAGTCGGCGTGGGTATTGTTGACGATATTAAGCAGTTGGGACCTAAAATAAAGCTACTGATTCAGATAATTGCAGCTTTAACAACAGTACTTATTTCCGGAACCAGGATAGTGAATATTACCAATCCTTTTGTAGAGAGCGGTACCACCCAGTTTAGCGATTTTGTATCCTATCCTTTGACGATAATTTGGATAGTCGGTGTTACCAATGCAATTAATTTGATTGACGGTCTGGACGGCCTTGCCGCCGGCGTATCGTCCATTTCTTATCTTTCATTGTTTTTTGTTTCGCTGATAACGGGTGATGCAGACAGTGCGATAATTACTGTAATTCTTGCCGGCTCTGCCCTGGGATTTTTGCCGTATAATTTCAATCCGGCTAAAATATTTATGGGAGACACCGGAGCGACTTTTTTGGGCTTTACCCTTTCGGTTGTTTCCATTCAGGGAATGCTCAAGTCATATACTGCCCTGTCCATAGCAGTTCCGTTGCTTGTATTGGGACTTCCGTTGTTTGACACGCTGTCTACCATATTCAGAAGAATTCTAAACAGAAAACCGATTATGCAGGCAGACAGGGGACATTTGCACCATAAGCTTATTGATATGGGATATAGCCATAAACAGACAGTGCTTGTTATGTACACATTAAGTGCTACTTTAGGACTTAGTGCCATTGTTTTGGCGGATAAAGGCTTTATAAGTGCGATTATTTTGGTTATTACCGTTGCTGCTTTCGTAATAGGAGGCGCCAAATACATGCTGGAAATTGATGATGTGAAAATAGCTGAGGATGACAAACTGAAAGAAGAAATTGTTAATCCCATCATTAACAGCCAGGCACATGGAGAGTTGAAAGTAAATGACAGGGGAAACCCATAAAACGGTATTTTTTCTTATGATGGCAACAAGGCCTAAAAATTTTTATAAAAAGTATTGAATTATTTATGCAATTGTGGTATTGTTTTTTTAACATATTATGTGATTATATCATACTTTAATTATTAAGTTAATAAATTTAATATATATAGTATTTTAGTTTCGCCGGAGAAGCTTAGCATTGCAAGCTGTTCGGCTTTTTTAGTGGAATTTTTGTTAGAATTATATTAATTTAAAATGGTTATTAATATTACTGTGAAAATTAGCCGATACCGAATAACGTGTTTCGGGATCAAAGGCATAGTATAAATATACAATTACATTGAACAAGAAGGCGTATATGAGTGGAAGAGTTTGTAAATGAACTGCAAGGTTTAATGAAATCCAATAAGATTATAGAAATAAACCTATTTGGCTTTGACTTGTCAATAACTGATTCTGTTGTGGTTATGTGGATAGTTATGGCGATTCTCATCGTATTATCCGTTGTTTTTACGAGAAAATTAAAGACTATCCCCGAGGGGAAGCAAAGCATTGTTGAGGTCATTGTGGAGTTTTTTAATAATTTTGCAAAGGACTGTGTGGGTGAGCACGGAAAGCTGTTTGTCCCCTATATAGGTACAATATTTTTGCTTCTTATAGTCTCAAACATAATAGCCGTTTTTAATATCATACCTTCAGGTGAAGATTTATATAATTTGACTCACTGGGAGTTTTTCGAGAATTGGAATTTTGCCATAAGGCCTCCGACGAAAGATATAAATGTTACGTTGACGCTGGCTTTGATGTCAATGGTAGCTGTGATTACTGCAGGTATAAAGGTTAAGAAAGTGTCGGGGTGGCTCAAGAGTTTTCTCGAGCCTGAGCCGTTGATCTTACCTTTTAAGATATTTGACTATTTTATAAGACCCGTATCGCTGTGTTTCCGTATGTTTGGGAATATTCTAGGGGCAGTAATAATTATGGAGCTTATTTATTTTGCATTCCCGGCGGTTTTACCGGGTTTTCTAAGCATATATTTTGATTTGTTTGACGGTATATTGCAGGCTTATGTTTTTGTATTTTTGACATCGCTATACATTGGGGAAGCGGTAGAATAAGGAGGTGAGTTTATGACAGGAATCACAGCATTAGCAGCAAGTTTTTGTGTGCTTACCGGTGCTGCTGCAGGAATCGGTATAAGTGTGGCAACATCAAAGGCAGTTCAGGCGGTAGCAAGACAACCCGAAGCAGGAGATAAGATCAGGAATATTATAGTTCTTGGTGCAGCTTTGGCGGAAGCCACTGCAGTATATGCTTTTATAATAGCTTTATTGATGGTTTTGGTAAAATAAGTTGCTTTTTATTACACAGGGCTGCAAGAGAAAACTGTTGAAGTCATTCTCTTGCAGCGAAGAGGATGGTGATGGTTTTATGGGAGGTATACTAAATATTCCGACATGCATTTATACGGCACTGAATCTTGTAGTTCTTTATTTTATATTAAAAAAGCTTCTTTTTAAGCCTGTTTCCGAGTTTATGGAAAAGAGGGCAAATTCCATCCGGGAAGCAATTGATAAAGCTGAAAGCGACAAGTTGGAAGCATTAGAAATGAAAAATAAGTATGATAAAGAGCTCAAGGATGTAAAGGATAAAGCACAGAAGATTATTATGGAAGCCCAGGAGAAGGCTCAGCTTGAATATGAAAAAATAATTCAAAAAGCCAGGGACGAGGCAGAAAAAATAATGGAAGAAGCAGATCGGGAAGTTGAGCGTCAAAGGATCGAGAATATTAAAAATGTTAGGGAAGAAATTGTAAATTTGGCATTGGAAGCAGCTTCAAAGGTAATAGAGTGCAATATGGATACAAAAGAAAACAGGGAATTGGTAAACAGGTTTATTGATGAAAGGATTGCCTAACAGCGAATAGGATTTCTAAACGTATGTAGTCTATAGCCAAGTTAATTGGCTTTTTGGGAGGGGTAATAATGCCGTTGGTGAGTAAAAGATACGCTGAGGCATTAATAGAGTTGTCGGAAGAAAAGGGTTTTAAAGACGAGTTTTTCAATAATTTAAAGGTTATTGTGGATATTTTTAAGAGCAATACGGAATTTAAATCGTTTTTGCTAAACCGGAAGGTACATCCTCAAAGCAAAAAAAGAATTTTGAAGAATATATTTGAAAACCGGGTAGAAAAGGAACTTTTGAATTTTCTTATGTTACTGGTGGATAAAGACAGGTTGGATATATTGGAAGAAATATATGATGAATTTCAAAAAATGTGGGATGAGAGGAAAAACACTTTAATTTTGAAAATTATTTCTGCAACACCTTTAGAGGTTGAGCAGATTAGCAGAATAAAAGAAAAATACATGAGGTTATTTAATAAAAATGCAGCCAGGGCAACGCTGGAAATAGATAAGAGCCTTATTGGCGGAGTAAAAATACAGATTGGAGACAGGATCATTGACGATTCTGTAAAGTCAAGACTTTTAGGGCTTAAGAAAATGATGCTGCAACGTTTGTGAGGCAAAAGGGCAAAAATATTGATAAAAGTATTTTTGGGCTTCTAACAATTGATATACGGCAAAGAAAGATATGCTTTTTTGCTGCAGTAAGTATGAGGTGATGGATAATGCTTTTAAGACCGGAAGAAATAAGTTCGATAATAAAGCAGCAGATTGAAAATTATGAAAATGAGTCCTGCATTGAAGATGTGGGTTATGTGCTAAGTGCGGGGGATGGCATTGCCAGGGTATACGGACTTAAAAACTGCATGTCCGGTGAGCTTTTAGAGTTTGAAAACGGAGTACTTGGCATGGCAATGAATCTTGAGGAGGATAATTTAGGCTGCGTCCTTTTTGACGGTGAAAGAGAGATAAAGGAAGGCTCCTGTGTTAAAAGGACAGGAAAGCCCGTTGAAGTTCCTGTGGGGAAGGAACTTATCGGAAGGGTGATAAATCCGTTGGGAATTGCGTTGGACGGGAAGGGAAAAATTGTTGTCGATAAATTTAGACCCATAGAATATCCCGCACCCGGTGTTATGGAAAGAAAGCCTGTTAATACACCTCTACAAACAGGTATTATGGCAATTGATGCGATGGTGCCCATAGGAAGAGGACAGAGAGAGCTTATTATCGGGGACAGGCAGACGGGTAAAACCGCCATTGCAGTAGACACTATAATCAATCAAAAAAATAAAAATGTTTTGTGTATTTATGTAGCTATAGGCCAGAAGACATCCACGGTTGCGGAAATTGTCAAAACTCTCGGTGAGGCCGGAGCCATGGATTATACAATTATTGTTTCATCTACGGCCAGTGATTTGCCGACTCTGCAGTATATAGCTCCCTATGCGGGCTGTGCCATTGCTGAAGAATTTATGTACAATGACCGCAGGGATGTGCTTATTGTGTATGATGACCTGTCCAAGCATGCTGTTGCCTATAGGACAATGGCCTTGCTGCTTCGAAGGCCGCCGGGAAGAGAGGCATATCCGGGAGATGTTTTTTATCTTCATTCCAGGCTTTTGGAACGGGCCGCAAAACTAAGCGATGAGCTGGGTGGAGGTTCAATAACAGCGCTTCCCATAATTGAAACCCAAGTGGGAGACGTTTCGGCATACATTCCTACCAATGTAATATCCATAACCGACGGACAAATTTTTCTTGAAACTGAGCTTTTCCATGCAGGTCAGAGGCCGGCCGTCAATGTCGGATTATCCGTATCGAGGGTTGGGGGTTCTGCCCAAATCAGCGCGATGAAAAAGGTTGCAGGTCCCTTGAGAATAAATCTTGCTCAATACAGAGAATTGGCTGTGTTTGCACAGTTCGGGTCGGATCTTGACAGGGCAACGAGAGAAAAGCTTTTACAAGGTGAAAGACTGATGGAAACCTTGAAGCAATCCCGGGGAGCAACCATGTCGGTGGAAGACCAGGTGATTGTGCTTTATGCAGCAACAAACAAGTTTTTGGTGGATTTGGATGTTAAAGATGTCAGGAAATTTAACAAAGGGCTTGTTAAATTTATAAATGACAATTACCCGGAAATTCCCCAAACAATAAGACAATCCGGTGAGTTGAGTGACGAGACAGAGGGGAAGCTCAGGTCTGCGATAGAGGAATATAAAGAACAATACAAAGAGCAACACAAAGAGAAATATAAAGAGGAATATAAAGAGGAATATAAAGAGCAATTTACTAAGCAATGTGATTGATATAAAAAGCATAATGTGGGTGTGCCGGCTTTATTGCCGGTGAAAATATATGGAGACGGTGATGGAAAGTGGCCCATATAAATGAGATAAAGCTAAGAATGAAAAGTATAAAAGAAACCCGGCAAATCACAAGGGCAATGAAGTTTATATCTGCGGCAAAGCTCAAAAGAGCCAGAAATCAGCTGGAACATACCATACCTTATTTTGAAAAGGTAAAGTCCATTATGGCTGATATTCTTTTGCACAGTGGAAAGGTGGACAGCATATTTTTTGATGTAAGAGCTGAAAGGGAGTGCAAGAAGAAGGCTTTTTTGGTTATCACAGGAGACAAGGGATTTGCAGGGGGCTATAATCATAATATTATAAAATTCGTTGAAGAGCATATTGAGAATAAAAAGGACGTACTTCTGTTTGTTGCGGGTAATGTGGGAAAATATTATTTTGCAAAAAACCAGTACGATGTTTATATGGAATTTGATTATCCGGTTCAAAATCCCACAATTTATAGGGCAAGGGAGATAGCGGAGCTCATAATGAAGCTTTTTTCCGAGGGCGTGTTTGATGAGATGTATATAGCTTTCACAAATATGCTGTCATCTGTTAATAGCAAGCCGGAGATAATGAAGCTGCTTCCCTTGGATTATAATGCATTGAAGCAGAATCTGAACATTAAAGAGGAGCTTGACGAAAACCCTGAAGACATTCTTGATTATGAACCGGATCCGCAGACTGTGTTTGATTTGTTGGTTAGAAAGTACTTAAAAGGGATAATCTACGGAGCTTTTGTGGAGGCGTTTACCAGTGAACAGAGTGCGAGGATGATTGCTATGGACAATGCTACTTCCAATGCTGACGAAATGTTAAGAAAGCTTGAATTGGCATATAACAGGGCAAGACAGGCAAAGATAACACAGGAGATTTCGGAAATTGTGGGAGGAGCGGAAGTAATCAGATAGACCGGCAAGAGGTTCCGGTGGATTTTAAGGAAGAAGGGGAATGGAGTGAATTACATGGATCAGAAGACGGGAGAAGTAGTGCAAATAATAGGTCCGGTTGTAGATGTCAGGTTTAGACAAGGGGAACTGCCTGCTATTTACAATGCGATAGTAATAGATAAGGACGGAATGAATACAGTAGTAGAAGCTATGCAGTATATGGGGAATGATGTGGTAAGGTGTATAGCCCTGTCTTCAACCGATGGTATGGTGAGGGGGATGAAGGCCGTAGATACCGGTGGCCCGATAAGTGTTCCTGTGGGGAAAGAGGTTTTAGGAAGAGTGTTTAACGTAAAGGGAGAGCCTATAGACGGAGCCGGAGAAGTAAAAGCAGTAAAGCATTTGCCGATACATAGGAAGGCACCCGGGCTCAGCGAGCAAAAGCCTGTAACCGAGATTTTAGAGACAGGAATAAAGGTTATAGATCTTCTTGCACCCTATGCAAAGGGTGGGAAAATCGGTCTTTTCGGCGGTGCAGGAGTAGGAAAGACAGTACTTATCATGGAGCTTATCAGGAACATAGCAACGGAACATGGCGGATACTCTGTATTTACGGGAGTTGGAGAAAGATCCAGAGAGGGAAATGACCTCTGGAATGAAATGAAGGAATCGGGTGTTATTGAAAAAACCGCATTGGTGTTCGGACAGATGAACGAACCTCCGGGAGCGAGAATGAGGGTAGGATTGACCGGGCTAACTATGGCAGAGTATTTCAGGGATGAACTGGGTCAGGATGTGCTTCTTTTTATAGACAATATATTCAGGTTTATTCAGGCAGGGTCTGAAGTGTCGGCACTTCTTGGAAGAGTACCGTCTGCAGTGGGCTATCAACCGACACTTGCAAATGAGGTTGGAGCATTGCAGGAGAGAATAACCTCCACCCAAAAAGGCTCCATAACTTCGGTACAGGCAGTTTATGTACCGGCAGATGACTTGACTGACCCTGCGCCGGCAACAACCTTTGCACATCTGGATGCAACTACCGTTCTGTCGAGACAAATTGTTGAGCAGGGAATTTATCCTGCCATAGATCCTCTTGAATCCAGTTCAAGGGTATTGGACCGCAGGATTGTCGGCGATGAACACTATATGGTTGCCAGGAGGGTACAGGAAATTTTGCAAAGATATAAAGAGCTTCAGGATATAATTGCAATACTTGGATTGGAAGAGCTTTCCGAGGAAGATAAAATTACCGTTTACAGGGCAAGAAAGATACAGAGGTATCTGTCCCAGCCACTATTTGTGGCAGAGACCTTTACGGGATATGAGGGTAGATATGTTCGCATTAAAGACACTATAAGAGGTTTTAAGGAAATAATTGACGGTAAAATGGATGATATACCGGAATCGGCTTTTTATATGGCGGGAACCATTGATGAGGTTTATGAACGGGCAAAGAACATGTAGGGAGGAATATTTATGTCGTCAACATTCTATGTTGAAATATTGACGCCGGAAAGGAAGTTTTTTTGGGGGGATGTTGAGGCCATCATTGTAAAAACTCCCACAGGAGAAATGGGAATATTGAAAGGTCATATTCCCATGGTTGTATTTATTGATACGGGAATCATTAAAATAAAAAAGGACGACAAGTGGATTGAGGCGGTTTTAAGCGAAGGCTTTATGGAAGTAAAAAGGGATAGAACTGTTCTTCTGGTGGATACTGCAGAGTGGCCGGATGAGATTGACGTAAACAGGGCGCAGGCTGCAAAGAGAAGAGCGGAAGAGAGACTTCTAAGGAGAATGAACCGAACCGAGTATATTCAGACAAAAGCTGCCCTGGCAAGGGCTATGGCAAGGCTAAAAGTAAAGGGAATCAAATAGACAAGGTTATTATAGTACAAGGAGAGTACAAGGGGACTGTTCTTCCGTGTCATATGACACGGAAGAACAGTCCCCTTGTGCTATGTGTGCTTGTAAAGTTCGAACTATATTATACCGATAAATTAATATGATAAATGATTTTCTTTGGAGGTTTATTCTATGAAGAAATACGGGAGAGTCCTTTCAATATTTATAGTGATCGAGTTGCTGCTTTTGCCTTTGCTGCAGGCCGATGTTTTTGCTGCAGCGGCACTTCCGATAGATATATCCGTTGTAAACTATACACCGGAGGAAGGCTTGACAATCAGCTGGAAGAATCCGGCGGGAGCACAGTCCGGTAGAATAACCTATCACAAGCCCAATGGAAGTTTAGAGACAGTAGAGTTGGCAACTGCCGTCACTTCTTACACGTTAACCGGACTGCAAAACGATTTTATATATGATTTTAGCTTGGAAATATTCAGTGAAGCCGGCGGCACGGGAGAATTGATCGGGAAAGGGTTTTTATTCTTTCTTCCCAGAATTTCTTTTTATGTTGACAGGGTAGCCCAGACAAAAAGCGCGATTCCGGGAGGAGGCTTTGAAATTGGACATGAGCCTCGGCTAAAACTCAGGTGGGTTATGCCCAAAATATGGGATGGCAGCGGTGTAAACGATGCCTCTGAGGCTACCAGCTACATAAATACACGCTTGAATGATGTGTATGGCAATGGATTGGATATAACAAGCCTTAATTTCAGAATAAACATTTCCACCGACTATTCCCTATTAAACAGTGGTTCCACCAACGCTTCGATATTGGTGGAAAACAAGTCGGGAAATTATGAAGCGCATGTTTCCGGCAATTCCGCAGTAACTGCCTCGGTTTCGGATTTAGATGGATTTTTGAGCTTTGACATATTGGGCAAAAAGGATGAGTTTGCTTCCCTTCCGGTAACCGCTGAGGCTAACGTGCTTCCCGATGGAGACATTCTTCCGGGAACGGTTTATTATATGAATATAAAACTCGATTTTAGAAACAGCAGCGGAGAAACAAAGTTCGCGGTTTATACCGGAAAACCCGGGGATTTTAACGGAAGTCTTATTATGGGCACACATCCTTATACTTATACGCCTATAAGGTTTCAGCTTTCGAAAGATGCGGCAAATAATATTTATGTGAGGGTTTACAGGGTGAATCAGGGAAGTCTCGATTTGCCAAGGATGTTCTATGCGGTTCAGGCAAGTGATGATCCTTCCATACCCGGAGACTGGCGGGAGATAAAAACCATGGACGACAGTTTCTTCCCTCCCGGTGCGGACAGCGCCATAACCCTTATAACCGGTGTTGCACCGAACAATAAAGTATACTATAAAATTGTTGTAAAAACAGAGTCGTCATTGGACAGGATAGAGTCGATGCCGATGGACTATATTCTTTCGGAGGATACAAGCAAACCGCCGGTTCCGGAAGACGTTACAATTATTCAAAGAAAACCGGTGGAGGGGAATGTGGATATAGACGGCGACGGCAATGTGGATGATAATACGCTTCGCAAATCCACAGATGTCACCATATCGTGGAAGAAGCCTGCTAATTGGGATGAAATCAAAGCAAACACCGATCCTGACAAGGATATAGTTTTTCATGTGCTTTTGAGTACAAGCCAGGCGGAAATGGATATACAGCCTTACCCGGAGCTTATAGCCGAGGGGAAAAGTTATGGCTTTTATCCCCTTAAATACAGAAGGGTATTGTATTTTTCATCCAAGTGCGTAACAGAAAACGGAAATCGCCTGGAGTATACGATAAGCGGGCTTGAACTGTTTAAGGGAAAGTATTTTAACGGAATGGACGGATCGGAACCGATAATTGAAGAGGAAAACATTGCAAACAGTGAAAAATATCCTGCATTTTTGCTTCCCAATACGGTGTATTACATTCAAATGTATACAACAACTTCGACTGAACGAAATTCAACAGATTTGGAGGATATGTCGGATAAATCCGTAATAGTTAGTTTTACCACCCTTTCGGAAAAGAATGTAGAGGTACCCATACCTAAAAACCTGAAGGTTGCAAAAAACGATGCGGACGTTAGTATCGGTGAAACCATTGATATATCCAATTATGTGGAACTTCAGTTCGGAAAGGTTAATATCGATTGGAACGATTATACAACCAAAACAACGGTTCAAAAGGCGGTATATTATGACCTGTATATGAGTACCAATCCAAATATAAACACTTTCCGGCTTATAGGAACCACGGAAAAGACGGACGGTGATCTGTTCTTTACTGGGGTTGACGATAATAAAAGCAATACCATAAAGGCGGAAATAAGGAATTTCTCCCCCGGAACTCCTGCTTATACAGCCTTTGGCAGCAAGTTAAGGCCAAACACCACATACTACTTCTATGTGAAGACAAGACTTGCTATAGGCGGAGAATCCAGGGAGTCCGTTCCTTCGCCGGCTATTGCGGTTACAACTGTAAAAGGAGTTTCCGGTGAGCCCGACGATTCATCCAAAAAACCTATTGCACCTACAGACTTTGCAATAGCGGAGGATGAGAACGGGAATCCTATGGTTAGCGGATCTAAGGTGGTATTCAAGTGGAAGAAACAGGAAAATGATGTTGTTTATGAAATAATATGCAGCTCTAAACGGATTGAACCGGATGAAGTTTTTAACCCATTTTCTGATCCTGTATCTAAAAGCTTTAGGGAAGAGTTCGGAGATATTATACTGGATCCCTTGGCTTTGACACCTCAGCAAGGGTTTGAATATTTCCCCGCAACTATGGAATTCAGGTTTACCGTTGACCGTTGGCTTTTCCCCAACAAGCTTTATTATTTCAGCATACGGGCGGTAAACCGGGAGGACAACACAAAATACAGTCCATGGGTTTCGATTCCTGTTACAACCAACCTGACCGAACAGCCGGAGTATTTGGATGTGGTGAATGATATACAGCTGGGATTTTTCTTTACCGATAGCGATGTAAACGCAAAAACAGAGGATTATAAAATATATATAAAATCAAAGAGCAGTTTAAACTACACCTATTTATCCAGAAATAAATATACAATTTTCCGGCAGGGTTCAGTGGTCTTTGTCAGGCTTGTAAAGCTTCAGCCCAATACCTATTATGATATAAGCGTATACAAAGGGGACAGTCAAACACCTGTATATACCGGGAAAAACATGAGGACAAGGGACGACTGCCATGAAGTTGAGATAATGTGGAGGGGGATTTACGGTTACACCTACGAGATTGCTATAAAAAATCCTTTGGATGACGATTATACCGTGCTTTCCGATGCGAATCTTGAGGAATATACCGTAAGCGACGGAAGAATCCTTCCCTACTATACCGAGGAGGATACAAAAACCTATGAAACCAATTTTGAATACTGCTACGCTCGGATAACGTCCATTCCGGTAAAAACTGAAAAAGGAACTGTCGAGAACGTACCCCTTAAATCAAACATGAAGTACTATATTAAGGTGCGGGCTGTGAGGACGGATCCGGTAAATCCAACGATTGTGTCATACTCTAAATATGTAGGACCTGTTGTCGCAAGAACGGAATTTAACCAGGATGACTACGATGAGGAGGATCAGGGTAAACGCAAGGAGGTTTCCTTGCTTGATAAGATAAATGAATTTGAGGAACTTTTGTATTGGCGAATCGACATCGGAAACGGTGAGTCCAACAAGCTATTAATTAAGGGCGAGAGAATGGTAAATGTTATTGAAAACAGCGGCCCGTATCCCTTTGTTTTGGATATATCCGATATTTCACAGGAACTCGACACGGATATAATATATATTCCCGATAATGTTATAAAAGCCTTGGATAAAGAGAATAAAAGCCTTGTCATTAAAACAACCGGCGCACAGTATACTATTAGGCCGCAAACCATCAATACTAAAAATACCGATGTGGTTGATCTGGAGAAAAGATCCGGTGTCAACGGAATACTATATAAGCTTGTAATAAGTCAATCTGTAAAGTCGGCAAGGGTTGTGCCCCAAGACACCGAACCGGCATCCTTGATTAACAGCGTATCGGTGGATGCTGTCGGAATAGGCATAACTTGCTTGAGGCTGGAAGATGAAATAAAAAACAAAATATACAATGACAGCTCCGGACTTTTGAAGGAGAAGCTGGACTGGTTTTTGGAAAGTACCATACCCTCGGACCAACTGGGCAAGATAGCAGAAGAACTGGTGAGGGATATTGAGCTGGAACTTTCCCGCTACTTAAAAAACAGGATCGAAGGCGGCGGAGGACTGCATTCCGTGGTGATTGCCGCCAAAACCGTAGAAGATTTTGAAAAGCCCATAATGGTAAGATTGTTTATAACCACGGATGTCTCAGGGCTTAAACTTCCTTATGTCTGCTACGATGGGGACAAGGATTGGAGAAAGTTAACCTATAACGTGGCTTTCTTGGAGGACAGTATAGCATTTAATGCCGTAAAGACAGGGGAATACGCGGTGTTTGTCTTAAAGGCAGCCCTGAAGGATGTGCCCGAAAACCACCCTCTTTCGGGGGACATTAATACTCTGATGTCCAAATACGATTTGAGGGATGTCTTCGGCTCACTGGAGGCTTTCTATCCCGATGATCCTGTCCAGGTAAAAGAGATTATACTGATTTATGAGAAGGTACTGGGCAGAGATGTTTTAAACTCCGGGCTCAGTGTAAATCAAAAAGCGAATAAATACGGTCTCGGAAGTTTGTTGGGAATCGGCGGTGTAACAAGAAATGTTAACCGTCAGGAGGTCGCCTTCGTTATCATGACGGTATATTGCGACAAGACGGGTATAAAGGCGGACAGTCTTCAACCCCGAAGATATATTTACATAGGCGATGAAAAGAATATTGACGATATTTACTTCAGACATGTGTTGATGGCTTTGGATCTGGGCGTAATGAGTCTTAACCGGAATGGATATTTTGAACCGAAAAAGACCGTTACCCGCGGAGAACTAGCAGAGACTTTGGTAGGAATTCTTAAATTGACGGGAGATCTATAGGAAAATATCAAATAGTAAAGATATGGGAGAGAAATGACTATGCGCAGGATTAAAAGAACGGTAATTTTGCTTTTGATATTTACGGTAATATTTCAGATAAACAGTTTTAATATGGTTACGGCTGCCGATACACAGACTCCGCCTTCAATGCTGAGAGTCGATCCTAAAGATCCAGGTGAGCCGGCCATAGGCTATAATGAATTTGACCAGTATTATGTGGATCTCAAATGGGACATTACCTATCCGAGTTCCGCTATTTCGGGCTATGTAAATTTTTATACCCAGGAGATAGCGAAGCCGTACAAGGGTGGCGGAGCCCGTTCCTTGAAAGATCGGGATGTTTCGGGAAATCATATTTCGGGAAATACCTATGCACATAGATTGAAGGGACTGAAATCCGGTACTGTCTATTATATTGATGCAACGGCATATTACAACTTTGTTTTTAACGATACCACATACAGCAGTCCTCAATCGGGAACGTCCAACAGGGTTAAGGTGTTGACGAACATTAACGTTAGTGCCTATGCCCTGGAGGGTAACAAGATAAAAATAGAATGGGATGATGTATGGAATACCGGAGGAAGAATAGACTACAAGCTGTATATTTCCGAAAACAGCAGTTTTTCCAATACTCCGCCGATTTATATTAAAAAGGGGCAGATAGGTGCTAACGGACCGGTTACGGTGAATGAAGAAACCGGAAAGCTTGAATATATTCATACGGCAAGGGATCCGGGAAGGGTTTACTATGTCAGGATAGAGCCCGATGTAACGGACAGCGAATTAAAAAAGAACCAGTACAGTAATACTGTAGCGGTAAGCAGTTTTATACTGGTAAAAACAACTAAAATTTCCACCGATGATTCGGGAGCGGTCTGGAAGCTGGATTGGAGCCCGGTGGTTACGGGATTGGGAGACAGCGATATCAAGATTACCTACCATATCTATAAGGGTGAAGTGAATTCTTCAGCCCTGCCCCAGTATATGGCGGCAGTTGACGGCACCAGCTTCTTTGTTACGTTGCCTACCGGCAATGTGGAAAACTATTTTATCATAAGGGCTCTGGTTACAAGAAACGGACAGGATGTGTATGAGGGGATTAAAATAGAATCGGAGCAAGTTATAGTAACTGAGCAGGAAGTAGCTTTTTACCCGGCGGTACCGGAGATTGTGGATGAATTTACAGATCCCGAAGGAGAAATTATTGCAAGTTTTGGAGAAAAGCTAGAACCCCGAAGTGCTACGGTTATGTGGAGGGTGCCATTGCTTGGGGACGGACAGATTGATGAAAATGTCGTATATGACATTTGGCTCATAGAAGATCCGGATCAAATCGACAATCCGCCTCAGGGGATGTTGATTGCCTCTGATATTAAAATTGGAAGCGGCAATTACATACTTTATGATAATAAAATATTGGGTTACAGTTATAAGCTTTCCAACTTGACTCCCAACTCCACCTACTATTTTAAAATAGTTGCCAAGAGGGAGTTTTTGGAATATGTTGATAATATTCTTCAGAAAGTTACCTATCGTTCGGGTCCTGCGATTAAGGTTATTGTTACACCGCCGGAGGGGCCGATTAACCAGCCCAATGTGCCTGCAAGACCGCCCCTTAAGGTGAAAGTATACGGTGACGGCAGGGATTCCATTACCCAGGATTCTGTTATTATTCAGCTTAAGAACCTGTGGTATGAAAAGTATAATGCTGAAGAAAAGCGGTGGGAATACATAAGGACGGAAAAACTCAGTGAGACGGACATACCTCCTTATGTTCCGGTAGCTGTATCCAGCCCCAGTACGGATCCGGGATCAAATTCCATTCCGATTGTGGTTGATGATGTATACTACAGGAAGGTGTCCTATGACAGCGGTGTAAAAATTGATGTGGGATGTATAAAATTCACGGAAGGAATGACCTATGACGGACTCAAAAACATTGCTGCCGATTGGATAACCGGTTTTCCTGTCGAGCCCAATGATCCTTTGGAAAATCCTCAGTTTAATCCCGACAATAACAAGCACAATGTCGATATTCCGGTGACAGGTTTAGAGCCCAATACAGCATATGTTATCTGGGTGAGGGCGACAAGGCCCGAACTGAATCTTGTATCGGAGCCTTCGGACCCTATAATAATTACCACGGATCCGGTTATCATACCTCCGCCGGAAAAGCCGGTGGTTCCGTTCTTCAACTACAGTCTTTCCGGAGATACGTACATAGATTTGGGGTGGGAATTTAAACCGGAGTACAACTATTATATAAAATACGGGACAGAAGATAATATTAATTCTGCTGTTGGAAATGTGAAGGTTGTTTTGGAAGACCTTTATAACTCTATGTATTACAGGGTTAGGGATTTGAAGCCGGGTACTCTCTACTATTTCTGGCTGCAGGCTGAGTCCGTAAGCGGAGGAGAGAGCATAAAATCCGAATGGAGCGATTCCTATCTTGTGAGTACTTTAGAGCTTATTCCTCCGGACAGTCCCAGGGGCTTTGGTATAAAAAACAGCAGCGATGCCGTTACCAAAAACAGCATAACCTTTGAGTGGATACAGGAGGAAGGCCTTCAGTACATTCTTGAGGTGTCAAAGGACATGAACTTTAGTGAGTCCAAGGAATACAATGTGGGAGCTGCTTCGGAATATACGGTGGACGGACTCTTGTCAAATCACCGCTACTTTGCAAGGCTCTTTGCCTACGATCCCGCAAAGGATCTGAGATCCGGTCCGACTCATGTCATATCGGTAAGGACTTTAGGCAGCAGAGATGATTATGATTCCGATGTCGACATTGAAGATGCAATAACCGGTGAATATATTGAAAAGGCCGAAACCATAGAGGACGGAGTTTGGAACATAAGAATAGTGGGTGTGAATGCCGACAGGTTTATAGAGCAGGTTATAAAGGACAATAAGCTCGATGTAACAATTGATCTCAGCAATCCTCCGGCAGCCTATAAAAAATTGCGAATATTGGCTTCCGATAAGGTGTTTAAGTCCTTAACAACCCTTTCGGAAAACCTTATCATAAAAACCGAAAAGCTTTCTCTTGTGATAAGACCGGGAATGATAACCACCGATAACTTCAATCCTCTTGCCGGCAAGGCTTCCGGGGTGGACTATGAGATATGCATATCCTATCCCGATAATGTGGATTTTAAGTTAAAGAACATGGTGCTTAAAACCAAAGTGGCGCGGATTGAAATAGGTGTAGTTGACGGAGGAAATGTGTTGCCGGTAAAATCCCTGTTAAAACCCCTTAGGGTGTTGGTAAAATATGATGATGAATACAGGGAAGGCAAGATATCGGGATTTGTGTATGAAAAAGGGACATCTGCATGGAGAAGTCTTAATACTTCGTACATATACAATTACGACACCGGTATAGGGACTGTTGCATATGAGACCATAAAGACCGGGGACACGGTTGTGGCCGAAACGGGCTTTGACTATTATGACGATATATACTACCACAATTATGAGAGTGCGATTAATAATGTCGCTTCCGTACATGAGTTAAAAAGTATCCCGGGAAGGCTTTTTGAACCGGATAACTATGCAACCCTCGGAAGTACGGTAAAAATAATGTTTGACGTTTTGAAATATGAGTACGGCAGCGATTACATGAAACAAGCGGCAAGGGCCGGATTGATAAGTGCTGAAAATGTTGGTGGAGCTGACAGAAATTGCACCGTGGGTGAAGCCTATAAAATGCTGGTAAGGTTGTTTGAGCTTAAAACCGGAAGTACCCTTGATGCAAAAAGTAAATCCGAATTCATTGAAGTGAACGGTTTGGAGCTTATAAGAGACAATAAAAAGACCGTGCCGGTAAATGACTCCATAAAACGGGGAGAGTTATTGGCGCTTATCGAAAAGATATTGGTATATATTGGAGAATTGGAATAAATATCTGGATGATTTTTTAAAATTTAGTCCTCAAAAAAAGAGGATTTGGGGTGTATGATAATGAATATAAATAATATAAAAATATACATAATAACTATAGCATTGATTTTTTTCATCAATATGCAGGATGTTTGTGCTCACGGCGTATTGTATGATATGAAGCAAATAAGTGAGAAAAAAGTAAGAATTACAATAAAGCTTACTGAAGGTGAGCAAAAGAGAGGTATTGCCATTACCCATTATTATCTGGAAAACGGTAAGGTGCTGCATATCGGTTATGAGACCGGGAATGGAGCTGAAAGTGAGGCGTATCTGGACTTTGATTTGTCCGGTGCGGTTCCTCCCATAAGAGTAAAGCTTACAAACATTAACGACAGGGAGTGGATACCTTTTAATGATATAAAGGGGATTGAGCAGGAGGAGTATATTACCCATCTTCATGATGCTGGAATTTTGAACGGGATGCCGGACGGTTCCTTTAAGCCATACAGCAATATTACCAGGGCCGAGTTTATGGTTCTGGTAGTAAAAGCATTAAATATTGAAGGAAAAGCTGAAAATACAGAAGGTTTTACCGATATTGAAGGACACTGGGCCAAGGAAATAATTCTGGTTGCCTCAAAACACGGATTGATTTCCGGCTATGGGGATAAGACCATAAGGCCGGATAATCCCATCAGCTTGGCGGAAGTCAGTTCGGTTATTTCGCGGGCATTTGAGTTTAAAACCGCGAAAAACGGAATATATCAAAAGTTAAAAAGGGACAAATGGTACAGCGGTTCGGTTAAAAAAATGTTTGATGTTGGAATTCTTTCGGTATATGATAGCATCTATGAAAATTTCAACGAGGAAGGGTTAATTAACAGGGCAGATTGTGCAATGATGATAAGCCGGGCTCTTACAACGTATTAATAACAAAAGTATCATCCGGGCATCGTTAAATTAAAAATGAAAATTAAACCAACTCCTTTGCTGCTTACAGAAATCTACGTAGCTTACATTTTGGATAACATTTAAATTGACTAAAAAATAAACAATGCCGTTATTTTAGGGGGTGGTATTTCTTAATACATTTCTAATTAATCATTGAAATTTAAAGCAAATCTTTAAGAAATATTGGATGTATATCCCATTGTATTAAAGGTTATAATTCTACTATAACTGTGCTCATTTCTTGCAACAGGCACATAACGGTAGAAGGGGATATACATGAAAAGATTGTCAAAAAATCGGTTTTACTTGCTGTTAATATTAATAATACTATTTACAATTGGGTGTATAAGGCTATATTATAATAAAGGATATTCTTATGCTGCCCTTGAAAAAGCATTCGAAGCTTCAGGAGCAAATTTCGTAAGCAGTGAATTTTATGTGCATGCTGAAGTGGGTAAAGAGTACAAAAGCTTTGAGGAGCTTTCAAGAATGGCTGATAGCCTTGCGGCAGATATGAATATCGAAAAAAATGACTTATATTCAAGGAAACTTGTAGGAAACGACTCTATTGATAAAATGGAGATTATCGGAACTGCAGGAGAAGGAAAAAGAATAAATATTTGTGCACATTCGGAAAGAAACGACGACGGTAACGTTCAATCTTACATAACCGTAAGCGTTACCGTGGATTCAACGAAGTATGAACTTGAAGATATATATAAAGGTTTGCTGAAAACCTTGGACAAATATAAGATATCTTCAAAAATAAATACTTGTATTACCGGGTGCTTTGAAGGAAAACTGAATTATGACGCATTAAATAAAGTCTGCATTCGCGTACTTAAAAATGCAGACGCAAAAAAGGTAAACGGTATTACGAATAATAATTTGATAAGTGTTTCGGCGTATTCTCCCGGTATAGATAACACTATACTGGAAAATGGGAAAAAGGTTAACATGAATTTGGCAATAAGATATAATTCGTACGAGAATAAGACTTATATCTGGATTGCAATACCGGTGATAACCATTGAGTATTGAACAGTTAACCGCACAGAAATACATACTAAAGACAAATTACAATAATAAACGAAAGGAAGAATCGATGTGCCTAAACTAATTGTAACCGAAGCAAAGCCTTTAAAGGGAAAGGTAAGAATAAGCGGTGCAAAGAATTCTGTGTTGCCCATTATCGCTGCCTCCATTTTAGGTGATGAGGAGAGCATTCTTGAAGAAATCCCGAATCTTACTGATGTAAAAATTATGTGTGAGCTATTGGAGTCTTTTGGTGTGAATGTGGAGTTTTCAGAAAACGAATCCAGGCTTCGCATTGCTTTGAAGGATATAATAAATACCACAGCACCCTATGAACTGGTCAATAAAATGAGGGCATCCATTCTTGTAATGGGACCTCTTTTAGCCAGAACAGGCACGGCAAAGATTTCTCTTCCCGGCGGTTGTGCTATAGGAACCCGGCCGGTTGACTTGCATCTTAAAGGCTTTGCTGCAATGGGAGCAGAGATAAACCAAGGGCATGGCTATATAGAAGCAAGAGTTGACGGAAGACTTAAAGGAAATAAAATTTATTTGGATTTCCCCAGTGTCGGTGCTACCGAAAATATCATGATGGCAGCGACTTTGGCAGAGGGGCAGACCATAATTGAAAATGCTGCAATAGAGCCGGAGATTGTAGATCTTGCTACGTATTTAACGGCTATGGGAGCAGATATTAAGGGAGCAGGGACCGATACGATAAAGATAAACGGTGTTCATAGCTTGAGCGGTACAAATCATGCTGTCATTCCGGACAGAATTGAAGCAGGTACGTTTATGGTGGCTGCGGCGGTAACCGGCGGAGACGTGGTGGTGGAAAACATCGTGCCGGATCATGTAAAGCCTATAACGGCAAAGCTTAGAGAAGCAGGTGTTGAGGTTTCCGAGGAGCTTTCAAGCATACATGTGAGGGCCGGTAATGACATACGGCCTATAGATATCAAGACCCATCCGTATCCGGGATTTCCGACGGATATGCAGGCACAGATGACCACATTGATGACCAAGGCCAACGGAACCAGCATGGTTATTGAAACAATTTTTGAAAACAGGTTTATGCACTTGGCAGAGCTTAAAAGAATGGGTGCCAATGTTAAAATTGAAGGAAGAAGTGCAATTATTGAGGGCAAGCCCAAGCTTACCGGCGCAATGGTTCGGGCTACAGATTTGAGGGCCGGTGCGGCACTTATTCTGGCAGGGCTTATAGCTGAAGGTATTACCGAGGTCACGGAAATAGAGCATATTGACCGGGGATATGTGAGAATTGACGAGAAGCTTAATGCTCTTGGTGCAAATATCAAAAGAGTAGAGGACGAAGATCTACAATAACACAGGGGGACGGTTCTCCCGTTTCAAGAGGGACTAGCACAGAGGGACGGTTCTTCCGTGTCAAAATAGCAGTCAAAATAGCAAGTACATATTAAGGGACGCAGCGATGCGTCCTTTAATTATGGTGTGAGCATCCTTGACGGTGCAAGTATTTCTATTTGCTTTTGTTCTTGTCTGAAAAAAGAATAACCGAAAGCTTGTAATCATATTTATTTATTAATAACAATTCAATCGGGATAAAAATTACTAAAATCATAGGAAAAGGTAAGGACAATGAAAAAGCTTTTGGGTTATTTTGTTTTAATGACAATGATAATAGTTATACTTCCGTTGATTATTGTAAGGGGCTGCAGTACGGTTATAACCGATATTGTACCTGAGGACGATAATAAGGAAGAACAGAAGCAGGAACAGAAGAAGGAGCAAACAAAAGCCGGAGAAATAAAGATTAAGGTGTATATAAAGGATAGGGATATAGTTGAGGAAATGCCTTTGGAAGAGTATATAAAGGGTGTGGTGGCGGCGGAGATGCCTGTTGATTTTGAACCGGAAGCCCTTAAGGCACAAGCGGTGGCTGCCCGTACATATGCATATGGAAGAATGAAAAAAATATATACTCCCGCCGACGATATACATAACGGTGCGGATATATGCACCGATTCAGCTCATTGTCAGGCATGGATCAAAAAGGAGGATGCTCTTAAAAAGTGGGAATCCTCTAAAGCCTCCGCTAATTGGAAAAAGATTGAGAAGGCTGTCTTGGAAACGGAAGGGCAAATTCTCTTATATGAAAACCGTGTTGTAAACCCGGTATTCCATTCCAACAGCGGAGGAATGACTGAAAATTCTGAAGATGTTTGGGAGGGAACGGTGGTTCCTTATCTTAAGAGCGTTGTAAGTGAAGGCGAAGAAGCCAGTGAAGGATATGAGGTTGAAACGGAATTCAAAAAAGAGGATATAGTAAAAAAGCTAAAGGCACAATATCCGGATATTAAAGTAAGCAAGGAGAGCCTATTTGATGAAATTGAAATTCTTGAACGGACTGAAGCCGGTAGAGTAAAAAGTATGAAAATAGGAGATAAGACTCTAAAGGGGACAGAGTTTAGGAGCCTTCTGGGACTCAGGTCAACAAATTTCTCCATTGAAAATATCGATGACTCCAGGCTTAAAATCACAACCATAGGATATGGGCATGGTGTCGGAATGAGTCAATGGGGAGCAAACTACCGGGCCGAACAGGGAGATAGCTATGAAGAAATTCTGAAATATTATTATCAGGGCGTATATATTGATTCCATTGAGGATTTAGAATTTATATTGGACTCTAAACATAATTAAATATTTTTAACCTCTATGTATATTGTTGCCATAGGCGGTAACAATAATATATGGAGGTGGAAAAAGTGGATTTTAAAAAATTATTCCCAGATAAGAAGGTAACGCAAAAAAAGGTTTTGGATTTTTTTGATAAAAAAGGATTTTATATTGTTTTAGTATTGTGTATAACCGTTATAGGAGTCACTGCAGCACTGGTTACAACCCATAATATAACTTCATCGAAAAATTACAGCAACAACGAGAATATTATTTCACCGGAAATGTTAAACGGTATGATGGATGAAGACGACAGCAGTACTTATTTATCGGAGAACGAGCTTGATATTGAAAATGCAGCGGAGGCAGCAGCAAAAACAACATCGGAGACAGGCAAGCCTTCCGATGCTGCAGTAAGTCCGACTCCTAAACCTACAGAAGCACCGAAGGATAAGGAGTCAACCAAGGAGCAAAAAGCTACCGAGCCTCCGAAGCAGGAGAAAAAGTCACAGGCTAAGGCGGAAAGTAAGGCAGCAGCAAAAACTGCAAATAATAACGAAAAGGCCGTACAGACCTTTGCAATGCCGGTATTTGGAAAAGTGACCCTTGAATACGCGATGGACAAGCTGGTTTATTCCAAAACATTGGAAGAATGGAGATCCCATAGTGGTGTAGACATAAGAGCAGACAGGGGAACAGCGGTAAAGGTTGTTGCCGATGGTGTTGTATCCGAAATTAAAAACGACCCGAGATTTGGTGTGACTGTTATAGTTGAGCATGCAAACGGTATTAAGACTTTATATGCAAACCTTGCCGGTTCGGATATGGTTACTCCGAATCAGAAGGTTAAACAGGGAGAAGTAATAGGAAGTGTCGGAAATACTGCAATAATTGAATCGGCTGAACCGCCGCATCTGCACTTTGAAGTTATAAAGGACGGCAAACCTGTGGATCCCGGTGATTATCTTTCATTGTCTTCAGAAATATTAAACGACAATTAATAAATTCCATAAAGAAATAAAAGGAAGCTACCTAAAACGTAGCTTCTTTTTTTTTAGATACGCAATTAATAGGAAAATACGAAAGAGACATCGGCCTTTGGCATTTGTTTATTTAATGCGCCTCTACCAATCATAAGTGAATTCAATACGGCATATATATTATATTGAAAACCGAAAGCAAATCGTATTGAGAAATATGCTTTCGATGATAATTATATGATTTAAAAATCCGAACAAATGAGCAAAATTTCAAAAGCTGTTAAGAGTACGCGGATGTTAAAAAAGCAGTTGCATACCCATGTTAACTATCCTGAATTATAGATATACAAGATTACCAGATTGGAAGGCCTGGTATTGTTCAAGTTTAAAGTCGGTAACGGGTCTGCGGTAATAGATAAAGAAACTTCAAGCTACGTTGGAAGTCAATAGAGTATCAACTGTAAGGGGGGCGTATCGTTGAAAGGTTATATAGAAGAGAGAGCCGTGGAGCTTGCCAACTATATTATTGAAAACAAGGCAACTGTACGGGCTGCCGCAAAAAAGTTTGGGATTAGCAAAAGCACGGTACACAAGGATGTAACCGAAAGATTGGTTCAAATTAACTCTGTTCTGGCGGAAGAAGCCAAAGCAGTGTTGGACAAAAATAAAGCAGAGAGACACATAAGAGGTGGTCTTGCAACTAGAGCCAAATACAAAGGGAAATCGGAATAAATGTCTAAAAGTCGGGAAACCGGCTTTTAGCTTTTTTAATGCAAAGGCAGAGAAAACGTAGGGAAAGATATATGTTATTGGAAATAAAGAAATCAACGGCGAAGACTGCCAAGAGGACATTACTAAAAAAGTGATGAATCGCCGCCAATTACTTGACACCGACCCAATAATTTCATAATATTTACATAGAAATATAGGATTGGTATACTAATGGAAAAAAGCGGAGAGAGGATGGTGAGTATGACTAGAGAAGAGGCAATGGAACATTTTGAAGAAGAGTATGTATATAAATATTATGTTCAAATGGACAAAAGAGCAGAGAAATATATAGAAGAAAATAATGAGAGATTGACTTTAGAATTTATAGAAACATTCAGGTCTTTGTGTAAAAAAATAAAACAGATGCAGATTGAGGGTAAAAAGGGAAAGATAGCATACATTACTTTTTCTTTTGGAATAGACAACCTTCTCCATAACAGCCATGAATATATGGTGCATGCCTATGGCAGTGAATGGTTTTATGAAGATAGTGAAGAGTGCAAGGTCATGCATGATTTAAACTGGTTGTATGAGTTTATGGAAGATACATATAATCAATTGGTAGAGATAAGCAAGAAATACATTGGAAATATAACAAGTGCTGATTTAATGGAAGTGAGAAAAACAGGAGTTATTTCTTGTGATGTTCTATTCAGAAAGTTTGCCAAAAAAGCGATAGAAAAGGCTGTAGAAATAGATGAGTTTAAGGAAATAGAAAAGGATGAAGTATTGGAAATCAGAAATGGAGAGTACAAAGGCTACAACGAAATTATCTATAAAATTGATACTGGAGTAAAGAATTCAAAGGACATTAAGAGTTGGCTTGAGAAAAAGGATGATGATGAAGATTATTGTAATCAGATACTATGTAACTTGGATTTATCAAATGGTGATTATAAAGGTATAGGAGCACACCACACGGATTTTTCTGGTTCTGATCTTTCAAATTCAGACTTTGAGGGAGCAAGCTTAATAGATGCGAGGTTTAATAAAGCCACAATAGATAATGTTAATTTTAAGGATGCTGTTTTGAGTGAATCAAATTTTTCTTATACCACAATAAAAAATTCAAATTTTGATGGGGCTCGTTTATCAAGATCGAATTTTATAAATTCGGAACTAACAGGTTGTAATTTAGTTGAAGCAAACTTTACTGGTTCGAATTTTCAAAACGGTGTTATAAGGGATTCTGTTCTAAAAAACGCAAATTTTTTTGAAGCTGATTTAGAAAATGCAGATTTCAGCAATAATGATTTACAGGGAGCTTCTTTTGTTGATACAAATTTAAAAGGTGCAGATTTTTCGGGTTGTAATTTAGAAAATGCTACATTAGGACTTGTTGATCTTACACAAACCAAATTGGAAGGAGCAAGGTTTGGGAATAATAAGATAAAAAAAATCAAGATATTAGCTTGCGATGTAGATAAATTAAATTTATCAGAGGAACAAAAGGAAGAATTGACAATTGTAGATAGGGGGGAATAGATATGAGTACTAGTGAGACAGGTGCCTCCTCTGTAATATGGACTTTAGATATAATTAATTCCCCTGAAAAAAGGTTCAAAGAGGTAAAAAAGGAGAAGAGAAGAAGAATTGATGAATGGAAAAGAAGCTTGACAAAACTGACGAAAAATGCAGAAGAGCTACTGGAAGAGTATAATAATCAAAAGGATATACTTAAAACAAAAATTCGCTTTGGAGAAGATGTAGAACAAAATCAGAAGAAACTGGATAAATTGGAGGAAAGAATTAAAAAACTTCAAAAGGACAAATATACCGACAGTGATTTAGCAGAACAAAAGGCAAGAATAGCACAGGAAATTATGGATGAATGTGAAGGAAGTGTCTGTCCCTTTTGCGGTAAAATATTCGGCAGCGACGGTGAAGTAAAAAGCCATTTGAATATGACTGACGAAGAGATGGAGAAAATGAACAAGGTAGCTTTAAGGGATCCAAACTATAGACAGAAATATATAAAGGAAAAAGGAATAAATGAATTTGATATGGATGTAAAACTTGACGATGGAGAGATAGCAAAGGTTAAAGTTGGTGAACAGATTCATCATATTGTTTCTGTTGATCCCTACTCGTCTACATTAAGGGTTTCCAGATTGGGTAATCTGGCCGGTTTTGACATTAATGAACTGCCAAACCTTACAGCACTTCCTTATGCCAAAAACATTTCAGATTTCCCGGAAAATTTTCAATCCGTAATTCAGGAAAGCATAGTAAAAAATAGAAATGCAATATCACGACGGTCCCCATAATTATAGCGAAGAGGGACTTATATCTTATGAAGACCAGATGGTTCAAAAAATGTCTGAAATTGAGCAGGCGGTGCTGGAGAAAAGCAGGCAAGCAGGAGGGTGCATTGGACAGACAAAGGAAGGCAGGGAACAAGCATGCCAAGATGTAAAAAAAGAATTGGAACAGTTCCGGGATGAGTGCAGGGAAAAGCTTGAAAAGTTTAAGGCGGGTATGAAACCGGGAATTTATACACACAAAATAAATGTGGCTCTTTCAAAAAAATTATAGAAATGTTATGGAGGATATATGAAAAAATATTATACAATAGAATCAAATCCTTTTATAAATAACAATTGTAGAATAAGGCTCGGTGCCATTCCTGACAGTATAGACAGGAGGGCATATCTTTTAGATGAATGGCAGTATTTAAACGACAAAGAGGAATTTATTCAGTTTGAGAGGATGGGTAACGATCTGCCGGATATCTATACGTTAAATATTCCGTTGATATCAAAAAGGCTTAAAGAAACCCTTGATGATGCAGAAGTGTCAAATACATTTTACAAGCCGATATATCTTTATGAAGAACAAAACAGGTCTAAAGTTGAAGAGTATTATTTAATGTTGGTAGAAGCCTTAGACTGTATTGATTGGGATAAAAGTGAACATACTGTAAACAGTTTTTCAGGATTGAAGAAAATAACGGGGCCGTTTACGATTAAAACCCCGGCAGTTGGGAATTTTAAGATATTTAAGATAAAAAGCATTATGAACAGATTCTGGGTTATTGACGAAGAATTAAAGGAGAAGTTCGAATCATTGGGTATAAAAGGAGCGAAGATTCTTCCTCCCGAAAAGTATTATGGCATTTAGGAGAAAGAAATGAAATCTAGAAACTTTTATATAATGAAAGCTGAGAATATAAATAATGCAGTTGAGCCAAAAGACATAACAAAATCAATAAAGTTGGAATATGTCAGGAAGAATTTGATTCAGTATCTGGATACACAACCTGTTCAGTTTTATATAAAGGAAAAGCCAAACAATATTTATCCTGATTTTATTGAAAAGCCTATTCCTTTAATATCTGACAAAGTAAAAGAGTTTTTCGACAAACTTGGGATAAAGAGTATTTTTTATAAGCCTGTTATGCTTGCGGATATTAAAAGAATGAAACAGACACTGTATTGGTTGGTTGTTCCCCGGAAAATAGATTGCATGTCTGATGAAACATTGTTTAATCGTGACGACAGTGTTCGAAGGTTAAAGATTGACAGCGAAAGAGTCGGGTATTATAAAGTTTTTAAGGTCAACGGAATATTAGAGGACTATATTATTGTAGATGAGTCTGTTGTTAGTATTCTAAGCTTGAGTAACTTTTTCGGTTTTAAATTTGAAATACTATAATTAATTCTTCCCTTCAATAACTGCTCCCTACCTATAATATATAATAAAAAATTCTTGCAATAATAGTATAATGTGATAATATTATTATGAATATATTTTATCTACATTTCCAATACAGATTTAAGGGGAGATGCACTTTGTTCGGGCTTGGACAGGATATAGGAATAGATTTGGGAACGGCATCAATAATCGTTTATATAAAGGGGAAAGGTATTGTTCTTGGAGAGCCTTCGGTTGTAGCGATTGATAAAAATACGAATCAGCTTCTTGCTGTTGGAGAAGAAGCCAGGCGAATGCTTGGGAGAACTCCGGGAAATATTGTCGCAATAAGACCGCTTCGAGAAGGCGTTATTTCTGACTACGATATAACGGAAAGAATGTTAAAGCATTTTATTAATAAAGTTTGTGGCAATAAATTGTTTAAGTTCTTCCAGCCCAGGATTATTGTATGTGTACCCAGTGGGGTTACCGAGGTTGAAAAAAGGGCTGTCAGGGAAGCAGCCATGCAGGCCGGTGCAAGGAAGACATATCTTATTGAGGAACCTTTAGCTGCAGCCATCGGTGCCGGTGTTGATATATCCAAGGCATGCGGAAGCATGGTAATTGATGTTGGCGGAGGTACCACCGATATAGCTGTCATATCCCTGGGAGGAATAGTTGTAAGTTCTTCAATTAAAATCGCTGGAGACAAGTTTGATGAAGCTATTATCAGATATATGAGAAAAAAGCATAATATTATGATAGGTGAGCGTACCGCAGAGGAATTAAAAATAAATATCGGTGCGGTTTACCCCAGAGTTCAGGAAGCATCTATGGAGGTTAGAGGAAGAAATCTTATTTCCGGTTTGCCCAAAACACTGACCGTTACTTCATCGGAAATCATGGAAGCTTTGGAAGAGCCCGTTTCGAGCATTGTTGAGGCTGTGCATTCCGTGCTCGAGAGAACACCCCCGGAGCTTGCTTCCGATATAAGTGACAGAGGAATCATAATGACAGGCGGAGGAAGCCTTGTATACGGTTTTGACAAGCTAATACAGGAAAAGACGGGTATAAATGTTATTATTGCAGACGATGCCATATCGTGTGTGGCTTTGGGTACAGGGAAAGCCCTTGAACATATAGAAATAATTGAAAAAAGCGATTCCATCGATAAAAGATCAAATTATAGATAAGAAATAGATAAGAAAATCGGTTTTATTTTATGTTTTTATAAAGTTATTTTGCTTAGTTTCCGATATTGTTTTATGTAAGATAAAACATATATCGGGAGATGTCTTATGATTAGAGGTCTTTACACGTCAGGCTGGAGTATGCTGGCCAATACAAAACAGATGGATGTTGTATCGAATAACCTTGCCAATGTTAATACCAATGCTTACAAAAGGGACACGGTTGTGTTTGAAAGTTTTCCGGATGCGATGGTTAGGCGAATTAATGACACGCAAAGCAATACTAATCCCTCGGGAAGACTTGGAAATGTACAGCTTGGAAATGATGTGGGCGAGGTTTTTACGTATTATGATCAGGGACAGTTGACAAACACCGGTAGCAATCTTGATATGGCTATTGACAATTCAAATTCGGCGTTTTTTACCGTGGCTGTACCTGCCGGCAACGGGGAGTTTAGGGAATGTTATACAAGGGATGGTGCCTTTACCCTAAATGCCAACCGGCAATTAGTAACCAAAGACGGTTATTATGTCATGGGAGAAAACGGTCTTATTACACTTCAAACGGATGATTTTAATGTTCTTGATGACGGTTCAATTGTTGTAAACGGCCAATTGGTTGACAGGCTTCGCATAAGAAATTTTGCAAATCCCGAGACACTGAGAAAAGTAGGCTCTAACCTTGTGGAAAGAACACAGCAGACACAGGAGTTGGAGTTTAACGGCGTTGTAAGGCAGGGATATATTGAACGGTCAAATGTCAATGTAATAAATGAAATGATAAACATGATTACTGTAATGCGTTCTTACGAAGCTAATCAAAAAATCCTTCAGGCACAGGACGGTACTTTGGAAAAAGCGGTAAATGAAATCGGAGTCGTGAGATAGGAGGGTATAAGCTATGATGAGAGCATTGTGGACAGCCGGGTCAGGAATGACGGCACAACAGCTTAATGTAGATGTAATATCAAACAATCTTTCAAATGTTAACACTACAGCGTATAAAAAAGAAAGATTGGAATTTAAGGATATGCTTTATGAAACATTGAACAGGGCTTATCTTCTTGACGGAGAAGGAAATCCGGTAAATCTTCAGGTGGGACATGGGGCTGCTCCGGTAGCTACAATGAAGAATTTTGAGATGGGGAACCTTGAAAAGACGGACAATCCTCTGGATTTTGCCATAGACGGCGACGGATTTTTTACAGTATTAGGCCCAAGGGGCAATATTGTATATACCAGGGACGGCAGTTTTAAAATAAGTGTAACGGATAATGGCAACATGCTTACAACATCGAACGGATATCCGGTATTGGATGACTCCGGCGTGGAAATAATCCTCGATTTCGATATATCAAAGCTCAATGTTTCACCGGAAGGAGAATTGAGCTATACCGATGAAAACGGGGTTGTAGTGCCCTTGGGACAGAGACTTGGCATTGTTAAATTCCCGAACAAGTATGCACTTGAAAATGTTGGAAGCAATTTTTATTCAAGCAATTCGGCATCGGGAGAGGCAGTGCCCGATGATGAAATAGGTGTTAGGAGCAATGTAATGCAGTATTACCTCGAATCATCCAATGTGCAAGTGGTCGAGGAAATGGTTAAACTTATTGTTGCACAAAGGGCTTATGAAATTAATTCAAAGGCAATTCAATCTGCCGATGAAATGCTTGGTATTGCGAACAACCTGAAGAGATAACGGCGGTTTAGATAGCGCACGGCAATGAAAGTTGCATTACGGTGCAAAAGCTTTATTGACAGGAAATAAGAGACGGAGGCGTCAAAATGAATATCAGCGGGATTGGTAGTGAATCTTTAATTAACGTTGTAAAAAGTACAGAGGCCAAGGTTTCCGGGGACAGCTTTGAAGAGAGGCTGCAAAATGCCTTTGAAAACAAAGATGAAAAGGAACTTATGAAGGCATGCAAGGAGTTTGAAGGCATGCTCCTTAGTATTGTATATAAGCAAATGAAAGCCACAATCCCAAAATCAAATTTAATACCTTCCGATTACGGAAGAGATATTTTTGAAGAAATGCTTGATGAGGAAATAGCAAAAGAAGCGTCACAAGGATCAGGATTGGGACTGGCTGATGAGCTTTATAAACAGCTTAGCAGGAGTCTTAAAAAGACTTGATTGTAATATGATAAATATGAACCGGCTGCTTAAAGTGCCGGTTAAGGATAATTCAGTTGACGTTATTAAGCCTTAAGATGAATAGAGGTTAAAGATTTAAATACAGGAGTTAAAGCCCGTATAAAGTTATATCGGGCTTTTCTTTATGCAGGAAACTCCATTCTATTTTATAGGTTAATGGAATTTTATTGTTTTTTATTTCCCTAAAATAATTTAAGTTACACAGATAATTTAAATTACACTTCATTGATGTAAGAAAATATGGCGTATTTACAGGCTCTGTACTTGTGAAGCATAAGCTTCTGGAATATTTTTCTTGACAACATATTAAATGTGACAAATCAAAAGCTGTATGCTATAATATATCCCGGTTGAATAAATTTGGAAAGAGGTGTGCAGATGCTTACAAATATAGAAATTCAGAATATTATTCCTCATAGATATCCTTTTTTATTGATTGATAAAGTTATTGAAGTCGAACCGGGAAAGAGAGCGGTGGGAATTAAGAATGTTACGGCGAATGAGCCTTTCTTTCAGGGCCATTTTCCCAGCAATCCTATTATGCCAGGAGTTCTCATTGTAGAAGCTTTAGCACAAACTGCCTGTGTCGCAGGGCTGATGCTTGAAGAGAACAAAGGAAAGCTTGGTGTGTTTACAGGTATAGAATCTATGAAATTCAGAAGACAGGTTGTTCCGGGTGACGTGTTAAAGCTGGAAGCTGAGTTTTTGGCGTTCAAAATGGGCATGGGAAAGGCTAAGGTTCTTGCTACTGTTGATGGAGAGGTAGCAGCAGAAGGAGAAATTAAATTTGCGATGATTGATCCGAATAAAAAGTAAAAGAGACCTTTGCGAGATTTTTTTTGAACCTATCACTACGGTGTGTTGTAACAAGTATAATGTTGTGACAAGCATAAATTAAAGGATGGCGGATTTTCATATAATCAACCATCCTTCTTTGTTTGAGTATAAGAGCAAATTTTCCGGCTCTTAACTCACTGCCGCTATTTGCTTTTCTTTAAGAAACGTTTCTCCAACCTTGTATATGTCACCGGCACCCATGGTAAGTATCAAGTCGCCGGGGGCTGCATTTTTCTTAAGGTAGTCAACAATTTTCTCAAAACTCGGCAAATATATGGCATCTTGTCCGTTCTGACTTATTTTCTCGGCGAGGATACTGGAATGTATTTCTCCAGTGTCTATTTCCCTGGCCGAATAGATATCGGCAATGATGATTTTATCGGCATCCGTGAATGCTTCAGAAAATTCGTTTAGCAGAAATTTTGTCCGGGTATATGTATGGGGCTGAAATATTGACCATATTCTTGTATAGTTTCCGTTACGTGCTGCTTTAAGTGTTGCTTTAATCTCTGAGGGATGATGGGCATAATCGTCAACAACCTTGATATTATCCGCAATTCCCTTCAATTCAAAGCGTCTATGGGTTCCTGTAAAGTTTTCCAAACCGCTTTTTATGCTGTCAATACTGCAACCCAAGGTATAACATGTGGCTATTGCAGCCAGGGAGTTACTTATGTTATGAATGCCCGGAACCCTAAGCCTTATATCCATTATTTTTTCATTGTTTCTTAGCACACTGAAGGAAGCACAACCGTCTTCTTTAAAGCTAATGTCCTTTGCTCTCCACATAGCATCTTCGGAATTAATACCGTAGGTGATCTTGTTGCAGCCGACTTTTTCCAGCAGGGAAGAAACGTTTTTGTCGTCTGCACATGCAACAACATACCCGTTTTCAGGGACAAGGGATATAAACTTTGAAAATGCATTTTTGATATGCTCTATGTCTTTAAAGTAATCGAGATGGTCTGCTTCAATATTTAGGACAACGGCAAGATATGGGTGGAACTTTAAGAAGCTTTCCACATATTCGCATGCCTCGGCAATAAAGTAGTCATTACCGCCAATTCTTGTGTTGCCTCCTATTGCATCCAGTTCACCGCCGATATGTATGGTTGGATCGAGAGCAGCCTCCATCATAATCATTGAAACCATTGATGTTGTAGTTGTTTTTCCGTGTGTGCCTGAAATGGCTATGCTGTATGGAAACTTTTTCATGATTTCACCCAGCAGGGTTGCCCTTTCCATGACTGGAATGCCCAGGTTTCCGGCTTTAACCAGCTCCGGATTATCGGCCTTCACAGCTGCTGTATAAATTATAAGTTCAGCATTATTTATGTTTTCTTCACTGTGACCGATATATATTTTAATTCCTTTTTTTTCAAGCTTTGAAGTTATATCGGAAGACTTCATATCGGATCCGGATACGTTAAATCCGAGGTTTAAAAGGATTTCGGCCAATCCGCTCATGCTTATTCCGCCAATTCCGACAAAATGCACGTTCTTAATTTTTTTTGAATCCAAAAAACTCAGCTGTTTCAATATTAACACTCCTTAAATTTTATACTATATGTTTTTCGAAAAAGCATTGTATGTTCTATTTTATATAAAGTAACTTCGGTATTACGGTTTCAAAAGAAGTTTGAAGCATATACTGTCAGTTAAAACCAACTTTCTAGGTTTTGATTAATACAAAAACAAAAATCCAATTAATATTATATGTAAATTTTAGCACAATTATAAGCACTCGGCATAATTAATTATGAAATAAATGATAAAATATATCGAAGGGGTACATAATAGCTGAACAATTTAACTAATAATGCTTAAAATATTCGGAGACATATTGTATAATAATATTATATTTTTATTAAGGGGTTTTATATTAGTTGATTGATCGTCTATATACGTTGGCATCCGATTGGAAATAGTATAAAACAAGCCCGGGGGGATAAGATGGAAAGATTTCACAGAAATGAAAGAATAGCAGTATTGCTGAAAACCATGTGCGATTCACCAGGAGAGACATTTACACTGGGTAACTTTGCAGAGATGTTCGGATCTGCAAAGTCTACGATAAGTGAGGATATAGATATTGTTCAGAATTTGCTTGAAAAATTTGATTTGGGCTTTATTGAAAGTTTACCGGGCTCTGCAGGGGGAGTAAGATTTGTTCCTGGCTTTAGCAAGAATAAAACCAGGACTATTTTGGAAGCTCTGTGCCAGGATTTATCAAATAGCCAAAGGATTCTTCCCGGGGGATATTTGTACATGCTCGATATTATTTATGACCCACGCAAAATTTCCGAAATAGGATATATTTTTGCGGGACACTTCTATAAAAGGGAAATTGATTGTGTTATCACAGTTGAGACTAAGGGTATACCCCTCGCTTTTTCAACGGCAAAGTATTTGGGAGTTCCGCTGGTCATAGCAAGGCATAACAGTGAAGCTACCGACGGGCCTTCTGTAAATATAAATTATGTATCCGGATCTTCAAAGAAAATACAAACCATGGTGCTTCCCATGAGAGCATTGAAAAGACAATCCAGGCTGCTATTTATAGACGACTTTATGAAAGGCGGGGGCACGGCCAGAGGAATAATTGAGCTTGCGAGGGAGTTTGAATGTGAGGTCGCCGGTATCGGAGTTGTTATCGAAACTTTGGAGCCTTCTAAAAAGCTGGTGGAGGATTATGTCTCGCTTCTCACTTTGAACATTGTTAATGAAGAGGAAAGGATTATCGATGTTAAACCCGGGAAAGACTGGATTTGACTTGAACAATTCAAGAAAAATGTGCGAATAAGATATATTTAGACAATATACGTTTGTTATGAATAATATGTTTATAATGAGAAATGCTATTTAAAGGTGGCATATTACGAAATATAAATTAGATAAAAATTAAAATAGTGAGAAAATAAGAAGGAAATTCGAAAATAATGACGAATATAATAATAGTACATGATGAATACACAATTTACGGAAGGTGGTAACATCTTATGGAAATTACCGATGTTCGTATCAGAAAAATTGACTCTGAAGGTAAAATGAAGGCTGTTGTTTCAGTAACCTTTGATAATGAATTTGTTGTTCATGACATAAAGGTTATTGAAAGTCAGAACGGTTTATTCATTGCTATGCCTAGCAGAAAAGCTCCGGATGGGGAATTTAGGGATATTGCTCATCCTATAAATGCCGAAACCAGGGGCAAGATCCAAAGTGCCATTTTGGATAAATACGAGTCTATTTCTACAGCTGAAGTAGAAGAAACACAGAGTGAAAAAACAGAAGAATAATTAATTATTCAAAACAATAAATAGGTAATGTTTTATAAAGCTTTTGAATCGTGAAAAGTGGTGCATTGTTTATACCCGATGGTTATTCGTTAATTGCAGCCGGGTTGGATTATATACCGGTAAAGCTATGGTGAATATACCATGTCAGGGTAAGATGTTCTTCCTTGTATGTCATGACAATATTTTGTTTTGACGGTGACAGGGAGACCATAAAGTAATGCTTACTTTTGACGATTTTTTATTGTTTTTACGGAGTATTTCTTTTAATTGTTGTTTATTTAAGGTTGAAAAGTTAATAAAAAAATGAGAAAATATATGTGGCTTAAATATAAGTTATATTTGAAGCAATGTTTATAATATAATTTGATGAGATATTCACCAATGATAATTATACAATATTAGCTATAAAGATATGGACGGGGTAATATTAAAAGGTTGAGAACTCGCAAAATTTTTGATCTTTTTTATGGAGCTTAAGGAGGGAGAATATAATGGAACATTTGATGGCAGTTATTCTTGCGGCCGGTGAAGGAAAGAGAATGAAATCAAAAAAGGCAAAGGTATTGCATGAAATATGCGGAATGCCTTTGGTTAAGTGGGTATATCAGTCGGTAAGAAAAGCAGGCATAGAGGATACGGTTATTGTTGTGGGACATAAAGCAGAAGATGTAAAGGAGAAGCTTGGGGACGAAATCCTTTATGCTTTTCAGGAAAAACAGTTGGGAACAGGCCATGCGGTAATGCAGGCACAGGATTATTTTGCAAATAAAGAGGGCTATGTAATGGTGTTGTATGGAGATACCCCTCTTGTTACTTCAGATACTATTTCGGATGCTATCCGTTTTCATAAGGAAAACAACAATTCTGCTACGGTTATTACTGCGGACCTTGATGATCCTACCGGATACGGAAGGATTGTAAGAAGCGGTGACGGCAGTGTATTGAGAATTGTTGAACACAAAGATGCCAATGATGAAGAAAAAAGCATCAAAGAAGTCAATTCAGGAATGTATTGCTTCAATATTAGTGACCTAAGGGAAGCCCTTAGTGAGCTTAACAATAACAACAGTCAGGGAGAGTACTATCTGACGGATACCATAGAAATATTATTAAAGAAGGGTAAAAACGTAAGAGCAATTAAGGTAAAGGACAGTGACGAAATATTAGGAATAAATGACAGAATACAGTTGGCAAAAGCAGGTGAAATAATTAGAAACAGAATTTTGCAAAGATTTATGGAGAACGGTGTGACAATTATTGATCCTGCTTCAACTTTTATTGATCAGGAAGCAGAAATCGGAATTGATACGATTATTTATCCTTCAACTATTATTGAAGGTAATACAAAAATCGGAGAAGATTGTGTAATAGGTCCCGGAAGCAGGATTGTGAGTTGCGAAATAGCTGATGGGGTTGAGGTCAAAAACTCCGTTGTGCTGGAAAGCTCAATAGACAGTGGCACAAAAGTTGGACCTTTTGCATATATCCGTCCCGGAAGCAAAATCGGTAAGAATGTTAAAATCGGAGACTTTGTAGAGGTTAAAAAATCAATAATCGGAGATAAAACCAAGATATCGCACCTTACTTATGTGGGAGATGCGGAAATAGGCAAGGGAGTAAACCTTGGCTGTGGCGTTGTAGTGGTTAATTATGACGGAAAGAAAAAGAATAAAACAGTAGTAGGCGACAATTGCTTTGTGGGTTGTAACGTAAACCTGATATCTCCGGTGGAGATCAAAGACAATGCATATATAGCAGCCGGTTCGACCATTACCGATTTGGTACCGGAGAATTCTTTGGCTATTGCCAGAAGCAGGCAGGTTATAAAAGAAGATTGGGTTATAAAAAAGGGTATGTTGAATAAGGAAAAGAAAGATTAATTTAAGAAAGATAATTGATTGTACAATATTAAATTTAACATAAAATTGATAATAATTAAGTAAGAAGGGGAACATGAAATGAATTTACATGGTAAGGATATTAAAATTTTTGCAGGAAACTCAAATATTGAGTTGGCTAAAGAAATTGCGGAAAAAATGGGACTTCCGCTGGGAATGGCTGAGGTAGGAAAGTTTAGCGACGGTGAATGTGCTATTAACATTAATGAGGTCGTCAGAGGATCGGATGTGTTTATAATTCAGTCTACCTGTCCACCTGTCAATGACAACCTTGTTGAACTTTTGATAATGATAGATGCAATGAAAAGGGCTTCGGCAGGAAGAATTACTGCAGTAATGCCGTATTTTGGATATGCAAGGCAGGACAGGAAAGCTAAAGCAAGGGATCCCATTTCAGCGAAGCTGGTAGCTAATCTGTTGACAACTGCCGGAGCGGACAGGGTACTTACAATGGATCTTCATGCACCCCAGTTGCAGGGATTCTTTGATATTCCATTGGACCATCTGCTCGGAGGTACAATTTTAGCTCATTACTTTTTAGAAAAGTTTGAGGACACTTCCGATGTAGTTGTTGTATCGCCGGATGTCGGCAGTGTTTCAAGATCGAGAAAATTTGCCCAGAGGTTGGATGTTCCCCTGGCTATAATCGATAAGAGAAGACCCAAGGCCAATGTTTCGGAGATAATGAATATTATCGGGGATGTTAACAATAAGAGAGTAATACTGGTAGATGACATAATTGATACGGGCGGTACGATTGTTAATGCTGCAAATGCTCTGGCTGAAATGGGGGCAAAAGAAGTGTACGCATGTTGTACCCATGGTCTTTTATCAGGACCTGCAATAGAAAGAATTAAAAACTCTCAAATGAAAGAACTTATTACATTAAATACAATTCCATTGGATGAAAGCAAGAGAATAGATAAAATTGTTCCTCTTTCGGTAGCGAATGTATTTGCTGAAGCTATTGAAAGAATATACGGAGATATATCCATAAGTTCTCTCTTTACTCAAAAGGATTAATTGTTGCTTATTAGCGGACAAGCATATATTTTTACATATTTGCCCCCTTAAATTCATTAAGGGGGTAAATTAATAAGAAAAGGGTGATTTGTCTGGAGGATTTGTTTATAATAATAGGACTGGGCAATCCAGGTAAGAAATATGAAAATACAAGACATAACGTAGGTTTTGATACGGTTGAGCTTCTTTCAAGAAGGCACGGTATAACGATTACCAAGCTTAAGCATAAAGCACTTTTAGGCGATGGGAAAATTTCGGGCAAGAGGGTAATTTTGGTCAAGCCCCAGACGTTTATGAACCTCAGCGGTGAGAGTGTCCGGGAAATACTTGAATGGTATAAAGTTCCCGTAAAAAATATTATAATAATATATGATGACATAGACCTGCCGGCGGGTAAACTTAGATTGAGGCCGAAGGGAAGTGCCGGGACCCATAACGGTATGAGGTCGGTAATATACCAGATTGAATCCGATGAGTTTCCCAGAATAAGGATCGGTGTCGGCGGACCTCCTGAAGGATGGGAGCTTGCTGACTATGTTTTAAGTAAGTTATCCGGTGAGGATAAAAAGAAGGTTGAGGAAGCAATCGTATATGCGGCGGATGCTGTTGAGGAAATAGTTAAATCGGGTATTGATGTGGCCATGAATAAATTTAACAGTTTAAAATTGTAGCAAATTTTATGAGGTTATCAGGATGGGTTATTTTGGAGATAAACGGTTTTTAATAGATCCCCTTTTTGAATTAAAAGAATATAGCATTATACTGGAAGATATCAAAAGAGGAATGCCGGTTACGATTACGGGACCGTCGGAGTCCCAAAAAGCTCATCTGGCATATGCTCTCTGCAATCATCTTGGGAAAAAGGGTGTTTGCATTGCTTACAATGAAATTCAGGCCAGAAAGATGTATGAGGATTTCTCCTGCTTTTTCGGAAAAGGCGCGGTGCTTTTTACATCGAGGGAGATAATGCTCCATGATGTGGATGCTAAAAGCTACGATTCGGTATATGAGAGAATCGAAGCCTTATACCGTATTGAAAGAGGGGATTACAGCTTCATAGTAACAAGTGCTGAGGCTTTGTGCCAGAAGCTTATTGAAAGGGAGCTTTTTGTTGGAAGCATCCTGAAGTTTTCCGTCGGTGACCGGATTGACTTGGAAAATACAATTCAAAAGCTTATATCAATAGGATATGAAAGAGAAACAACGGTTGAGGGTAAGAGTCAGTTTGCCGTCAGGGGAGGAATTATAGACATTTTCCCGGTAAACAGTGATTCGGCAGTCAGAATAGAGCTTTTTGATGATGAAATAGACTCCATAAGAAGCTTTGATCTTTTAACTCAGAGATCCATCGAGAATGTGAAGGATGTAACGGTCTTGCCGGCAAGGGAGGTAATTTATCCGTATGAGCGCAGAGACTGCATTCTACAGAAAATATCCCGCGAGCTTGAAGAACAAATCAAAGGAGTAAAGAATCTTCACAGGGACAAGGTCACGGCGGTATCTGGCGCAAAGGACAGCAAAAGCTATATTGAAAAGCTTCAGGAAAGAATAAAATTCGATATTGAACGTTTTCAGCAGGAATACTATTTTGCAGGGATGGACAGATATATTCCCTATATAATAGAAAATCCTTTTTCGATAATTGATTATATTGATTCCGATAATTTAATCTTTGTTGATGAACCTGTAAGATTCGAAAAAAGGATTGAAGGATTTCTTGAAGAAAGCCGTGAAATGTGCAAGGCTCTTTTTGAAAAGGGACAGCTTCTTGGGGGAAGCATTGAATTGTTTTTTGATTATGCCAAGCTCTCCGGGAAGTTGAATAATAGAAAAAATTTACTGTATTTAAGCACCCTGTCCGCTGACCAACGGCAATCGGACAACAGGAAAACAATAACATCCAAGCTTCTCAATTCATATCAGGGACATTTAGACCTTTTGATAGATGACATAAGACACTGGAAGGAAAAGCGTTCAAGAGTTGTTATACTTTCCGGTACCAAGGTTCGCGGAGAAATGCTGACAGAGGCCTTGGGAGACAGGAATATTGAGGCTGTTTTTTTGGAGGAGCCGAACCGTGATGTGGAGCCGGGGGAGGTAATAATAACTCACGGCACATTGCACACGGGCTTTGAATATCCTGATATCGGATTTGTAGTGGTAAGCGGTAAGGAGCTTTTCGGGCAGGACAAAAAAACAAGAAGGATCAAGCCCAATAAGAATAAGGGTCAGAAGATAAATGTATTTACCGATCTTAATGTAGGCGATTATGTCGTTCACCGGCTGCATGGAATCGGAAAGTACATAGGCATTGAACAACTGGTGGTTGAGAACGTTAAAAAGGATTACCTGAAGATTCAATATCAAGAGGGTGATTTTTTATACGTTCCTACAAACCAGATGGATTTGATACAAAAATACATAGGCTCTGAAGGAAAAACGCCGAGGCTCAGCAAGCTTGGAGGAACCGATTGGGTAAAAACAAGAGCCAAGACCAAGGAAGCGTTGATGGAGCTTGCCGGAGAGCTTATTAAGCTATATGCCGAAAGGGAAGCCGCAAGAGGGTATTCCTTTAGCAAGGATACAGTGTGGCAGAAGCAGTTTGAGGATCTGTTTCCCTATCAGGAAACCGAAGACCAGCTTAGGTGTATTGAAGAGATAAAAGCGGATATGGAATCCTCAAAACCAATGGATAGGCTTTTGTGCGGAGATGTGGGCTTTGGAAAAACCGAAGTGGCCATAAGAGCGATGTTTAAGGCGGTAATGGACGGAAAACAGGTGGCATATCTCGTTCCCACGACGGTTTTGGCTCAGCAGCATTACAACAACTTCAAGGAAAGAATGAAGGATTTCCCGGTTACTGTTGAGATGATCAGCCGATTTAGAACAAAGGCGGAACAAAACAAGATATTAAAGGATGTTAAGGCAGGTGTGGTGGATATTATAGTCGGAACCCACCGGCTGCTTCAAAAGGATGTCGTTTTCAAGGATCTGGGGCTTTTGGTTATAGATGAAGAGCAGCGGTTTGGAGTAAAGCATAAGGAAAGAATCAAGAAAATCAAGTCAAATGTGGATGTTTTAACTCTTACCGCGACACCGATTCCAAGGACACTTCACATGTCTCTCACAGGAATCAGGGATATAAGCACCATTGAAGATCCTCCGGAGGAAAGATACCCTGTTCAGACTTATGTTATGGAGTATAATCCGGAGGTTATAAAAGATGCAATAAACAGGGAAATAAGCAGAGGGGGACAGGTCTTCTATCTTTACAACAGGGTCAGGTCCATAGATATGAAGGCCATTACGGTAAACAATCTGGTTCCCGATGCCAGGGTAGGTATAGCCCATGGACAGATGAGTGAAACGGAGCTTGAGAACGTGATGTTCCGGTTTATCAATGGGGAATATGATGTTCTTGTTTGTACTACAATAATTGAATCCGGTCTTGATATGCCCAATGTAAACACTATTATAGTTGAAAATGCTGATGCAATGGGGCTTGCACAGCTTTACCAGCTGAGGGGCAGGGTAGGACGTTCCAACAGGCTTGCCTACGCATATATAACCTACAAGAAGGACAAGGTACTCTCGGAGATTGCAGAGAAAAGGCTTCAGGCAATAAAGGAATTTACGGAGTTCGGATCCGGATTTAAAATAGCAATGCGGGATTTGCAGATAAGGGGAGCGGGGAATCTTTTAGGACCCCAGCAGCACGGACACATAGATTCCGTAGGTTATGACATGTACTGCAGGCTTCTTGCCGAAGCAGTTAACGAGCTTCGGGGAATTCCTGTTTCCGACAGTGATCTGGAGATATCCATAGATATTAACATAAGTGCTTATATAGATGATATGTATATAGAAGATGAAAATCAAAAGATAGAAATATACAAAAAGATTGCGTCAATAAACAATGAGCAGGATGTTTTGGATGTGGAAGACGAGCTTATGGACCGCTATGGCGAGATACCTCAGTCTGTAAGGAATCTACTGGATATTGCATTGATTAAATCGTTGGCGGGAGCATGCGGATTTTTGTCGATACAGGAGAAAAACGATACTGTAATATTTCAGTATGCTGAAAACAGAAATATTAACTTGGAGGCCTTAGGAAGGCTGATGGATAAATATAAAAGAAAACTTCTTTTCACAGCTAGCAGCAAGCCTTACATTACATACAAAATTGCCGGCATTAAAAGAAGTGAATTGCTGGACAATATTAAAATTTTGTTACAGGACATTAATAAATTGCAGTGAAGTGCACAATTTATTATAATGTATATAGTTGGGGTTATTCTGTAGATAAAAAAGCCTCGAAAAACAAGTCTGTTTTTTGAGCTTTTCAATACTGTTTTTGAGGTCCCTGAAAGGGGAGGATTTCGAAAACAGTCCATATTACTTAGTGAATGTGAGGGATTTTTATTGAGTAAAAACAAGAATAATAAAAGAAACAACAAGATGAGGACAATTTTGTTTGTGGCTGCGGTGGTAGTGGTTGCTCTGGCTTTGGGAGGCTATATTTGGTATTCGAGCGTTACGAGCTATGTAGCCACTGTGTCGGGAGAGAAGATCTCCAGTTCCGATTATAAGTATTTTCTTGCTACCGTAAAAAACCAAATGGAAGATGATGCAAAGATTGCGGATGAAGAGTCAAGGAAGGCATTCTGGAATTCCAAGGTGGATGGAATTGATGCAAAGGAGATTGCAAAGCAAAGAACCTTGGAAAGTACTAAGGAATACAAGATACAGCTTATAAAAGCTAAAGAAAACGGTATATTTTTAAATGATAATGATCTAAAAGTAATCAATGATTCAATTAACGATTTTCTTAATCAGTTAGCCATAAGCTACCAGATGACTTCGGATTCTCCTAATGCTAAAAAGCCTGAAGATGTAATTAAGGAAATGTATGGATTTGGTGTGGATGAACTTAGAAATATAATGAAAAATCTAAGGCTAATCTATAAATTTGTAGAGCAGGAACAGAAAAAAATAAATGTTACCGAAGAGGAAATGAAAAAAAGATATGCAGAAAATAAAGATACCTTCGATACTGTAGATGTAAGGCATATATTGATTAGTACATGGGATAAGGAGACCGGTGAGGAACTTTCGGAAGAAGATAAGAAAAAGAAATATGAGGAAGCAAAGAAAATTCTTGAGAGGGTTAAGAACGGAGAAGATATGGAAAAACTGGCAACAGAACTTTCTGATGACTCCGGAGTAAATGAAAATAAGGGACTACTTAAAGTAGATTATAACAAGACCATAGTTGAGGAGTTAAAACCGTTCACCGATTGGGCTGTGAAGAACAAGGTTGGAGATACCGGCATAGTTGAGACGAGTTATGGATACCATGTCGTAAGGATAGAAGACAGGACAGATTATGCCGATGTTGCAGATAAGGTCAGAAATGTTATACTTTCTGAAAAATATGATGAAATATTAAAAGAATGGGCTAAAGATCCGAAATACGATATTGTAAAAAATGAGTTTGCTATAAATAGGATAAAAGTAGAATAATTGTTTTTTGATTTAGAAGATTCACAATAATTTTTCTATATTTTCTTAGCTTAAAAAGGCGTAAGCAGATGGTAACAAGATATATGAATAAGCTTTATATGTTTAGTAAAAAAGATCGGTTAACCGGTCTTTTTTTGTTATGTGAGAAAGTAAACTAATTTTTTGCGAAACTTAAGTTCCCGGAATATTTTTCTTTACATCTGTTAAGATCTTCACAAATCGTTATTTTAGTAGCCAAGAAGAATCCATTCTTACCGAGTTTTTGAAGATTGTTGGAATTTGGATTTTTAAACTATCATAATTCACCTGTAATGTATAAAACTCCAATAAATAATTAATAATAAAACTGTACCAACAACATAAATAGAAAAGGAGGTAAAAATAAATTGAAAGCAACCGGAATAGTTAGAAGGATAGATGACCTGGGAAGAGTAGTAATTCCAAAGGAAATCAGAAGAACATTAAGAATCAGGGAAGGTGACCCTCTTGAAATATTTACCGATAGAGAAGGAGAAGTAATATTAAAGAAGTATTCACCAATTGGAGAATTAAGTGATTTCGCTGCTCAGTACGCTGAATCGTTGCACAAAACAAGTGGACATATAACTTGTATTTCAGATAGAGATACAATTATAGCGGTATCAGGTGCATCTAAAAAAGAATTTCTTGAAAAATCTTTAAGCTCGGAAATTGAAAAAATAATAGAAGAGAAGACTACATTAATTGTAAAAGCGCCTGAGGAAAAGCCCATCAACATTTTAGCAGATGAGGGAGGAGAAAGAAAATACTTCTCTCAGGTAGTTACTCCTATTATTTCCGAGGGAGATCCCATTGGAGCCGTCATGTTCTTATCGACAGATCCTGATGTGCGTATGGGAGAGGTTGAAGCTAAACTTGCTCAGTCCGCCGCAGGTTTCCTGGGAAAACAGATGGAACAGTAAAAAGTATGCTTTGTAGTGTTTTCAAAACAAGAAAATCATGGTATTGCCGAAGAGTGATAAATTCAAGGTTATTAAAATACAAAAATCAAAATCTGACTGAAAGCGAAAGGGGCGTTGGTTGCCCCTTAAGCTTTTATTTTTTTCTTTTTTCGGACGGGTTTTATGGCAATGGAAAAGGACTTTTGATATAATTGAAACGACCGATTTTACTGCTGGGGAGTTGATTTAATGATAAAGGACAAATACACCTTTGAAGAATTGCTTGATATTATGAAGCTTTTACGGAGCGAAAACGGATGCCCGTGGGATAGAGAGCAAAACCACGATACTCTGAAAAAGTATATGATTGAGGAGACTTATGAAGTTCTTGAGGCAATAGATTTAAAGGATAAGGACAAGCTCTGTGAAGAATTGGGAGATCTCTTGCTGCAAGTTGTTTTCCATGCACAAATAGCACGGGAGCAAGAGGAATTTACAATGGATGATGTTATAACGGGTATTTGCAGAAAAATGATACTTAGGCACACCCATGTTTTCGGTGAGGTTAAAGCCGATACTGCCGATGATGTTGTGGTAAATTGGGAAGAGATAAAGAAAAAAGAGAAGGGTATGAAAAGTCAGACAGAGGTTCTTAAAAGTGTGCCTTCAAATTTACCGGCCCTTATGAGAAGCTATAAGGTTCAGCAGAAGGCAGCACAGGTAGGATTTGACTGGGATAATATCGAAGATGCATTTTCAAAGGTTTTAGAAGAAATAGATGAATTAAAAGATGTATATAAGAGTAAAGATGTGGAAAGAATAAAAGATGAATTGGGAGATGTATTATTTTCCATAGTTAATTTGTCAAGATTTGTGAAGGTGCAACCGGAGCTGGCATTAACCGGAACGATAAACAAGTTTATAGAAAGATTTGAATTTATCGAGAAGGAGGCGGCAAAAGCCGGGAAGATTCTTCAGGAAATGTCTTTAGCAGAAATGGATGAGTTGTGGAATAAAGCCAAAAGACAAAATTGAGGGAAATTTTATAAACTAATTGGGTGAAAGGAGGAATTTTAGGATTTACAACGAATGATATTAGTTGTGATTTACGATGCAGGAAATTTAATTTATAATAAAGAAACTTATGTTTCAATAAAGTCCATAACAAAGAATTAGGAGGATTGTTACATGAATAAGACAGAATTAATAGCAAGTATGGCAGAAAAAAGTCAGTTATCGAAGAAGGATGCAGAGAAGGCTCTTAATGCTTTTATCGAAAGCGTTGAAGAGGCTCTTGCAAAGGGTGATAAAATCCAATTGGTTGGATTTGGTACATTTGAAGTAAGGGAAAGAGCTGAAAGAAAGGGAAGAAATCCTCAGACAAAAGAGGAAATAACAATTCCTGCTACCAAGGCACCTATTTTTAAGGTGGGAAAAGGATTAAAGGATTTAATAAACAAATAAAGTTATTTGTGTTTCATAGTACTTATTACAGATTTAAGAAAAGACACGGGGCCTTGAGCCCCTTTCAATTTTTTAACATGGTTTTAAATATAAAATTTGCTTGGAAGAGATTACTTAAAATTTGAAATTAACAAACATACATTTATTAAAAATATTCATATCAATTTTTGCAGGGGGATTTTGAAAATATGAGAATTGACAAATATCTTAAAGTTTCAAGACTGATAAAAAGACGTACACTGGCTAACGAAGCATGTGAGCAGGGCAGAGTAAAGATAAACGATAAAGTCGCAAAGCCGGGTTCGGATGTAAAGGTTGGCGATATAATCGAGATACAGTTTGGAAACGCTACTACACGGGTTAAGGTAATTTCGGTCGCGGAGCATGTTTTAAAAGCCGATTCAAAAGAAATGTACGAGATATTAAGCAATTAGTCTTATGAAAAGAGGCCTTTTTCAAAGTAAATATAATTAAATTGGGAATCCGACTTATTTTTATTACCACTTTACTGCCGGTTTGAGTTATAATACTTTCGAAACGGTTTTCATGAATTCGGGTAGGAATGGAATAATTGTATTGTATTTTAATGTTTTGAAACCGTTAATTTGGATATATATCATATAGAACTTTTGAAAGGAATGATTGTATGGAACTTACAACACCGGCATTGCTGTTTCCGGCTATTTCATTACTGATGCTTGCATACACAAACCGCTTTATGGTGTTGGCGCAATTAATCCGCGATTTGTATGCCAAATATAAAGAAAACCCTGATGAGGTAACAAAAGGACAGTTACACAATTTGAAAAAAAGAATTGTGATAATAAAAAATATGCAGATATTTGGCGGTCTGAGTTTTTTCTTCTGCGTTACATGCATGTTTTTGCTATTTTTTAATTTTTTGATTCTAGCGGATATTGTTTTTGGCATCAGCTTATTATTGCTGTTGGTTTCATTGGCATTATTGGTGTATGAATTGCAAATTTCGGTGAATGCTTTAAATATCCAGCTGAAGGATTTTAAATAATATGAAACTCAGATTTTTTTTAAATAAAGTATTGCTACTATACATTTCATTGAGTCAAAAGTATTGAATTAAATATAACCCTTTACGAAAGAAACAATAAAAACCTGGGGAAAATGTTCCGTTGGCTTAAGTTTTACCGGAACATTTTTTTACTGTGTTCTTTACTTAAACAGTATGCACTCAATATAAAATAAAAACTCAGCTTTCGTGCATCGGAATTATTCTGTTCATGAAACTTTCACAAAAAATGCAAGGTTTTTTCAATTCTATTTTTGAATCCCATGATATACTATAAACCAAGTAAGATGTTATAAAATCGGTTTTGTAGCATAATCGACTTATATTAAAGATCCAATTAATTGTTTTCATTATATTTACAGGGGAGTAATCTAACATATAACTTTTTTATACTTATAGGGGAGTAATCTAATATATAACTTCAAAATTAATATAAGTAAGGGGGATGAAATGAAAATGAAAAGTATGTTTAAAAAAATTAAATATGCGGCTTTTGCATTAATTATATTTGCAGTTGCTGTAAGCATAAACTTGGTTTTCGGTCCAAATACGGCATATGCATCAACTGAATTAACTTCCGATGACGGGTTATGGAAATTAACTGACGACGGAGTAATTATGCAATATTTGGGAAATGAAGCTGTAATAACATTACCGGATCAGCTTACGGCAAACGGTGTTTCTTATCATATATCAAAACTGCATTGGGGTGCAATAGGCTGGAATAAAACAACAACTGAAATTAATATCGGTCCTAATATTGTGGATATTGAACCCGGTTCATTTAAACAATTGGAGTCATTAAAAAGAATTAATGTAAGTCCTGAAAATGAAAAATATTGTGATATTAACGGAATATTATACAATAAAGAGAAGACATTTTTGATTAGATATCCGCAAAAAATGATACTGGGGTTTTAGAACTTCCGGATACATTTACATATTGCTATTTAAATGCAATAGAAAATGCTGAAAATGTAAAGGCATTAAAGATTCCTGCAAGTTATACAGGTGAGTGGAAAAATGGCAAGGATTTATTAAAACCGGAATCTTTTCCGAATTTACTGGCAATAAGAGTTTCACCTGAGAATCCTTATTTTACATCACATGAAGGCGTTTTATACAGCCGTGATATGACTACACTTTATTGGTATCCACCTAAAAATATTCATTCCAGTTTTACTATCCCCGATAGTGTCAAGAAAATTGAAATGAATGCATTTTTGAATGCCGAACGCTTGAGAAATCTGGACTTGACATCGAATATTGAAAACATAAGCTATAATTTTGAGGGATGTAATCTGACATCCATTAATAATATTACAACAAGAGAAGAATATATTAACTGGGATCCTTCAGTTAAATCCGTATTCCAAAAATATCTTCATTATTTTGAGGATCAACCCATTTCAATATCTTTGGTAGAGCAGGAAGTACAATATGCTGTAGACAACTATATCGAAGAGGGTATGAATGATTACGAAAAAATATATGCATTATACAATTATGTAGCTAAAAAAGTATTTTATACGAATGGAGATACTTGGGATCCTCAATATCATTGTCTTTCTTCTGTGTTCCTTGGAGACGAAACAGTTTGTGAAGGTTATGCTCTGGCTATGTCGTTATTGCTAGACAAAGTAGGAATAACAAACTGCTGTGTTTCAGGTAGCAGCCCTGAGTTTAGCCAGCATGCATGGAATCTTGTAAAGATCAGTGGTGTATGGCTGCAGATTGATGCTAATTGGGATGATAAAGGGGATTATGCAGGACAAAAATACTTTTTGAAAAGTAAAAGTGAGTATGAGAAAATACACGCACCATACATAAGAAACATAAATCAAAAGTTCACAAAATATAGCTTTGGAGTGGATAAGTCGATTTACAATAACAACTTGCCGGACTGCAATATAAGCATAGGAGATATAAATAAAGACGGAATAATAGACGGAGCAGATAAAGACCTTATAAGAAATGAAATACAAGCTTACGCCAGGTATTCCTATTTAGGATATTATAATGTGCTTGCAGATGTAAAGCTTGACGGAAAAATAGATATGGATGATTATAATTGGCTATGTGATAAGCTTGTTTTGGGGAATAAAGACATACTTATCGGTGACCTTAACCAAAACGGAGTATATGATGAGGAAGATTTAGCGCTTCTGGAAATTGAAATAGGGAAATTTAATACACAGCCGGGGTATTACAATATTCTGGCAGATGTTTACTATGACAGAGTATTGGATATATACGATTATTTGTTACTATGGGACTTCATTTATTTGCCGAATAACCGGTAGAGTAAAAGCTTCTAATTAGGTAATACAACAGTTAAATAAAAATTTATGCTAACAGGTAAAGAGCAATAATTAATATAAAACGGCACAATTTAAGTGGGTTACATTCACGTAATATCCTTAAATGTGCCGTTTTGCTTTTGCCCTTTCAATCTTAAAACAATAGTTTCCACTGAGCCGGTTGGGAGGGTGCAGTCTTTTTCTTGGAATCTCATAAAGGGAAATGTGTCATTTTTAATATTGTACATGCATAAATATTTATATTAGTATGACATAAATTGGAGGGATAAAAATGGTTGAAGATAAGAAAAACCAAAAGACCGGTGTTCAGAATCTTATACTGGAAAACAGAGAGAAATTAAGCATATCCGGTGTTATTGACGTGGAAAGCTTCAATGATGAAATGGTTGTAGTAGATACGGAATTGGGAATTCTAATTGTCCGGGGTGAAGACCTTCACATAAACAAATTAAGTCTGGAAAGCTCCGAACTAAGCATAGAAGGATATATTACAAGCTGCGAATACAATGAAAAAGACGGAAGATCAAAAGGTGTGGGATTTTTTGCTAAAATGTTTAGATAGGATAAGTGATAGAATTGTGGGTTTCTGTTAGCAATCAGGCATATGTTTTTTTGAGTTGTGTCTTAGGTGGCATGATAATTGCATTTTTATATGATATATTCAGGGTAAGAAGGAAGGCTATAAGATCCGGTAATCTCATTGTATACTTTGAGGATTTTATTTACTGGATTATTGTAGCATTGGTTCTTTTTGCCGTTGTCTATCGGAGCAATGAAGGGGAAATAAGAGGGTACCTTATATTAGGTGTAGTTATTGGAATTGTCCTGTACGTTTTGCTCCTGAGCAGGATTGTCATGAATGTGTTTTTGTTTCTCATAAGGGTAGTATATAAAGCAGCAGTTATTGTTTTTACCGTAGCGCTGATACCGATAAAAGTGATTCTTAAAATACTTGGAGTTCCTACTAAAGGTGTTTATAAGATAATGATGAAGAGTAAAAGCAAAGTAAAAAGAGTAGGAAGGAATATACACGATAAGTTCAGGATAACAAAAAAATTATTTAAAAATATTAGGAAAAAAATTTAGTAAAGGAGGATTTTGTTAATAGTTATAGAATTAATATAATGGTATCATAGTGTCATATAATCCCTATTCCGGTGAAGAGGAGTAGGAAAAGAACCGGTGCAATTTGCAAATTGCATCTTGCATTTGTGTTTAAAAGGCTGATATACTATTATTCTCATAGTATATGGCTTTACCAAAGGAGAGTTTGGATTATGAACAAAAGAAAAAAGCGTAGTTGGGGATTAATTCTTATAACCGGAGTTTTTATAGTCAACATAGGAGTAGTTCTTGTAAAACAGGAGAGAATGTTACGAGCCCAACAAAGAGAATTGGAAAAAATACAGTCTAATATTGAACGGGAGAACGAACTTAACAAAAAACTTTTACAGCAAAAGCAAGAAGTAAACACCGATGAGTACATAGAAAAGATTGCCAGAGAGAATCTTGGAATGATTAAGGACGGCGAGAAGATATTTATTGATGTTGATTAACGGATGGCTCTCTATATAATACCGAAGTGATACAATGGTAATATTTATAAATTGGAGATGCTTGACATTAATCAATGTCGTATTATATAATCTATATGGATTGCACTAGGTTTCATACATAAGAACTTAGGCAGCCTACAAAACCAAGGCATATGTTTTTGTAATATCCAAAAGGAACTCCCCATAAAGGCTGTTGCAAAACATGTGAGTACCTTATTTAATCAGGAGGATCAACTTATTTATGCTCGTTGAAGTAGGAAAAATTGTCGATGGTAAAGTCTCAGGCATTACTAATTTTGGGGCTTTTGTTCAACTCTCGAATGGTCAAACCGGATTGGTTCACATCTCGGAGGTAGCGGAGGAATACGTAAAGGACATCAAGACTCATCTTAAAGAGAATCAGGCGGTAAAGGTTAAAATCATTTCTGTAGACAATAACGGAAAAATCAGTCTATCTATTAAGAAGGCATTGGACAACAAAAACACTAAAAATCCGGCTGTTAAATCCACAAAACCCGAAGAATTGGATTGGGATAACAATCGTTCTTCCAACCTTACCTTTGAAGAGCGTCTTGCAAAGTTTATGAAAGACAGCGATGAAAAGCTGCATGACCTCAAGAAGAATTTTGAGTCTAAACGGGGAAGCGGAGGATACAGAAAATCCATACAATATTAAATCTGATTATTTAATTTATAAATATTAGTTTTGAGGGAAAATTGCGTACAAAAGCCTAAACTGTCGGAGGAAATAACCACAGAGAGGTTTGTTGTCGCCTTTTTGCGTGTGTGCAAATTCCCGAAGGTTCCATTTATAAATAGCTTGAGAACACATTAAGAGTTTATAATTTTTTTAAGTAATCTTTCAGCTTTATTGGAAACTCCGTTCATAATATTTATAATACGATCGGTATTCAATCCCTTATCGCCTTCAAGGGCTTTAGTATTGTGAATTTTATTGACATGAAGAATATATTCGAGGTCGTCTGTTCCGTTTCTAAAAAGGGCCCCCAATAACTCATTTGTCCTGGTATATCCTATTTCGATCATATTTGAAATGCTTTTGTATCTGAAATCGAAGGAGTCTTTCACAATGAGTTCATTTACAAAAAAGCACAAGTTTACAACTTTATCCGGTATTTGTATACTTTCCTTGCATACCCAGTAAGGATCGAAGTGCACTACAAATATGAGGTCAAGATCCATGTCTAACAAGGGCTTTAGTGGTATATTATCCCTGAAAGCGCCGTCAATTAATTTTTTGTTGTTTACCTTGATTGGTTGCATCAGGGTAGGAATTGATACGGCAGCATGCAATATTTTTCTTACTTCGGACGGTTTCCATCCCTTGATATTATAATAATCTACCGTCATTGCCGGAAACTCGCAGCAAGTAACGAAAAAGTCTTTATCAATATTTATATTATCGTTAACTATCAAATCAAACCTGTTAAATGTGTTAAGGCGTTTGGTAAGTAAATGTATTGTTTTGTGCAATCTTTCCGCACCGTTGTGAAGCCACAATTGCTCCGCAAAATCTATGTTGTTGGTTAAAAAAGCGGCGGCATTCCATGAACCGATAGATGAAGCGCTAACAGCACTAATATCATCAGGATTTATATAATTCAATAATGCTTTGCAAAATCCAATCTGAAAAGCACCTTTTGCTATGCCCCCGGAAAAACAAATACCAATATTCGGCACCTGGTTACAACCTCCATTACAATAAAAAATACACAATTATAAGCCCAGTTAATAATTTAAAGATTGAATAAACAGAGTGTCGCAAATAACCACTTCTATGTAAATAATAACACAAATGATATGTTATTTTCTCTATTTAGTTTTCTTGATTTATTTAGATTAATTGCAAATAAGAGCCGCAAATCTTTGCGGCTCTTTACTTTTGTGGTAGCGGGGGAGGGATTTGAACCCACGACCTTCGGGTTATGAGCCCGACGAGCTACCAACTGCTCCACCCCGCGATGAATTTGGTGCCGGAGACCGGAATCGAACCGGTACGGGCTTTTGGGCCCGCAGGATTTTAAGTCCTGTGCGTCTGCCAGTTCCGCCACTCCGGCGATTTAATATGTCCTCTTCAAATGACTTTATAATTATAATATAAGATAATTTTGATGTCAATACTAATTTGCCGGTAAATTAAGTTATTATTTTTGATATAACGGTAAATTTCATTAATAAAAATAAGTTAGAAGGCAAAAACACTTCATTGATTAACTATACTTTCTATTATTATATGACCGCATATTATATTATTGACTTGATTTTCTTTTTTATGATAATATTTTTAATGTGAAGAAGAGTTTATTTTTATAAAATTTTGTGGAATGCTTACGTTTACTTGTAAGATTTCTCACAAAAAGGAATGGGTTAATATATTGCTTATAAAACATTGATAACTTCGGTTGGAAATGATAAAGAAAATTGATGGAATACCCTTCGAGAGGAAAAATAAACTTTAATAGAGGGGGTTAATTTTTATGGAGGGATATTCGGATTTAGTTTTGCATTTTACAATTTACTCTTTTGTGGGCTGGTCTTTAGAGACAATTTATGCAAGTACAGTTGAAAGAAAGCTGGTTAACAGAGGTTTTCTTACCGGTTTTTTTTGTCCGATTTACGGTTTTGGTGCGCTTCTTATCATTTTTATTTCCCATATGGTTTCGGTAGTTGTAATTGATTATTATCTTGCACTTATGACCAGTATTCTGATCTCGGTATTTTTGGTTACTGCATTGGAATATATTACAGGGTTTCTTATGGAGAAAATACTCAAATGCAGGTTTTGGGATTATACCGATGAAGGACCGAATCTTAACGGATATGTGTGCTTAAAGTTTTCATTTATTTGGGGAATTTTGGCTTTCGCTTTGCTTCAGATTCTTCATCCTGCAGTTTCTAAAGCTGTCTTACGTATTCCGATATCGACGAGAAATAATATTTCAATAATTATACTGATATATTTCCTTGTGGATACGGTTAAATCCACAGTGGATGCTTTGGATTTGCGGGATGTTATATTTAATTATTCAAATTTGTCGATAAAGAAATACCGGGATAAATTTTCTCAGGCAAGACGGCTTTTCCTTGCATTTCCGCGCCTTCGTATTCCCAATCCCGTAAGCATTAATCGTGACATAAAAAGCATTTTAAATGAAAGGTTGGATAAGATAAAGGTGGAGATTAAAAGCAGATTTCGTTAGACTTTTGATTTGATTATTTCTTTACCGATAACATCTGTTTTAAAAAGAACTCATAAAAAATTACATAATAAATGAAAAGTGTTCTGGAAATATAAGCTTCCATGAACACTTTTCTTTAACTTTTATAAATAAAAGCTTTGGGTGCACAACTTTAAATGAAACAGCTTATTTCTTCTTGAAAACTATAGATCTAATAAGCTTGCATATTTCAACAATAGGAATAACAGTAAATGCAATGGCTATGGCTATAATAAAGTTTATGCCAGAAAGCGGAGTCAGCTCAAATATGTTGTTGATTCCCGGTATGTAAATAACGGATACCGACAACAAGAAGGACACCACCATTGCCCCCAGCAAGTATTTGTTATGGCTTTTCAATCTGAAAATTGATTTTGTCCTTGAACGCAGGTTCAAAGAATGAAATACCTCACATGCTGTAAGAGTTAAAAATGCCATTGTCATTCCCGTTATCTGCGAATGCTTTCTTCCGATTAAGAATGATATTACGGTCAGCAGGGCAATTAATACACCCTGATACACAATATCGAATCCCAATCCATTGGAGAAAACTCCTTCTTTTGTGTTGCGGGGAGGTTTTCTCATAATATCCTCTTCAGCCTCCTCCATACCGAGGGATATGGCAGGAAGAGTGTCTGTTACAAGGTTTATCCACAGAATATGAATCGGTGAAAACAGGGTGAAGTTTCTGAGAGTAGCTATAAATAAAGCCACAACTTCGCTTAAGTTTGATGAAAGCAAAAATTGTATTGATTTAAGGATGTTGTCGTATATCCTTCGTCCTTCCTCAACGGCATATACTATGGATGCAAAATTATCATCGGCAAGTACCATGTCCGACACATTTTTTGAAACATCCGTTCCGGTTATTCCCATACCCACACCTATATCTGCAGATTTAAGAGCGGGTGCGTCATTAACTCCGTCTCCGGTCATTGCAGTTATTTTACCGAGTTTTTTCCATGTATTAACAATACGTACCTTGTGCTCGGGCTGTACCCGGGCATATACGAAAATGCCGGTTATTTTTTTCTCAAAGTCGCCGTCCGATATCTCGAAAAGCTCCGATCCTGTAATAGCCTGGCTTTCATCGGTAATAATGCCCAATTCCTTTGCGATAGCCACAGCGGTGTCTTTGTGGTCCCCTGTAATCATAATGGGGCGAATACCTGCCTGACGGCATTTTTCAATCGCTGCTTTAACCTCCGGACGGACAGGGTCAATCATTCCCACCAGTCCTATAAAGGTAAGGTCTTGCTCAAGGCTTTCGGGAGAGACATCGGAAGGAAGAGAATTTCTTTCTTTCATGGCTGAAGCCAGTACACGCAACGCTTTATTCGCCATTTTTTTGTTTTCTGCGAGTATTTCGGAACGGTGCTTGTCGGTTATCGGGACTACTCCGTCCTTTGTATATATGTGGGTACACTTTTTCAACAGTTCATCCGGTGCCCCCTTGGTATACTGAATATATTTTCCGCTTTCAATTTTGTGTACGGTGGACATCATTTTTCTTACAGAATCAAAGGGAGCTTCTGCACAACGGGGCATTTCAGCTTCCAATTTATTTTTGCTAAGGCCCATTTCAAAAGCGTAGCGAACCAGAGCGCTTTCCGTCGGTTCACCTACTACTTCACCGTTTTCTTCCGACAGAGAGGCATCATTACACAGAGCCATTGAAAGAGCGAGCTTCTCTTTGTCACCAAAGAAGTCTACAACGGTCATTTTGTTTTGAGTCAGTGTACCGGTCTTATCGGAACAGATGATTTGTGTACATCCCAAGGTTTCAACAGCAGTAAGCCTGCGAATTATAGAATTTCGCTTTGACATTTTGGTTACGCCTATAGAAAGCACAACAGTAACAACTGCCACCAATCCTTCAGGAATAGCAGCTACTGCCAGGCTAATTGCCAATAAAAATGCATCTAGAACATGCCCTCCGGAAAAACCGCCGTTCTTTAATACACTGAAAATAAATATGAAAATGCAAATTCCTAGAACCGCTATACTAAGAACTTTACTCAATCCGGCCAGCTTTTTTTGGAGCGGGGTCTTCTCTTCACCGGTAGTGGAGAGAATATTTGCTATTTTCCCCATTTCCGTTTGCATTCCGGTATTTATTACAACACCTTCTCCACGACCGTATACAACATTTGTTCCCATGTAGGCCATGTTGTGGCGGTCGCCCAGAGGAACGTCCTTATCTTTTGCTACTATGGTATCGGCACTTTTTTCAGTGGGAACCGATTCACCGGTAAGCGAGGCTTCTTCGATCTTAAGGCTTGAAGCTTCAATCAACCTCATGTCCGCAGGAACGGCATCTCCAGCCTCTAAAAGAACAATATCACCGGGTACGATTTCTTCCGATTTAATTTGAACAACCTTACCGTCTCGTCTGACTTTCGAGTAAGGTGAGGCCATTTTCTGCAGCGCTTCAATGGCTTTTTCGGCTTTACCTTCCTGAACTACACCCAATATAGCATTCAGCAGAACCACCATCAATATAATGATTGAATCTGCTATTTCCTTGACAGCTCCGGATATAATTGCGGCTGCAATAAGAACAATGACCATGGGGTCTTTCAATTGCTCGAGAAATCTTACGATAATTGATTTTTTCTTGCCTTCATCCAGCTTGTTTTTCCCGTATTTTTGAAGCCGCTCTTGAAATTGTTCCGAAGTAATACCGTTTTTTGAGGTATCCTGCGATTTTAAAACTGCTTCAATGTCCTCAAAATAGTGTTTCATATGATTAGATCCCTTCCATTTTATATAAATTTTATACCAGTATATTATATCCTAAATGTGCCATGGGAATCAATGATGAATGGCTTATATCATAATTTTATAGATACAACCTAAGTTGAAATCGGGAAAAGACGAGAGGATTACCGAGTTACTTCCGGCTTTTTTGCTTAAAACATAAAATCCGATGATGCTTATAGGAATAATATGGAGTATAATTATATTTAGAGGACAAAGACTTAGAAACCAATAAAGCTATATTGATTATACATAAAACGTTGTGATTATTGTTGGATAACCTGGGACACAGGCATTACGAAAAGCGACCTAAAATTGATCTCCGGTACGAACCTATATAAAATGAGGGGTGAGGTAAACCAGTGGATTGGCGTTCTCAAGATACAAATCAGAAAAGAGAGCAAACTAAAAAAATAGTAAGAGAGTATCTGGAAAAAATAAGTTTAGGGGACAATGCGGTTCGGGAAGAGTTTATTATGAGGTTTAAGCCGTTTATATTGAAGCAGGTATTTAAGTCCACTGATAAATATGTGGAACCTGAGAATAGCGAAGAATATAGTGTTGCTCTTTTTGCGTTTAATGAGGCTATCGATACATATGATGAAAAGAAGCACCCCAACTTCTTGGTTTTCTGTGAACAGGTTATTCGAAGACGGCTAATTGATTTTAAAAGAAAAAATAAGAAGAACAGCATGGTTTACCCGTTTTCCTATTTTGAGTCTGAAGATAACAGTCTTGAAAATGCATTTTTTCAATCGAACGTTAGTGACGGAATTGAAAGGCTGGAGTTTTTAGAGGACATAGGACATTTTAAAGATGAGTTGGCTTGCTTTAATATATCTTTTAGAGATCTTGTTTTATGTACGCCGAAACATAGGGATTCGAGGGAGTCGTTAATTAATGTAGCCAGAACCCTTGCCAGCAATGATGAGCTTTATGGAAAACTGAAAAGGAAGAAAAAAATACCTACCCCGGATCTGCTAAAATTAACCAGTGTTAGTCGAAGAACCATAGAAAGAAACAAAAAGTATATAATTGCAGTAAGCTTAATTCTAAGGAGCAATCTTGAGATATTTAAGGAATATGCTGAATGTTGCAAGGAGAGGAGGGTGGATATGCGATGATGACAGGAAAAGTAATTGAGATTGACAAAAAAACCGCCATTGTAATGACGGATGATTTTGCTTTTTTCAGTGTTAAAGCACGGCCGGAGATGGCGGTGGGATACAAATTTGATTTTGAAGAGTTCGATATCGTAAAGCCAAAACCCAGAATATCAGCGTATATTCCTATTGCTGCGTGCCTTGCGGTAATACTGTCCATTGCTTTAATGATTATGCGTGGCAGCATGGGAAAGAAGGATATATATGCATTTGTTGCTGTTGATATAAATCCCAGTATTGAGTTTTCCATAGGCCGCGATAATCAAGTGGTCGGGTTCAGAAACTTGAACAGGGATGCAAAGACTGTTACCGACAACCTTGAATTGGTGGGAAAGACTGTTGACCAGGCTTTGCTGGATGTGATTCAAAGATGTAGGGAACACGGATTCATAGCTCCGGAAAGGGAAAATGTGGTACTGGTGTCAGTTGCCCGCAATAAAGAAAACCAAGGAGAATCAGGCAATACAAAGTCGAAGGGTAATATTGACAGGCTTGTGGCTCAAATGAATGAAATTCTTTCAGGTTTAAGCGACAGCAGCATTGAAGCCAGGGTTATAAAAATTACAGATGAGCAAAGGGAAACATCCCTAAAGAAGGATATTTCCATGGGAAGGTATGCTGTTTACCTGGAAGCAATTGAGCATAACATGAATCTTACAATTGAAAAAATGAGAGATGTTAATCTTAATGATATATTGAAATATATAAGTATTGATTATGATAAAGAAGAAACTGTTTCTGCTTCACCTTCTGCGACGCAGACTCCGTACAATACACCGGAAGTTGAAGCTATTAATACACAGCCTCCTACACCGGATGAAACTGCACCTGTAGTTCCTACCGGCACTGGAGGTTCTAACGGATCGACATCTTCGCATGGAGAATCAACACCTATACATACATCTATATATACACCTATACATACATCTATATATACACCTATACATACACCTGCGTATGTTGTGAAAGAAACTGCAACAAAGTCGGTGAAAACGTATACTCCTAAAGCTGTTGCAACGGCTCCGATGAAGACACCTACTCCAAGAGTTACTCCGAAAAGGACGTCTTCCGGTTCTGTATGGGTTGACAATACCAATGCCAAAATTGATGAGATCCGTAAAAGAGATATCAAGATAACGGTTGTAGATTCAAATAACAAACAGATGGAAGGAGTATTTGTCGAAGTAAAGCAGACCAAGCATGCATTTGCCTTTGGTACGGCGCTTAGAAGAAGCGCATTGGACGACCCCAATTATGTTAAGTATGTGAAGGATCATTTTAATTGGGCAGTGTTTGAAAATGAAACCAAATGGTATAGCAACGAACCTACCATGGGATACGTAACATATCAGGAAGCGGATTATATGTATGATTTTTGCCAGAGAAACGGAATAAAGGTTAGAGGTCATTGTATTTTCTGGGAAGATGAAACGAAGCAGCCTCCATGGTTGGGATGGCTTGACCAGAATTCCTTGCGTATTGCAGTGGATAACAGGTTGAACAGTGTTGTAAGCCATTTCAAGGGTAAATTCGCTCATTGGGATGTAAACAATGAAATGATTCACAGCAGCTTTTTCAAGAACCGTCTGGGAGAATCTATCTGGCCGTATATGTTTAAGAGAACCAAAGAAATTGATCCTAATGTAAAGGTTTTTGTGAATAACAATATAACCACCGTTAAGGAAGCTGATGATTGTTTGGCTCAGATTAACTGGCTTAAGTCCCAGGGAGTTCAGATTGACGGTATCGGAGTACATGGGCATTTCGGTGAAAGAGTTGACCGGGATGTTGTAAAAGGTATACTGGACAAATTGTCCGTGGCCAATATTCCGATATGGATTACCGAGTATGATTCCTATACTTCTGATGAAAACAGACGGGCTGACAACCTGGAAAACCTTTACCGCACTGCCTTCAGTCATCCGTCGGTTCAAGGAATATTTATATGGGGCTTCTGGGAAGGGGCTCATTGGAGAGGAAGAGAAGCAGCATTAGTAAACTATGACTGGACGCTGAACCAAGCCGGCAAAAGGTTTGAAGCATTAATGGAAGAATGGACGACAAAGGCGTCGGGAAGTACCGACAATACAGGAAGCTTCTACTTGAGAGGATTTTACGGTGAGTATGAAGTGACTTTGACAGTTCCGGGAAAAGGCAAAATAGTAAAGCGGTTTACTCTAAATTCGGGAAAGGGAACATTGCAGCAAACCATTGTTATTGATTAAAATATTGCTGATTTAAAAATCTTCCATAAACGATAATTTTCTTTTGAAGTGTTATTTTCATAAGAGAAATATTTGAAACATTACAAATTGAAATTACAAAAAAAGCGAGGGAAGCAATTTCCCTCGCTTTTTAAAAGCTTCACAGATTTTTAATTCTGGTATTCTTCAAAGGATTTAATTTTTCTCAGTACAAATCTCTTAAGTAATGAGAGATCGAGAGAATCCACTACTCCGTCGGTGTTTACATCAGCATTAAGAAGACTTATTTCTGAAGCTGGGATTTTTCTGAGTAAATATCTCTTCAATACTGAAACATCCAATGAATCCACTGAGCCATCTTGATTTACATCTCCATACTTAATGCCTATAGGAGGTATCTGAAGGAATGTGAACCAGTCCAAATTAACAGGTCCTGTAAATACCAGATAAAGGTCAGTGACACCTGTAACTCTGTTTGTTATGTCGCATTGTTGCTCTTCATATATATCCCAATCTCCGGTGGACTTAACTGCCAGAGTACCTAAAAGGGTACCGGTCGGGCTTCCAGCTCTTATCTGAATGTTTGTAGTTGTTTCTGCAGCAGATGCAACCAGTGCCTTAAAGGAAAGGGCACCATCATTGCCGAAGTTCACGTTTTTATATACCACATAGTCTCCGCTTTCGATATAGCCGATACCGCTGCCGCCGGCTCCATTGCCGATTATTTCTATGGTTGAAGAACCAAGGTCGCTGAAGTTTTCTGCCTCTAATATCGAGTAGGCATCTCTTTGGGTATTATCCGGCGTTCTGGTTGGAGTAGGCTTCGGGCTTACAGGCGTATGATTTGATGGATTGCCTATATATTCTTTCAACCATTTTAATGCAGGACGTTCAACACCTGATGAAGTAATAAGGTGTGTATTGTCCTTCCAGGTCTGTCCCTCTATCCATCCCCACAGAGTTACACCCTTAACAGCGGGATATTCCCATAAAACAGGGAATTTTTCTTTATATCTCTGCAACTGAGTATTGTCATCTCCGGTGATATCAAGCTCGGATACGTATATCGGAAGTCCCGTTGCAGCCAATTTATCCAGGTTGCTCTTCATTGTGTTTACAGATACGGTATCTATATTGAAACAATGGCACTGTATACCTATACCGTCTATCAAACCTCTTTCCTTGAGCAGGTTAATAATCTGTACATATTGGTTTGTTGCATTGCCGTCATTTATTATTCCATACTCATTTATGAGGAGTTTTCCGCTAAATCTCTTTCTTGCTTCTTCAAAGGACCAGATGACCCAATCCCAGCCTGTAGCACCGTCTCCTCCTATTGCGTTTCTGTAAGAGGGTTTTGCGTGCAAGGGCTCATTTACAACGTCTACAAACTCTGAATCTCCATATTTTGCTGCAGCGGCATCAAACCACTCCAGGACTTCGGCTTTCTGTTCGGAAGCCGGAAGACTGCTGATCCATCCCGGTTCCTGGCTTCCCCATACCAATGTATGGAACTTGAACGGGAATCCGTTGCTTTTCGCATAGTTATAAGCCATATCAGCTTGGGTCCAGTTCATTCTGCCTCTGCTGGATTCAACAGAACCCCATTTGGTTGAATTTTCAGGTGTTACCTGATTCCAATACTGAGAAAAGTTAGAAGGAATATTGGATGCTATGATATTTCCCAAAAACTTTTCTCCGGAGTTATTACCTTGTGTTGATGTAGGCTTTGATGTAGGTGTAGGAGTTGGATTGGAACCGCCGGAAGCAAAAGTAAATGAGTCCAAATTAACAGGTCCGCTAAATACCAGATAGAGATTTGCAACTCCTTTTACACTGTTTATGCTGCAGGTATGTTCCTTGTAATCATTCCATCCCCCTGTGGGTTGAACTGTAAGGGTACCTAAAAGTGTTCCGCTGGGGCTTCCGGTTCTTATCTGAATGTTAGTAGCAGTATCTGCTCCGGATGCAGCTATTGCTTTGAATGTAGTGGCTCCGTTTCCGAAGTCTACATTGTTGTATACCACATAGTCTCCGTTTTCAATATAACCGATACCGCTGCCACCGCCACCGGTTCCGATAATCTCAATGGTTGATGAACCAAGGTCACTGTAATCTTCTGCCTCTAATTTGGAAAAGGCATTTCTTTTGGTGTTGTCCGGTGTCTTAGTGGGAGTGGGTCCCGGTGGAGTAGTTGGGTTACCGCTACCGCCAATGATGATGGACATGCTGGTGACATCGGCACTTCCGCTGCTTTGATATCCCTCTACAACCAGGGAAACTTCATACATTTTTCCCATTTTCATGCCCATACTTTCCCACTTATTAAAGTGCTGAGTAACAGAGATGGTTCCGCTGGTTTTTTTCTCCCTGCGGACGCTCCAATATTGATCGAAGGTGGTTCTATCACCCTTTATGGATGGCGCATCATATCTGGTAGTTTTGTATATGTCATAGACGCCACCGTCAATGGTAACTGTTCCCTTTGATGTAGCTCCTGGTGGCCTCCAGTTTCCCCAGGCTTCGACTATGTAATATTCAACGAGGGGATCAACCGTCCATCCATAGACGGCCAAATAGGAATTGCCGTTGGGTCTGTAGTCACAAGCATAGGTCATTGTTATGTTTCCAATCTGCTGATGTGTTTGGGTTTCGTTGTATTTTTTGCCCTTACGGAATAATGCGTTATTGATATTATTCCAAGAGCAGCTGAATGCGCCCCCATCCTTGAGGACCATGGTTGTGTTTCCGGAATCCTTCCAGAGCTCATAATTGTAGCCGCCGTGGGTTCCGGTTTGATTAGAAGTGATAGTCACGTCTGCCTGTACGTTTACTGAAAGAAGAGAAAACAAGAAAACCAGGCATACCATCGTTGAGACAATTGCCATCAACTTCTTTTTCATTATATTACCTCCCTTATAATATTATTTATATATTTTAGCAAACCCAATTTATCTGTCTGCTTAGGCTGAGAAGTTTATCGGTATCGACTAAAAGCAGAAGAGAAATTGAGTATACCGGTTTAATAATATATCTTTTGCACTAAAATTAGTTCGGACCGAGGATAAGTTTTGTGCCGCAAAATATATGACTTAAGTCTATTTTTTGTCTAAATTTGAGCAATATCGATTTATAAAATAATTAATTTGAATATTAATGCAGAATTACATATTAATTACATTGAATAAAAATAGTTGTTTTAGTAGGAGAATTTGAGAGAATGTTTCACGGCATTTTGTGCTGAAAGAAGGGGATGGGTAAAAAATGAATAAAATTAAGCATTTCCTGTCTTTGTTGGTTTTTACATGGGTTATCTCTATTGCATCAATTTAAAAGATGATTTTTCTTTTGAGGATGCAAAGCAGTATATTAATTCCATTAAAGCAAGAGAGGATACTTAAACTTTTGCATAGATGAAAGTAAGGAAAAGTACAAAGGTGATAAAAGCCGGTCAATTGTGTTTGGTGAAAATTATGATTACCTGGAGAAAAAAGATTTGGGCAGCAATGCGGTTTATATAGATTTAAAAGATCTTAACGGCCGGGATGAGTTTATTGAGGAACTGGAGAAAATAGAAGACCGTAGCGAGAAAGCTCTTGTTATTGATATAAGAAACAGTAGAAGCGGATTATCACAACCGGTGTATAGGATGCTTGATTATATGATTCCGAAATCTGTTGAATATTTCTTTATCAATGGTGATCTTGAAAGAGTGCCTTTTTATCCGGATAACGATTGCAGTAATTTTAAAAAAACAATAATTCTTGTAAGCGAATATACGGAAGATACTGGGGAGCTTTTTGCACTGGTTTTAAAAAAACATCTAAGCAATACCGTCATAATAGGTAGACCTACTCGTGGTAAATATTATACTTTGGGTATTTATACGGATTATGAAAGAAAGTTTTCCATATTTCTTATAGATAAATACTGGGATCTTACACAATATGGCATAACGGACGGCTGTGTAATACCCGATATAATTGTTGAGGATGATTCCCAATATATGAAGGAAGTAGAAAAGCTAATTTCTTAAGCCTCTACAGCTTGCTTTGCATTTTTTTCATATTTTCTTCACACTTATGCAATAGGCTCCGTTTTATATAGTTGGATATAAATAAAAAAACCTCTGCAATTTAAGTACTTAAATTACAGAGGTTTTTGTGAAGAATGAGTTTATGTAATTTAATTACCGGTACATAGATTATCAAAGATTTTTTCAATCGAAATTATTTTAACCCGGATATTATAAACTAGGGATTTTCCTTAATACAAACCTTTTTACCAGCGAAAGGTCTAAGGAGTCAACACTTCCGTCACCGTTAACATCGATAATGTAGTAGTCTTTAACCGGTAATTCTCCAATTTTCCTGAGAATAAATCTTTTATATAAGGAAATATCTAATGAATCCACAGAGCCATCACCGTTTACGTCACCTTTCTTAACTGAATAGTTGGGTGTCGGAGTTGGAGTGGAAGCTTTAGTAGGAGTAGGAGAGTGAGTAGGAGTAGATTGCGGGAAACCTTCCGGATAGTATCTTACATATTCATATTCTGCTCTCAGAGGAGTTCTTCCGTCATATGGCCCCAACCATTCATCGACGGTTATTCCGGGCCATAAGTTCATCATGATTTTACCTGGGGTAGAAGGTATGTTTCTGGTACCGCGATATACTTTTTTGCCGTCAACATAGTAGTCTATGTAGTTTGGTCTCCATTCAAAACCATATGTGTGAAAATCTTGGGATGCGTCAAATCCAAGGTTGTGGAAATACTCATTACCGCCGACCCCGTTTGTGTACCAGTTGAATTGAACTTTAGTGGTGTCTTTACCGAGAATTTCGATGTCGATTTCATCCCACGGGTTGTTGTCCGAAGGTCCGGTATAAGTGAAAAACGAAGAAACAATACCTATGTTTTTGGCAGCCTTCATTTTTACTTCGTAATAACCGTATCCGAAAAATTGTGTTGTGCGGTATTCACCGCTTTTGTACGGATAGGAACCTCCATATTCCCTGTCAAGAGTCAAAACCATTTTTCCGTTTTCGATTGTTACCTGAGACGGCTTCCAAACACAATTAAATACCGAACCGTTTGCCCAATTGGCTTTCTCCCATTTGCTGGAGTCATAATTGGAAAACACTGCTTCGAAGCGCGTATTTACTATATCGGCAGCTTTTGCTTTGGAAATAGGAGAAGCAAGTATCGGTAAAGCAAACAGCAAGGAAGCAGTTAGTAATGAAATGATTTTCCTTGAAATGATTTTCCTTTTCATAAATACCTCCCTATAAATAATATGATATATCACTTTAACGCAGCGGAAGATTTTTAATCTATAAAGCCACTGCTATAAAATGACGATGCCTATTCGTGTTACGTTATATCTCCGCGATCTTTAAAATCCGGCAGTTTAAACAACTAACACGTGTTAATTCACTTTAATTATAACCCATCGTTTTTTCGTTGTCAACCAAACCCAAACCTAGATTAAAAAGAATGTCATTATGTATTAATGTTACTTGTAGGTGTTGAAATATTTACAATATAATACATAAAGAGTTAATTGTACTTGATTATTTGCAGTATCAGTGTTATCCTTTACTTGTAGGAATAATTTATATTTTTATTGTCATTAAGGTGGTTTGATCATGAATAGCAAAGATATAGCGAAAATCGTTGGAGTTTCAAGAAGTACTGTTTCACGAGTAATAAATAACTATCCTGATATTCCACCGGCAACACGGGAAAAGGTATTAAAGGCAATAAAAGAATATAACTATTATCCCAATGCATCAGCCAGAAGGCTTGTGGGAATGAAAAGCTCTACATTGGGACTTTTTATTATAGACATAAGAGATAACGAAGAGCCTCATCATGTAATAGAAAATAATGAGGATCTTTTATATGGCAACTCATTTTTTTCGCCGTTTATAAATGCTTTTATTGACCAGTCAAACAAAGCCCAATATCATGTTTTGGTATCGACTGTTTACAGCTCAGGTGAATTGTGGAAGATACAAAGTGCTTTTTGTGAGAAAAGAATTGACGGTGCAGTAATTATAGGAAGCAGTAATGATGATTATAAAAAAATCACCGAAATAGTGGATAAAGATTTCATTATGGTTGCCGTTGATTTGGATGTTGAAGAAGAAAATGCGGGAAAAGTTATGTCTGTAAATGTTAATAATTACGGTGGAGTGTCTGATGCGTTAGAATATCTTATTGAACTGGGACATAGGGATATTGGCATAATTACAGGTGATTTAAGCAAGCTTTCCGGCAAAGTAAGGTTTGATAGCTTTAAACATACACTTTCCAGACACTGTCTTCCGTTAAGGGAAGATTTTATTGGCTATGGAGATTTTACCGAATACAGCGGATATGAAGCTATGAAAAAAATATTGATATCGGAGAAATATCCGACAGCTGTATTTGTATCCAATGATACCATGGCAATCGGAGCCTATAGGGCAATAAAAGAACGGGGACTGAAAATTCCGGAGGACATTTCCGTTATAGGATTTGATAATTCATATATATCCCAATACATGTCTCCTCCTCTTACTTCTGTCAATGTTTCCTTACCTGAGATAGCTAAATGCTCTATTGATTTGCTTCTTGAATCTATTAACAACAACGAGATAAAACCAATCCAAAAAACGGTGGATGTCGAGATAATTAAGCGAAATTCGTGTAGAAAAATCGAATGAATTTTATATGTACAGACCGGTTGCATATTATTTAGAAAAGAAAAAAATGGAAGAAAGTATCGACTGATTATCAGATTTTTTTGGAACTTTTTTTACCAAAATTCAATCTAATCTAATATAATAATTTTTTTGAAAGGAGCATTGACATGAAAAAAATCGCAAAGCTAATATGTGTATTAACACTTTTGGCTATGGCTTTTGGAATGATGCAGCTGACACTTGTCGGTGGCAGTGAAGATGGAGGTTCCCGGGAGAACCCGTCTAAAAGTGAAGCCAAGAGCGGATTCCAAAGTATTGAGGAGAGACTTGAGAATGCTGTTGCTTTGTATATAGGAAGTTCTCAGGCACTTGTGAATAATGAGGAAAAGCAGGTGGATTCCACAAATGCAAAGGTAAAGCCCTACATAAAAAATGACAGAACTATGGTGCCTGTAAGGTTTATATCCGAAAACCTGGGTGCTGAGGTCAAATGGGATGCACAAAACTCTAAGGTTACCGTTTCGTTGGGCGACAGAATTGTGGTGCTTACCGTTGGAAGTAAAACAATGAAAGTAGGGGACAAAAATATTGATCTTGATGTGGCACCCGAAATAAATGAAGACAGGACTTATCTGCCCTTGAGGGGTCTTGTGGAAGGCTTGGGCAAAAAGGTTTTTTACGATAGGGGACTTATAATTATTGGAGACAGGGAGGATGTATTTGACGTATCAAAGGAAAAGGCTTTGATAGACGAAGTTATTTCAAGGGTAAACAACCTTCCTGTAGTCGGAACTTATGAAAATCTTGAAAAGATGTTTGAAAACACTGACGAGTATAATCAAATATATCGTAGATCAATTCTGCTTGAAATGCCGGCAATGGTGGATGAGGCAGAGCCTGGAGTTGCAATGGAAGCTGATTCGGCAAACAAGAGTAAAAATACAGGTGGCTCCGATGACTATTCAACTACAAACGTACAGGTTCAGGGAGTGGATGAAGCAGATGTCGTTAAAACCGATGGGAAATACATATATCAGGTAAACAGAGATAGGATAGTAATTATAAAAGCATACGGTACCGTAACCGAAGATGCTTATTCTTCTTCAAAAATGAAAATTATGAGCACCTTGAAATTTACCGATGACAACTTTACACCGCAGGAGCTCTATATAGACGGGGATTATATGGTTGCAATCGGAATGCATTATGAGGAAAGTCCGTATGTACCCTATAAAAAATACGAGGACAGAATGAGCATACTTCCGTATTATCCTAGAAAAAGCACTGCAAAAGCAATAGTGTTTGACATTAAAAACCGGGCTGATGTCAAAAAGCTTAGAGAGGTAGAGGTGGAGGGAGATTATATTTCTTCACGAAAGATTGATAATGTGCTTTACCTTATTACAAATAAAAATTCCGGTGCCTATTATGAAGACGACAAACTCAGGATACAGACTCCGACTTACAGAGATACTGCTGTTTCAAAGGATTATGTGGAAATAGGCTGCCCCGATATCAGATATTTTCCGGATTCTAAGGAAGCAAACTTTTTGAATATAGCTGCATTTGATATAACGGGAAATGAAAAAGCCAATATTCAGACCTATCTTGGTGCCGGCCAGAATATTTATGCATCGGCCGAGAATCTGTATGTGGCTGTGACCCATTATAATTACTATAGAATTCGCGATACTTTGGCAGTAGATATTGCGAGAGGAGTAGGGGATATAACGACAACAGTATACAAGTTTTCACTGAATGGAGAAAAGGTTACATACCTTAGCATGGGAGATGTACCCGGAAGCATATTGAATCAATATTCGATGGATGAAAACAACGGATATTTCCGCATAGCCACAACAACGGGGCAGGTATGGGGAACAGGAGATAATATTTCCAAAAACAATGTTTATATATTGGGCGATGCCATGAATATTGTCGGAAGTGTTGAAGACATGGCTCCGGGTGAGCAAATTTATTCGGTAAGGTTTATGGGAGACCGGGGATATGTGGTCACATTCAGGACGGTTGACCCGCTGTTTGTTATTGACCTCATGGATCCCTCAAATCCGAAAATTCTCGGCAGCTTGAAAATACCGGGCTACAGCGATTATTTACATCCCTATGACGAGAATCATATTATAGGTTTCGGCAAGGACACAGTTGAAATTAAAGACAATGCCTACTACTTGGGCATGAAAATTGCACTTTTTGATGTAACCGATGTAGAAAATCCCATACAGAAGTTCTCTGAAACAATAGGGGACCGGGGAACTGACTCGGAGCTTTTGCATAACCCCAAAGCACTGTTGTTTTCAAAGAGCAAAAATCTGTTGGCTTTTCCTGTGACGGTAATGGAGGTTAAGAACAAGAGCCGGAACAGTGATTACCTCGAATATGGAGAATTCACCTTCCAGGGGGCTTATGTCTACAATATTGACACTGAAGACGGTTTTGTACTAAAGGGCAGGATTACCCATATTTCCGACGAAGAGTATAAAAAGGCCGGAAGTTACTATTACAATCCGGAGAGGTTTGTTGAAAGGATTTTATATATCGGTGACACCCTTTATACTCTGTCTCCGGGAATGGTTAAGGCCAATGGGCTTAATGACATGGAAGAAAAGGACAGCTTGGTGATTCCGGGAAACTAATAGTATGATATCAAATAAAGTGAAGCAATTTATTAAATAAAGTAGTTTATTAAATATTGAATTAATTTATTAATAATGAAGTAATTTATTAATTAAGAAAGAATCGGAACAAACCTTGTGAAAAAGCCGAAGAGCTTGTTAATTTGCTTTAAATAGTTTTAATAAATGATATAATATTAAATATCTGAAAGTGGATTTTGCTGCATTGTTTTTCAAAAGCAATGCAGCAAAATTGTTGTATTAACTTATTATGAGGTGAGCTACTATTAAAGATTTGAATACCCCTATATATAATGCCGTAAAAAATTATTCCGCTTCTTGTCCGACAGCTTTTCATATGCCGGGGCATAAACTGGGGAAAGGGATACCTTCTGAATTTTTGGACAGCCTGCATATGTTGGACTTAACGGAAATACCCGGTCTGGACAACCTTCATTATCCGAAGGGTATAATAGAAGATGCTCAGAGACTTGCGGCGGAAGCCTTCGGTGCAGACAGAACCTTTTTTCTTGTAAACGGTTCAACCTGCGGAATACAGGCGGCTATAATGACTCTTTGCAAACCTAAAGACAAGCTTATAATTGCAAGGGATTGCCACAGATCTGCTATTGCGGGGATGATGCTGGCAGGGGCAACTCCGGTTTATATAAAACCCGGGTTTAATGATGTTTTTGAAATACCTTCAGTGGTTTCAGTCGATGAGTTGGAGAAAGCACTGAAAGAAAATCCCGATGCTGCCGGAGTATACATAACACGGCCCAACTACTACGGGATATGCTCAGATATTAAGGAAATAGTGGAATTGGTTCACTCGTACCACAAGCCCATTATTGTGGATGAGGCCCATGGGACCCATTTATGCTTTTCAAAATTGCTTCCGCCTTCGTCACTGGAATATGGGGCGGATATTTGTGTTCAAAGTGCCCATAAGACTCTTCCGGCTTTTACCCAGGGGTCATATCTTCATGTCCGGGGAACAAGAATAGATGTGGAAAGGCTGAAATTTAATCTTTCAATGCTTCAAACCACCAGCCCGTCTTACATAATTATGGCCTTTCTTGATATCGCCCGTGCTGTTATGCAAAAGGAGGGAGAAAACAGAATCCGAAACCTTTTGAGGGAAATCGACCAGCTTTGTGAAATTGCGGGTAAAGGCAAAGTTTTAAAAATTCTTTCGGATCATGACATAGAAGGCGGCAGTATTGACAGAACCAGGGTTGTGATTAATGTGAAAAATACGGGGAAAACCGGTTTTGAAATTGAAAAGCTTTTGAGAAATCAATATAATATACAGGTGGAAATGTCCGATTTAAATAATGTTGTGTGTATAGTTACGATGGCAGACACTCATGAAGATATGAAAAAGCTGGGGACAGCTCTGGAACGGCTGTGCGTCAGCTTTAAAGGAGCCACCTGCTTAAGGGATGTACCCTTGAGAGTTCCAGAGCTGCCTGAGCGGCGGATTGAGCTTGGCAGCGTTATGAGCCGGACATTTACAAGAAGGAAGCTTGGCGATGCTGTACAATGTGTAAGCAGATCAATGATAACTCCTTATCCTCCCGGGATACCGGTAATATGCCCCGGTGAGGTTATTTCGAAAGATGCAATAGAATACATCATGGAAATAATTGAAGCCGGCGGTGCGGTAAATGGCATATCGGAGGACTTGGAGGTAGAGGTTGTAGAATAACCGACCTTACTAAAATTAAACATAGATGCCCGGACCGGATTTTCGGTTCTGCCGAACTGAGGAAAATGGAACCTTTGGTTTGGATATATATTTTAAAGAAAGCCGTATGGATTAAATACGAATGGAAGTTTAGGGATTTGGTTGTTGGGATAAAGGTTTAAAAGGAGATGCTTTATGAAGGGCAAACTGATAATTATTGAGAGTGGTTCTGATGCCAGCGGAAAGGCAACACAGACGGAAAAATTGCATAATAGATTGCTGCAGGATGGTCACAGGGTAAAGAAAATTAGCTTTCCGAACTACGAAAGCGATTCTTCCACCCTGATAAAGATGTATTTGAGGGGAGACTTCGGGAAAAATCCGGAGGATGTCAATCCCTATGTAGCGTCCACCTTCTATGCCGTAGACCGGTTTGCATCCTACAGAACGGACTGGGGACAGGCATATAATGGGGGAGAGATAATTTTAGCTGACAGGTATACTACATCAAACATGGTACACCAGGCAGCAAAGATAAAAGACCCTAAGGAAAAGGATTTGTTCCTTGAATGGCTTTGGGATTTTGAGTTTAATATTTATAAGCTTCCCGAACCGGACTGTGTATTGTTTCTTGATATGCCTCCCGAATACAGCAAAGTGCTGATGGAGGGCAGAGCAAACAAATTTACCGGAGAGCATGAAAAGGATATACACGAAAAAAATCAGGATTATTTGACGGAGTCCTACAATAATTCCCTGTACATTGCCAAAAAGTACAACTGGACTATGATTGATTGCGTAGAAAACGGGGTTTTAAGGAGTATAGATGAGATTCATGAGAGTATATACCGGGCTGTAAAAGAAATACTGTTTTAGAGAAACGGGCTGTTTGAATTTATCCGTTAATGCCGATATAATAGTATATAATAATTGCTGTCAGTTGTTTAGTCTTTATATGAAAAAATAGCAATTTTGACAAACGCAAGGACAATCGGGCATGACGCAGGTACCAGAGGATGTAAAACCTAATTAATGCGATATTGGAGTGATTATCCGTGAAGATTAAGGAAAGTATTAACAGCCCAACAGGGTTACCGGAGGTTGTCGGCAACAATGGCAGGAGGGTGGCGGACAGCAGTGCCCCAAGCTTTAGAAGTCAATTGCAGCAATTGAAGGATCTTACCCATGAGGAAAAAATACGCTTTTTGGTAAGCCAGATTGAGGAGCAGGGGAAGAAGCTGAGTGAAAGGATAGATGTGAAGGAACTGAAGGTATACAAACGGCTTATATCGGAATTTTTAGACGAAGCGTTGAACAATTCCCAATTATTTTCGAAGGACAGCCGACTTGACAGGAGAGGCAGGTATAAGGTGTATGCCACTGTAAAAAAGGTTAATCAGCATTTGGAAGAGCTTACAAAGCAGGTACTTTCCGCTGAGGAGGATAATCTTAGGATTTTGCAGCGGATTGAGGATATAAGAGGCCTGATTTTGGACCTTGTACTATAATGATTTATATATAAATGCTATAATGATATTCAAAAATATCTATAATTTGCGGACTCAGGGGTGTAACGGTGGACTTTAGCGGAATTATCGGTCAAAAAGATGTTGTTGATGCGCTTAAAATATCTTTAAGAAGCAATAGGATTGGACATGCATATATATTTTCCGGACCTTGCGGAATAGGGAAAAAGACTGTGGCACGGATTTTTTCTTCCATACTTATGTGCAGTGAGGGAAGAGAGGATGAAAGCTGCGGTAAGTGCAAATCCTGTCTCCTTTTCGAAAACGGTTCCAATCCTGATTATTGTGTTTTGGAAGTTGAAGGCTCAAGCATAGGTGTTGAAGATATAAGGAGGCTGCAGCATGATATATCTGTAAGGCCTCTTTATTCACAAAAGAAGGTTTATTTAATTCCGGAAGCGGAGAAGATGACTGTTCAGGCTCAGAATTGTCTGCTCAAAACATTGGAGGAGCCGCCGGAATATGGGGTTATTATACTGGTTACTTCGAATTATGATGCACTTTTGGAGACCATACGTTCAAGAAGTGTGAGGTATGATTTCAAAAGAAATACCTTTGACGAAGTGAAAAAGTTTTTAACGGATAAATTTGGGATAGAATATGAAAAAGCGGGATTCATAGCATCCTATGCCAACGGTGTGATCGGAAAAGCCATTGAGCTTTTAGAAGCTGAAGGTATAAAAGAGGTCAGGGACAGGGTTATTAATGCCTTGGTAAAGCTTAAAAAGTCAGGGCGGGAAGCTGTATTTGAAATTAATTCCTTGTTTGAGGAGAGCAAGGACGACGGGGAATCCATACTGGATATCATGCTTTTATTTTACAGAGATATACTTGTTGCCGGGAAGTATGGAAATGAAAATATATTGATTAATTCGGATAAAAAGGATATTATATTAGAGAATGCACGGGAATTGTCTACGGAAAAACTTTTGAACAATATAGCCGTGATTGAGGAAACCCGTAATGCGATAAAAAAGAATGCGAATTTTCAGCTTGCTGTAGAGGTTATGCTTATGAAACTTCAGGAGGAAAACAAGTAATGGTAAAGGTGGTTGGAGTAAGATTCAAAAAAGCCGGGAAGATATATTATTTTGATCCCGGTGATTTGGTTATAGATTTACACGAAAATGTGATAGTAGAGACAGCCAGGGGCATAGAATTCGGACTGGTTGTTGTTCCCAATACAGAAATCAGTGAGGAAGAAATAGTGGCTCCTTTAAAGAAAGTCATAAGGGTTGCCACTGAAGAAGACAAAGCTCATCATGCGGAAAATATTGCAAAAGAAAAAGATGCATTTGATATCTGTCTGCAGAAAATCCAGGCTCACAATCTGGAAATGAAGCTAATAGATGTGGAATATACCTTTGACAATAACAAGATTTTATTTTATTTTACTGCGGACGGAAGAGTGGACTTTAGGGAATTGGTAAAAGACCTTGCTTCTGTTTTCAGGACGAGGATCGAGCTCAGACAGATAGGTGTCAGGGACGAGGCCAAAATGATGGGCGGTTTGGGAGTATGTGGCCGTGTTCTTTGTTGTAATTCCTTCCTTGCCGATTTCCAGCCGGTGTCTATAAAAATGGCAAAGGAGCAGGGACTTTCATTAAATCCCACAAAGATTTCCGGTGCCTGCGGAAGGCTTATGTGTTGCTTAAAGTATGAGCAGGAGGCTTATGAAGAAATACTTACAAGAGTTCCCAATGAGAAAGCCATTGTTGAAACCCCGGACGGACAAGGAGTTGTAATGGGAGTAAGTATTTTGAAGGAGTTGGTTAAGGTAAAGCTTGACAAGGATAATGAGGCCGATCTCAAGGTTTATCATGCCAGCGAGGTAAAGGTTATAAAGGATGTAAGCCGTGATGAGATAGACGAAGAAATAGATTTAGAGGAATTAAAGCAATTGGAGGACTAAATTAAATAATATCTCAAAGAAAAATTAAAAAATAGTTTTCTTTTGATGGCTTTAGTGGTAAAATTAATAAGTCAATATATTTTTTGATTTATGCTTACTATGGCAAATCTATATGGGAGGTGTACTTTACAATGGCATATTTTATAACTGACTCTTGTATTAGCTGTGGTACTTGTGAATCAGAGTGCCCGGTATCTTGTATTTCAGCGGGGGACAACGTTTATGTTATAGATGCTGATGCTTGTATAGAATGCGGAGCGTGTGCAAACGTTTGTCCTGTAGATGCTCCACAGCCGGAATAATAGGATAGTTAACAGGAGCCGAATGGGTATATTTGTGTATACTTTATTTGGCTCCTTTTTTAGTGGAATTTTATGAAGGAAAACGGCACAACATATCAAATATGACGGATGCAGGTGTTTTGTTTGGATATAATACTGAAAGAAAACGAAACAATAGATGATTTGCAGTACAAGGGACTGAGAATTATTCAGAAGAAAGAAGGCTTTCGTTTCGGGCTTGATGCTGTGTTGCTTGCAAATTTTGCAGATGTCAAGAAAAGCGACACGGTTATTGATCTGGGTACGGGTACCGGAATAATACCCATACTCATTGCAGGAAAAACCGAGGCAAAGTCTGTAATTGGCTTGGAAATTCAGGAAGATATGGCGGAAATGGCCCAAAGAAGCATAACAATGAACGGTATGGACGACCGGGTCAAAATTGTGTGCGGAGATATAAAGGAAAGTGTTGAACTGTTCGGAGCTTCGAAGTTTAATGTTGTTGTTTCAAATCCTCCCTACATGAATTGTGGCGCCGGGCTTGTCAATACCAGTGATACCAAGGCAATTTCAAGGCACGAAATAAAGTGCACTCTGGAGGATGTTATAAAAGCAGCAGCCAAGCTTTTGGTGACCGGAGGTCAACTGGCTATGGTTCACAGACCTAACAGGCTTGTGGACATAGTATGGCTAATGAGAAAATACTCCATTGAGCCCAAGTATATTCGGTTTGTTCATCCGTCGCCTTATAAAAAGGCGAATTTGCTTCTTATTAAAGGTACCCGGCAGGGTGGAGTGGAGCTTAAAATGCTGGAGCCATTGTATGTGTACAACGAAAACGGAGAGTATACTGATGAGATTAACGATATTTATTGCAGAGGAGTAGGGAATATTGAAAAATAAAGGGATACTGTATCTTGTTGCCACTCCCATCGGAAACCTTGAGGATATAACCCTTAGGGCATTGAGGGTGTTGAAAGAGGTAGATCTGATAGCGGCGGAGGATACGAGGCAGACCTTAAAGCTTTTAAATCATTTTGAGATAAAGAAACCCTTGGTAAGCTATTATGAGCATAACAAGGTGGTAAAGGGTAATTATTTGGTGGAACAACTGCTCTCCGGGAAAAGCATTGCTTTGGTTTCCGATGCGGGTACACCGGGAATTTCAGACCCGGGAGAGGATATTGTAAAGCTCTGTATTGAAAATGACATCAAGGTAACCATGGTTCCGGGACCTGTGGCTGCCGTGACCGGATTGGTATTGTCCGGACTTCCCACAGGCAGGTTTGTTTTTGAAGGATTTCTTCCGATGAACAAAAGGCAGAGGAAGGATCGAATCAATTCTTTGAGAAATGAAACAAGAACCATGGTTTTTTATGAAGCCCCCCATAAGCTTATTTATACATTGAAGGATTTATATGAGGTTTTGGGCAACAGAAGAATAACCATGGCCCGGGAGCTTACAAAAAAGTTTGAAGAGGTTATAAGGTGCAGCCTTGAAGAAGCAATTTCTAAATATGATGAAGAATCCCCAAGAGGAGAGTATGTACTTATAATTGAAGGTATTGATGAGGAAAAGGTTTTGGAAGAAAAACAGAGCGAGTGGAATGTCATGACCGTGGAAGAACATTATGAAATGTACATAGCAAAAGGCCTTGATAAGAAGGAAGCCATGAAGAAGGTTGCCCAGGACAGAGGTATAAGCAGAAGAGAGGTTTATAAGAAGCTGCATGAAGGAGGGCAAAAAAATATTTCAGAAACTTGAGTTACGCAAGTCCAGAGCCTGTAAATACTCCGCAGGGTCGAGCAAAACTCGCTTCGCTCAAACAATGCTCTCCCTATCTGCGTCGTATTAACAGGCTCTATGACTTGCTTCACAATGTTTCTTCCATATTTTTTGCCTTATAATTTAAATGTATTAAAAAAGTAAGTATATAAAATTTTAGACAACAATGATGAAGGAGGGCAAAAAAATATTTCAGAAACTTGAGTTACGCAAGTCCACCACGATGTTTGATTCATATTTTTTCCTTATAATAAACGTATCGAAAATAAGTATATTAAATTTAGACAACAAAAAAGAAAAAGAGGGTCACTCATTTGCCCCCCTTTTCTTTATTAGACTGTGGCGCTATATTATTTCTTAAGTTCTCTCATACAGTCGGGACAAATGTTCTTGCCCTTGTAAACAGTTACGTCTTTTGCATTTCCGCAGAATATGCAAGCGGGCTCATACTTCTTGAGTATGATGGTTGCACCGTCAACATAAATTTCAAGTGCATCCTTCTCAGCGATGTCAAGTGTTCTCCTGAGCTCGATAGGCAGAACAACTCTTCCTAATTCATCAACTTTTCTTACGATTCCAGTAGATTTCATAATTGATCCTCCTCTAAAATTACAGTATTCGACAAACTTTGCACTTTCATGATACCATAAATGCCAATAATAGTCAACAATAATTTTTAAAAAATTCAATTAAATACAATAATAATTTATGGAATTAATACAATAATATTACACTAATTTTTATCAAGGTCCTATTAATTTGCATATGCTAAACTCCTGATATAATGCAAGTTAAATGATTAACAAATTAGAGTTTTTTAATAATATAAGGATAAAAGGGCTATCTATCCAATATATTACTGGTAAACGCCATACTCAGCCCAAATACTGAAATTCGTCAAATTTTTTAATTTAAGTTTACTTCCACATTTTTTTTACTTGTATAATATATACCCATATTGGAACGAATTATTTAATAAATTTTATGTTTTCGAATATTACGTTAAGGACCCTCATATACATTATTAGGTATGTACAATTAAAAGCGGGGAGCTTTGCAATTCTTCTTGGATATTTTTTTTCAATATAATAATGTAGCCGATAATATATGCTCCCTAAAAAGTGTGAGGTTTGCTGTGCTAAATTACATTTGGTTTGCAATGTTGGTTTTGGGTATTGTTGTTGGAATAATGAACGGGAGGGTGGATGAAATAACCCGGGCAGTGGTGAGTTCCTCCCAAAATGCGATTGAGCTTGGAATAGGTCTTCTTGGGATTATGTGTCTTTGGACCGGGCTCATGAATATTGCCGAAAGGAGCGGCATAATCAGAAAAGTATCTAAAGCCATAAGGCCTGTTATGAGTTTTTTATTCCCGGGCATACCGAAGGAACATCCTGCCGGTGGAGCTATTGTAATGAATCTTGTTGCTAACTTTTTGGGCCTTGGCAACGCTGCAACTCCCTTGGGGCTGAAGGCCATGAATGAGCTCCAAAAGCTTAATCCCGAAAAGGATGTTGCTACCGATGAGATGAGCATGTTTCTGGTATTAAATACTGCCTGCCTGCAGTTTATTCCTGCAACGGTTATTGCGCTGAGAGCTGCCGCAGGCTCAAAGAACCCTACGGAAGTAATCGGAACCATATGGGTAGCAACCCTGTGTGCTGCTACTGCAGGCGTCGTCGCAGCAAAAATATTCTCATACCTGTTCGGTAATAAAACAAGACATGTGAACGGAACTAAACGGGGGAAGTCATGAATATAGTAAAGGAACTTTCAATATACGCCATACCTGCAATTTTTTTAATCATATTGTGTGTGGGCATGTATAAAGAAATAAAGGTTTATGATGTTTTTATAGAGGGCGCGAAAGAAGGGATTACCACCGTATTGAAAATTATTCCTTCACTGGTGGGACTTATGGTTGCGGTGGGAGTATTCAGGGCATCCGGTGCATTGGAACTTCTGGTTTTTGCATTTAAGCCCGTTACAAATATTTTGAGAATTCCGCCGGATGCGGTACCCATGATTTTTCTCCGCCCAATTTCAGGGAGCGCATCTTTGGCAATGCTGTCCGACATATTCAAGGTGCATGGTCCGGACTCCTTTGTCGGCCGTGTGGCATCAACCCTGATGGGTTCCACCGAAACTATATTTTATACCTTGGCAGTATACTTTGGGGCGGTGGGAATAAAAAAGATCAGGTACACTCTGGTTGCCGCCCTTATAGCAGATTTGGCGAGTGTAATTGCAGCAGTATGGATATGTACCGTGGTTTTTGGCTGATTTTTTTCTAATGATTAATTTATAGTTTTAATTATAGTTTTCCGAAGCTTCTTAACAATCTGCACAAATTGTAATATATATTTATATTTGAACCTCCTTTTTTTATAAGACTTGAGCTGGCCAACCTGTTCATTCCGTGGAAAGCCTTAGGGTTTGACAAGTATATGCCAATTATCCCTTTAACAATGGTTTGGTGAAAATGAGGATGCTTTAGGTTGTTACAGCTTTCCAGGGCCCGTTCGATGAATAAGGAAATTCTTTCCTCACACATTTTCAAATTCTTATAGTAGTATGTGAGATTAGGTTTTCCTTGTTGAAAGTCTTCGCCGGAATTCACATAATCGCGGAGCAAAACCTGAAGGCCGCAAATCCATGGGAAATAGGAAGAGCATATTTTCTCGACTTCTTCCTCTGTAAGATGGGGATCTTGGGCACAGGAAATGAGAACCAATATGAGCAGAGTGGAGTTTGAAGCGGCACTTATCTCCCATCTGGATATTCCCACGTTTTCGTCATGATATCTTTCGGCCCAGGTTTCGATTCTTTTTTCCCTTGTACTTTTGTCCAAAACGGAATATACCTGAAAGTCCGAGTACATCTGGACAAACTTTTTCAATGGGCCTATGACAACACTGTAAGAGGGCAGCTTTTGAATATATACTCTGCATTGTTCTATAAGCCGGGTGATATTTCGGATATCTCCCTTTTGCAGGCAACCGACATGTTCAACCGAAATTTTTCTCTTGGGATCCACTGCATCTCTTAAAGAGCTATATAGCCTGCTGAAAAGCAATTCATCCTTATTGTGGAAACTGGTACAGAGTAAATATATGTAAAGGTCAATGGCATGGAAAGAGGCTATGAATTTTACGGAGTTTTCAGGGTTTATACCGGGATAAAGTAAGCCAAGGTCCGCTCCTATACATTTTTCATTGTCAATATCTTCAGGGGAAAATAATTTGTAGTCCTGAAGTGTTTTGTACGACTTTGGAAACCAGTTGTTTATGTACTTTGTCAATAGCTTCAATCCATATAAGCATTGATTGTTCATGAAATTCCTCCTTAAAAAAAAGCTCTGAAAATCGTATTATTAATTGTTATTCTTCCCATTCTATGCGCATACAGTCTGCAATATTCTATTCTTTTTCAAAAAAATTGATTTTTTTAGGTGTATATTTTTCGAATTTCATTTTAAATAGGAAGTGCATAATTTTTATATATGGCTTTTTGATACCTATGGTGTGAATTTCCTTGAAAAATCCCCAATATATATGTATATTAGTATTAATGGCAAACATGGAAGGCAATAATAAATTAGAGCATTGACGTTTATAATGCTTTATATATAAGGAGGAGCATGAATGAGTAAAAAAACCTTTTATATCACAACACCGATTTACTATCCCAGTGATAAATTACATATAGGTCACTCATATACAACGGTTGCTGCCGATGCGGTGGCGAGGTACAAGAGGCTCAAGGGATACGATGTAATGTTTCTTACCGGAACCGATGAGCATGGACAGAAGATTCAGAGAAAGGCCGAAGAAAAAGGGATTACTCCCAAGCAGTATGTGGATGAAATTGTGGCAGGTATCAAAGACCTGTGGAAGCTTCTTAGAATCACCAACGACAGGTTCATAAGAACCACCGACCCAAATCATGAAAAAACCGTGCAGAAGATATTTAAAAAGCTTTATGACCAGGGGGACATATATAAGAGCGAGTACGAAGGCTGGTATTGTACACCCTGTGAATCTTTCTGGACAAAAACCCAGTTGGTGGACGGAAAATGTCCCGATTGCGGCAGAGAAGTTGAACTTACAAAGGAAGAAAGCTACTTTTTCAGGCTTTCCAAATACCAGGACAGGCTGATAGAGCATATAGAAACCCATCCTGAGTTCATACAGCCCGTTACAAGACAGAATGAGATGCTCAACAACTTCTTAAGGCCGGGCCTTGAGGACCTTTGTGTGTCCAGAACTTCCTTTAATTGGGGTATTCCGGTTACCTTTGACGAAAAGCATGTGGTGTATGTATGGATTGATGCCCTTTCCAATTACATAACCGCTCTGAATTACTTGGCGGAGGATGATTCGGACTACCGCAGATACTGGCCTGCAGATGTTCATCTTGTGGGCAAGGAGATAGTCCGGTTCCATACCATCATTTGGCCTGCAATGCTTATGGCATTGGGTGAGCCTTTGCCGGAGCAGGTCTTTGGACATGGTTGGCTTCTGCTGGAAGGCGGTAAAATGTCAAAGTCTAAAGGAAATGTGGTTGACCCTGTGGTACTGGTGGATAAATACGGTGTTGATGCGGTAAGGTATTTCCTTTTGAGGGAGGTTCCTTTCGGTTCCGACGGCGTTTTCTCCAATGAAGCCCTGATAAACAGGATTAATTCGGATTTGGCCAATGACCTTGGTAACCTTGTTAGTAGGACCGTTACCATGATTGACAAATATTTTGAGGGAAGTATTCCCCAAAACAGGCAGCCGGGAGATTTTGACGAGGATCTCAAAAAGGTTGTGATGGAAACTCCGTCAAAAGTTGAGGAGTTGATGGACAAGCTTCAGTTCAGTGCTGCATTGGCGGATATCTGGAAGACTATTTCCAGAACCAATAAGTATATTGATGAGACTATGCCCTGGAAGCTGGCAAAGGATGAAAACGGCAAAGAAAGGCTTGCAGAGGTTTTATATAATCTTGCGGAAAGCCTCCGTATTATTTCCATACTCATACAGCCCTTTATGCCGGAAACACCCGAGAAGATCTGGCAACAGCTGGGTATTTCGGATAAGAAGGCTATCGAGTGGGAAAGTGCTAAAAAATGGGGAGGTTATCCTGAAGGTTCACGGGTTTGCAAAGGGGATGTAATATTCCCGAGGATTGACATACAAAAAGAGATGGAAGAGCTTGAAAAGATTACTGCAAAAGCGGAGAAGGATGCTCCAAAGAATAATAAAGTCGATGAAGCAGGCAATGATAAGAAAGATGAGTATATTACGATAGAGGATTTTGCAAAGATTGACCTTAGGGTTGCGAAAGTTCTTGAAGCCGAAAAGGTTGAGGGAGCTGACAAGCTGTTAAAGCTAAAGCTCGAATTGGGAGATGAAATACGCCAGGTGGTTTCCGGAATTGCAAAGAACTATACTCCCGAGAGCCTTGTCGGTAAATATGTTGTGCTGGTTGCGAACTTAAAACCTGCCAAACTGAGGGGAATAGAATCCCAGGGAATGATTCTTGCGGCCTCCGACGATAAAGACTTGGTGCTTGTAACTGTTGAAAAGGAAATAGGGAGCGGAACCAAAGTCAGATAGCAGGTTTTACGGATATAAAAGGGAGGGGAGTAAATGTTTTTTGATTCCCATGCACATTATGATGATGAAAGGTTTAAGGATGACAGGTTCGAAACAATAATGAAGGCTTATGAAAGCGGAGTTACATATATATTGAATGCTTCCTCCAATATTGCTTCATCCGTCGATACTGTTTCTTTGACCAGGGAATTTGATTTTGTTTACGGTGCAGTAGGGGTTCATCCCCATTGTGCCGATGAAATAAACGATGATACTTACAAAACCCTTAAAGAATTAACAAAGGAAGATAAAATTGTTGCCATCGGAGAAATCGGGCTGGACTATTATTATGAATATTCGCCTAAGGATGTGCAGAAGTTTCATTTTGCCAAACAGATAGCTCTTGCAAAGGAGCTGAATTTGCCCATAATAGTTCATGACAGGGATGCCCACAAGGACACAATGGATATAATAAAGTCTGAAAATGCCAAGGACACCGGTGGGGTCTTTCATTGCTATTCCGGAAGTGTTGAAATGCTGAAGGAAGTTTTGGATAATAATTTTTATATTTCTGTAGGAGGCGCATTAACCTTCAAAAATGCGAAAAAGCTTGTGGAGGTTGTGGAATATGTGCCCTTGGACAGGCTTTTGATCGAGACGGATTGCCCGTATTTGACTCCGGAGCCCCACAGAGGAAAGAGAAACGACTCAAGCTATGTTAGGTACGTTGCGGAAAAAATTTCCGACATAAGGGGAATTGAAACGGAAAAGGTTGCTGAAATTACAATGGATAATGCAAAAAGACTTTTTGGAATCAAATGAAATTGACATAACTTTATTATCACCAATTTACCTTCGGTACATATAATGATATTGAGTTAAAGTAGAATATGGACCGGAGGTATATTTATTATGGAAAAGAAATATAAAAAAGAACCTGAGGAGATATCGCCTAATGTAACAAATTCGAATAGAATGGAGCAGCCGCCTGTAGTGGAGCAACCACCTGTGGTGGAGCAGCCGCCTCAAACTCCTCAGCCACCTCAAATAACGCCTCAGATACCGAAAATGCCGAAAATGCCTAACATTGATCAGATGATTGAGGCACAGCCTATGCCGCCAATGGGAGTTATGCCAATGCCGGATCAGATGCCCCAGTTAGGACCGATGCCGATTATGCAGCAACCGCAAAATCAACAGCCTCAAATACAGCAAATGCAGGCTCAAATGCCGCAAATGCAGCAGCCTCAAATGATGCCGCAGATTGTGTGCTGTCCTTTGTTGCTTAACATGCAATGTCCTTTTATGCAGTCTGAATATGCAGCTATGGGGCAGGGGATGGCACCCAATCCATATATAAATAATTACCCTGGTGCTGATTATTATCCGGCCCAGCAAATGGCAAATCCATATCCATATCCGTGCAATCCCAATATGTGCGGCAGATACATGTATTAAAAGAAAAGAGTCAGGGAGTATTTCCTTGACTCTTTTTAATAGTATAGTTTTTTTCAATAAAGACGATAATTAATTTGTATATTGCCAAAGGCCTTCATATATTATAGTGAAGAAAAATATGGCAGAAGCGTCTCCGGTCTTTAGAAGCTTTAGTTTACAGAATATTTTCTTCACTGATTTCAATGGCAAAATAAGGGAATTTGACAAAGAAGTTTATATAGAATAAAATACCTATGGTCCCTTAATGTTTGAACAGGAGGATTGAAAGTGTTATCACTTGCAAAAAGAATTAAAAGGTGTATTTCATTGAAAACCTTGTCAGTTATAGTTACTGCAGTTGTTATTGTTTTGATGCTGGGAATGGTTTCCCACTTTCAAAAGGAAGTGGTTATTAACCTTGACGAAAAACAGATTGTTGTCAGAACAATGAAATCCACCGTAAAAGAAGTTTTAATTCAAAATGGGATAAGACTGAGCGAGTATGACTATATTAGTGTTCCGATTGACACAAAACTGCAAAGCAAAGAAAATAACATCATAAATATAAGAAGTGCAGTACCTGTCTATGTTTTTGTTGACGGACGTGAAATTGAATTGATGACTTCAAAGGAAACGGTAAAGGAAGCCCTTAAAGACGAACCGGTCAACCTTTCGAAGTCCGACAAGATTCAAGGAGCGGATCCCGACGACAAAATTGTGAAGGGCATGAAGTTGAAGGTCGTCAGAGTAACAAGGGAGTTCGTGAGTCAGAATGAAATTATACCCTGTCAGGTGGTAAGAAAAGACAACGACAGCATGGACATGGGACAATCCAAAGTAGTTAAACAAGGCAAGGATGGAGTAAGAGAGAAAGTCTACATGGTAGAATATGAAGACGGCAAAGAAGTTAAAAGGTTGTTGGTCGGTAACAAGCTTGTGGTTACTCCTGAAGACAGGATTGTAGAGTATGGCACTATCCCCATCTACACTACCTCGAGAGGAGAAAACTTTAGGTACAAAAAGGTTCTGGAAATGAAGGCCACAGCCTATACCGCAAGTTATGAGGATACCGGAAAAACACCAGACCACCCGTATTTTGGAATCACCTATACCGGTATGAAGGTGAGAAAGGGTGTTGTTGCAGTGGATCCGAAGGTTATTCCTCTGGGGACAAAATTGTATGTCGAAGGAATAGGGAATGTTCCCGATTACGGATATGCAATTGCGGCAGATATTGGAAGTGCGGTAAAGGGCAATATTATTGACCTCTATATGGAAGATAGGAAAGCCGTAGAACGGTGGGGAGTCCAAAAGGTAAAAGTATATATTCTTTATGATTGATTTTTTATGATTGACTTTTTTTACATATCGGAAATAAAATCGTTAAAGGGACTGTAATTGGGCCGGGATTTATTGTCCCGGCTGTTTTTATATTTGATTTTTGGAAGGAAATATTTTTTTGGAGTTGAAATTATGGCAGAGAATACAAGAAACCTAATTCAAAAATACAATGTCAGGCTGACAAAATCTCTCGGACAAAATTTTCTTACCGATAATAATATCGTAAAAAAAATAGTTGATACGGCTGAATTAACTGACAGCGATACTGTAATTGAAATCGGACCGGGTGTCGGCAGTATGACGGTGGAATTGGCCAGGCAGGCAAAAAAGGTAATAGCTGTAGAAATCGATAAGAGACTTATTCCTGCATTAAGTGAAAACCTTGATGGATTTCAGAACGTCCAAATTATAAATATGGATATAATGGATGCCGATCTTAAAGAGCTTCAAAAAGAAGTTCAAACGGGTGAATTAAAGGTGGTTGCAAACTTGCCCTACTATATAACCACACCGATTATCATGAAGCTTTTGGAGGAGGACGATAGCATAAGCCTTATGGTTTTTATGGTTCAAAAGGAGGTAGCCCAGAGGATGGTGGCAAGGCCGGGGGGGAAGGATTACGGTGCTTTATCGGTAGCGGTACAGTATTATTCGAAGCCTGAGATAGCCTTTGACGTATCTCCCCATTGCTTTATTCCTCAGCCTGATGTGGATTCTACCGTTATCAAGCTGAAGAGAAACGAAACCCCTCCGGTAAAGCTTTTGGATAAAAAATTGTTTTTTAAGACGGTAAAGGCTTCTTTCGGTCAGAGAAGAAAAACTTTGGTGAACGCTTTGTATAACTCCGGAATTTTTCATAAGACAAAGGAGGAGATTAAAGAAATATTAATGAGTCTGGGAATTGACGAGAATATAAGAGGGGAAGCTTTGTCCATCGATCAGTTTGCAGAGCTCTCAAATGCATTTTTAAAGTGATTTATGCATACATATGAGAAGAACACGTCGGAAACCAATGTTTTTTAATATTGATTTAATTAATATGTACCTTTAAAAATAGAAGACGGGTATAGTATATAAATATAAATGTAAGAATTATCACAGTATCGGGTAAACCGTTTTTACTATCAAAAGTAAAACGGTTTATTTTTTTATCAAACAACATATATATAAATATGCACTTAAAAATATGATTGTATTTAATGGAATTGATTTGAGGAAATTAACAGGGGACCATAGACTTTTTGCATAACCGGGCCATGATCAATTTTGTAAAGGTGGGGGTAAAATGAATAACAAATTTAAATATCTCAGGTCATTCTTGATTTTTGACCAGGAAGATTCAAGGTTCACAGAAGGAGGAAATTCATCGGGATATGTAAAAATCGAGGTAAGGGACGGCAAGGGAAAATTATCTTGTCAGGTATCCAATCTGAAGGAGGACATTAAAACATATTATAAGCTCTATATGATTAAAGCTGACAATTCCGATTTGATGGCGGTTTGTGCAGGTTCAATTCCGTTAGTGAAGGGCAGGGGTGAGTTGAATTGGAACTTTAATCCCTATAATGTAAACAATTCAGGCTTAACTATTGAAGATTTCAATATTGCGGCTGTTATGGCGGAAAATAAAGACGGGAGCTTTGGAGACATGGCGTGTCCTTTAGTTTCATATAAGGACGGAAAAATCGAATGGAGACAAAAAATGAGAAGGTTCCTCGACAGCCGGCGTACTTCCGAGGATGGACCGTTAGGTAAATTCAACAATGAGAAAGCGGCATATGATGAAAAGAATGCTGAAAACGAGAGTAATGATGTTATTGGTGAAGAACTCACCAGTAAATATGAAAGCGTTATAGAGAGTAAATATGTAAAAGCTCTTTCGGCGAATGACAATAATGAAGAAAGTATTGGTTCCGGCGGTAATGAGGAAAAGAAGGGGGATACGGGAGCTATACCTCAGATTGATGAACAAACACAGATTTTCCCGGCGGAAAAAGAAAATAATGAGACAATGAGTAATAGCACAATAAATAATGAGGAAAATAGCGCAATAAATAATAAGGAATCAAATAAAGAAGGCGGATCCGGGGAATTATCGGATAAAAATGAGTACGAGAAAAGCAAGGAAGAGGAAAAAACGGAGGGGCAGAACGGTTCTGCCGGCGACATGGCACAGAATAAAAGCAAGCCTGAAGCTGCCGGCTATAAACCGACTGTCAAGGAATTGGCGGAGAGCTTTGACAGATATTTTGAAAAATATAATCCGTTTAAGGGAGGAAGAAAGGAATACAGATGGTGGAAGGTATCCAGTCCGGTTCACTTGAATAATGTGCTTTACCAAAAGGATATAAAGATTCCTATACTCTTTAATCCGAGAGTACTGATGGCCCATTTCAAGCACAGGCATTTGATTGTGGGAACCTATGAAGACAATGCCCGAGACTTGTCATATATAGTATTTGGAGTTCCCGGGGTGTATTGGGTAGATGAGAAGCCCTTCGGGAATATTTGCAGATGGGCTCAGGTTGAAGGGAGTGTACCCAAATACGGTGCCTTTGGATATTGGTTGGTATACATAAACACGAAAACCGGAGAAATATTAAACATTAACTGATTAACAATCCATGGCTTCATGACTTGTTATAAATTTTTTCTTTTATTAACCTATATATTAATAATTTTAATTTAAAAATTAAAAAAATTTATTAAAACTATTGGCACATTTTAAAAATTGGTGTATTATATATAGTGTAATTAAACTTTCGGTAAAAGGGGAGAATCAAAAATGGATTTTATAAAGGATGTTACAAGGAAAGTTGCCAGTACAGCCAAGGTTGCTGTAAAAAAATCCAGTGAATTGGTGGAAATTACAAAGCTAAATATAAATATCGGAGCGGAAAAAGATAAGATTTCTAAAATCTACACACAGATTGGAAAATCGGTATATGATTCCTTTGAAAAGGGAGAAGAACTGCCTGCAAATTATAAGGTTCTCTGTGAAAATGTTTTAAGCATCAAGGAGAATATTAAGAAAATGAAACAGCAGATTCTTCAATTAAAAAATATAAAGATATGTCCGTCATGCACAGCCGAGCTTGAACTTGACGTTGCCTATTGTTCAAGATGCGGAGCCAAGCAGGAAACGCAGGAATGCAACGGGCTTTGTGAAAGTGAAGGGAATTGCGGGGATTCTCAGATAGCTGAAGCAGAAACCGGTAATGACGATGCGGACAAAAATGCAGCCCAGGACGATGAAGCAAATAATTGGGCAGAAGAGGTTAAAACAGTCGAATTGGATTTGCCGTCAGGTGAAGAAAATAATTGTTGAATTTTATATATTTAGGTATAAGGTCTTTTATGTAAACATTCCTCAATAAAATTAGCAGTCTATGGGCTTAAAGCAGCGCATAGACGTTTTTATTTTTGCCTGAGAAAGTTATATTTACTGCCTATAGATGCAATTATTAAGTTAAAAAAATGTAAATTCAAATAAATCAATCATAATTTTATTACTTGCATAGAAAGACGATGTGTATTATAATTAAGATACGGTTTATATTTTTTATAATTTAGAAATGCCGTAAATAGCTAAACGTTTTTGTTAAGTGGGGGAAATATTTGAAAGGTTTTGTGTTACATAGTAAATATTTCTTGCGTCTTATAAAAAAATTAAACTTTTTAGTGTTTCTGTCAAAAAAGTTGTTTTTAATTATTTTCTTTCTCACCCCCCCAAAACAAATTAATATGTGCGAAATTATATATTAGGTAAAGCTATTAAGGGTTTGGTTCATTGAAAACTGAATATTTGGACTGCTTAACTTGCTTGTGTGCATTTGTTGTTAGGATTTTGCCAGCCTATTTTAAAATTCCCACAAGAAAAGTAGTATTATTGAAGTACTGTTTAAGCATGGATAAACATTTTTTTCGCAATATTGTCGTCTTCTAACAGATAATGCTCTTCCAATCTTTCATTATTATCGTCACAGCATTTAAGCTTTATTGGATTTATTTACGGGGTGTTTTGTCAATTCTTATCAAATGCAGGGCTTGTTTGGCAGTATATATTGATTTCGTATAATATTAAGCTTGTTAGAGGTATATATACGATTATTTGTCATTTGTTGAGTAAATATAGATTAATATGTTTTTGATTTAGGGATAATGTTTAAGTATTAATAACTATTAATTTTAAATAAGTATTAATTTTAAATATATTAATAAGTTTTAAGTCCAGCTTAGTTTTATGATGATAATAATGCTCATAAAAAGTATCCGCAAAAAGGGGGAATGGATGAATTGTGGGTAAATTGCATTATTTTATCATCATATAACTTAAAAAGAATAAATAATATTTGAAAGGAGAAGAGGGAGAGAATGATTAAAAGAAAAATTTCATTTCTAGTTGCAATTGTTATGATGGCAACCTTAATGTTTCCTATGACAGCATTGGCAGGCCCCACAAAAGCACCTGACTCTTACAAAGGTATGTCTTATAAGGAACTCTTCTTGGATTTTTATTCCAAGATTAAGGATCCGAAAAGCGGTTACTTCAGTCCGGATGAAGGTATACCTTACCATTCCATCGAGACATTGATTGTTGAAGCTCCTGACTATGGACATGTTACCACCAGTGAGGCTTTCAGTTACTACACATGGCTCGAAGCAATGTATGGTAATTTCTCAGGTGACTGGGCTCCATTGAAAAATGCATGGAAGGTAATGGAGGACTGGATAATTCCTGATAGCACTGAACAGCCGGGTATGGCAAGATATAATCCAAGCAGCCCTGCTACATATGCTAACGAATATGAACTGCCTGATTATTATCCTTCAAAGTTGGAGTTCAATTCTGTAACAGTAGGTCAGGACCCTGTACATAATGATTTGACATCCGCATACGGTGCTGATATGTACTTAATGCACTGGTTGATGGACGTTGACAACTGGTACGGTTTTGGAACAGGAACAGAAGCAACATTTATAAACACCTTCCAAAGAGGTGAACAGGAGTCAACATGGGAAACCATTCCCCATCCGTCAAAGGAAGAATTCAAGTTCGGCGGTAGAAACGGATTCCTTGATTTGTTTACAATAGACAACAGCTATGCACAGCAGTGGCGTTATACCAATGCTCCTGACGCTGAAGCCCGTGCAATACAGTCAATATACTGGGCATGGAAATGGGCTGAAGCACAGGGTAAGGGTTCACAAGTTTCCGATCTCGTAGCAAAAGCATCCAAAATGGGTGACTTCTTAAGAAATGACATGTTTGACAAGTACTTCATGAAGATCGGTGCACAGGCCAAGACTCCGGGTAATGGTTATGACAGTGCTCACTTCTTGTTAGCATGGTATACTTCCTGGGGTGGCGGACTTAAAGATGCTTGGGCATGGAAGATCGGTTGTAGCCATGCACACTTCGGTTACCAGAGCCCGTTTGCAGCTTGGGTTATGGCAGAGGTTCCTGCATTTGCTCCGAAGTCTTCAAGAGGTAAGAAAGACTGGGAAGACAGCTTACAGAGACAGATTGAGTTCTATCAGTGGTTACAGTCTGCTGAAGGTGGTATTGCCGGTGGAGCAACCAACTCATGGAACGGTAGATATGAAAAATATCCTGCAGGTAAATCAACATTCTATGGTATGGCATATACTCCGCATCCTGTTTATGCTGACCCGGGTAGTAACCAATGGTTCGGTATGCAGGTTTGGTCAATGCAGCGTATGATAGACCTTTACCTTGAATCAGGTAAAGCAGAAATCAGACCGTTGATTGATAAATGGGTTCAATGGGCTATGAGCAATGTAAAATTATATGATGATATGACTTTCGAAATTCCTAGCGATCAGGAATGGACAGGAGAACCCGACACATGGAATGGTAAATATACCGGAAATCCGAACCTCCATGTAACAATCAAATCTTGGGGTAACGACCTTGGTGTTACCGGTTCTTTGGCAAACTGTCTTGCAACTTATGCTGCAGCTACACAGAGGTGGGATGGAGAAGCTGATGAAGATGCATTAATTATGGCAGCTGAATTGGTTAACCGTGCTTGGTACAACTACTACTGTGAAGAAGGAAAAGGTGTTGTAACTGAAGAATCTCGTGCAGACTACAGCAGATTCTTTACTCAGGAAGTATATGTTCCGGCTGGTTGGAGCGGAACAATGCCGAATGGTGACAAGATTCAGCCTGGAATTAAATTCATAGACATTCGTTCAAAATATAGGCAGGATCCTGACTACCAGAAGGTTTATAATGCATATCAGAGGGGTGAAGCTCCTGTATTGAATTATCACCGTTTCTGGCATGAAGTTGACCTTGCAATTGCTATGGGTGTATTGGCTACTTACTTCCCAGAAATGAAATATGATAATAAGCCAATCACTGGTGACATCACTAATCCAGTTCTCTATGGTGATGTTAATGATGACGGATTAGTAGATTCATTTGATGTTACAATTTTGAAGAGAATTGTTCTCCGCAGATATACTGGTTCATACAATGCAGAAGCAGCAGACGTAAATGCTGATAAAGCTCTTGATTCATTTGACGTTACAATTTTGAAGAGATTCGTTCTCAGAAAAATTGATAAATTACCATATGGAAATTAATAATTAGTTTTCAAAGGACCGGTTAATACCGGTCCTTTTTTCACTATTTTTCAATAAGTCCTATTACGTATCTATTTGGTTCTTGCTTTAAAACCTTAATTTTCTGAACTTTTACTCATATTCCACAATGTACATATCCCGACTGTCCGTATTTTCTTAAAAATAAATGATTTTTGTGACGAAATATAGTATAATATAAAAAAATGTGTCTTTTTTGTGATTTAGTATGAAGGTAGGAGTATGTGCGAAGGAGCTGATAGTATGACGGAAAAAAACAAAGTGGACGTCAGAATAGCAGGAAAAGACTATACATTGGTGGGTACGGAGTCCGATGAATATATCCAGAAGGTAGCGTTGTATATTGACAAAAAAATGAATGCAATTATGAAGGCAAACAGCAAGCTTAGCACTTCAATGGCATCGGTTCTTACTGCTATTAATGTTGCTGACGATTACTTTAAAGCACATGACAATGTTATCAGCTTAAGTAAACAATTAAAGAGTGCCAATGAGGAGATAGAAAGGCTAAAAGAAGAGAACAGACGGCTTCTTAATGAAAATGCGATTATAAGCAATAAAAATACCAATTATCAGCTGGAACTGGCAAAGAGGGAAGCGGAATTGAACGAGGTAAGAAGTACACTGGAAAAGACGACAGGTATGCGGATTTAGAGCATTTCAATAAAAAATTCGATCTGATGATGAAAGGAACTCAAAAAGAAGCGTGAAAAGTGCTTCTTTTTACTTTTTTAGGGTATTATATTATTAAAAAATAAACTATTTTGATATTGAGGGAGAGTTATGATGAAAGATTCAAGGCCGGAGCTGCTTGCACCCTGCGGTGATTGGGAGGCTTTTCTGGCAGCTGTTGAAAACGGGGCAGATGCTGTATATATGGGAGGAAAGTTGTTTAATGCAAGGCAATATGCATCCAATTTTGATAGGGACAAGCTTGAAGAGGCCATAAATTATGCGCATATAAGGGATGTAAAGGTATATTTGACATTGAATACATTGATATCCGACAGCGAGATGAAGGCAGCATTGAATATGGTTGAAGAAGCATATCTTGCCGGTATTGACGGTATAATTGTTCAGGATATCGGACTGGCAAGCTTGATAAGACAATTTTTTCCCGACCTATCCCTTCATGCCAGTACTCAGATGGCAATACACAACCTTGAAGGGGTAAAAATGCTGGAAAGGCATGGCTTTGACAGGGTTGTATTGGCAAGGGAGTTGACTTTGAAAGAGATAAGAAGCATTGCTCAAAACACTTCTTTGGAGATAGAGGTGTTTGTTCATGGAGCATTATGTGTGTCCTATTCCGGCCAGTGCCTTATGAGCAGTATGCTCGGAGGAAGGAGCGGAAACAGGGGAAAGTGTGCCCAGCCGTGCAGGCTTCCCTATCAGTTAACGGCTTGTGACGGCAAAAAGGCGTTAAAAGACAGCAGCAAGGCATATCTTTTGAGTCCTAAGGATATTTGTCTGATAGAAAATTTAGATGATATTGTGAAGGCGGGCGTAAAATCCCTTAAAATTGAAGGAAGAATGAAAAGCCCGGAATATGTTGCCACAGTGGTAAGAATTTATAGAAAATATCTGGACCGGATACTAGAAAGTGCAGGAAATAATGAGAAAGCCAAAATTGATCCGAAGGATTTGAAAGATCTGGCACAGGCTTTTAACAGAGGAGGCTTTTCAAGAGGATATCTGGAAGGTAAGACGGGAAGGGACATGATGAGCTTCGAAAAGCCCAAAAACTGGGGAATTTATTTGGGAAGCGTACTTTCCTATGATAACTATTCTCAGACCGTTAAGATAGCGCTTGAAGATGAACTGGCCATGGGTGACGGAATTGAGGTCTGGAACGGTGAAGAACAAAGCCCGGGAACGGTGGTTACGGGAATGAGGGTAACCGGCAGGGCCGTAGATGAGGCAAAACCCCATGACATAGCAGAGGTAAGCAGTATTAAAGGCAGAATAAGAAAGGGAGATAAGGTATACAAAACCTCGGATAAAGAATTGAATACCCTTGCCGGAGAGTCTTTTACGGGCAAATTTAAAAGGAAGGTACCCATAGAAGGAAAGGTTGAGATAAAGAAGGGTGAACCGTTAGCCGTTGCCGTTAAAGATTATAATGGAAATGAGGTTCAAATTGATTCCGGATATATACCCGAGGAAGCAATAAACAAGCCTCTCACCGGGGAAAGGGTGCTGGAGCAGTTACAAAAAACAGGACAAACGCCCTTTGAATTTCGGAATATAGAAGTGGAATTGGAAAGTGGCCTTGCGGTACCGGTGAGTGAGCTCAACACTATCCGGCGAAAGGCATTGGAGCAGCTTCAGATTAAAAGGGCGGACAGGTATCCGGAGAGAAAGCAGCGTTGTAAGGGAAAAATAGGAAGTGTGACATTTTTAACTCATACATCTAGGGAACAAAACCAAAATAAGACTTTAGCGGTGTCTGCGTGCTTTTACAAAGAAATAGAAGGTCTTGACTATGGGGCTTTAGCGGTGGAAAGGCTGTACCTTCCTTTCAGTATGCTAGTAAATGAAAGTGGAGAGAATATTTTACGCCTCGGGCAGAAGACTGAAGTATATGCGTATATTCCCCCTATAACCAAGGGCAATTATGACAGGCTTATAAAGTCAAAATTAAAACATATCGCCAATATGGGAGTAAAGGGGATTTTGGCGGGAAACATCGGTGCATTGGAATATACTGCGGACATTCCGGGGCTATCTTTTATGGGTGACCACTATATGAACATTTTTAACAGCGTTTCAATAAAGGTGGCCAGGGACCTTGGAATGAACGGTGTTACTTTATCGCCGGAACTCAATTTGAATCAGATTAGAGAAATAGAGAAGTTTTCCGGATTTACGGTTGAAGTGCTCGTGTATGGAAGAATACCTCTTATGATAAGCGAGTATTGTCCTGTGGGAAGTGTTATGGGTGGTTTCTGCAAAAACAAAAAATGCAGCCGGGAATGTATGGACAAGGATTTTAAGCTCAGAGACAGAAAGAACATGGAATTTCCCGTACTGTGCGACAGGATTGATTGCAGAAGCATGATTTTTAACTCCAATGTATTACTTCTGACGGACAATATTGATAAAATAAAAGCATCCGGGGTAGATATGCTAAGGCTTAATTTTGCGGATGAAAACCCTAACGAGGTCATGGATATTGTGGACATGCACAAAAAACTTATAACCGATGGCCCTAAATACCTGAAGGATTATGAAGGACTGATTGAAAAAATAAAGGATGGAGGATTTACAAAGGGTCATTATTTTAAAGGCGTATAGGCTTAAAAAGATGTACAATCGGGATGAAGAGGCTTCTTTAGGGAGATTTTAAACGGAAAAATGTTTGATTGAGAACGGGAGGTCAGTATGAAAAATAAAATTGACGTATATATTAAAGTAGAGGGGCATGGAAGAATACCGGAGTATGCATCGGAGAATGCGGCAGGTTGTGATTTATATGCAACGGAGGACATGGCAATAAGGCCTGGAGAAACGAAAATAATGCCCATGGATTTTATTGTGGCATTTCCGCCGGAAATAGAGGCACAGATTAGACCCAGAAGCGGGTTGTCGTTAAAAACCGATTTGCGTATTCCCAACGGACCGGGCACCATTGACAGCGATTACAGGGATAAAGTGGGAATTATACTCCAGAACACCTATAACATTGCAAATCTTCCGTATCAAATTGCACAAAACCCTGAAATTCTTTCGGAACTGAAGAATAACTACAGGGAAATGGAGCTGCGGGAGTATTTATCCTCGAGAGAAACCGCCGATATTGAAAATTTTGAAGGCTTGGATGTGCTAAACCAAAAAATTTACGTGGATAAAAAGGGAAATCCCTTCGGTACTATTTACATATCCCGGGGCGAGAGAATTGCACAAATGGTTTTTTGTGAATATAAAGCGGCTAATTTTATTTCCCACCCCAATCCTCAGGAAATCGGAAAGAACAGGGGAGGAGGCTTCGGACATACAGGGGTCTAGCCCATACATACAAAAAAATCGGACTTTACAAACCCACTCTCCTGCCGTATAATATAAATACGAACATATGCTCGACGCAAGAGGGTGGGTTTATGAATAGGGTAATTTTGCATTGTGACCTTAACAATTTCTATGCCAGCGTAGAATGCCTGTATAATCCTGAGCTTCGTGACAAACCTGTTGCTGTATGCGGTTCTGCTGAAGACAGGCATGGCATAGTGCTTGCCAAAAACTACATAGCAAAGAGCTATGGTGTCAGGACCGGTGAGGCTACATGGGAGGCAAAAAGGAAGTGCCCCGGGCTTATAACGGTGAAACCCAATTATAGCCTTTATCTTAAGTTTTCAAGGTATGCCCGCGAAATATATGAGTATTATACCGATAGGATAGAGTCCTTCGGTATAGACGAGTGCTGGCTGGATGTAAGTGAAAGCCTTCTTCTCTTCGGGGACGGTACTAAGATAGCCGATGAAATAAGGAGAAGGGTAAAAAGCGAAATGGGTGTGACCGTTTCCATAGGGGTAAGCTATAACAAAATATTTGCAAAGCTGGGGTCGGATATTAAAAAGCCTGATGCGGTTACGGTTATCACCGAGGATAATTTTAAAGATAAGGTATGGAGACTTCCTGTGGAAGAACTTTTGTATGTGGGACGGTCGACAAAAGCCAAACTTAATAATCTTTCCGTCTTTACCATTGGAGATCTGGCAAACTGTTCCTCCCAATTTCTTGTAAATCAGTTGGGGAAGTGGGGAAGCATTCTGTGGAACTTTGCAAACGGCTACGATATCAGTCCCGTTGCAAAGCTCGGTTATGAAGCGGCTATAAAGGGTATAGGCAATTCCATTACTACTCCCAGGGATTTGACAAAAAATGAAGATGTTAAGATTTTAATATATGTACTTTCCGAGAGTGTGGGCGAAAGGCTCAGAAGGCATAACTTTAAAGGAAGAACGGTGCAAATAAGCATAAGGGATACGGCCCTTAAGAGCATAGACAGGCAGGGAAAGCTGGACCGCCATACATATATAACCTCTGAAATTGCGGCCAAGGCTTACGAAATATTCTTGAATTCATGGGATTGGTCAAAAAATATAAGGTCTTTAGGGGTTAGAGTTACGGACCTTGTAGAAGGAGACAACTTTGTACAAATGTCATTTTTTTTAGAAGATATCAAAAGGCAGAAGCGTGAGGCCATTGATGCTTGTGTGGACCGAATCCGGGAGCGGTTCGGACATTATTCGGTTCAGAGGGCGGTTTTGCTCGAGGATGAAGGCCTCAACGCCAATCCTGCGCAAGATCACGTTATTTTCCCGGTTTCTTATTTCAGAAACAGTTAAAAACAGCTAAAACAACTAAAACAACTATATTTTTTTCTTATTCGAGGAGAAAAAAGGTGGTGCTTGAATAATTATGGGAAAGGTGTTTGTTGATGCCATTGTACAGTTTACCAAAGAAGGCGAAAAGATTCCTTTGGAAATAGTGTGGAAAGACGGAAAGAGGTTTGAGGTGGACAGGGTGCTGGATATAAGGAAGGCTGCATCCTTGAAGGCAGGAGGACGAGGTATAAGATATAAATGCAGGGTAAGGGGAAAGGAAATATATCTTTTTCTCGACGATGACAAATGGTTTATTGAAACTTAAGCTTTTGCGAATTTTAACACGCATGTCCACATTTGTTTTATATGCCCTTTTATTTCCCTGTAGTTTGAATAAAGACTACCTTTATAGTATTATAATAATATATAATAAATTTTACCAGTGATGGAACAAGTTTATTTTCCTTTCTCATTCCTTATGAATTTTATATAACCCTTTATAAGGGTAAAATTTTACTATGAAAGGGGTTTTTATTATGCTAGTCCGAAACTATGTAGGTGGTGTGGTGTTTTCCGGAGACAAAGTCCTTCTTCTAAAAAATGAGAAGGATGAATGGGTACTTCCGAGAAAAGCCATGCAGGATGGGGAAATACCGAATGTGGTGGCTGTAAAAAAGATTGAAGAAGGCTCAGGTATAGCGGCCCAAATAGTATGTGCGGCAGGTCAGACAAATTATGAATTTTCATGTGTAACACGTCAAAAACCCTTCTGTAACAAAACTACATGGTATATTATGAAATCCCTTAATGAAAACGAAATAAGAAAAAAAGATGATAAACAAGAGCGGTTTAGTTTCTTTAAGATAGATAAAGCTATGGATATTATCAGTTCAAATCAGGATAAGTCACTGGTTAATTTATCCTTCAGAAAATACAAGGAATTGATTTAATGTACAAAATAAGATAAGCAAAAATGAAAGGGCTCAACGCCCTTTCATTTTCACAAAAAGTATATTGATTTTATACACTCATTATTTTTCAAATCGAAATCATCTAAAATTTCAGAATATACTTGCCTATTATATGGTCAACGGGAATAGGACCTATCATTCTACTGTCAGTGCTGTTGTTTCTGTTGTCCCCCATTACGAAAACATGGCCTTCGGGGACAATTATCGGCTCATCGGAGGTGTAATACATGGCTTCCTTAATATAAGGTTCTTCCAAAAGTTCTCCGTTTCTATATATTTTTCCGTCGATAAACTCAAGCTTATCTCCCGGTTTACCGATTACCCTTTTGATCCAGAAAATCTCTTCAGTATTCTTGTTGAAAAAATACGAAAGGGCATTGTACTTGAAGCAATCGGTTATATCGTCAGTTATGGTGCGGGGTCTGTCAATGCGCTTGTCAATAATAACAATATCGCCATAGTTAGGTTCTAATCTGAAGGTATGGATCAGCTTGCTGATTATGATGCGGTCGTTATTGTGCAAGGTGGATTCCATGGAGATTCCCCTAACCTTGGTGGGCTGCAGAATAAAAACCGTAATTAAAAGACCGCATAGAACTGCAAATGCTATATGAGTAAACCAGCTTAAAATTTCTTTTAAGATTTTCACGGTGTCTTCCTCCCAAATTGAAAATTATGTTTATGTTTTCCTCAAAATTATTATATCATATATAATAGAGACTTCGCCATAAAAATTACAAGTACGATCCAAACCCTTTGGATATATGGGTGCATTTTATTTTTGAATATGGGCTGAAAAATGATAAAATAGACCTATGCATAAAAAATAATTAAAAGGTGGTAATTTTGGATAAGGAATATAAGACTGTCTTAAACCATGCAGTATATGAAATTGAGGAGAAAAAATCGAGGTTTATAGCATCGGTTAAGCCGGTGTCAACGGAGGATGAGGCACTGCAATTTATAAATGATTTGAAGTCAAAGTACTGGGATGCTACCCATAATGTTTATGCTTACCATATAGGCGGAACCAATGTTATACAGAGGTTCAGCGATGACGGTGAGCCTTCGGGGACGGCCGGACTTCCTGTACTTGAGGTTATAAAGAGAATGGAAGTTAGGAACCTGGCGGTGGTGGTAACCAGGTATTTCGGAGGGACTCTTTTGGGTGCTTCCGGGCTTATACGCGCATACAGCAGGAGTGCTTCCTTAGGGATAGAGGCCGCACAGATTGTGACAAAAAAGCTTTGCAAAGAAATAACGGTGATTTTAGATTACACCTTGCTTGGAAAGGTTCAAAGTCTTTTACTTTCAAAAGGTTTTCCGATAAAGGATACAGTATATGAACAGGATGTAAAAATAATAGTATTTATTCCGGAGGACGAAGTCGAGAGCTTTATAAGCTTAATCACTGAAACCACTAATGCAAAGGCAACAATGGAGATGGGGCAAAAAACTTATATAACACTGGATTCGCAGGGGAAAATAATATTGTAGCTTGATTTTGTTATGTGGGTGTCGAGTATATATCGGAAAACTCCACTTTAATGGTCTCAATAATTCTGTTTTGGACATTGTTTTGGCAATGGTCTGTGTTGTAATTTTTATCGCAAAGCGTAATGGGCAGTGTAATAATAAATTCACTTCCCCGGTTTACCTCACTTTTAACTTCTATCGTTCCGTTGTGAAGCTCAACAAAGGATTTCACAATGGACAGGCCAATGCCGCTGCCTTCAAATTCTGCTGTGAGTTCACTGTTTACCTGACTGTAGCGGTCAAAAATTCTCGATTGCATATCCCGGGGAATTCCGATTCCTGTGTCTATTATTTTAATTACTACATCATTATCCTTTCGGGCTACTTTAACATAGATCATTCCTCCGGGATTTGTAAATTTGATGGCATTGGATAACAGGTTTAAAATTATCCTTTCGATTTTGTCGATATCCACGGCAGTTATTATTTCCTCATCAAGGGTATCGAATTCTATGCTTAGTCCCTTTTGTTCTACAAAGGGACTAACAGACTCGGTTATTTCCTCCACCAGATATACAATGTTGCAATTTACCGGATTCGTTTTAATATAGCCGCTTTCGACACGGCTGATATCGAGAATATTGTTTATCAGCCTCAGAAGTCTGTAGCAGTTTTGTCTTATAGTAGACAGATGCTTGCTTGATTTTCTTCTGTCAACTCCATCGAGCGGATATTTTTGGTCTATAAGCTGTATTGCGCCTAGAATAACGCTTAGAGGTGTTTTTAATTCGTGAGAGATGTTGTAAAATAACTCTGCTTTTTGGTTGCTAAGCTTTAAGGTTTTATGATAAAGGTCTATAATGTTTTCCAGCGATTTATTTTTTTCATCAAGTTCTTTTTCATGCTGTTTTATCAGGTTTTGAATTTGAAGATTGCTTTTTTTAATGATTTTCAGGAGATTTTTATTTTCATGTGTTACAACGATAGTGATAATTGCCAGAGATATTTCTATTATTGCGTGACAAATATTCTGTATCAGGGAAAAGTTTGTAACCTGCGGGGCATATGTCGAATTACTGTCATTGCTTTTTATCAAAAGCAAAATAGAACCAATGTTTGTGGTGGTAATAACGGTCAGAAGTAAAAATACAATAAATTTAAAGTGACTACGAGCATTAGGCTTAATATTCATAGCACCAACCCTTTTTTATAAATCATTTTAATTAATAGGATTATATAGTGCACAATACATAAAATACCACGCTTATTTTATAGGAAATATTCAAATATGTAAATACATTTTTTAGATAGACAGTTAAAAAATTATTGAAGGGATTTAAATTATTACGAAATCTTAAAAGCAAAGGAGCTTGATGTAACCGAATTTATTACATTTTTTATTAAAAAACTTTATAAATTGGCCTTTTAATATTATAATCAATAGGGGATAGATTTATTAGTTATATATAACTGTAAGGAGGTATTTTATGTCCGGACATTCAAAATGGGCTAATATAAAGCACAAAAAGGAAAAAACGGATGCTCAGAGAGGAAAAATATTTACGAAGATCGGAAGGGAAATTGCGATAGTTGTAAAGCAAGGAGGACCGGACCCTGAATCCAATTCAAAGCTGAGAGATGTTATTGCCAAGGCTAAGGCTGCAAATATGCCTAATGAAACCATCTCAAGAAGTATAAAGAAGGCTGCCGGAGAAATTGATTCCGCCAATTATGAGGAGATAGTGTACGAGGGCTATGGACCGGGTGGTGTGGCTGTTATTGTCGAAGCCATGACGGATAACCGGAACAGGACAGCCGCCGATGTTAGGCATTACTTTGATAAGTTCGGAGGTAATCTTGGCACATCGGGATGTGTGTCTTTTATGTTTGATAAAAAGGGAGTAATACTGATTGAAAAGAAAGACGGCGTAGCAGAGGAAGAATTAATGGCACACGTTATTGAGGCAGGTGTTGAGGACTTTAATGTCGAGGATGAATACTATGAAATTATTACCGAACCCGATGACTTTTCAAAGGTGAGAGAATACCTTGAACAAAAGGGGTATGAGTTTATGTCGGCAGAGGTTGAGATGGTTCCGCAAACCATGACCAAGCTTACGGACCCAAAACATATTGAAAATATGAATAAGCTTATTGAAAATCTGGAAGACCTTGATGATGTACAAAACATTTTTCATAACTGGGAAGAGGAATAGAGGCTTGAAATGCGGCTCAAAACCGAACCCTGTTCAAATAATTTCCCACGGGTATTAACAATGTCCGAAAAATCTGATATATTATTTATATGTTCAGGGAGGAGTGGTAGTTTTGAGCAATTTGGTTTATGACATTCTTGAAGAGCAAATAAAAAGTGAGATTGACAAAAATATACGGGATATGGGAGTTAAAATACGGGGTATTTCCATTGATGCGGAAACAAATCTGAATATCAAGGTTGTTCTGGTATCCAATGAATGGGAGTATAAAAATATTGTTTAAAAATTTATGGTAACAAAAATCGAAGGGGTTTGGTGCCTCCTTCGATTTTATATAGAAGCTTCAATGAAATACAGACAATTTCTGATGAATCAGATTCTATAAAATGACGCCAACCAGAATTTTCGGTTGGCGTCACAATTGATTTTTAATTTATTTTCCTGTCTACTTGACAGGGAGCACTTCAAAAGCGCTCCTGAGCTTTCAATTTTTTGGTTAAGCTTTATCCCTTGCAGGTTCTGATTGCCTAAATAACAAGCTGATACTGTATATTCCTGCAAGACCCACAATGGAGTATATTGTTCTCGTTATAAATGAGCCTGCTCCAAACATGTCTGCTACCAGGTTATAATCGAATAATCCAGTAAGGAGCCAATTTAATGCTCCGATTATAACTAAAACCAGAGCAAGCCTGTCCAAAGGTGTTCTATCCATAGTGACAACTCCTTTTTATTTATTTATATTCGTATTATTTACCTTATTAAAATTAAAAATTCATAGCAAAATATGCGTTGGTGCAGCTATAAAAATATGGGATATTTAAAAATTAATGCTTAAAAAATCAAGAGCACATTGGGACAATATTTCCATACCTATTCCGATACATGCTTCATCAATTGTGAACCGGCTGGAATGAAGATTGTGGAAATTATCGTCGGAAGCACTTCTGCAGCCGAGGTTAAATATAGCCCCGGGAATTTTATGAGTGTAATATGAAAAATCTTCCGCCAGCATGGAAGGCTCAGGATTTGTAATGACGTTTTCCTTGCCGAGGATTTTTACGGAAGCTTTAGCAATAAGCTCTGCAATCTCTTGATTGTTTACCACAGTGGGATAACCCAGGTTATATTCAAAGGTAAAGTCTGCTCCGGCTTCGCATGTAACTGAGCTTATAATGGAATTCATGATATTGGATATCTTATCATGGGTTTCCTTGTCAAAGGCTCTTACAGTACCTTTTATAACAGCCTCCGACGGTATAATGTTATAAGTGTTGCCGCCCTGAAAGCATGTTATTGATAAAATTGCGGTTTTAAAGACACTGATCCTTTTGGGTATGATGGATTGTAACATATTTATTATATTAATCCCTATGCTGATAGGATCGGTTGTCTTGTCCGGTTGAGCCGCATGACCGCCTTTTCCTTTTATCACGATGTCAAATTCGGCAGGGGAAGCCATAACAGGTCCGGAGCCTACGGAAATTTTACCCGAACTGAGCAAAGGGGATACGTGCAGGGCGATTATGGCATCGGTTGGCGGATTATCCAGGGCACCGTCTTCAATCATTAACTTTGCTCCGCCAAGGCTTTCTTCAGCGGGCTGAAAAATGAACTTAACATTTCCGGATATGCGCTCTTTCATACCGGAGAGTATTTTGGCGGTACCCAGGGCTATGGCAGTATGAGCGTCATGGCCGCAGGCATGCATGACGTTCTTAATGCGGGAAGCAAATTCAATATCGTTTTCCTCGGTAATGGGCAGAGCATCTATGTCTGCTCTTATTGCAACGGTTTTTCCCGGGTTTTTCCCCTCAAGAAGGCCCACCACTCCGGTTTTTGCTATGTTTGTATATACCTTTAAACCGAGGCTCTTTAAAAAATCTGATACAATGGCAGAGGTTCTATACTCATGAAACCCTAATTCGGGATGTTGATGAATATCTCTTCTTATCGAAATTATCTCACTAATTATTGTGGAAGATATTTTTTTTATTTCTTCTGTATACATTCCAATCACCTGAATCATAATATATACCTTTTTTCAGATTAATGCAAGCCTATGCACGTGGCATTGACAGACTTTATAACTTTATTATGCCTCTTCCACATGATCTTCGTTGAAATATGCCCACGGCTATTTAACGCTACGGCAAAGCTTAAGGGGCACTTGGCCCCTTGGCTTTTCGGTCGGTTTATCCTGTGGCTTTCCCAATAGCTTGTTTTACTGTTTTTTCTTCAAAGAAAGCACAATCGGATGAGACTGAAGCTGAGTTTTTGGTAACAGTATCAAGTGTACACTTGCCTTCCCGTTGATGAATACAATTTGACGAGCAGTTGATAGTTGTCATAATATCACTCCTGTCCGAAAGATTATGACAAAAGATGTAAGCCTAGCACTGGCAGTGTATTCTCAAAGCGTCTGAATTTATTGTTCCCATAAAAGGTTTATTTATTAAAACAGGATTTTACGGGTGAATTTTTTTAAGTGAAGAAAAATATGGAAGAAACATTGTGGAGTAAGTTGTAGAGCCTGTTAATATGACGCGGAAAGGGAGAGCATTGATTGAGCGAAGCGAGTTTTGCTCGACCCCGCGGAGTATTTACAGGCTCTGTACTTACGTAACATAAGTTTCTGGAGTATTTTTCTTCACTAAATAATTCGGAAGGATTACGTCTGGTATAATCCCGCCAAATAAAAGCTCGGTACATCGAGTCCCTTCGCTTTTGACTCTTTCATTTCATTCCAAGAGGCCAAATAAATGCCGCACCTTTTTTGAAAGGTGCGGTTTATTTGAATAACCACCGGATACAGAGTACCCGGCAGCTAGTAGCCGGTAAACCATTGCTTATAAGTTACATACTTTTATTCATTAAACAGTTGGTTGTCAATATATTTTACGCGCGGTTTGTCTTGAATAGTATAAAAATAAATCTGATGAAGCATATAATGTTTTGCTAATAAATTATGATAAAATAATTTTTTAAGATATTATATATTTATGAACATAAAAGCAAAAATGTGATAACTTATGAAAATTAATTTTTTGTGCGTTATGGGAGAAAAAAATTATGGCTTATGAAAAGATGAACTTATTAAATATACCCAATATACCCAAAAAAAGAGTCAGGCTTGCACTGGTGGACGGAAGAATCAGCAGCGCACTGGAAGAGGGATTGGCCCAAAGGGGAATCGAGATTGTAAAGACAGAGGCTTATCCGTGGTTGTATCCGGCTATTTCCTGCCATCCCGATGCTGTATTTCACCACTTGGGAGGAAATCTGATGGTATATGCACCCGGAACAAGTGCCGCTACTGTAGCTACCCTCGAAAATATGGGATTTTTGATGATTGAAGGGGAAAAGCATCTTACGGCAAAGTATCCCGGAAGTGTTCACTATAACGTGGCCCGCGTGGGAAATCTTGCGTTTCACAATACCCGATACACAGATAGGATTCTCAGGGAAAACTTGTACAATTGCGGTGTGGAGCTGGTACATGTAAATCAAGGCTACACCAAATGTGCAGTATCCGTTGTAGATGAAAACTCGATAATAACCATGGACAGGGGAATTGCGAAGGTGGCGGAGAAAAAAGGCCTTGATGTACTGGTTATAGACGAAGACGGCATACTGTTGCCGGGAATCCAAAACGGTTTTATAGGAGGAGCTACATGTCTTATTGATGATAAAAAATTTGCGGTGGCAGGGAATATATATAGATTAAAATCGGCAATGAAAATTATTGATTTTCTATCTCAAAAAGGAATTGAGCATGTCTCGCTTTCTGAAGAACCCGTGACGGATATTGGCACAATTATACCGCTTTTAACGGTCTGAGAGATTTTTCAAATATGATCCTTCATTGTAACTTACTATACTTATCAGCATATAATATACTATAAAAATGTGAATTATTACATAGTAAAAGTGTGTGAGCAAGGATATGCTTTGCACGGTTGAATATAGTTATGAAAATATGGAAATTAAGAAAAATGTGCCAAAAATTGTATATAACGCTTACTGCATACAACAAATTGCTAAGACATATACTACGTTTGAAGGGATGTGAAGTTGATGCAGTTGCTTTGTATTGGGGTTAATGAGAGAGCAGACAGATTAAAAGAATGCTTGACAAATGGACTTAACTCAAATAATAAATTGTGCAAAAAATGCAAAATTATAGATGTTATTAATTCTGAAGGCTCAACTTCAATTGAATGCCATATTGAAGAGGATGATGAAAATTCAGATATATATTCCATTTTATACAATGAATTAGTAGTAAATGTATCTGATGCCCTGGCAAATTATATAGTTGATGAGTATGAGGAAAGACTGATATTGAGGATAATAAACAGTAACTATTGCTATTTTAACTCAGTGGAAAAGAAAGAAATACAAAGGATTGCTCTTGGGATTATAAAAAATGAAGAGAGAAACTTTTTGAACAGTTTGTTTCAGATTAGAAGAAGAAACATTATAGTAAAGAAGCTGTTGGAGTACTTTGAGCATTCCAACAGCGTTATACTGGATGGGTTTGTAAATTTTCGGCTTAAAGACTATGTGAAGGATTTGGAAGAAATAGTCGACAAGGCAGTGGATGATTTTCTTATGGAGAGGGAATACAAGGAATTTATAAGACTTTTAAGGTATTTTGTAGACATTCAGGAGCCTAAGTTTAATGTAATTCATATTATTGCAGGCTACGACAACAAGTATATTTTGCTGGATGAAAACAAGCAGGAAATCATCAATGAATGCCTTCAGGAATTTATGAATGATCTGCCTGAGGGAGAAATCAATTATGATGATCTATTAGTTAGCTCATTGATTACCATGGCACCTAGAAAGCTTGTTATCCATGGTACCAAGGGCTTTAGGAACAAAGAACTGTTGGAGACAATTAAAAATGTATTTTGGGGAAAGCTTATCGTATGTTCGGAATGTGAATTGTGCGTAATCAACTGTGTCAGGAGCGAGAAAAAAAGTTGAAGTTGAAAGTATATGCCAAAAGAAGGGAGAGTCCGTTATAAGGGACATCCCATTTTTTATATTGAAGGGAAAATACTCCGCAAACTTTATGGAAGTTAAGTTTTCGGAGTATTTTCCTTACTTTTTTCCTTACGGTACAGTAAAAATAGGACTAATTACCTATATCAATTTTTATCCATATATCTTGACAACATAAAATGAAATGATACAATATATTGTATAATACAATATAAAGTATATTATTTAGGATTGTTGTACATAATATAGAAGTGTAGAGCTATAATGGGCTGTTACCGCATGGTTGCAGAGTTATTTCCTGGGAAAGGTAATGGCGCGTTATGTCAATGGTAATTTAATAGAATTGCTTTTAAGTGAGTTGGGGGATTATAATTTGTTATGAACCAAGTTTGCTATAAAGTTTAGCTTTTTGTACAAAGGATGAAAACAACTTAAAAGCAAAAGATGAGAGGGAAAAAAACTAAAGATGAATATCCGACAAAGGAAAGAGAGTGATCACTCTCTTTTCTTTAATCCTTTTTATCGGTGGAATTTCAACGTGCATGCTTGGAAATATCGGCTTGAAACTATGGTTTTATTGTAATTTCGTGTACTTTTGTGATAAAATTATTTTACTGCAGATAAAGGATTGAGGACTTATATATGTTTGTGAATTATAGATATTATTTTGTGAAATATATTGAGCAGTAAAGATGCAAAAGATTTATGGAGGTATACCTTGAGAGTTGTCGGATTTATAGGACCCAGTGGGACCGGTAAAAGCCATAGGTCTGTTTGGGTTGCTAGGGAACGGGGAATTGATTATATAATAGATGACGGGCTTCTTATAAAAGGAAACCAGATAATTGCCGGAACATCTGCTAAAAAGGAAAAGACCAAAATAGGCTCAATTAAGTGTGCCCTTTTTACTAACGACGACCATGCCAATGATGTAAAGAGGGCAGTTAGGGAAAATAATCCCGAAGCAATTCTTATTTTGGGTACGTCGGACGGAATGGTTGAAGCAATAGCCAAACGTCTGGAGTTTCCCGAAGTAAGTGAAAAGATCTATATAAACGAGGTTGCGACGGAGTTTGAAATAAAACAGGCCCTTTCAACAAGAAGAGAACAGGGTAAGCATGTTATTCCGGTACCTACCTTTGAGATAAAAAAGGATTTTTCGGGGTATTTTCTTGACCCGTTGCAAATATTTCGAAGAAAGGGAAAGGGAAGCTTCCAGCTTGTAGGTGAGAAGTCCGTTGTAAGGCCTACTTTCAGCTATCTGGGAAACTACACTATCTCCGACTATACAATTTACCAGATTGTTGAGTATGTCGCGACAAACATAGAGGGAGTCAATAAGGTATCAAGGTTCAGGGCGGAGAACCACCCTGAGGGTATATATATCGAGATGGACCTTGTTCTGGTATACGGATACTGTATCAGGCCACTATTGAGGGAGGTTCAGAGAAAGGTTATTGACGAGGTCGAAAGGCTTACGGCATTGAATATTAAAAGGCTGAACATTACCGCCAAAAGCCTCGTACTTGACAACCAGAAAGCCCCGAATGTTATTTGAAATCCTCCCAAGCCTGTGTTTGCTTTTAAAGATAGGGATTATTTCAAGCTGCAGTAACCCACCAGTTTTTGAATGCTTCTGATCAAAGCATCCCTTGAGTTGCCCCAAGGTGCATCATTATTGCGGTAGTCGAACTTTTGTGTAAACCAGTTGACTTCCTGCTGGATGCGTTCTAAATTTTGCATCTGTATGGAGAGCAGGTTTTCTACAAATATAGCCGTATCTTTTGCATTCAAATGCTTTTTTGTTCCCTCCAGAAGTTGCCTGAAATGTTTCAGACAGAATCCCTTCTGCCGGTTAAACATATCTTTGAAGTCTTCTTCCTTGAAGTACAGATAAAGTATGACATCTATGTATCTGTCCATGGTATAACTGATTCTGCTGCATATGGTGCAGGAATTGTCCAGTTTATCCAGCTTGTTTATTAATTCGTCCACAAATTTCTGCGTTTCGGTTTGCTTTGAGGAAAGTTTGTTGGTAAGATTTTTCATTAAAGATGCTTCAGAATCTTTTTTGAGTATACTTTTTTTGCTTTCGTACATCTTATTTAACTGTGCATTCTGCTCTTGCATATGGGTGTCTACGATAAGCCCAAGCCCCAGCCTGTTTGCCTGCGAGTTGTACAGAAGCTCGAAATGCTTTCTGCAAAATCCATTCTCGTTTGTTTGAATCCTTCCTTCCGGTTCCATTAGGAAGGGACCGAGTATATATTCTATGTTTTCGTCCTCCAGTTTTTTTTCAAGAACACACATGGGACATTCGCATTCGGCTTTAAAAGCATCTGTTACCGGGATCGTATATATTTTTTCCTTCATAACCGTTTCCTTTCAAAATTTAATGAAATAAAAGAGGTATGCTTAAATTATTCGCTATGTTTAAATTATAGCAAAAAAACGGGGTATTATATATAATAAATTTAATATTGGACAATATGGCTTATTTTTCTTATATAACTCAAATATTATAAAGTTTTGTTTTCGGTTTAACGCAATAAACATTTTAAAAGACGGAACGGGTGATAGAATAATGGAATACAAAGGATATAAAATCACAGAGGGAAAAAACAGGGTAATTGTTGAAAATGTCATAGACTTTAATCCTGTGCACATATTTGAGTGCGGGCAGTGCTTCAGATGGTTGAGACAGCCCGACGGAAGCTATACCGGGGTGGCAAAGGGCAGGGTTATAAATGTCAGCTATAATAACGGAAAACTTGAGCTTTACAATACGAATATAGAGGATTTTAAAAGCCTGTGGTTTGACTACTTTGACTTGGGAAGAGACTATTCCCTTGTCAAAGAGAAGGTTATGAGGGACGAAATAATGAAGCAAGCGGTTTCCTTTGGCTCGGGAATAAGGCTTCTTAGGCAGGATATATGGGAAACGCTTATATCCTTCATAATTTCTGCAAACAACAGGATTCCAATGATAATGAAGACTGTAAATGCAATTTCCGAGACATACGGTCGGGAAATTGAAATGGACAATAAAAAATACTATACTTTTCCAAAGTTAAGCGACCTTTCCCGGGCCACTATAGAGAAATTGGAGCTTTGCAGGGCAGGATTCAGATGCAAGTACATATTGGGGACTGCCAGGATGATTAATGAAGGCGAAATGAGCCTTGACGGTCTTGCTTCCATGAATACAAAGGATGCACGGGATTATCTTAAAAGGTTTCCGGGAGTAGGTCCGAAGGTGGCGGATTGCACCTTGCTTTACAGCGGTACGAAATATGACGTGTTTCCCACGGATGTCTGGGTGAAAAGGGTAATGGAGGAACTGTATTTTAAGAGGGAAACTGGGTTTGCCGAAATTCAAAGCTTTGCCCGGGAATACTTTGGAGAGTACGCAGGCTTTGCACAACAGTATCTGTTTTATTATGCCCGGGAAAACAAAATTGGAGCAAACTAATATATTAGCTGTACAACATAACCCGGCAATGTTTGGGTTATATTTTTTAACATAATTAACTAAAATAGTTTCTTGTGTGTAATTTGTAATTTTAAATGCGGTTTTGATTTATTAAGCTTTTAAAAGTTTAATAATAATATACTCAAGCTAATAGCTTTAATTCAATTTCATATTATTTGTTTTTATAAGTTGTATGATGATATAATGTTTTTGAGATTAAAGGAAGTATTTAATATAAGCCTGAAATGTTCGGATTAACCTATTATTTTGAACCTACATTTGACATAAGGGAGTTTGGAGTTTAAAGGCAAGATGTCAGGCCTCAAGCTAATTCCTTTGCAAATCCTCGGATTTGCAAACGGCAGTGGAAGACAGAAGCTTTTAGCAGAACACCCACCTAGCGGGGGCTAGGTGTCAAAATATAGGGGAACGGCATTTTGGGTACATTAATAAGAAAAGGCCCCGGTATTCGTATACCGAGGTCTTTTCTCATGATCGGAAATTTTCGTTTATCGGTAATGTCGGGGCATTACATTGCTCTTCCCGGGATGAAAGCATCAACTATTCCGTAGATAACTGCACCCAATATAGCACCAAGTAATGTTACACTGTAGCCTGCTACGAAATACTGTGTGATGTATATAATTGCGGCTGAAAGTATAAAGCCCGATATTCCTCTGCCGAAAGGAGTTGCATTCACACCGAGAAATCTTAATACAAGATAATCCAGTGCTGCAAGAATAACCGCACTAATAATGAGCGGCCAGAAACCGGTTATTGAAAAGCCCGGAGTCAAGAACGCAGTGATGGCAAGTACGATTGCTCCTACTACAAGCCTTATGATAAAATGTGTTATATTAAAGTTCTCCACTCTGGCATTGTTAAAATTAGCCATAAGTTCACTTCCTTGTACAATTAATATTGTATTAAATCAGTGACCGAAGCCACTGTTCGAC